>Ga0302319_10000034_pt1 | contig 221903 bp, 190 predicted proteins | sample Bog_T0_2_FD_203319 | JGI IMG/M metagenome (GOLD analysis project Ga0302319, IMG submission 203319) | Peat permafrost microbial communities from Stordalen Mire near Abisko, Sweden - Bog_T0_2 | ecosystem: Environmental > Terrestrial > Soil > Wetlands > Peat | place: Sweden: Abisko, Stordalen... | reverse complement strand
CAAGCCAAAACAAAACTTGCCCGAACCGGCACCGGCGCGGTAAAACAACTTCATGTCCTGGCCGCGGCTTCGTTGGCCGGTTTTGAAGTGATCACAGATGGCCGGTTTTGCGGTGATCACCGAGGGCCAGAAGGGTTTTTGCGATCCAATCGGCGCGAGGGAGCCCAGACTGGCCGAGTGCTTTGATTTCCCTTTCGATGTCATATTCGACGCGGCGAATAGAGAGTGTGGCGCCATCGATCAAGAGGTATGATGCAAACTTACCAACAATGATTTGCGCCAACAGACTCGCGCCCGCCGTGCTCTTCTCGATTGGCTGCGCAGGCTTGCCTGCCGCAACTCATCGGTGTTGCGATCCTAGCGCGGCGGCAACGAGCGAAATATCACCAAGTCACTCGCCGACAGGTTCTGGGCGGATGACGCGGTACTCGGAAACAGCGTGGCGGGCCAGGTTGCCGGCGGAGTTGGCTTCCGATATTTCCAAATAACGCCCGCGTTGGTTGGGTGCCGCTCTTGGCTGGGCGAGGCCCACTCGACGGCTTGGCGACAATACCGCCGGGTGACCTACCAGTCTGCGATGACGCTGCGATGACGCCATGTCGTTCCTTGCGGTCTTCTGTTCTCTGATTTCCAAATTCGCCAAAATTCTATGGGCGAAGTCCTTGGCTAGTTCTCCGTAGGAGCCCTCTCGATGTGGTCGATCACGAGGACCTCGACCGGGGCCTTACGCGCTTCCATTTTCAATCCGAGCTGCTCCTGGATGGCGGTGAAAAGTGAGGAGCCGGTGCGAGGGTCCGCGGGTGTGGACAGGTCATCGGGGCGAGCCGATGATGCGTCCGGCTCCCATTCCAGCCTAAAATCGAAGACTCCCTTGAGCCCCGTCTGGTCTTGGACGGAGCGGCTGAGCTGATCGGACAAGACCTTGGCCAGCATTTCGGCCGAGACCTGGGTGCCTATTAGGCGGCCCTGGCCGGGCATGCTGAAAGGCGTTTGGCCCATTACCGCAGGGGCTTCCGTCAGACGGAACTTAGGCCCCCCTTTGGTCACCACCAGCGCGTACATCGGAAGCTCCCTAGTTTCGCGGTGTATGATTAATCTAAAGCGCTCGGCGAGCAACGCCTGCATCATCACCTGAAGCTCGGTGGGCTGGCCGGGCCGCCGCGGGGCCGGTGGATTGTCCTGCGGTGCGTTGGCTACGATGTCATAGCGGACCGAGTCCAGCCAATTCGGTTTTCCATAAAGGCGGTCGCTGTGGACGTCATAGGCCCATGTGATCAGAAACTGCAGTGATGTGCTCGTAGTCGCGATCCGGTAGCCTGAGCGGCGAATGGCGACGGTCCCGGCTGGATCGGATGGTCTAATAGACGCGACCTCGAATGCTGGGGATTGGGCGTAGGCTACGGCTAGAGCCGCAACCAGGAATGCAGATTTCATAATCCGAATCTCCTTGGCACTAGTGTACGCCCCAGGTACTGGTGGATCGGCTTGCCTGCCACTTGGTCGAAAAACGCCCTAACCGCGGATGTGGCCGAGCGCCGGAATCCGCCGAGCCGTCGGCCTCCGGTGCACGCACGCGCATCGCTGGCGCTTCGCTGCCGCAAAACAGTGTCCGATAATAGCGAATAACGCTCGCCGAGCACGCCTGCCGGGCAGAAGCCACCCGAAGGATTTCTCGGAAACTGCACGACGTGGTCAGAAGTTGGTCCCGTTCGGCCGACTCCGTGGCGGAAAAGCAACCGCACTGCCGGAACGCTCAGCCGATCGATTCCTGCTGTGGCACACCCTCCAGTCCCGTACGGCACGTTCTGAATTTGTGTCGCTGGATTTCCAGTGCGGTCGCTGTGCCGTTAGTCCGGACGACCACGCCCCAGAGGTTCAGTTGGATTTTTACGCTACCGTCGAGCAGGACGGGCCAGTCGATCGATATGTCAAGCTCCTGTCCGGTCACGAGCGCTCTATCGGCGGTGAAGCATAGACCAGAGCTGCTCAGGTCGATGGTGCGGCCTGAGCCCGTGTTCTGCACTTGCGCACGGCGCCCTGGGACCGCGTAGCGTACCTCCAGCGTCAGCCGGAAGCGACCGCGGGTGCGGCGCTCCGCGCCCACTTCCCTCGGCTGTTGCGCCGGCCCATCGGTCGCACACACCCGAGGGTCAAGCGCCTTCTCCACAATTGAATACAGATCGGTCGCTAAGAACGGCTTGCTGATGAACGCGGCGCCCTCGGGAAGCGTCTCGGCAGCAATGTGCCCCGACATCAGGATGACGGCTGCTGTGGGGCATAGCTGGGCGATCCTTTTGACCAACTCCGGCCCGCACATCTCCGGCATGATGACATCCGACACCACCAAATCGAAACAGGGCGTGTCGTGCGCAAGGAGCAGTGCTTCCAGGGGACTGCTGACCGCATGGACGTCATAACCCTTGCGCGAAAGCGCTCTCGACACCCAGCCTAGCACTGCGGGCTCGTCATCGACGACCAGTACCCGTGCCGTCGCCATCCAGCCCCTCCAGAGTCCACAGCCTGTACTCAACTATACGCCGAAGCAGCCTTTCTCTCGCTCTCTCGGTACGTCACAAAGGTTAAGTTAAAACGGCCCAGCAACCGAACTCTGCGCGACTGCTTCGTGCGGGACTTGCAACCAGCCCGCGGCCCGGAGTCGAGCGCCGCACGCAAAACGCAACCGCTGGTGTGACGGTGAGATGGTTGGCACGGCTACAGCGGCGTGCATTCGTTTCGGGCCGGTTCCCGGCACCCCGCCGTGTTCGCGCGGCTAGCTACCGATATTGAACCATAACAGCCTGCTACGCCACTGAGCCCGAAGTTCCGTGACTTACTCAACCAGTTATGAAAAAGAACATCCCACGGCGCCGGCGGCTGGACATAGATGTGGAAGAGTTGGACCGCATCATCGATGACGCCAAGACGCCTCCGCTGAGTGAAGCCGACAGCCAGAAGCTCAAAACGGCTCTGCATGCGCTGGCCGAGAATCTTCTGCCACAGCGAAACACGGAGAAGACCAGCTCGGTATTCGGCGATGCCGAGAAGGCTGCCTTGCAAGACATGCCGGCAGAAACAGACCAGCCTTCAGGCCACGGGCGCAACGGCGCAGTGGTGTATCGCGGCGCAGAGAAGGTTCGCATCATATACGGCCTGAAATTCAGGGCCTGAACTCCGCTACTGGCGGGGCTGCGAATCGACCGGGATTGGCGCCTGCGGCGTTTCTCGTCGCAGGCGCAACTGAAACGTCGACGTCATAGCGGTCCCGCCCTTCGGGAATCCCGCCGGATCTCCGGGATAAGAGGACCTCACCCCATTTCCATGTTGCTGGGTGCGCGGCCTGCGGAGGCCGTGAGTCCCGCCCCGGAGCCCACCTCACTCCGCGCGAAGCGCTTGAACGGTGTCCACGCGAGCAGCCCTCGCCGCTGGGACCGCCGACGCCAGGACTGCCGACGTGAGGATGAGTACCGCCGATCCGATCAACGGAAGCGGCCCTGGAAGTTGGAGTTCGGCAACGTAATTACCAGCCAGGCGCGACAGCCCCCAACCCACGAGGCCGCCTAACGCAATGCCAATCGCTGCAAGCCTCGCGCCGTCGATTAGCACTCCAGCCAGAATCCGGCGCGGCTGGGCGCCCAGCGCGAGCCGTATTCCAAACTCGCGCATACGCCAGCTCACCGAAAAGGCCAGCACGCCGGCAACTCCGATCACGGAAATCGCTAGCGCGAGGACAGCGAACCCGCCGAACACGATGGCATTGACACGGTTGTTGGCCAGAATTTCGGTGCGCACATCGTCCAGGGTGGCGGCGTGCTCGACGGGTTGGGTAGCAGCCGCAGCGCGAATGGTTTTCGTGATGGTTGTGACGAGCGCGTAAGGATCGTTTTTCGCGCGTACAACCAGGCAAGCGCCGAATATCGGCCCCTGCGCGAAGGGTTCATAGATCGTCAGGTTGCGTTGGGGGATGATGTCCGCGTCGTCCATATTCGCCACCACACCCACGATGCGCTGGGGATCGGGGCTTATCATGCCGGCGGCATACTTGAGCATAGGATCGGTCCACAGGATGTGCCGGTCTACGGCGGATTGGCCGGGGAACAACCGCTCCGCGACGCTCTTGCTGACGATCACTACCGGCTCGGCATCCCTCCGATCGGCCTGGGTGAAGTCGCGCCCCTCGAGAAGCGGAATCCCCAGCGTGCCGAAGTAGCCCGGGGAAACGCTGCGGAACCGTGCACGCAGATCTTCCTTGCCGCTCTCACTGGTTCTCCCCTCGACCGCGAATTGCAGAGTGAACTTGAGCATCCCGGTATCGCGCCACGGGGCCATAAAGCCGGTTGCGGCGCCTTCCACACCCGGCAATGCACTCACCATGCGCTGGGTCTCCTGGTAGAACTGGGCCGCTTGTTTTAGCGTCCGGCCGTCGGGAATCAAAGGCAGGTTTGCGATCAGGACATGCCCGGTTTCAAAGCCCGGTTGCGCATTCTGCAGTGAAAGCAACGTCCTCACCAGCACGCCCGCGCCGGCCAGCAACAGGAACGAGGCGGCAATCTGGGTAACGGTGAAAACGCGAATCCGGCGGCGACTGCCGGTGACACGGCTGGAGCCGCTGGTGAGACCCAGCCCCCGAGAGGCATCCGTGGAAGGCAGGCGGGGAACCAGGGCGAGAAAGACCGCCGCCGCCAACGCCAGAACCAGGCCCATCCAAAGCACGCTGAAATCGACGGTCAGATCCGCCGCCCGGATCGAGTATCGCAAGGCGTAACGCGCGAGCACCGTGACCATCGGGACGGCCAACGCTACACCCGCCAAGCCGCCGCTGCCGCACAGGACCAGGGCCTCCGCCAGCAGCGACCGGCGGATGGCGGCGGAGCTTGCTCCCAGCGCGGTGCGGAGCGCCAGCTCCGATTCGCGGCGAACGGTCCGGGCCAAGATCAGGTTCGCCACGTTCGAGCAGGCAATCACGAACAGCAAGCCGGAGGCACCCACAAGCAGCCACAGTACGGTGCTGGCCTCCGCATTGATCTGGTCCCGCATCAGTCTGGCGTCGATCTGGAAGTGATCCTGAGGCTTATACACCCCAGGATGCGCCGCCGTCACCGCCGCGTACACGGCGCGAAGCTCCGTGCGCGCGGACTTAAGGCTTGCGCCGGGCGCCAACCGGCCGAACACTTCGGTCATGCGGTGCTCGCGGCCCTGTACCATCGTTGCGGACAGGTGGTGCGGGCTGGTGACAACGTTGGCGATGATATCCGTATCGGCGGGGTATGGAATCGATGGTTCCAGAACTCCGACGATGGTTGCGGGGCGAACCTCCCCCATGCTACCCAGCCGAATCACCTTTCCTACTACCTTGGGATCGCCACCGAGCGCGGTGGCCCAGAACTTGTAAGCGAGCACGACCGCGCCAGCGGCGCCCGGCCCATCGTCTCGCGCGTCGAGCAGGCGCCCCAGCACCGGCTTGAGACCCATCACTTCGAAGTAGCCGCCATCGACCACGCCGGCGTGGATTTCGCGCGTTTCGCTGCCGAACCCCTGCGCCGTGAAGCCGATGGTGGAAAAAGTGCCGAGTTTGCCGATGGTCTTTAAGTTGGCGCCTATGTCCGAGATCTCGGGAATCGAGAACGTGGCATCCTTCACCTGTAACCCGGGCGCGCTCTGCTGGATATAGATCAGGCGATCTTCGTCGCGATTCACCAGTGGTCGCAACAGCACCCCTCGCACTACGCTGAAAATGGCCGCGTTCGCGCCGATGCCGAGCGCCAAGGCGAGCGCCACCGTAGCCCACAAAGCAGGAGTTCGCCGGAGGGAGCGGACCGCTACCCGAATGTCGCCCAGAAATATGGCTGCCCACTGCAACGGGTACGAAACTCCTTCTCGTTTGCGTTCTGACTTGTCAACGGCACTGGTTGTCATTCTGCCTCCCTCAGCGGATTCGGCCTGCGGGTCTAACCGGCTCACTCAGCCGGCAGCATGGCCCCCTCACCTGGCGGGAGGATGTGTTCGCGGTCCGGCGTTGGTGGTCACGCCGCCCGCATTCGACCATGAGAAAACCGCGCTTCGTGGTTGCCGGCCGCGCTTCCCGGTCAGGACGGCCCCCGAAGCGCCTTTGCAACTTGCATGTCGGTTGCCAGTTCCAGGCTATTCGTAAGTCATTGGAAATCAGGCTAATTGCGGCTGAATCAGAGTCTTACCGCGCGGGTGGCAGTGTTCGCTCGCGATACTCGCGTTCCCAAAAGCGAACAGCCCGCGCGGCTGAGGGATGCGAATGATTGAGGCTCGACGGGGGCTAACGCCACCCCGTCGGGCCACCGCCGCCGCCGACCACAACTCCTCCGGGATGGCGGTCTCACCCTGGCGGATCTGTCGCCATCGCTCGAAACGGGAGCGCACCTCATCAATGCTGGGAGTGCGGGAACTCCGGCCACAGGTATTTGAATGCCTCCCGCCGACTCTGCCGGCGAAAGAACGACCCTACCACCCCTGCGCGCCAACTTTCACGCACCCTTGCGGAAAACTCACGTTGCATCTGATGAGGACAACCTGGATAGATCCCGCATGACGCCGCAGTGTTTAGAGAACCACTCAATACTCCCAAAGACAGCTGCCGATATGGCGCGATAACAGCGTCGGTTCCGGCGCAGCCGCGCCGAAACAATGCAGTCTGGAGTTTGGCGACTTTGCTCTCACGTGAAAGGCGAATCACCGGGAGAAAGCGCGTTGACCAGGACCGATCTCCCAAGCGGACAGTCAGTCTGCAGAGTGTCGCTTGCGACGTTAATTTCGTCCGTAACGACGCGATTGCCGCCGCCTGTCCAGCCGTCGAATCCGAACTTGGAGCGCGAGAGATGGCCCCTCCACACCCCGGGTACTACTTTTTGTCGTAGAGCAACGGAGTGTTCTTGAACGAAACGGCGGCCAACCTATTCTCATGCATGAGAAACGTCGCGTTCGATAAGTGGAGCACCCCGTCCACGACGTCCAACGAACAACTCTCCACGCCGTCCTTGAGAACTTCCACGCACTTCGCCGCATGGCTTGACACGTCAAGTTCGAGATCTTTGAGACGCGTTCCAATACTCGATGTTGCCAGAGGTCTTGCTCGCAAAGTCCAGTCCGAATTTTCCAATCGCACTTGAGCTGGAGGCATTCTTGGCGGCGCCGCTTCCCGCAAAAATAACGACGTCCCAGTTCCTTCCTTTACTCGAGATTCCGAGCGCGTTCAACTCCTTGGCGATACTCTCGAAGCTCGAACGAATCGCCTGATGGCTCATGAAATGAGCCACAACACCCGCCTTTTGCCCGGCATTATGCATGGCTACGCCGACGCATGTTCCGAATCCAGTGGATTTCAGATAGCGCTTCTGGCCGTCCGCCACCACAATGCTGAATGTCCCCATCGGAACGTACTTCGAGTCTTCCGTTGCCCCGGCATCCGCGCCTATTTTGACTTCCATTAGGCCCCCCTGGCTAAGTCTGACACAATTCCGGCTCGACTAGGACCGCACCGTCACAAGGTCAAAAACACTGGTCGTGGTATGCGACGAAGTGCGTTCGGATTAGGAGCGTGAGTCGGCTCCCCGACAGTGATCCGCAGGCGCGCATGATCTGACGGGCCGCCCTGCTCGCCGAGGGGGAAATCCGCAAACCCGCTTCCGATAACCCGAAATAACGCCGTCTCCATACATAAAGACATAGCGGCATCGTTATTCGTCCGGAAGTTTAGCTTCGAGTTCACTGGCCAGCTTGTGAACGTCCGTCGTGTTACTAAATGACTGAACCTCTTGCTTAGAAGAGTCTACGTTCACGCCCATGTGTTGACAGAGTTTCTGCAACATTTCGAGGATTGTTGTCAGTTCCTGTTCGGAAAGCATGCCGACTTGAAGATCCAGATGCGAGCGCCGTTCGGACTGACGGGCCATTCGACTTTGACTGATGAGCACGAAGATAGTCAAGAACACGCTTTCGGAAGAGACGACGAGGGCCAGGACACCAAAAGGAAATGGATCAAAAACTTTGAGCCCTCGGATCATGTGGAGATTGACCAGGCTCCATCCGGAGATCAGAATCAAATGAGCCAGCAGGAATCCCACATTGCCTACAAGTCGTGTAATTACGTCGCTGACTCGCTCAGTGGGAGTCCGACGATCAAGGGCGTCACGCTCTAGCTTTGCGATTGCATCAATGTTGTACTGCGTAGGATTCGCGGCAGCTCGGCGTGGCAATTGATTGGCCATGAGTTAGTTCCTAGAAACCGTCCTTAAAGACATCGCGTCATCGAGAGAACTGCAGACATCTCTACTTTCCCACGAAAGGTGACAGCCTGTCCTGCTAGCGGGTCAATCCGGGGAAGGCGGTCGAATCGGCCCCGGCGCGACGCTCAAACAGGGGACCGTAGCCTAACCGGGGATGCGGCCGTTCGCGAGATTTTGGCGATTGTGCGTGTCTGTTGGCCTATGGAAGTTGGGTCGCAACTCATACCGATAACACCACATAACGCCGCCTCGTTCGCCGGACTGGTCGAAAGAGGTGGTGCTCCCCAGCTCGCTCGACTGAGCCGGGCATGGAGCGTGATAGACACAGCCATGCAGAGGGGATGGACAGCGCGCTAAACTCGGATGGAGAACGCTTCTTAAGGCTAAGGAGAGACGATGAGCGAAACAAGAGCGGGAGACCGAGCGGCATTCTTCCTGCTGGGAGCCGCGATCGGCGCGGCGGCAGCACTACTAATGGCACCGGCGTCAGGCGCACGAACTCGCCGGAGATTAGTCGGCAAAGGAGAAGAAGTCGCGGATTACCTGATCGATACGGGCAAGGAACTGGTAGAGAAATGCGAGGATCTTTACGAGCGCAGCGGGGAACTTGGGGTGGATGCGACGCGCGAGTTGTCTGGGAAGTATCGCGCGCTGCTTGAGCACAGCAAGCAATTGCTGGACGAGGCCAAAACGACCCTCCGCCGTGCAAAAAGCGCCGTCACGGGCCAGTAATTGCGAAGGCGCGCCGGCTGGATAATATTTCGGGACTGGCAGCGGTGGCAGCCGCCAAAAGCCGGCGGGTTCGTGCTGACGATTCATAGCCCAGCATCGGGCTACCTCACGCGGGGCGTGCCCTTGGGCCCGCGCGGGACTCCACTTCCGTACGGCCGCGGCTCCGATTCTGCGCTTTGCCACGCTTCGCCACTCTCCAGAAACTCACCTGCAAGCTATTGATTCCACTTGCAGCCGCTCAAGTGAGTTTCTGGCTCTATGGACCCGGCGGCCGCCTGGTCTAGGCTTCTATGTCGCGCACCCGGCAAGAATCGCGCCATTCTGCTCGACGCCTAAGTTCGGGGCTTCACAAGCTATTGAATCCGGAGAGTGGCTCATCCGTCCCAGTTTTGCTTGATGTCTCCGCCGCTCCGAGGTAATGTTCACATAGCTACCGATATTGCCCATTATGAGGACCCTAAATGAGTGATTTGATTGTGGTTCCGCAAACGAGCCACTGGCACAAGCTCAAGGCGTTGGTCCTGGACAGCGTCTCTTCCCCGATCACGCGCCGCGTGTACAATCTCGGGCTCGACGAGTTCTTCGCCTGGCTGTCCGTCCAAGAGCCCCGGCCCGGGTTCACCAAAGCCACTGTGAGCGCCTGGCGGGTGGCGCTGGAGGCGCGCGGGCTCGGCTCAGTCTCGATCAACGTGCGGATCACGGCGGTGCGCAAGCTGGCGGTGGAGGCGGCCGACAACGGGCTGCTGGCGCCGGAGCTGGCGAACGGAATTACGCGCGTGAAAGGGGTCGCTTCTAAAGGTGTCCGCCTGGGGAACTGGCTTTCGCTCCGGCAGGCGCAGGCGCTCCTCAACGCACCGGATATTGCCACCATGAAGGGAATCCCCCGTTCGACGTGGAACGGGACTACAAAGGTGTCCACGTAACCGCAGTCATCGAGCAGAACGGGAAAGTCGTGTTCGCTGGCGAGGCTTACGATTCGCTATCGACCGCCGGTGGGATGGCGCGCAAACAAGTCGTTGGCGCTCCGCCAGATCGCCCGTATCCCCAGACGAATGGGTGGCAGTTTTGGCAGTATCGCGACGAGCACAGCGAGTTGCACGCGGTCGAGCACCTTCGGAAGCGATATCTTGACCGTGGCCGGGAAACGGGTGTGTGACCGGCGCCGGGCAGAACGGTCAAGGATTAACTAGGACCCCAGATGAATGCGGATGACTTCATGAATTTCTAAATCCGCATCCCTCCGGGCCATATTTCTCCCTCGGCCGAACTAAGCGGTCCGCCGCCGGAAACGGAAGATACAAAGGGCCAACGCGCCAGCCATGGTGCCGAACGTGGCAGGTTCCGGAACGCCCGACCCCGAACCCGAGCCCGCCGAGTCGCTCAAAGCAATCCCCGTGAAGTCGAGCTCGGAAGGTTCGTAGGGAGACCCGGTACCCAAAGTTTCCAATACGATCTCCAATGGCTGTCCTAACCCGGCAGGGTTTGCGCCGGTGGTAAAGCTGATCGTGAATTGCGTGAAGGTGCCCAGGGTGCAGCCCGAGCCGTTGATATTTCCGCCGACCACCGGCGCATTCAACACGTTCCCGCCTGCCTCCACCATGGCATTGCCGTTACACGCGTCAAGGCCAGCCCCGAAAATGTTGGTATCTAACCGAAAACCTGCGTAACCGGTGAGCGTGTAGGTGTCGTTGGCCTGCAAGTCGGTAGCGAGGAATTGCCAGATGCTCGCCGTCGTCCCATCCGAGAAGACATCCGCTACGTTATTCCCGCCCGGAACACCACCCGGATAGCTCGTTGCCACCGGGTTATACACACTGTAACCCGTGTTGACCACATCGTTCTGATTCCAGTCGGTAATCGGGTTAAAGCCAGCCCCAGACCCCGTGGCGGTGCCCGGCGCGAGGACCTGGGCGTCGAAGTTCGGGTTGAGAATCGTGATGGTTGAGGCGGACAGGTTTGCCGCCAGGCCACAAATAACGAACGCGATCGGTAAGTACTTCATCGAATCTCCTCCAAGATTGCCTGCGCCACCTTGGCGGGCAAGCAGATTGCTGCACATCGCAGGCGAGTTCTGTGAATATGGCCCAGGAGTCCGCCCTACTGAATACGGCGCAAGACGAGCGAGAACTCCGCCGAATTTTCTTCCAACCTCCTTATTCAAGGCCATCGGCGGCGAAGAAAATCGCATTCCGGTGGCGGAGTCTCCGGTCCGATTGCGCCGCCACCATTGAGGGGTGTATTTCAGCCACTCCGGTTGTGGTAATTATGAAGGTTGCAAAATCCCGCGCAGGGAGAAATCACGCAACTGCTGAGCCGTTGGGAACGAGGCGAGCCGGAAGCGTTGGAGTCGCTGGCTCCACTAGTCTACGATCAGTTGCGCGCCATCGCCCAAGGCTTTCTCCGCAACGAACGTCCCGACCATACCTTGCAGCCGACGGCGGTGGTCAACGAGGTCTTCCTGGATCTGCTGCGCCTGCGGCGGCTGGCCCTCAACGATCGCGCCCACTTCTTCGCTTTCTCCGCGCAACTCACCCGCCGCGTGCTGATCGATTCGGCGCGCAAAGCCAAAGCCGAAAAGCGCGGCCTGGGATGGACCCGCGTTCCCCTGGACGCGGAGCTGGCATGGCTTTCCCATGAAGGCCCCGAATCGCTCGACCTTTCGGCGGCGCTCAACGAATTGCGCGAATTCGATCCGCTTAAAACCCGCGCCGTGGAACTGCACTACTTTCTTGGCTGCACGGTGGAGGAGACCGCGGATGTTTTGCAAATCTCCAAGAGAACTTTGGAGCGGAGCCTGCGGTTTTCCCTGGCGTGGCTGCGCCGGCGTCTCTATCGCGTCTGAAGGACCACACCGGTGACCGCAAACGAAATCGACCGATTTCGGCGGATCGAAGCCATTTTCGACGCAGTGCTCGAGTGTCCGTCCGGGCCGGAACGGGACGCCTTTTTGCGCCGGCAGGAAGCGACCACCGATGCGAGCCTGTTGGCCGAGGCTCGCCAACTGCTGGAAGACCATGAAGCGGTGACGGCGGCCGTTCCCATGCCTCCCGAGACCCTCCCCCGTTTCGGACCCTGGCAGGCAATCCGGGTGCTGGGCCGTGGAGGAATGGGCGAGGTCTATCTGGCCGAACGGGCGGATGGCGCGTTTCAGATGGAGGTGGCGGTGAAGGTGGCGCCGCTGGCCCTGGCATCGCCGGATATCGAGGAACGTTTCCGTCGGGAACGCCAGTTTCTGGCCAGCCTGGACCATCCCAAGGTGGCCCGCCTGCTCGACGGCGGTGGCGGCGGTTCCGGGCTTCCGTACCTGGTGATGGAGTTTGTCGACGGCCTGACAATCGATCGCTACTGCGAATTGCAGAAGTTGGATGCGAACTCGCGCATCGGGCTGATGCGGCAGGTGCTGGAGGCGCTAATCTACGTCCACGGGCGCGGTGTGATTCATCGCGACCTCAAGCCGTCGAATATCCTGGTGGACGCGGCGGGAAACGCCAAGCTTCTGGATTTCGGCACCGCGCGCCTGGTGGATGCCAGCGGCGACAGCGCCATTACCAAGACGGGCGTTTTCGCATTCACACCGGATTTTGCCAGCCCGGAGCAGACGCTGGCGAAGCCGCTCACGGTGGCAACCGATATTTATTCGGCGGGGGTGCTGTTTTATCGCCTGCTGACCGGCCGGCCTCCGTACCGATTTACCGATTATTCCGCTAGCGCGGTGGCCCAGACCATCAACCACACCGAGCCGGAATCTTCGGGTTTGGATCGGCCGCTCGATGCCATCCTTTTGAAAGCCCTGCGCAAGAACCCGGAAGAGCGCTACTCGTCGGCGGCGGAGATGGATGCCGACCTGGCGCGCTATCTGGAGGGCCAACCGGTGCGGGCGCGGCGGCCGCGGAAGCTCGGTCCGATCGCCATAGTGGCCGGGCTCATTGCCCTCTCAGCGGCAGCCGTCATCGACTGGCGATTCGGCGTCCGGACTGCTGCGCCCCGGCCATCCGCTTCCATCGCGGTGCTGCCGTTCACCAACGTGGGAGGGAATCCCGACAATCAATACTTCAGCGACGGCGTGCCCTCCGAAATCACGGATACGCTGACGCATCTCAAAGGTCTGCGGGTGACCGCCCGGTCCTGGGCCTTCCAGTTCCGAGGGAAGGAAAACGATCCCCGCGATATCGGTAAGCAGCTGAACGTGAACTACGTGCTGGAAGGCAGTATCGAGCGCTCCGGCGATCGCGTCAAAACGGTCGCGTCCCTCGATCGCGCGACCGATGGTGTGCGGCTCTGGACGAACACCTATCAGCGCCCGGCCGCGGACACCAGCGCCGTGGAAGCAGATCTGGAAACGGCGATCCTCGCCAGCCTGGGCCTTTCAGCCTCGGCCCAGCCGAAAATGCATGTGCCTCCCGAGCAAGCTCACGAATACTTCCTCAAGGCGCGGTTCCAGGGCGACCAGATCTCTATGGCGGCCAATACCTTGTCGCAAGAGTACTATCGGCGCGCCGTGGAACTGGACCCGGATTACGCGGCGGCCTGGGACGGGCTAGGGAGCGCCATCTGGAACCGCGGGAATGCGGACGGCGAGCCGTTTCGACCGGCGGAGATTCGAAAGGCCGCGCAACTGATTGAAAAAGCCGTCCAACTCGATCCCAAACTGGTGCGGGCGCACGTGGGGCTGGCCATGTTCGCGATGCGCTACGATTTCGATTGGAACCGGGCGGACCGCGAACTGCACACGGCGTTAGCCCTCAGCCCTTTCGTCGGCGCCGAGCTGAATTACGCCAACCTGTGTCTGGTGCTGGGCAAACGGCAGGAAGCCGATCTACATTTTCAGCGCGCGCGGGATCTGGACTCGTTGAGTTCCCAGTCGGTGCTGAACGATGTGCAGTACCTCACGGTGGAAGGCCGGTTCGAGGAAGCGCGCGAGGAGACCCGCAAAATCGCTGCCAGGAGTCCCACTAACGAACGGTTACAGGTTCGCCTCAATTTTCTGGAAGCATGGTTCGGAAGCGCGGCGGCTATGGCGAATCTGCGGAACTGGTCGCCGCAACGTCCCTATGCACGCGTGTTTCTGGCAGGGGCGGAGGCCCACAATGGCAATCGCGAGGAGGCGCTCAGGCTTCTCATTCCGCTCGAACGGGAGCACCTGGAAAGACATGTGGCGGTGTACGGGCTTGCTACCATTCGCGCGGCCTTGAACGATGAGCCAGGCACCGTCAGATTGCTGGAAAGGGCCATAGACGCGCGCGAAGATTGGGCGCCCTACATCCACGTTGATGTGGCGTTCGCCAAAATGCAGAACACGCCGGAATTTCACCGGCTAAAGAAACGCATGGGCCTGGACTGGTAGCGATAACGGACTCGCCGGCGGAAACCACGTGGGACGAGAAGTTGATATTTTAAGTTGCATAGCTATAATGGCTGGCCGGGCGTTTTTCTTCCGGGCCTGCTTGTAGCCCTTGCTGCAGGCGCTGCCGACAACGTAGAAAGCCGCGGCATTCCAATTGTGGAAGTAGGGTCGCCGTCAGGCCTCCGCAGCGCGCGATTTGGCGTCTTGCTGGATGCGGGCGTAAACCTGGTTGCGCATGAGGCGCGTGACGAATTCGCGGACTTCGGCATTGTCGAGAAAGCGTACGACCTGCCCGCTGTTGCGGTCCATGCGGCCAATGACGATCTCTTCCAGCTTGCGGTCGAAGATGTGAGCGAAGTTGTCGATGGTGTTGGCTTCGCCTGCGTCGCGTACGGCTTCGTCAGCGGTGGCGTCGGCGCGGACCTGGTCCCAGAAGAGTTCGTCGGCGACGGTGAATTCGGTTCCGAAGCGTTCGTTGAGAACATCCACGACACGCGATAGGGGAACCTGTTCGTCTTCGATGTGGCCGGTGCCGACGTCGGACGGCCCTTTGAGGGTTCCGGGCGCGCTGGGATCGAGCGCGATGCTGCCTTCGCTGACCTTCTGCAACCGGTAGAACTTCAGTTTGACCTCGTCGTCGAGGTCGAGGTGTCCGGCGCCTTCGCGGGCGGGGAGCTTGGTTTCGAGGAACCGTAGGTAGGCGTCGAACTTTTCCAGTTTGCTGTCTCCGAACGGGATGACCTGCGAGAGGAACGAGTAGAGACGGCGGAACGACTCCAGCCGGTTGCGGAGCTCTTCTTTGCCGTCTTCCGTGGCCTCTGCAAAGCGGCCCACGGCCTTGTCGACGATGGAGTTCATCAGCGCATTATCGGTGGGAGTCCCCTTACGCCGTGGCTTGAAGAAGACGGCGGCGAACTGCTCTACTTCGACCTCCTGGACAATGAACGACCCGTAGATTTCGGCGCGCAACGAATAGAGCTGACGGGCATCCGGTTTGCCGGTAACGATGGGAGCGGTGTCGTAATACCGCTGGAAAGCGCGCTGGATCTCCTCGGGATCGTTGACGAAGTCGAGAACGAATGTATCTTCCTTGCCAGGACAAACCCGGTTGAGCCGAGAAAGCGTCTGGACAGCCTGCACGTCGGCCAGACGCTTATCGACGTACATGGTATGGAGCAGCGGCTGGTCGAATCCGGTTTGATATTTGTCGGCGGCGATGAGGATGCCGTATTCCAGTTTCTTGAATTCTTCGGGAAGCCGCTTTTCGCTGATTTTGCCGCCGTTCATTTTGACTTCGGTGAGTTCTTCCTGAGTCGGGTCGTCGGGATCGATCAGGGTGCCGGAGAAGGCGACCAGGGTGCGCAGATCGGCGTAGCCGTGGGCCAGGATGTACTCATCGGCGGCCTTTTTGTAACGCACGGCTTCCAGGCGGGAACCGGTGACCACCATGGCTTTGGCGCGCCCGCCTATACGGTGGCGGACGTGCTGGCGAAAGTGTTCGATGATGACTTCGGTCTTCTGGGCGATGTTGTGGGGGTGCAGGCGCATGAAGCGGGCGAGCGCTTTGGCGGCCTTTTTCTTTTCCACTTCGGGATCGGCTTGGGCGGATTTGAGGAGCCGGTAATAGGTACTGTAGACGGTGTAGTTCTTCAGCACATCGAGGATGAAACCTTCCTCGATGGCCTGGCGCATACTGTATTCGTGAAACGGTTGGGGCTCGCCGTTGGCGTCGCGCTGGCCGAAGACTTCGATGGTCTTGTACTTGGGCGTCGCCGTGAAGGCGAAGAAGCTGAGATTAGGCTGTTGTTTGCGCCCTTCCACAACGCGGATCACTTCCTCTTCGTAATCGGGTAGCTGCTCTTCTTCCGCTTTCTTGCGGGCGATGGCGCGGATGCGTTCGCCGGCGAGGACGGCTTTCATTTTGGCGGCGCTCTCGCCGGATTGGGAGGAGTGTGCTTCGTCGACGATGACGGCGTAGCGGCGTTCGGGGAGGTCGCCCGCGTGCTTAGTGACGAACGGAAACTTCTGGAGGATGGTAATGATGATGGGGACGGCGTTGCGCAGCGCGTCGGCGAGTTGCTTGGAATCGTCATCGATTTTCATCACGACGCCGGTCTTGTGCTCGAACTGGTAGATGGTGTCCTGGAGTTGCTTGTCGAGAACCAGGCGATCAGTGATGACGATGACAGAATCGAATACTTTTCGGTCCTGCGCGTCATGCAGGCTGGAGAGGCGATGGGCCAGCCAGGCGATGCTGTTGCTTTTGCCGCTTCCGGCAGAATGCCAGACCAGGTAGTTCTTACCAGTGCGGGACGTTCGCGCGTCGGCGACGAGTTTGCGGACGGCATCGACCTGGTGGTAGCGGGGGAAGATGAGGCGCTCCTGCTTGTCCGCCTTGTCGTTCCCTGAGTTAGCGACATGGAGGAAACGTCCGAGAAGGTCAAGCCAGCTATCCCGTTTCCAGATCTGTTCCCAGAGGTAGTAAGTGCGGTAGCCGTCGGGGTTTTCGGGGTTGCCCGCGCCGTGGCGATTGCCCTGGTTGAACGGCAGGAACCGCGTCTCCGCGCCTTCCAGGCGGGTGGCCATATAGCATTCATCGGTATCGACGGCGAAATGAACCAGCGCGCGTTTCTTGAATGCGAAGAGGAGTTCGCGGTGGTCGCGGTCGCGGTATTGCTGAATGGCGATGCGAACGGTCTGGCCGGTGAAGGCGTTCTTGAGTTCGGCTGTGGCGACGGGGAGGCCGTTCAGGCTGAGCAGGAGATCGATGGATTGCTCGTTCTGCAGGCTGAAATGGACCTGGCGGGTAACGGTGAGGCGGTTGGACTTATAGAGCTTCGCGGTTTCGGGATTAAGCCCGCTGGCGGGCGCGAAGTAGGCGAGAGCGAAAGTTTGGCCGAAGAAGTCGAGGCCATGGCGAATCACGTCGAGGGTACCACGCGACTCCAGCGCCAGGACGAGTTCGCCAAGGAAGGCATCACCGGCGCTCGCACCGTAGTAGTCGGCGAGAACCTTCCATGGTTTGGGCTGAGTGGTTTGGACGAATTCGAGGACGATGTGGGGATGGAGGGCGCGTGTGCGGTCGTACAGCGCGGGGTCGCCTTTCTCGTAACCGCCGGAGGTGGTGAGGGAGTGCTCGATGGCGTCTTCGAAGGCGATCTCGCGATGGTCAACCATCAGACCAGGGCCTCCATTTTCTTTTCGTGCTTGCGGATGTCGAGCTGTCCGGTAACGGCGGCGGTGATGAGGGTGGAGCGGTATTCGCGGAGAAGGCCAATCGATTCCTGCAATTCTGATGTCGCCCTCTTAAAAGTGTCTGACTGCTGGGAGGCCCACCGAGCGATCTCAAGTTGTTCCTGCACCTCGGGAATCGCACAGCGGATATTCCGAATTGTGTCTTGCCCGACGTTCTGCATTGAGCCGCTCGCGCCGGTGGCCTCGCGCTCGATTTGGTACCGAACGTGACCGCATTGTAGTAGAAGCGCGACGAATTGCGGAGCGATTGCCTTGCCGGCCCTCGCCCGGTACAGTTTGTCGCAGAGCAACAGCTTGGGTCGCACGGACACGACCAACGCTGCACTTCCAACTAGCTCGCGCGTGTTCGCGCGGCTGATCAGCACGTCGCCAGGTCTGATCTCGAGCCGGTCGTCTGCTTCAAGATCAGGTGGCAGCGATTTGTTCTCGGATTGCTCGAATGTCCCTCCGTTAACACACCCGACCTTCAGGACTCCCCACTCTTCGAGCTCGGCGGGCCGCGAATCACACTGCGGTGACCATCCCTGCTCGATGTTCGCCAACGTAAACTTCAGCCGAGTCACACGCCATCGTGCTGGAACAGGGCCGAGCCATCGTACACCCGAGTCTTTCATGGGGACACTGGGATCGAGGCCCTGGGTAACAGCGCGGCTGATTAGGGCGGCGTGCTTTTCGTCGAGCAGCTCGATCAGCCGCTGTTTTTTCTTCAGCAGGCTATCGATCTGCAATGTTTCGCGGTCAAGAAACGCCGCGATGCCTCGCTGCTCCGGTTTCTCGGGAAGGGCTAGGCAGAAATCTCTTACAAAGTCGGTTGGAACGCGTTTCTGGCCGGCTGCCCCGTACATCTGCGCCTCGCCGGGTTCGCGGAATGCATTTGAAACGCATACGTAGAAGAGAAACCTCGGAAACACCGCCGAACTCGGCCTGATTACATGAAATTCGGTGCTGCCCAACGCCCGCCCGCCCGGCACGTTCGCGGCGAGTGCGCACTTCCCGTTTTCAAAGCACGGAGTTATTTTGGCGACGATCACGTCGTCTTCTTCGAAGTAGCTGAGGCCGGTTGAAGCGTCGGACTGCTCGATAACTTGGTCGAATCTGATATCGCCAAGCACGCCGACGGCATCCATGGGTACGAAGGCTATCGGCCCGGCTATCCGGCGTGCCGCTGGGTTAATCTTGCAGAGGTAGCGAAGTCGAACGGACCGCCAGCCTGGAGGTGTCTTCACCTGCGCACCGCCGCGAGCATACTCATGATCTCGCCTTCGAGTTCTCGAATCTCCTTCTCGATCACCTCCAGAGGCCGCGGCGGCGTGTACTTATAGAAGTGTCGCGTCAGCGGAATCTCGTAGCCGACCTTCGTTTTATCCTCGTCGATCCAGGCATCGGAGACATGCGGCTTCACTTCGCGCTCAAAGTAAACGTGAATGGCCTCATTCAGCGGAACACTCTCGGTATCGCGCAACTCAGGATCGGGCTCGACGTTGCCGTCTGCGTCCTTACAGATTGCGGCGCTCTCGTCTCGCTCGCTGAAGCTTGCCAGGATCGCTCTTCGTACCGGCGCGGCGATTGTCACAGGCAGCCGGTCCAGCGCGGCGCTGAATTCCTCGCGATCCATCCAGACCCGATCCATCGGCAGCGTCCGAAGCGCGGCGAGTAACTCTGCCTGCAAAGCCTGCCCGCGTTCGATTTCCTTGCGCCCCTCTTTGCCCGATTTGCGTGAGGTCGCCATCGCTTCGAAGGCCCGCGAGGCTTCAAAGGCGGTGAGATGCTCCGGGGTCGCGGAGAAACTCAGTCGAAGGGGCCGTTCGACGGTGATTTTGCGGTATCCAAAGTCGTCGTTATCGAAGATTTTCGAATGCTCGGCTTCGGCGAAGTCGCCGTAAGTGCGGACGATTTCCACGATCTGCCGCTCGGCCAGTTCGTTGCGCTTGTTGCCGAGGCTCTTGCGCATCTTTGTGTAGAAATCGACGGCGTTAACGAGTTGGACCTTGCCTTTGCGCTGGCGCGCTTTGCGATTGGTCACGATCCAGATATAGGTATTGATGCCGGTGTTGTAGAAGAGTTGGTCGGGCAGAGCGACGATGCCTTCCAGCCAGTCGTTCTCGATGATCCACTTGCGGATGTTGCTTTCGCCGGAGCCGGCGTCGCCGGTGAAGAGGGGCGAGCCGTTGAAGACGATACCGATGCGCGAGCCGGTCTGATCGGCGTGGGAGTAGGGCTTCATCTTCGAAATCATGTGCTGGAGGAAGAGGAAGGAGCCGTCGTTGATGCGGGGAAGGCCGGCGCCGAAGCGGCCGTCGTAGCCTTCGTTTTCGTGTTCCTTCCTGACGTATTCGTCCTCCGATTCCCACTTCACGCCGAAGGGGGGATTGGCCAGCATGTAATCGAACTTCTTGCCGGGGAAGGCGTCGAAGGTTTTGCCGTCGCCCAGGGAGTCGCCGAATTGGATATTGTCGATCTCCTCGCCCTTGATGAGCATGTCGGAACCGCAGATGGCGTAGGCCTCGGCGTTGTAGTCCTGGCCGAAGATGACGAGTTTGGCGTCCGGGTTGAGTTCGCGGAGGTACTTGGCGGCTTCCGAGAGCATTCCGCCAGTGCCGGCCGCGGGATCGAAGAGGGTGCGGACCGCGCCTTTTCTGCGGAGAAGGTCGTTATCGGGCAGGAAGATGAGATCGACCATCAGGCGGATGACTTCGCGGGGGGTGAAGTGGTCTCCGGCTTCTTCGTTGGCGGCCTCGTTGAATTTGCGGACCAGTTCTTCGAAGCTGCGGCCCATTTCAAGATTGGAGACGACGTTGGGGTGGAGGTCGACTTCGGAGAATTTCTGGACGAGCTTGAAGAGGCGGTTGGATTTGTCGAGCTTCTGAATTTGCTGATCGAAGGCGAAGTTGCTGAAGAGGGCGCGGGTCTCGGGGGAGAAGGCCTGGATGTAGTGGAGCAGGTTCTGCGCGAGGCCTTCGGGGTCTGCCAGGAGTTTGGCGAAGTCGTACTTGCTAGTGCTGTAGAACTGCTGCTTCGCCGCGCGGCGGAGCATTTTATCGACGATGGTGGCGTTCTGGCCCTTGAGCCTTTTATGCTCTTCGAGAACCTTAGCCTTGGTGGATTCGAGGACGCAATCGAGCCGGCGCAGGACGGTCATGGGGAGCATGACTTTGCGATACTCGGGCGGCCGGTAGGGGCCGCGCAGAAGATCGGCAACGTCCCAGATGAAACTGACGAGGTTATCGGCGTAGTTGGTCAAAGGCGCGCGTCCTTTGCTTGGGAATGCGAGTTTGCCTGTGAAACGATGATCTTAGCAGAGCGTGCGGCCGGTGGCTGTTGCGCGGAACTCTCCTCGCGCGGTCGGCGATCAGCCTCTTTGATCGCCGCATTCAATCGCGCAGCCTCGCCAGCCAGCGGATCGGCCTCCGCCCGGCGCGCGAATGAACGGCCAGTTAACCAAACGCTCGGCCTTATCGGAGAGTCTGAGAAACGGGCGCAGACCGACTCCACATACGGACCTCCGGGCTAGTCGACAACTCTCTGGGCAACTGCCGAGAGAGCCCATATTCGCACAGTATTGGCCATTCCCAGCAATTTCCAGGATGGCTGGGAGTTAACCGGAAGGAACGGGAGTTCGCGGCGAGGGATCTGGCTCCTCAGGTAGGACTCGAACCTACAACCCTTCGGTTAACAGCCGAATGCTCTACCATTGAGCTACTGAGGAGCAATGAGTTAACTTCATTAGAACAAACGGACTGGCAGGTGTCAAATACCACTCGTTTCTCATGCAAGATGAGCCTGGTCGATACGGCATGCTGGGGCGGGCATAGCGGCCGAAAAGCTCGCAGCAAGCGCTTTTCAAGAGGCTCTCAGAACTCGCGCAGCAACTCCAGCATCCGCCGGTCGAGTTTGTGGCCGCGCCAGTTTTCGTAAGCCACGTCGCTGCGATTGCTGTCCAGAATCCCAAAGGAGCCGCGAAAGCACCACAGCGCCCAGCCCCAGTTGACGCCTTTCCAAAGCGACAGGAAATCCCGCATCCAGCTTAGCGTCACCGCGTGTGGCGTGCGGTTCCAACAGCCCCACTCGCCGACAAACACGGTCGCGCCGCGATCGGCCAATTCCCGGTAGGGCTGGATGCACCAGCGCTCCAGCATGGCGCGGTTCCACTCCACGGTTTCCGAGATGCGCATCGGCCAGGTTGGCATCTGCCGCGGCGTGCCCGCCCAGGGCGCCAGGTAGTGCGTGAGCGCGAATGGCGCATAGCCGCGCGTCGCGTGCACTGCGTTGGGAATGTCGGCCAGCCCGTTTACCGGCAGGATCGCTTCGCCGAACAAGCCGTCGATCAGAACCATGCGAGCAGGGTCGGCTTGCCGGATGGCGTCAACGCCCGCGCGAATCACCTTCTCATATTGCGCCGCGGTGCAATGGCTCGGTTCGTTGATCAAATTGAAGCTCAGGCGCCGGCTCGGAATCCCGCGGTACCGCTCCGCGAAATGGCCCCAGTAGAAACGAAAGATGTCCACGGCATGTTGGTCGGTCCACAGGTTCCAAGGTTCGGCAACGAGCGCACCGCTGACCGAGTACCCCGGAGCGCGGTGAAAATTCAGGCACACGTGCACGCCATACTGCCTGCCCCAATCGACCGCCTGGTCGATTTCGCGCAGCGTGCTTTCCGCCATGTGAAATGGATCCTTCGGGTCGGCCCAGCAACGGTAGGACATCGGCAGGCGCGCGAAGTTGAACCCCCATCGCGACATCCATTCAAAATCGGTTTCCACGAACGGCTCGTTGTGCCGTCCCCATTCCGGGTCGAGCGCCGCCCATTCCTCCGGCGTTGCCGTGAACTTCTCTTGCAGGTTGAAGCCGCGCCATTTTGCCGGGGCCTCTGCCGCACGGCCGCAGCCGCCGAGCGCCGCCGCCCCAATCAGCCCTGCAAAAACGCGCCGGCCGATCGATGCGCCGATATCCACCTTGACCACGCCGCTTATTCTACCCGATCGTCTTGCCGGGGAACACACACCCGCGCGTTTCATCTGCGGACGCCGTCCCACAGCGCGACGCTCCGTCCCGCAAACGGACAGTCGCCGGTTGACGAAGCCGCTGTGTTAAAAAGGCTTGTGAAGGGCACGCGGCGTGCAACCATGGGTATGTGGGAACACCGGCTATGAATGCTCCCGAAACCGTGGCTCCGCTGCTTGCCGATTTTCGGGTGCTGGTGTGCGACGACCAGTCGGACGTCTGCGAGGCGCTGCGGCTGCTTCTGAAGAGTCAAGGCTGGCAGGCGGTGACGGTGGAAACGCCGGCCGCCCTGCTGGATCGGGCGCGCGGCGAGGCCTTCGACCTGGTCCTGCTGGACCTCAACTATGCGCGCGATACGACTTCGGGCGCGGAGGGCATGGATCTCTTGGCCAGCCTGGAGGCCCAGGGCAACGCCGCTCCGGTGATGGTGATGACCGCGTGGAGCAGTTTCGATCTGGCGGTGGAAGCCATGCGGCGCGGCGCGTGCGATTTCATTCAGAAGCCTTGGGAGAACCAGCGGCTGATCGCGGCCATTCGCAAGCAGGCCGATTCGGGCCGGCGGCGGAAGTCGGAATTGGAAATCGCCGCCGCCGTGCAGCAGAAGCTGTTCCCCGGCGATCCGCCGCGGCTGGACACATTGGAGTGCGCCGCCCAGTGCCTGGCCGCGCGCGAAGTGGGCGGTGACTACTACGATTTTCTCCCCGCCGGCGGCGGCCACGAAGTGTTTCTGCTGGCCGATGTTTCGGGTAAGGGTGTGCCGGCTGCTCTGCTGATGGCGAACTTGCAGGCCGCTTTCCGCAGCCAGGCGGAGGAGGCGCTGTGCGCGCCGGCGGCGCTGCTCGAAAGCATCAATCGCCATTTCTTCCATTCCACCGCCGCCGAGCGCTTCGCCACCTTATTCTATGGGCTCTATGACGACCGCGCGCGCCGCTTGCGCTACGTCAACTGCGCCCACAATGCGCCGCTGCTGCTGCGTTCGTCGGGCGCGCTGGAGCGCCTGGACGCCACGGCGCTCATGCTGGGAGCCTTCGCGCAGTGGAGTTGCGCGGTGGCCGAGGTGGCGCTTGAGCCCGGCGACGCGCTGGTGATCTATTCCGATGGCGTTACCGAAGCCGCCTCCGCTTCCGGCGACGAATTCGGCGAAGCGCGCCTCGAGCGCGTGGTGCGGGGCCGGCAGGGACAGCCCGCCGCCCAGGTGGTCGACGCCATCCTCGATGCGGTCGCCGCATTCAGCAGCGGACCGCGTAGCGACGACGTCACCGTGATGGCCCTCCGGGCGCTATGAAGCGGCGCATGCTTCCCGGCCATTTTTGGGCCGATTCGCCCGCCGCGGTAGCAAGCCCTGGAGCGCCCTGTTTTGCTACACTGAAGGTTATGGCGATCCCGAATGTGAAACGGTTCCGGCCGTTCTGCCCGACCTGCAATGAGAGCTTCACGGTGATGGCGGTTCTGCCGAAGGCTACCGACGTTTCCAAGTACCTGGAGGATACCGTGGCGCGCCACGATCACAAGGCGTTCCAGGAAGCCAAACAGTTGCACTTCAAGGTCCGCGTCGGCCAGCAGAAACAGAAGAAAGCCAAGTAAGCCCGCACCGGTTTCGCCGGTTGGGTTCCTTACATTACATCCGGGCCTGGATGCTGCGTGTGGCGGCGATGGCCGCCTGCGCTACGGCCGGGTCCTGGTCGTCAATCAGTTTTTTCAACCGCGCAATGGTTTCGGCATCGCCGCTGGCCCCGAGCGCTCGCGCCAGGCCGATCTTCTCGTCCTTGGTCCCACTCTCGATCGCTCCATAAAGCGCCGTGCGCACCCGCGCATCCCGCGCCAACTCTACTAGCAACGGCAGCGCAGAGCCGTTATAAGCCGCCAGGTTCAGATTGTTGATGAGGAACTGCAAGGGGCTGAATTGGCTAAGCTCGGTCGCCCCCAGCATCACCTGGGCAAAAGCCAGCGACAGCCGCGGCCCGGGCCTGCCCTCTTCCTTCCAGGCCTGCTGCAGCACGGGCAGGTCGAGCGGATTCTTCAGCCGCCCCAACCCCTCGGCCGCCGCCCCGCGCAGTTTCTCGTCCTTATCGTGGAAATACCGCTGATAGATGCCGCGATAGGCCGGGTCGGGCAGCATGGCGAGCGAGGTCAACGCGGCGCGCTTTACCTTGAGATTGTCCGTCTGGCCGGTGACGTCCGCCAGCGCCGGCACGGCGCCTGCGTCGCGCAGCAGGCCCACCGTTTCGATCGCCGCGATTTGCACCTTGGGATCGAAGTCGTGCAGCAGGAATTCCACCGCCGGCCCCGCCGATAGGTCGCCGATCTTCTGCAGGGCCACCAGCGATTCGTAGATCAACGTGGAATCCTTGGTCCGTAACGCGGCAACCAGATCCTCAACCACCGCCTTGCCGCGCAGGACGCCTTCGGCACGCGCCGCGTTGGCGCGCACATCCAGGTTGCCCGACCGCAACTGCGCGTCGAGCGCGGCGATCACATCGGGGCGCACCGCGATGTAGGCGTCAATCACCTGGTCGTTGGTGTCGGTGAACTTGCTCTTGATGCCCGTCCCCACGCGCTCGATGGTCCCGCTGACGCCCCGTTTCACGTAACCCGGCACATAGAAATTCACCAGGCCATCGGCAGCCAGCATCTGGACCGCGGGATCGCCGTCGCGGCTGGCTTGGATCAGCGGATCCAGGCTGTGCGGCGGCCCAATCTCGGTGATCTGCCGGACCGCTTCGGCTCGCACCTCGGGCGACGGATTAGAAAGCAATTCCTGCAACTTCGGAATCGCGCTGGAACCGGCGCGAGCGATGTCGCGAACGTCCTTGGGCCGCAGATTCGCTTGCCCGCACGCACCGGACACCGCCAGAAATGCCAGAAACCAGGCTGAGAAAACGCGCATACTTCTACTGTATCGCGCTCCCTGGTAGGGCACGCTTAGCTTGCCCGTGTTTTTGAACGAGTAAGATCAGCGGCTGCGCGACAACAACGTCGCCAGCATCGCATGGGCCTCCACGAACTCGGAGCTTTCGATCCGGTATCCGCCCGGCGGTATGGCTTCCGCCTCCGTCTTCACACGCAGCGCGAGCAGATCTTCGGGGACAATTGCCTTGGCCCAAACGGGGTGCTCGTAGGCCAGTTTTGAAAAGAGGTCCAAAACGCCGGCTGGATCGTAACCGGCGGCTTTCAGGTAGCCGATGGCCGCCACAGTCGCCTGCAACTCGTGCTCGCGCGCATTTTCGTTTCCGGCCGGTGCCGGCTTGGACTGAAGGACACAGCCCTCCCGCATGGTCCCGTTCCCTTGGCCTTCAAGCGCTGCCGCTCTTTCCGCCTGCGCATGCGCCAGCTCATGCGCCAACAAACCAGCCAGCTCCGCCTCGTTTTCGATCCGTTGCAACAGACCGCCGCTGATGTACAGAACACGATCGGCCGGCACCGATACATACAGATCGGAACTCCGCGTCAGGCGGACTTCCGCCGGCGGCGCGCTAATCGCGCTCGCGAGCTTGTTCTCGAGTCGTTGCAGGTACCGGATGATAGTCGGCGAGTCGATCTTGCCGTCGCTTTTTTCCAAGTCCCGGCCAGGGCGCGAACCGGGTGCCCATTCTTTTCCAATCTGAGTTGCGGCGTCGCTCGACGTCGCCTGGCAACTCGCCACGTGAGCGAGCACGGTGAGAAACGCGGCACAGGCGACAATGCTGTGAGCTCGCATGGCGAACCTCCATTCCAACGCCGACCGTAGGGGCCGGGCATGCCCGGCCCGTTTCGCCACGAAGCCCCGCCCTTAGCGCACGAATTCCACTTCCACCCGCTTGGGGATGAAGCCGGCCTCGAAGCCCATATCGAGCAGCTTTTGCGCGGCCTTCGGAACCACCTCTCCGGCGTCCAACGTGTAGTGGTTGACGTACATGCCGATGAATTTTTCGGCCAGCCGCGGCTCCATGTCGCGCGCGAACTGCAACGCGTACTCGAGCGCTTCGTCGCGGTTGTCGAGCGCGTACTGGATACTCTCCCGCATCAACCGGCAGCACTCGCTCTGCATTTCGGCGCCGAGCGAGCGCAGCAGCACGTTGCCGCCCAGCGGCAGCGGCAGGCCGCTGGCCGCCTTGAACCAGCGCCCCAGGTCCACGATGCGGTGAAATCCCTCGCGGTCATAGGTCAACTGGGCTTCGTGAATGATCAGGCCGCAATCCACCGCGCGGTCGCGCACCGCGTTGGTGATCTGGTCGAATGGCGTCACCACGGCTTCGAAATCCGGCTCAAACAGCTTCGCCGCCAGATAGGCGGTCGTGAGCGTGCCCGGTATGGCGATGCGCTTGCCCTTCAGCTCCTCCGGTTCCATCGGCCGCATGGCGATGATCATCGGACCGTATCCATCGCCGATGCTCGACCCGCTGGCCATCAACACATATTTATCGGCTACATACGGATACGCGTGATAGGAGATCGCGCTCAAGTCGTAAAGCCCTTCCATGGCCTTCCGGTTGAGGCTTTCGATATCCTCCAACACGTGGCGGAACGTCACTTTCGACGAGCGCACCTTCTTGGTGGCCAGCCCGTAAAACATGAAGGCATCATCGGAATCGGGGCTGTGCGCGCTGACAATTTCCCTGGGAGCAACCGAAGTCATAGAGAGAAGCAACACCCAGTTTACACTACCCGGCGCCGCAACCCGTATCGCGCGCGTGCGAGAGCCCTCGGCAATGGTGAGTGCGCGCCTTTTCCACGCCGCACACTCTTACGGATTTAACAGATGTTTCTCCGCCTTGTGGCGCGGCCCCCGGCCTGCGAACCGCCCGTATCGATGAAATCGCGGGTTGCGCCGTGGCCCATGTCGCGGACACGCGTATCCGAAAAGTGTCAGGTACTGTACAATAGCGGCTGAAACTGCGGTACGGCTAGATACGAAACCGGATGAAGCGAAAGCCAGGAGGGCAGTCGCAACGAAGCCCCCTGAACTTTCACAATTGAGACGGGAGCCGCGATGTCAGCGGAAGATCAGAAACTGCACGCGCCCAATCCGGCGTTGCCGGACGACACGGCAGCGTCGATGCGGATCGGGCGTTACGCGGTGGCGCGCGAACTGGGGCGGGGCGGCATGGGAATCGTTTACGAAGCCACCGATCCCGCCATCGGGCGAAGGGTCGCGATCAAAGTCATCAACCTGCAATTCCTGACGGGAGCGGGCGAAGCGCAGATTTTGCGGGAACGGCTTTTCCGCGAAGCACGCTCGGCCGGGGCGCTCTCCCATTCCGGGATCGTGGTGGTCTACGACGTAGGAGAGGACCGTGAGATGGCGTTTATCGCCATGGAGTATGTCGACGGACCGTCCTTGCAGCAGGTGGCACAATCGGGCAGAAAGCTGCAACCGGCCGAGGTGGTGGACATACTCCGGCAAATCGCCGCAGCCCTCGATTACGCCCATGAGAACGGCGTCGTGCATCGCGATATCAAGCCACCTAACATCATGCTGCACAAGGGGAGCCAAGTGAAGATCGCGGATTTCGGCATCGCCAAGATCACCACGGCGCCGAAATACACGGTCACCGGCATGGTGATGGGCACGCCCGCATACATGTCTCCGGAACAGATCGAGGGGCGCGAAGTGGATGGCAGGTCCGACCAGTTTTCGCTGGCGGTGGTTGCCTATGAGCTGTTGACTGGCGCGGGTCCGTTCCATGGGGGGACGTACGCCTCGATGGTGCACAGCATCGTTTACGGCCAGCGGCCTTCGGCGCACGCGGCCAACCCGCTGCTGCCGGCGACGATCGACGTGCCGTTGGGACGCGCAATGGCGGCGCTGCCGGAGAATCGCTTTGCGAATTGCACGGAATTCGTTTCCGCGCTGGACACTGCGCTGCGCGCCACGGTGCCCGTGGCCGCGCAGCCATCGCCGGTTCCTCCTGCCCGCAGCGCTCGCAGACCGATAACCCTCCTGGCGGTGTTGCTGGTTCTGGCCCTGGCTGGGGCGGCAGGCTACCGATTCTGGCCTGAATTGCGAAACCTCGCGGGGAATCAGGCGCAGGAGGTGCGGCCTTCGGCCGGCAGTCCAAGTGCGGGGACGGCGAGCGGAACAGCGGCTCCGGCCGTCCTGCCAAAAGAGAAAGAGAGTAAAGCGCCTGCACCGGCTACGCATCCGCCTTCCCGTACCGAAGTTGTGCCGAAGGCTGAAACGCCGGTGAAAACGGGCGAGGCGCCGGCAACGAAGAAGCCCGCCGCGCACGCGGAGAGCGCCGTGCGCACGGACGAGCAACCAGCGCCGCCTCCGGCCGAGAGCGCGCGCCAGTCGCTGGCGCCAGTTCTGGCGCCAACCATGCTGACGGTCAGTGTCGATTCGAACCGGGCGTGGACCGATACGGGGATCGACCTGCGCGCCAGTGACACGGCCGCGATCATAGCCGACGGAACGATCCGGGTCGCGGCAGACCGGCGGATTGGCATACAGAAACCGGGCGGCTTCTATCCAAACTGCATCCGCGCTAAGCAACTGTTTGGCCAACCGGCCGGGCCGGTCCCCGCGTCGCAACTGAGTTGCTGGTCGTTGCTCGGCCGCGTGCGCGCGGGAGGGACGATCTTCGAAATTGGCAAGCAAGGAACCGTGCCGCCAGGGTCCGCCGGCCGCCTCTATCTTGGTGTGAACGACGACGACTACACGGACAACTCCGGGTACTGGCAGGCAGTGATTACCGTCGAGCACCATTGACCTGCGCGAATTCTCAGCTCTTCTTGGGCTCGCGGTCCCGTCGGGAAACAACCACGCCAAATCCTGGCGCCGGCGTGGCGCACGCACTCCACGGCGCACCGGCCCTGGTGTGATACTGGGGTGGTGAGCCTGAGGACCCGCTTGTATTGGCTGGGGGCGGCGCTGGCCGCCGCCGCGCTTTTGATCGCCGGCGTTGACTGGTACCGATCGCAGCCTTTCACCACCACCCGGCTGCTCCAACGGCTGCCCGCCGATAATGCGCTGATTCTCTCGGTCGATTTCCGGGCGCTGCGGCGCGCCGGAATTCTGCAAATGCTGGACGGCTCCCAGGCGGGCCAGGACCCCGAATACAAGACCTTCGTGCGCAAGACCAACCTCAACTACCAGCGGGACCTGGATCGGGCTCTGGTAGCCTTCGCGCCCACCGGCAAATTCCTGCTCATCGAGGGGCGTTTCGATTGGCCCCGGCTGCGTGCCTATGTGGCGGAGCAGGGCGGCCGCTGCGAACGCGACCTGTGCCGCATGCAAGGCACTCTCCCGGAGCGCCAGATTTCGTTCTTCCCCCTGCGGCCCGGCCTGATGGCGCTGGCGGTCAGCCCGGATGCGTCGGCCGCCTTGCGCCTGGCCACGCCGGCGCCCGGCACGCCCGCCGTCCCGTCTGCATCGCCAGTGTGGGTTTCGGTGCCGATTTCGATGCTGCGTTCCGGCGACAATCTGCCCGCCGGCACTCGAATGTTCGCGCACAGCCTGAGCGAGGCGGAAAGCGTCACCCTGGCTTTCACGCCCGAAGGCCGCCGCATGGCCGCCAAACTGGACGTGCTTTGCCGCGATGAAATCGATGCAGCGGACGCGGCGCTCGAACTGACCCGTGTCACCAGCGTGCTCCGCCAGATGATTGCCCGCGAGAATCAGAACGCCAACCCGGCCGACCTGAGCGGCGTGCTTGCGGCGGGCAGATTCTCGAGCGGCGGCAAGCGGGTTTACGGCTATTGGCCCATCGAACCGAGCTTCGTCGAAAACCTCCTCGGTGCCCAACGCCCGTGATCGCCGGGCCAAAGCGGCGACTGGGTACGCACATAACTTTCGTCAACGTCCTGCTACTTGCCAAATTCGGGCTCGTAACACTGTCCTCAATCGGCTATTTTTAAAGTGTATTCGTCCGTGTTTTATTGAGAATGTTATGCCAAAGGTCTCGTGTGTCCTGATTTGCCTGATGGCTGGCTGGCTCGCCATTGCGGCGGAATCGCCAGACCGGCCGAAAACCGCGCCCTCCCCGGTGCCGCCGGTTCTGCGCAACCAGGACGCTGATCCAGATGATGTGGTTGTATTCCTACCGGGAGCGCCCGTGAGCAAGCCGGAGGCCGCCAAACCCGCGCCGGCGGCTTCGACCAAGCCCGGTGGTCTCGCCACTCCCACCGAAACCGCTCCACGCAACTCCACGAAGGTCAGTTATCCCCCGGCCTTCGAACAAAACAGCGCGCTTTTCTGCCAGAAGATGATCGGCCAGTGGTCGGCCGACGATGCCAGTTTTCTGCTCGGCCAGCCGCTCCGCCAGCGCCCGGCTTACGGCGATAACCAGAGCGTCAACGGCCAGATTTACGCGTTCGCCGATCCAACTGGCCGCTACAGGGAACTGGAACTCGACTTTGAATCCGGAAGCGGCTTGCTGAGAACCGTCTTCGTCTATCCGCAGAACATGAGCTGGCAGGACTGCCGGCGCCAGTGGAGCGGCGCGGTCAGCGCCACCGAGGCCAACAAAGGCCGCAAGTTCTACTCCTACATGGACCGGCGGCTGGACGTCCTGGTGGATTCAGCCGGTAAAGTCATCAGCCTGGGCCTGTATTGAAAACACTCCGCCTGGGGTGAAACCACATCCCCCGCCGACACGTTAAATGATTGTGCAGTTCGCTGCTGCGCCGCGTTCGGGCGTATAGTGTATGTAGAGGGAGTCCCCCCATGAAGCGCCGATTCACGTCTCTTGTGACATCTTTCGCCGCCCTCAGCCTGCTGGCTGGTGGCGCGTATGGCGACGACAGCAAGAACAAAAACAACGATCCTGACGCGATTGGGGATCGCGACGTCGGCAGCGGCATCAACTTCTACTCGCTCGAGAAGGAGATCGCGCTTGGCAAGCAGTTGGCAACCGAGGTGGAGCGCCAGGCCAAGATCGTCGACGACCCGATCATTGCCGAGTACATAAACCGCGTCGGCCAGAATATCGTGCGCAACTCCGACGCCAAAGTGCCGTTCACCATCAAAGTGCTGGACACCGAAGAGGTAAACGCCTTCGCTCTTCCGGGCGGATTCTTCTTCGTCAACTCCGGCCTGATTCTCAAAGCCGACACCGAAGCCGAACTGGCCGGCGTCATGGCTCATGAAATTGCCCACGTTGCCTGCCGCCATGCCACGCGCCAGCAAACCAAGGGCGACCTGATGGAGATTGGCGCGATCGCCGGCTCGATGTTAACCGGTTGGACGTGGACCGGCTACGCCATCCGCCAGGGCATGAGCCTGGCGATTCCCCTGACCATGTTGCAATTCACGCGCGCCGAAGAGAGGCAAGCCGACCATTTCGGTTTGCAGTACCTCTATAAGTCGGGCTACGACCCGAGGTCATTTGTCGACTTCTTCGAAAAAATCGAGACCATGGAGAAGCGGAAGCCGGGATCGATCGCCAAAGTGTTCATGACCCACCCAATGAACGACGACCGGATCAAGGCGGCGCAGCAGGAAATCCAGACAGAGCTGAAGCCCAAGGACGAGTACGTGGTCAACACGTCGGAATTCAACGACGTCAAGGGCAGACTGGCCATGTTGCATAACCGCCATAAGGTTGATTCCAAGGAAGATCCGAACCGGCCGCGCCTGCGCCGCGCTCCCGGCACCGGCAACGGCCCGGTGGACGACGGCACCGGCTCGAGTACGAGTACCGATGACAGCGACCGCCCGACCTTGAAGCGCCGGCCAGACAGCGGCCAGCAGCAGCCATAGCAGCCGGTTCTTGCGCCCTTCTTTGTAACGCCGCCGGTCTTTGCCGCCGGTCCTCTGCGAGCCACCCACAGCCACAAGAAATGTCGAGATGACTCTCGACACATCAGGCTGGACAGCCCGCGCCACGGCTGCTGGGCCTATCCCAGCAGCCGGTTCAATTCCCTCACCACGGCGAAGGCGTCGGCTACGTAAACCACGTCGGCTTTGCCGCGGGACCAGCCGCAGTTGGGATCGAGATTTACGGCGCGACGTTCGGTGACGAAGCGCCAGCCGACCACGTGGGGCTCTTCGCCGTGGCAGCAGGTGGAGAGTCCCTTTTGATGGCGCGGCGTGGAGCCGGTTTGGCCCACCTGGTTGAGATGTGTCATAAAGGGCAGCACGGCTTGGCCTTCACCGCTCAAATCGACCAACGATTTGCTGCCGCCGAGCGAGGCTTGGGCGCCGCGCAACGCACCGAGGATGAGCAGCTGCGCTTCCTCCACATGCACCGCGCCATCGGGCTGCTTCTTGGTCCAGCCGGCGCCGGCTACGAAAAGCAGCTTGGCATCGGGACGGATGGTCTGCTCATCGGCCTTGGGCGCCTGAATGCCGGTGACGGTGGTGCGCGACTGCGGCGCTTCGACCGCGACAAACTCTACCTGCGCCGAGCCGGCCGCCCTCGCCGGCGTTGCTTGAGGTGTCGCTTCGCTCCATGGCGCGAAGCAGCCGGCATCGAGAAGCACCAGCCAGGGGCGCGCGGTGCGCGTCAAAACCGCTTCCATGCGCTGCCGGTAGAACCAGCGATTGACGGCCGGGGCGCCATCGCGCTCGGCCAGGCCCGTGGCGTGCGTGTCGATTCTGCCGCCCAACCGGTATGCCACGCCGGGAAGCGCGCGCGCCCATCGCGCGGTGGCGGGCGCCAGCACAATGGCGGCGCCGGCGGCGCGGGCAATCGCCTCTGCCGCGGCGGCATCGGTCGAGTAGCGCGGCTGGGTGAACGGCTCGCCGGTGACGGCCAGTATTCGCCGCGCTCCCGCGGCAGCGGCCAGGTTGGCGGCGGGTTCCACCGCGCCGCCCACCAGTCCGACGGTCAATTCACCGCCCAGCTCGAGCGCGGCAGTGAGAGCCTCCAGGGCCGGCTTGGCCAGCGTGCCATCGGCTTCGGTATGGGCCAAAAGTAAAATGGATTCCATGTTATTCCTCCCGTATCCAGGCGACGATTTCGCGCGCGATCTGTTCCGGCGCCATGTTCTTTTCGATGCGCGTCTCGCGCTGCTGCTTGGGCAGGCTGACCGAAACGAAACGCAGGCCCGCATCGGCCGCGGTAGCTGCTTTTGCCCGCTGCAATGCCGGCATGACGGTCTTCATATTGGCCATGCCAACCTGCGGATTGTTGCGCGGCTCGGGCAGGAAACCGGTGGCCCAGCCCAACGCCGCGGGCGGCGCGGTGCACACCGAAACCTGGTGGCGGCCGCCTTCGATACGTTCCAGCACCTCGAAGCTGCCATCCTCGCGCACCGCGATCCGGTCCACGCCCTGAAACTGTTCGGTGATGCCGAGCCGTTCGGCTGTCATCTGTATGGTGGAACCGGCGCCGCGCGACGCCGATTCCCATCCGCCGAACAGCAGCAGCCGCGATTTATCGAGCCCGGGAATGGCTTCGATGGCCCCTGCCAGCGCCGCCGCGGTGGCAAAGGAATCGGTGAAGCCAGAGGCCGAGCCATCCAGAGCCACCAGCTCGAACGGCACCTTCTGCGCCACCGTCATCATCACTTGTTGCAGCTTGGCTTTGGGCCCCATGCTGACCAGCCAGACTTTGCTGCCCGGCTGCGCCAGCGCCAGGTGCGCGGCTTCATAGAGCGCGTGCGCGGCCCACGGGTCCAGCACCGCCGGCAACATCATTTCATTCTTGAGAGCGGGACCACCAGGACTGGTTACCGGCTCGAGGGTTTGTAACGGGTCGGGGACAATGCTGCCGCTGACCACGATCTGAAGGGAGGTGTTCATTAGGCTGATCTCCAGTATAATCGGGCTCGTCCGTCTCGATCTACGCGGCCAGCTTCGCCAGTTCGTCCAGGCTCAAGCGGCCGGTGTAGATGGCCATGCCGAGCGCCGCGTTCACGTTCATGTCGAGCAGCGCGCGCACTTCGTCCAACGTGGTGATGCCGCCGGCGGCGGTGAGTTCGAGCGTGGTGGCCGCGCGCAGACGGCGAAACCACGCGAGGTCGGTGCCCTGCATCATGCCTTCCCGATCCACCCAGGTGGCCAGGAAGCCGCCGCAATAGGGTTCGAGCAAGCCCAGCATCCGCTCGGCGGTGAACTCCGTGGCTTCCTGCCAGCCCTTGACCACGATGCGGCCGTCTTTCGAATCAACCGCGATCAGCAGCCGTTCGCGGCCGATGGCGCGCCCGAGTTCGCTCAGAAACGCTTCGTCGATTCCTTGCGCAGTGAAGGCCGCGGTGCCCACGATCACCTTGTGCGCACCCTGTTCGAGGAGCGCCCGCGCGCGCTCCACCGTGCGCACCCCGCCGCCCACGCGCGTAACCGCGCGCGCCGCCAGCATGCGGACCGACTCCGCATTGGAACCGCGGCCCATCGCGGCGTCCAGATCGATCACCTGGATTTCCGGAAACTTGGCGAAGCGGCGCAGCATCTCTTCCGGGGAATCGGCTTCGAGCGCCTTCTCGCGGCCCTGCACCAGTTGCACCACCTTGCCGTCCATCAGATCGATGCAAGGGAAAATCATCCGCTCATCCTCATCGGAATGCCGTGCCGGTCGAGCTCTTCCTTCAACTGGTTCACGGTATAAGTTCCGTAATGGAAGATGGAGGCCGCTAGCGCCGCGTCGGCGCAGCCTTCCGTCAGCACGCGCACGAAATGCTCCGGCTTGCCGGCGCCGCCGGAAGCGATGATGGGGATTCGGGTGGCGGAGGAAACCGCACGGGTCAGCGCGCAATCGAAACCGTCCTGCACGCCATCTGTGTCCATGGAAGTGAGCAGGATTTCGCCCGCGCCCAGGGCTTCGCCCCGCGCCGCCCATTCGATGACATCGGTGCCCTCATCGTCGCGGCCGCCGCGCGTGAATACGTGCCACTGCCCGGGCGCGTGGCGGCGCGCGTCGATCGCCAGCACCACCGCCTGCGCGCCGAATTCCAGGCTCAATTCGGTGATCAGCTCCGGCCGCCGCACCGCGGCCGTGTTGACGGAGACTTTGTCGGCGCCCGCCATGAGAATGCCGCGCGCATCCGCCACCGAGCGGATGCCGCCGCCCACCGCCAGCGGGATAAACACTTTCCGCGCCGTGCGTTCGACCACGCCCGCCATGATTTCGCGCGCGTCGCTGGACGCCGTGATATCGAGAAACACCAGTTCGTCGGCGCCGTCGCGGTTATAACGATCCGCCAACTCGACCGGGTCGCCGGCATCGCGCAGATTTACGAAATTGACGCCCTTGACCACGCGGCCGCCAGTGACATCGAGACAGGGAATGATCCGTTTCGCCAGCACTCACATCTCCACAAAATTCCGCACAATCTTCAATCCGACCGGCCCGGACTTCTCCGGATGGAATTGCACGCCGAAGACGTTGCCGGCTTCGAGCGCCGCCGTGTATGGGGCGGCGTAGGTGCAGATCGCAGCCGCGCGTGCGTCCACCGGCACGTAATAGCTGTGCGCGAAGTACACAAACGGCCGGCCGGGCAAATCGCGCACCAGCTTCGACTCCGGTTTCACTTCCAATTCGTTCCAACCCATGTGCGGTACGCGTGCGTCACTCGGGAAGCGGCGCACAACGCCGGCGTACAGTCCCAAGCCGCGCACCTCAGGCGCTTCTTCGCTGGCTTCAAACAGCGCCTGCAAACCGAGGCAGATCCCCAGAAACGGCACACCGGCGCGGATGCGTTCCACCAGCGCCGCGCGCACATCCAGCTCATCCAGCGCCCGCATCATCTGGCCAAAATGACCCACGCCGGGGAGCAGAATCTTGTCCGCCCGCCGCAAGCCCTCGCAGTCCCGCACCAGCGTGTAGGCGCAGCCCAACTCCGCCAGCGTGTTTTCGACCGACCGCAAATTGCCTGCCCCGTAATCGAAGATGGTGATCATGAAAGCTCCGTCGCGGCGAGGGCAGTCGTGCCGACATTTCTTGAAGTTCGCTGAGCGAAGAAACGTCGAGACGACTCTCGACGCTGCAGGCAAGACTGCCCGCGCCACGGCCACGCCCGCTTCATAGCAACCCCTTCGTCGAAGGCAACTGCCCCTTCAACCGCGCATCTTTCGAGCACGCATACTGCATCGCCCTGGCCCAGCATTTGAAAATCGCCTCGACCTTGTGATGGCTCGACCGGCCGTACATCACCTTGGCGTGCAGATTCGCGCCCGCGTGATTCACGAAGCCGCCAAAGAAATCTTCCAGCAGTTCGGCCTGCAAATCTCCCACCAGCCGCACACGCACCAGGTCTTTGTAGACCAGCGTCGGCCGGCCGCCCAGATCCACCGCCACCACCGCCAGCGTTTCGTCCATCGGCAACACAAAATACCCGGCGCGATTGATGCCTCTGCGGTCGCCCAGCGCCTGCGCGAAAAGCTGGCCCAGAACGATCCCCACGTCTTCCACCGTGTGGTGCTGGTCGACATCCAGGTCGCCTTCGGCGTGAAGCTTCAGGTCGAAGCCGCCGTGCTTGGCGAACAGCTCCAGCATGTGATCGAGAAAACGAACGCCGGTCGATATCTCATAACGGCCGAGGCCTTCGATCTTCAACCGGCCCGCGATGCGCGTCTCCTTGGTGTCGCGGCGAATAGCGGCCTGTCTCATTCTGCGAACACCTCTTCGAGATAGTTGATGTCATCGACAATGGCGTACGCGCCCTGCTCCTGAAAAAGAAAGACCAGGTCGATGTAGAGCGGGTTGGAGGGCGGCGCAATTCCGATGAACGGCGCGCCGGCTGCGCGCGCGCATCGCGCGTCATCCACCGTGTCGCCCACGTAGTAAGCTTTCGCGCCGGGGTTCGCGTCGAGTATTTGCAGCAAGCCCTCCGGATCCGGCTTGTGCCGCCGCACCTCATCCATGCCGACGATGGGCGAAAACTCGAGCTCCGGCGCGAACCGCTGTAGGGTCAGCTCGGCTTCCCACTTCGGCCGCCCGGTGAAGAGCGCGAAACGAAATTGCCGGTTGAGTTTTTCGAGCGTCCCCGGCCGTGCCACCCACTGCTCGCGCAGCATCAGGCCATCCGTTCCATTGCCATGGAAAATCGACTGGAAGTGCACCTTCACTTGCTCAAATGGCGTGTCGACGCCCGCTTCGGCGACGATGTGGTGCGACAATTTCCAATCGTCGTTCCAACCGCCCTGGTTCTTGAACTGCTGAATTTCGGCGGGCGCGAGCCGGCGGCCGGTGAAATGCTCCACCGTGCGCGCGATGGTCTCGCGGTAGGATTCCGTGACGTCCACCAGCACGCCGTCCATATCGAAAATCAGGATCGGTTGACTCATCGTTGCCAGATCTTCTCGAGCGCTTCCAGCAAACGCCGGGTCTGCTCGCGCGTGCCAACCGTGATGCGGACGCACCCGGGCGCTTCGTAGCTGCGGTCGCGCACCAGGATGGCCTGCGCGCCCAGCGCCTTGCACACCTCCAGCGCACGCGCGCCAAAGCTCCCCAAAACGAAATTCGCCGAGCTGGGGATGTAACGGATGCCCAGCTTTTCCAGGCCATAGCACAACAGTTCGCGCGCGGCCAGCACTTCGGCCACGTAGGTCCGGACATAGTCCGCGTCCGCCACCGCCGCCTGCGCCGCAATCACCGCCAGCGAGTTCACGCTGTAGGGCGATTGCGCCTTGTGCAGCAAGCGAACATTCGCCTCGTGCGAAAACAGGCAGCCCAGCCGCATGCCCGCCATGCCGAACACTTTCGAAAACGTGCGGCTCACGAACAGGTTCGGCACGCGCTCGATTTCGCCGAGCGCCGTCACGCCGCTGAACTCGAAGTATGCTTCGTCGACCAGCACCACACACTTGCGCGCGCGGTGCAGAATGCGCTCGATCCCTAATAGCGAAACGCCGGTTCCGGTTGGGTTGTTGGGATTCGCCAGCAGGATGGCGCGCGTTTCCGGCGTGATCGCCTCCAGCAGCGCATCCAGCGGAAACTCCATCCCCGGCGGCGCGTATTCCACTTCGCGAATCCGCGCGCCCGCAACTTCCGCGTAGAAGCGATACATGGCGTAGGCCGGCTTCAGCAGCAGCACTTCCTGGTGATCGTCCACGTAGGTGTTGATGAAAACCTGGATCGCCTCATCGGTGCCGTTGGTAAAAACGAACTGCTCCGGCCGCACGCCGAAATAACTCGCAATCGTCTGTTTGGCGTCGCCGTATTCCGGATACACTGCCAGGCTCGCCGCATCGAGCGCTTGAGCCAGCGCTTCGATCACGCGCGGCGAGCAGCCCACCGTGTTTTCGTTGAAGTCCAGCCGCAGTTTGCCCGCGCGCCCCGCCGTGGGCGGCGAATAGGGCGCCATGGCCAGCACGGCCGGCCGCGGCTGAATGGCGCCTCGCGGCAGCTTGGGCGGTTTACCGCGCATTGGTCCGCACCTCCACCGATCGCGCGTGCGCTTCCAAGCCTTCGGCGCGCGCCAGGGTGACGATCGCCGGCTTGATTCGCGCCAATCCCGCCGCGCTCAATTGCTGCACGGAAATCACTTTGACGAAATCCGTCACCGCCAGGCCGCCGCGCACACGGGCCGCGCCGCTGGTGGGCAGCACGTGATTCGGTCCGGACGCATAGTCGCCCGCCGCTTCGGGGCTGTACGGTCCGACGAAGACGCTGCCAGCGTGCTCGATCCCAGCGAGCAGCCGCGCATCCGGGATGCTCAGGTGTTCCGGCGCGAAGCGGTTGGATATTTCCACCGCTTCCTCGATCGACCGCACCAGCACGATGGCGGAATTGCGCGCGATCGATTGCGCCGCCACGGCCGCGGTCGGCAGCGTGGCAAGCTGCCGCTCCACTTCTTTCGCCACCGCCGCCGCCAGCCGCCGCGAAGTCGTCAGCAGCAATGCCGTTGCGTCCACATCGTGCTCCGCCTGCGCGAGCAAATCGGCGGCCAGATAGCGTGGATCGCTCTCGGTTGCGATAATCAAAATCTCCGTCGGCCCGGCCACGAAGTCGATGCCCACTTCTCCCGCCAGCAGTTTTTTCGCCGCCGCCACGTAGATGTTGCCCGGCCCCACGATGCGGTCGGCCTTGGGCACGGTGCGCGTGCCGTATGCAAATGCCGCGATGGCTTGCGCGCCGCCCATTTCAAAGACGCGCGTGAGGCCCAGCATTGCCGCCGTTCCCCACACCTGGTCCACCGGTTTGGGCGAGGCCACGCAGATGTTCGCGACCCCCGCCACCTGCGCCGGCACGGCTGTCATCAGAATCGTCGAAGGCAAGGGATAGCGCCCGGCCGGAACATAGGCGGCGACCGTCCCGAGTGGCCGGACCACTTGCCCTACGCGCACGCCGCCCGATTGCCGCATCCATGCCCGCGGCATCTGCCGCCGCGCGAAATCGCGTATGTTGGCGGCAGCGGTCCGCACCGCGCGCCGGAATTCCGGGCTCAGCCGCCGCCGCGCGGCCGCCAGATCCTCTTCGGAAACGCGCACCGTGCGCCGTGCCAAGCCGTCGAACTTGCGCGCGTATTCGAGCAGCGCCCGGTCGCCGCGCTTGCGGACGTCTTCGAGGATCGGCCGCACCACCGCCTCCGCCGCCTCCATCCGCGCCGCCCGCCGCGCAAACAGTGCGCTCGAATCTTCACTTTTGATAATGCGAATCACGGGGCTCTTGATAATCCGAATCACAGCACGATCTTGTTGAGCGGGTACTCCACGATTCCTTGCCCGCCCGCCTGCTTGAGCCGCGGAATGATATCGCGCACCGTCGATTCATCGAGGATGGTGTTCACCGCCAGCCATTCCTCGTCGCTCAATTGTGAAATGGTGGGCCGCTTCAGCGCCGGCAGCACCGCCAGCACGGCCTTGAGGTCGTCCCGGTGTACGTTCAGCATCAGCCCCACTTTGCCCAGCGCGTTGATGGCGCCCTGCAGCAGCATCGTCATGTCTTCCAGCTTTCGCCGCTTGGCCGCGTCCTCCCACGACGCGCGGTTGGCGATCAATTGCGTGTTCGATTCCATCACCGTGTCGATGATTTTGAGCTTGTTGGCGCGCAGCGACGAGCCGGTTTCCGTCACCTCGACGATGGCATCGGCCAGCACCGGCGGCTTCACCTCCGTGGCGCCCCAGCTAAATTCCACTTTCGCCGCCACGCCGTGCCCGGCCAGGTAGCGCCGCGTGGTCTCCACCAGCTCGGTCGCGATGATCTTGCCTCCCAGGTCTTTCACGCTGAGGAACGGCGAGGCCTCCGGCACCGCCAGCACCCAGCGCACTTTGCCGAAGCTCTGCTTGGCGTAGATCAGGTCCGCCACCGCGACCACTTGCGCGCCGTTCTCTTCGATCCAATCGCGGCCGGTCAGGCCCGCATCGAGAATGCCGTCCTCCACGTAGCGCGCCATTTCCTGCGCCCGGATCAGCATGCACTCGATCTCCGGATCGTCGATGCCGGGAAAATACGACCGGCTGCTGGTGGTGATGACATACCCGGCGCGGCGGAACAGATCCACCGTGGCGTTTTCGAGGCTGCCTTTGGGGATGCCCAGTTTCAGTTTCACGCCTTGCCTCCGTAGACCGCTTTGGGATCGTAGGTCCGCTGGTCCACGACTTTCCAAACGCCCGAATCCAGGCGCCGGAAGAAGCAGCTTTCGTAGCCTTCATGGCAGACGCCGGGGCCCTGCGCTTCCACCTTCACCAGCACCGCATCGCGGTCGCAATCGACGGCGATTTCCTTCACCAGCAGCCGGTGGCCCGAGCTTTCGCCCTTCAGCCACAGCTTCTGCCGCGAACGGCTCCAGAAGGTCGCAAAGCCGCTTTCCACCGTCTTGCGAAAGGCCTCCTCATTCATGAAGCCGACCATCAGCACGCGGCCGCTCGAGTGGTCCTGGATAACGGCGGTGATTAGGCCGCCGGATTTTTCGAAATCGAGATTCATCGGTAAACAAAAAAAGCCCGCCGTTTTCGCGGCGGGCGTCCTTTCCATGTGTTTAGTGGAAATTATTGCAGCGCCCGTCGCGTGGAGAGATGGTGATGATGCCGCGCGAGGGTGACGCTTGCCATAAGAAAGTAGTGTAGCACAGCGGCGGATGGCTATACTCAGAGGGAGGTGAATCGATAGGGTGCGCCCGCCGAAACGCCGTCGAGGTAGGACAGTCGATCGTTTTTTGTTGACTGTCGTTAGCCGGCATTGACAGGCCGCAAGAACCGATGGCCTGTCCTACCGTAGACCTCACCCTGCAACGGCGGAGCGGAAGCTATATGAGGAAGGCTAAGAAACCGGCTGCTGCCCAAGTTCGTTCCGAATACAAACGCTCGGATTTCGGTCCGTTGGTCCGCGGGAAGTACATTCACCGGCTCCGGGCGAGTTCGAACGTGGTAGTGAAGAACCCCGTGCATCCCGGTCGCATTGTCCGGCACGATTGCCTCGAGCCTTTGGGTCTGTCTGTGACCGCCGGAGCAAAGATCCTCGGCGTCACCCGGCAGACTCTCACCAAGATCGTTAACGGCAAGTCCGGCATCAGCCCGGAGATGGCGATCCGGCTAACGAAGGCATTCGGCAGCACGGAGGAGACCTGGTTACGGATGCAACTAGCCTGCGACCTTGCCGCCGCCCGCAAAGACGAGAGCAAAATCAAGGTGCGCCGCCAGTTCGTCCCGCAAGAATTGCACGTGCAATGAGGCAGGAGGCGGCGCTTGGCCGGGGACTGCCCGTGGGTCCAGATCACCCATACGGGTAGAATGGTGCAATTGGTTGCTGTCTCCCCGATTTCCTATTCCGCCACGGAGCGCATCGAGAACGTCACGTACGGGAACACCTCCGGAATGTGCGAATCGTAGTGGCCGTGCCGGTTCCAGGTCCAGCCGGCGCAGGGCTCCAGGCTTTCTCGATGGCGGCCGATCTTTTCGAATCGCGAACAATCGATGCGCCATACATCGCCATCGGCGGGCGGCAACGATCGGCCATCCGCGATCAGCTCCAGCCCTTTCCACGGAAATGCCAGCTCGACTGTCCAGCCGCGGTCCGTGTTCGTGCGGCTGTTGACGACACCGTCCACATGTACCGCGGTTTTCAGCCCCGGGAAATCCCAATCGAGAAATCCCCAACGCTCGCCCCGCGGATGCACGTGGCCGCCCACGCCATCGAGCACCATGATGCGTGCGCACGCGGCATCGAACTCCGGCCGCCCGTAATAACGCCCGCCTGGCTGGTGAATGTCTTTCCAGATCCAGAAGGCTTCATAAACCGTGTTGAGCGCGTTGATTTCGAACTCGTAATAAGCGTCGCGCCCGGCGATGAACAGCTCGATGTCATTCTCTTCCCAGATTTTGGAATCGCGCCCGGTGAGCGTACCCCAAACGTCGGTCTCCTCGATCCAGAAACCGAAGTAGAGGTAAACGTCATCCCACAGCAGCGCCACGCGCGTATCGAACCAGGCCGGCTCGCCGGTCACGATGTCGACGAACGGCGCGGACTTGGGCGCGAGGCGCCAGGAAGGCTCATCCAGCTTGCCATCGATCGAGATCGGCCCAGCCGCGCGATAGCACGTGTAACGGGCAGGTTGAATTTCGGCCATGCTTTATTGTGCGGCATTCCCACTGGTAGGACAGACCATCGCCGTTCGTGGTCTGTCATTCGCGCCAGAGTGCGACAGCTTGACAGACGACAAAAACCGATCGTCTGTCCTACCGGCTTCCCAATCAGACCGTCTCTCCGCGCATCAGATCGAGGTAAGTCTCGCGCCGGCGAATCACCCGGTAGCCGGCGCCTTCCACCAGCACTTCCGGCGCGCGCGGCCGCGAGTTGTAATTCGACGACTGCACGAATCCGTAAGCGCCCGCCGCGCACACCGCCAGGTAATCGCCCGGCATGGCGTTGGCCATCAGGCGGTCGCGCGCCAGAAAATCGCCGCTCTCGCAGATCGGGCCCACCACGTCCGCGGTCACCGGCGGCAGCCCGTTCTTGCGCAACGGCACAATCTCGTGGTGCGCGTGATACAGCGCCGGGCGGATCAGGTCGTTCATGGCCGCATCCACCACAATGAATTCCTTCGCGCCGTTCTGTTTGCGGTAGAGCACGCGGGTGAGCAACATGCCCGCCGCGCCCACGATGGAGCGGCCCGGTTCCACCATCACCTCAAGCCCGGTATCGCGCAGCTTGGCATGCAGCCCCTCGACGAACTGGGCGACCCCGGGCGCCTTTTCGCCAGGCCGATAAGAGATACCCAGCCCGCCGCCCAAATCCAGATGACGAACCGGTGCGCCCTCCGCGCGAAGCTGCCGGGCCAGCTCCACCAGCATGTCCACCGCTTCCAGAATCGGGCTCGCGTCCAGAATCTGCGAGCCGATGTGGCAGCTCACACCCTCGGCCGACAGATTGGTGTAGGCGCGTGCCCGTTCATAGACCGCGCGCGCCCGCTCGATCGCAATGCCGAACTTGTGTTGGCCGAGGCCGGTGGCGATGTAGGGGTGGGTGACGGCGTCCACATCCGGATTGACGCGAATCGAAAATCCCGCCTTCACGCCGCGCCGCGCGGCCATGGCGTCCAGCAGCACCAGTTCCGGTTCGGATTCGCAATTGAAACTGTGAATGCCGTGGCCGAGCGCGTACTCCACTTCCGCGGCGGTCTTGCCCACGCCCGAAAATACCACTCGAGAAGCGTCCCCGCCAGAGGCCAGCACGCGCGCCAGCTCGCCGCCGGAAACGATGTCGAAGCCGGCCCCCGCTTTGGCTAGCAGCGCCAGCACCGCGAGCGACGAATTCGCTTTTACCGCGTAGCAAACCGTGTGCGGCAGCGCGCCGAATGCCTCGTCATAGGCGCGGTAATTGGACAGAATCGTCTGGCTGGAATAAACGTAGGCGGGCGTACCCACGTGCGCCGCCAGATCGGCCAGAGCGACTTGTTCGCAATAAAGATCGTTGTCGGAGTAGGAGAACATCGGCAAGAATACCTTCAAATTGTCTCACGGGCGAATGTGGCGCACGCACTCATGCGTGCCGCGTCGGCACTCCTGCCGACGCTAGGTGCCGCGAGGGCGCAGATACGTCGAGAAGAGTCTCGACGCGGCACGCACGAGTGCGTGCGCCACGCCCGGGCCGCGCCACGCTAGCGCAGTTCCTTGCTTTGCGCGGTGGCTGGCTCCGGACCGTAGTTTTCGCGAACCACCATCGACTGGTCGGAGTAAAAGCTGCGGCTGCCGCTGCTGCCATACGCCACCGGGACGGCGTTGACCGTATACCCGCCGGGGACGGGCGCGACGGTGAATTTGTAGCCCTGCTTTTCGCCATTGGCCAGATCGTTGCCGATCAGGTCGGCGGCCGAAGTGTTCGCCGCCCCACTGGCCGGCGGCCCGAGCTCGGTGAGCGATGCCGCATAGCGGCCGAACTGCGATTGGTATTGGACTTCGGCCGTGTGAATGGCCTTGATCGCCTGAATGGCCGCGGTTTCCCGCGTATACTTCTGGGCGTTTGTGAACTTAGGCACGGCGATGGTGATGAGGATCAGAATGATCGATACCACGATCAGCAATTCAATCAGGGAGAATCCCTTTTGGCGATGGGGCCTGGTATGCCCGGCCCAGGGCAGTTTCCGCATACGTGTATCCCTTTATATTATGACGCGCCGGCGCCGCGCGGCGTGCAGGCAGGTTGCACGTGAAGGTAGAGCCCTCGGAGACCGCGGCGGCTTAGCGCAACTCCTTGCTTTGCGCGGTAGCCGGCTCTGGACCGTAGTTTTCGCGAACCACCATCGTCTGGTCGGAGTAGAAGCTGCGGCTGCCGCTGATGCCATATGACGCCGGGACCGCATTGATTACATAACCGCCGGGGACGGCCGCGACGGTGAACTTGTAGCCCGCCTTTTCGCTGTTAGCCAGGTCGTTACCGATCAATTCGGCGGCCGAGGCGTTCGGCGCTCCGCTCGCGGGCGGCCCGAGTTCCGTGAGCGATGCCGCATAGCGGCCGAACCGCTCTCGATACTGGACCTCAGCCGTGTTGACGGCCTTGATCGCCTGTATGGCCGCAATTTCCCGCCCGTACATCCGGGAGCGCGTGAATATGGGCACGGTGAGGGAGACGAGGACGGGGATGACGAACAGGACGATAGATATCAGGATCGGCAGTTTAGGGGAGAAGAGCCAGCGGCGATGGTGTCTGGCATGTCCGGCCCGAGGCAGCGTACACATCCGCGAATTCCTTCAGCATGGTGACGGGCCGGCGGCGCACGGCGTGCAGTCGGGTTGAACAAAAACGGGCAAGCTAAAGCATGCCCTACCTACACGTATCGCAGCAGGTGCGCGGCCAGAAAGGCGCCGCCGTAAGCCAGCGCGCTCATGTAGGCGAACTGGGCCAGCGGCCACTTCCACCCGCCGGTCTCGCGCCGCACCACGGCCACGGTGGAAACGCACTGCATGGCGAATGCGAAGAAGATCAGCAGCGCCACCGCCGAGGCGGGTGTCAGGTCGTGACGCAGCGCGCTCTGAAGGTCCATGCTGGTCGAATCCGGATGGTCCATGCCATAGATCGCGCCCAGCGTGGCAATGATGGTCTCGCGCGCCGCGAAAGAAGTGATGATGCCGATGCCAATCTTCCAATCGAAGCCCAGCGGCTTGATGACCGGCTCGATGCTGCGGCCCAGCGTGCCCGCCAGGCTGTCCCGAATGGCCGGAGGATGGCCGTGCGTGTAAGGCACGTGCGCCGCCGTCCATAACAGCACCGTCACCAGCAGGATCACCGTGCCGGCGCGGCGCAGAAAGACCTTCGAGCGGTCGAGCAGCCGCAGCCCGAGCGATTGCACCGTCGGCCAGCGGTAAGCCGGCATCTCCAGCACAAACGGCGTGCGGCCGCTCTTCAGAATCGACGATTTCAAAATCCGCGCCGTCAGCACCGCGACCACGAATCCCAGCGCATAGAGGCCGATCATGGCCACCGTGCGGACACTGAGAAAACCCAGCAGTTGCCGGTTGGGCAAAAAGGCGGCGATGATCAGCGTGTAGACCGGGAAGCGCGCCGCGCACGTCATGAAGGGCGCGATCAGGATGGTGGCGGTGCGGTCGCGCTTGTTTTCGATGGTGCGCGTGGACAGAATCGCCGGCACCGCGCAGGCGTAAGCCGACAGCAGCGGGATGAACGACTTGCCTTGCAGCCCGAAGCGCGCCATGGTGCGATCGGCAATCAGCGCCGCGCGCGCCAGATAGCCGGAATCTTCCAGGATGCCGATGAACAGAAACAACAGCAGCACCTGCGGCAGGAACACGATCACCGAGCCCACGCCCCTCCATACGCCATCGACGACGAGCGAGCGGACGAGCGAGGGCGGCAGCGTAGTTGCAATCCAGTTGCCGGAAACCTCAAACAGCCACTTCACGCCATCCATCAGCGGCGTGACGTAGCTGAAGATGGATTGAAAGACGAGGATGACCACGAAGGCAAAAACCAGCGGCCCGGCCACCGGATGCAACATCACGCGATCCAGGCGGCGCGTCCACTTGGGGGCGATCGGCGCACGATAGTCGGCCTGGCTGCCTACCTCCCCGGCCCACTCGCGGCACTTGGGAATGTCGTGCAGCACCGGCAGCGACCTGGGCGTGGGCAGCGCCATAGCCCCGGCGAGAAAATCGCGCACCTGCTCGATGCCCTCGTCCTGTCGCGCGCTCACCAAAGCCACCGGCGCACCCAACTCCCTCGAGAGCGCTTTGGTGTCGAGCGTGCCGCCGCGGTTGCGCAGGTCGTCGGCCATATTGAGAATAATCAGCGTCGGCAGACCCAGCGCCAGGATCGGCGCCGCCAGCATCAGGTGGCGGCGCAGATTGGTCGAATCGAGCACCAGCAGGATGGCTTCGGGCTTGGGCGTGTCCTCACGCCGGCCGGTCAGCACGTCGTACGCCACCTGTTCGTCTTCCGAATGCGGCGAAAGGCTGTAAACACCCGGCAAATCGATCAATTCGACGGATTGGCCACCGGCAAGTTCGGCGACGCCGGTGTGCTGCTCCACCGTCACGCCGGGAAAATTGGCGACCTTTTGCCGCAAGCCGGTGAGCCGGTTGAAAAGCGTGGTTTTACCGGAGTTGGGCGGCCCGATGACGGCGACTGCCTTAACCGCGGCACTGGGAAATATGGCAACCGCCGCCGGGCGGCAGCCGGCGCAGTCCGCGCATTCGCTCATGCCTTCCTCGAAAGCCGTCCCTCATGGTGGATTTTGAGACGCCGCGCGGTTTCGCGCCGCACCGCGATTTCCGATCCATCCACCTGAAACACCCGCGGATCGCCGCCCGGCGCGCTTTGCCCGGCCACCACACGCGCTCCGGGCAGAAAGCCGAGCTCCATCAAACGGCGTGCATCCTCGACCGGCAAGTCGATCTCGCTCAATACCGCTTCGTCGCCCCGGCGCAAGTCCATCAGGCTCGCCGGCAGAATTTCCGCTCCGCCCTTGTTGCCACTCAGTTGCATCTCAATATCAGTATGCGCGCCTCTGAAATTCTTGTCAAGATGCCGTTCGCCGGGTTTCCGCTTGGGTTTCTTCACGCCCCGCCCCCAAGGTGCTAAGTATAGCAAAATAGCACTTAGGACCATGAAGCCTGAGTACTATATCCGGCCCTTTCGAATGTCCGACCTGGACGCCGTGCTGCTCATCGAGCGCGCCAGTTTCGGCGCCGACGCTTACGATCGCAACTTGTTTGCAGAGCTCTTCGTGAAATGCGGGCGCCTATTTCTGGTGGCCGCCGCGCGAACCGGCATCAGCGCCTACATGGTCACCTCGACCGCGCTCGGCAGGGCTACGCCCTCGGCCGAGCTGGTTTCCGTGGCGGTTGGCCCGGCGTGCCGCGGCCAGGGCATTGCCTCCTCGCTGATGCGAAGCACGCTGCGCCGTTTACGGCTGCGCCGCGTCCGCCAGTTCACCCTGGCGGTGCGCGCGTCGAACCGGCAAGCCCAGGCGCTCTATGCGAAATTCGGGTTTGCCAGGCTGCGCCAGATCCGCCGCTATTACGAGGACGGGGAGGACGCGCTGGTGCTGCGCAAACTGCTGTAGCGCGGCTCGGCGTTTGATCGCGTGATGGAGAAAATCAGTTGGCAGGCGGAAGCGCCTGCCCCACCCGACTGCAAATCCTTCGACAGCAAAGTGGAACAGACGCCCGGGTTTCGGGTCCGAAGCGGACTTTCGTCTGTCAACCCATCCGCCCGCCCGGTCCCTACCGCGGCGTGCCGCCGGGCGAGCCACAACGGGCGAAAATATCGAGCTCGAATGTGGCATCGGGCGTGCGATTGTCGCGCAATGCCTGCGCCAGTTCGCCGGCGGCGGCGCAATACCGGGCCGGGTCGGGCGCGCGTCCTTCGGCCAGTGCTTGTCCGGCCCGTGCTACGGCCTCTCCCTGCGCGTCGCCCAGCCCGCGATAGGCAGCCGCCATGGCCTCGTATAGCGGCGGAAAACGAGGCGTGAGAATGCGCGCGTAGCGGAGCGCATCCAGCGCTTCGGCAAAGCGGCCCAGGCTCAGGTAGTCGTCGGCCAAGTAAAGATAGAGCAACACGAATGCCTGGCGCGGCGCGGGCGGCCTGTCGTGCCCCAATTGCGCATTATCGAAAGCTTGTTCGGCGGCGAGCGAAATCTTGCGCGCCTCCAGCAGCACGGCAAGCGATTTTTCGCGCCAGGCCCGGCGTTCGGCCTCCGGGGCGAGCCCCGCTCGCTCCGCGTAGTAAATGCCCAGGCGGGCCGGAATCAGCTCCGAGGATTGGCCAGGATCCAGGGGGCGCACCAGTTCCCACGCGGTCTCCTGTTCGGCGATCGCGCGGTCGAGGTTCGCGCGCGGGTCCCGGTCGAACCACGCCTTCGCCAGCATGTCGTGCAAGCGCGCGCTGCGCGGCGCGGTTTCGACGTCGGCCAGGCCCAGCGTGAGGTTGTCGCGCCAGTCCGCGTTGCGCGCCCAGGTGCGTCCGGTATAGAGCAACGCCAGCGCCCCCAGCGTAGCCCACGCCACGCGCGGACTCAGGTAGCGCCACGCCAGGCCCGCCACTGCCATGGCGAATGCCACCGAGGGAAGGTAGAGGAAGCGCTCCGCCATCGCGCTCGCAATCGGGATAACCAGGTTCGACGTGGGCAGTAGCGCCAGTCCAAAAAAACCAACCAGCCAGAACACCAGCGGGTGGCGCCAGCGCATGGCCAGGGCCAGCACGAGCAGCGCCAGGAGTACCAACAGCGAAATCCACGCGCCCGCATCCGTCCATGCCGCCGGGCGGAGCGCGTCAAAGGAGCGGTCCGACACCAGGCGCACCGGCCACGCCAGCAGCCACAGGTCCATCCCTTCGACTTTTTGGACGCTGAACATACGCTCCCAGCGCGGGAGATAGCGCAACACATTATCCATGTAGAACACGGGCGGCGACGGCAGCGGCGCAAACACCGCGGCGCGCGCCACCAATAGCATCACGAGCGATCCGAGGGCCGCCGCATATGCCGCCAGCCGCTGGCGCGCGCGGATGCCGCCCGGCACGCCGAACGCCAGGTCGGACAGCAGCATCAACGCGGCCAGCATCACGGCGTTTTCTTTCGAGAACGCACCCGCGGCTGCCACCGCGAATAACGCCAGCCAGCGCCGCGCGCCGGATTGAGCGGTGGCTCGGCCGTAAATCAAAAGGCCCGCCAGCACCGCCAGGGCCGCCAGCAGATCGGCGCGACCCACCACGTTATCCACCGCTTCGGTGGCGATGGGGTGAACCGCAAACAGCGCCGCCGCGAACCACGCCGCGCGCGAGCTAAGCAGGCGGGCGGCCAGTTTCCACACCAGCCAGACGTTGAGCGCGTGCAGCAGCAGATTCACCAGGTGATACCAAAAGGCGCCCCCAGCCGCGCCGGCCAGAGCGTGGTTGAACAGCAAGGAAGCCGTGGTGATCGGGCGGTAGATCAAGTCGGCTGTGACGGGCCACCAGTAGCTCTTGGAAAGAATCAGCCACAGATTCTGCGCCGTCAGGCTTTGCAGGCGGGGGTTTTGGGTCAGCAGGAACTGGGAATCCTCGGCCAAATCGAGGCCCAGCGAGTTGGCGTAAGCCAGCAGAGTGAGCGCGAACAGGCCAGCCGGAGCGAGCCACCGGGGATACCGCCCGCCGGTTTCTTCACCCGCGCCGCGGCCGCGCGGGCCCGCTGGCTCATTTCGCGAGGGCCGAACCATGCACACAATCTAACACCTGTTCATCGGGCGGCTTCTTCTTTTTCGGCGGTCCTGAGTGGGCTAGTCTTCCCATCCAGGCTGCCGCCGTAATTCAAGAAATATCCGGCGGCGGCGATAAGGTTTTTGTGAATGCGTTTCTCAGGAATGCCGAAGAGTTGTTTGCGACCGCCCGGCAGGACGCCGGCGAAGATTGCCAGTTCTCGGTGCTGGTAGGGCCGGATGGCGGCATCCACATGGTGTTCGGCTCGGACTGGGACCTGGAACCGCTACGCCAGCAGCATGGCGCGCGGGCGGCTTACCGGGTAACGCGTTCGGCGGGGTCTGTGGCCCTCGAAGGGCGCTCCGTAGGCGCATCCTGCCGGCTGGAGGCGGTGCGCCCGGCGCGCGCCCTCCTCGGCCTGCTGGCCGATAGCCGCTGTTACCAGACGGTCGCCTGAGCGCGGCTCGCGTTTCTTCAATTTGGGCCGATGAGGAACATGACAACTGGATAACACCGGCAAGTCCGCTCGCCGGGATGAATCTGGCTGAGGAGCCGTTATGGAGATCAGCGCCGTCAACCGCACAGACGCGGCCCAACCCGTGACCGCAGTGAGCGTCCCATCCGAAATCGCCAGCCAGAACCGCGAGGTGGTCCAGGCCGTCAAGGCCGTGAACGGATCGGAGATGTTCGGCCAGGACGAAGAGTTGGCCTTTCAAATGGATTCGTCGACCAAGCACCTGGTGGTCCAGATCATCAACCGCAACACCAAAGAGGTAATCTCGCAGGTGCCGCCGGAATACGTGTTGCGCATGGCCCAAAACCTGAAGTCCCCTTAAGAAACGGCTCAACCCCCTAGTTTTGGGCCGATAAGTGGTTGGGAGAACGAACCAATGTGGAATCACGCGCAAGACGCTTACCTGGAGAGCAGGGTGCTCTCGGCGGATCCGGTGGAACTGATCCGCTTGCTCTATCAGACCGGAGTAAGCGCGGTGCAGGATGCGCGGCGGTGCCTGGCCGATGGAAAAATCATGGAGCGGTCCCAGGCGATTACCAAGGCCGGCCGGGTATTGATCCAGTTAATCACTGCGCTCGATCACGAGCGCGGCGGCGAAATCAGCCGGCGTCTGGCGGCGCTGTACGACTATATGCTGCGCCGGCTCACCGAGGCCAACTCCCGGCAGCGCGACGAACCGCTGGCCGAGGTGCTGAGCCTGCTTGCCACATTGGCCGAAGGCTGGGAATGGGTCCGTCCCGCGCCTAAGCCGGAGCCGGCCGCCGCTAATCCGTGGAATCCCGAGGTGACGCCGGAACCCGCCGCCGCCAGCGCGGAGCACGCCTGGAGCTTCTGACGGCTCAGCACTGTTTGCACCCACACGCGAAGCGAGCCACGGCGGTTGTCCGGTTCATAATGCACCCTCGTCCGCCGCCCGGGCTCACCTGTCGACGGTCACGTCGATTGTGTTCGAGCAGACGGTGGTGTTGAGATACTCGAGCGGCCCGCCGAGGCTGACGCGGTAAACGCCGGGGGCGGACATATCGAAATCCTCACCGACCTTCCACATCGAAGAGATTTCCTCGTTAGGCAGGAGGGGCACCAGCGCCGGTGGAATGAAAGCAAGGGTGAGGGACGCCATGCCATGCCCGTATAGCCACTCTCGCTCCTTTGCAATCGCGGCGTGGCTCCCAGCCGGATCTAACACCGTCACAGGAAAGGTCGGACCCGCCAACTCCAACTGTAGGAGCGCGAGCGGTTCCTGGGTGAGGTTCCGCAGCCTTGTGCGAATCAGGGGCCCGGTGCCGGGAGCCCGCGGCACCGGCTCGATACTCAGCGACAATGTCGGCGGCTCCGAAGGTGTGCATGGCTGAAAGGGAGCAGCGAGCGTCTGACCGCCTCGATGCGCCAGGGTAAGAGCGTACACTGGCTTCCCGAGCGACGCCAATGCCAAGCGCATGCCAAGGTGGGCGCAGTGGTTCTCTTCCCCTGCCATAGCTGCTAGGATCACGGGAATGGCCGAGATTCCTTCTGACGTCGCCAGCCTCGCGGCCGCTACGGACCTTAGGTCCACCGAAGGGTCGCCGAGAGCGGCGGTCAGGCTCGCCCTAGTCGAGGCGTAACCAGCGTCTCGGAGAATGTGGTCCAGAGTCGCCGGAGCCTCAGCGGATGGGGCGCGCTGCGCCCAGCAGCCACCCGCCGAATTTTGCGCGTTGGCGCACGTCAAAGCCACCGACAACGAGGCCACGGCCAGCAGCGCGATCGTAATCCAAAGTCGGTTCATACCGGGGCTGGCTTCAGTGTAGCTCGCCCTCCGCCGTGCGGGTTCACTTGTCGGTGGTCACGTCGATTGTGTTCGAGCAGACGGTGGTGTTTAGATACTCGAGCGGCCCGCCGAAGCTGACGCGGTACATTCCGGGGGCGGACATATCGAAATCGCTCCCCACCCTCCAGTCCCAGGCGAACTCCTCACCGGGCGCCAAGGCCCTGCCCATTGGGCCGTGGCCGCCCCCGATCATGCCGGCTGGAAGCTCGGAGGCGGGGTGGTACAGCCATTCCTGCGCCTTCGGGATTCGGGCCTTGCCACCACCCGGCTCCAGGAGGGTCACGGAGAAGAGTTGTCCGGGCGACGCGGTCCAGACGAACGGGATCACCCGGCCCGAGACGTTTCGCGCCGAGATGTGGACCACCGGTCCGTTGGTCACATAAGAGGGACGAGGCCCCTGCTCGATGCTGAGCGTCAGAACCGGCGTCCCCGAGGGCGTGCACGACTGGAAAGGCGTGACGTACCACTGATCGCCAGCGTGTTGTTTGCCGGGCCCCTTGGACAGCCGCCACCCCAGAGACCCGATCGCAAATCCCATCGCCCCTCGCGCGGTTGCGGTCACGCGTTTCAGCCGGCATGCCGCGAAAGGTCCACGAGTGGCCATCGGCAGAGGGGGTCTTCGCTCCGCAGCCGTCCAGCCTCTGCGCTCCAGCCCAAGCCGCTGCCGTCATTAGAATCACGCTAATCATGAAAAGTCGGTTCATGCGTGGGCTGGCTTTCAGTGTAGCTCGCCCTCCGCCGTGCGGATTCACTTGTCGGTGGCCCGTGATAGCCGGAAGCAGAGCATCGATCGGCAGCCGCGCGCTCTCCCTGTTGGCACGAAGCCGCAGCGCCGGGGCACAATGAGAGGAGTGAGCAACCAACGGTTTCTGATCATCGGCGGCGGTATTGTGGGGCTGGCCACGGCTTACCGCCTGGGCGAACGGTTTCCCGGCGCATCCATCACGGTGCTTGAAAAGGAAAGCCAGGTGGGACAGCACCAGACCGGCCACAACAGCGGTGTGCTGCACTGCGGGTTGTATTACAAACCCGGCTCGGTGAAGGCGCGGCTGGCAGTTACGGGGATCCGCCAAATGGTGGAGTTCTGCCGCGAAAACGGCGTGGCGCATGAAATCTGCGGCAAGCTGGTGGTGGCCGCCGACGAGAGCGAAGTGCCGCGGCTGCGCGACCTGGAACAACGCGGCGCGGCCAACGGTCTGGAAGGCCTGCGCTGGCTCGGCCGCGAAGCGATGATCGAGATCGAGCCGCACGTCGGCGGTGTGGCCGCTCTGCGCGTGCCGCAAGAGGGCATCGTCGATTATCCGGCGGTGTGCGCGGCGATGGTGAAGCGCCTCGAGGAACGCGGCGCGCGCGTCGCCGTGGGAGCCCGCGTGCTGCGCTTGCGGCGCGGCTCGGGCGAATGGATCGCCGAGACTCCCGCCGGCGAATTCACCGGCAGCTTCATTGTCAATTGCGCCGGCCTGCACTCGGACCGCGTCTCCCAACTGGCCGGCGAGCGGCGCAGCGTGCGCATCCTGCCCTTCCGCGGCGAGTATTACAAAATCCGACCCGAACGGCAGCACCTGGTGCGCAATCTCATCTACCCCGTGCCCGATCCGGCCTTCCCGTTTCTCGGCGTCCATTTCACGCGCCTGATTCATGGCGGCGTCGAGGCCGGTCCCAACGCCGTGCTGGCGCTCGCGCGCGAAGGTTATCGCAAAACCGACTTCCGGCCCGCCGACCTGTTCGACGTGCTCAGCTATGGCGGCTTCTGGCGTTTTCTGCGGCGCTACCCTTCGATGGCCTGGTACGAGCTGCGCCGCTCCTTCAGCCGCGAGCTGTTCTGCCGCGCGTTGCAGCGCCTGGTCCCGGAGATTCGACCCGCCGATCTCACAACCGGCGGCTCCGGCGTGCGCGCCCAAGCTATCACACCGGAAGGTGAGCTGGTACAGGATTTCCAGTTGATCGCGCGCCCCGACGCGCTGCACGTGCTGAACGCTCCCAGCCCCGCCGCCACCGCATCGCTCGCCATCGGCGCCGAGATCGCCGCCAACGTAGCCGCCGCGCTGTGAAGGTAGGGCACGCTTCAGCTTGCCAACGTTAGGTGGGGCAGGTTTCAACCTGCCAACGCCCGCTTGCGGGCGCGTTCTTCGGCTTCGTGTTTTTTCGCTTCGCTCACGCATGCCGCGGACCTTGCTAGACTAACGGGCGTAGCGGCGGGATGGCGTAATTGGCAGCCGCACCGGACTTAAAATCCGGTAGTCCGCAAGGACTGTGTGGGTTCGACCCCCACTCCCGCCACCACTGTAGCTACGCAGCCTGCGGCTGACCATCGGATCAGGAGGCAAGAGCAGCCAGTTCAGCCGCCGCGACACCTCGAAGCGCAGCGAGGTCGTGCCGCACCGTGTGCCAGATCAGGGACTCGTCGACTGCTTCATACTCATGCCTGTAGACGTTGCCGGCGGCGGCGATCGCCACCCAGTCTATCTCGGCGCGCCGGCTGGTGATCTCCGCGGGAAGGCGGCGTGACGCCTCCGAGATAATCTCCAGCGCCCGGACCACGGCATAAACTGTCTTCCGGTCCCGAGTGAAAGCCGCCAGGTCGAGTTCGGCTGTGAACGCCTCGATTGCGTCGACGTTGTCGACGATGTCGCGCAGGCGTTGGGCCGGGCTCTTAGAAGGCATGGATTGCGTCGCGGAGGATGTTATCGCGCAGCAGTGGCTTGAGGGTCCGGCGGCTTACCACGTCCCCGGCGCCGTCGAGGAGTTCGTTGATGTAGAGCTTCAGCCTGGCGTACGCGAAAATCCCCATGGGCCGATCTTGATCGAGGTCAACCAGCACATCGATGTCGCTCGCCGCCGTGGCTTCACCCCGTGCGACGGAGCCGAATACCGCGGCGTGAGACACGCCCAGATTCCGCAGCTCGCTCTCGTGAGCGCGTAGCGTTCGAAGAACGTCGTCAAGTGCGCCAGTCATCTTTCACCACGAGTCTACCAAACGGGCACCGGCAAGCGGCAGTCTCGGCCACGTGACACTGGTAATGGGGCCTACCGGCTCGCTTTCACCGCTTTGCCCCGCAACTCGCGCAGGGCGTCTTTGGCGATCCAGCGGGCCGAGCGGGAATCCAGGCGCTCGATCTTTTCGGCTGCGGCGATGGCTTTCTTGAGCAGCCGCGCGTTGCGTTTGCCGGTCTGCCGCAGCGCCCAGTTGACGGCTTTCTTCACCATGTTGCGGTCGTCGGTGGCAGCGCCGGCGATCAGCTTCAGGAAGGCTTCGAACTGGGCGTCTTCCATTTCGCTGCGCTGCGCCGCCAGACCCGCCATCAACGCGAAACCGGCGCGGCGTACGAACTCTCGCTTTGCGCCCGACCATTGCATGGCCTTGGCGCAGGCAAATGGCGTGCAGCGGAACAGGTTCTGGCAAGCCTGGTCGCACACGTCCCAGGAATCGAAGTCGCGGGCCCAGCGGTCCATTTGGGCGGAAGTCATGCGCGCCGGATCTTCGACCATGGTGGCCAGGATGCGCGCCTCGTGAATCCCGGAGGCCCACAATTCGCCGGCCAGCCGGTGATCCATTCCGGCCCGCTTGGCCATTGCGCGCAGCACCGGAATCGGCACCCCCAGCGCGTGTTCGGTCGCGATGCCGTAGCGCGCCATGCCGGCGACGTTGGCGGGATTGGAGCGCGCCTTCAATTCCGCAAGCAACTCTGCCACGCGCTCCTTCACGGTCGCGGCTTTGAAGGCGTTTTGTCCGGCCGGGAACATAAGGTTTTGTGCACGGACACGGGCAATAGTTTCCCGGAATCCGTTCTGAGGCTCCTAGTGATTATATGGGCAATCGCCGTGCGCGCGGGAATGCGGGAATCGCGGCAGAGGCCCAGCCACCAGGGGCTGAGGCCCAAACCTTTCTCTCGATCCTTCGGCACGGCTGAAGCCGTTGCCCTGGATACAAAGCCTCCTGAAAGAGGGAAGCGTGCGTACCCCTACGTTCAGATTCGTTCGAATTTACTAGGAATGGAGAGTTTAGCCATTACTGTGTCGCGCACCCTTGAACCGGTCATTTCCCGACAGGCGCTTACCCCGGCTATATGATGGAGGGGTGTCCGGAACCCGCCGTCTGCCGATGGCGCTGATGGTCTTCGGGGCCGCGATCTCGGCGCAATCCTACACGGCGCCCGCCGGCGACCGCCCCGCTTTGCGCCGCAGCGGGCCGTCGATTCTGCCCGGCGGAAGAATCATCGCGCCGCTGGGCGAAGAGTACGCGACCGGGCCGGGCGCGTTCGGCATCGCCGTGAGCGCGTCGGGCAGAACCGTGGTCACCGCCGATGGCGGCCCGTTTCGCTACTCCTTCACAGTGCTGGAACGCGCATCGCGGGAAGCCCGCTGGCAAGTGCAGCAGGCGGTGGCGCCGCCGCTTGACGCTGCCGGACAGTCGAGCCCGGCCGGCTGGCACGGCGTTTCCCTGGGAGTTGCGCTGGCTGGCGACCGCACTATCTACCTGGCGGAGGGCGAGAGCGGCCGGGTGAGTCTGTTCGACTCAACGGCCGAGCGGCGGCGGGTCTTCGATCTCAACCAGGCAGGCTTCACCGACAGCTTCACCGGCGACTTGGCGCTGGATGCGGCGCGCGGAATCCTCTACGTCGCCGATCAGGCGAACTTTCGCATCGCCGCCATCGACCTGCGGTCGCACCAGGTGGTCGGTTCGGTGCGCGTGGGGTGGCTGCCCTTCGCGATCGCGCTGGCGCCAGGCAAACTGTACGTCGCCAACTGCGGAATGTTCGAATACCGCGCGCTCGCGGGAACGCCCGAAGCCGGCCTCTCGTTTCCGGCATTCGGCTTCCCCAGCGCGGAGGCCGTCCGCGGCGCCGCGCAAGGCGGCATCGCGGTGCCTGGGTTAGGCGAGACCAACGCGCGCGAGGCCGATTCGGTTGCCGTGGTGGATGTGACGAATCCAGCCGCGATGAAGGTGGAGACGTTCGTCCGCACCGGCCTCGATTTCGGCGGGACGGTGCGTGGCGGCAGCGGTCCGGCGGGCATCCTCGCCGCGGCCGGCCATGTGTTCGTTGCCAACGCGAACGACGACTCGGTGAGCGTGCTGGACCCCGCCACCAACCGCGTCGAGGCGGAGATCCCCATCCGCATCCCCGGCCTCGACGGGCTGCGCGGCGTGATCCCCATCGGCCTGGCCTATCACGAAGCGTCCGGCTGGCTGCTGGTGGCGGAGGCAGGCATCAACGCGGTGGGCGTGATCGACGTGCGCCAGCGGCGCGTCATCGGGCACTTGCCGGCGGCCTGGTTCCCCACGCGGGTGGCGCTCGATGGCGATACCGTGTTCGTCACCAACGCGCGCGGCCATGGCGTGGGGCCGAACGCGCCGGGAGTTTTCGCGGGCGGCCTGCTGCCGGGACACTTGTACCAGGGGACCATTTCGGTATTCCCTCTGCCGGCTCGCGAGCAACTGCAAGCGCATACCGATGCGGTGCTGGAGATGAATGGCTTCCGGCCGCGGATGGAAGCCGCGCCGGCGCTGCCACCCATCCGCCACGTGGTGGTGATCGTGAAAGAGAGCCTGAGCTACGACGAAGTGCTGGGCGATATCGCGACCGCCCGCAATGGGCCGGTGATGGGCGACCGCAGGCTGGCGCGTCTGGGCTCCCACGGTTTCGCCGACGGCCAGCGGCAGCGGCTGAGCATCAAGGACGTGGACATCACGCCCAACCACCACGCCCTGGCGAGCCGCTGGGCCTCGAGCGACAACTTCTATGCGGATGGCGAAGCCAGCGTGGAAGGGCACCACTGGCTGGCGGGCGTCTATCCCAACCCGTGGGTAGCGAGCTCGGTGGCCGCGGCATACGGAGAGCGCAAGGCCTTCCGCCTGGGCGCCGCTCCCGGCCGGTTGGGTTTCGCCGGCATGGCGGCTTCGGTCGCGCCGGAAGACATCGGCGAAGCCGGTACGTTATGGGATCACCTGGCGGCGAGCGGCGTTTCGTTCCTCAACTTCGGCGAAGGATTCGAGCTGGCCGGAGCGCGTGAAGGCCCCGGCCTGGGGCCCACCGGAGTGCGCCTGCCGACCAACATGCCCATGCCCGAAGCGCTGTTCCGCAACACCTCGCGCCAGTATCCGGGCTTCAACCTCGCCATCTCCGACCAGCAACGCGCAGCGCGTTTCATCGAAGAAATCGAAACGCGCTACCGGAAGCCCGGCGCGGCGCTGCCCTCGCTCTTGTTCGTCCACCTGCCCGGCGACTACCTGGCGGAAGCGCGTCCCGAGGATGGATACCCGTTCCCGGAATCGCACGTGGCCGACAACGATTATGCGCTTGGCCGTATCGTCGAATACCTTTCCGGAACGCCCTGGTGGCGCGACATGGCGATTTTCGTTACCGAGGCCGATACGCACGGCGGCGTGGACCACGTGGATGCTCACCGCACCGTTCTGCTGTGCGCCGGGCCGTGGGCGAAGTCAGGCTACGTCTCGCACCGCAACGTGAGCTTTCCGGGATTGCTGAAGACCGTCTTCCGCTTGTTGCAGCTTCCGCCCCTCAACCTGTTCGATGCCGCCGCCGCGGATCTGACCGACTGTTTCGCCAAATCCGCCGCCGCCGCCCGCTATCAGGCCGTCCCCGAGGACGTGCGCATTTTCGACCCGAAGTAAGCCGTGGCGCAGGCGGTTCAAGCCTGCTGAACCGAGAGTCATGGCGGCTTTTCTTCGATCCGTTCGGTACCGCGAACGTACATAGGTGCTATACTTTTGGCGCGACGTAACACTCGCAAATCATCCGGTTGGGGGCCGGCTTCTCGCGATCCCTGCCGGCAGCATAAGTTCACCCTAAAGGGGATGTCATGGGGCTCGATCTTATTTTTGTTCGCGCATTTTTCGTTCTGATTCTCTCCCTGTGCGCTTTTCTCCTCCATCCGGCTCAGGTGTCGCCATGGGTTTCGACTTTGGGCGGCCTGGTGCTGGGCGGTGGCATCATTTATTTCGAGATCCGTCTGGAAAAAGTCAGTCTCACTCGCCTGATTGGGGCTGCCGTCGGCTCGATCCTGGGAATTGCAGGCGCGTTCCTGATGTCCCTGGTGGTGGAGAAGGCCTTGCCCGGCCAGCCGATTCTGCCGGTCTGCCTGCTGTTGTGGATGACCTACGTGGGGCTGGTGGTGGGCGCCAGGAAGGGCGACATGCTCAACCTGGCGGCGCTGGGCGGCGTCTTCGGCGGCGAGAAAAGCTCGCAGAAGTCGTTCAAGATTCTCGACACCAGCGTGATCATCGACGGCCGCATCGCCGATATCGCCGAAACCGGCTTCCTCGATGGCGTGCTGGTGATTCCGCAGTTCGTCCTGCGCGAGCTGCAACTGGTGGCGGATTCGGCCGATTCGATGAAGCGCAACCGCGGCCGCCGCGGCCTGGATATCCTGCAACGTATCCAGAAGATGACCCACCTGGCGGTGCAGATCGTGGAAGAAGATTTTCCCAACGTCCGTGAAGTGGATATGAAGTTGATCGAACTGGCCAAGATCTACGATTGCAAGGTGGTCACCAACGATTTCAACCTCAACAAAGTGGCCCAACTGCACGGCGTGGAAGTGCTCAACATCAACGAGCTGGCCAATTCCCTGAAACCGATTGTGCTGCCCGGCGAGACCATGCGCGTCTTCATTCTCAAAGAGGGCAAGGAATACAACCAGGGCGTGGCTTACCTCGACGATGGCACCATGGTGGTGGTAGACAACGCCAAGCGCCTGATCTCGAAGACCATCGATATCACCGTGACCAGCGTGTTGCAGACCACCGCCGGGAAGATGATCTTCGGCAAGTACGATGAACGGCTGCATGGCGCAGGCACCGCCGGGCATGAGCGGCCCGTGCGGAAGGCCGAGCCGCTGCCGATAGCCGGCGTCGCGGCCGAGAAAACCACGATAGAATCGTAGAACACATGAGAGTCGCCGTCATATTGCCCGCAGCAGGGCTTGGCACGCGCATGGGCAAGGGTGCGGCCGAAAAGACCGGCACCAGCCGCAAGCAGTTCATGCTGCTCGAAGGTTCGCCCATCCTGCTGCACACGGTGCGCAAATTCGCCGCCTCCGACCGCGTCAACGAGCTGGTGGTGGCGGTGCGCGCGGAAGACATGGAATGGGTCGGCGCCATGCTGGCCGGCGAGTTTCACGGCCGCAAGGTGCGCGTGGTGGAGGGCGGCAACAGCCGCCAGCAATCGGTCGAAAACGCGCTGCGCTCGTTGGGGCCGGAGACCGACCTGGTAGCCGTGCACGACGCGGTGCGGCCGTTCATCGATCTCGAAATCATCCATCGCGCTTTCGACGAAGCGGCCGAAAGCGGCGCCGCCATCGTCGGCCTGCCGGCGGTGGACACCGTGAAGCAGGTGAATCGCGGCACCGGCAAGACACGTGTCCGCACCACCCTGCCGCGCGACAAACTGGTGCTGGCGCAGACCCCGCAGGTTTTCCGCTACGAGTTGCTGGTGCGCGCCTACGAAGCGGCGCGCCGCGACGGATTCATCGGCACCGACGAATCCAGCCTGGTCGAGCGGCTGGAGGACGCGGAAGTGACGGTGGTGCTGGGCAGCGACCGCAATATCAAAATCACCCGGCCCGCCGACATGGAACTGGCCCGCCTCTTCCTCCACGAAGACACCGCCAAGGAAGCCATCGGTTGAGCGAGATCCGCACCGGTCTGGGCTGGGATGTGCACCGGCTTGCCGCCGGGCGCGCCTTGATCCTGGGCGGCGTAACCGTTCCCAGCGAGATGGGCCTGGAGGGTCACTCCGACGCAGACGTGCTGGCCCACGCCATCACCGACGCCATTTTGGGCGCCGCCGCGCTGGGCGATATCGGCATGCACTTCCCGGATTCCGATCCCCGTTGGAAAGGCGCCGACAGCCTGGTCTTTCTGCGCCACGCGCGGCAAATGGCGGAAGCCGCCGGCTTCCGCATCGTCCACGTCGATTCGACGGTGATTCTGGAGCGCCCCAAGCTGAAGGATTACCGCGACGCCATTCGCGAGCGGCTGGCCGCCACGCTCGGCCTCACGCTCGACCGCGTCTCGGTGAAGTTCAAGACCGCCGAGAAGATGGGACCGGTCGGGGAAGGCCGTTCCGCCGAAGCGCAAGTCATCGTAACGTTAGAGCGCTAGCGCCGTGGGGCAGGCGCTTTCGCCTGCCAACCCGCCACCCGGATTCTCCACGTGACACGGCTCACACTCCGACGTGCTTTCGGAGCCGCGACCATAGGGAGCGGTTGTTGCCGGCGAGTGAGCTTGCTGATTCGCTGCCCGGGCTAACTGGCCAGCAGGCACATCCGGCGGGCGGCGCGGCGGGCCTTCAGGCGCTCATTGGCCTTCTTCTGCTTTTCCGCCGAAACCACCGTCTGGCATGCGTCACAGCGTTTCCGTATGCGCGACCGCGTCACGAATTCCGCGCCGCAGCGGCGGCACTGCTTCTTCATGGTCTCCTCGAGCGGGAGAATGCCCGGTTTCTTGGGCAGCAGATGTGAATAATGGAAATCGCAATGATTCATTACCGGAACCTCGCAATCTTGAGTGAAAAAGGGAACCTGGCGACAGACACGCTAACCGCAAGCGTTGTGGCCCGGGAGGGTGGCGCCGCAACGCGGGCGAAAAAGGTGTCGGATCGCATTTCCCCGTAACTGGGTGATACCGCGCTAATAGGCATCGAACTGGGGGAAAAGCCCACACCTGTCATGAAACGCAAACTCCTGGGGCGAATCGGGAGGGTGTGTGCAATGTATTGAGCAGCAGGTACTTGAAAGGACGCGCGGGCTTCCCTGGGACCACCCTCGCCGACTGCCAACAACCCACGCCTGTCATGAATTCCATATTGAGTGCACGCCACCGGCCAGTTCACGCCGCCGGCGCCGCTTCAGGACGGTACAACTCTTCCGCCTTCAGCAATTCCCAACGCAAATGGTTAATGTAAAAAACCAGCACCGTTTCAGGTGCCGTAGTCCGAAACTTTTCGTAAACGCGCCCTTCCCACCCTTCAGTGAAGTGTGGTTTCGGGTCCATATCTTTCGCAAAAAATCCGTTCTCATGCGGCACGCCCAGGAAATCCAGCACGGCGATGATCAGGTCCAGGTGCGAAACCAGCACCGCCTGTGCCAGGTCGGTGCCAAACGCCGTATCGCCTTCCATGATCCGCGCCCACAGACGCGGCGCCGCTTTGCGCAGAGTCTCGGTGTTCAACTTGTGCAGGTGCGCCCGCACTTTGAAGCCTTCGTAAATCTGGTAGGTCCTCAGCTTACCGATTGAGATGCCGCGCAGCAGTTGGGCGAAACCCTCCTCACCCAACCCGCGATACAGGTCCGAAATCTCCATGAATTGTCAGGCTATCATGAACGGCGCGCTGGCGGAGCAGGGGGTCCGATAATCCACTACCCCCGTTTGCGGGCGTCGGCGGGCGGTTTGGTACCAAGTGTAACGTGCCAAAAGCCGGGCGGGCACTGTGGCGCACGCACTCGTGCGTGCAGCGTCGAGACTCATCTCGACGCGTCTTGGCTCCGGGCCGGGCGTCGGCACGATTGCCGACGCGGCACGCACGAGTGCGTGCGCCACCTCCTGTGTGCCCCTCAGAACGAGAGCGAAGCGATCATCTCATCCAGCTCGTGCTGCAACGCGGTCTTCTTCTTTTGCAGTTCCGCCTGGCGGTCGCCCACGCCGGTCAACTTCTGCTCCAACCCGCCAAGTTGCTTCGCGTAGTCCTGCACCTGCTGATACTGGCCGCTGACGCTGTTGAGGCTGGAGATGTTCCGGCGCAGTCGGTCCTCCGTCGTGCTCAGGTCCTTCATCTGGCGCTCGGCGTCATCGAGGGCGGCGTTGTTATCGACGATCTGCTGTTTCTGATTGGCGATCCGCTCGAGTTGCTTGCGGCCGTCCGCATTCAGGTCGCGGTTGTGGATGTAGGTCAGCAGGAAATCCGGCGATAAATTAGTGATCACATAGCTGCTATCGAACACGTGTTCTTCCGAGACGGCGAATGTCTTGGTCGCCCCCGCCGCGAGTGGCACTTCAAAACGGTAGTTATCCGCGGTCTTCTCCATCGGCTTCTGGTTGAGCAGCGTGTAGCCGGCGCGCAGCGGATGTTCGATGATGAGCGTCTTAGCCTTTTGATCCACATTGCGCGCGGTGTAAGTCGCGGTCTCTTCCGTGGCGGACTTGGTGAAGAAGACGCCGTGGTTCAAGTGAATCTCGCGCACCACGGCCTGCTTGCTGTCGAACGCCGTTGTAATCCGCGTGCCCAGGTCCACCGCGTAACTGATGAGCCGCTTATCGCCGGCCTTGAGCGTCTCCATCAGCGCCTCGCCTCCGTACACACCGCCGTCATACACGGTGACGGGGCCACCGTCCAGAACCTTGCCGGTCGAATTGGTCAGCTCGGCGGCGTTGGTGGGGTGCTCGGAAGAATGATCGGACCAGATCAGCAGTTTGCGCGCGTCGAGCGCCTCTTGCAGGAACGGCAGCATGGCCGATTCGTTCTTGCGGATGGTGACCGGCTGCGCGATGCGGTATTCGAATAGCTCGCCGACCGCGTCGGCGGAAGCTCCGGCGACGATGGAACTGGGACTGGCCATGAGCTGCGCCGTATTCACTGTTTCCTCGGATTCTTCATCGACGGTTACCCGTTCCGCCGTGGACGGCATAAAAGCGCGGCTGGAAAGTTTCTTGGTCGCGGCCATTGGTGGCGGCGGGGCCGCTCCCACAATTCCTCCCATCACTCCTCCGCCGTGTCCGCTGCCGATCCCGCCTCCAGAACCGGGGCCGACACCGCTCATCGATCCCTCCGCATATCCTCCCGCGTGCAGCACGGGCCGCGCCGCGGCGTCCTCCGGCAATTCCGCGCTCGGCCGGCCTACATAGCGCGGTGCATAGAGCTGGCTGATAAACGAAATCGGCCGTCCCGAGACGAGCGAAAGCCGCACCTTGGTCCAATCCTCGCCGGTGGTGTTATCGACAATGGCCCAGCCTTCGAGCACGGGTTTCCCCGTTTCCGGCAGGATCAGCCGGTAGCTCGATTTCCACACCGGTGCCGGAATCATGTAGCTGGCCGTCACCTGCCGCTCCTTGGCATCGCTGGAATCGATATATACGCTGCGCCGCTCCTTCGAGCGGGCCGTGGCCAGCGCCGCCAGGTAATCCCGGAACTGCTGTTGCAGACCCACCTCGGTGAAGCGAATGCCGGAGGCCCCGCTAAGGTACAGGTTGCGCAGCTCGCCCGAATCGAGCAGCAGCGTCAACTGTTCCAACGCCGGCTGATTCTCGGCGGCCGGAATTTCGCGCGCATTGACGATCACGCCGGTCACCGTCTCGACGGTCGAGGGCATCACCGTATTGTTGGGGACCTTGAGCTCGAGCCGCGCGCCCTTCAACTGGTCGAGCATGCCGCTCAACGGCTGTGCGCCGCCGATTTGAAACGGGAACTGCGCCAACGTGTGGCTGAGCGGGTCCATCGAATCGTAGCGCAGGCCGGAGATCTTACCGCCGCGCACGTCGATGGTCAGCGATTTCAAAACGTCGTTCATCTCCGCCGCGTCGAAATCCAGACGCGCCGATTCGCCGGGCCCCAACGTGCCCGCGCGCTCGAAGAATCCCAGCCCGTGCTTGTAGAGCACCACCTGGGTGACCGGTAACTCCGCGGGCACGGCCAGCGCCGCACCCAACAGCAGGCCGAACAGTGTGCGTATCATCATCGTCATAGACTCTTTCGGAGCCGTGACCGTTAGGGAGCGGTCGCCGGCGTTTCTCAGCGAACTCCAAACACAGAATGCCGCTTCGGGCGAATTCCTGGCAAGCCTGGCGGCGAAATCTTTTCATTCGCCCATTACTTTAAGTATGACGCGCTTGGCGCGCCGGCCGTCGAATTCGGCGTAATAGACCTGCTGCCAGGGGCCGAAATCCAGCCTGCCCTTGGTCACCGGCACGATTACCTGGTGGTGCACCAGCAAGCTTTTCAAGTGCGAATCGCCGTTGGTTTCGCCGGTGCGGTGATGGCGGTAATCCTGACGAAAGGGCGCCAGCGATTCCAGCCACTCGTCGATGTCGGCAATCAGCCCGTCTTCCGCGTCGTTCACCCACACGCCCGCCGTGATATGCATGGCGGACACCAGGATCATTCCTTCCTGGATCCCGCTCTTCGTCAGCGCGGTCGCCACCTGCGATGTAATGTTTACATATTCCCGGTGTTTGGTAGTCTTGAATGTTAGATATTCCGTGTAGAATTTCATAGGGCGATCATAGCAATTACGGCATATGAGTGACTCATCGCAAGAGATCCTGATTGTCGATGACGAGCCCGCGCTGCTCAAGCTGATGAGCGTGTATGTGCGCCGGCTCGCGTTTTCCGTGACGTCCGCGAACACCATGGCGAAGGCCTGGGAGCACCTGAAGCGGACTCCGGAGCGATACGCCGTGGTGGTGCTCGACGCGGGCATGGCGGACACCGGCATCGACGATCTGGTTCTCGAACTGCTCGCCTTCCACCCGAGCCTGCGCGTGGTGGTCAACAGCGGGTATCCTGTGGACATGAGCGTTTTGCGGCAGGCCGCGCCGGAACGCGTCGAGTTTCTGCACAAGCCTTTCAGTCCCGACATGCTGGTAGCGGCGTTGCGGAGGATGCTTGGCCCGCAAGAAGCAGAAGAAGAAGTTTGATCTCCCCAAGGAGGTCCGGGCCATCGCCCGCGAGCGCGTGGGGCGCGTGCCGCCAACCGCGGTGATTCCGCCCAAGACCGCGCGCGCCAAGGTCAAGCACAAGAAACTCGAGGACGAGGAAATGGAATGAAAATGGCGAACCCGTATTCGCGGCGCGACTTTGTGGCCCTCTCCGTCGCCGGGCCCCTGGTGGGATGGCTGCCCTGGTTCCGGCCTAAGGAACTCGCGGTGGGGGACGCGCGCTTCCGCATCGTCCGCAACCGCCGCTCCACCCGGCGCTACGTGTTGCTCGATGGCGACCAGGATGCCGCGCGCCAGGTGCTCTTGCATCACATGGAATCGCAGCGCGGGACCGCGTACCTGATCGAGGGCGCGGCCAGGGAGGTCGGGATCGGCGGCGGCAAGCTCGATCCCAACCGGATGTTCTCGCGCGCCGGCGCCGATAAGAGCCTGAGAAGCCTGAACCCGGGGTGGAACGAGGGGCAAGTCACCGCGGCGCTCGACCTGCTCGATAGCCAGCGCGAAAAGCTCCTCGACGCGCTGATCCCTCCGGATCGCGGCCTGTTGATCGCGCTGGGCTCGGGCGGCGCGGCTTCGGCGACGGACGCGGCCGCAACAGCCGAACAGCGGTCGCTGCCGCAGCCGGACACGCCGCAAGCGTTTTACCTATGTACCGACCGGGGCGATTACCAGGCGCTGGCCGCATCGCCATATAACGTGGTGCTCTCGCGGCACGTCCGCGCGCGCGACGACGGCTCGCTCGAGCGCCGCGCCTCCGCCCGCGACGTCCGCTTCCTCCACATCGAAACCCGCCCCGGCGACGGCGCCGCGCAGCGCGACATGCTGGTGTGGGCCGAAGCCCACTTGCGGTAGGGCATGCTTTAGCTCGGATCGTCGAGAGAGTTGGCCCCAGTCAAGCGCGTGGGCAAGCTAAAAGCACGCCTCACCTTCCCCGCTCCTGGTAGAATTGGAGAGTTCCGCCATGGCGCAGGATTCCACGGAAGGGTCGCTGAAGGAGCGGGGGGTTCGCCTCACCCGCCAGCGCCAGATTCTGCTCGAATTGATCGACCGCACGGGCGCCCACCTGGATGTCGACCAGCTCTATCGCATGGCCAAGGAACGCGACCCGAAAATCAATCGCGTCACGGTGTATCGCACGCTGAAGATGTTGAAGGCGGGCGGGCTGGTGGACGAGCTCGACCTGATGCACTACGGCGGCGACCAGCACTATTACGAAACCCGCCTCAAGCAGGAGCACGCTCACGTGGTCTGCCTGCGGTGCGGCCGCGTGGAGGAATTCTTCGGCGAGCCGCTGCAGCGCCTGCGCAAGCAGATTGAAAGCCATTTCGGATTTCAGATCCTGGTGGCGCGCACCGAAGTGGGCGGCTACTGCGCGCACTGCCAGACGCTGCGGGCGCGCGAAGTGGAGGAGATCCGCCACGAATCGAAATCGGTGGCGAAGCCGCCCGCCGCCGGCGCGCGCACCCGGCGCGCCCACGCCCGGCCCGAGTAGATGGAACCGGCCGCTGCCGCTTCGCCCGCCGCCGAGCCGGCTTCCCTGATCGTCACCGATCCCGGCGGTCACCGCACTCGCGTCCCCATCGCGCCGCTCCCGTTCCTGATCGGCCGCCAACCGCAAAGCAACCTCATCCTGCGCGACAGCCGCGTTTCGCGGACGCACGCGCGCGTCGTGTTCGAACACGGCGGCTACGTGCTCGAAGACACCGGCAGCCGCCACGGCATCTTCGTCAACGGCCAGCGCATCGAACGCCAGCCGCTGGCCAACTCCGACCGCATCGATTTCGGCGCGCAGGATTCCTACCAGCTCTTGTTCATGATGGATGGCGCCGAGTTGCGGCGCTTGATGGAGCAGGTGGCCGCTCCGGAAGCCACGCCTGGCGCGCCCGGCCTGGGAGGCGGCCTGGCCAGGCTGCGCGCCGTGCTCGACCTGGCGCGCACGCTGCAAGGCTCGTTCTCGCTCGAGGACGTGCTGGTCCAGGTGGTGGATACCGCGCTGGCCGTCACCGGCTCCGAGCGCGGTTTCCTGCTGCTCAAGTCGGATGACGGTCTGGAGACCCGAGTGGCCCGCCACCGCCGCGGCCACAAGCTGCCGCTCGACGAGCTGCGCGTGCCGCGGACCGTCATCCATCGAGCCTTGCAGCACCGGCGGGAACTGCTGTTCATGAACTTCGACGCCAGCGCCGCCGGAGGACACACCGCCGAGCATACCGTGGCCGATCTCGACCTGCGCAGCGTGGTGTGCGTGCCGCTGGTGCGCATCCGCGCCGGGCAGGGCGACACCACCAGCCTGCTCACCACCGGCGCCGAGACCGTCGGCGTGCTGTATCTCGATTCGCGCCTGGCCGCGGCGGACATGGCGGGCGGCAACCGCGAGCTGCTACAGACGCTGGCGATGGAAGCGTCCACGGTGCTCGAAAACGCGCGCCTGCTCGAGGAAGAGCGTGCCAAGCAACGCATGGAAGAGGAGCTGAAAGTCGCGCGCGATATCCAGCAAAGCCTGCTGCCGCGCTCCCTGCCTTCGGCCGGCTGGCTGCGCGCGGCGGGCAGCAGCGTGGCTTCGGCGCAGGTGGGCGGCGACTATTATGACGTAATCGCCGTCAACGACCGTTGCTGGGGCGCAGTGGTGGCCGATGTTTCGGGCAAGGGCGTTAGCTCCGCGCTGCTGGCCGCGCTGCTGCAGGGCGCGCTGATTCCAGCCAGCGACCACGCCGACGTGCTGACGCGCCGCATGGAGCGGCTCAACACATTTCTCATCGATCGAACCGGCGGCGAAAAGTACGCCACGGTTTTTTACTGCTTACTGGATCAAAGCGGGCGGCTCGATTACGTCAACGCCGCCCACTGCCCGCCGATCGTGGTTCGGCCCAGCGGCGAAACCGCGGAACTGGGAGCCACCGGCGTTCCGGTGGGTCTGCTCGAAGGCTCCAAGTATGAGCTCGCCGGGCGGCAGCTTTCGCCCGGCGAGAAAGTGGTCATTTACACCGATGGCGTCACCGAGGCCCAGGACGCGCGCGGCGCCTTCTTCGGCCGAAAGCGCCTCTTCGACCTGGTGCGCGCCAACGCCGGTGCATCTTCGAGCGAGTTGCATGACGCCATCCAGGGCGCCGTGCGCGAGTTCACCGAAGGCGCCCCGCAATCCGACGACATCACGCTGGTGGTGCTGGATTACAGGGGGTAGGGATGAGGCGTGCAGGCCGTGGGTGAGTATCAACTGCGGCGGGGACGTATCTCAAAGTCCACGCCTTCCTGCGCCTGAAGATGGGCGAGGACGCCAAACAAGTTCTTGGCCGAAGGGTTCCCATTCCGCCCGAACATCCGCATGAGGCTGGTGAACGGGATTGACGTCGCCTCTTCCAACTGCCGAAAGCCGACTGTAGCATTGATGTAGTTGCGCAGGATCGCGCGGCCCGTCTTCTCGTCGCCGGAGAGCATGAGTTCGATCGCTTCCCGAAGCAACGCCTGGCGGAATCGCGGTTCCCGTTGGGCGCGTTCGCGGATGGTTTCGCGAAAGTCGTTGGTCAGTGGCATCGTGTTCTTATCGAGCCGGACCTGGTCGGCCGGCGCCGCCGGTTGCCAATGTTAAACCTCGGATCTCCTTGTCGTCATACCTACGAAGCGGGCCATTCTCACAGACTCGGTTCCATCCGCGCTCGGGCAGCACGCGGCGTCACCACGGCCCTGTGGTGACTCAACGCTTGCGGTACATGATGGAAACCGCCGGAGAAATCATCCCCGCACTTCCGCGTAGCGGAAAGGAGACCTTGTGTTCAAGACTATGAGAAGCGCCCTGCTAGCAATTGCCGGCTGTTTCCTGCTGACACTGCCATCGCTGGCGGCCGACGGGGTAAGCGGCAATCTCGTCACTGTCAACTGGCTCGAGAAACATCTGCAAAATGCCGATGTTCTGATACTCGACGCCTCGCCCGCTCCGGTCTATGCCGCCAACCACGTTCCCGGCGCGGTCAACGTCGATATGCTCGCCTACGGCCGCCCCGAGATTCCGGCAGCGGAGATGGAAAAGACTTTTCGCTCCTGGGGCGTCAGTCCCGGCCAGTCCATCGTCATATACGATCAGGGCGGCAACATGATGGCGACCAGGGTCTTCTTCGCACTCTACTACTACGGGTTCCCCGCCAAAGATCTATTCGTCCTCGACGGCGGTTTCTATAAGTGGCAGTCGGTGGGACTGCCGGTGACTAAGGAGAGCTCGCCCGCCGTCAAGCCGGGCTCTTTCACCATCGCCGAACTCAACCCGGAGGCGAAAGCGGAAACGCCCGAAATCCTCACTGCCACCGGCGACCCGGTAAACAATGCCTTAGTCGAAGGGCTCGACGCCAATTGGCATTTCGGCGGGGTCCCCGCGCTGAGCCGCTCCGGACATATTCCGAACGGCATCGTCCTGCCCAGCGCAGACTTCTATAACCCGGATAAGACCTTCAAGTCACCCGAGGACATCCGTAAGATGCTGACTTACTATGGCATCAGGCCCGAACAGCGGATCTACACGTATTGCGGCGGAGGAGTCGCCGCGAGCGTACCGTATTTCGCCATCAGGTTCATTCTGAATTACCCCTCGGTCAAACTCTACGTGGACTCCGAACTCGGATGGTTGCGAGACGAACGGGAGCTTCCTTTCTGGACGTATGACGCCCCTTACCTGATGCGGGACGCTGCGTGGTTGCAGTTCTGGGGCGGGAAAATGCTCCGGCAGTTCGCATCTTCGCCCGTCAGCATCATCGATGTCCGTCCGCGAGCCGCCTACGATCAGGGGCATGTGCCGTTCGCGGTGAGCATGCCGAGCGAGGTCTTCGAAAGTAATCTCGCCAATCCTCGCAAGATTACCGAGTTACTCAGTCAGGCCGGCGTCGATCCGTCTCAGGAAGCGGTCGTCGTCACCGGCGCGGGCTTGACCAAGGAGTCGGCCCTGGCGTTCGCCATACTCGAGAGACTGAAACAGAAGAAAGTTTCCGTCTTCATGGACTCGATGGAGAAATCGGCAGAACTTGGACTTGCGCCCACCAAGGACCCGACGGTCGCCGGCCCGAAGAAGAACCCCGGAGACCTGGCCGTTCCCGTCGTGAAGTATCCGTTCCACGTCCGCCGGACTGTGATCACTTCCAACCTGACGCCCGGCGTATATCCCAGAGTGTTTGTCGCCTCGGGCAAGAACCTGCCCACGCAGGCTCAGGACGGCAAGATGATCCAGGTGCCGTACACGGACCTGCTGAATGCCGACGGCACTCCCAAGGCCGCCAAAGACATCTGGAGAATCCTCAGCAAGGCTGGCGTCCCACGATATGCGCAGTTGGTTTTCGTTTCCGATGATCCCGGCGAAGCCGCCGTGAATTACTTCATCTTCAAGCTGATGGGCTTCCCGGATCTCAGGATCTACGTGAGTGACTGCGGTTGTGCGCTGCTCGGACCGGAAGACGCCGACTGAGCGACCTCTCGATAGCTTTCGCCAGCTTCGGCGAAGCGACGCGGCGGCGCTCCGGGCGAATTCACCCGGTCGCGCCGCCCCCGACTTGTGGTAGCGCCGGCGAACGGGGGCGCGACGGTCGATCAACCTGTCGAGCGTCGCCGAGGGTTGAGGAACGCGGTTCAGAGCGCCGCGGCCGGAGGTATCGCGCAAAACGGCCGGGGCAAGCCCTCCTCCGCCCCCCTGCGCGAATTTCAGCATATAGAAACCTGATAATATGTTGATATTCCCTGCGGCCTGTTGATATTCCTTGCCCTTGCCTTCCTGGCAATCTGATTGCAGAATCAATGGGTTTCAGACGATATCGTGCCCCGCTTGCGTGTTTTGGCGCAGGACCGGGCCTCGGAAAGGACGGCAACATTTGCCAGTCGAAGCCGGAGTGAAGAAAGAGTATTTGCGCGCCTTGCCGGGCGACGATGTCCGGCAGATCCTGTGGCGCTTCGCGGATCGCTACGATTTGCAGATGCTGGTGCAATCCACCCGGGCGGTAGCCCGCGGCCCGGTAGCCCGCCTGGTAGCCGCGGGCGGGCGCAACACGCATGAGTGGACCCCGGAGAAGGCGGCGCTGCTGCAGGCGTTCGACGAATCCGGCGTCACCGGCGCGGGCCTGGACCCGGAGCAGGGCGGATTCATCGAAGGTCCCAAGAACCTGGCGCTGGCGTTAACGGCGTTCGAGTTGGCATGGGTGGATGCCGGCGCGGCCACCGGCAGCCTGGCGGGATTCCTGGCGCTTTCGCCTATTCATGAGCGCGGCACCGATGAACAGCGCGCTTACTACATGAGCCGCTGCGCTCCGCCGCAGCCTGGCGAAGACCGCAAGCCATGGCGCGGCGCATTCTGCCTGACCGAACCGATCCCCTACGTAGGCGTCGAGACCGGTATTCTGGGCGGCAAGATCAAGATTGCGGATTGGAAGCCGGGCGAAGAGCCGATGCTGCAGGTGGACAAGCGCGGCCGCTTTATCACCAACATGGGCTTCGCCAACTTCGTCACCGCGGCGGTCGATTCCGACGACCCGCGCATCAAGGGCACCTGCATGGTCATTCTGGAAGAGACCGACCCAGGCCTCTTCGACCGCGGCACGCCCACCCGCAAGCTGGTGCACCAGCTCTCCTCGACCTGCGACCCGATCTTCAGCATGACGGTGCCGGCCAGCCGCATCGTGGGCGGTTACACGGTGAAGGATGGCGTGATCGTCCCGCGCTACAGCCACGGCGAAGTCATCGAAGCCGTCTTCCGGCGCACGCGCGTCACGGTGGCGATCATGACCTCGGCCAAACTGCTGTCGGCGGTGGAACCTGTTATCCGCTACCATCGCAACCGGTTCCGCGGCGGGTCCATCGCCACACCCGGAACGCCGCGCTACGATCTCGGCTTGCAATTGAAGGAAGATGCCGTGCACCGCCTGGTGGATGTGTGGGCCACCGGCGAAGCCAGCGCCGCGCTCGGGTTCGAAGCCGCGCGCGTGTTCGACCAATTGGACCCGCTGGAACATAGGCGCGCAGAGGTGCTGGAGCAGCGCGGCTTGACCGGCAGCGCGGTGCTGAAGAGCCGGCGCCAGATCTCCAAGGACGCCATCGAATTTCTGGCCGGTATCCGCCCCGAACTGACGGGCGATGTGGTCATCGAATACGCTTTGCTCGATAGCGTCGCCAACGTGCTTTGCCCCGCTTGCAAGCTTTGGAACACAGGCCACGGCGCGCAGATGATGCGCGAAGCGGTAAGCCTGATGGGCGGCTACGGCATCACCGAGGATTGTCCCGGTTTCCTGGGACACAAATGGATGGACGCCCAGCTCGAAGCCACTTACGAGGGGCCGGAGGCCGTGCAGCGCCGCCAGCTCAGCCTCACCATGGCCGATGAGCTATTCCTGACGCAGTTCCGCGAATGGATCCGCGAGATGCGAGTCATAGCCAATGACCGGCCTGGCACCGGCGCCTGCGCGTTGGCCACCGCCATGCAGATGTGGCTGTGGACGCTCGGCCACCTGCGCCGCGTCCTCGATGCCGATGGCGAGAAGCTCTACCAGGGCGCGCGCCAGGGCGTGACGTTCCCGCTGGCCGATGCGCTGTGCTGGTTGCTGGCATCGCGCGCCCAGATTCTCGACGTAATCGAGCTCGAAAAGAAGGGACCGGAGAACCCCACGCTAGCCGAAGGTCTGCCCGGCCTGGCGGCCTTCCTCACCGACCTCTGCCATGTGCAGGCGGCGCGCGCCGCCGGTGAAGTGGGGCGCATCTGCGCCGAACTGGTGCACGGCTACAACCGCCATCCCGCGTGGGACACCGAAGGCTGCGCATCGTGCTACCAGGCCGAAGACCTGGATGCGATGGAAAGCCTGATCCCCGGCATCGCGTCGATCGCTCGCGGCTACACCGATGTGATCGAGATCGAAGGGGCTCACCCAACCAAAGCCGGCCCATGCGTGCGGTTTGATGGGCTCGACCAGTTCTCGCGCCTGCGGGTGCGCATGGATGGCTGCCTCACCGGCTCGCAGCTTGCCAAGGACCGCGCCGCCGAAGCGCTGACCAAGGTGATGATTCCCGAAGCGCTGGACTATCCCGCATGAGCGACGCGGCCATCGAACGGCAGACGATGGAGACCGACATCGTCTGCGCCGGATTCGGCCCGGCGACAGCCGGTTTCCTCGCGACCATCTCGCAGCACATCCTGAACCCGGACGGCACGCCGGCGATCGAGAGTCCATCCACGCCCGGCATGCCGTTGCAGGTGATGTGCTACGAGCGCGCCGACGGCATCGGCTTCACGGTTTCCGGCGTGGTGACGCGAGCCCGCGGCATCCGCACCTCTCTGCCGGATGCGAAGCTCGCCGAGATCCCGATGGCGACACCGGTCGCTGCGGAGAAAGTGGTTTACCTGCTCGACCCGGTGGGCGCCAGCCGCCGCTCGGCCGCCATGCGCGCCGCCGACGCGCTGGTGCGCGCCACGCACTTCGCTCGCGAACACTCGATCGAGTTGCCGTATTCACCTCCGTTTCTCGAAAAGCACGGAGGGTGGGTCTTCTCGCTCGGCCAGTTTTTGCAGTATGTCGGCAATGAGTTGATGGCGTCGGGAACGGTGCAGGTGTGGCCCGGCATGCCGGTGGCGGAAGCGCTGCTCGATGACGCGGGTGAGCGGGTGTGCGGCGTGCGCCTGCTCGACCAGGGCGTCGACCGCGAGGGCCGGCCCGATGCCGGCTACATGCCAGGCATGGATATACGCGCCGCCCTGACGGTGGTGGGCGATGGTCCGGTGGGAGCGGTGGGCCGCCAGTTGGACCGGCATTTTGGCCTACCCGCCGGACATCATCAGCGCGAATGGGCGCTGGGCATGAAGATGGTGATCGATCTGCCGGCGGAATCGGACCTGGCGCCGGGCACGGTGATTCACACTTTCGGTTACCCCGAGCCGGAAATCTTCGGCTTCCTCTACGTGCTGCCGGACCACGTGGCCACGGTCGGCATTTTCGTTCCTTCGTGGTTCCACAGCCCCATGCGCACGGTTTACCGTTATTTACAGCATTACATGCTGCACCCGTATCTGTGGCGCCATTTGAAGGGCGGCCGGCTGCGGAGCTGGGGCGCCAAATCGTTGCAGGAATCGGGCAAGCGCGGCGAGCCGTTCCTGGTGGGCGATGGCTATGCGCGGATCGGCGAGGGTTCGGGAAGCACCAACGTGCTGACGGGCTCCGGCGTGGATGAGGCCTGGACCACCGGCGCGCAACTGGCCGAAGCGGTCGTCGAGCTGCTGAAACAGAAGCTGCCGCTCAACCGCGAAAACCTGGAGCGGACTTATGTGGCGCGGCGCCGGGCGAGTTGGGTGGAAGAGGAAGGCCGCGTCGCGGAAAAGGCGCGCGATGGCTTCCATCACGGCGTCATCACCGGCATGATCGGCATGGCGCTGGCCGGGTTCACCCAGGGCAAGGTCACGCTGGACGGCGAGCCGCAACTTCTGCCCGAGCCGAAGGAGTATTACCGGGACAAGATTCCGCCCGAGGATCTGGAACGTATCATTGCCGAATGCCGCAATCGGGGCGTCGCCTGTCACGACGCTTTGATGGAACGTTGCGGCTGGCCCGAGATTCCGTGCGACGGCCAGTTGCTGGTGTCCCATCAGGATGCGCTGCTGCTGGGCGGCAAGGTGGCGGCGCCGGGCGGCTTCGCCGACCACGTGCATTTCGTCTATCCGGATTTCTGTGCGCGCTGCGCCGCCAAACTGTGCATCGAGATGTGCTCGGGCCAGGCGATCACGCTGGGCGCGGATGGAATGCCTGCGTTCGATCGCGAGAAATGCGTGCACTGCGGCGGCTGCCTGTGGAATTGCGGCACGTCGCTCGAAGACGACCCGCAACGCGGCAACATCGACTTCCGCGCCGGCGCCGGCGGCTTCCATTCGGCTGAAAACTGACAGGCTCAGTCAGAGTTTGGCCATCAGCTCCTGTATTTTCTGTTTCTCGTACCCCGAAGGATTGTACTTCAGCGCCTCGACGAGTGCCTCGCGCGCCTGGCTCTTATCGCCCTTTTGGTACCACGCCATGCCCAGGTGATAACGGTAGGTGGAAGAGTTCGGTTGCCGCGCCACGTTCCTCTTGAAGAGATCAATCGCCTGATCGCTCAGGTTTTTCTTCAGGTAAATCCAGCCCAGGGTGTCGGCCACTTCGGGGTAGTTGGGCAGCAATTGCGTGGCGCGCTGCGCCCTGGTGAGAGCCTGGTCCAGGTCGCCGCCATGTTCCGCGATCAGAAACGCATCGTTATTCAGACTGACGGCGTCGCTGGGCGCCAGCTTGATGGCGGCCTCGTACACCCTCATGGCCTCGCTCCAGCGCTGCGCGGCGTCGAGCACCAACGCCAGTTCACTCAGCACCTGCACGTCATCGGGCAGCAGTTCGCGCGCTTTCTGGAATGCCTGGATGGCGCCGGCGAGATCGCCTTTGCGGCGATAGGCTTCGCCCAGCCGGACATAGATCCTGGCCCTCGCCTTGGAGCTCTTGCCCATCTTGTCCACGATCGCCTGGTAGTCGGCGACGGCGTCATCGAACTTGCCGACCCTCACTTCCACGTCGGCCAGCAGCAGCCTCATCTCACTGCGCTCGGGGTTCTTGGCGATTTCGTCTTTGAGAGTTTGGATAGCGGCGTCGGATTTGTTCTGCTCCAGATCGGTCTCTACCAGCCCGGTCATCCCGCGGATATTGGTCGGATTGAGCTGATAGGAGCGCCGGAACTCTTCGTCGGCCTCTTTGTACTTCTTTTCGAGCAGGCTCACCCCTCCCAACTGAAAGACCACGTCGGGCGAATTGGGGGTCTGGGCGCGCAGGCTTTCCAGCAGTTGCCGCGCCTCAGGGGTCTTCTTCTGCCCCAGCAAGGCGGCCGATTCGATGATCTTGGCGGGCAGGTTTGACCGGTCGACCTTCAGCGCCAGGTCGGCCGTTTTCATCGCGGCCTCGTAATCTCCCTTGGCGATTTCGATGCGCGCCAGCTCCAACCGGGCCATCACAAAGTCCGCCCGAAGGGCCAGCGCTCTTTCGAATTCCTGGCGGGCTTGTTCAATCTCACCGGCCGCGACCGAGCGGTCGGACATCGCGCGCGCCTTGTGCGCCAGGCCCAGCCGGTAATGGTTCGCCGGGTTCTTGGGGTCGGCTGTGACCGCCCCCTGCAGATCCACCATCGCGTCGGCGACATCGCCGCGGTCCAGCAACAGGCTGCCCTCGACTTCCTTGGCGAAACTGTCCTGCGGGTTATCCTTCAATATCTGGCGGTTGATGTCCTCGGCCTCGGCCGCCTTCCCACGCGCCATAAAGGCTTCCACGATGCGCTTCTGGTACACCGTCTTCCGCTTGGGATCCCGCGCCTGGCCCTCGCGATACTCCTTGTTCGCCGAGTCGGTGTCGCCCAGCCGCCGGTAAAAGTCGCCCACCACCAGGTATCCATCCGGGAAATCCCGCAGGGACTTGATCTGCTGCAACACTTTGAGCATGTCGTCCTTGCGGCCCTGAAAGCTGTAGTGCATAGCCAGCGAGGTCAGAAAAGCGTACGCCTTGGGATTGTTCCGATAGCCGAGCTTCAGAGTCTGCTCGCCCGCGTCCATATTCTTCTCATACAGCACCTGCAAGCGATACAGTTCGTTGTACGCGGTTTGGAATGTCTTGTCCTTCTCGATCACCTGCCGGTAGATCTTATCGGCTTCGTCGAGCTTGCGCTTCTGGATCGCCACTCGCGCCATCTGCATGCTGACTCCGGTCTGTCCGGGTTTGACGGCATTGGCTTTTTCATATTCGGCTTGCGCGGTGTCCAGCAGGCCGCTGCCCTCGTCCATGCGGCCCGTTGTGATGGCCTGTTGCGCGCGCACGAAATTGAAATCGCCACTGAGCCGGTGCCCATCGTAAGAATTCGAGTCGCGCGCCAGCAGCTCCTTGATGTAGTTCTCCGTTTCCGCCATCATTTGAGCACTATCGCGGGCCTGTTCCGCCGACAGAAAGATTTCGCAGATTTTGACGGTCGCGTCCCAGTGGTCCGGGGAATCTCTGGGCAGGCGCTCGATGGCTTTGTGGAGTTCGTTGACGGCGCCGCTCAAGTTGCCGGTCTTGATCCAGGTGAGCCCCAGCTTATAGTGGGCCGGCCCCCATAAATGGTCCTTTTGCAATGCGTCGGCGTACATGATGGCGGCTTCCTTGTACTTGCCCCGGTCGAAGTACCGGTTGCCGCTCTCCAGGTAGCGCCGCTTCACGACATTGGGATCCCGGCTGCAAGAGACCAGCGTAAGCAGCGCGGCAGCGGCAGCGAACAGATGGATCGTGCGCATGATAAGGCCTACCGTTTCTCCGTTAGTTTTGCCGATCGACGAGCCAGGCGCCATGCCGGCGTGCCGGACCGGGTAATCCGACCTTATTGTAGCAGTACCACGCCGCGCTCCAGCGCCGGAAGACATGCCAATCCTCACCGCGATTTCGGCGTCCCGCGCGGGCAGGCACCCTCCGGCCCATGATACAAAATAAGCATGGGTTCGGATGCCGTCTGAGAGTGCGCAGGTTCCACACGTCAATCCCTGGATTGTAGCCGTCGCGGTAATGTTCGCCACCTTCATGGAGGTGCTGGACACCACGGTAGTCAACGTGTCTCTGCCGCACATCGCGGGCAGCCTTTCGGTAAGTGTGGACGAAGCGGCGTGGGCGCTGACCTCGTACCTGGTGGCCAATGCGGTGATCCTGCCCATGACCGGATGGCTGGCCAGCCGCTTCGGGCGCAAGAATATCCTGATTACCGCCGTGTTCGGATTCACGGCGGCGTCGTTTCTGTGCGGCCTGGCGCCAACGCTCGGCATGTTGATTTTCTTCCGCGTGCTGCAGGGGGCCACCGGCGGAGCGTTGCAGCCGCTTTCGCAGGCGGTGATGCTGGAGGCGTTCCCGCCGCGCGACCGCGGCAAGGCGATGGCGTTCTGGGGGCTCGGCATCGTGGTAGCGCCCATGCTCGGCCCCATGATCGGCGGCTGGCTGACCGACAACTGGAGCTGGCGGTGGGTGTTCTACATCAACCTGCCGGTGGGCCTGGCGTCGATCGTTATGACGCGGCTGTTCATCTTCGATCCGCCCTACATTCGCAAGCGCGGATTGGGAATCGACTATTGGGGCATTGGCCTGCTGGCGGTGTGGGTGGGCGCGCTTCAGATAGTTCTCGACAAAGGGCAGGAGGCGGACTGGTTTGCCTCCCACTGGATTACCGCGCTGGCTGCGATCGCGGTGGCGGGCCTGGCGATTTTCATCGCGCACGAGTTTTCGACGCGCGACCCCGTGGTGCGCCTGCGCGTATTCAAGGAGCGGACTTACGCCGCCGGCGTGTTTCTGATGACCGTGCTCGGCTTCGTGCTGTACGCCAGCCTGCTGTTGCTGCCGATTTTTCTGCAGACGCTGCTCGGATACTCGGCGCTCGATGCCGGCATTGCCATGGCGCCGCGCGGCCTGGGATCGTTCCTCATGATGCCGGTGGTCGGCACCGTGCTGGCTCGCTTCGACCCGCGCAAGGTGCTGGCCTGCGGCCTGACCGTTGCCGCCTGGACCCTCTACGAGTTGGGCCGGTTGAATCTGAACGCCGGTTACTGGGATATCTTCTGGCCGCAGTTCATCCAGGGCGCCGCTCTGGCGATGCTATTCGTGCCGCTGACCACCGCCACCATGGATCGCATCTCGCGGGAAGAGATGGGCAATGCCACCAGCATGTTCAACCTGATGCGGAACCTGGGCGGCAGCTTCGGCATCGCCACTGCCACCACCTATTTGTTCCGGCGCCAGCAGTACAATACGCAACTGCTGGGGGCGCACGTCACCGCGTTAAACCCGCAGGTGCGGGCCATGGCGCGGGGCATCCAAACCAGCATGATCGCGCGCGGTAGCGACCCCACCACCGCACTGCATCGCGCCTACGGAGCCATCTGGGGCATGGTCCAACGGCAGGCTGCGATGGTCTCCTTCGTCGACACGTTCCTGGTGATGTCGGTGGTTTTTCTACTCATGCTTCCGCTGCTGCTGGTGATGAAGAAGCCGCGCTATCAGACGAAGGGCGGCGCCATGCACTAACGTGGCGCACGCCCCCGTTGCGCGGCGCGGCTTTCGCGTGCGATGCTTTGACTGACCGGTCCGGAGTGCTGGACCGTACGGAGGACTCATGAGAAAAGAGATCGTGATGGGAACCGTGCTGCTGTTGCCGCTGCTAGCGGCTGCGGCCGACTTCACGCCGCTGGGGCTGAAGCCCGGTTTGTGGGAATCCACGGTGAATATGAAGACGTCCGGCTCGCCGATGGCCAATATTCCGCCCGAGCAGCGCTCGCAGATGGAAGCCGCCATGGCGAACATGCCGCCCGAGCGGCGCGCGCAGATGGAAGCCATGATGGCGGGGCGGGGTCAGCCCACGGTGACAAAGGTGTGCATGACGAAGGAGTCGATGAGCAAAGCGCTCGACTTCGGCGCCCAGCAGCGGAAAAACTGCCAGGTCAAAGTGGTCAGCTCGTCCTCCACCAGCCAGCAGGTTGAAATGGAATGCGCCATGGATAACAACAAACTGACGGGCACCATGACGTTCGAAGCGCTCAGCCCGGTGTCCGGAAGGGCGACCATACAGATGAGTCAGGACGGCGTACAGAAGATGAACATGACCGTCAACACTAGGTACCTCGGCCCGGACTGCGGCGATGTGAAACCGCGGTAGAGCAGGCGCGCTGGCGGTCTTTGCCGCCGGCATTTTTTCAAGACACCGGCGGCAAAGACCGCCGGCGCTAGCATTCACCGCCCTTCGGACAGGCGGTCGGCGAGGATGGGCGGCAGGCCGGCCTCGCGGATGCGCCGTTGTGCGGTTTCGACGTCGTAGGCGACGCGATAGTATTCCACGGCGGCGGCTCCGGAATCGTAGATCAGGTAGGCGGCGCGCGGGTCGCCATCGCGCGGTTGGCCCACCGAGCCGGGATTCACCAGGTAGCCGCAGTCCCCGTCAACCCTCATCAGGTCCGGATAGAATCCCTGCCAAAAAGGGGAAATCGTCTCCACCCGCCCGTGATTCCAGATGAAGCCGCCTTGCAGATGGGTGTGGCCGAAAAAGGCCAGGCGCGTTTCCAGGTATTCGAATGCCAGCACCGCTTCTTCGGCGGACATCATATATTCGTCTTCGTCATAGGGCGAGCCGTGCGTTAGTTGAAAACCGTCCACCAGCAGCGGCCCTTTCGCCAGCGCCGTCACGTAGGCGGCGTTCTCGGACGTTAATGCCCGCCCCGTCCACAGGGCGGCGTGGCGCGCCACCGGATTGAACCATCCCAGATCCTCTTCGGCCTTCCACGCGCGGTCGTGATTGCCGCGGATGACGGCCGCGCAGTTGGCGCGCACCCAATCCACCACTGCGTTGGGATCGGCGCCGTAACCGACCAGGTCGCCGCAGCAGAGGGCGCGGTCATAGTGGCCGGCGGCAGCGGCAATCACCGCCTCGAGGGCCTGCCAGTTGGAATGAAGATCGCTCAGAACCAGATAACGCACGAGGGTCCCTGTCCCGCCATCACCAGATGGTAAACCCTGGCGCGCAGCCACTGGAAAGACATCCGGATTGCCTTGCTTCATTGTACCGATTGGAGGCTGGCGAACGCCGAGGCCACCACCGCGACCGCCGCGATGGCCGCGGTTTCGGAGCGCAGTACGCGCGGGCCGAGCGACGCCGGTAGCCACCCGGCGCGCGCGGCCGCCTGGCGCTCCTCGTCAGTCCAACCCCCTTCCGGCCCCACCAGCAAACGCACTTCGCCGCCGGCTTCGGGCGCCTCGGCGAGCAGGCGCGCGAGCGGTGGCGCGGCTCCTTCTTCCAGACGGTAGCGGGCGACGGCTGCTTCCATCAGGCAAGCATCCAGGCGCACGGCGGGCGGAATTTCGGGTGCGCGCAGGCGGCGCGACTGCTCGGCGGATTCGCGCGCGATACGAGCCCAGCGTTCCGCGCGCTTGGCGGAAGCTTGCAGCAGGCCTTTTTCGCTGCGGGCGGCTTCCACCGGCTGGATGCGTTCCACGCCCAGCTCGGTAATTTTTTCGATCATCCATTCCAGGCGGTCGAACTTGATCAGTGCCGCGCAGAGTGTGATGCGCACGGCCAGCTCCGCTGTCTCCACAGGCTCGATCACGCGAAACACCACGCGCGGGCCGCGCGCCTCTGTAATCTCGGCCAGCCACGCGGCGTGGCCGTCGGAGATTTCATAACGCTGGCCCGGCTCTACGCGCAGCACACGCGTCAGGTGGCGGGCGTTATCGCCAGCCACCTCGGCCACGTCCCCGTGCACCGCATCGACGAAGAATCTTCTACGCGCCAAGCAACCATTGTAGGGCGCGTTTGGTAGGGCACGCTTTAGCTTGCCTGCAGTTCCATGATAGTGTAACCCTCATGCCGGAATTACCCGACGTCGAGGTGTACGTCGAAGCGTTGCGCGAGCGCGTGGCGGGCCATCGCCTGGAGCGCATCCTGGTGCGCAACCCGTTTCTGCTGCGGTCCACCGCGCCGCCGCTCGAAGCGGCCGAGGGCAGGGAAGTGCGCGAGGTGCGGCGTGTCGGGAAGCGCATCGCGATCGGCCTCGATGGCGAATTGTGGCTGGTCTTGCACCTGATGATCGCCGGCCGCCTGCACTGGCGCAACGCCGCGCCCAAAACCGTCCCCAAAAACGTGCTGGCGCTGTTCCAGTTTTCGAGCGGTGTTCTCACGCTGACCGAAGCCGGCTCCGAGCGGCGCGCCGCCCTGCATGTGGCCGTTGGCGAAGAGGGACTGGCGGCGCTCGATGCAGGCGGCATCGATGCGATTGGCGCCAGTGAAGCCGCGTTCGCCGCGACACTGCGCTCGGCCAATCATACGCTCAAGCGAGCGCTCACTGATCCGCACCTGTTCAGCGGCATTGGCAACGCCTATTCGGACGAGATTCTGCACCGCGTGCGGCTATCGCCGGTGGCTCTGACGCTCAAGCTTAGCGACGCCGAAGCTCGACGATTGCATCAGGCTATCCGCGACGTTCTCACCGAGTGGACCAACCGCCTCCGCATCGAAGCCGCCGGGGGATTCCCGGAAAAAGTGACCGCCTTCCGCGAAGGCATGGCCGTTCATGGCCGCTACGGTCAGCCTTGCCCCGACTGCGGCGCCAAAATCCAACGAATTCGCTATCGTGCCAACGAGACCAACTATTGCCCGCAGTGCCAGACCGGCGGGCGTCTGCTGGCCGATCGTGCGCTGTCGCGCCTATTGCGGGAAGATTGGCCTCGAACGATTGAAGAGCTGGAAGCGCTCAAACGGCGGTGAAGTCAGCGCACGCCGGGCGATCCAAGTAAAACATGTTAAATCAGCGCTATACCTGGTGTTAATAACATCGCACAATTATTTGCTAATAAAAACTTGACAATATAGCGCGCATATTTTATTATTGTGATTGGATGAAGCTATAAAACATCCAACACATCAGTTCTAATAGAGGAGTTTAACCAACATGTCTCTCACCCACTTCGACCCATTAGCCAATATCCGCCTCTTCGAGGACGCTTTCACACGTATGTTCAACGAGCCCCAGACCAACCGGCCCTGGACGCCCGCCGTGGACATCTATGAAACCGAAAACGATCTCGTGGTGAAAGCCGATCTGCCGGATGTCGATCTCAAGGATATCGATGTCCGGGTGGAGAACCAGACGCTCACGATCGCCGGCGAGCGCAAGTTCGAAAAGCAGGACAACGTTGCGGGCTATCACCGCATCGAGCGCAGCTACGGTAACTTCACGCGCAGCTTCGCGGTGCCCAACAGCTTCGATACCGAAAAAATCGCCGCTTCCTTCAAGAACGGCGTCCTGAGCGTATCGCTGCCGAAGAAAGAAGCAGCCAAGCCGCGCCAGATCAAGATCGAAGCCACCGCGTAAGGGGCTCGCGAGGAAGGTGGAGTGGCTGGAGCTGCTCACGAAGCTGTCAAAACTCGCCCGCAAGCGGGCGTTGGCAAGCTAAAGCATGCCCCACCAAAAGCGTTGGCAGGTTGAAACCTGCCCCACCAAGAAAACTGGTAAGTTGAGGGCAGGCGGAGCCGTATGGCAACCGCCTGCCCGTTTTGCATGCAAGGACGGACGAGGGGACATGATTATGTTTCGGTTAGACAAACTGACGCAGAAAGCACAGGAGGCTTTGCAGCAGTCGCAGGCGCTCGCCGAATCGGGCGAAAGCCAGGTGATGTTTCCACTGCACCTGCTGATCTCGTTGGCCGATGAAAAGGAAGGCATCGTCAAGCCGCTGCTGGAAAAATGCGGCGTGCAGCCGGCTGCCATTGTGGCCGAGGCGCGCCACCTGCTGGGCAGTCTTCCCAAGGCTTCCGGCGGGCAGCCCGGTATCTACCTTTCGCAGCCGCTCAATCAGGTGCTCGAGCGCGCCTTCGACGAAGCCGGCCATTTCAAGGATGAGTTCGTTTCCACCGAGCATCTGTTGCTCTCGCTCACCGAGCAGCGCAGCGACCCGGCGGGCCAGCTTCTCGACCGCACCGGCGCCACGCACGACGCTCTGCTGCGCGCGCTGGTATCGGTTCGCGGCACGCAGCGCGTGACGGATCAGAATCCCGAGTCCAAATACCAGGCACTGGAACGTTACGCCCACGACCTCACTGATTCGGCGCGCAAGGGCAAGCTCGACCCGGTGATCGGCCGCGAGGAAGAAATCCGACGCGTGATGCAGGTGCTGAGCCGCCGCACCAAGAACAACCCGGTGCTGATCGGCGAGCCCGGGGTGGGCAAAACCGCCATCGTGGAGGGCCTCGCGCAGCGCATCGTGCGCGGCGACGTTCCCGATCAATTGAAGAACAAGCGGCTGGCCGCGATCGATCTGGGTTCCATGATCGCCGGCACCAAGTTCCGCGGCGAATTCGAAGACCGCCTCAAGGCCGTGGTGAAGGAAATCATCGATTCCAACGGCGAGATCATCTGCTTCATCGACGAGCTGCACACGCTGGTGGGCGCCGGTTCTGCCGAAGGCGCCATCGACGCCGCCAACCTGCTGAAGCCCGCACTGGCCCGCGGCGAGCTGCGCTGCATCGGCGCCACCACGTTGAACGAATACAAGAAACACGTCGAAAAAGACGCCGCCCTGGCGCGGCGCTTCCAGACCGTGCTGGTGAGCGAACCATCGGTGGACGATACAGTCGCCATCGTTCGCGGCCTCAAGGAAAAATTCGAAATTCACCACGGCGTGCGCATTAAGGATTCCGCCATCATCGCGGCCGCTTTGCTCTCGCATCGCTACATTGCCGACCGCTTTCTGCCCGACAAGGCGATCGATCTGATTGACGAAGCCGGCGCCGCGCTGCGCCTGCAGATCGGCTCGATGCCGATTGAGATCGACGATCTGGACCGGCGTATGTCGCATCTGGAAATCGAACGGCAGGCGCTCGGGAAGGAAGATGACCCCGCTTCGCACGACCGCCTGCGGGTGGTCGAGAACGAACTCGAGCGGATCCGCGGCGAGGCCGCCGTCCTCAAGGGGCGCTGGAACCGCGAGAAGTCCGCCATCAGCCGGGTGCGCCAGCTCAAGGAAGAGAAGGACTCGCTGCGCCAGCAGGAAGAAAAGGCCTCCGCCGCCGGCGATTGGGAAAAGGCCGCGCAACTGCGATACGGCCGCCTGGGGCAAATCGAAAAAGACATACAGGCCGCCGAGCAGGAGCTGGAATCGGTCAAGGAAAACGCGCTGCTCAAGGAAGAGATCGGCGAGGACGATATCGCCCGCATCGTGGCTAAGTGGACTGGCATTCCGGTGGCCAGGATGATGGAAGGCGAAGTGGAGAAACTCGTGCATATGCCGGAGCGCCTCAAGGACCGCGTGGTGGGCCAGGACGAAGCCGTGCGCCTGGTCTCCAACGCCATCCTGCGCAACCGCGCCGGCCTGAGCGATCCCAACCGCCCCATCGGCAGCTTCATTTTCCTCGGACCCACGGGGGTGGGCAAGACCGAGCTGGTGCGCGCGCTCGCCGGCTACCTGTTCGACGACGACAAGGCCATGATCCGCGTCGATATGAGCGAATACCAGGAGCGGCACTCGGTGTCGCGCATGCTGGGCTCGCCGCCCGGATACGTGGGCTACGAAGACGGCGGCCAATTGACCGAGCAGGTGCGGCGCCGGCCGTATTCGGTGATCCTGTTCGACGAGATCGAAAAGGCGCACGCCGACGTCTTCAACACGCTGCTGCAAATCCTGGATGACGGCCGGCTCACCGACGGGCAGGGCCGCACCGTCAGCTTCCGCAACACGGTGATCGTGATGACCTCAAACCTGGGCACCGGGATGGTGGAGAAGAACACCATCGGCTTTTCCGTGCATGGCCGGGACGCCGCCAACGACGATACGCGCAAGCGGCTGCTGGAAGCTTTGAAGCACCAGTTCCGCCCGGAGTTTCTGAACCGCATCGACGATATCATCGTGTTTAACACTTTGAGCCGCGAGCACCTGAGCAAGATCGTGGACATCCAGTTGAACGCCGTCGCCCGGCTTTTCGAGGCGCGCAAGATGAAGCTCGAAGTCACGCCGGCGGCTAAGGACCGCATCATCGGCGAAGGCTTCGATCCGCAGTTTGGCGCCCGGCCGATGCGCCGCGCCATACAACGGCTGGTGCAGGACCCGCTGGCGCTCGAACTGCTTAATGGCGCATACGGCCCGGGCGATACCGTGGTGGCGGACGCGCCGCCTGACGTGCCGGGCCTGTCCTTCGCCAAAGCCACTCCGGTGGAAGTCCCCATGGAGGCCCAGCCGTGAGCGTGCCACAGCCGTGGTGGGGCATGCTTTAGCTTGCCCCGGCAAATCGCCGGCGGCAAGACCGCCGGCGCTACCGCCAACCGGAGATTCGATAAATGACTAACAGCTTCAAGACCGTATTGTTGCTCGGCCTTCTAACCGGCGTCCTCATTTATGGAGGCGAGTTATTCCTGGGCCGGAACGGGCTCTATATGGGCCTGGCGTTCGCCGTGGTGATGAACTTCTCGAGTTACTTCTTTTCCGATAAGATCGCGCTGGCGACTTACCACGCGCAGCCCGTGACACCCGATCAAAACCCGGATGCTTACCGCCGCGTGGCGCCGATTGTCGAGAACCTGACCCGCCGCATGGGCCTGCCGATGCCGAGGCTGTACTTAATCGCGGAGCAGTCGCCGAACGCATTCGCCACCGGCCGCAATCCCTCGCACGCGTCGGTCGCCTTCACCGAAGGCATTCTGCAATTGATGACGGATCAGGAACTGGAAGGTGTGGTGGCGCACGAACTCGGCCACGTGCTGCACCGCGACATCCTGATCAGCTCGGTGGCGGCCACGCTGGCCGGAGCCATCATGTTCGCCTCGCGCCTGGGCTTTTTCTTTGGCGGCGCGCGCGACGACCGGAACCGCGAAGGCGGCGGCATTGGCGCTTTGCTGATGCTGATTCTCGGGCCCATCGCCGCGTTGCTGATCCAGATGGCCATCTCGCGCTCGCGCGAGTATGACGCCGACGCCGCTTCCGCCAAGTACACCGGCACGCCTTACGAGCTGATCTCCGGTTTGCAGAAACTCGAGACCTGGAGCAAGCGGCTGCCGATGGCGGCCACTCCTTCCACGGCGCACTTGTTCATCATCAAGCCCTCCAGCGGTGCGTGGTTTCAAAGCCTGTGGTCGACGCATCCCGCTACCGCGGAGCGCATCCGCCGCTTGCAGGAAATGCGATGAACGAAGTCCGCGTCAACCGGAAGGCGGCCGGCCGGGTCGCTTCCGGACACCCGTGGATCTTCTCGAGTGACGTTACGGATCGCGACGGCGCCCAGCCTGGCGAGGCCGTCCGGGTTGCCGATGCGCACGGGCGGACGCTGGGCACAGCGCACTACAGCTCCACTTCGCAAATCGCTTTGCGGATGCTGTCGGCCGAAACCGAGGAGATTGGCCGCGATTTCTATCTGCGTCGGTTGCAGGCCGCCCAAGCGCACCGCCTTCGCGTGGTTCATCACAGTAGTGCCTACCGCGTGGTACATGGCGAAGGCGATCTGCTGCCCGCGCTGGTGGTGGACCGCTACGGTGATTACCTGGTGGTGCAGACGCTCGATCAGGGGATGGATGCGGCCAAGCCTCTCATTGTCTCCTGCCTGGAGGAAATCTTTACCCCGCTGGGCATCGTCGCGCGCAATGACGTAGCGGTGCGCGCCAAGGAAGCGCTGCCGCTCGAAACCGCGGTGCTGGCCGGGACGATTCCTGAAGCGGTCGCGGTGGAAATGAACGGCCTGAAGCTGAGCGCCGATCTGTTGCACGGTCAGAAGACCGGCATCTATCTCGACCAGCGCGAGAATTACCGCGCCGTGGCTCGCTATGCGACGGGAGGTAAGGCGCTCGATTGTTTCACGTCAACAGGCGGCTTCGCGCTGCATCTGGCAGCGCATTGCGAAAGCGTGGAAGCGGTAGACAGCTCGGAGGCCGCGCTCAAGACGGCGCGGGCCAACGCCGAAGCCAATGGTATCGCCAACATCGAATTCCGTCAGGCCGATCTATTCGATCTGCTGGCCGGTTACGCCTCGGCGCGGCGCCAGTTCTCGATGGTGGTTCTGGATCCGCCGGCGTTCGCTAAGTCGCGCCGCAGCCTGGACGGCGCGGCCACCGGTTACAAGGAAATCAACCTGCGCGCGCTGCGGCTGCTGGCTCCCGGCGGCATTCTGGCGAGTTGCTCGTGCTCGCACCATGTCAGCGAAGCTATGTTGCTCGAACTGGTGGCCGCAGCGTCGCTCGACGCCGGCCGCACGCTGCGCGTGCTGGAGCGCCGGACGCAGAGCCAGGATCATCCGATTCTGCTCACCGTGCCGGAAACGCATTATTTGAAGTGTCTGATTTTGGAAGTGGTGTGAAAAAACGCGCCCGCAAGCGGGCGTTGGCAGGTTGAAACCTGCCCCACCCCTCACTCGAACAACCCGCCGCGCTCCAGGGCCAGGAGGCGGCGTTTGAGCGGTAATCCGCCGCCGTATCCGACCAGCTTGCCGCTGGCGCCGATCACTCGATGGCAGGGCACCACGATGGCGGCCGGGTTGGCGCCATTGGCCGCGCCCACCGCGCGAACGGCTTTCGGCGACCCGATGGCGCAGGCCATTTGCTGGTAGCTGCGGGTTTCGCCGTAGGGGATGCGGGTCAGCTCCAGCCACACGCGCCGCTGAAATTCCGTGCCCGCCAGGTCCAGCGGAAGATCGAAGCGCCGCAACTGGCCCTCGAAATAGGCGTGCAACTGGCGCGCTACCTCGGTCAGCAGCGGGTTGCCGGCGTTCGGCGCCGTGCCGGCTGGCGCGAAAGGCTCGAACTCAATTGCTCGAATTCCGGCGGCGCTGGCTGTCAGCCGCAACCGGAGATCTCCCGCGAACATCTCTTCTATTGACTGCCACATGGTGAAATCAGCCTGGGTGAATCGTGTGATCGCGAGTTCACAAGTGCTTCGGGCTCAAGTATTTCTGCGAAAGCCGATACTCGCTTGTTATAATTGTATACACGCGTCCTTATGCCGTTAAAGCCTTTCGCACCTAACCTCAGCGCGGAGAAGAAGATCTTTCTGCTCAAGCCTCGCGGCTTCTGCGCCGGTGTCGTCAGGGCCATCGATGTGGTCAAGATTGCACTCGACCTTTACGGCCCGCCGGTCTACGTCCGCAAGGAAATTGTCCACAACAAGCATGTGGTCGATGAACTGCGGCAGGCGGGAGCCATCTTCGTCGAAGAGCTGGATGAAGTGCCCGCCGGCGGCCGCGCTATTTTCAGTGCGCACGGCGTGGCTCCTTCGGTGCGGAAGGAGGCCAAGGGGCGAGGCCTGGACGTGATCGACGCCACCTGCCCGCTTGTCACCAAGGTTCACCTGGAAGCGGCGCGGTTCGCGCGCGACGGTTACAGCATCGTTCTCATCGGCCACAAGGATCACGACGAGGTGATCGGCACGCTGGGCGAGGTTCCGCACGCAAGCCACCTGGTGGAGACCGTCGCGGATGTCGACCGCCTCGAACTACCCGACCCAGCCCGAGTCCGCTATCTGACCCAGACCACTCTCAGCCTGGATGAAACGCGCGACATCATCGAACGCCTCAAACAGCGCTTCCCGCTGATCCAGGGCCCGCCCGCGCAGGACATCTGTTACGCCACCGAAAACCGGCAGATGGCGGTGAAGGCGATCGCCGAAGTGGTGGATCTGCTGCTGGTGGTTGGTTCCGAGAACAGCTCCAATTCCAAGCGCCTGGTGGAGGTGGGCACGAATTTCGGCGTGCGTTCTTACCTGGTGAACGATCGCGGCGACGTGCATCACGCATGGTTGACGGGCGTTACCAACGTTGGCGTCACTGCCGGCGCCTCCGCGCCCGAGCATCTGGTGGAGGAACTGATCGCCTTCCTGCGCAACGACGGGTTTCGGCAGGTGGAAGAAATCGAGATGGTGGATGAGGATGTGCGATTCTCGCTGCCCTCCGAGCTGATGGTCAGCCTTCGATGAATACACAGGTCGAAGCGGCCAGGTCGATCGAGACGGGCGCCGAGCTCGCCCGTGGCCGCGCGTGCGCCAGACTGGTGGACTTGCAGGCGCGCGACGGCCACTGGTGCGCCGAGTTGACCGCCGACACCACCCTCGAATCCGATTACGTTCTTTTCCAGCTTTGGCTTCATCCTCCCGCGCAGGGCCGCTGGGATCCGCCCACGCGCCCGCTGATCGACAAGGCCGTGCGGTCCATCTTCGACCGCCAGCTCGACGATGGCGGCTTCAACATTTATGCGGAGGGACCGAGCGAAGTCAGCGCGTCGGTGAAGGCCTATGTGGCGCTGAAACTGGCCGGCGTGGCGGTTGAGGATCCACGCATGGCGCGCCTGCGCAACCGCATCCTGAGCCTGGGTGGAATTCAGGCGGCCAACAGCTACGTCAAAATCAATCTCGGCCTATTCAATCTTTATCCGCGGCGGTACTGCCCCAGCATTCCTCCGGAGCTCGTGCTGCTGCCGTTTAACCTGCTTTACCAGATGTCGGCCTGGACGCGCGCCATCGTGGTCTCGCTTTCGATCGTCCACGCCGCCGACCCGCGCCGCCCCGTGCCCGCCGGCTTTCAGCTGGACGAACTCTGGCAACCAGGCGTCAGGCCGGCTTTACATCGCGACCCATCGCTGTTCTCCTGGCACAACACCTTTCTGGCGGCCGACGGTTTCGTGAAGTGGTGGGAGCGGAGCGGGCTGAAAGCCATTCGCCGCAAAGCCGTCAAGCGCGCCGCGGAATGGATGATCGAGCGCCTCAATCACTCCAACGGCCTGGGCGCTATCTACCCGCCGATGATGTATTCGGTGATGGCTCTCGATGTGCTCGGGTACGCTGCGGACCATCCGCTGCGCGTGGAAGCTTTGCGGCAATTCAACAGTTTGATGGTGGACGATGGCGAGCGCTTCTTTTTCCAGCCGTGCTTTTCACCGGTGTGGGACACCGCCATCGGCGCCTATGCGGTGGCGCAGAGCGAGCCTGGGGCTCGCGCGGCGGTACGAGCCGCGGACTGGCTGCTGGAGCGCGAGGTGCGTCGCCAGGGCGACTGGAGCCTGAAGCGCCCCGGCACCGAACCCTCCGGCTGGGCCTTCGAATACGCGAACGAGTTCTACCCGGATATCGACGACACCGCGATGGTGGTGCTGGCCCTCAGTCAGGCGCACGGTTCGGACGCGGCCGCGCAGCGGGAAACCGAGCGGCGCGCGCTCGACTGGCTGCTCGCCATGCAATCGCGCGATGGCGGCTGGGCCGCTTTTGACGCCGACAACAACTGGGAATTTCTGAGCCAGGTGCCGGTGGCCGATCACAACGCCATGCTCGACCCCACCTGCGCCGATATCACCGGGCGGGTACTGGAAGCGCTGGCCGCTCACGGCCTGGGGCGTGATCACGCCGCCGTGCGCCGCGGCGTGGAATGGCTGGTCCGCCATCAGGAAGCCGATGGAAGCTGGTACGGCCGGTGGGGCGTGGCGTACATTTATGGCACCTGCTTCGCGTTGCGCGGGTTGGCCGCCAGCGGCGAAAGCGACCGCGAAGCCCACGTCCTGCGCGCCGGCGAATGGCTGCGCTCGATTCAGAACGCCGATGGCGGCTGGGGCGAAAGCTGCGCCAGTTACGACAATCGCACCTTCACCGCCGCGCGCAGCACGCCGTCGCAAACGGCCTGGGCGATTCTCGGCCTGATCGCCGGCGGCGACGATTCCAGCCTCAGCGTGCGCCACGGCATCGAGTATCTTCTCGAAACGCAGCGCGCCGATGGAAGCTGGGAAGAGAAACTGGCCACCGGCACCGGCTTCCCGAAGGTGTTCTACTTGAATTACCACCTATACAAGGACTACTTCCCGCTACTCGCGCTGTCTTCGTTCGTGAAGACCCGAGCCAACTCGAAAGACAGGTTATGAAATTTCCACTCTCGATGACCGCCGGCCTGGCCGGATACATTTTCAGGAACAAGATGCGGCCCCGCCCGGAGTGGCAGAAGAACGCCGTCCGCGACGCGGGCTCGGCCAACCCATTCCGCATTCTGCCGCCCAAGGCCGGTGAGAAACACCAGCCGCATCCCATGATCGGCAAGCGCTTCCCGATCGTGCTGATGCTGGAGCCGCTGCACGCCTGCAACCTCACCTGCACCGGCTGCGGGCGCATACGCGAGTACGAATCCACCATCACCGAGCGGGTGCCGCTCGAGGAGTGCCTGGCCGCTGTGGATGAGTGCGGCGCGCCGGTGGTTTCCATCTGCGGCGGCGAACCTATGATGTATCCGCAGATCGGCGAGCTGACCGCCGGCATCCTGCAGCGCAACCGCCATATTTACCTCTGCACCAACGGCATGTTCATCAAGAAGCGGATCCGCGAATTCACGCCGGACAAGCGCTTCTACTTCAACGTCCACCTGGATGGCATGCGGAAGAACCATGACATCGCGGTGGAGCGCGAAGGCGTTTTCGATTTGGCGGTCGAGGGCATCCAAATCGCCAAGAAGGCTGGCTTCCAGGTCTGCACCAACACCACGGTCTACAAAGAGACCGACATGCGGGAAATCGAGGAGCTGTTCGAATACCTGCGGCAGTTCCACGTGGACGGGCACCAGATCGCGCCCGCCTATGGGTACTCGGCGGTCGACGACCGCGAGATTTTCCTGACGCGCGACGACATTCGCGAAAAATTCCGCGACTTCGACCGCATCGCCGCGAAATACCCGGTCCGCCAGACCCCGCTGTACATGGAATTCCTGCAAGGCCGCCGCGAGTTGCCGTGCACGGCCTGGGGCAATCCCACCTACAACATCAAGGGCTGGAAAGGTCCGTGCTACCTGATCACCGACGGGCAGTACAAGACATTCGAGGACCTGATGACGCGCACGCCGTGGGAAAGCTACGGTCCCGGCAACGACCCGCGTTGCGAGCACTGCATGATGCACTGCGGCTTCGAGCCTTCGGTCGCCTACGGCATCAACGCCGGGGTCGCCGACAATCTCAAGATGCTGGCATGGATGCTGCGATAGAGGCGCTGTGGCGCACGCACTCGTGCGTGCCGCGTCGGCACTCGTGCCGACGCCCGGCCTCTGATGCGCGAGCAGGTGTCGAGAAGAGTCTCGACACGGCCCGCACGAGTGCGTGTGCCACGCGACGGATACTGTCATGAAGCCCGTCCTGGTCACGGGCGCATCCGGGTTTCTGGGCTGGCACGTGGCCCGCGTGGCGATCGAGCGCGGCTGCGCGGTTCGCGCGCTGGTGCGGCCGGGCAGCCGCGTCGAAGAGCTGCCGGTCGAAACCGTCACCGGCGATCTGCGCGATCCGGCTTCGCTTCAGCGCGCGGCTGCCGGCTGCGGCATTGTCTTTCACGTAGCCGGCGATTACCGGCTGTGGGCGCGGAATCCGCGCGAACTGTACGATTCCAACGTCGAAGGCACGCGCAACCTGCTCGAAGCGGCGCGCGCGGCCGGCGTGGAGCGTGTGGTCTACACCAGCACCGTTGGCGCCATCGGCATCCCGCCCGAAGGCCTGGGAGACGAGACCACGCCGGTATCGCTGACGGACATGACGGGCGATTACAAGCGCTCGAAATTCCTCGCCGAGCAAGTGGCGCTGGAGTTTGCCCGCAGCGGCCTGGACATCGTGATCGCGAACCCCACCGCGCCGATGGGCGATCACGATTTCAAGCCGACCCCCACCGGCCAGATCGTTCTCGACTTTCTGAACGGCGCGCTGCCGGCATACATCGATACGGGCCTCAACGTGGTGGATGCGCGCGATGCCGCCGAAGGCCACTGGCTGGCCTGCCAGCGGGGCCGGTCCGGAGAGCGCTATATTCTCGGTTCGGAAAATCTCACGCTGGCCGAGATCCTGCGCCAGTTGGCGGCCATCACCAAGCGCAGTCCGCCGCGCGTGCGTCTTCCGTATTTCCTGGCATGGTGCGCCGGTGCGTCGGGCACGGCCTGGGCGAGCCTCTCCGGGTCGCCGCCGCGCGTCTCCCTGGAAGCGGTGCGCCTGGCCAAGAAGAAAATGTGGGTCACCCACGCCAAGGCTACGCGGGAACTGGGTTACCAGCCGGGACCGGCCGCGCAGGCGTTGGCACACGCGGTGGAATGGTTCACCGGGCGGCGGGGGCAATCGTGAAACTGCTGGTGGTGGCGGCGGAGGAGCGGGAGTTTCGCGGAATCCTGGCGCATGCCCGTCACGCGCGCGTGGCACAGATGGGCGTCGATTGGGTCCGCTCGGCGGTGCTGGGAGAGCACGATCTGCTGCTGGTGGCGAACGGCGCCGGCCCCGCCAGGGCCGCGGCCACGGTGGACCGTGCGGCGGCGGCATTTCAGCCCGATGCGATCGTCAGCGCCGGCTTTTGTGGCGCGCTGGATGACAAACTGGACGTGGCCTCGGTGGTCGTCGCCACCGAAGTGATTGGCGTAAACGGCCGCTTCAGCGCGCGGGCGCCGGCTACCTCATTGGCGCATCACCTGGGCGTGGTGTTGACCATCGATCACGTCGCCCAATCCGCCGCGGAAAAGCGCAGCCTGCGCCAAACCGGCTCGATTGCAGTGGATATGGAAGCCGCCGCAGTGGCCGAGCGTTCGGGCGCGCTGGGCCTGCCATTCTTTTGTATCAAGGCCGTCACGGACCTGGCAGGCGAAGATATGGCGAATGATCTGAATGCGGCGATGCGTCCGGACGGACATTTCGATACAATAAAGATCTTAGGTTCCATTTTTTGTCGTCCGCTGGTCCGGCTGCCGGAGCTGCTTCGGTTGAGGCGGCGTTCTGCCCGGGCTGCGCGTGCGTTGGGTGATTTTTTTGCGGATTGCCGATTTTGAATTGAACGCCATACCTGCAACCATGCATGCCGCCGTGTATCGCGGCGAGAGCCTGGTGGAGATCGAGGAAGTCCCTACACCCGAAATCGGACCGGGCGAGATCCTCATCCGGGTGGAAGCGTGCGGCATCTGCCATACGGACCTGAAGAAGATCGAGCACAACCTGCTGGCGCCGCCGCGCATCTTCGGCCACGAAACGGCCGGCGTGGTGGCAGCCGTAGGGTCCGCCGTCAAGCAGTTTCGCCCGGGCGACCGCGTGGTGGCCTTCCACCACATTCCCTGCATGAATTGTTTTTACTGCCGGCGCAAAGTTTACGCCCAATGCCCCGTCTATAAGAAGGTGGGTATCACGGCTGGGTTCGAGCCCGCCGGCGGCGGCTTTGCGCAATATGTCCGCGTGATGGACTGGATCGTGGAACGAGGGGTGGAGAAAATACCCGATGGCATTTCATTTGAGCGCGCCACACTGGTCGAGCCGCTGAACACCTGCCTCAAAGCTGTTGTGCAAGCCGATCCGCAGCCGGATGAGTTCGTGGTGGTGCTGGGCCAGGGCCCCATCGGCCTCATGTTCACCATGCTGGTGCGGCGCACGGGCGCACGGGTTGCCGCCACCGATACGATTGCCGAGCGGCTCTCTCTCGCTGCCCGCTGCGGCGCGGAGCTGACGTGGAATCCGCGAAACGTGGACGTCGCCTCCGAAGTCAAACACCTTACCGGAGGACGCGGCGCGGATTTCGTGGTAGTGGCCGTTTCCACTCCAGGAATCGTCGAGCAGGCGATTGCCTGTTCCAGGCCGGGCGCCCGTATTCTTCTTTTTGCGCAAACTTCTTCGGCCGAGCGCATCGAAGCTTCCGGCGCGGACATCTGTGTAGGAGAGCGAACTGTTTTCGGTTGTTACAGTGCGTCGGTGGATTTGCAGAAAGAGTCCGCCCGGCTGGTTTTTGGCGGCGAATTACCGGTGGAAGAATTGATTTCCCACCGTTTGCCCTTGGTTAAAATTTGTTCAGGATTTGATTTGGCATTGCATCCGGAATCTAAATCGTTGAAAATAATCGTTCAGCCACAGAGGTGGTCCTAAGTGAATAACCACATGATGGCTGCCGTGCTTTACGGCAAGGAACACTTGCAAGTGGAGCCGGTGGCCGTTCCCAGCATTCAAAGCAGAGACATCCTTGTTCGAGTAAGAGTGGCCCTGACCTGCGGCACCGACGTGAAGGTGTTCCGCCGGGGATATCACGCTCGAATGATCGTTCCGCCTGCGGTGTTTGGGCACGAACTGGCCGGCGACGTCGTCGCAATTGGCGAGGATGTGACGAAATTCAAAATCGGCCAACGGGTAGTGGCGGCTAATTCGGCGCCATGCACCCGTTGCTTTTATTGCCAGCGGGGCCTCGAAAACCTATGCGAGGATTTACTATTCAATAACGGAGCGTACGCCGAATACATCCGCATTCCGGCGCGCATCGTGGAGGGCAACACCTATCTGGTTCCGCAGCATGTCGGCTACCAGGACGCCGCGCTGATCGAGCCGCTGGCCTGCGTGGTTCGCGGCTGGGAGGAAACCGCTCCGCGTCACGGGGACCAGGTGGCCGTGGTCGGGCTGGGGCCCATCGGGCTGATGTTCGTCAAGCTGGCGAAGCTATATGGCTGCCGCGTGATTGCGGTGGGCCGCCGCAAAACGCAACTCGACCGCGCGGGCGCGCTGGGCGCCGACGAGTTGATCGTGGGCGAAGACGGCGCCGACCCGGTGAAGACGATTCGCGGCCTGACCGGCGGGCGCGGCGTGGATATCGCCATCGAAGCGGTGGGCAAGCCGCAGACCTGGCAGTGGGCCGTGAACATGGTGCGCCGCGGCGGCGTGGTGAACTTCTTTGGCGGCTGTCCCAACGACACTACGGTCAATCTGGATACCGCCCTCCTGCACTACTCCGAGATTACCTGCAAGGCCAGTTTCCATCACACTCCTGCCCACGTCCGCAAGGCGCTGGACCTGGTTTCGGCGGGCCACATCCGGGCCTCGTTCTTCGTCAACCGCGAGGAACCGCTGGCCAACCTGTTGGAAGTGATGCGCCACCTGATGAGCCACAACGGCCACTTGAAGACGGCGATTCTGCCCTAAATGCCGCGCGCAGGGACTGCCGCGTTTCTGCCGCCGGCCCAGTTCGTGCACGCTCCCGAAGCGCTCGGACGGGCTTGGTCTCAGCTTGATGCGCGCGCCTACACGCGCTGGCTGGCCACGCGCCATTACGAAAACTTCCACGTGGTCAGTTTTCTGCTGCCCAAACGTCTCCACCAGGATTTCTACAATGTCTACGCCTATTGCCGCTGGGCGGACGATCTGGGCGACGAAATCGGCGATCGCGAGGAGAGCTTGCGGCTGCTCGCATGGTGGTCGGGCGAGCTGGATGGAATGTACCAGGGCCGCGCCACGCACCCGGTCTTCGTGGCGCTCGAGGAGACAGTCCGCCGCCACCAGATTCCGCGGCGGCCGTTCGCCGACTTGATCCTGGCGTTCGTGCAGGACCAGAACGTGACGCGCTATGCCGGCTGGGACGAACTGTTCGACTATTGCCGGTGCTCGGCGAATCCGGTGGGCCGGCTGGTGCTATATCTGTGCGGCTACTCCGACCCGGAACGCCAGCGGCTGGCCGACTCGACCTGCACGGCGCTGCAACTCGCCAATTTCTGGCAGGACGTGACCGTCGATCTGCTCAAGAACCGCATCTACATTCCGTTCGATGTCCTGGAGCGGCACGGCTGCCTCCTCGACGATCTGTTCGCGCGCCGCTTTACGCCTGGTTTTCGAGAGGCCATGCGCGAGAGTGTGGCCAAGGCCCGCGAATTGTTCATCGAGGGCCTTCCTCTGATCGGCATGGTGGACCGCAGACTGGCGCTCGATCTCGATCTGTTCAGCCGCGGCGGCCTTTCGGTGCTCGATAAAATCGAGCGGCAGGATTACGACGTGCTGCGAGCGCGGCCGGCGATCTCGAAATTCGAGCGTGCGCGCCTGCTGCTGGGTTCGCTGGCGCGGCTGGCCTTTCCGCGGGCTGCCTGATGAACTCGATCGACCAGTCCTACGACTATTGCCGCCACGTGGCGCGCAGCCGCGCCAAGAATTTCTACTACTCGTTCCTCCTGCTTTCCGCGCAGCAGCGCAAAGCTATGTGCGCCATCTACGCCTTCATGCGCACCTGCGACGATTTGAGCGACGAGCCCGGCGCCAGCCGCGCCGCGCTGGACCAATGGCGCGCCGCCATGGAGGATGCGCTGGCCGGCCGCTTCAGCGGCCATCCGCTCTGGCCCGCGTTTCATCACACCGTGCGCCGATTCGGCATCCCGCACGAGTATCTGCGCGAAATGATCGATGGCGTGGTCTCCGACCTGGAACCGCGCCGCTTCCGGACCTTCGACGAGCTCTACCGCTATTGTTACCAGGTGGCTTCGGTGGTGGGCCTCACGGTGATTCACATTTTCGGTTTCGACACGCCCAGCGCGCCGCCACTGGCGGAAAAATGCGGAATTGCTTTTCAGCTCACCAATATTCTGCGCGACATCCGCGAGGATTCGGCTCGCGGCCGCGTCTACCTGCCGCAAGACGACCTGGCGCGCTTCGGCATTTCCGAAGACGACCTGGCCAGCGGCAATCGCACTCCCGAGTTCCTGCGGCTGATGCAATTCGAGACGAATCGCGCCCACGCCTACTACCGGGAATCGCAGCCGCTGTTGGATCTGATCCACCCGCGCAGCCGGCCTTCGCTGTGGGCGCTGATCACCATCTACTCCCGCCTGCTCGACCGCATCGAAGCCGGCAACTACGATGTTTTCCGCAGGCGCGTGCGGCTTTCGTCGTTCGAGAAATCCTGGATCATCGTCAAGGCGCTGCTGGGATAGTTTCTTATGTTTTTGGGCAAGCTAAAAGCATGCCCTACCTAGGCCGTTTTACAATAGGTGAAGATGCTGCGAATCTCTTTTCTCGTCATTGCCACTGCCGCGCTCTGGGCGCAAAATGTCCCCCAGAAGGGTCCCGATCCGCCGCCGGATGTCGATAAAGCGCTGCGCGCGCGCGTCAACGAATTCTGCGAACTGCACAAGCAAGGCAAGTTCCGCCAAGCCGAGCAGATGGTGGCGGACGACACCAAGGATTATTTTTATAACTCCGGCAAGCCTCGCTATGTGAGTTACCAGCTTCAATCGATCACTTACAATCAGGATTTCACCAAGGCCACCGCGATGGTGATCTGCGAGCATTATCTGCCCGCTCCCGGTTTTCAGGGTAAGACCGTCAAACTGCTCACCCCTTTCAACTGGAAGATCGAGAATGGGCAGTGGATGTGGTACGTGGACAAAGATGCGATGCTGATGACGCCGTTCGGGAAGATGACACTGGCTCCGCGGACGGGCGAACCCGCCGCACCACCGGCCCCCGGCACACCACAGCCGCCGCCCATTCCCACCACTGTCGGTCAGTTCTTCAATCTGGTCAAAGCCGATAAGACTGAACTCAGTCTCAAGCCCGGAGCCAGCGACAAGGTGGTCATTTCCAATGGCACTCCCGGGGTCGTGGGCCTGGAAATCGTCCAGCAGATTCCGGGCGTGGCAGCCAAGTTGGACGCCGCATACTACCCGACCGGCGGCCAAGCCGTGCTCACGGTACATGCCGGTCCGCAGGTGGCCTCCGGCGTCATCATACTGCGAGTCAAACCGATCGGGCCGCGAATTTCCATCAAAGTTTCGGTGGAATAATCTGTTGGGCAATCTGTTGGCAGGCGGAAGCGCCTGCTCCACTCGTGTGCAAAGTGGGGCAGGCGCTTCGCCTCCCAACCCAGCATGTCCGATCCGTCACAAATGACTGTATTCCAGTGAGTTGCAGCCGCTGCTGACGCCCTTCCGCTCACCCCTTCAATTCCCCCATTCCGATTCGAAACTCGCCGTTCGATGGATAGCGGTTCCTTTTCAATTGGTTATCGGCGCAAGATGACCTCAATCAAGGGAATTTGGGATAACTTATGAGCACTCAGACTGTCGAACCACATGTGTCTCCGTCTGCCAACCTTGTGCAGATCGGATCTATTGAGGAAGTAATTCAGCAACGGCTGGCCGACGAGCGCGCGCGCCTGGAGCGCGAGGCCGGTGTGCCCAAGCAGGACGTTCACCACTTCAAGCGGCCGGCCGAGCGTCCGTTCACCAAACAGGAGCGCGCCTTCACCACGCTACTGTTTGGAGGGCTGACCTGGAAACACGAAAAGCTGGTGCATGGCGCGTTGGAGGGGCTGGGTTACAAGGCTCGGCCGGTGCCCACGCCCAACGTGCGCGCGTTTCAGCTTGGCAAAGAATACGGCAACAACGGCCAGTGCAACCCCACTTACTTCACCGTCGGTAACCTGGTGCAGTATCTGCAAACGCTCGAAGAGCAGGGTCTCAGTAAGCAGGAGATCATCGATAACCACGTGTTCTTCACCGCCGGCGCTTGCGGCCCGTGCCGCTTCGGCATGTATGAAGCCGAATACCGGCTGGCGCTGCGCAACGCCGGGTTCGACGGCTTCCGCGTCCTGTTGTTCCAGCAGTCCGGCGGGCTGAGCCAGTCCGACGCCGAAGCCGGCCTGGAGATGAACCTCGATTTCTTCCTGGGCATCCTCAACGCGCTGAACTGCGGCGACGTGATGAACGAAGTCGCCTACGCGATCCGCCCGTATGAGATGGAGGCTGGCGCAACCGACAAGGTGCTCGACGAAGGCATGGAATATCTGCACGGGATCTTCAAGACCAAGCGTCCGTGGCGGCTCAACGGGAACCTGTCCCGCTATCTCGGCGGTTTCTCCGATACCGCGCAGTATGTCGGTAAATTCGTAAGTCAGATCAAGGGCGACGATTACCTGCCCGCCCTCCAGCACTGCCGCGACCGGTTCGACACGATCGAAGTCGATCGCCTGCGCGTCAAGCCGATCGTCAAAATCACCGGTGAATTCTGGGCGCAGACTACGGAAGGCGACGGCAACTTCAACATGTTCCGCTTCCTGCAGCGCGAGGGCGCGCAGGTGCTGGTGGAACCGATCGGCACCTGGATCATGTACATGATCCACCAGGTGATTCAGAAATACAAAGACCTGAAGGGGCTGGAGGAAGGCGCCGTGCTGCCGCCGCTGTGGAAGCTGGGAACGCGCGCGAAGATCGAGATCGGCTTCCGGCAGAAGGTGGCCAAGCTGAAACTGGCCGAGGCCATTTTCAAAAACGAATACCACAAGATTGTGGCGGCGCTGGGCGGCATTGCGCACCATCTGGCCGATCAATACGAGCTGCAGCGCATCGGCCACCCATTCTACAATTCGCGCGCCGGCGGCGGCGAAGGCCACCTGGAAGTCGCCAAGAACATTTATTACTCGAACAAGGACCTGGCGCACATGGTGCTCTCCTTGAAGCCGTTCGGGTGCATGCCGTCGACGCAATCGGATGGCGCGCAATCGGCGGTGGTCTCCAACTTCAAGGACATGATCTATCTGCCCGTGGAAACCTCGGGCGAAGGCGAAATCAACGCTCACAGCCGCGTGCAGATGGCGCTGGGCGAAGCCAAGAGCAAGGCCAAGAAGGAATTCGCCGAGGCGCTGCAGCGCACCGGCCTGACGCTGGATGCCTGCCGCGCCTGGGTCGACCAACATCCGGAAACCAAGCGGCCGACTTATCACGTGCCGCACACCAAGGGCGTGGTCGGCCAGGCTGCCAACTTCGTCCATCACATCGCGCAGAGCATGCACTCGTAGGGGCCGCCGGCGACCGCTCCCTACGGTCGCGGCCCTGACACGCACATCGATCGCAACGGAGCCGCGGCCATAGGGAGCGGTCAACACAGCTATTACGGAATGGGTCACATGGACAAACACTTCCTCATCGGCATGGACGTTGGCTCGACCACGGTGAAAGCGGTGGTGATCGATGCCGCCACCGACCAGATTCTGTGGCAGGACTACCAGCGGCACGACACCAGGCAGCCGGAAAAGGTGCTCGAATTCTGCCGGCGTTTCGACGCGGAAATCGAGGGCTTCCAAGCCGCGAACTCGCGCATCTTCGTCACCGGTTCGGGCGGCAATGGACTGGGCGGTTACCTGGGCGCCAAGTTCGTGCAGGAAGTCAACGCGGTTTCGCTCGCCGTCGAGCGTCTGTATCCCGAGTGCGGCTCGGTGATCGAACTGGGCGGGCAGGACGCCAAGATCATCATCTTCAAGAAGGACCCCGAGACCGGCCGTAAAAAGAAAATCCCTTCGATGAACGACAAGTGCGCGGGCGGCACCGGCGCGGTCATCGACAAAATCAACGCCAAGCTGCGCATCCCCTCCGATCAGCTCTGCCAGATGGGGTATGTGGGAATGAAACTGCATCCGGTGGCCGGCAAGTGCGGCGTGTTCGCCGAGACCGATATCAACGGCTTGCAGAAGATGGGCGTTCCGCCCAGTGAGCTGATGGCTTCGCTGTTCGAGGCCATCGTGATGCAGAACCTTTCCGTGTTGACGCGCGGCAACACGCTGCAGCCGGTGGTGCTGCTGCTGGGCGGCCCTAACTGCTACATCCAGGGCATGCGTGACTGCTGGAAGCACAACATCCCGAAAATCTGGGAAGAGCGGGGCACCCCGCTGCCGGAAGGCGTGCCGCCCGAAGACCTGGTCAAGACGCCGGACAACGCGCAGTATTTCGCCGCCATTGGCTCGGTGGAGTTCGGCAAGTCGGAAGACGACGACATCGGCCAATACGCCGGATGGGAGAAGCTGGCCTGGTATGTCGAGATCGGTCGCGACGAGGAGAAGACCAAGCGCGGCGGCACCGGCGGTCTGGCCAAGGATGACGCCGAGCTGGACGCATTCAAACTCAAGTATCGGCCCAAGAAGTTCGTGCCGGCCTCCTTCCAGCCGGGCGAAGTGGTGGAAGGCTTCGTCGGTCTCGATGGCGGCTCGACGTCCACCAAGGCGGTGCTGATTTCCAAGGACCACAAGCGCCGCATTTTGGCCAAGACCTATCAGCTTTCCAAAGGCAACCCGATTGAGGACACCATCGAGGTGCTCGAAAAACTCAATCGGCAGATCCTCGACCAGGGCGCCGAGTTGACGATTCTCGGCGTGGGCACCACCGGCTACGCGAAGGATATTCTCAAGGACGTGGTGGGAGCGGATGCGGCGCTGGTCGAAACGGTGGCCCACACCGAAGCCGGCCTGCATTTCTATGACGATGTGGACGTGATCTGCGACGTCGGGGGCCAGGATATCAAGATCATCATCCTCAAGCACGGCCGCGTGAAGGATTTCAAGCTCAACACGCAGTGTTCGGCCGGCAATGGTTACTTCCTGCAATCCACCGCGCAGGGCTTCAACGTGCCGGTGGAGGATTACGCGGACACGGCTTTCGGGGCCAAGGGATTTCCGTCGTTCGGTTATGGCTGCGCGGTGTTCATGCAGTCCGATATCGTCGATTTTCAGCGCCAGGGATGGAAGCCGGAAGAAATCATGGCCGGCCTGTGCAACGTGCTGCCGAAAAACATCTGGCTCTACGTTTCGCAGATTCCGAACCTCTCCGCCATCGGCCGCCGCTTTCTGCTGCAAGGCGGCACGCAGTACAACTTGGCGGCGGTGAAGGCGCAGGTGGATTTCATCGAGTCGCGCTTCAAAGGCAAGGACGTGCCGGCGGACGTGATCGTCCACGAACATTGCGGCGAAGCCGGCGCCATCGGGGCCGCGCTCGAAGCCGGGCGGCTGTTTGACAACGGCCGCAAGTCCACTTTCATCGGCCTGGAGGCGGCCCGCGGCATCCAGTACAAGACCACGCGCAACGAGAGCACCCGCTGCTATTTCTGCAAGAACAAGTGCCTGCGCACGTTCATCGACGTCAAGACTTCGATCGTGAACCTGGAGCTCAAGCCGCCGGTGAAGACCAAGGTGCCGCTCGAAGCCGGGGCGCAGCGGCTGATCATCGCCACCTGCGAAAAAGGCACGGTGGAGAACATCGAGGAGATGCGCCACATCAAGGGCGACCTCGACAAGGTCAAAAAGGCCAATCCGAACTTCGTGGAAATGGCCGCGAAGGCCGTTTTCCGCGTGCAAGACTCGCCGCTGGTGGCTGACGCGCCGCCCAGGCTGCAGATCACGGCAGCGCAAAAGAAGCGGGCCGCGCTGATGAAAAAGCGCGCCGAACTGCGCATCGGCATGCCACGCGTGCTGAATATGTACTCGCAGACGCCCGTGTTTACCGGCTATTTCGCGTCGCTCGGCATCAAGGCGGAGAACCTCGTCTACTCCGACTTCACCAGCGAGGAGCTGTATAAAGAGGGCGCCAAGCGCGGTGCGATCGATCCGTGCTTCCCCTCCAAGCTGGGCATTCCGCACGTCCACAACCTGCTCTATCGGGTGCATGCCAAGAAGGCGCTCGACATCATCTTCTTCCCGATGATCGATTGTTTGACCAGCGATCTGCATTCCGTGCAGGCCAGCCGGTCCTGCCCCACGGTGGCGGCGACGCCGGAAGCGGTGAAGGCGGCGTTTACCAAGGAAGGCGACCTGTTCGCCGAAAAGGGCGTGACGTATCTGGACACGTTCGTCAACATCTCGAAGCCCGATATTTTCGAACGGCAGATGTACGAGCAGTTCCGCGACATTCTGGGCCTGTCGCCGGAAGAGAACCATCGCGCGATTGAAGAAGGCTACCGCGCGCTCGACGTGTTCAACAACGTCACCATGCGCGGCGCCGCGCGCGAGGCGCTGGAAGCGCTGGAACGCGAAGACAAGCTGGGCGTGGTGCTGCTGGGCCGTCCCTATCACAACGATCCCGGCATCAATCACGAAATCCTCGAGGAGTTCCAGAAGCTGGGCTACCCGGTGTTCACTGAGGACTGCCTGCCGATCGATGACGACATCGTCTGGCGCCTGTTCGGCGATGACGTGCTGGCCGGCGAGATTGCACATCCGATGGCCATCACCGACGTATGGAAAAACTCCTACAGCGAAAACACCAGCCGCAAAGTGTGGGCAGCCAAATACGTGGCGCGGCATCCCAACCTGGTGGCGCTGGAGCTATCCAGTTTCAAGTGCGGCCACGACGCGCCCATTTACTCGGTGGTGGAGGAGATCGTCGAGCATTCCGGTACGCCGTATTTCTGCTTCAAGGATATCGACGAGAACAAGCCCACTGGTTCGATCAGGATCCGAGTCGAAACCATCGGCTACTTCCTGAAGCGCTACCGCGAGGACATGATCCGCAACAAGAACAAAGCCGGCCACATCGAAGAGCAGCTTCGCGAGTTCGAAGCCAAGCTGCGGCGGCAGATGTTGCGCGAGAAACTGGACGGCATGGCGGATGCCTTCGAAACCGGCGCCATGCCGCAGATCCATGTGAGCGTCGGCGCACTGGCGGCGTCGAACCCGCCCGCGCGCGAGTTGGAGCGGGTGTCGGGAGATTAAGTGGCGCAGGCCCCCGGCCTGCGAACCCGTGCCGTGGCGCGGGCTGTCAGGCCTGCAGAGTCGCCAGTCGTGGCGACTTTTCTTGGCAACCTCGGGGCATCACGCCCAAAGAAATGTCGAGAGGACTCTCGACACAGCAGGCAAGACTGCGCGGGCCACGGCTCACTCGCGGATTCTATCGCGCATGGCCAGACGATACTCGCGGCGCTCGCCGGCCTCGCGGAAGCGGCGCTGCTCGGCCTCGGTTTCGGGAATCACCGGCGCAACCGCGGCCGGCACGCCATTCTCGTCCATGGCGACAAAGGTCAGGTAGGCGGAGCAGGTATGCCGCTGGGAGCCGGTGAGCAGGTTTTCGGTGACCACGCGCACGCCCACTTCGAGCGAGCTGTGAAAAACGCGATTCACCGCCGAGCGCAGCATGATGAGCTCTCCGAGGTTCACAGGGTGCAGGAAGTGGAGGCTATCCACCGCCGCGGTGACCACGCCGCGGCGCGCGTGCCGCATCGCAGCCATGGCGCCGGCCAGATCCACCAGGTGCATCACCTTGCCGCCTAGCACGTGGCCCCAGCCGTTGGCGTCGATGGGCAGCGCCAGTTCGGAATATTCGGAAGCGGACTCGCGTACGGGTTTACCTTGCATGGCACTCCTCATGATTCTTTTCGGGGCAGGTCGGATTCGGATGTTCGGCGCAGATAGCTGGCCACGTAGGCGCGCGCCTGTACGGCGGTCAACGCGCCTTCGGCCGGTGTCGTGAGTTCGTTTCGCGCCACGGAAAATTCCAGCGGTCCGTGGGCGAAGGGCCGGTGATCGCGCTCCAGAACGTAGTACAGTCGAAGAGCGGCGCCGTCATCGGAGACGATGGTGAAGCGCACCGCGTCCGGGCCATGATTAGCGGGAAACCGTGCGCAGTGGCCGCGGGCGTAGCCGAGGTTACAGAAGAGGTCGAGCAGCGAATCGTCGGGGCGGAAGGGCTGGTCCGGCACGGCGCGGCAGATGCCCGTCCACGCGTCGCCCAGCGGCAGCATGGCGCGCCGCGAGGCCGCCGCGTATGGGCGCGGTTCGACCGGCTCGAAACAGGGACACGACATCCGGGAGGTATAGTAGCACAACCATGGCAAGCAACCGATTGGAAATTCTGAAAGGTATGGCGGCCGCGAACCCGAGCGACATCTTCGCGCGCTATGGCCTGGCGATGGAGTATCGGAACGTGGGCGACCTGGAAGGCGCGGTGCGGGAGTTCCGTGCGCTGATGGCGGCCCATCCGGATTACGCCGCCACCTATCTGCACGCCGGCCAGACGCTGGAGCGGCTCGGCCGGTCGGAGGAGGCGCGAGCAGTGTACCGCCAGGGCATCGAAGTCACTACGCGCATCGGCGACCGGCACGCGTGCGCTGAGCTTCAAGCGGCGTTGGGTTCGCTGGGGTGACGCTGCCGGCCCGGATTCGCTCTCGCGTTATCATGAGTAAATGACGACCGCCCTTCCTCCTGTCGGCGCCCAACGCGCCCAGGAACTCATGGACCTGGAAAAAGAATACCTGCTGCAGAACTACGCCCGCTACCCGCTGGCGTTGGCGCGCGGCAAGGGTTGCTGGGTTTATGACTTGGAAGGCCGCCGTTACCTGGACCTGATGGCCGGCATCGGTGTCAATGCGCTCGGCCATGCGCATCCGCGCATTACCAGGGTAATCCGCCAGCAGGCCGGGCTGATGATCCATTCCTCCAATCTTTACTACCACGAGTATCAGGGACCGCTGGCGAAGCGGCTGGCTCAGATCAGCGGCCTCCAGCGCGCCTTTTTCGCCAACACTGGCACCGAGGCCGTGGAGGGCGCGCTCAAGATGGTGCATGGGCATGGCCGCGCCATCCATGCGGATAAGTTCGAAATCATTTCGCTGGATAACTCGTTCCATGGCCGGACGCTCGGGGCGCTCTCGGTCACCGGGCAACCCAAATATCGCGCCGATTTCGAGCCGCTCATTCCGGGCGTGAAATTCGTTCCCAAGAATGACGTCGCGGCACTCGAGGCGGCTTTCAACGATCGCACGGCAGGCATCATTCTGGAGATGATCCAGGGCGAGGGCGGCATCAACCCGCTCACCGCCGAATTCGCCGCCAAGGCGCGCGAACTTGCCACCCGCTATGATGCCTTGCTGGTGGCCGATGAAACGCAATGCGGCGTGGGCCGGCCGGGCGTCTATTTTGCCTACCAGCTCTTCCAGCCGGTGATTCTGCCGGACGTGGTGGTGGCTGCCAAGCCGCTGGCCTGCGGCCTGCCGCTGGGCTTCATCGTGGCCAACGAAAAAGCCGCGTCGGCGATCAAGCCCGGCATGCATGGCACGACTTTTGGCGGTGGCCCGCTGGCTTGCCGCGTGTCCCTGGAGTTCCTGGAAATCTTGGATGAGTTGCTGCCGGCCATTCAAAGAGTGGGCGGATACTTCAAAGATTCGCTGGAGGCGCTGGCCGGCAAGTATTCCTTCGTCCGGGAAGTCCGCGGGCGCGGCCTGATGCTGGGCGTCGACCTGGACATCCCCGGCAAACAATTCGTGCTGGACGCCATGGCCGAAGGCATGCTCATCAACTGCACGCACGACACCGTGCTGCGCTTCCTGCCGCCCTACATCATCACCGAAAAGGAAGTCGATCGGGCCGTGCGGATTCTGCGCAAGCTATTTCGGAAAGTGAAGTAGAGCCAATCCCTGCGCCGCCTTCCGCCCATTTTTGGCCCGAGGCGCCTGCTATGTGATTACCGATACATCCGGATTCGGATTTAAGGACGATTTGAGCCTGGTTCGTCATCTAATTGAAAGAATTGGAGTAGCGGCAGTGCCCGGTTCGAGCTTTTGCGCACATCCGGACGGCGGAGCCCGGCAAATCCGCTTTCGTTTCTGCAGGAAATATGAGACTCTGGAGGCAGCCTGAGCACGACTTCTCAAGCTTCAATAGTCGCCATGTGAGCGAAGGGTAAGCCTATGTTGCAAGAATTCTTGCTGCCGGAAACCACTGTGCGCGAAGCCGGCGCCGGGTCTGAGATCGACCTCGGCGGCCAAGTGGGCGGAACGTTGCTTCTCACCCTCGGCATCACGCGCATCATTGAACAGCAAAGCATTGATATCTCGATCTGGGGCTCCGCCGACGGCACTGACTGGGGCGCCAAGCCGGTGGCTTCATTTCCGCAGAAATTCTATTGTGGCACCTACCAGATCGTGCTCGACCTCAAGGACCGCCCTCAGGTGCGCTATCTCCGCGCCAAATGGCAGGTGAATCGCTGGGGCAAGGGCGACTCCAAGCCGCTGTTCACGGTCTACCTGTTTGCGCAAGCCTCGCAGCCCGAATTGGCTGCTGCCCCGGCGTAAACGGGGGCAGTAACTCTTGCCCACCCCCGCACCTTCCCACTCGACTCACGCTTTCTGTGTCTTATCGAAATTCGCCAGCAGGTTCTGCGTGAACCGGTAAAACCACAAGTACCATCGCGAACCCAACGGCGCCGGATCGGGCATTGCGCGCGCCGCCGCGGACAGGACGATTGCCGCCACCGCCCCGGTCAACCACGAAGGAATTGCTATGTTCATATCGCCTCCTCAAAAGCTCTTTCCCGCGCCAATTCCAAACACCGGCTGAACCGAGTTGGAGGTGATCACCGTCACCCGCATCACCGCGGTGAGATAGAAGTGCCCCTTGTTGAGGCGCTGTCCGATGTCGTAGAAGATGGCTCCCCCACCGCTGAACGATCCCAGCGTGGCCACCGGCGAGACCGCCAGCCCAGCGTCTCCCAACGCCACCAGTGACCAATTGCCGGTTTGCGCAAACAGGTATCCCGCGCCGGTTCTGGCCGTACTCGTGGCACTCGTCAATTCGATGGTGGACCAGGAGTATACCTTGCTCTGGCCCACTTGGACCGCGAACGTCGTCCACCCCGCGACTGCCGGCGCGGCTGTGTTGTAGCGGTTGTATTCGACTCCCGCGCCAACAAAGTAACTGGGGGCGTAATTGACCGTCGCGGGCGTTTGCGCCGACAGGCAGCCCGCGGCCGCCAGCGCGGGGAGAATGGCCCAAATGAGCCGGAATATCCTTCTATTCATGGTTTGTCTCCTTGCTGATTTACTGATCTGGCGCGGCGTCCTACGACACCGCCGTCACCACCCAGAGATCGTCCGACAGGTTCGCGTTGGTGACGTATGCATAGGGGATCGCGAAATAGCCTGCGAGGCCCCAGTCGGTCCCCCACGAGTTCGCTCCGATGAAATGCTGCGCCGGAATGCCGTTGATGCCGTTATCGGTGTAGCCGACCAACCGCACGCAGTGACCGCCGCACAATTTCTCGCTCGGGTCCGGCATCGGCACCACTCCCGTTTTCGCCACTGCGTCCGACTCGAAAGAGTCGTAAACCGAGATTCCGAACACGATGCCTCGTCCGGAAGCCAGTGCTCCTTTGATCGAGTTCAAGTCCTGCGGCACGCTGCTGTAATGGATAGCTTTGAGTTTCCGGGCATCGGCATAGCAGTGCTTGGGCGGCTTCACCGCGAACTTACCGAGGGCATACGGCCACTCGGACTCCGGGCACGCGCCTTGCGAGCTTACGCTCTTGATCCCGTCGCGGATCGACGCGCCGGCATCTTCCGTAACAGTGCCCTCCATCGCGCGCTCGTTGTAATAGATGAACAGTCGAGATAGCGCCGTAAGTTGCTCGCTCTGCGCAAGCGCCTGCGCTTCCAGCTCACCGGCGATTCCGTTTCCCGTGCAGGAGCCAAGCTGTCCCTGGTCGAAAATCGGCGGCTGCTCCTGCCGCATATCCAAGTCCGCCGGCACCGGCACCGTTCGCCGCGGCCTGTAAACCAGGTCGCGGTGGTCCGGCACGTCCGGCTTCCATCCGTATCTGCGTTTCGTTTTCATTTCTTCTTTCAGTCCTTTCCTCGACTTCGGCCGCTCGCGTGGCGGCTTCGTTTGCGCGCTCGGGCGCACTCTCTCCCTCTGGTTTCGGCAGGCGGCAAGCCTGCCCTCTGGATGATGAGTAATGCCGATTCCCGCCGGCCGAAATTGTTCGGCCCGGTTTTTGTTATCTTGAAAGTACCGGCTGGGGATTCCTATGATTTCGCGTGACGAGGCGCTGGCTCTGTTTGCTTCCGACGACCTGATCGGCATCGGCATGGCTGCCGATGCGGTGCGCCGCAAGTGGCACCCCGAAGGGATCGTCTCCTACATCATCGATCGCAACATCAACTACACCAATTTCTGTACCGAGTTCTGCAGCTTCTGCGCTTTCTACCGGCCCATGGGCCACGCCGAAGGCTACGTCCTGCCCAACGAGACCATTTACCAGAAAATTCAGGAGACCATCGATCTCGGCGGCACCGGCGTTCTCATGCAGGGCGGGTTGCATCCCGACCTCAGGATCGAGTGGTACGAAGATCTGTTCCGCGGCATCAAGCAGCGCTTTCGCATCCACTTGCACTGCCTCTCCGCTCCAGAGGTCACCAACATCGCCGAGGTCAGCGGCCTCAGCCTGCGTGACACCATAAGCCGCTTGATGGATGCCGGCCTCGATTCCATCCCCGGCGGCGGCGCCGAAATCCTGGACGATGCCGTCCGTCAACGGATCAGCCGCCTGAAATGCGGGGTGCAGGATTGGATCGACGTACACCGCACCGCCCATCAGCTCGGCATGCGCACCACCGCCACCATGATGTTCGGCTGCGGCGAAACCCTGGAGCAGCGGATGAATCACCTGGAACTGGTCCGCAACCTGCAAGAGGAAACCGGCGGCTTCACCGCCTTTATCCCGTGGACCTTCCAGCGCGAGAACACCTCGCTCGGCCGCTTTGTCAAAGAGGAAGCTACCGCCGTCGAATACTTGCAGACGCTGGCGATCTCGCGCATCTACCTCGATAACATCGAAAACGTGCAATCCTCCTGGGTTACGCAAGGCCTCAAAACCTGCCAGCTCGGCCTGCGTTTCGGCGGCAACGACGTCGGCAGCATCATGATCGAAGAGAACGTCGTCTCCGCCGCCGGCGCCCACTATCGCGCCTCCGAAGAGGAACTGCGCCGCATCATCCGCGACGCGGGCTTCGTCCCCAAACAGCGGGATACGCTCTACCGAACCTACTTTTTGAACTAAGTACGCCATTTCGCAATTACGATAGCGATTTGTCGCGCGAATGCGCGGGCAAGGCATGCCTCGCCCCTACAGCGCCCGAGAGCCCTCCGTAGGGGCCGGGCATGCCCGGCCCGGCCCGCCGCGCATCACTCGCCGTGGAACTTTTTCGACTATCGTTCGTATCCCATCTGCGGAGGATTATATGAAGCTGTTTGTGTTTTTCTTGCTTGCCGTCGCGCTGGTGCTGTCCGCCGCCGATGTGAACGTGACCGGTAAGTGGTCGGGCTCCGTCAACGTGACACAGCCCGACGGGACCAACGAAGAGGGCACCACCTTTGCCATCTTGAAACAGGATGGCGGCACAGTCACCGGTACCGCTGGACCGGACGAAGCGACCCAGTGGACGATAGAAAAGGGCGCCATCGCCGGCAACAAGGTCACCTTGCAGGTCAGGGACTCCGACGGTACCACTACCTACAAGTGCGATCTCGTGCTGGAGGGCGATCATCTCAAGGGCCCCGTCACCATCGTCACGGGAGACGGGCAAACCGTGGCTGCCAAGCTCGACCTCAGCCGCGTGAAGTGAACCCTTCAGGCCGCTTCCAGGTAGCTTTTCCAGCACCGCAACCCCTCCGCGTTGTGGGCTTCCAGCGCCTGGAAACCTTCCACCGCCGCATACGGGTCCGCCAGCAGGTGGCCGCCGACCCGGGCAATCTCGTCCACGTGGTCGAATCCCGCTTTCCACGCCCTGGGCGCCCAGTCAATGGCGTCCGAAACCACTGACGCCACGCCCTCCGCAACCCCGTCAGCCGTCACCATGTTGAACGATTCGGTGTAGCTCGGCTGCAGCAGCAGGTGCATGTGCCGCACGGTCTCGCGGAAGCGCGGCCAGGTCTGCCATCCGTTCTCTACCAGCCGCACGTGCGGCAGTCCGGCCATCATCGCCCGCACCGCGTCCATGACCCCCAGGCCGCCCTCCGCGCGTCCCGCCGAAACCCAGAACTCCAGCGGTGCGTTGCGCCGTCCGGCGATCTCCAACGCCGCGCCCGCCGCGCTCATTAGGTTCTTGAGCGGTCGTGTGGCGCCGAAGGCCCCTACCCGCAGCGTCCCGCCGCTGAACGGCGTCCGCGGGTAACGCCGCTCCGGTTCCAGATAGTACAGGTTCGTCAGGTAAGCGCACGGAGCCCGATACGCCGCACGAATCCAGTCGCAGAACTTCCGGCTGTTCCCGGCCACGTGAAAGTTCCACGTCCCACGCTCCAGTTCCAGGCCGTCTCGCAAGCGCTTTACCCCGTTCGCGTCGGCCTGCAGGAAGCCGACGTTCGAGTGGCAATTCACTGCGAACGTAACATCGGGGTGTTCCGCCGTCAGCCGCTGCCACTGCTCCACCGGTATCCACGGCGCAGAAGTGACCACGTGCGAAACCGAGGAGTCCAACCGGCTGCCCAGTTCCGCCGCGCTGGTGATGGGCCACACCTCTGCCGCAATGCCGCTCGCGCGCAGCACTTTGGCCGTGTTCAGTGCCGCCACGCCTAGTCCGATGTGGCTGATGTTCCGGTTGGCCGCGAAGTTCTTGTATGCCAGTATAAGGCGCTTCAAAGGGCGCATCCTGCGATTTCCTCTTCCCGCCCCGATAATAACTGGCTGGTCCGCGAGCGCCCTCCGGCCGCGATAGGTTAACTGCTTGGCAGACTTTAAGATCCGATTTTCGCGTGCGCTGTGACTGCCAGTTTCACGGTGCGCGCATTGCTCCACTTACGGCCTGGTAGTGCCCGTCACGAAATAACCATGCCAAATCCCGGCGACAGACGTGGCGCACGCACTCATGCGTGCCGTGTCGAGACTCTTCTCGACACCTGTTCGCGCACGAGAAACCGGGCGTCGGCCAGAGTGCCGACGCGGCACGCACGAGTGCGTACGCCACGTCGGAATGGCAAGGTTGTTTACTGACAGGAATCTTAGAAAATAACTGTTTCAATCTCCCACGACCGCTCCCTCACGGTCGCGGCTCCGATGCTTTCGGCGCGCGTTCGGAGCCGCGACCATAGGGAGCGGTCAGTTCGGCGAGCTACAGCGCCCTCTGCAGTCCCTCCCACTTGATACTCCAGCCGCGCGAGACGGGAAAGCCTGGAGCGCTTCCCCGTGCGCCATCCCAACCGGCAGCCATCATCGCGACCGCATATAGCAAGCCGCCGTTCCCCGGCAGGTAAAGCGGCAGCCGGCCCTTGGTTCCCAGGTTCTGTCCTCCCGCCAGGTATTGGTTCTTCGGTGAATCCATAAGAAGCGCATCCACCGCCTTCTCCGGCTCACCGAGTCTCGCAGCCGTCATCGCAATTACCGGGTAATCCCATCCCCACGTGGTATCCCAATTCCAACGTGCCAGCACGTCCCCGAGTGTCGAACGCATGGTCGAGGCGTCGATCAACGGCGTTGCAGGCAGCACGCCCAGGGCGCATAACATGGATGGGTGGTCGTTGTAAACGGTAAACGGCTCTCCTTCAATCGCCGTATAAATGCCGTTCCGGACCGGTGGCCGGGCGAGCCCCTGAATTACCCTCTCCCACTCGGCATGGCGAGCGATCCCCAACCGCTCGCGCCAACGCTGGGCAGTCGACAATCCCCAATGCCAGTAAGCCAACTCGTATGTGGGATTGGTAACCTGCCTTCGTATCTTCGAATAACTCTCCTGAGCGGGAATCAGCGGCGGTCCGAGCACATAGCGCCGCGCAGCGGTGTCCCAGACCGCATAGGAAGCCATGAATTCCGCTGTCTCGAAGACGATCTCCCGATGTGCCTCGAGTGTCTCGCGATCGGGATGCGATCGGTACAGCAACTCCGCATAGTAGATCGGGTGCGGCTGTTGCCAGATGAGAAAGACGCCGACATCGCTGGGCGCCTCTCTCCCATCCGGGCCGACTTGCTTCGGCCACCGCGCACCCCGGTAGCCCTGCAATCTGGCGGTGTCCCTCGCTCGGGGCAGAATCGAACGGTACCACCGAAGACTGCGCTCCAGGAGCTCGGTTCTGCCCCACAGCGCGAAATGGGCTGCGTGCCACCAGTGCATCTCCAAATGGGATTTGCCCCACCAGCTATTGGTCGCGAGGCCAGTCTCCTGTGGCGGCATCGATCCGGCGCAGTTCACCGCCATCAGATATTGGGAGAGCACAACCCTGCGCTCCAGTTCCGCGCCGCGCGAATCGGTGCAGGCGGAGAAATCGATTGCGCCGCCTCCGGTCCAAAATGTGGACCAATGCCTGGCGCTGGAATCCCGCACTTCCGCAAACGAAGGAATCCGCCCCGGCATCTGCTTCGGCGAAAACTCAATCGCCAGCTCGATCTCTTCCTGACCCTCGGAAACCAGGTGGAAGTGATGAGGTTCCACGTCCTCTAACCGGGCGGCGGCCGGCCAGGCTGCGGTTGCCGTGTACCGGGTCTCATCGAGAATGCAGTCGAAAGTCGCCCCCCGATCGGCCCTGGTAACTCTGGTCTCATAACGCGCCGGAGAGTTCCAGTCATAACCCCTTGCCCACGACGTTGAGGCATACGGAAAAGCGATCGCAACGGCGAGTTTTCGTTGCCGAAGCAGGGGCGAAGCGATTCGAACGGCGAGCAGGTCGCGCTGGGGGTGACAAACGGTCTGCACCCGCACCAACGAGTCTCCCACCCGGAACTCGCTCGAAATCAGCCCGCGCCAAAGATCGAGTTCCTGCCTGACGTCGCTCAGATCCGCCATGTCAACCGGCCTGCCGTCCCGATCGGCGAACTGGAGACCGATGCGCGCCAGATGGATGCGCTCCGGATTCTCGCGCAGCCAGGTCACGGCCCGCCGCGCGCGCTCCGGCTGGTTGGGGGTTTCCGCATAGAGGACGGTTCGCCCGTGTGCATCGTAAGGCCTCATCACCTCACGCAGTTGGAAGTTCTCGGGATTCGGAAACGCATGCCAGGCCCACTGCGCCATCGTGCCGAGTGGCATCCCTTCCTCATAGGCCGCGGAGAACGTCTGAAGGCCCGTGATGTCGGCACTGAAGGCAAACTCGCCGTTTCCCACCTGAAGAGCGGATGTGATGTCGGGCGCCCGCAGCACTGGGTTGTGCCGTTTGACGATGGCTTCCCGATCCAGCTTGCCACTGTTTGCCGCGGCCAACGGCAGCGCCGTGGCTCCCGCCATTCCGGCAATCGCTTGTCTTCTTGTCAGCGCGCGTCTACTGAACTGCGGCATGAAAACTGTTGTAGCGCATCGCGCAGGCCGGCAGGTGCGATGAACCTCACGAAAATAGCACCTCACGAAAATAGCAGTTGCATTTCTTGCCAACTTCAGGCACGATTAAAGGTTTTCCTCCTCAATCCATGCTAGTAAGGGTGCTCTACCACGACCATTGTTTCGACGGGGCAGCGTCGGCTGCCTTCTTCAGCCGTTTCATCGCGGGGGCGGTTCACCCGGATGCGGAATTCCGCTATACAGGCATGGCCCACCGGGCCGCGCAGGTCTTCTCTCCGGATCTGTTCGATGGCGACGAAAACGCCATCGTGGATTTCAAATACTCCAATAACCCGCGCCTCACCTGGTGGTTCGATCATCACCAAAGCGCCTTCCTCAGCCGCGCGGATGCCGAAGAGTTCCGCCGCGACACGAGCGGACGCAAGCTTTACGACCCGCGCTATAAATCCTGCACCGCGTTCATCGCGGACGTGGCCCGCCAGCGCTTTGGCTTCGCCGCGCCGGATTTGAGCGAACTGGTCGAGTGGTCGCTGATCATCGACGGCGCTCAATACCCGGACGCCCGCACGGCGGTGGAGCTGGGCGCTCCGGCGATGAAACTGACGCTGGTCATCGAAGCCGCCAAAGGCTCCGATATCGTGCAGAAGATCGTCGGGCGGATGCAGCACGCGCGTCTCGAAGAGATCGTCGCCGATCCGGAGATCCAGGCGCTGTATCGGCCCCTCTACCAGCGCCACCTGGATTCGATCGAACTCATCCGCGACCGGGCCGAGCAGCGGGATGGCGTGGTCTACTTCGATTTGTCGGGCCATGACGTCGAAGGCTACAACAAGTTCATTCCGTATTTCCTGTTCCCGTCCTCGACTTACACGGTTTCGGTCAGCCCGTCGAGTACGCGAACCAAGATCTCGGTCGGCTCCAATCCGTGGACGCCTGCGGAGCCGAAACACAACCTGGCCACGATTTGCGAGCGCTACGGCGGCGGCGGCCACGCGCGCGTGGGCGCGATCAGCCTGGAACCGGGCGCCATCGAGAAGGCCCGCGCCGTGGCGGCGGAGATTGTCGAGGAGCTCAAGAGCTAGTGTCCTGTCTCACAGGTTCGCAACATGATTCCGGAGCTTCGTATCAGGGCACGGCTTCAGCCGTGCCAGCGTGGGATCTACTAAACATGGCCTTTAGGCCCTGCAATAGGGCGATAGCCTCGTGGGGTTTTGTCAACGAACTTCAGAGACGGGACACTAACGGTGGGGCATGCCTTGGCTTGCCAACGCCCGCTGGCGGGCGTATTTTTTCGCGCTGTTTTTAGTAGTCGCGCCGCCGCCGATATGCGCCGCCGCCGAGCCCGCCGGCGTCAATCAATGCGGCAATCACCAGGATCAGTGCGTTCACGCCCGCGATCGGCCGGTGCGTATTCGTCAGCCACGCGTAGACCAGCGTCGTGAGCGGCAGAAATATGAATCCCAGCGCCGGCAGGAGGAGGCCATGATAGGCCCGCTGGAGATAGGTGCTCAATAGAAACATCGCAATCATCACGACGCGCGGAAAAGCCAGTACAAGCACAAGCAGCAAGCAGGGCATGGACTAATATTACCGAATTCGCCGGCGGGGAAGGGAAGGCGGCGCGAATTGCTGTGCCGGGCGCGGCCCGCGGTTCACAGCGGGTGGCGTGCTTTGCTGGCGGCCGTGGGGACGCTGAAGCGGACGATGGAGCCGATCGCCTCAGTGAACCAGATCGCACCGTCCGGGCCGGTGGCGAGCCATCCGGGATACGGCGTGGCGGTGGGCGCGTTCTCCGTGCCCGCGCCGGCAGAGCGCGTTTGAGGTCCCAAGGGGTACTCGGTTATGGCGCCGGCAAGCGTGATGCGGCCGATCCGGTTGGTAATAGCGCCTTCGGTGAACCACAGTGCACCATCGGAACCGATAGTGAGCCCCAGCGGGTAGCCGATGCCGGTGGGAACCTGATATTCCACAATATTGCCGCTGGTGTCGCTTCTGCCAATTTTGTTCCCCGCCCACTCGGTGAACCAGAGTCCGTTATCCGGTCCTTTGAGGATGGCCGAAGGCAGGGATCCCGCTGTGGCAAGCGGAAATTCGGTGACCACGCCGGTCGGCGTGATCTGTCCGATATTGTTGCCCGCCTCTTCGGTGAACCAGAGGTTGCCGTCGGGCCCGGTCGCGATACCGTAGGCGCCGGTCGGTTGGGTGGGGATCGCATACTCGACAAACGCTCCGGCCGTGGTTACGCGTCCGATGTTGTTGGTGGCCGACTCGGTAAACCAGACCGCCCCATCCGGACCGGTGGTGATCCCGAGCGGCAACGCCGCCGGCGTGGGCACCGCAAACTCGCTGATCGCTCCAGCCGTGGTGATGCGCCCGATCTTGTTCGCATGAAACTCGGTGAACCAGAGCGCGCCATCCGGACCGGCGGTGATCGAGTAAGGGCAACTGGCCACCGTGGGCACGGAGTATTCGGTGATCGCCCCGCTGGTCGAAATACGTCCAATCTTGTTGGTGTTATATTCGGTGAACCAGAGCGCCCCATCCGGGCCGGCGGTGATTCCTTTCGGCTGGCTGTAGCTGGCGGGCAATGAATAGACGGTGAAGGTCTGCCCGGAAACGATTGCCGCCGCGCCCAACCACAGCGCCGCCGCCCCAAGCCTTCTTCCGATACCGAACGCGCGTCGATTCATTTGCCTGCCCCTGTTTGTCCGGCGGTGTGCCGGGTTCTCCCCTCAATAGTAACGCAGGTGTAAGCGCCGGTAACTGTGAAGGCTGCGCCCGCTGTTGTGGTTTTGGCAACGGCGGCCGGCGCTCACGGAGGCTCAACAGTAGCCGAAGGTCTGCTTCCCGGTGCCCCGCGCAAGCATCCAATAAAAGGGTTGGCAGGTCGGGGGCCTGCCCCACTGATTGTGAGGATGCTGGGGTGAAAAACCAGGTCGAGCCAGGTCCGGACCGGGCGCTCGCGAGCGCGCATCGGGTGGTCATTGTCGGCGGCGGTTTCGCCGGCCTTTACGCGGCCAAGCGGCTTGGCAAGGCCCCGCTCGCGCTCACCCTCATCGATCGCCGCAATTTTCATCTCTTCCAGCCGCTGCTTTATCAGGTAGCCACCGGCGGCCTTTCGCCGGGTGAGATCGCATCGCCGCTGCGCGTGGTTCTGCGCGGCCATCGCAACACGGAAGTGCTACTTGCCGAGGTGGTGGATTTCGATATCGCCAACCGTCGCGTGATCCTTGCCGACGGCGAGCGGCCCTACGACGACCTGGTGATTTCGACCGGCGCCACCCATTTCTATTTCGGCCACGACGAATGGGAGCCGCTGGCGCCTGGCCTCAAGACCGTCGAGGACGCCACCGAAATTCGCCGCCGCATCCTGCTGGCTTATGAAGAGGCCGAGCGCGAGCCGGACCCCGCGCGCCGCCACGCCTGGCTTACCTTCGTGATCGTCGGCGGCGGCCCAACCGGCGTCGAGCTCGCCGGGGCGCTCGGCGAAATCGCCAACGACACGCTGCGGCACGATTTCCGCCACATCAACCCGGCCGAATCCCGCATCCTGCTGATCGAGGGCGAGGACCGCGTGCTGCCTTCCTTCGCGCCGGACCTCTCGCACAAAGCCGAGCGGCAGCTCATCGCCCTCGGCGTGCGGCCGCGCTTGAGCGCGCGCGTCACCGCGATCGACGCCGGAGGAGTCACCGTCGAGGCCGCCGGGCGGACCGAGCATATCGCCACCCGCACCGTGCTTTGGGCGGCCGGTGTGCGCGCCTCCAGCTTGGGACGGAAACTGGCGGAACGCGCCGGCGCCCCGCTCGACCGCGCCGGAAGGGTGCTGGTCCAGCCGGACCTCAGCGTCCCCGGCCATCCCGAGATTCATGTCATCGGCGACTTGGCGAGCGTCACCCAGGACGGCAAAGTACTACCCGGCGTGGCGCCCGTCGCCATGCAGCAAGGCCGTTACGTAGCCGATCTGCTGGTGAGGAAGCTGCGCGGCCAGGCCATGCGCCCGTTCCGTTATTTCGATAAAGGCAGCCTGGCCACCATCGGCAGGAACCGGGCCGTGGCGCAGTTCGGCAGGCTGCACGTGTCCGGCTTCCCGGCCTGGTTCCTGTGGGTATTCGTGCACCTGATGTACCTGGTGGAATTCGAAAACCGCCTGCTGGTCTTCGTCGAGTGGGTGTACAACTACATCACCCGCAATCGCGGCGCGCGCCTGATTACGAACAACCAGGACTAATAGCCGCGAGGGCGGCGAAGCAGCCGGCCCCGCTTGAGTAAACTGGAAGCATGTTCTTCCGCAAGAAATCGCCGTTGCCGCAGCCAGGCACGCATGCTCCGGAATTCCGCCTGGCGCGCTTGGAGGGCGGGGAAGTTGCGCTCGCGGATTTGTTAGCCGAGGGCCCGGCGGCGCTGGCGTTCTTCAAGGTATCGTGTCCGGTGTGCCAGATGACGCTGCCGTTTCTCGATCGCATCCACGCGGCCGGTGGTCTACGCGTTTACGGTATTTCGCAGAATGACGCAGAGGACACGCGCGAGTTCGCCCAGCACTACGGCTTGCGGTTTCCCATGCTGCTCGATTCGGAAGACGATCGTTTCCCGGCCAGCAACGCGTACGGAATCTCACACGTCCCGACCACGTTTCTGGTCGAGCCCGATGGCACGGTGGCGCGGGTGGTCGAGGGTTGGATCAAACAGGACATCCTCTGGCTGGGTGCCCGGGCCAGCGTAAACCCGATCGGCGCCGAAGACCAGGTGCCCGAATGGAAAGCTGGTTGAGGCTCGCGCAACTAGGCTCCCGTGCGGAGCCACGCTACAATAAAATCAGACTCCATGTCCACCAAGATTGATGTATTCGGAGCCGCCGCGGCCATCGCCAAAGGCATGAGCGTCACGCTGAAGGAGATGCTGTCGCCCACCGTCACCGAATACTATCCGGATGAGCCGGCCAAGTTCGAGGAGCGGTTTCGCGGCGTTCACGTCTTGCAGCGCGACGTCAATGGCATGGAGAAATGCGTGGCGTGCTTCTTGTGCGCCGCGGCGTGCCCTTCCAATTGCATTTACATCGAGGCCGCGGAAAACACCGAGCGCGAGCGCATCTCCGGCGGCGAGCGGTACGCCAAGGTTTATAACATCGATTACAACCGCTGCATCTTCTGCGGCTACTGCGTGGAAGCATGTCCGACCGACGCCATCACCCACGGCCACGGTTTCGAGGCGGCCAGCTACAACACCTCGACCCTGATCAAGCGCAAGGAAGACATGCTGGCGCCGGTCCCGGCCGGAGCCACGCCGCCGGTGGTCGAGCCGGAGCGGCCCGCCGCGCATTGACCGCGGACGCTGAAACATCGTCCAATAGCATTGCGGAATCCGCCGCCCGGTTGCTACACTGGGACTTCCTCGGCCAGGTAGCTCAGTTGGTAGAGCGCAGCCCTGAAAAGGCTGGCGTCGGCGGTTCAACTCCGTCCCTGGCCACCACATTCCAAAGCACTTACCGACAGCCAAGGACATATATGGCTGCAAGTCAGGGGAACCATCGGGGAACGGTCAACGGGTTCCCCGAAGTTGCTCCCGCTGCTTTCCTTCCATCAGTTGCCACATTTGCCGCGCGGTGCCATCCGTTCTCGCGATGTGGCTCCTGGCCAGTTTGGCGTAGCGCTCGGTCTTGATGTTGGCGTGCCCGGGGATTTCGGACGTTTAGGGGCGTTTTCGTGTACACTCGGTACTTGGCATAAGGGTAAGCGGAGGTCTAGGTTGATGCGGGGAAAAGGCTTGTGTTCGCTGTGGATGCTGCTGTCCGGCTTCGTGGTGGCCGCCGCGCTGGCGCAGGCAGCCATCGCCCCCAATCCCGGCTCACCCACTGTGGTCACCAACTCGACCACCAGCAGCTACGTGACCGTGCAAACGCCGGTGACCCAGCAGGTGAATCAATATTCGACCACGCTGAAGGCCATTCTCAACGGCAGCCAGACCGTGTTTCAGCAAACCTACGCCGTGGCTTTTAGCGATCCGGCGGTGCAGGCGGCGGTATCAACGGCGGATGCGATTCTCACGGGCGACAATGCCAGCCCGAGCGCTCCAGCGCGAACTTCCACTTCCACCGTGTTGCAGAGCAGCCAGGTCTCCAACGGGCCCATCGTCCAGTCGACAACACCTACCGGCGCCACCCCCACCGTTACCGACGTAGTGACTTTCGGCCCCGCCACGATCATGGTCGGCGACAATCAGAGCGATACCTTCACCGTGCTCTCGGGCCAGGAAGATGTCAACGTCAACACCGATACCGAATACTACGCGTACCAGAACGTGACCACCACCAACACTTACCTGACCACGCAGTCCTACACGATCTCCGGGACCGCGGCGGCGGTGAGCGCCACGCCCGCGCCGGCATCGTGGCTGCTCCTGGTCATCGGTCTGGGAGTGGCCGGCTTGCTAACCTGGCTGAGACGGCTGAAGGAGTCCTCATGAAGTTTCTATCGAGCTTGCTGCTGGCCGCCGCGCTGGCGCAGGCAGCGGTCGCCCCTAATCCCGGCGGAAAAGTGGTGGTCACCAACTCGACCACCAGCAGCTACGTGACCGTGCAAACGCCGGTGACCCAGCAGGTGAATCAATATTCGACCACGCTGAAGGCCATTCTCAACGGCAGCCAGACCGTGTTTCAGCAAACCTACGCCGTGGCTTTTAGCGATCCGGCGGTGCAGGCGGCGGTATCAACGGCGGATGCGATTCTCACGGGCGACAATGCCAGCCCGAGCGCTCCAGCGCGAACTTCCACTTCCACCGTGTTGCAGAGCAGCCAGGTCTCCAACGGGCCCATCGTCCAGTCGACAACACCTACCGGCGCCACCCCCACCGTTACCGACGTAGTGACTTTCGGCCCCGCCACGATCATGGTCGGCGACAATCAGAGCGATACCTTCACCGTGCTCTCGGGCCAGGAAGATGTCAACGTCAACACCGATACCGAATACTACGCGTACCAGAACGTGACCACCACCAACACTTACCTGACCACGCAGTCCTACACGATCTCCGGGACGGCGGCGGCCGTGTCCGCCACGCCCGCTCCGGCATCGTGGTTGCTCATGCTCACGGGTCTGGCAGTGGCCGGCTTGCTGACCTGGCTGAGACGGATGAAGGAGTCCTCATGAAGTTTCTATCGAGCTTGTTGCTGGCCGCCGCGCTGGCGCAGGCCGCGGTCGCCCCCAATCCCGGCGGCCAAAACGTGATCACCAACTCGACCTCCAGCAGCTACGTGACCGTGCAAACGCCGGTGACCCAGCAGGTGAATCAATATTCGACCACGCTGAAGGCCATTCTCAACGGCAGCCAGACCGTGTTCCAGCAAACCTACACGGTGGCTTTCAGCGATCCGGCGGTGCAGGCGGCGGTGTCCACGGCGGATGCGATTCTGACGGGCGACGGCGCCAGCCCGAGCGCTCCAGCGCAAACTTCCACTTCCACCGTGTTGCAGAGCAGCCTGGTCTCCAATGGGCCCATCGTCCAGTCCACCCAGGCTACCGGAAACGTCTCCGTCACCACCGTAGATACTTTCGGTCCCGCCACAATTATGGTCGGCGACAATCAGAGCGATACCTTCACCGTGCTTGCGGGCCAGGAAGATATCAACGTCAACACCAACACCGAATACTACGCGTACCAGAATGTGACCACCACCAACACCTACCTGACCACGCAAACCTACACGATCTCGGGGACCGCGGCGGCCGTGTCCGCCACGCCCGCTCCGGCATCGTGGCTGCTCCTGCTCATCGGTCTGGCAGTGGCCGGTCTGCTGACCTGGCTGAGACGGCTGAAGGAGTCCTCATGAAGTTTCTATCGAGCTTGCTGCTGGCCGCCGCGCTGGCGCAGGCAGCCATCGCCCCCAATCCCGGCGGACAATCTGTGATCACCAACTCGACCACCAGCAGCTACGTGACCGTGCAAACGCCGGTGAGCCAGCAGGTGAATCAATATTCGACCACGCTGAAGGCCATTCTCAACGGCAGCCAGACCGTGTTCCAGCAAACCTACGCGGTGGCTTTCAGCGATCCGGCGGTGCAGGCGGCGGTGTCCACGGCGGATGCCATTCTGACCGGCGACGGTGCCAGCCCAAGTGCTCCAGCGCAAACTTCCACTTCCACCGTGTTGCAGAGTACGCAGGTCTCCAACGGGCCCATCGTCCAGTCGACGACGGCTACCGGAAACAGCACCGTTACCGACACATACACTTTCGGTCCAGCCACAATCATGGTCGGCGACAATCAGAGCGATACCTTCACCGTGCTTGCGGGCCAGGAAGATATCAACGTCAACACCAACACCGAATACTACGCGTACCAGAACGTGACCACCACCAACACCTACCTGACCACGCAGACCTACACGATCTCCGGTACCGCGGCGGCCGTGTCCGCCACGCCCGCTCCGGCATCGTGGTTGCTCATGCTCACGGGTCTGGCAGTGGCCGGCTTGCTGACCTGGCTGAGACGGCTGAAGGAGTCCTCATGAAGTTTCTATCGAGCTTGTTGCTGGCCGCCGCGCTGGCGCAGGCAGCCATCGCCCCCAATCCCGGCGGAACAACGGTGACCACCAACTCGACATCGAGTAGCTACGTGACCGTGCAAACGCCGGTGACCCAGCAGGTGAATCAATATTCGACCACGCTGAAGGCGATTCTCAACGGCAGCCAGACCGTGTTCCAGCAAACCTACGCGGTGGCTTTCAGCGATCCGGCGGTGCAGGCGGCGGTGTCCACGGCGGATGCGATTCTGACGGGCGACAATGCCAGCCCGAGCGCTCCAGCGCAGACTTCGACTTCCACTGTGTTGCAGAGCAGCCAGGTCTCTAATGGGCCCATCGTCCAGTCCACCCAGGCAACCGGAAACGTCTCCGTCACCACCGTAGATACTTTCGGTCCCGCCACGATCCTGGTCGGCGACAATCAGAGCGATACTTTCACCGTGCTGGCGGGCCAGCTCGATATCAACGTAAACACCAACGTCGAATACTACGCGTACCAGAACGTGACCACCACCAACACCTACCTGACCACGCAGTCCTACACGATCTCCGGGACCGCGGCGGCCGCGCCCGCCACGCCAGCCCCGGCTTCGTGGCTGCTCCTGCTCACGGGGCTGGCAGTGGCCGGTCTGCTAAGCTGGCTGAGACGGCTGAGAGTTCCCGAGGCATAAGCGACCGTTATGGGCCGCCATCGGCGTAGCGTGGTTGTGGCGCTGGCGGCAATGATGCTGGCGGTGGTGGCGCTTCGCTTCGCCGAACCGGTCGAAGACGGCGATCTCTTCTGGCACATGGCGTACGGGCAGCAGATGCTCGACCGCGGCACGCTGGTCCCCGATCACACGCTGTACTCCTGGATGCCTGCGTCCAACCACTCGATCTACTGCGCGTGGGTGAGCGAGCTGCTGTTGCTGGGAGTGTGGAAAGCGTTCGGACTCGCGGGGATTTTCGGCTTGCGCTACGCCGCGATCCTGGGCGTGTTGGGGCTGCTGGCTCTGTTCGCGCGGCGCTGCGGGATGCTCGGGCGGCCGGAGACGTGGCTCGCCATGTTGATTATGCTGCTGGCCTCGGTGACCGCAACCTATCCCAAACCCGAGTTGCTATCGGTGGTGCTGTGGCACGCGATGCTGTTCTGTTATTTCGCGGCGCTGCTCGGAATCGAGGAGGGACGCAACGCCATACCCTGGATCTATGCCATCCCGGCGCTGATGCTGGTGTGGGTGAACGTGCACGGCGGGTTCATTCTGGCCGCGCCGTTTCTCGCCATCAGCCTGGCCGCGGCTTGGGCTGCATTACCCAAACGGGAGACGCGTCACATGGCGATCGCGTGGAGCCTGTGCGCCGTGGCGGCGCTCGCCACGCCGTATGGATGGCGTTATCCGGTGGAGCTGGCCAATTACGCGTTGGGCCGGACGCCGCGCCCGGACATCGCGTGGAACAACGCATACCAGGCCGCGTTCGGCGCCGGCGGACGTTTTTATCACTTGCCGCAGCTCTTGGCGTGGATGAGCCTGCTGCTGCTGGTTGCAATCGTTCTGGCATGGCGCGCCGGGCGCGACGAGCCGGGCCGGCGGCGTTCGCTGCTCATCGTGGCGGCCTTGTTTCTGGTCTACGTACCGCTGGATGCGCTCTACGTGCGCTCGACGTTTCTGCTGCCGGCGATTTTTGGGTATGGGTTCGTGCTGATCGCGCGCGGGGTCCGGTGGCACACCTGGGTCCCGGTTGTCGCCGCGGTGCTGTTCGTCGCGATCGGCGTGCGCACCGTGTACGAGGCGCGCTACCGGCCGGCCATCGGCAGTTGGATGGGGTTCGGCATCAGCTACTTTCAGCCGGTGGAGGAAGCCGCGTTTCTGAAGCGGGGGAATTTCGGCCCGCGGATCTACAACACATTCAACGCCGGAGGCTACCTGCTGTGGAGCCTGTATCCGCGCTACCGGGTGATGGCGGACGGGCGATCGTTCCCCTACTTGAGCTGGTTCCCGGAGCTGATCCGGTTCCAGCGGACCCAGGACCCGCGGGAGTTCCAGAGCTTTCTGGTGCGCCATCCCGGCGACGTGGCGGTGGTGGATTTCGAGGAGGATTTCACGTGGCGGTCGTTCCTCAAGATGCCTGGATGGCAGCCCGCTTTCTACGGACCCTCCGCCGCCGTATTTGTGCCGGCGAAAGCGGCCACGGGACCGCTCCAGGCCGGCGCCGGCTTGGCGCATTTGCGCAACGGCGCGGCGGCGGTAAAGGTGTTCGACTTCGCGGTGGCGGTGACGGACTATCGCACGGCTTGGAACGTGCTCGACCAGATGGAAGGTCCGTTGCGGAGACAGATGGACCGGCAAGCGCTCGACGCCGCGCACAGTTATCGCGAAGGCCACGCCGCGCTTCGCGCCGGAGACTACCGCCGGGCTTACGAGCGTTTCGAACACGCGTTCCGGCATAAGATCATCGGCGCACCCGATTACAACATTCTGCTGGTGCTTCAAGCGCTGCTAAAATTGGAAGCTACCGGGCGGATGGAACAGGCTCCTACGCTTCGCGCGGGCCTCGCTCGCCTGACCGCTCCGGAGTGAGGATTCGCGATGCCGCCGCCCGTCCCATTTAATCGGCCGCACGTCACCGGAGACGAACTTCGGTTTATCGCGCAGGCGGTCGAGAATCTTCAGCTTTCCGCGAACGGCGAATTCACCCGGCTGTGCCAGAGCTGGCTGGAGGAGAGGCTCGGCGCGGCGCGCGTGTTCCTGACGCATTCCTGCACGGCGGCGCTCGAAATGGCCGCGCTGCTGGCGGGCATCGGACCGGGCGACGAAGTGATCATGCCGTCGTTCACCTTCGTCAGCACGGCGAACGCGGTGGTGTTGCGCGGCGGCGTTCCGGTATTCGTCGATATTCGTCCGGACACGCTCAATCTGGATGAAACGCTGATCGAGGCCGCCATCACGCCGCGGACGCGGGCGATTTGTCCCGTCCACTACGCCGGCGTTGCCGCGGATTTGGATGTCATCGGTGCCATCGCCGGACGCCACCATCTGCTCCTCATCGAGGATGCCGCACAGGGACTGTTCGCGTCGTGGAAGGGGCGCCCGCTCGGAACTTTTGGCGCGCTGGGCGCAGTCAGCTTTCATGAGACCAAGAACGTGACGTCCGGCGAGGGCGGCGCGCTGATCGTCAACGATCCCGCGCTGGTGGAGCGGGCCGAGACGATTTGGGAGAAAGGCACCGACCGCGCCCAGTTCCGCCGCGGCGAAGTGGATCGATACGTCTGGCAGGAGGCGGGATCGTCCTTCGCGCCGAGCGAGATTACGGCCGCGTTTCTGTGGGCTCAATTGCGGCAGGGCGAAACGATTACCGCCCAGCGGCTTGCCCAGTGGAGCCGCTACCACGCCGCCTTCGAAGCTCTGGAGCAAAGCGGGCTGGTCCGGCGGCCCGAAGTTCCGCGCGAATGCGAACATAACGGGCATCTCTACCGCCTGCTGCTCGCTTCGGCGAAAGCGCGCGAGGAGACCCTCGCGGAACTGGGGCGAGCCGGGATACACGCCGTCTTTCATTACGTTCCGCTGCACGATTCTCCGGCCGGCCTGCGGTACGGCCGCGCCTCCGGAAACCTGCGCGTGACCGAGGACGCGGCCGCCCGCCTGATCCGCCTTCCGCTCCACGCGTCCCTCACCGAAGCCGAGCAAGCCCGAGTCATCGAAGCCGTTTACAGCGCCTGCCGCCAGCCGGAGGCGTGCCGATGAAGTCCATCGCGATTTTGCAATCGAACTATATTCCCTGGCAGGGATATTTCGATTTGATCCGTTCGGTGGATGAGTTCGTCATTCTCGATTCCGTCCAATTCACCAAGAACGACTGGCGCAACCGTAACCGCATTAGAACTCCTTCGGGGCCGGCATGGCTCACCATTCCGATTCGCACGGCCGGCTGCTTCCCGCAGCGAATCTCCGAGGCGGAGGTGGCCGACGGCCATTGGGCTCGGCGTCACTGGCGGACGCTGGCGCAGAACTACGCACGGGCTCCACGATTTCGCGAGCGCGCGCCGGAGCTGGAAAAGGCCTATGAACAGGCCGCTCGCGAGTCTCATCTGAGCGCGATCAACCGGATGTTTCTCGAGCTGGCCTGCCGCTGGCTTGGCATCGACACGGCGATTACCTCCTGCGAGATGTATCCCGATCGTGCGGACCGCGTCGAACGGCTGATCGCGATTTGCCGGGCCGCCGGCGCCGGACGTTACCTCTCGGGGCCGCGCGCGAAGGCTTATCTGGACCCGGCCCGCTTCGCCGCGGCCGGCATTGCGGTGGAGTTTGCGGACTATGCACAGTATCCGGCTCCCCGCTTGAGCGTGATCGACGGAGTGTTGAACTCGTGAGCTCCACCTACTTCGACTGGCGCCGCGTGCTGGATTCGCCCCGGGTCTATTCCTCCGTGATGGCCGCGCTCGGCGCCGATTCGGGCATGCAGCGTTTTGTGCGGGAGGTCCTGCGGGTTCAACCCGGCCAGCGCATTCTCGATCTCGGCTGCGGCCCGGGGCGGCTCTATCCGCATCTGCCGCCGATGGAATACTACGGGCTCGACGCGAACGCGGCATATCTGGCCAGGGCACGCGCTCTCTATCCGAAGGCGCGCTTCGAACAGCAGGATATCTCGACGGGCTGCCCGAATTTCGATCTGGGCGAATTCGACCTCGTCGTGGCCGTGGGCTTGGTTCATCATTTGCCGGACGCGGCGGCAAAGCGTGCGTTGGCGTTTTGTCACGAACGGCTACGCATCGGCGGCCGCCTGATTACACTCGACTGCGTAATCGACGAAGGGCAAAACCTCCTCTCTCGTCTGCTGGTTTCGGGCGATCGCGGCCGCTTCGTGCGGCGCGGCGAAGAGTATCTCGACTTGGCCCGCGCGTACTTCCCCGGCGCGAACCTGACCATCCGCCACGATCTGCTGCGCGTCCCCTATTCACACGCGATCGTGGAGTGCGAAAAGCGATGACCTCGGGCATCAGTTACGACGCGTACGACCTGCGGATTCTGGCTGCGCTCGAAGAACGGCACTTCTGGTTTCGTTCCCGGCGGCGCATCGTCATCGACGCCCTGAAGCGGTGGTTCCCAAGCATGCGAGACTACCTCGAAATCGGGAGCGGCACCGGTTACGTTGCGCGCGGGATCGCGGAGGCCTTTCCGGAATGCCGCGTGGTCGAGTCCGACCCCCTTTCCGGAGGCGCGGGCCTGCGCATCGATGCGCTGAATATCCCATTCGCGGGTGCCTTCGACGTGGTGGGCGCATACGACGTTCTCGAACATATCGCGGACGATCGCGGCGCTCTCGGCCAGTTTCGCCAGGCTTGCCGGCCGGGCGGCGGCGTTCTGCTCACGGTGCCGCAGCACGCCTGGCTGTGGAGTCCCGCCGATACGTACGCGCACCACCATCGGCGCTATGGCCGCCAGGATCTGCTCGCGAGGTTGCGCGATGGTGGATTCGAGATCCTGGGCTGCACGTCTTTCCATAGCCTCAATCTGCCGCTGTTTTTCCTGCGCAGCCGGTTCCTGCGCGTCACAGGCCGCCGTCCGGAAGCGTCCATTCCGGCCGCTCCGGTGAACGGGCTGCTGGAACAGGGCATGGAATTGGACCGCATGTTGATTCGCGCCGGTTGCAGCCTCCCCTGGGGAGGCTCGCTGCTGGTCGCGGCGCGGCGCAGGGATTGACAATCATGCTTTCCGTAGTCACGTCCGTTTACCGGACCGCGCAATTCCTGGAGGCGTTTGTGGCTCGTGTGGACGCGGCCGCCCGCTCCTGCGGGCTGATCGATTACGAGATGATCTTCGTCGTGGACGGTTCGCCGGACGATGCGATCGCGGTACTGCAGCGGTTGAAGGCGCGCCACCCGCAGATCCGCGCGATCGAGCTCGCGCGCAATTTCGGACACCATCCGGCGCTGTGGTGCGGCCTGGAGCAGGCCCGCGGCGATCCGATCTTCCTCGCCGATTCCGATCTGGAGACGCCGCCGGAGATCCTGATCGATTTACACGCCGCCATGGCGGACGGCGAATCGGACGTGGCTTTTGCCTGGCAGCGCGAGCGGGTCGGGTCCTGGCTGACGCGCTGGACTTCGCAAGCGTTTTGGCGCGTCTTTAGCGCGCTCGGCGAAGTGCGCATCCATCCTGGCGTGCTGACGGAACGCCTGATGCGGCGCACGTATTTGAATGCGTTGCTCGCGATGAACGAACGAACCGTGTTTCTGGCGGGAATGATGGAGTGGGTCGGATTCCGGCAGGTTCCGGTGGAGGCAAGGCGCACTTTGCGCGCGGGTCCGCCCTCGTACTCGTGGGCGCGGCGGGCGGCGCTGGCGTTTGATGCGATCGTGTCCTTTTCCGCTGCGCCGATGAAGGCAGTGTTACTGGCGGGTGTGGGCGTAGCCGCGATTGCCATGCTGGGTGCGTTGTCGTTGATGGGGCTGAAGCTATCGAACCCGGGCTTTGTCGTGCAAGGATTCACCGCGCTGGCGGTGTTGCTGTTGTTTTCGCTTGGGTCGATTTTGGCGGCCATCGGGGTGGTCGGCCTGTATCTGGAAAAAGTGTTTCTGCAAACCAAGAACCGTCCGCTGTATGTGATCCGCAGGGAGCTTTGAAGTGGAACTGGGGAGCGTGGAATGAGCCGGTTTCGATTGAGGCCGGTTCTCCCGTCCGAGCGAGCGCTGGTGTATGAGTGGCGCAAGGATCCCGCCGTACGGCGCGTGATGAGTAATCCGCACGTCGTGGATCAGGAGGTCCACAAGGACTGGTGGCAGACGGCAATTGCCGATCCTCAGCGGCGCATGATGATTTTGGACGACGCCGATGTTCCGGCCGCCCTCATCGTGTTCTTCGATCTGAAGCCGGGCTCATCGGCCAACTGGGGATTCTATGCGGGGGCGAGCCGGAAGTCCGGTGCGGATTTGTTGGCGATGTGGGTCACGGTCGAAGTCGCTGCCGTCGCGTATGCGTTCGAGCATCTTCGGCTGGACGAGCTTTTCTGCGAAACGCTGGAGACCAACTCGGCGGTTCTGCTGCTGCATGATCGAACCGGGTTCGCCGACTCGGGGCAAGGTCAAGCAGGATTCATCCGGAAGTGCTTCACTAGGGCTGGTTACGAACTTCGCCGGAACGGTCCGACCTTCGCTCAACTGGGCGATGTGGTGTTTGAAGGCGATCCGCGCGATGTTCGGATTCCGGCTCCCGCGATCCCCACCCCCGCCCGCGAGCAGGGTCCGGAGAGACGAGTGAGCATTCTCGGCAGCGCCAACTGGGATCTGGTGGCGCGCGATCTGGGCGAGACGTATCGGAATGCGATTGGGCATTCGTTGCAGGTGACCGCGCCGGCGATTGGACAATACGCGCTGGAGCTTGCGGATGCGGCGTCTCCGTTGCGATCGAATTCTCCGGACAGCCTGATTTTTGCCGAGCGGTTCGAGGACTTGGCCGGAGATGGTAACAACGCGGAAGCCCGTTTCGAGGCTTATGCCGGCTGTATCCGGGCAGCGCGTGCCGCGATGCCCGGCCGCTTCTTCATCAATGACTTCGTACCGGTCTGCCCGCGTGTGCGGTCGATCGCGGAAGCGCTCACGCACCAGGACGCCGCTTCCAGGCTTGCGCAGTCGTTCAACCGGGAACTCCAGTCGCTGGCGAGTCTGCTGCCCGACACGCAGTTGGTTCCGCTGGCGGACCTGGTGCTCGAAACCGGCCGCCGGAACAGCGATCCCGGCAAGTATTGGTTTCTGGGACGCATGCCATTTGGCCAGGCGCTGGTGGATCGTTGGACTTCCTGTGTCGCGGGAATGCTTGCCGCCGGTGAGGGGCGAACAGTGCGCGTCCTGGTGTGCGATCTCGATGATACGTTGTGGTCCGGTTCGGCGGGTGAAGGCGGCATCGGCTTGGATGAAGCGTTCCTGGCCGTCCAGCGTTGTCTCAAGACGTTTGCCGAACGAGGCACGTTGCTGGCGATTTCGAGCAAGAACGAGGAAGCCGCCGCGTTCGAAGCCTTGCGGCGTCCGGATATGGTTTTGCGGGAGGCCGATTTCTCCGCTTTGCGCATCAACTGGCGTCCCAAGTCCGAGAACATCCGGAGCATCGCAGCGGAAATTGGGGTAGCTGACAACTCGGTCATGGTGCTGGACAACGATCCGCTCGAGCGGGCGGAAATTCGTCAGGCGCTGCCGGATGCGATTACGCCGGAACTGCCTTGGGACGTGGCCGATTGGCCCCGCTTCCTGGTGAACCATCCGCTGTTGACTCAACTGGACGTGTTACCCGAGGATGCTGGTCGGCGAAACGCGTACCGCATGAAGCGAATGATCGGCGAGGAGCCAAACCGAGAGTCAGTGCTGCGGAGTCTCGGGCTCGCTGTCGAGTGGAAGCCGGTCAATCGGGACAGCCTGCCGCGTGCAGTCCAGTTGGCCGCGAAGACGAACCAGTTCAACACCTCTTCGATCCGATACTCGCAAGCGGATCTGGAACGCCTTCGAACAACCGGAGGGCAGGCGTGGACCGTAAGGCTGCGCGATCGGTTTGGCGGAGACGAGCTAGCCGGGTTGGCGGTGATGAAGTTCGATCCGGCCAGACAGGCGGCCGTCATCGAGACCATTCTGTTGTCCTGCCGCGTGCTCGGAAGGGGCCTTGAAACCGCGACGCTGGCGTTCCTGAATGAGGTGGCTGCACAGGCGGGCTGCCAATGGCTGGAAGGAGCGATCGTCGAAACCCAACGTAATCAGCCTTGCCGCGATCTCTATCGCAATCACAATTTCGATCGGGTTGCGGATGGCCTGTTTGTTCGCGGCATAGCCGGCAGCACACCGATTGAGAGACCCGCATGGCTTACCTATCTATGATCGGCGGCTTGATGATCGACCATATCGGTCTCACGACTCCGGACCTCGATGCTGCGCTGGCGGGTGTATGGAGCGACGGGGCCGAGATAATCCGAGGTCCGTCGGACAACCTCGAGCGCGGCGTTCGCCAGGCATTTGTGAGAGTTCGCAGCGGAGAGACGATCGAACTGTTGATGCCATTGCCTGGCGCCATGTCACCGATCAGCCGGCATGTGGAGAATGGAGGCGGCGCGCACCATATTTGTTTCATCGTCTCGAATATCGCGGAGGCTGTAAGTGCAGCGCAGCAAGCTGGGGCGCACGTCGTAGTGGCTCCCACACCGGATGCGGCGTTCGAAGGGCGATTGATCGCCTTCCTTTTCGACCGCTTATATGGGCTCGTCGAACTGCTCGAATCGGATCGGCGGCCGCCCGGCGATTCGATCCGGGAGCGTCCGCAACAGGAGTTCGCCCGCTTGCCGGAACGCGACGTGGAGGCCGCTCTGGCACAGGTGTTTGCGGATCTGTTTCCGGCTCTGCGGGAGACGGGTGTGAAGGCGGCCCGGCTGGAAGTGACACCGGGGTGGGACTCGCTTGGCCATATCCGGCTGATCATGGCGCTCGAACAGCGGTTGGGGATGACGATTCCGTCGAGCGCGATCGCACAGTTGGTGAATTACGATGCCGTCGAGGAATTTGTGGCGCGGGGAGCTTCTAGAAGGTCATGATGCATTCCCCGCCTCGATGCCGCTCACTCTCATCTCTCGTTTCGTACGCCGCTGGCCCGCTCGTTCTTGAATCAGGAATGACATGGCGGCGACCGAATGGCTTCGGAAGATCGGCGGCGGCCAAGGAATGCGGGATCGTATTTCGGAGTGAGTGCGCATGAAAGAAGACCAAACAAATCCTCTTCCGGTTGAACCGGGCGACATACGCCAACGCTCCTACCAAGTGTTCCTGCAAGGTCTCGCCGGTCCCTCGGCCGGGTTCGCCTGGTGGTCCGCCGTCGTCATCACAGCGGGCTCGAAGGCCCAAGCCGAGATCTATCGCCAGGAGATCCATCGCCGCTCCGAACACGGCTACCTTCCGCGAAATGTCTCCTGGCACGTGGTTCCCGATCCGGAAGGCCGCCACATTGGCAGCGGCGGTGCGACATTGCGCGCCCTCCAGGCCATCGGCAAAACCGATCCGGCGTGGTGGACAAGCAATCGGGTCCTGGTGATCCACGCGGGCGGCGAGTCCCGCCGTCTGCCTGAGTACAGTTTGACCGGTAAACTCTTCGGCGTCTTGCCCGCACGCACGCCTTGGGGCGAGAACAGCACCGTCTTCGATGAAACCATGGCTCTCTCCACGCTCTGGTTGGAGCGTTTCTCTTCCGGCTTAGTGGTCTCTTCCGGTGATGTCGTCCTGACCTTCGACGCGGCGAATCTGGAGTGGGACCGTCCCGGAGTCGCCGGCGCCGCCATCCGGCAGCCAATTGAAATAGGCACGCGCCATGGCATCTATGTCCTCGACGAGCGCGGCCGCGTGTATTCCTTCCTGCAAAAGCCCACTCTCGCCCAGGTGCGCGCCGCTGGCGGGCTCCTACCCAGCAATGTCTCATCCAGCGATGTCTCATCAAGCCATAATGTCGCGCTCGATACCGGCCTCCTTCACTTCGACTCGAACCTGTCCGCCAGCCTGTCTCATCTGGCTTCCACCCTGCCCGAGATTCCGTTCCTCGACCTCTATCAGCAGTTCACGCTCTCGCTCACCGGCGAGGCGCGGTGCGCGTTGCCCGAGTTGGCCGCCCTGCTGCACGGGGTTCCGTTCCACTGCTCGCTGGTGGAAGGCACGTTCACGCATGTCGGCACCACGTCCCATTTCCGCCGGCTGTTCCAGGGCGGAGTGGTGGACAGCATCCTGGCGCCGGAAAGTGAACTTGGTCCCGGTGCGCTGGCGATCGAATGTCACTCCACGCAGCCGATCCGCGTGGGCGCGGGCGCCATCGCTCATGGTCTGACGGATCTGTCGGGTACCATCGCGGTCGCCGAAGAAACCGTCGTGCACCAGGTGCCCGTCCATCTGCCGGACGGCCGGCGCGGTTTCGTGGTGCGCACCTATGGTGTCGAGGACGATCCGAAGACTCCTGTCTGGTTCGGCCGCCCGATTCTGGAGGTTCTGCAAACTCTCGACCTCGACTCGGAAGAGGTCTGGCCCGGTGTACCTCTCGACGAACGTTGCCTCTGGAACGCTCAGCTTTTCCTGTTCAACAACCACGAGCTACCCCGCCTGTCCCTGGCCACCAGCACCGTGTGCGCGGATCGAGAGGCGCTGGTGGAGGCGCGCGACCGCCGTCGCGATGCGAACTGGCAGGCTTCCGCCGTCGCGCTGGCGCGCTCCGAAACGGACGTTCGCCCGCTGTTGATTCATGCGCCCGGCATCAACGCTCTGGCGGAGACCGGCCGCGCCCTGAGTACGGAAGCAGCGGGGATCGAAGCGAGCGCTCCGTCGGAAGCGGCCAGCCGCCACTTTCAGGCCAGTCTGTTCTATGGCCAGGCAGGGCTTGCGGCGGAGTCGGCGCGCGCCCGTTCCGCGGCATTTCGGGCGGTGCACAAAGCGGTGGCCGGACGCACGCCTGTCTCCGTTCGTGCCAACGGCAACCAGCGTGCGGCACTAGCCTCCTGCCTGACGGTATCGGCTCCGGCGCGGATCGATTTTGGCGGCGGGTGGTCCGACACTCCGCCGTTTTGCCTGGATTGGGGCGGCACGGTATTCAATATGGCCATTACAGTGAACGGCACCTACCCCATTCGCACCATCGTCCGCCCGCTGAGTGAACCCGTAGTGCGGCTGGTCTCTTCGGAAGCCGCCGAGTTGCTGACTGCCGATTCCTTTTCATCCGCCGCCGAGGTCGGTTCCCCATTCGCGATTCATCGCGCCGCCCTCGAGATATTGGGCTTTGTGAGATCCGGCGAACCGATGGATGGCCTGGAGATTCGCACCGAAGTGAGCCTGCCGGTGGGCTCCGGGTTGGGCACCAGCAGCATCCTCGCCGCGACGGTGTTACAGGCACTCCTCGCGATGCGCGGGGAAGATGTAAGCATCCAGGAACTTTCGGATCTGGTTCTAGCTCTGGAACAGTTCATGACCACCGGCGGCGGGTGGCAGGATCAGGCAGGCGGCATTCATCCGGGCGCGAAGTTGACCATGACCGGCCCAGGGCCCCGCCAGCGTCTTCGCGTGGAACCGGTTCTGTGTCCGGCAGGGTTTACGGAACGGTTCGTCTTCTATTACACCGGCATCCGCCGGATTGCGAAAGACCTGCTGGGGCAGGTGGTGGGCCGCTATCTGGCGCGCGAAGTTAAGGCGGTGCAGGTGCTGCACAGCATCAAGACGCTGGCTGTGGAGATGGCGTACGCGATGAAGGAATCCGATTGGGATTATCTCGGCAGCCTGCTCGATCGCCACTGGCAGCTCAACCAGATCCTGGACCCGCACACCACCAACGCGCCGATCAACGCGCTTCTCGAACGCCTCCGCCCATACGTTTCGGGCGCCAAGCTGGCCGGCGCCGGCGGCGGTGGTTTTCTCATGCTGCTGGCCAAAACTCCGGATGATGCCCAGGATCTTCGCCGGTTTCTCGAATCGCTTCCCGGCCCGGGAGCTCTGTATGATTGGGCGGTCGCACCGTTGGGGTTGCACGGCAGCGCATAACTGGTGCCGTCGAGGCCGGCATTCTTACCCGTCAAATCGGTTGCGGAAATATCTCCGATGCTACCCACATGGACGCGTCCAGATGATATAAGTAAATGAGCTTAGGAAAGCACATGCCACGACTACTCACAAACGACATCGTCAAAGCCGCCATCACTGGCCTTGAAGAACAACAGACAAGAATAGACGCTCAGATCGCACAGCTTCGCCAGATGCTCTCCGGTGGCTCCGCCGAGACCGCCGCGCCACCGCCAGCGCCGCGGCGCAAAAGACGAAAGCTGAGCGCCGCCGGCAGGCGGGCCATCGCCGAAGCGCAACGAAAGAGGTGGGCTGAGTCGAAACAGCACGCCGAGCCGCCAGCTCCAGCCGCCCCGGAAGCACCCAAGGCCAAACGCAGAATCAGCGAAGAAGGGATGAAGCGGATCATCGCAGCTACCAAGAAACGCTGGCGGCTGGCGAAAGCAGCCAAGGTGCAGCCCAAAATCGCAAAGACTGCCAAGAAAGCCACGCCAGCCACGAAGAAGGTCGCCGTCAAGAAGGCCGTTATCAAGAAGGCCCCCGCGAAGGCTCCCCGCAAGATGGCGAAGAAAACTGCGCCCGTGAAGAAAGCTGCGGCGACGGAAACAGCCCCGCCCGCTCCACCGTCGGCGACGGGACCTGTCGCGCAATAGGCGGCGTGGCGCACGCACTCGTGCGTGCCGCGTCGGCACTCGTGCCGACGCCCGGTTTTCCGCGCAGGTGTCGAGAGGAGTCTCGACACGGCACGCATGAGTGCGTGCGCCACGTCAATCGTCGTGTTTCTAGTGACAAGAACTGAGCTGGTAAACAAATGAATTCATTTTCCCGATTCCTGGCGCTTGCCGCCCTGGTTGCCTGCCCGGTTGTGGGTAGCTTGACCGCGCAAATCGATCCCTTCGTGCAAATCGAAAAAATGCGCCGCGGGGTGAACATAATCGGCTATGACCCGCTGTGGCAAGATTTCACCAAGGCGCGCTTCCATGAGCGCCATTTCCAGCTCATCCACGAAGCCGGGTTTCAGACCGTTCGCGTGAACCTGCAAGCCTTCGCCCACATGGACGCGCAGAACCGGTTGGACCCGGCCTGGCTGAAGACCCTCGACTGGGTGGTGAAGAATGCCGTGGCCAACGATCTCACTGTGATTCTCGACGAACACGACTTCGGGTTCTGCGCGGAGCACGCCGACACCTGCCGGACCAAGCTGCTGGCCTTCTGGCAACAAGTCGCGGAGGCTTACAAGGATGCGCCGCCGAGCGTGATTTTCGAAATCCTGAACGAGCCGAACGGCGAGTTGACCGACGAGGGCTGGAACGCGCTTCTGAAAGACGCGCTGGCGCTGATTCGCAAAACCAACCCCACGCGCAATATCGTCATTGGCCCCGCTTTCTGGAATAACATTCACCATTTGGACAAGCTCGATCTGCCGGAAGACGACCGCCACATCATCGTCACCGTGCACTACTATCTGCCCATGACGTTTACGCACCAGGGCGCCAGTTGGAGCAAGGACACCGCGCACCTGTCCGGCATAACCTGGGGCACCGATGCCGAGAAGCAGCAGGTGGTGGACGATTTCGCCGGCGTTCAGCAGTGGTCGAAGGCGCACAACCGGCCGATCCTGCTGGGCGAATTTGGCGCGTATGACAAGGGCCCCATCGAATCGCGCGTCCTTTACACGTCCTGGTTGGCGCGCACGGCCGAGTCTCTGGGATGGGCATGGACCTATTGGCAGTTCGACTCGGATTTCATCGTCTGGGATATGGCCAAGGACGCCTGGGTAGATCCTATCCGCAAGGCCCTCATTCCGTAAGAGTGAGTTTGGTAATAGGTGCCGATCGCTGCCGTTGGTCGTGGCTCCGTTACCTACCGACTCGATCTACCTGGGCGGTGGAAGCGTGGAAGAGGGCGCCGGTTTGCCGTCGACGGGATTGGCCTCCATCAACTCGACGCGCGTTCCGTCCGGGTCGAACAGGCCCACTTGTCGCTTGTTGTCCACGCCCAAATTGATTTTCATCTCGCGCGCATAGTCCTTTCGCGCCGGCCGCGCTTCGAGCGTTGCCACAGCCTTGTCCATATCCGGCACGACCAGGCAGATGTGGTGCGCGCCGCCCCGCCGATCCGGCGGCGGGAGCTCCCTGTAGAGCATAAACTCCACGTGGTTGTCGCCATCCGGCACGCGCATATTGACCCAGCTCAACGTTGTGCCAGTCAGGCTGTTACCGCGCCATATCTCGTGGCATCCCAGGATTCCGCCGTAGAAATTAGTGGCCGCTTCCAGGTTGCCCACCAGGATGCCCACGTGCATTAGGCGGTCTGAGATGCGCGTCGCCGGCATGTGTTTGCCGGTGTCTTTGCCGATCAGGCTATCCGCCAGGTATTCCACGATCTCCACAATGTGGCCGTCCGGATCGGTGACCGAAATCTTCTTGTTCCCGACCCGGCTCCGCACCACCTGGTCCGGCACTTTGACCGCGCGCGAGACCAAGTATTGCCGCATCCGCTCAACGTCGTCGGTATAGAGCCCCAGATGGTTCAATTGGCCTTCGCCCTTGTTCGGTTCATTGACCAGCTCCACGTACTGATGGTCGTTGATTTTGACAAAGGCTATCTGCACCGTGCCATCGGCCTTCGGCAGCGTGAAAGCCTCTTCGTAGCCGAGGAAATCCTCATAGAATGCCCGCGCCTTGGCCAGGTCGCTGACGAAGATCGAGTAGTGCGCCACACCGAAAACCTTCGGCCGCGCCGGTGGCGCCTGGGCAGAAACGGACAGGCACAGCAGAAACCCGAGGCAGTATCTCATGTGTTTCAGGTTACGTCCGCCGGCAGACCGCCGCAACCGCCGAGCTCGGGAAAGGCGGAAACACGTAGCCTGTTTTCATGGGCGGCGCAATCTTGCAGGGCTCGGTGGCTTTCGATCAGGAGCGGGCTATTTGGTCGGCTTACGGGGTGGCAGTCCCCAGGACTTTACAAGGGCGGCAATTCCCGGTTGAATCTTCATGATCCGTTCGTAGTGATATCGCTCATCGAAGACATTATGGTGACTCAGTATTACACTCTGCCAGCGCGGATGCGGTTGGATATCGCGGTGACTGGCGCACCACGCAAAGACATCGGCCATTTGCAGCGCCGGAGTGCGTCGCATATTGATTTGGCCGATTTGAGTAATGCGCTCCAGCATTGGAATTCTCTTGCGGGTTGTCGCCTTATTCTTCCGGTCCAGAATGTGCCCCATGTAGGGCTCGCCTTGGTCGAAGAAAAGATGGAAGAAATCGGTTTTCATTCGATAGCCTAAGTCGAGGCATCTATAAACTACCTGCGTTGAAAGCAGCTCCGAAACCGTCCTTGGGACCTCTGGGTTATCTGCACACGCACGCAGATAATCTTTCAGGTATATCGTGACCGCGTAGGGAACCAGGCCACGCCTACGCATAGTGGGTCTTTGAATCACAACGCGCTCGTCGATAATCTTCACGCAGTCTGAAACGAATGCTTCCCGGCTGGCATCGCACCAGCCCTCACGGTTTGAGTATGGAGAAGCGCCTGCCACCAGATCAGTTGTGTGCAACCAATCGGCGCCGTGTTTTTTGAGCGTTGCGCGCCAGTCCCGCTCAAATGCTCTCCAGAGATCAATTGTGCCCGACACCGAAGCCAGCGTAACAACGTCATATTGTGTACTGTCGGCTTCGTTGCTGCCGTCAAAGAAACTCTTGAGAACCATCAGGGCATGGCCTTTTGGAGGAGGTTCATGGACCAGCCAGTGACAAACAGGCTACGTGTTTCCATCTTTCTGCCCAAGTTCGACCGCTGCGCCCGCGGCTATCCCTCGAACGCCTTGCGCACTTGTCCCACCGCCCACGCTAAATCCTCTTCCGAGATGATCAGCGGCGGAGCTAGGCGAATCACGAAATCGTGCGTCTCCTTGCACAGCAGGCCCAAGTCTTTCAGGCGCTCGCAGTAGGAACGCGCGGGCACCAGCAGCTCGATGCCGATCAGCAGGCCGCGGCCGCGGATCGCTTTGATGTGAGGATGGCGGATCTTGCGCAGCTCATACAGCAGCCACGCGCCCAGCTCGGCTGAGCGATCGGCCAAGCGCTCTTCCTCGATCACGCGCAACGCGGCACGCGCCGCCGCGCACGCCAGCGGATTGCCGCCATAGGTGCTGCCGTGGCTGCCGGGGCGGAACACGCCCAGAATCTCGCGTGACGAAACCACCGCCGACACCGGATACACGCCGCCCGAAAGCGCCTTGCCGAGCACGTACACATCCGGCTGGACGTTTTCGTGCTGACAGGCGAACATCCTGCCGGTGCGGCCGAGGCCGGTCTGGATCTCGTCGGCCACCAGCAGCACACGCTCGCGCGCGCACAGTTCGGCCGCCTGTTGCAGGTATCCATCGGGCGGAATCAGGATGCCGGCCTCGCACTGGATGGGTTCGATCAGCAGCGCGCAGGTGCGCGGCGTAATCGCGGCTTCGAGCGCGTCAATGTCTCCGAAGGGCACGCTCACGAAGCCCGGCGTGAAGGGCCCGAAGCCGTCGCGGTAGAGCGGCTCGCTGGAGAAGCCGGTGATGGTGGTGGTGCGGCCGTGGAAATTGTTCTCGCAGACGATGATCTCGGCTTCGTCGCGCGGGATGTGTTTGAAGGTGTAGCCCCAGCGGCGAACAGCCTTCATGGCGCTCTCGACGGCCTCGGCGCCGGTGTTCATCGGCAGCACCATCTGCATGCCGCAAATCTGCGCCAGCTCCTCGCAGAAGCGCGGCAACTGGTCGTTGCGAAACGCGCGCGAAGTCAGCGTCACGCGCGACATCTGCTCCATCATCGCCTGCACAATGCGCGGATGGCAGTGGCCCTGGTTGAGGGCCGAGTACGCGCTCAGGCAATCCAGGTAGCGGCGCCCGTCCACGGCGTACACCCACACACCCGCGGCGCGCTCCACCACCACCTCGAGCGGGCGATAGTTGTGCGCGCCCCAACGGTCTTCCAGCTGGATCAGGTCTCGGGCGACCGCATCGGATTCGACTTCATGCATGGCGCGTCCCTTAGTCTCCCGAGCGCTGGCCGCCGCCGCTTTCGGAAATCTTGTTGGGACCCATGCCGAGATGGGCGGAAATCTTGGTGGCCTCTTCCACCGCCCGCGCCAGCACCGAGCGGATGCGCCCGTCCTCCAGCATCAGCAGGCCGCCGATGGTGCAGCCGGCCGGCGTGGTGACATCATCGCGCAGCGCGGCCGGATGGCGGCCGGTGGAGAGCACCATGCGCGCGCTCCCGAGCGCCGTTTGCGCCACCAGCGTGAGGGCAAGCTGCCGCGGCAGCCCCACCCGCACGCCGGCATCGGCCAGCGCTTCCATGATGAGGAACTGATAGCCCGGTCCGCTGCCGCTGAGCGCGGTGACGGCGTTGAAATGAACTTCGTCCACTGGAATGCACCGGCCCACCGCTTCGAAGATCGCCTGCGCGCGCTGCAAGTCGGTCTTGCTGGCATAGCGCCCGCGGCAGATCACGGTCATCCCCTCGCCCACCACCGCCGGCGTGTTGGGCATGGCGCGGACCACCGGATTCTCGGTGCCGAGCAGCGACTCCAGCCGGTCCGTGCCGACGCCGGCCATGATCGAGATCAGTAGCGTCTCGCGCCGCAGTCCGGCGTTGCGCAACGTGGCCAGCACCACCGGCGCGTCGTTCGGCTTGACGCACAGCAGAATCAGGTCGGCGCCGGACACGCGCGCCTGGTAGTCGGATTCGACCGCGATGCCGAGCGCCTCGGACGCGGCATCGCAGGTGGCCGGATTCTTATCGCCAGCCCACACGCGGTCGTGCGCGACCAACTTGCCGGAGAGCAATCCGCGCAGCAGCGTTTGACCCATCACGCCAGCGCCGATGACGCCGAGCGTGGCGCCCTCGCCAATTACGGATACAGTTTCGGTATGTTCCGGTTTCTTCGACATGGAGATGACCTCGATTCAGGCGAGAGAGTAGGCGGGCGAGACCCGCTGCTTGTCTAGGAACCTGATTCTTGAAAGTAACATATAGCAGGGACAGACTTCTCCGTCCCAATACGCCGCCTTTGCGCCGCGTGGACAGAGCGGTCTGTCCCCCCTCGTGCGCCCAGACACATGCATTAAACTGTTGATGAGCAACCGAGATGACCGACTTCAGGGAAATACGACGAAGAGACAGGGCGCTTACCGAGGAGCAGGCCCGCGAAATTCTGGCGGGCGCCGAGCATGGCGTGTTGGCCACCCTGGGGGCTGACGGGTGGCCCTATGCCATCCCCGTGAACCACGTGCTGTCCGGGAGTGTGCTCTACATTCACTGCGCCGTCGAGGGGCACAAACTGGAGAACATCGCCCATGAGGAGCGGGTTTCCTTCTGCATTGTGACGGGGGCGAAGGTCTTACCGGCCACGCTGTCCACTCTCTATGAGAGCGTTGTGGTGTTCGGCCGGGCGGCCCTGGTAACGGATCCCGCCGAGAAGCGGCGTGCGCTGGAGCTTCTGGCCGTTCGTTTCTGCGGTTCGCTGACGCCCGAAGCGGAGCAAACCATCGCCGCCTCCGCCGCCCAGGCAGCCGTAGTGCGCATCCATCTCGAACGAATCACCGGTAAAGCCCACCGTTCCGCCTGACCGCGAATCCGCGGCCGAGGCCCGGTGGGACCGATCGTTCCCACGAGGGGAGGCTAAATTGTTGAAAACAATAAAAACCAGTTGTCAAAAATGGGTCCGATCGTTCCCACGGGGGCCGCTGACCAAAGCAAAAGGAAGCGGGCCGCCCAAACAGCCTACCTCCTAATCTCACTGTGGCACAGGATGACGGGCGGGCACCGCGCCGGAAGGCCGGAAAAGGGTGTAAGGCCTGTCGGGACAGTGGATTGGGAAAATCGCAAAAGCGGTGATTGAAAGCGGAGGGAGCCATCGCGTCAGCGCCAACAGTTTGGCAGGCCGGGGGCCTGCCCCACGTACCGCATCAGCCCGCGGCTGCCGCAACCACCGATTCCCGCGCCGCCTCGATCCGCTCCAGGTCCGCGCGAAGTTGCGGTGTCCGTTTCTTGCTGCCGCTTCCCACCAGCCGTTCGACCGTGGCCATCAATTCATCCAGGCGCCGCCGGGCTTCCTTCTCGACGCCCCAAAGCGCGCCATTGATGCTTTCTTCCCACTGCGCGCCGAGCCGGCTGAGGTTTTGTTCCACCAGATAGGGGATCGAACGCTCGAAATGGCGGCGCACCACGGCCTCGATCGCAAACGCAGGCAGAATGGGCGACAGCACTTCCCAGTTTCTATCGAACACCCGGCCGATTCTGACGCTGGGCGCGCTGGGCTCGACGACATCGATCTCGGTCTCCGTCGTCCGCAGCGGCACGCCGAACCCCCGCATCGCGCGATCCGACAGGCGGTCTCGAAACTGTTGCAGCACGCGAAATGTCTGCTGCCGCACCTGGCGCAAAGGCTCCAGGAGCGAATCGCGATGGCGGTCGGAAAGCGCCGTAAGCTCGTCGCGCAGGGCGCTCGCCAGCCAGTCTTCGAACGAGCGGCGCATGGTGCCCAGGCTCCTGGTCCATTTCGGAAATTCGCTCTCGAAGGCCGCGAATAACGCGCTCTCCACTTCGCCCTGGTGCGCCTCCAGCCGTTGACCGATGTCGGCCCGCGCTCCCGCCGAGGCATTTTGCGCCAGCAGCCGGATCACCGACTTCACGTCGTCGAGCGCCTCCTTTTCGCCGAGCAGTTGCTCATTCAGCGCCTGGCGCTCCGACTGCAGCACTTCAGCCGACTTGAGACTCAGCGCCAGGAAGTCGCTCAATTCGCCCAGCAGCGTGTCGATCTTCCGCATCAGGATGGACTCGCGCTCTTCGGCAAAGCGCTCCAAGGTTCCGCCGGCAAGCTCGGCTTCGAGCGCCTCGCGCAAGTGCTCAAAGCCGGGCTTGGTCGAATAAGGAAAGACTTGCGGCGTCCCGGGGAAGTTCCTCGAGAGCTGTGCATGCACATATTCGATAACTTCCTCGAGCTCCGGTTCGCTGAGGAGGTCGACTTTCGTCAGCAGCACGGCCACCTTCGGCGTGTACCGGTAAAGGCTCTTCAGCAGATCGATGTCGCGCTGGGAAAGGGGCGGATCGACGCTGACCGCCACTAACGCCAGTCCCGCATGCGGCAGCCACGATAACGCGGCTTGCGTATTGTGAGAAAGCGCGCTATCGAGACCCGGCGTATCGACGAACTGCAACCCGCGAAATCGCCGCAATTCCGGCAATTCCACCGTGATCAGGACGACTTCCCTGGTGTTCTCCGGGTTAGTTTTCTCGGAAATGTAGCGGCTGATCCCATCGAGCGGAACCTCGGGGTCGCGGCCATCCTGGTGGTGCACGCGCGCTTCTTCGTGAACGCCATAGCGGATTTTCGTGACCACGGACGTAACCGGCACGACACCGACGGGCAGGAAGCTGCGTCCGAGAAAATGGTTCAGGAAACTGCTCTTGCCGGCTTTGAATCGTCCCAGCACGGCAACGCTGATCTCGGCGTCCGCTGCCAATGCCCGTGCGCCGGCGAGCAGGCCGGCGAGCGCGTCAATGTCGTATCGCGCCGCCACCTCCTCCGCCATGTCCAGTTTCGTCGCTAGCCGTGAATTGTATGGCATGTTCGTGAATCACTCGTTGCAATCCGCGTTGTGGGCGGCGCCGTTTGCTTCGGGACAATTGCCTGGCGTCACCCGAATCACAGCTCCTTCCGATCAGGAGCTACTATTCCCGAGCCAGGATCCACACGGTCGATGGCGGGTTCCATCACCGAAAATTCAAACAAGATATTATAGCGTCTTTTTGTACTATTTTGACAATCGATTCTGCGACAGTGAGCCCGCGACGCGCCGTCCACGGAAACAGGTACCCACGAGCCACCGGCCGGCGACGCCGGCGCGAGCGACCAACGCCTGTCGACGCGAACCGCGCCGGACGCGCCACGAACCGCCTCCGTCGTGCCGCTGCGGCGCACACGCGGTGCCGTTGAGCGTTCCGTTCCGTGCACGTTGGATTCGCCGAGCGGAACGCCGCGGTTTCCCTGCGGCGGAAACCGTCTCGCTGCTGTGACGATTCCGCGGGCTTCGCGCAGCGCGCGCGGAGAGGGCAGCGGGCGGTCTGGCGTGCTAGGGAACCGATGGCTTCAGTTGGGCCTTGAAGAACTCGACTATAGCGGCCAGGAGCTCATCAGACGACCTTCTGTTGGGCTGGAGCCTGTTAGCCCAGTCGCGTCCCGGGTGCAACACATCCCACGAAGGCACTTGCCCCTCATGACGGCCCTTGCCCGGATCATGATTTCCAAACCCATCAATGAGGTGGTTCCAGACAGGAGAGAACGTTTGGATCAACAAAGATTCACCCAGCGGGATCCATATGTCGTCCACGGTCAGGTAGCGGCAGCGGAAGTCGGCAAGATCGAGGTTCTTCACCTGCTGGATGGAATCAGCATGCTGAGCCAGGCGACCGTACAAGACCGTCCCTGGGGCGGCGTCAAGACCGAACCCGCCCTTTCGAGCACCAGCGGGAACGGCCTTTCCGACGTAGATCGGCACCTCGTGCGGGCGTTTCGACCTCAGCGAGATGGGGCGCTGTGGGCAGGGCTATTGGCCCGAGGGTGGCCAGGCGCAGGACCGTGATCCGCCTCCGCCGAGGGTACCCAAACCCACGCCTGCACGTAGGCCCCGTCGCCCGACGCGGAGACACGCGCATCGGCGTCCACCTCGATTTGGCCCTCTTCTTGGTACATTTCCCTAGCGCAGCTTCGATACCGTTCGTCTCTCTTCATAAGTAGCCTCCGCCTGCGGCTTTGGCAATCATCTCATAACCCTAGAGGGAACTGCTCTTCGAGCACGACCCTGGAGAGCCGGAATCCGTCGACAAGGCAAATCGGATTCTTGCCTTCTTCGCTCGCCTCATTAATGGCTGCCTTCGAAAAATGACCAGTCGTGATGACAGCTCCCCTGGCGAATTGCTGTAAGCTTCCGCGCAATTCGGCGACCTCCTTGCGCCCGACAGAGTGCAGCCATCGTTTCGCCTGCACCTGAACCAGCGTGTTCTCGAAAATCCAAGCCCGGCCGCCGGCCCTGGCGTTCACGTCAACGCCGCCATCAGCGCTAAACTTCGTGACGCAGACCTCCGAAAAGCCACAGTGCATGAGCAAGTCCCTGACAAAGCACTCGAAGGATCTCGGCTCCATCGCCAGTAGCGTGCCACGGACACGCTCAATCCGCTCGATGTTCTCAGGCTTCTGGTTGTTGTGCTCGTCAATGATTTCATCGTCGTCGGGGCTACCGGCGGCCTGGAGCCGCGACTCGATTAGCATTTTCCGGGAAAGCTCGTCTGCACTCGCCAGCGGTACGACGTTCAGCTCGCGATGGATCCTGAATTCGAAGAGCCAAACCGCACGAGCCTTCCCATCGGCGTCCAACTGGGTGTCAGGATAGTGGCGGAGGTATTGGAGCAACCCAAGGTACCTCCAGCGCCTCGGACCCACCGACTTATCTCTTCGGCTGGCGACCAGGGTAAACCCGTGAACAGGAAAATTGGATAGCTTTTGCTCGATGAGCCGGCTATTTGCGCCGGACAGCGTCTGCTGGCCGAGTCTTCCGGCGGCTGTGTAGGTTAGGATTTCCCCTTCCAAACGGTCATGGTAGGGATTCTCAGCAGCGCTGTGCAAGCTCTGCGCGGAGGTGAAAATGACAGCCTTGAGGACCGCCTCGCCATTCATTCCAAGGCGGATGCCGCCGGTGTTGGACACCTTCAGAGATCTGAAGATCTCGTCGTTCGAGTGTAGTTCACCAACCTGAAATGCCTCAATCATTCCATTGATTTCGTGAATCGCGCTTTCGGTTGCCTTCAAGCTTGGGCTCCCAGAAGTCCCGCCGCGACTTTGGCATTCGGCACAACGCACAGCCCGAATGCCGATGCCAGAAACAACCATGAACGAATATCACGCTTCTCAGCCGGGCGAGCGCCAGATCCGGCTTCCCCGGCAGCCTAGCACTGTGAAGGCGGTACCTGAAACCGAGTCCGTACACGAGGCGGCGAACAGCGAGTTCGGGCTTCGTGTCCTTCCCTCTGACACGGCCCATCCTTTCGCTGCGCTCTTGCGGGGAGAGTGTGTCCATGCCAACCTCCGCCTCAGCTAAGTCCCTTTGAAACATTGTCGTCCCTGATCGCGTTGGCTGCAAGTGGGGGCAGGCCGCGGTGGACCGCGACGGACGGGACGTTTTCCGGGTGTCACGCGACAGATCCCGTGATACGACGGTCACGGCAGCGGAACGGCTCTAACAGGCGACCGCTTGAGCGAGCGAGGGACAGACGGAACGTTCACGAGCGCGCAGGGGCTTGCCCGCTCCACGCAGGCCACGGAGGCTGCCTGGCGACGCATACTCAGGGGCATCTAGAATGGAGATGTGAACGAGATGCCAGACTGGCAGCCAGCGGCCTACAAGGATTATCGGTGGATCGTCGCCGATCCAGAACTCCTGGGCGGGAAACTGGCCGTTCGCGGGACGCGGCTGGCGGTGTCTCTGATCCTCGAATGCCTCGCGGGCGGCATGTCTCTCGAAGAGATCAATGACTCCTTCGATTGTGCCTTTCCGCCTGAGGCTTTGCCTGAGGTCTTGAAAGTCGCATCCGAGCTCACCGGCTCCTTCCATGTGGCTGCTTGATGCCAACATGGACGGCGAATCCATTCGTCGCTAAGTTTCGGGGCAGGGCGGAGTCGAGCAAAGAAATGTCGAGATGACTCTCGACACAGCAGGCTTGACAGCCCGCGCCACGACGGCAGAGTGAGTTATGAGAGGTGCGGCTTCGCGACTAATCCGCGACTGCTAATTCCGCCCAGCCCGGCAGCGTTGCGGGGCGGTTGTTCAGGAAAACGATGCGGCGGGTTTTCGGGAACGGGAGGTTGCTGTCCAGGGCGCGGTTGTAGATCACGTACTGGCGGAGGATGTCGCGGTAATCGGAGTTGCTGGTGTCGAGCCAGGCGCTCTTGGCGGGCAGGCCGCCTCCCCAGCCGAGCGAGAGCAGGCAGGAGCCGCGCTCGCGAGCTTCGGCCAGGCGCTGCTCCAAGGCTTGCAGGCTCTGGTCCAGCAGGCCCATCCCGGCCCACGATGCGTACTGGCGCTGCAAGTCGAGCAGGCCGGCGGCGTAGACGTTGGCGGCCTCGAAGAAGCGGGCGCGGTTCAACGATTCGGGCCAGCGCACGCTGCGGCGCACTTCGGGCCCCAGCAGAAAGCGATTTTCGTTCCAGCGGCCTTCAAAGACCGTGCCGGGCGCGGCCATCTCGGCGAACACAGGCGTCGAGTCCTCGGGACGCGCGCCATCCACGGCGCCGCGCGGGCTTTGCTTCCATCCCAAAACCAGGCCGCCGGCGCGCGGTTGCAGGGTGGAGGTGCGCAGCAGGTAGACTTTGAATGCGTCGTTGGCGACGACGGCCGAATCGCCAGCGCTGACGAAACGCATGCGGCTGGAGCCGCTCGATCCGAGCGCCTGTTCTTCGACGCTTTCCGCAGGACGGCGCGGAGGCCGTTCGGTCTTCACCTTTTGGGCGACGTCCTGCAACATGCCATCGCGCCAATTGGCGAACAGCATACCGGTGCGCAGGGCTCCTTTGATGGCGGCGCCGGGCAGGTAGGGGCCGGAAGCTCCGGCGGCGAACGTCGGTATATGCAGGCTCTCGCCGGCGGCGCGGTTCCAGTAGGCCGAGTAAGCCGCGTTTTCGAACGGGATGCGGCGGCCGGCGAAATTCTGCGCGAAGCCGCCCCAGGAAGCGAACTCGAGCTTGTCGGCGGTCTTGAGCTGGGCCAGATAGCTGTCCAGGCGCGGTCCTTTGGCGAGCAGGCGGAAGATGCGCCACTGGTCGAGCACGTTGACGTGGTCCTTCCAGACCATGTAATCGATGGGGCTCAGCTTGCGGCCGTCCCCGACCAACAGCGGCGTCAGACATGTGAGGCGGTATCGCATCAACTCACCTCGGGCAGCGGGATGGAAACCGCGAAGCCGGCGCGGAACACGGGATGCGGGAAACCGCCGGGCGCCACATCGGGCGCTGCGCCGAGAGGCGCGGCAGGGGCATAGATCACCGATCCTTCCCCGACCATCCGCACCGTCTTTTTCAACTCGCCCGATCCGGCCGGGCTGTCGATGCGCCCGCCGCGCTCGACCAGCCAGTAATTGCCGCGCGACCAATCCACCGCGTCCTGCTCGGCCGGGGCGAATAACGAGAGCAGCCAGTGAGGCTTGGGACCGGCTTCGAAGACGCTCGCTTCCTCCGGCAAGACTTCGGGCACGGGCGCGTCTTCGACGGGCTCTTCGGCAACTTCGACGGGTTCTTCCAATTCGAGCACGCCGACGGCGGATGCAGTTTCGCGCGCGGCATAGGCGGGCGCGGCTGCGCTGTCGAGAAAGGTGCTTCCGTCGGGAGCTTCGGTTTGCGGCGGGGCAGCGGGTCGGGGGGCGATAGCGTCTGTTCCACTCACTTCACTCACTTCTTCGGGCGCGGGTGTGAGCGATTCCTGCGGTTGGCAGGCGATAGCGCCTGCCCCACTTTCCTCGGTTGGCGGAGCCGTTTCGACCGGCGTGCCGCGGTCCTGTGCCACGGGCGGGAGGATCAGTTCCGGTAGAGTGCCTTCGGTAAACTCGGGGGCTTCGGAGCGGCCCCAGCCGCGCGAGCGTTCGCCGCCAAAGCCGCTATCGGCGAGCAGGCGGAAGGCCGCCTTGACGGGATCGCGCCAGCGGCTCCAGGCCGGCTCGTCGTGAAAAGCCGCCACCAGCCAAAGTCCGGCGCCGGCGCGAAATTCCAGGCAAGCGATCGAATGCCGCTCGCTCGATCCGCTCAAGCGGTCCACGGCGGCGCTAAAGCGCACTGCGGTGCGGAAAGGGCCCAGGCGTCCCGCGGGCACCAGGCATTCGCTGGGGCCATCCATGCTCCAGGCGTTCTCATCCGGCCGGACGCCCGCCACCAGCGACTGCACCATGGTGAGGGGCACGAAGCGCGCGCTTTTCCATCGTACGCGAGCTCCCATCAGCGATGGCGATTGCGGCGGCCAGATGGTCCGCGGCGGCACCACGAAGCCGATTTCGTCGAGAAACGGGAAGCACGAGCTGAAGGAAACCGCGGGCTCGCCGCCGCGCGCGGTCGAATCCAGCCACTCTTCGAACACGCCCAGGCGCGCCATCGCGGCAGTCACCGCGGCGTAGACGGAATCGCTGTGGTAGATCGAGTCGACCCGATTGCGGGCGCCCGAATCGGGCCCCACGCGCCACGGCCCCGTTGGCCGCAGCCTGACGACTAGCCCATGCGTCATGACTCCTCGCGCAGGAAGGAGAACGCCGAATCGGCGACCGCTGCCTGAATGACTCCCAGGGCGGCGCCCGCCGCGATTTCTTTTTCCGCCGCGCCCTTAGCGTAATGGTCGCGGCCGCGCCACACCAGGCGAAGCTTGCTGAAAGAGACACGACCGCTGCCGCGCGAGCCGCCGCCGCCCAGCGCATCGTCTTCGAGCAGCCGCAGGCCTTCCAGCACGCGCAGAAAGAGCGGGGCGTCTTCCTCGCAGAGCACGTCCATCACCAGCCGCGCATGGAAGCGCGCGCCGGCGGGCACCCGCTCGATGGTGCGCGGGTTGGCCTGGGAGGTGATGCGGTCGATGGCGTTCTCGTTCTTGACTTCGGTCAGCTCATCGTCCAGATTCTCGCGCATCTGCGGCGTAATGCTCTCGACGTCGAGCGGCGCGTCGAATACGGCCAGCCGCGCCGGGGTGGCCTGGCTGGTCTCGAGCGTTTCGCCTTGCACCCGCTCCATGCGGCCCGGGCTGCGCCCGAACAGCAGGCAGATCTCGTCATCGGCGCGGTCGCTCTGGTGGATGCGGACTTCCTGACCCTTGCGGCGCGACAGGAAGACCAGCTCGGCGGGGACGGCCAGGCCGGAGCTCTGCTCGAGCAGCGAGCGGATCTTGCCGCGCAGCGAGCTGCCGGGCACGTACGGTCTGCCAAAGGCGTCTTTGGCCACGGGATTATCGGAGCCGCCGATTTCGAGCGAACCCTTGCCGGCGCCAACGTGCAGGCCGGTTTCGCAGGTCATCTCGGCTTCCAGGATCAGCTTGCCGATGAGTTTCAACTCGGTTTGGGAAGTGTGTGCGCTCATGCTTTACTCGTTGTAGGCCACGATGGCCTCGAACAGGTCCTTGAACCGTTCGTAACCCTTGGTGTCGTTTTTCCGCGTCACCTGCAGCAGCAGTTTCTCCAACTGGTCCAGGCTGCGCAAGCCATGGCGCGCGATGGTATAGGCCAGGCGCGCGCGGAGCATCACGAATTCGTGCTGGCGCCCGCTTTCCGGCGCGCGCACGGCGCGGCGCACCGCGCCATAGAGGCGGCGCAACTGGCTTTTGGTGCCGGAATCCATGTCGCGCATGCGGCTGACCACGGAGTGCGCCTGGTTATCCAGATAAAGGCTGTCGTGGATGAGCTTCTCAAGCTCGATTTCGGGCGGGACTTCGAATCGCCCGCGGTCGGGGCCTCTGCGGTCGCCGCGATCTCCGGCCCCCCGATCTCCGCGATCGGGACGCGGTCCGCGGTCGCCCTGCGGCGGCCGCCCTTCCCGCGGTGGCCGTGCTTCCCGGCTCCGCTGCTCGTTCTCTTGTGTCATGTGCTAAACCTCGGTCACCAATCTGGCCCACTCCAGGGCCACCAGCCCGGCGGGCCGCATCTTCACTTCGGCGGATTTCCGGCCGATCATTTCATTAATCAAATGGGTGCGCAGCTTCTGAAATTCGCGGTCGCGCGTGCCGCTCAGGATGCGGTTGAAGCGGCGCTGGAAACGCCAGGTGCGTTGGGTTTCCGCCTGGCCGGCCGGCCCATCGGCATAGGCTTCGTGCCGGTAGAAACTGCGCAACTGATACAGAAACTGCCGCGACATGCGAAAGTCGTGAACCAGGCGCGTCACCGTGTCCTTGAGTTCCGCCGCATCCGCCAGGTGGCGCCATTCGAGGATGCGCCCCAGCAGATAAATGCAATCCTTGTCGGCCGATTTCGCCAGGCCCAGATTGCGCCCGGCGTCCTGATACACCGCCGCCAGCGGATAGTAGGATTCCGGCGCCAGCGCAATCGCCATCGAAATGGTCTTGCCCTCGGGGCCCGGATACTCCTTCAAATTCTCTTCCGTGAAACGGTGGAACAGCCGCTGCACTTCGCGCGCCAGCGCGATCAGCGCGTCCCACGCCCCGTACACGGCGAAATCGTCGCCGCCGCAATAGAGGATGCTGACCTTGCGCCAGAACTCGGGCAGCGAGCACAACACTTCCAACTCGCCGGCGAAGAACTGCTTGTAGAGCACCGAAAGCGGCACGTGCTCTTCAATCGAATTGACGCGCCGCAGCCGCAGCCCGAAGTTATCCACGTCGCCGCGCAGCACGCCCCAGATGGCGCGCCCCTGCGAACGCCGCGCCAGCGTCTGCACCGGCGCAGCCTGCTTGCCGTCATCGCTGGGCGCCGCGTGGCGCGCCAGGAGGATGGCGTCGGGCGAAAGATTGGCGGTCAGGCTCCAGGAATACTTGGCGCCCTCCACCAGCACTTTCCCCGGCGATTCGGGAGACCAGCCCGCCTGCGCAGCCTCGCGGACCTTGGCGCCCAGCTCCTTGGCGAAGTAGGTGTCGGCCGCATGGTTCGGAATGGCCGTGGAAGGCAGGAACGCGCCTTCCCCGATGTCCGCCAGCGGCCGGTTGCGCTGGTGATCCAGTTCCTCGTTCAAGCGGCGCCGGATCACCGACCAGTCGCCGAGATTGTCGGTCACGCCCCAAATCAGCTTGACGTGCCCGGAACTCAACTCGGCCATCTGCCGCGCCGCCGCCCGCAGGAAATCTTCGGCCGTTTCGCGCACCGCGCCCGGCAGCACCAGCAGGAACTGGCCGCCGCCGCTCGAACCCAAAAGGATGCGCGCCAGCCCGAGCTCTGCCAGCAGCGCACGCGGCAAGACTTCGCTCATCAGCGTGATCCACTGCGACCGCCCGGCGAGCAAATCCTCACCCGCGGAACGCGCGGGGCGTCCTTCGGCGGCAGCCGCCGAAAGAAACGCTTCGGTGCCCAGGATTTTGCCTTGGAGCAGGATTTGTTCGGCCATGAATGGTGCTCTAAGCCTTGAGAAAGACTAACTGTAGCACAGAAACCTGAGAGGTACAGCGGCCTTGTTTGACTCTGGTTTTATGTCCCGCGTTCGTATCCTGGCAGCGCTTGCGATGCTAGCCGCCGCCGCTGGCGCGCAGACCGTGCGCCCTCCGGCCAACGGAACCACGACCCGAGCTAGAACCGCGGCTTCTACCGCCCAGCCGCGTATGAGCGACGCACAACTCGAAGCCAGCATCCGCGCCAGATTAGCCAAATCGCAGAAGATATCGCAGGACCATTTTCAGGTCCACGTGCAAGGCGGTGTGGCCACCATCGAAGGCAAAACCGGCGTGGTGCAACACAAGGGCAGCGCCACCCGGATGGCCAAAGCCGCCGGCGCGCTGGCCGTGAATAACCGCATCCAGGTTAGCGATGCCGCAAAAGAGAAAGCCGCGGCCAATCTGGAAACCGGCCGGCGCCGCGCGCAGATCAAGCGCGGCGATGCACGCAGCGATTCGCGCAGCGACTCGCAGCAGCCCCATTGACTCGCCTCGGCAAAGGGGAAGCGTTCAACGAGAAAACCCCGTGCGAAAACGGGCGGGAAATGACCGCGCAGCTGGAAACTTCGCCGCGGGATACGGTAAGGGACAGACGATCGCGTATTGTCGTCTGTCGTGCCTCATTAGCGTACGAACATTGACAGACGACAAAAACCGATCGTCTGTCCTACCCCTACACTTGCGGACTCTTCTTGCGCGTTGGAGCCTTGGCGAAGTACAGGCCGACGGCGCGATCGATGTTGGCGCGGGTGAGGCGGACGGCGCGCCCCTCGTACTCAGCGATTGCCTTCACCAGTTTGAGAATGTCCAGCGGATAGCAGGCCCGTAACGTACTGGCGCCAGCGGCCATGCAGCGCTCCCGCATGTACTCGGCGCAGCCCGTCTCGGCGGGCACGCTGTGGACGGTGATGACCTGCTTGACGATCAGGTCGAAAATCTCGTCGGTGACGTCCTCCACCAACACCTTGGTCTGGATGCGGCGCAGGAAGGCCTCGTCGGCCAAGTCCTCCGGGTCCAGGTTGGTGGAGAAGACCACCATAAGTTCGAACGGCACCTGGAATTTCATGCCTGAGGCCAGCGTGAGGTAGTCGACACGGCGGTCCAGTGGAACGATCCAGCGGTTGAGCAACTGCTGCGGGGCGACCATCTGCCGCCCGAAATCGTCAACCACCAGAATGCCGTTATTGGCCTTCATCTGGCACGGTGCGATGAATACGTGGGTGGCCTCATCGAGGCGCAGTTCCAGCATCGCGGCCGAAAGCTCGCCGCCCATGGTGATGCAGGGTCGATGGCAAAGCACCCACCGCGGATCGAGAAACTCGTCTTCCGCTTCGATTTGCTTGTGCACGATGGGGTCGAAGACGGCAATGATGTGCCCGTCCACCTCCACGGCGTACGGCACGATGATGGTGTCCTGGTAAATTCGCAGAATGCGCTCGGCGATGCTGGTCTTGCCGCTGCCCGTTCCGCCGTACAGAAACAGCGACTGGTGCCCGATCAGCGAGGGGCCCAGTTGATCCAGCAAATTATCCGGCAGGACCAGGTCGTGAAACGCCCGGCGCAGGCTGTCGCGGTTGAGGCGCAGTTTGGCATTCTGCCCTTTGACCACTTCGTGGTACTGCTGGATTGAGACCGGTGCCGGTCCCACGTACTGGCAGACCTCGCTGCGCGCCGTGGCCAAGTGCCGGCCCCCGGCGGTCAGCGTGAACGAGTAATCGTTGCCGACCATACCCTTCACTTCCAGCAACTGCTGCTGCCGGAACTCATGAAACACGGTTTCGAGAACCGGGAAGGAGAGTTTCAGAGTTTCGTGGAGTAGAGCCAGCGTGCCGGTTCCGTGGAGCCACAGAAAGCGCAATACCAGATCGCTGACCATCGCGCGCGGGATTCCCAGTTCGCCGAGCCGGTCGGGAATAGTTGGCCTGACGTGAACCTCTTCGTTACTCGGCGCGACCGTGATGGCCGCCCCGGAGGACGCCGGTTTCGGCGCGACGGGCGGCTTGATCGCGGCTTTCGGGGCGCCTCGCGATTCCAGAATGATGAGGTTGGGGTTAGTGGAAGAGGCCAAGGTTTCCAGGCTCATAACACTGGCAATATACACTGCAACTCCAGAGGTGAACCAGGATGGCGTTGGTTATCGGAATTACATCAACGAACGGTAGCTCTCACGTGGGGGGAATGATAGTGCGATGCCTCTTAGTACTGGATTGATGGCGCAAGCCGGCAATTACCGATAAACATTGTGGCTTCAATAGATTGCGGAGAACGACGGGGCCGGCGGGCAGCCAGCGCCGGGTGGCCGATCACCACCTGCCGGCTACTGTTTCTCCGCGCCTGTCTCCGCGGGAGGCGGCTTGCAGGCGTCGAGATTCACCGCGAATGCCGCGATCGAGTTCCAAAGTTCGCCTTGCAGGTGCTCGATGTGATAGGACTGCGAAGCCGCATCCGCCCGCACGCGCCAGCCGGCGGCGGGCGTGGTTTGTGGCAGCCGAAGCGGCTTGGCGCTTTGCTGACGGGCGGTCCAGCTTTGACCGCCGTTTTCCGATTGGAACAGCGCGTACCGTTCCTGCCCGCTTCCCTGGCCCCGGTCCAGAATCAGGCTGCCCGTGCTTTTCGAACTGAAGAAGAACTGCAGCACCGCACCGAAGGGGCTTTCCGTAGACTCGCGCAGCACGGCGCGCTCGGTCCAAGTCTTGCCGCCATCCTCGGTGAGCAACAGGAAAGGATTCTGCGGGAGGGGAAACTGCTCTTCGCCGCCGATCCAGCCGAAGCCCGAATCCAGCGACTGGATGCGATCGATTGCCGCGCCGCGGATGCGTGGGTGGGCTTCACTCCAGGTTTGGCCCCCGTTCTCGGTTGCGAGTAGCACCGAATAAAGGGTGGCGGATTCACCGTGAATGTTGCCGGATACCACGGTGCGTTCTCCCCAGTGCGCGGCGGCGGAAAGCTCCAGGAAAATCGGGCACGGATCTTCTTCACTGCAACTCAGTCCCGCCCAACGGATGTCCTCGCCCGTGCAGCGAAATGGCAGTCGCATGGGGCTTCCGCGGTTCTCCAATAAGGCAGGGGTCGCAGCAGGCTGCTCCGCCGCCTGTTCCTGCGCCCGCGATACCAGTCCGCAGGCGGCCGGCAGCGCCAATATCAAGGCGGCGAATCGCATCAAGGCCCAATTGTAGCTCACGCCCAGCGGTCCAACTGAACGCTGCGCGCGAGCTGCCCAAGCGAGGCCGAAGCATATAAACCGCGCGAATAGCCCATAAGGGCTATCGCGCGGTGACTCCTTTGAGCGAACCGGGTTTCATCCGCAACTTGTAACCTGGGCAGCGGGTGGAAACGTCCAGAAGGTAAATCCCCGTTACGACTGCGGGCGCATTCACTCCTATCACCCAAAATGGGGTGTGCGACACAGAAGTGAAAATCAGGCCGCCCGGCGAGCCTCCCAGTAATCCTCGAACCGGCCGTTGAGGTGGCAGCATCGCAGGGCGATGATGGCATTGGCCCCGCGGACAGTCCAGAACATCCCGGATTGTTTAAGCCGGGAGCCGATCACGGTCTTGCAGCCGGCTTCGATCACGCCGGAGCCGACAAACAGGTGCTGGCGGCGAAACTGGGGATAGCGCATGCGCACCGCGTTCCTCTCGAAGTAGGCGGCCTCGGTGCGAATCTTCTCGATCACTTCCGGGTTGGAGGAAGCGGTGGAACGCAGGGCGACCACCAGCTTTTCGATTTTGCCCCGGTCGAGCAGGCGGCGTTGGTGGACCTTCATCCAAACTCTCTGGCCGGCTTCGTCATTGGGATGCAACCTGCGCGCCAGGTCCCAGAGGTGCTGACGCGCGTGATAGAGATCGACAATCTGCTCCGCGCCGGGAAAATGTTGGTCGGCAAGATTCCAGATCCACTCGGCCCCATCGCCCATGACCACCTTCTTTTCCGCGTGGCTCCAGCCGCGTTTCCAGGCCTCCACGTAGATCCGCTTGCCGAACTCTTCGGCGGTCTCGATAGCGCCGGTATAGGTGGTGGAATCCGGGTCGCGGATGGGGTAGCCTTCCTCGTCACAAGCGGTCTGAGTGAAGACGCAGCCCAACTTGACCTCGCGCGTGTGAGATGGCTGACCCTCGATCTTGCCCGGCCGGCCGACGGTCTCTTTCTTCACCGCGGGGACTCCCGTCCCGTCCATTTGTATATACAGGATCGGAATCGGCTTGCCCACCACGATCGGCAGATCCAGTTGCACAGCCCGGCCGATCTCCGCCCACTCACGTGCAGCGATGTTGCCTCCGATGGCCTCGGCCGTCCGCTCCACGGACTTCGTGGTCACTTCCAAACCGGCGAGCAACTTCATCTGCTGGCGTCCATGATCGAAGGGCGCTTCCTGACCGACCACGGCCTGCATGCGGCGCACGCCAGGAGAGAGTTCCGTGTCTTCGATATCCAGTTCGACGTCGGCGGGAAACTGACCGGTGTGACAGTGCGGGCATAAGTAGTAGGGACGCGAGACTTCCAACTTACCCACCGCGGTCAGGATCGGTTTGGAGCGCAGATCCTTGTAATGAGCCTGTTGGCCGCAGATACAAGGATGCGTGCGCTGATCGGCGGGCGGGGGCGGGAAGCGCAGCAGTTCGCCGAGCGCGGCCGCGCCCGCCTGGTGCATGGCCGAGCGCACGGCCATCTCGACGGCCTCCAGATCGAGGCGGCCCGATTGGCGGCGGGCGCTGAAGACGACGCGCAACAGGCTGTCTATTTCGCGGGCGACTTCCTGCTGGATCGCTTCGGCCGTTTTTTTTCGTGGGCGTCGAACGCTGGTTCCTCGACGGGCCGCAAACGGCAGACGGCGCGATTGACCTCGACCAGTTTGCCGGTCAAAGACCGAAACCGCCGGAACTCGGCGACCTCCGCCTCCGCCTTGCGCACGGCTGCCGAGGAGGCGAGATTCTGGGTGGCGGTCTTACCGCCGATCTTCTGGGTGAGCTGATAGTGCGGACCGTGCCCGGGGTCATTAGGTTTGGCGCAGTGACACCCGGGTTTTCCGCAGCGGCGGGTGGCACTGGTGATGGAGCCCGGCTGGAAGTCGCCGAGTTCGCAGATCTGCCGAAGGAGTGTTGATCGGTCGTCGACCAGTGTGGAAAGCGGATCGGCCATGAGGTTCTCCTGCTTACAGTATGCACTACTTTAAGATCCACGCCACAAAAAAAGAAAACCCACGTCCCGTCACTTTCATGTCGCACACCCCCCAAAATGCGCCCGCTTTCTATTTCTGCGCGCGGGTTTTATACTCGATTCATGTCGCGAATCGCGTTTTGCTGTGTGTGGCTGGTGCTTCCGGCCTGCTTCGCGCAGACCACTACGCTGCGGCCCGACGCGGCGCCGGCGGAAGATCCCGAGATGCGCGCCGAGGCGGTGCGGCTGATGGAAAGGGCGGACATGCTAACGACGCCCGTGTGGCCGGCCAACGAGGAATTCGTCGACTTTCGGGTGCTCCAACCCGCCGCCGGCGAAGCCTCGGAGGGCAGCATGAAGATCGGCGTGAAAGCCCCCGCGAACAAGCGCTGGGAATTCACCTATGGCACTTACAAGTTCATTAAAGTTCAGAATGGCAGCGAGTTCGCCACGTTTCGTTCGGAGAGCGCCGAGCCGGCGGCATTGACCTCGGTACGCAGATTGGTACCCGTATTTCAAGGGCGGTTCGAACCCGCCGACATGATCCGCCACATCGAGGATTCGACCGTGGACGGACGGCCGGCGCGCTGTATCGACTTCGACACGCTGAAAGGCGACCAGCAGCAGTCCGGCCAGGTCTGCGTGGATGCGCAGAGCGGGCTCCTCTTATCGGTGCGCCAAGGAGATGAGACGATTCGCCAGTCGGCCTACTTCCGCTTCAATAACGCCTCGCTCCCCGGCCACATCGAACGCTGGGTAGGTAATGAGAAACTGATCGAGATCGATTCCAAGGTCGTGGTTCGGACCGATTACCCGCCGGAGTACTTCGACTATCCAGCCGAAGCGAAGATCGACAACGCCTGCCGGTCGTTTCACCGCGCTTTCGCCGATCGTGTTCCGCAGCCGGAGCCGAGGGCGCAGACGAATGAGGCCATTACGGTGAGAGTGCACGGCAGGGTCGGCAAGGACGGCAAGACGAGTTCGCTGAAGGTCCTCGACGCGGTTCGCCCGGACCTGGCGGAGGAGGCGTTGCGCGTGGTGTCCGGATGGACCTTTCATCCGGCGATGTGCGAATACCAGCCCGCCACCCAGGAGACGGATTTCGAGGTCAGATTCAAGGGTTGGTGAGTCGTCGCAGACAACCTGCCGCTGCCGGCGCGAGACAGGCGACACGAACCGATCGCCTGTCCTGCCGCGGCGATCCGTCCGATAATAAGGACATGGAACAGCGATTTCTCGGCAGCAGCGGTTTGAGCGTGTCGTCGCTCAGTTTAGGAACGATGACTTTCGGAGGCAAGGGCCGGCATGCGGCCATGGGCGCCCTCGATGCGGAACGGGCCGGTCACCTGGTCGATATTGCGATCGAGCAGGGTGTCACGCTGTTCGACACCGCCGACATCTATTCGGAAGGGCTCGCCGAAGAAGTGCTCGGCGCGACGCTGAAGGGCCGGCGGCAGAGTGTGCAGATCGCCACCAAGGCCTTCTCGCCGATGGGGCCGGGACCGAACGACTTTGGGTTGTCGCGCCACCACCTGATATCGGCCTGCGAGGCCAGCCTGCGCCGCCTCGCCACCGATTATATCGACTTGTACCAGGCGCATTCGATGGACTCCATTACTCCCATGGAGGAAACGCTGGGCGCTTTCGATACGCTCGTCCGGCAGGGCAAGGTCCGCTACATCGGCTGTTCCAATTTTTCCGCCTGGCACACGATGAAGGCGGTGGCCATTTCCGATGATAGCGGCCTGGCGCGCTATGTCAGCCAGCAAATCCAATACTCTTTGCTGGTCCGCGACGCCGAATATGAGCTGATTCCGATGGGTCTTGACCAGGGCGTGGGTGTGATGGTGTGGAGCCCACTCATGTTCGGGCTGCTTTCGGGCAAGATTCGCCGCGACGCGCCGCAGCCAACCGAAGGCCGGCTGGCCGCGCTGGGAGCGCCGATCAAAGTGGACTGGGAGCGGCTTTATCGCATTGTGGACGTCATGCTCGAGATCGCCGCCGGGCGCGGCGTCACGCCAGCTCAGGTGGCCCTCAATTGGGTTCGCAGCAAACCGGGCGTGGATACGGTGATCCTGGGCGCACGCAACGAGGAGCAACTGCGCGACAATCTCGCCTCGGCTGCGTGGGAATTGAACGCTGAGGAGATGGCCCGCCTCGATGCGGTCAGTGCCGGCGCGGAGCCTTACCCGAACTGGCACCAGCAAACCTGGGCCGGAGCGCGAAACCCGCATCTGCCGGCAATGCGCGCGTAGGGCCGGGCGCTACAGGCGTTCCAGAAGTCCGGTCAGCAAGCAGTAGAACCGTGCAACCGACGAGATCTTGATCCGCTCGCTGGGGCTGTGGACGTCGACGATGTGCGGGCCAAATGAGATCATCTGCATCCCGGGGTACTTCTCGCCGATGACGCCACACTCGAGACCCGCGTGCATAGCGATGAGCTCGGGCGGCCTGCCGAGAACTTCCTGATGGACGGCGCGGGCCTTGCGGACGATGTCGCTGGCGGGTTCGGGCTTCCAGCCGGGGTAGTCGCCGGACTGTTTCACCGCAAACCCGGCCAGTTCGAATACCGTGGCGACCATGCGGGCGGCGGCGCGCTTGCTGCTCTCAATCGAGCTGCGCTGGCTGGTCGAGATCTCGACTTCGCCACGCTTGGTATCGACAATGGCCAGGTTGGTGGACGTCTGCACCAGACCGGGGACGTCGGGGCTCATGGCCAAAACGCCGTGATGCTGGCTGGCAAGCATGTTCGCGATCAGAACGGCGTCGGCATCGGCGATGACTTGCTGCGGACGCGCGGCGGTTTCAACCTCGACGCGAAGGCTGGGATCGAAGGAGCCGAGGTCCACCTCCACCTCGACCGCGTAAGCCGCCAGCAGGGACTTCAGTTGCGGCACAAGAGCGGAATCGAGCACCACGACGGCGAACGCTTCGCGCGGAATGGCGTTGCGTTTGCTTCCGCCCTGGATTTCGGCGATCGCCAGTGGCAGGCTATCCATCACGGCCAGTAGCGCGCGGCCGAGGATGCGAACGGCGTTGCCGCGGCCTCGATGAATGTCGACGCCCGAGTGGCCGCCTGCCAGGCCCGAGATCTTGATGCGGCACGCCTCGCCGGATGGGGCGGGGCGACGCTCGATCTTGCGCCGGGCCACCGAGTTGACGCCGCCGGCGCAGCCGATGCAAAGCGTGTACTCCTCTTCGTTGTCGAGATTGAGGAAGTACTTGGACTTGAGCAGTCCGCCGGGAAACTTGGAAGCGCCGGTGAGGCCGCTCTCTTCGTCGACCGTAAAGACGAATTCGAGAGGGCCATGGGCGACCGTGTCGCTTTCCATGACGGCGAGCGCGGCAGCCACGCCCACTCCGTTGTCGGCGCCGAGAGTCGTGCCGTCGGCTTTGAGCCAGTCGCCATCCACCACCAGGCGGATGGGGTCGGTATCGAAGTTGTGGAGCGTGCCCTCGTTCTTCTCGCAGACCATGTCCAGGTGGCCCTGAATGGCAGCCGGAACGGCGCCGGAGCGCTCAGGGCGCGCGGGCTTGCGGACGACCACATTGCCGGTGGGGTCCTGCACCGATTCCAGGCGCAGACGGCCGGCCAGGGCAAGCACATATTCGCGGGCCGCGGCTTCCTTTTCCGAGGCGCGGGGAATGGCCGCAAGAGCGGCAAAGTGCTTCCAGACGGCCTTGGGTTCGAGATTGTCCAGGGTTGACATAATCGGAATCATGATAGCTCACTGGCGCGGCGGGATGGTTCCACGGCCCACCGTTCGCCATTTAAAGTGTGCGACATGGAAGTGGAAACTCGGCGGCTGGTATTGTATCAGGGCACCGGCTTCAGCCGTGCCACAACATATGGGTAGCCAAAGGCTTTAGCCGCTGAGGCTTTCCTGCGGGCGCAGGGGCTGAAGCCCAACCGTTTCTTGCGATCCTTCGGCACGGCTGAAGCCGTGCCCTGATACAAAGCCCCCTGAAAGAAAGTAGCCTTGCGTACGCCTGCGCTCAGATTCGCCGGAATTCATTAGCAATGGAGAGTTTCGCCATTCCTGTGTCGCACGCCCCGCCACCTACGCCCCGGCTCGCTGTACGCGCTTCCGTAGGATAATGGTGAGGCCTGTCACGGCTTCGAAACCGAGAACCAAATGAAACTTCTGGCGAAATTCAACCTGATTCTGGGAGTTGTCCTGGGCGCGGGGCTGGCTGTTGCCGCCGCGGTCTCGCACCAGTTTCTGCAAAACGACGCGCGGGAAGAAGTGCTGCGGCAGGCGCGGCTGATGATTCAAGCGATGCAGGCGGCGCGCGATTACACCAGCAAGGAGATCAAGCCGCTGCTGGTGACCCAGGCGGAGCACCAGCGGTCGTTCCTGCCGCAAACGGTTCCGGCATTCGCCGCCACCGAGAATTTCGCCCAGTTGCGCGGGAGCTATCCGGACTACGCATACAAAGAGGCGGTACTGAACCCGACCAATCCGCGCGACCGCGCGGTGGACTGGGAAGCGGATGTCATCAACGAGTTTCGAGGCCACCCAGGCGGACCGAGCGAACGGGTGGGAGAGCGGGACACGCCTGCCGGGCCTTCGCTTTTCCTGGCGCGGCCCATACAGGCCAAGCCGCCCTGCCTGGAGTGCCACAGCGAGCCGCACGCGGCGCCGGCCGCGATGATTCGGCGCTACGGACCGAATAACGGATTCGGCTGGCAGCTCAACGAGATTGTGGGCGCGCAGATTGTCTCGGTGCCCATGGCGCTGCCGGTTCGGATGGCGAACCAGGCGTTTCAGACGCTGGTGATCTCTCTGGCGGCCGTGTTTCTGGCCAGCCTCATCTTGTTGGACCTCCTGTTACTCTTCGCCGTGGTGCGGCCCCTGCGCAGGCTTTCGACGATGGCGGACCAGATCAGCGTGGGGCAAATGGACGTGCCGGAGCTGCCGGCGGGCGGCAGCGACGAAATCGCCGTCCTGGCGGGATCCTTCAACCGGATGCGGCGCAGCCTGGACCGCGCGCTGAAGATGCTAGGTTCTTAACGGCCAGCCCCTGCGGGCCCGCAGTAAAGTGGCATGGACTGCTCCCTGTGGTCGCGGCTCCGTTCGGGGGCACTACATCACACGGTCGAAGACTTAGGGCCTGTCAGGATATAATCATGCCAAATCACGTCGAACGACGTGGCGCACGCACTCATGCGTGCCGTGTCGAGACTCTTCTCGACACCTGCTGGCGCACGGGAAACCGGCGTCGGCACGATTGCCGACGCGGCACGCATGAGTGCGTGCGCCACGTCGGAATGCCAAGGTTATTTCTTGACGAGCCCTTGGTCTAGAACACTGACCGCACGGAGGCGAGGAAACGTTGGCGGTCTCCCTCGGATGAGACCTCGGCTGCCAACGCGTTGAGGAGTTCCTCGGCGCTCGGAGCCGACCTGGCCGCGCGAGAGACCACTACTTTTGCAATCGGGCCGAGGTAAGGCGCTAGCGCCTGAGCGAGCCGATCGAGCTTATTGGGATCGAAGGCGGCGGCCGCGGTGGGGGTGCGCGCAACCATGGTCGCGGTGACGCTGGGATCGGTCTTGACGCCGGGTGCGGTTTTGAGGAAGGCTGCCCGCTCTTTCGGATCGTCGATCTCACCGGCGAGTGCCTGCCGGATTTCGGAAATCGTGGTGTAGCGGCGGGCGGCCGTGGCAACCAGCCGGCCGGCGATGGGACCGATGGCGCGGGAGAGGCGGGCTTCCAGTTCGGCCAACTCCGTTGTCGTCGCGGCGGTCGCGCCAGAAGCGGCGGTGGCACTGGGAGCGACCGGTGCCGGAAAGCCGGCTTGGCCGATGTCTCGCAGCGCGGCTCGGAATTCCAGCGCCGTCTGGAAGCGCAAGCCAGGCTCTTTGGCGAGCGCGCGCATAATGGCGGCGGAGACGGCCTGCGGCACTTTGGCATTCACCGCGGACGGCTCGGGCGGAATCACGCTCAACTGCGCGTTCATCATGGCGTGCTCGGTATCCGCCTGAACGGGGTGATGGCCGGTGACCATTTCGTAAAACATGGTGCCCAGCGAGTAGATATCGGAACGGGCGTCCACCTGGCCCGAGCGGATTTGCTCGGGCGACATGTAGGCCAGCGTTCCAACGGCGAGCCCCACGCCGGTCAAGCGCGCCGCGCCGGTTGACCGCGCAATACCGAAATCGGTCAGCTTGATGACGCCGCCCACGGCGATCAGGATGTTGGCCGGCTTGATGTCGCGGTGAATCACGCCGCGCGCGTGCGCGAACGCCAGCGCGGTCAGAATCTGGTGGACGTAATCGATCGCTACCGGTATCTCGACCGGCCCGTGGCGCAGCGTTTCTTCCAGGCTGACGCCTTCCACCAGCTCCATGATCATCACCAGGCGGCCCTCGATCCGCAAGGCCGTATGGAGAGCCGCGATGTTAGGATGCTGGAGACTGGCGTGGACTTTGATCTCGCGCAGAAAGCGGTCGGCCAGCGCAACGTTTTCGTCGAGATCGGGGAGCACGACTTTCATCGCTTCCTCGCGGTCCGAGACCAGGTTCCGCACGCGGAAAACCTTGCCCATGCCGCCGCGGCCTAAAACGCCGGTGACTTGATAATCGCCGAGGGTGTCGCCGATCTGAATGGGCATCAGTATGAATGTAACGCGAACTTCATATGACGGGGTGGCAGCGCCAGAGGCAGCGCAGCCGGCACCGATCGCACGGGCATTGCGCGGTCAACGCCGGAATAGCGGGCCTTGTGTACGGCCCGCTGGCGGGCTCGCCGGCAGAGAGCAGGCGGTGACCGCAAGCGACGCACGCACGAGTGCGTGCGCTACGTGACCCGGTTGCGCCGGCTCACGAAGTCATGTGCGTGCCGGGGGCGATGCCCATTTTGTCGATTTCGTTGAAATAGACTTTGCGGCCTTCGTCCATCGCCTGATTGGATAGGATCACGGCCACGGCGTCTGCCAGGCCGATTTCCAGATCGGCCTTCGGGCGGCCGCCGTCGCGGCAGTTTTGGAAGAAGCTCTCCAGCTCCACGTCCACCGGGTTGCGCGATTCTTCCTGCACAAAAACGCCTTTCGAATACAGCCAGCGGCGGGCGTACTTGACTTCGCGATCGAGAAAGCTCTCTTTGCCGTCGAAGGCCAGGTCGCCGGTCATCAGCGGAATCGGACCGTTGGCGCCGCCGGAAGCGATCATGGTGGCGCCGGCCACGAAGGGTTGCTGCTTGTCATTGGCCTTTTGGACGGTCGAAGTCTTGGGCGGCTCGCGATACCACCAGGCCACCGGCATGTGCACGTCGTCACCCACGGTGATCTCAATCGTGCCCTCGGTGCCCATGATGATCTCGCCCATCTCCGGCCGGGTGCCATTGAAGTACGGGAGAAACTGGTTGGTGCTGATCGACGAATAAGTCAGCTTCTGGCCGTTGGGATAGCGGTAGATCAACTGGATGTTGTCGTAGACGTCGCGGCCGTCTTTCAGCGTATCCAGGCTGCCCAGGCCCATCACGAACTCGGGCTCGGAACCGAGCATCCAATCGGCGATATCCACCTGGTGCGAAGTCAGCTCGGCGGGCAGGCCGCCGGAGAACTGCCGGAACAGGCGCCAGTTGTATACGTTGGAAGGGCCGCCCGGCTTCATCGTCCACAGCGTGCTGGGCTTGTTGATCATGTTGCGATGCCACTGCGCATGGATGTGATGCACGTTGCCCAGGATGCGCTTGTCCACCATGTCCTTCACCATCTGGTAGAACTGGCTGTAGCGCCGCTGCAGACCGGTCTGCAGAACCTGTTTCGGCCGCGAGTTGGAAAGCGCGCGCAGCTCGTGCACCTCATCCGGCTTGAATACCAGGCACTTCTCGCAGAAGACGTGCCGGCCGCTCAGCAGCGCATCCCTGGTCAGCGGGTAATGCACGTAGAGAGGGGTGATGACGAAAACGGCGTCGAGATCCTTGCGGTCCAGCAGCTCGCGGTAATCCTTGTAAGTTTTCGGATTGTTGCCGATGGTCGCGACGCCATGGTCGAGCGCGGTCTGCTGGAGGTCGCACAACGCCATGCAGCGGCCGGTCGAAATATTCTTGAGGTGCTTGAGCAGGTAGCTGCCGCGGCTGCCGGTGCCGATCATGCCGTACTGCACCTGGTCGTTGGCGGCCTTCACCGTTTGGATCGCCGGCGCGCCCTCAATGGCGGCGGCCACGGCGGCGACTGCGCCGGCGGTTTTCAATAAATCGCGACGGGAAAAATCCGTCTCCTGGGACATCGGCTACCTCTTGAGTGATTTCGGTTTGATTTTAGCATGCGGAAAAGGAGGGCTTGTTGAGGGTTCTGATTCCGTATCCCAACAAAAAAAGGCCGGCGGCGCGCCTCGCCACCGGCCCCCTCCGAGGACTTGAAATTGTTGCGTCGTTACCGGCGCCAGTGACCGGCGTAATAGCGGCCACCGAAATGACGCGGGCCCACCCGAGCCGCGCCCACGTAGGGCGGCCGAGCCCAGTAGCCGGCGTGCACTCCCCAGCCACCGATCCACGCATAGCCGGGACCCGGCATGGGCGGCGCATAATAAGCTGAAACGGGCGCGGCGTAGGCCACGACAGGAGCGGGAACATAGGCGCGGTACGCGGGGTACGCGGGACGGTAGCCGAAGCCGCCGAACCCGACGCCGACGAACACGCGCGGCGCGGCAAACGCGCTGGCACAAGCCAAAAGCAACACAGCAAGCAATTTCGTTTTCATGACTCCTCCTCTTATTCCCTTTATTCCGCCGCCATCTCGGAGCGGCTCACGGCCTGAGTAAGTGCAAGCCGCGTGCCATCTGCAACTCATTGAAACATGAGGGCTCGGCTGCATTTGCGCTGGCCGCCCTGCACCGGCGCGGTGGTTTTCGGCCAGCGGCAAGAGGAACGACGTCCCGGTTTTTACACGCGTGTATGACGTGACACGCCGGTTTGATGGGCAAGTATCCATTTTTCAATCAATTAGCTTTCGGTCTCCGGGCTGCACTACGAGTGCGCGTACGGAGGATCGGAAGATGTTCAAAACGGAAGAGCAAATCAGAAAGATGGCGACGCTGACCGGCGTGCTGTTGATGGCCGCAGCGGAAGCGCTGGCTCAGGAAAAGCAACAGCCCGCGCGGCGCATCGTTGTTAGCATTCCGGACCGCAAGCTGGCGGTGATGGAAGCGGGGCGCGTGCTGCGCGTTTTCCCGACCGCGGTGGGCGCGCCGAAAAGCCCCAGCCCGGCGGGCGCTTTCAGAATCGTCGTGCGAATCCCCGATCCCACCTGGTATGGGAAAGGCCGCATCGTTCCTCCCGGCAAATCCAACCCGCTGGGCACGCGGTGGCTCGGCTTGAGCGTCCAGGGATACGGCATCCATGGCACCAACAACCCCGCTTCCATTGGCCACAACGCATCGCATGGCTGCATACGCATGCGCAACCACGACGTGGAGCAGTTGTTCGAGATGGTTTCGGTGGGGGATACGGTGGAATTGTACGACCAGGCCACGCCGGAGACCGCGCAGATCTTCGCGGCCGCGGCGGCGGGCGGCACGCTATAGGGCGGGCGGGAAGCAATCGAGGAGCGCAATCATGGAAAACTTTTTCGGATGTATCGTGATGGCGGCAATCACGCTGCCGCTTTCGTTCTTCGTGGCGCGGGGATGCCTGCGCGGCATTATCCGCGTTCTCGACGGGAGCCGCAATCGCGATGTGCTATGATCGCAGCCGTGAATGGGAGGCGCGCGGCCTGGGCCGCGCTTCTGCTGTGGGCCGCGCCGCTGGCCAGTGCGGCTGAGAACTTCGACGGCGCGGTGCGCGAGTTGGCGGCCAAGGCGGCGCTGCTGGCGGGCGCGGGCACGCCGATTTCGATCGCCTGCCGCAACGCGTCGTCGCTCGATTCGGCCGACGTGGCCCGCCTGCGCGCGACATTCGAAAATCTGCTGCGGCAAGCGGGCGGTCATGCGGGACAAGGCGCGGCGGCGGTGGAAGTGTCGCTGACGCTGAGCGAAAACGCGACCGATTATCTGCTGGTGGAAGAAGCGCGCAAAGGCGACGAGCGCATGGTGTGGATCGCCGCCTGGAAGCGCGCGGCCGCGGGACAACCGGCGGTAGCCGGCGTGGGCCTGGAAAAGAAGCTGGCGTGGGAGCAGGAGGAGCAGATTCTGGATCTGGCGATCTCCGGCGACACCATGCTGGTGCTGGCGCCCTCCCGGATCACGCTGCTCGCGCGACACGAAGACCGTTGGGAACAGCGCCAAACCGTGCGTTTGACGCCGCCGGGGCCGTGGCCCCGCGACCTGCGCGGCCGCCTGCGCCTGAGCGCGCCGCGCTTCGAGGCATTGCTTCCCGGTTTGGCCTGCCAAGGCGCCATCGAGCCGGAGTTGAGCCTGGACTGCCGGCCGGGCGATCAGCCGTGGATGCTCGCTTCCGGCAGCCGCGCGCTGCTGGCCGCCAATTTCGCGCCCGGCCGCAACTACTTCGATGGACGCGTGGTGACGCAAACGGGCGCTGCCCGCTCGGCGCCGCCGTTCTTCTCCGCCGCATCGGTCGAGGATCGCGCCTCCACTTACTGGCTGCTGGCTCTGGCGGACGGCCACGCAGAACTGTTCGACAACAATTTCAATGCGCTGGCGCCGCTGCCTTCCTGGGGCAGCGATCTGGCCGGCATCGACGGACGATGCGGCGCAGCAACCCAGGTGCTCGCCACGCGCGCCAGCGACGGCAACGAGCCTGACGCCATTCAATCCTGGGCGGTGGCGGACCGGACGGCCGGCCCGCTCACGGCGCCGATTCTATTCCCCGGTCCGGTGACGGCGCTGTGGACGTCCGGCCCCGATTCGGCGCTGGCAGTCATTCGCAACCTCGCCAGCGGCAGATACGAAGCTTATGTGGTTACGCTGGCCTGCGGATCGTAAGAAAGATTGGCCACGGATGAACACTGATGAACACGGATAGAAAGGACGAGGTCTCATCGGTGGTCACCGGTGTTGATCGGTGGATGGAAATTGCCTCGCCGGCGGGGGTGCGGCGCGTCGCGCGGCTTGCCCGTGTACCATCCCGGGCAATCTTGCCTGCAGGGTCGCCAATCGTGGCGACCTTTCCGGGACTGCAGCGTGTGGCGCGCATCAAAGAAATGTCGAGACGACTCTCGACACAGCGGGCAGGACTGCCCCGGATGGTGCACGGGCAAGCCGCGCCACGTTGGCGGAGTTTGGCTGGCCCGTTGCACCGCCCCGCGGTTCCATTGCTTCTCCTCTGCGCTCTTTCCATCACCGCTTCCGCGGCCACCCGTCCCCGGTATGGCGGGACGCTGCGAGTGGAGATTCACGCTTCTACCGAGACCGCCGATCCGCCGCAGCTCGGGCCGGGAATGCCGGATCTGGCGCCGGCGTTTTCGATTACGCGCTGGGAAGCGGGCCGCCGCGCGGCCTACGCCGCGGATGAGAACGCGCCGGGTGGACGGCCGTTTCTGGACGCAGTGGAGGTGGAATTGGCGCGTCCGCCGCGCGACCAGGCCATCGATCTCGACGTCGGTAAAGCCGAGATGATCGAAATTCCTCCCAGCGAGGCAAGGCGGCAGCCCGCCGGCCGCCGCACCTGGGTCTCGCAACCGGTGCGCGTGCTGCTGCTCGATTTCGGCGCGCGGGTGGACGATTCGCGCGCGCGGGAAGCTCTGGCGCTGGCAGTGGACCGCACGGCTATTTTCAACGTGCTGCTGCAACGGCAGGGCGAGATTTCGGGCGCGTTGCTGCCGCAATGGCTTTCCGGCTACGCGTTCGTGTTCAACGCGGCTTCCGATGCCGCCAAAGCGCGCGAACTGGCCGCGGCCGTTCCGGCGGCGGCGCGCAGTTTCTCGATCGGCGTGGAAGATGCGGCGTTGCGGCCGATCGCGGAGCGCATCGCGCTCAACGCGCGCGATGCCGGCCTGGCAATTTCACTTGCTCCGCAGGCAGGCGCCGCCGATGTACGGCTGATCGAGGTGCGCATCGCCACCGCCGACCCCGCGCGCGCGCTGGCTGCCATCGCCGCCACGCTGGATCTCGCGGCGCCACTGCGCGCCGATACGCCCGACGCGCTCTACAACGCCGAACGCAACCTGTTGGAGGGATTCCGCGTGGTTCCGCTATTCCACCTGGCGGATGTTTACGGAGTGGCGGCGCGCGTCAAAGGCGGTCCGGGCATTTCGCCGCTCGGCGAGTGGCGCCTGGAAAACGTGTGGCTGGAAGGCGGACGCCCGTGACGTTCCGTACCCGCCTGCTGGTCGTCTTCACCCTGGCCGTGGTGGCCTCGGTAGGAATGGTGGAGTGGCTGGTCACGCGCGCCACGCGCAAAGCTTTCGAGCGGCTGGAGAGCCAGCGCGCCGACGTTCTGGTGGCGCAATTCCAGCGCGAGTTCGACCGGCGCGGCCAGGAAATCGTGCGCGCCGTGAAGGATGTCGCCCTATCCGATGCTGCCGTCAGTGTCGCCATCTCCTCGGACGACTCCGCCTATTACAACGAAGCTTCCGGCATGGCGCGCGCGCACGGGCTTGGGCTGCTCGAACTGGTTGGCGGCGATGGCGCCATCGTTTCTTCCGCGGAATGGCCAGTGCGTTTCGGGTATGTGGAAGATTGGCTGACCGCGCCACCGGCGTGGAAGCCGGGCGTTGCGTTCCTCCGGCGCGAAGAGTTGCCGGATGGTTTCACGCTGGCGCTGGCGGCGGTGGAAACGGTGAATGCCGGCGGCCGGCAACTGTACGTGGCGGGCGGGCAGCAACTCGATCAGGGTTTCCTCGACACGCTGGTGCTGCCCGCCGGGATGCGCGTCCTGCTGTATCGCAACCTGGAACCGCAGTTCGCGCCGCATCTGCTGGCCGGCTCGACCGACACCGCGACCGATGCGGCGGAATTCCAGCCGTTGATCGAGCGGGTGATCCGCGAGCGGCGTCCGCGCGTGGCCACGCTGGGCAGTGGCGCGGCGGCGGAAACCGTTCACGCGCTGCCGCTGACCGGTATCGAAGACAACCTGCTGGCCGTGCTGCTGATCTCGAGCTCGCGACGCGAATTGGTGGAACTCGAAAACTCGCTCGGCCGCAACGGCGCCTGGGTGGCGGCGGGCGCCATCCTCACCGGCATGTTGATGGCGGTCTGGGCCACCGCGCGCGTCACGCGCCCGGTGCGGCGGCTGGCCGAAAGCGCCGGCCAGGTGGCCGCCGGAAACTGGAACACCACGGTGGAGGTGACGTCGCACGACGAGGTCGGGCAACTGGCGCAAGCCTTCAACCGCATGACGCATGAGCTGGTGGAACAGCGCCAGCGCCTGCTGCAAACCGAGCGCGTGGCCGCCTGGAGAGAGTTGGCAAGGCGCCTGGCGCACGAGTTGAAGAATCCGCTCTTCCCTTTGCAAATCACCGTCGAAAACATGCAGCGCGCCCGCGAGAGCCATCCGGCGGAATTCGACGAAGTGTTCCGCGAAGGCAGCCGCACGCTGCTGGCCGAGCTGGCCAACCTCAAGCAGATCATCGCCCGCTTTTCCGATTTCGCCAAAATGCCCGCGCCCGAAATGCAGCCGGTGAATCTGAACGCGCTGGCCGGGGAAACCATGAAGCTGTTTGAGGCGCAGTTCGCCCAGGCGCGGGTGACGGCGCGGGCGGAGCTGGCGCCGGAGCTGCCGACTGTTGCCGCCGATCCGGAACAGGTCGCGCGGGCCCTGCGCAACCTGGTGCTCAACGCCATCGATGCGATGCCCGAAGGCGGCGCGCTGACGGTGCGCACCATGCCGCAAGGATCGGGCGCGCGCCTGGAGATCTCCGATTCCGGCAAGGGCCTGAGCCAGGAGGAATGCGAGCGCCTTTTCACGCCGTACTACACCACCAAGACGCACGGCACCGGCCTGGGCCTGGCGATCGTGCAATCGGTGGTCAGCGATCACCACGGCCGCGTTTCGGTGGAGAGCCAGCCCGGCAAAGGCACCACCTTTCGCATCGACTTAGGGTGAACGTGGCGCGCGCACTCGTGCGTGCCGCGTCGGCAATCCTGCCGACGCCTGGCGCACCGAGACGAAGAGGCGTCGAGAGAAGTCTCGACGCTGCACGCACGAGTGCGTGCGCCACGGCCACAACCGTGAAGTAGTTTTTGCGCGGTGCCTTTGGGTAGGCTAACCTCAGATTTGGCTCACTTACTGATTGTCGATGACGATGCCAACACGCTGGCATCCCTTTCGCGCGCGTTTCGCCTGGCCGGCCACGAAGCCACCGTCTGCGACAACGCGGCGCGCGCGCTTGAACTGGCGAAGTCGCAGCCTTTCGACCTGATGATGTCCGACGTGGTGATGCCGGGCAAGGACGGGCTGGCGCTGCTCGAAGACCTGCGCGCGGCCGGCATCGCGCTGCCAGTGGTGATGATTTCCGGGCAGGCCAACATCGAAATGGCGGTGCGCGCCACCCGGCTGGGCGCTCTCGATTTCCTCGAGAAGCCGCTCTCCACCGACAAGCTGCTGCTCACCGTGGACAATGTGCTTCGGCTGAAGCGGCTCGAGGAAGAGAATCGCGATCTGCGCCACCGCGTGGGGAAACATGAGATTGTGCACGCGGGCGAAGCCATGCGCCGCGTGATGGCGCAGGTGGATCGCGTGGCCTCGAGCGAAACGCGCGTCTGCATTTTGGGCGAGACCGGAACCGGCAAGGAGCTGATCGCCCGCGCGCTGCATGGCCGCAGCCAGCGCAGCGCGGGGCCGTTCGTCACGCTCAACTGCGCCGCCGTGCCGGGCGAGCTCATCGAAAGCGAGCTCTTCGGCCACGAGAAGGGCTCGTTCACGGGAGCCGCCGCGCGCCACCTCGGCAAGTTCGAGCAGGCCCACCACGGCACCCTGTTTCTGGATGAAATCGGCGACATGCCGCTGGTGATGCAGGCCAAGCTGCTGCGCGTGCTCGAAGAGCGGCAGGTGGAGCGCGTCGGCGGCGACCGCGCCATTCCGGTCGACGTGCGCGTGATCGTGGCCACTCATCGCAACCTCGACGAGTTAGTCGCCAAGGGCGCGTTCCGCCAGGATTTGTATCATCGCATCTACGTTTATCCGCTGACGCTGCCACCTTTGCGCGAACGCACCGAGGACATACAGCCGCTGGCCGAGCATTTCGCCCGGCAGGTGGCCGAAATCAACGGCTGGAAACCGAAACCGCTGACGCCGGAGGCGATCGCGGAGCTGGTTCGCTACCGCTGGCCGGGCAACATGCGCGAGCTGCGCAACGTAGTGGAGCGGCTGCTGCTGCTGGCCGATGGCCCGGTGGATGCCGCGGCCGCACGCCTGGCTTTGCCCGAAGTTTTAGATACTCCGGCTGGTGGAGCGCCGTCATCCGGCCGCACGCTGGCCCAGCGCGTGGACGGTTTCGAGCGCGACCAGATCCTGGGTGAATTGAAGCGCCACAGCCAGCGCATGACCGACACCGCCAAGGCGCTCGGCCTGGAGCGCAGCCATCTCTACAAGAAATGCCAGGCGCTCGGCATCGACCTCCGCGCGTTGCGGCGCAGCGCAGCCGAATAGCGGGCTAAGGGCCCGTCAGATTAGTAACCTTGCCGTTCCGACGTGGCGCACGCACTCGTGCGTGCCGCGTCGGCACTCATGCCGACGCAGGGCTATCCATGCGCAGGTGTCGAGAAGAGTCTCGACACGGCAAGAATAAATGCGTGCGCATCGGAGCCGCGACCGGAGGGAGCGGTTCTTCGGTTGAGCGGCGCCGCTGCATGAACCGCAAAAAATGGGGCCGCCGCTCAGTGCGTCTCTTGAGATGCAATAGCTGCCTTCTTGGGCGCTGGTTTGGACGGCGCCAGGAGAGCGTCGATCGACTTACGCAAGTTCTGTTCCTCCTGATTGCCGAAGTAGACCGGCTCGGCGCCGTCGTGCTGTTCCCGTACCGTACCCCGGCGGTCGATGAACAGCAGAATCGGCATGTGGGGCAGACGGGTGAGCGCGTAGCCAGCGAAGTTCAGCGTAGCAACTGGATCGCTAAAGCCAACCGGAAACGGTGGGTGCATGTTGCCGATGAAGCGGGGCACGGCTTCCGGCCCGTCCTGGTCGATGGCCGAAGCCAGCATCTGGAGGCCGCGCGGTGCGTACTCCGGCTGCAATTTGTTCAGCAGTTCCACGGCGTGCTGGCAATGCGGGCAGGTGGTCAGGATGAACGCCAGCAGCACCGGCTTGCCCTTATATGCGGCCAGCGAGATCGGCTTACCCTCCGGAATCTGGATGGCGAACTCGCCCACCTTGCGAGGGACCTGCTGGGCCTGGAGCGGCGCGCCCACCGCCAGGGACAGAGCCAGCAAAGATATCAGCGGCTTGAACATGAACGTTCAGTTTAGCAGCAGAGGGCGGGCGGGCTGGTTGGATTATTGGATAAGACTTGGCCTGCGTACCCGGACATAGGTATTGGACACAACGTGCATGAGCCAGCCCGGCAGGGCGCAAGAAAGTAGCCCAGCGCGTGAGCGCTGGGACCAGTTGTGCAATGATCCAGCCCCGGAACGGGGCGAAAGGGCCAATGGCAGTTGCCGGTCTGACCGCCTTTCTTCCGCCCCGTTCCGGGGCTGTCCGAACCGATCGTGGTCCCAGCGCTCACGCGCTGGGCTATTCTCTGTCGCCCCTGCCGGGGCTCACTCCATTAGTTTCGGCTCCGGCGTGCACGGCAGGCTCGGAAGCCCGGTGCACAACTCTGATGTCTCACGCCCGCTCGCTCATCCTTGACCAGTGTCTGCCATTGGCGGATAATCGGAACGCGTGAAAAGACAGATGTTTGAAGAACTGCTGGCCAGCGTTCGCGAAGCCGGTGCAATTCTGCGCGGCCAGCGGAACCGCGCGCGGCCGATGTCCATGAAGAACCCGCCTCATCCCGGAGATTTCATCCGGACCGAAATCATCGAACCGGCAGGCCTGTCCGTAACGGCAGCCGCCGCCGCGCTGCGGATTTCGCGCCCCGCGCTCTCTAGTCTGCTGAACGGCAAGGCCGACCTGTCCGGCGGCATGGCGTTACGCATCGAGAAGGCCTTCGGCGTGAAGATGGACACGCTAATGCGGATGCAAGCCTCATACGATATTGCGCAAACCCGCAAGCGCGAGGACGAGATCCGCGTGCATCGGTTCCAGCCGCCTGCCGAGGCTCGCTCGTAGGCTTGGAGCGAATGTGTTCGTATATGCAGCTTGGCAAGCTGCGGACCGATTGGAAATCGGCCCGCGCGGCGATTCGAGCAGCCTTCCGATAACCCCGTTTTTTGTCGACAACCCCGTTTCGTGCGGCTGGAGCTGTTTCCGGATGGCCCGTGATACGGAACTCAAACTCAGTACTCAACTGTGGGAGACGCCGGCCAGATTGCTGCGTGGATCACACGCGGTGATCTGAACAACCGCAGAGTTTTCTCACCCATCGAATCGACAGTTGCACCACAAAACCAACGATGAGTGAATTCAGGAAGACTAAGCCACAGAAGAGCACGACAGACGTATCGATGCCTAGATGCTCCCAAACGAGAATCCACGGAAGTGCGAGCGGTAATAGCTCGATGCCGTATTCTCCCGAACATCCGGGGTTCTCGCGGCAAAGGCTTTCGAGGTGAAGATAAAACACGCCGACTGCGACCCAACAGGCGGCCGTCGCTAATATCCAGGCGGAGTTCCGGCGGACGACGCCCATCAGGCTCACTGTGCCGCCTCCATCCCTTCCACGCTGGTGACCACAGCCCCATTCCGCCGCAGCTCGAAGCGGCCGTCGTCGCCGGTGCCGGCGATGTGGTCGGCGGTTTCGGTGTCCACGGTCATGTGCTTCCATTTCTTGGTGAGCACCTGGCGGTAAAGGGCGAAGTATCTCGCGGCGCTGGCTTCGTCGTCCCACTCGACGGCATACAATAGCACCACGCGCGCGAGCTTCTTGTTCTCGCGCAGCTCGAAGCGGCAGCCGCGCCAGTGCGGAGCGATTTCCTGCGCTTCGGGTTTGCCCACGTATTGCTCGATCAGTATGCCGTGTTCCAACTCGCCCAGCTCGCCACTGACCAGTTCTTTGTAGCCGCGCGGAAGATGCGGGTGGGGAAGCGCGGGCTCGGTGGGCTTCACTTTGGCGAAGTATTTTTCGGGATGCAGAATCTGCTGCGTGGAGACGGGAGCGTCGGTGAAAACTTCGGAGAAGGCGCGCTGGTGGTCGCGTTCCAGCACGGCGGATTGGAAAGCCATCCCCTCGGTATAGGGAAATACCAGCGAGCGCCGCAGATAGAGAGGCGCTTTTTCGAAGACCGGAAACTGGCCGGCGCCGGAATCGGTCATGCCGGCCATGCTGGCGGCCAGCGCCTGGTTGCCCAGCAGCGTCTGCCCCAGGCGCCGCGCCGTATATTCGCTCATCAGCCAGGTGGCCTGGCCTTCCATCACGGAGAGCCGGGCGGTCGAGCCGTCGTCGCTTTTGCGCGCCTGCTTGATGTAGCGCCCCAGGTTGAAATTCTGGTCCGCCAGGGCGTGTGCGAGCTCATGCGCCAGCACGGTATCCTCCGATTCTTCGCTGTTGGAACCGGTCAGAAAAAGCTTGCGCTTGTGGTAATCGTAGAAGGCGGCGGCCTGCTCGGTGAGCAGATCCACGGTGCTCGCGGCCAGGTCGAAATCCGCAGGGACCAGGCCGAACTTCTTGAGCGTCAATTCCTCGGCGCGGATATCCTGCGGGCTGGTCTCTTCCTTCAACCGCTGCTTGAGGAAGGCGTTGACCTGTTGCTTATCGATGAAACTGCACGGCACCGGGCGCAGCAACGGAAGGCCGGTGATTTCGGAGAGCTGGCGGGAAATCTCGGGGACCTGCCGGCACGCGGCCTGGTTGGGCGCACCGCCGTTCGCCCACACGGACGCGGCGGGACCAAGCAGCAGCCACAATGCCGCCAGCAACGCGACACAGGCGCGCCCTAAGTGCTTGATCGGCTGCGGCCTCAGCATCCTGCTCCCAGCTTAGCGCGCTACAATGAAAGGGCGGTTTTACCCACCAACAGGAGAATCTCTTTGGCAGCGGAAAAGAATTACAAGGCGGAATACCTGGGCAGCGGCACCTTCGTCATCAGCAAGCCCAAGCGGCAGAAGCACAAGACGCGACAATCCAGGCTGCGCAACCCCCAGCGCGGCTCGCGCAAATAGACCAGAGGGAATCCGGCCGTTCGGTGAATGGAACGCTCCAGCGGAGCGGGTAGGCCGTTGGGGAAGGCGGTTTGGAATTGCCAGGTAAGCAAGACGGGAACCGAATTCCCTCTCGCTCACACCATATCTGTCCTGCCCCGCAACCCCGTCGTCGCTCCGGCTGTAATCGACTGAAAACAAGGTCGCAAGAAATGTTGGCGGAGCTGTCACCAGCGTTTGCGCCGGTTGCGGCCGTGGCGCACGCACTCGTGCGTGCCGTGTCGAGACTCTTCTCGACATGTCTTCGCTTCGCCTCGCCGGGCGTCGGCACGATTGCCGACGCGGCACGCACGAGTGCGTGCGCCACCTAGCTCGCTGCGCCGCTACTCGGCGCTGAATTGGAAGACGTCCGTGTTGGTGTGGACGGTGAGCTTGCCGCCGGTGAGCAGCTTGGCTTCGGCAAAAAAGACGGCGCCATCGGTGCTATCGCCCGGCTCCAGGCGGGTTTTCACCAGGGCCAGCGCGCTGGCGGCGGCCGCCGCGCGCAACCGGGTCGAACTGACCGCCAGCGCACTCTGGCGGCGGGCTTCATACCCGTTGGTGGACTTGAAGTGCGGGTTGCCGTAAATTCCCGCTTCGTAAGTGGTGACCAGCTTGACCACGTCGCTGCCGCTTCCCTTCTGCATTTCCATCTCGATGATGTCGTGCGCGGGCGCGCCATGCACGGTGGTGCCGTCGGCACACTCGATGCTGAAGTCCTCCGGCCGGATCACATAAGGGCCGGCCGAGCCGTTGGAGACGACCACCTGAATGATGGAGTACTCGTGCAGGCGGGCGGGCAGATGGGCGAGCATGATGGTCACGCCGGACCGTGTCAGAGTCTGATAGTGGAGACCGTTCGACTCGAATTGGATGACCTGCGCCGGCGCCGCGATCGACAGCAGCATCGACAGCGTCGCACACGCCCCGAAAACCCGCACCATGAGACCATCTTACGCTAGTGTCCCGTTTCTGAAGTTCGTTGACAAAAACCCCACGAGGCCATCGCCCTATTGCAGGGCCTAAAGGCCATGTTTGGTATATCCCACGCCGGCACGGCTGAAGCCGTGCCCTGATACAAAGCTCTGGAATCCTGTTGCGAACTTGTGAGACAGGACGCTAGCGCTCGAAGGGTCTCCAAGCGCCGAACAGTGTTATGCTGCGGTTCTGAAGCGTTCCAAATAGAAGGTAAAACCATGATTTCAGCCATTCCCTCGGCGTTTACTCTCTTCGTTTGTGCGGCCTTGGTCGCCGTGCCCCTGATGGCCGCTTCGAGCGCCGACGAGGAGCGGGTCTCCGACACCGAGAAGCGAGTCTCCGACATCCTTAGCCGGATGACCCTCGAAGAGAAGATCGACCTCATCGGCGGCGTGGACGGCTTCTATATCCGCGCCATCCCTCGCGTCGGGCTGCCGAGGCTGAAAATGTCAGACGGCCCCATCGGCGCGCGCAACGACGGGCCGGCCACCACCGTGGCGGGCGGCATCGCTTTGGCAGCCACCTGGAACCCGGCGCTGGCGGAAAGCGTGGGCGGCGCCATCGCCACCGATGCCCGCGCGCGCGGCGTTCACTTCATGCTCGGCCCGGGCGTGAACATTTATGTCGCACCCATGAACGGCCGCAACTTCGAATACTTCGGTGAGGACCCGTTCCTGGGCGGGCGCATCGCCGTCAGCTACATCGAGGGCATGCAGAAGCTGGGCGTATCGGCGACCGTCAAGCACTTCATAGGCAACAATTCGGAGTACGACCGCCACAACGTGGACGCCATCATCGACGAGCGCGCCGTGCGCGAGATCTACCTGCCCATCTTCGAAGCCGCCGTCAAACGCGCGCACGTCGGCGCCATCATGGATTCCTACAATCTGACCAACGGCCAGCACCTCACCGAGAGTTCGTATTTCAACACGGAAACCGCCAAGCGGACCTGGGGCTTCGATGGTGTGATGATGTCCGACTGGTGGGCCACATACGACGGGGTAGCGGCGGCCAACGGCGGGATGGACCTGGAGATGCCCGCCGGCGATCACATGAACCGCGCGATCCTGCTGCCGGCGATCGAAAAGGGGCAAGTTTCGATGGCCACCATCGACGACAAGGTGCGCCGCATTCTGCGCGTTGCGATCCGTTTCGGCTGGCTGGACCGGGAACAGGAGGACCTGATGATTCCGCGCTACAGCAACGCCGGCGCGCGGGTGGCGCTCCAGGCCGCGCGCGAATCCATGGTGCTGCTCAAGAACGAGGGGAACCTGCTGCCCATCGATGTCGGCGGCGTTAAGACCATCGCCCTGATCGGCCCCAACGCGTATCCGGCCGTGCCCAACGCGGGCGGCAGCGCGGGCGTGAAGCCGTTTGCCGCGGTCAGTTTCCTGGAGGGGTTGACCGATAAGCTCGGCACCAAAGTCAACGTGCTGTGGAACGCCGGCTTGCCCGATCGCAGAAAGATCGCTGGCGGCACCGAGTTCATCACCGAAGCCGGCGGCGGCGAGGCGGGCGTCAAGATGGAGGTCTTCCCCAACAAGGATCTCTCCGGCGCGCCATCAGCGACGCGCATCAGCCGGCACATCAACATGGACCCAGCCTTCTCGATGGCCGACTTGACGACCGGCGAGGACTTTGCCGCGCTGCTCGCCAACCCGCCCAAAGCTTCATCGATGCGTTGGAGCGGCTACTATACGGCCAAGACCGCCGGCGTCTACGAGATTTTCGCCGAATCGCCGACCGATGCCGAGGGCGGATACCGCCTTTACCTGGACGGCAAGCCGGTTCTGGATGGCTGGACGGTGCGCAAAGCAATGGTCGACCAGGCCATGCTCGATCTCGCCGCCGGGCCGCACAAAGTGGTCTTCGAGAGGTTTCAAGGCGGCTTCAACTTTCATGGCGAGGTGGTGCGCGTCGGCATAGCGCCGCAGGCGAGCCTGGTGGATCCCACCGCCAAGGCGCTGGCGGCGAAGGCCGATGTGGTGGTGCTGGCAGTGGGCTTCAACGCCAGCAATGAGAGCGAAGGCGGCGACCGCACCTTCCAGTTGCCGACGGGCCAGGAAGAGCTAATCCGCGAGATCTCCGCCATCAACAAAAAGACCGTAGTCATCATCACGGCCGGCGGCGGCGTGGACGTGCACGGCTGGCTGGGCCACGTTCCGAGCGTGATTCAGGCCTGGTATCCCGGCCAGGCGGGCGGCACTGCGCTGGCGGAAATCCTGCTGGGCGAGGTGAACCCCTCCGGGCGCCTGCCCATCAGCATCGAGAAACGCTGGGAGGATAACCCGGCGCACGACAGCTACTATCCCGATCCCGGCACGCGCCGCGTGGTGTATCGCAACGGCGTGTTCGTGGGCTATCGCGGCTACGAACACAACGGCGTGACGCCGGCGTTCGCTTTCGGCTACGGCTTGTCCTACACCACTTTCCGTTACGGCAAACTCGCCATCAAGCCGGGCGCCATGGCGGGCGCCTATGAAGTGACCTTCGAAGTGACTAACACCGGCCAGCGCGCAGGCGCCGAAGTGGCGCAACTCTATATCGGTGACGGCCACGCCTCTGTCCCGCGCCCGCCCAAGGAGCTGAAGGGCTTTGCGAAAGTCGAGCTGAAACCGGGAGAGACCAAGCCAGTAACTATCGCGCTCGAGCCCCGAGCGTTCACTTACTACGATGTGAAAGACAAGCTATGGCGCGCCGACCCCGGCGAATTCGAGGTGCTGATAGGCCGAAGCTCAGCGGCCATCGAGCTAAAGGGGAAGATACGGTTGGCGGCTGGGCTGACGGCGGCGGCGGCGGAATAAGCGATCGGGCAATGGGTCGGTTTCTCCGCGCAAGCCTCTAGGGGCAGCCAGCTACGCGCCTAAGCGTGTTCGCTCACGAAATCTATGGCGCTGTTGGACGGAAAAGTGGGCGACCCAGGAGATATCCTCGGGCGAGCTTGTCACGCGGTCAACTTCAGGACTTGTGCTATCCGCTCGTTGTCAAGCCAGTCGTTTTGCAGCAAGCGGTCAAGCTGTTCGGCTATCTCACTACCGTTGTTGGCACGCAACTGAGATGCCAATTCGGGCCGTGATGCAGGGTAGACTCCTCGATCCAGAAGCTCTGCCCGAGCAAGGTGGGTTAAGTAGGAAACAGCCTGCTCGTGTACGGCATCCGCATCGCCAGACTCCAAGACCTTAGCTAGCCGTTCATGCGCGCTTGCTGCCCTTTCGTGGGCTGCCGCAGCAGAAGGCAAAGGGAGCTTGTTTTTCCAAGCATCAATGATCCTGTCCCAGTAGTGATCCCGTTGAAAGAGAGGCTTGCCGAATCTGATGGCCCAGCCCAATAGGTCCTGACCGCCTCCGATTTGAGCATCGACGGTGGCTGCGGAATAAACACGCAGATCGATCTCCATCGGGGGTGAAATCTGGAGATGCGCCGCCTCGGCGGAGATCACAACTAGGTCTAGATCGGCGCTGACGACATTAAGCCTGACCGCCGATCCAATTGCGATTACCGCCAGGATGCTGTCATTGGCTGGCGCGGAGCCCAGAAACTCGCAAGTCCACCTCCGCGCCCGTTCCGTGGGCCAGCGAAGAATCTGAGGCGGCGAATCGCCGGTTCCGATCTGGCGGCTACGCGCCATGGTCGCCAGTCCTTTCGACAAGATCGGCCACAGCATCGACGTATCTTTCAATCTCAGATGCGACATCCTCAGCGTTTAGGTCGGGGGTAGGGATATCGCCATAAGCCGCCGATTTCCGGGCGTCGTTCAGATCACGAAGCAGCTGCTCGATATCGGGCAGGCCGTGCTCCCTATGAAGCCCTCCGGCAAGGTCAGCTTTCTCCCAGTGCTTCTTTGAGGTCTTCATCCCAACGTGCACTGCCGCTGCCTCGACGGCAGCTTCTAGGCAATAGAACCCGTAGAGTGAGAGATCGTCCCAATCCGTAGGATCGTCCCACGCGCTCAACACTCGCTTCAAGTGGTGCCTGGCGAGCGCCAGCTTTTCCCCACTTCTTGCGTCGTCTGCCACAAACCATTTATATACCTTTTTCAACTCTAATGTTCAAACGCAGCGTTGCCCGATGTGAGCACGAAGGGACGAGCACGAAGCGCGCGCGGGGACAGACGCAGCGTGAAGAACGAAAAAGCGGGTCAGAACGAAAAGCGGGTCAGCCTGGACCGACCCGACTCTAGGCCGCGAAGCTGGCCTGACACCAAAAGTGTCTCGCAAAATGACATGATAACTGAAGGGGGGCGCGCACCGATGTCCACATCCGGGATCGTTGGCGAAGAGATTGTCAAGCAAGCCGCGCTGGCCAGCGCGGCCCTCCAAGAAATCGCTGACGTTGGCGCTGGCGCAAACGCCAGGCAGTTGCTTCCGGGCGCCGTCCTCGCGATGATCGGGCCATATTCGGCGGCGAAATTCTTTGCGGAGCGCGTCGTGCAGTCCGGCACCTTCAACGCTGAACTCGCTCAGTCGCTTTACACCAAATTGCTTCCGCTTGAGCGCATGGTTGACGATGTGCTTGCTGCCGCCCGGCAGCGGGGTTACTTCGACGATCCGGATGCAGGCGAGCCGCTTCGTTGGCTCGAGACCTGTGACGAGCAGGTGAAGGACTGCATGGTGGCGCTCGAGGCTATGCTGGACCCGAAGGTTGACGACCTTATGGCCGCCGCGATGGAGGAGCACCAGCGGGGCGAGACCGTGCCACTGGACTCGATCCTCTGAGTGAACGGCTACCGCGTTTCCATATCCGCGCCAGCCGCGAAATACTTTAAGCGTTGCGACGCGCCGACACGTGACCGGTTGCGACAGAAGCTCGAACAACTGAAGGCCGATCCCTTCGATCCACAGAATTCGAAGCCGCTGAAGGGCCGGAACGACCAGAGATCGGCGAGAGTCGGAGGTCTCCGCATCCTTTTTCAGGTTCAGAACCTCGATATCATCGTTGCGGAGATCGGCCCTCGTGGCGAGATCTATAGGCACGGGCAGTGATCGCGATCCCGCCCAGCCCTACTTCTTCCCCTGCTTCTTCTGCATCTCCTTAAAGGTCTTCATCATGTCGTCCATGATGGCCTGCATTTGCTGGGGGTCGCGAATCGCTTGATAGAATATCCCTCGCCAGTCGAACGGCGCGCCGCCGATGTACCGGTAGTTGGCGAGCAGAGGCGGGCCGCCGGGCGAGCCTGGCGCGGGAATCGCGGCGGGAAGGTGGAACGCATACATGCTGCCGCCGGCCAGAGCCTCGTGTGGAGTCGCCAGCATCCAGGTGCAGTTTGCGCCGTCGGCGAACATGTTGGCGGAAACGAATGCCCACCGGCCAGCGTCGGCGGCGGTGGCGGCCTGGCAATCCCACAAACTGCCCTGCGGCACATAAATCGATGGATCGGCGATGTTGTACGAATCGATCAGCACATGGTCCAGACCGCGCGCCTGGACGAAGCGTTCGACGTCGGGGAGCTCGATATCCCAATCCAGATTGGAATCGCTCACCAGTTCGTAGGCGGGACGGCTGCCGGCGAGCGAATTCAGGAAGGGCATGTAATAGGGCCACGCGCGAACTACCGTAACCACCGACGCGGCGGCCAGCGCGGCCGCAACCCAGACGGCGGGGCGCGCCCACGGCCGGCCGGCATCTCGCAGATTCTCGAGCAGCCGCGGCACCGGAGCCAGCAGCAGCGAGAGTAGCGCCAGCGGAACCGTAAAGTGGCGGATGGAAATGGTCATCGGGCTGATCAAGCAGACGAATGTGACGATCGCCATCCCCAGCCACAGCGCGCGCCAGTGGAACTCCCTGCCAGCGCGTATGCCCGTGATTCGCGCACGCCCAAAGCGGCCGGCCAGCGCCACCGCCAAGCTGAGCGCCAGCGCGGCCACAAACGCCAGCGTGGATTTGAGCAGCGTCATCACCGGGAAAAAGAACCAGACGCCGTGCGGATACGCGTGGCCGAAGAGATACGCCGGACGGACGGAGCCCATCGCGAACATGACGACTCCGCCCAGGTAGGTCACCAGCGGCAGCAGGAGGCGGCGCAGCAACAGCGCGGCCCATCCACTCCCGATGATTTTCAGCAGATCGGTGGGTTGGTTCCACGAGAGCACGAACTCCACGGCGTAGACCAGCAGCGCAGACATCAGTATGCCTTTGCCGGTGAGGCGCCAGCCGCGGCGCCACCAGGCGCGGAACTCGGGCGCGGCGGGCTGGCCGGCCAGTGGCAACCAGCGCAACACAAACGGAAACGCCACGAAAACGAATAACAGCAACCCGGCGGAGAATTTCGAAAGCAACGCCAGGGTGAGCGCGAGCGCGAAGCGGCGCATGGCGCTCCGCGACTGATCGCGCCACAGAGTGGCGAAGCTCCAGAGCGCGACCATGGAGAACAGCGCCACGGCGGTATCGGTGAGCACCAGCGGCCCGAAGGTCAGAAACGTAGGCATGGTCGCGAACCAGCACAGCGCGAATGCGCCGCCCCAACCGCCGGCGAGCCGCTCGCCATAGAGGTAGATCACCAGGCCGGTGGCCAGCAGCAGCAGCAGCATGGGCAGGCGAGCCCAACGCAGGGTCCAGTCATGGTCATTCCAACGGGTGATGATCCAGGCGCCGAACGGGAATTCGGCCAGCATAGGGTTAAAGAACCCCTGGCCGCTCCAGGTCCAGATATGGCCGCGATAATCGACGTGCACGCCGCGCGCCACCAGCGGAGCCGCCGCCAGCAGCTTCACCAGCGGCGGGTGCTCGGGGTTCATCCGCAAATCGAGCTTCCAGTAACTGACGCCGGCCCCGATGTGCGCCAGTTCGTCGATCGCCACGGATTCGCGGAACGCCGCGCTGCCCGCCAGTCCCGCCAGCAGCACCAGCAGCAGAACCGCGATCACCCGCGGCGCAGCAAGCTTGGATTGAGTTGACGTTTCGATGTCAGCCTCCGATCTGTCAGTGTAACCCGGCGGCCGCACTGTCTTCGTGGTGCGGCCTAAGGAGCGTGTACGCGACGTAGAAACGGATTGTTCCTTGAAAACGACGGGCAGCTAAAGCATGCCCTACCTACTCGCCGATTTCGATTTTAGGGCCGGTCTCGCGCTGCACTTCCTGGACGCGCGCTACCGTGTTGCGCGCCAGCGCGAGGAAAGGATCCTGCTCGCCCGCTTCGAGGGCCACCGGTTTTCCTGTGTCGCCGCCGATGCGCACCCGCGGGTCGAGCGGCAATTCGGCCAGAAAATGCACCTGCATTTGCTCCGCCGTTCGCCGGCCGCCGCCGTGGCTGAATACGTCGATCCGCTCCTTGCAGTGCGGGCACGTCAGGTAGCTCATGTTCTCTATGATGCCCAGAAGCGGCACTTTCACCTGGCGAAACATCGAAACGGCTTTTCGCGCATCTTCGAGCGATACGTCGGAGGGCGTGGTGACCACGATGGCGCCGGTGATTGGCGCGGTCTGAATCAGGGAGAGCTGCACATCGCCCGTGCCCGGCGGCAGGTCGATCACCAGGTAATCCAGATCGCCCCAATCCACGCCGCGCAGGAACTGCTGGATCACCGAATGCAGCATTGGCCCACGCCACACCAGCGGTTTGTCACCCGGGTTGAGGAAGCCCATCGACATGAGCTTGACTCCGTATTGATCGAGCGGCTGGATGCGTTCGCCAAAAGCCAGCGGCGTCTGGTTGATACCCATCATCAGCGGCACGTTGGGGCCGTAAACGTCCGCATCCATCAGGCCGGCCTTGTAGCCGAGCTGGCCGAGCGCCACCGCCAGGTTGACGGCCACCGTGGTCTTGCCCACTCCCCCTTTGCCGGATCCAACGGCAATCAGGCTCTTGACGCCGGAAATCGGCAATTTCTGCACTTCAGTGGGTGGCTGGGGATTCATCGCCTTCTATCGTAACAGCAGCAGTGAGGCTACCTGAAGCAGCGTGATCGAGATCCAGCGCCTGCACTGGCCCGAGCCGGGCCGGGCATGCCCGGCCCCTACGGGTTCGTAATAGGGGCGAGGTACGCCACGCCCTCGCGCCGCGGCGACAAAATGCTGTCGGAGTTGCGAGATGGCGTGCTTGGTGGAAACTCCGCGAGCATCGGTCACCGAGGAAACCGACGAAATCATTTTATTTATTTCAATCACTTACGCATAAGAATTCGCGCACGTATGGATCGCGCGGGCATAGGCTTGAGTCGGAAGGCCGCTCCAACCGGTGCGGTCCTTTTCAACAACCTGATGACAGATCCGATTATCATTATCACGGCGGTCGTGGGTGTTCTAGCGGCTTTGCTTCAGTAGCCGCTTTTCGGCGTTGACCACAAAACGCGATTTACGTCCAAAAACCCCATTTATGGGGGCTAATCTCGACAAAAAACTGGATACTAATCTTCGGGAGTGTTCTGGAGTGGAATATTCCCGGAGATTATTCCAGGGTCAGCGTGGCCTTATTGGACACCTGCCACACGTCACTGAGGGGAGGAAGGCCTGAACACGATGAGCGACCCGGTTATCGTTATCTGTTCGCTTGTATTTGCTTGGCCTGCTTTGCTTCAGTAGCCGCTTTTCGGCGGTGACCACAAACGCGATTTACATCCAAAAAACCCCTATTTGTGGGGGAGCCAATTTCAAGAAGAAACTGGATACTAATCTTCGGGAATATTCTAAGTGGGATATTCCCAAAGATTTTTCCAGGGTCAGTACCACCTTATTGGACTGGAGTGATTCTTTCTTGAGAAAGGCCAGGATTCTAGCATACGGCCTGTCGGTGCTGATCGCCATGATGGCGACAGTGTACGCCCTCCGATTCTATGGGCGGGCGCGGGCCTCAGAAACAAAAGGCCGCCCGGTTTCGTCCGCGTTTGCGGCGGAACTGAGCAAGGGCCGCGAATTTTTCGCGCAAGCCCAATATGTAAAAGCCGCTGAAATCTTCGACCGCCTTTCGCGCGCGGCCCAAGCCGCACGCGATTACAGCCTCGCCGCCCGTGCCGGCAGCAACGCTGGCGCCAGCCATTTCGCGCTCCATCAATACCAGCCAGCCCTCGAATCGTTTCTGCGCGCGCGCCGCATCCAGGAATCGTTAGGCGACGCCAATTACCTGGCCGTGACCGACGCCAACATCGCCTCTTTGTACGACCAAATGGGCGACCCGAACGCGGGTATCCAATGGCTGGATGCAAGCATTCACCGCCTTTCCGGCGCCAACCGCCGTCTCCATCTTGCCGAGATGCTGATTCAACGGGGTGGCTTGCGTGCGCAAAGCGGCGAGATGCCGGAAGCAGTGTCTTCGTACCGGGAGGGGATCGAAGCCGCCGCGGCCGCCAGCGACTGGAAACTATACGCCACCGGCTGCAACAGCCTGGGCGACGCTTATTTCCTCCATCGGGACTATGCGTCTGCCGAACCGGCGCTGCTCGAGGCGTACCGGGTTCGCAAACTCCGTCACTTTCCGATGGACAGCTCCTACTGCACACTCGGTCGGCTGCGGCTGGCGCAAGGGGATCTGGTATCGGCATCGGCGCTGCTCGATCGCGCGGTCGAGCTGGCGTCCTTGCCCAGCGCCATTACGCCCATTTGGAAGATCTACCACGCACGCGGCCTGGTGCGCCAGGCGCAAGGACGGATGCCGGAGGCGCTGGACGATCTCGCCCACGCGCTTCGCCTGGCCCGGGCCTTTCGCGCTTCGGCGCCCGGCGCCGAAGCGGCCCGCATCGGCGCGGAGAGTAAGCTGGATGAGGCCTACGCGGCGTTCATCGACGTCGGCAATCGGCTGTACGAGCGGACGCGCGATCCCCGCCTCACGACCAAGACCTTTCAGGCCGCGGAAGAAAACCGCGCCGCCAGCCTGCGCGCTTTAGTTTCCAGCGGCGGGGCTTCCGGCGATTTGCCCCCTTCCTATTGGGAAGCCGTCGAGCGGTTGCGCCGCGCCGAAGCAGCCGCGCTCAAATCGCCGGACGCCCGGCGCCGCGAGCTGGTGGAAGACTGCCGCGCCGACCTGACGCGCATCGAGGCTTCCACCACGGCCTCGCCCGAACCCGCGGCCGAAGATCTATTGGCCCGCGTCTCCGCCACGCTGCCTGCCGACGCGGTGTTGTTCAGCTTCCGCCTGGGTGAGTCCGCCTCCTGGCTATGGGCGGTGGACCGGGCCGGACTGGTCCTTTACCGGCTGCCTCCGCAGGACCAGTTGCAGCGGACAACCGCCGCCGCCCTGGAGGCGATTCGCCACGACAAGCCTGCCGCCAAGGCTGCCGCCGCGAACCTCTACGCCGGCCTGTTCGGCGGCGTGGCCCCGCGTTTCCTCGGAAAAGCGCGGTGGATACTTTCGCTCGACAAAAGCTTGTTTGACGTTCCGTTTGCCGCGCTGATAGAAGGCGTTTCCGGACGGCCTGCCTACGTGGCCGAGCGCCACGTCGTCCAGGTCACACCCGGCGCCGGGTATTGGGTTGACGCCATGGCGCGGCGCGGCAGCGCGTCCTCAAGCGGCCGGTTCCTGGGCATCGGGGACCCGATTTACAATGCCGCCGATTCCCGCCTACCCTCGCGCAGCGCCGTGCGGTTCCGCTGGGCGGCGTGGCTGCGGCCCAGCGTGGTTTCCGCCGCCGCCCCAGCCGCCCTGTCTCTTCCCAGGCTGCCAGCGAGCGCGAACGAACTGGATTCCTGCGCCCGCGCGTGGGGCGGACCTTCCACCCTGATCGAAGGCGCCCGTGCGGCGAGCCCGGAACTCGCCGCCGCGCTCAATCGCGATCCAGAAATCATTCACTTCGCAACTCACTTTCTGGAATCCTCGGCGCCGCAGAGGGATCGCGCCGGCGCCGCCGGCGTTGCCTACGGCTTGATTGCGCTGAGCCTTAACGGCCAGGGCGAAACCGAATTGTTGACGCCGGTGGAGATTGCCCATTGGAAGACCCGGGCGGAGCTGGTGGTCCTGAGCGGCTGCCACTCCGATGCCGGGCGCGTATTGCCGGGGGCCGGGCTGCTCGGTCTCACCCGGGCCTGGCTCATCGCCGGCGCCCACAGCGTGGCAGGCAGCCGTTGGGACACGCCCGACGAGAGCGGCGCTCTTTTCGCCGCTTTGTACCAAGAATTGCGATCACAGCCAACGCCCGATCCGGCGTTGGCGCTGGCTTCGGCCCAGCGGGAGATGATTCGCTCCGGCGGTTGGCGGGGTCGTCCGCGCTACTGGGGAGCATACTTTATGGTGGGAAATGAGTGAAGCGACGGTCTTGACCATGAATGTTGAGCCTATGAGCGGCGTGCCGGAGACTACTGCGGTGCCCGACGTCCCGCAGCCCTCCTGGGCGCCTTTGGTGGAACGCATCCGCGCCGGCGATCGGGCGGCAATGGAAGAGCTGTATGGCCTGTTTTCCAAAGGCATCCGATTCTATCTCTGCCGGCAACTGGGCCCGCAGGATCTCGACGATAGACTGCACGACGTCTTCCTCACGATCACGCAGGCCATCCAGAGTGGAGAACTGCGGGAGCCCGAACGGCTGATGGGCTATGTGCGCACCGTGGTTCGCCGCCAGGTGGCGGCCCGCATCGACGCCAATGTGAACGCACGCCGCCGCCAGGCCAGCTTGGAAGACGGCATCGTGCTGCGCGATCACTCGCCCGATCCCGAGCGTCTCGCCATCCGCGGAGAGACCATCGAGGTCGCTCTGCGCATCCTCAACAGCATCACCAAACGCGACCGCGAGGTGCTGGTTCGCTTCTATCTCGACGAACAGCCTGCCGAGCAGATCTGCCGTGACATGGACCTGACGGAAACCCAGTTTCGCCTCATCAAGTCCCGCGCCAAAGCGCGCTTCGGCGAACTGGGCAAGGCACGCTTATCCCGGAGGGTGGGCTTTGCTGCCAAATTCAGGTAACACTGCCTTTGAGACTACTAACTTTTTGTGTCAATTATTAGAGAATTGTACGATCAGTTTTACACGTAGTACTTCGAGGAGGCCGGAGATATGCCGCGAATCGCGGGCCATCTGCAAGCGGAGGAACTGGAATTATATTGCCTGGGCGGCCTCACCGAAGTCCGGTGTGCCCGCCTGGAAGAGCACCTTTTGTTGTGTGAAATCTGTCGTGACCGTTTGACGGAAACTGAGAGCTATGTCGCGGTCATGCGTCAGGCGAGCCGCCAATGGTCTGCGGAGCATGTGGAAGCACCCGCGGCCGCGGTGATTGCCATCCGCCCGTGGAGAGAGTCGTGGCCAGGCCGGCTGGCTCCCATGTTGGTCGCGGCGCTGCTGGTGGTTTGCGCCGCGGTGTGGTTCGGCCGCCATTCCAGAGTGCCGGCGCCCCCTTTTGCCATTGAGTTGACGGCAGTGCGTGGAGCCGCGCCGGGGCCAGCGCCCGCCGGCTACCCCCTGCTGCTCGAACTCGATCTGACCGGCTTAAGCGAGGGGCGGCCCTTCGCCGGCGAAGTGGTGGATGCCTCGGGGCGCCGCGTTGCTGAGTTTCCGGTTGGCGCACCGGCGCTGCTGAAGGCGCTCGCTCCCGGCGGCTATTTCGTGCGCATTTACAAATCGTCGGGTGAACTGCTTCGCGAGTACGCGCTCACGGTCAAGCGGTAACTTCCTTTCGATTCCAACAGGACGGCGTCTGGGAGCGCGGTAGAATACCCACATGAAGCGTTCCGGCGCGACGGCCGCGGCCAGCATCGAACGCTTCTTCCGGATTTCGCTGCTGGCCCTGGTTGCGAGCGGCGCTCTCTCGGCCGCGGTTTGCGGATGGTGGGACGCGCCCACGATGGCGCTGACTGTTGTCGCTCTGGTGTGGCGCGGGGCGCGGCTCGCCGGCGCCCGGCCCAGCCCGCCGGCGATCGCGGTTGGCGCGATCGCGCTCGCCTGGTGCGGTTTTTCTCTCATCGAGGCCTGGAACTCGCCGCACGGTTTCCTGGCGGCGGCCATCCCGCTGCTTTATTTCCTGGCGGCCGCCATGCTGTTGGCCGAGAAAACCGACTTGGCAGGTCGGGGAGCTGCCCCACACGGTTTCCGGGTGGCGTTTCTCTGCTTCGGCGCGCTGTTGGCCGAGGCGCTCGATTCCACTGGCCCGGGCTTCTTCCTGGTGTTGGCATGTTTCGTCCCCTGCGCGGTGGCCGCGCTTACTGCCGCTGAAATCCTGCGCTCGCTCGAAGGGGCCGCTGCCCAGGCGCCCGCACGCCGCCTGGCGCCCCGCCTGGTGTTCCTAGCCGGCTCGGCCGCGGCGTCGATACTGCTACTGGCGGCCGGCCTGTTTTTCCTGCTGCCGCGCACCGCCGATGCCGCGGCCCAGCGATGGCAGGCTTTCCACCGCCTCCGCTTGGAGGGCTTTTCCAACCGCCTCACGCTGCGCGAAATCGGCGAGCTGAAAACCAGCTCGCGGCCGGTCATGCACGTCACCATTTTCAGCCCGCGGCCGGTGGCTGGTCTGAAATGGCGCGGAGACCTGCTGACAGCCTTCGACGGCAGACAGTGGACCAATCCCGAACCAGCGCCGCCCCTACCGCCCGCGGCCGCCGGACACTTCGCTCTGGTTCCCTCCGCCGAGCGCCAGCCGGGCGCGCACATCTCCTATGATGTGGAACTCGAACCAGCCGATTCCACCGCGCTGTTTTTCGCCGGCACGCCCGAGAGCCTGGACCTTCGCGACCTCGCCGTGCTCCGCGGATCGAGCGGTCTGCCCCGCCTTGCACACCGTCCGCCGGGGGTTTTCCGCTATTCGGCGTACAGCCGCCTGGAAGAACGGCCGGAACAATCGCGGGCCGCCTATCCGGCGCCGTCGCTTGACTCCGATGACGCCGCCCGCGACCTCCAGTTGCCATCTTCGCTGGACCCGCGCATCCGGGAACTGGCGCGCCTTTGGGCCGACGGCGCCTCGAGCGAGCTCGGCCGCGCACGCGCCATCGAAACCCGCCTGCGCACCGGATACGGTTACACGCTCGAGTTGCCCCCGGCGCGAACCGTGGACCCACTGGCGAATTTTCTGTTTGTCCGGCGCCGCGGCCACTGCGAATACTTCGCTTCAGCCATGACCGTGATGCTGCGCACGCTCGGCGTGCCAGCGCGTCTGGCCACTGGTTTTGAGAGCGGCGTCTACAACCCGCTCACCGGCCAATGGCTGATACGCGCCGCCGACGCCCACGCCTGGGTGGAAGCCTGGCTCGCCGGCCGCGGCTGGACCACTTTCGACCCGACGCCGCCTGACCCCAACCGCGCCGCGCCATCCGCGCTCGCCGGCTTCGCGCTGTATCTCGATGCCGCCCGCACCTTGTGGAGCCACTGGGTGGTCAATTTCGATCCCAGCCGCCAGGGCGCTCTCGCCGACCGGTTTGACGAAGCCGCGCGGCTGGCCGGCATCCGCTGGTTCGATTCCCTCTGGGACACCGGCAACACCTGGGAACAGCGCGTTGCGGGTTGGCTGCGCCGCTTCGGTGTTGCGCTGGCCGCGGCGACTTTGTTCGCCGTTGGTCTCCGGATGTTCGGCCCGCGCTCAATCCGCGCCCTGCGCCTCCGCTTGCGCGTCGAGCGCGCGCGCCGCAGTCCCGCCACGGCTGCCGATGCGACTCTGCTTTACCAGCGTATGCTGGCCATCCTGGAACGCCGCGGCTACCACAAGCCGCCCTGGTTCACCTCAGCCGAGTTCGCCGCTTCGATTCCCGCCAGCCCGCTCGCCGCGCTGGTCGCCGAATTCACCGCTACGTACAACGCACTCCGCTTCGGCCGCCGCACACCCGATCGCCCGCGCATCTCCACCCTGCTCGAAGAACTGGGACAGCGATAGGCGCAGCACGACTTTTCGTCCGCCGCCGGGTTCATGGAAAAGCAGGCCCGGCATAACGTCATTACCCAAGAAAGTCCGGGTCAGCATATAATCCACCTGTTGGGGGGAACCAAACGCATGAAGCGACGCACTGCCTCGCTATTTTCCTTGTCCTGCCTGCTGGCAGCGCCCTTGCTGGCGCAAACTACCATCGGAGGAGGGACTTGCAACTCCGGATCCTTGAGCGGAATTTATGCCGTCTCCATAACGTCGAGGCAGGTCACCGCTGCGGGGACCTTCACCGGCGTGTCCCAGGCGACCGGCTCGGCGACCTTTGACGGGCTGAGCGCGGTCACCATCAACTTGACGGCGAATACCGGCCAAGCCGTAGGGACACCGCTGACATGGTCGGGGACCTACAGCGTTCAAGCCAATTGCGCCGGTGTCATCAACATCAACGCAGGCGGCAGCGCCACATTAAACCTGGCGATTTATCAAGTGGGTCTTAGTCCGGTGACCTTCGACTTTCTGCTGAGTGGCAGCGATGCCAACTACACCTACTCCGGCACCGGCAACACCCAGCCGGCTGGATGCTCGGCAAGCACGTTCTCCGGCGTCTACACTTTCCACGGCACCGGATTCGCTTTGACCGGCACGGCCGTGAGCGGCGTCGAGAATGGCGCTGGATTGCTGCAGTTCGACGGGGTGAGTAATGCGACGGTCAACGTTACGATGTCGGCAAGCGGTGCGACGCCTGCCGCGCTCACGCTCACGGGATCGTATACGATTTCGTCCAATTGCCTGGGGTCGGCCAACCTCACCGATGCGGGCGGCAGCTCTTACGTGATGAGCTTCAGCATATACAACAGTTCGGTGGCGAACGGGGCCGCCTATGTGGGATTGGCACGGAGTTCGAAGTTTCTGGTCACCGGGAATGCAAACGCCACTTACGGCCAGCCGGCGGCGACCGCGGCGGCTCAGGAGTCGGGGAACTCGCGGGTGATGGCTGCGGCGAGGCCACTGTCTGGCTCCGCCGGTCGAGGAGGACGGGCATGAAATACGCACGCACCATCTCTCTTCTTTCCTTCTCCTGCCTGCTGGTGGCGCCCGCTCTGGCGCAGAACCAGATCGGCGGCGGGACTTGTAGCGCTGCGACCCTGAACGGAACCTACGCGCTCACTCTCAGCGGACGCGCCATCTCGGCTGCCGGAAGCTTCGCGGGCACAATCCAGGCGGTTGGCACCGCTACCTTCGACGGCCAGAGCGTCGTCACCTTCACCGGGATTGCCAACACGAATCAGGTTGCCGGCACGCAGTTTAGTTCCTCCGGAAGCTACGCCCTTGCATCCAATTGCTACGGGCCAATTAACTTTGCCGTTGGAAGCACGGCAACATATACTCTGGTGGTGTGGGGCGGCGGCAATAGTTTTGCCGTTACCGGCTCGGACGCCACTTACGTCTATTCCGGCAGTGGCAGCCTTGTTTATCCGGCGGTCTGCGCCCCCGCTACTCTGTCCGGCATGTATGGCTTCAGCGCCAGCGGTTCCACTCTGTCCGGGACCACGCAGACCGGCTCCGCCGACGAGGCCGGCGTGTTCGAGTTCGACGGTCAGGGCAAGGTTACTGCCAGTTACACGGATTCGGTAAGCGGAACAACGCAAGCTGCCATCACGGCCAACGGGACTTACACGGTCACTTCCGCCTGCCTGGCATCCGCCACGCTGCTCGATTCGAACGGTAGGACGAATATGCTGAACTTTGTCCTCACGGGCAACTACGGCGGCGGCGCAGATATTATCCTAGCCAACCCGCAGTTCGTTCGCTCCGGATCGGCACATTCGATGCTGCTGAACCCGACCCAATCGATTGGGAACGTCTTCAGTTATGTCGTGAACGCCACGCCGCCGGGAGGCGTTTTCGTGCTGTACGGAACCGATCTTGCGACCAAGATCGCGCAGGCGGCCACCGTTCCGTTTCCGACCACGCTGGCGACCACCGACGTGACGGTGAACGGGGAGAAAGTGCCGTTGTATTATGTCTCTCCGGGCCAGATCAATGCGGTAATGCCCTGGGATATTCCGGGCGGCACACTGGCGTCCGTAGTGGTCCAAAACGGGACCGCGACGAGCAACGCCGCGGCGGTTTGGGTTCCCGCCACGGGGACGCCGGGAATCGCCGTCTACGGCAGCAATCGCGCGGTCGTGACGAACGCCGACAATAGCGTGAACTCTGCTTCCAACGGCGCCAGCGTTGGCGATGAAGTGGTGGCCTGGTTCACCGGCGGCGGCCCGGTCGATTCCCCTGGTCCTCTGGTATCCGGCGCTCCCGCGTCCGGCGCATATTCCATAACCGGGAACGGCACCGTGACTGTCGGCACCGCCTCGGCCATAGTCAAATACATCGGTCTAACGTCGGGGTCCATCGGACTCTACCAGGTGAATTTCATCGTGCCGCAACTCGCCAAGGGCGCTTACGCCGTGCAGATTAACATCGCGGGCCAACTGTCAAACAAGCCGGTGATGACGGTCAAGTAGCAGTTGAGCCGACCGCTGCCTGAGCCAGGCAGCTCCCGTGTTCAAGGCGACCGCTCACACGAAAGTCATCATGGACTTTCATCCCGATGGGTGGCCCGCAGGGCCATGGCGACTCACTATGGTCGCGGCTCCGAATGGGCGCGCGTGCTTTCGGAGCCGTGACCGAAGGGAGCGGTGTTTTCGCACTTACTCGCCGCCGCTAGTCCTCGGTGGAAACTCCCGAAGCTCCGGTCATAGACCGATGATCGCGGCATATGCCGCGCTTGGATGACCGGATGAACTCGACAAAATGGAGCGCTTCCGGCGTGGCCAGGGCCTCGATGCGCTCGAGCGCCTCTTTGCGCGCGAGCCCCGAGCGATACAGCAGACGGTAGGCCTGTTTCAACACCGAGACCGTCTCGCGCGAAGCGCCGCTGCGGCGCAGTCCCACCAGGTTCAACCCGTGCGCCGCACAGTCGAATTCCGAGACCAGCAGGTACGGCGGAACATCCTGCGCCACGCGCGTATTGGCTGCCACCATCGACAACCGCCCGACCTTGGAGAACTGGTGCACTCCGACGCCGGCCGAGAGAAACGCGCTATCTTCAATCTCCGCGTAACCGCCCAGGCTGGTGCTGGGGCCGATGGTGATGTGGCTGCCCAGTTGGCAATCGTGCGCGATGTGTACGCTGCTCATCACATAATTGTCGTCGCCGAGCACGGTGATCGCGCCGGGCTTGGTGCCGCGCGAAATGTTGACGTATTCGCGCAACACGTTGTGATTGCCCACCCGCAGGTAGCTGGAATTCTCCTCGCGAAACTTCTTGTCCATCGGGTCGGTGCCGAGCTGCGCGCCTGAGTAAAGATGATTGCCCTCGCCCAACGTCGTGTAGCGCTTCACGATCGCGAAGGGGTCCAGCCGGTTGTGGGGCCCGATCTCCACTTCGTCTTCGACGATGCAATACGCGCCGATCACCGCGGTCGGGTGAACGCGCGCTCCGGGATGTACGGTTGCCGTGGCTGCGATGGTGGGCCCAGGCGTGGTCGGTTCCATGGTTTCTGCCGGCGGCGCGCAAGCCAAACATCCTCGCCTGGCCCGGCTGTCCCGAAGAGGAGCGAGAGTTTCGCGAGCGCGTCAGGCTGATTCTAACGCAAATCGCCGTTTCCTTTCGGACCTTTTGGGCAAGTTAAAGCATCGCCTCACCACCCGTTTTTGGCATTGTTGCAATCGTGATACTATACTCTGGAATTGTCCGCAAGGCGACCACGCCGTCGTCCGGCATCGCCTCATACGGCCGTGTGAGTGTGCGATCTCGCTCGGCCCGATTGTTGCGGTTGACCTGTTTTGGATCCGCATTCCTTAGGTGAGAAGAGTAAATGAGCGATCCCGCCCCGGCAATTCCTGCATATCAATACAATCAGAGGTATAAAGATGCGATTATCCTCGGCAGTTTCTAAATTTCGATACGCGATCTGTATTCTGGCTCTGGCCGTGTATCCTGTTGTTGCGCAGGACACCACGGGCAAGATTGTCGGCATCGTCTCCGATCCCAGCGGCGGCGTTGTCGCCGGTGCCACGGTAACCGTAACGAATACCGGTACACAGGTTGCCCGGCGAACCTCGACCGATAGGCAGGGCTACTACCAGGTGCTGGAGTTGCCGATCGGACGGTACGAAATTGCCGCCGAAGCGGCCGGATTCTCGCGGATGGTGGTGGCCGCCAAGAACTCGCTCGAAATCAACCAGACGCTGCGCATCGACCTCGCGCTGACGGTGGGCGCGGTAAAGGACGTCGTCACGGTGGAAGGCGGCGCCAGCGCGGTGGAAACCGAGAACTCCACTATCGGCGCCACGGTCAGCGGCACCGCGATTTCGGAATTGCCATTGAACGGGCGCAACACGCTCGATCTGCTTGCCACGCAGCCCGGCGTCACGCCGAAAGACAACGATGCATCGCGGCAGGCCGGACAGTACAGCATCGGCGGCGGGCGTTCCGACTCGGTGACGTACCTGCTCGATGGCGGCCTGAACAACCACTTGATCAACAACGACATCGTGATCAACCCGAATCCCGATGCGGTGGCCGAGTTCCGCGTGCTGCAAAGCAACTACGCCGCCGAATACGGCCGCGGCGGCGGCGGCATCGTGAGCATGGTGATCAAGAGCGGCACCAACACCGTCCATGGCACGGCTTTCGACTATCTGCGCAACGAAGACCTGGATGCCAACACCTTCTTCAATAACCAGCAGGGCATCGCGCGCCAGATTCTGAAACGCAACCAGTACGGCTTCACGGTGGGCGGGCCGGTGTGGCTGCCACATGTGGTGGATGGCCGCAACAAGCTGTTCTTCTTCTTCTCCTACGAGGGCCAGAAGCAGAACTCCAACGTGCAACCAGGCGGCCAATCCAACAAGATCACAACCTTCACACCGCTGGAGGCGCAGGGCAACTTTTCGCAAGCCGCGAACGGCGGTCCGGATCCCACGGTCGCAAAGTTTCTGACTGCCAATCCGTGGTTTCAGCCCAGTCCCACACTCGCCTCGGAAGCCATCATCGATCCCAGCCGGATCAGTTCGGTGGCTCTCACCTATCTGAAGGATGAGCTGCTGCCGGTCTCCCCGGCCGGTTTTGTGTTCCCTGAGGCAACTGCGGCCGCCAACCATTCCGAATACCTGGGCAAGCTCGATTACAACATCGGAATGCGCGATACGCTGAGCGCCACCTTCGCAGCCCAGGATACTCCGAACACAGCGCCGTTTTCCGGCGCTGCCAGTGCCACCACGGTGAATGGCTTTCCGGTTTCCAACGACGTCGCGGCGTATATGGGCAATGTGGGTTACACCCACAGCTTTTCGCCTTCCACCATCAATGTGGCACGCTTCACGGCGCAGCGGAACAACACCAAGCAGAACTATCCCATCGGTACGCAACCCAGTCCGGCGCAACTGGGGGTTAATATCACACCGGACCTGGTGGACGGCTCGCCCAACATCAATCTCGAGGGCAGCAACCTGTTCGCCGGTTACAATCCGTTCGGCCCGGCGAACATCGTGGATAACACTTTCACCTTTACCGACGACTTCTCGTGGACCCGCGGCAGCCACTTGCTGAAAGGCGGCTTCCTCTTCTCGGCGTACCGCGACGCGATGATTTATGGCTACTACCTGAACGGCGAATTCGATTTCTATGGTACCGGGACCTCGATCGGTTCCGGCAACGACCTGGCCGACTTCCTGATGGGCCTGCCCGACGATTTCCAGGAGTATCCCAACGCGCCCACCAACATCCGCTCCCATTCCTTCGGCGGATACGTGCAGGACGCGTGGAAAATCAGCCCCCGGCTGACCTTGAATTACGGCTTACGCTACGAATACAATCAGCCCAAGTACGACACGCAAGGCCGATCGTTCTCGTTCGTTTCGGGCGAGCAATCGACCGTGTTTCCAGGCGCTCCGCTGGGCCTGCTGTTCCCCGGCGACAAGGGCGCTCCGCGCGGCGCGAACTGGCCAGACCGCACCAACTTCGCCCCGCGGCTGGGTTTCGCCTGGGACGTTTTTGGCAACGCCAAGACCAGCGTGCGCGGCGGCGCCGGCATCTTCTACGACATTCTGAAGGCTGAGGACAACCTGCAGTTCAACGGGCAAGCGCCGTTCTTCGGTTCGGCCTACCTGACATTCAGCCAGCCCGACGGCGGGTACGTTTCCGATCCCGGCATCCTGTCCAATCCCTTCGTCGCCGCGGACGCACCCAATCCGTTCCCATCGAAACCGGTCAATCACCAGGTGAATTTCGCCAAGGCCGGGGACCTGCCTATCGGCGGTGGCAATCCTTTCTTCGTGGATCCGAACCTGAAGACGCCCCGCATTTACCAGTACAACGTCTCCGTTCAGCAGCAGTTCGTTAACAACCTGACGATGGAGGCCGGGTATATCGGCTACGTCACGCACGGGCTGACCGGGTTGACCGACATCGATCCGTTCCAGCCCGGCTCGAGCACCCGCATTCTGGACCTGCAGCCCGGACCCGGGCTCGACGGGGCTTACACCTTCATGAACGAGTTTCAAAACATCGGCCGCGCCAATTACAACGCGTTGCAGACCGACCTTACCAAGCGTCTTTCGGATTCGCGGTTCGGCAACACTTTCTTTACCCTGTCCTATACGTGGTCGCACGTGCTCGATAACGAGTCCGGCTACCGGCAGCGCAACAACTTCGTGCCTGCCGCCAACCACAACCAGTTTTGGGCCTCCGGCGATGCCGATATCCGGCAGTTTCTTTCGCTATCGGGTGGCTGGGAGTTGCCCTTCCAGAAGCTGACCACGCACGCGGGCTGGTTCACCAAGGGCTGGACTTTGTATCCCATCGTCACCTGGCGGAGCGGCTTCCCGCTGGATGTGATGGCATTCCCCGGCACTGCATCTTCCATTTCCAGCCCCGGCCCATCCGGCGCCGGCGATATTCAAGTGGTGCGTGCCGATCTGGTGGCGGCGATTCAATACATGGACCCCGGAGCCTTCCGTACCATGACCGTCAACGGCACCGTCAACGGCACGCCAACCACGGCGAGCGGCAATTACTGGTTCAACCCGAACAGCTTTTCCAACCTGCGCGAGCAGACGCTCAATAATGAAGCCAATCCGGGCGAAGCTACTTCAGTAAACCCCGCCAGCTTGCTGGGCCAGTTCACTTACGGAACGTTTGGCCGCAACGTGCTGCGCGGCCCTGGCGCATTCAACGCCAACCTTTCGATTGCCAAGACCTTCCGGCTTCGTGAGACGACGGAGCTGGAGTTCCGCATGGATGCGTTCAACGTCCTTAACAACGCGGAATTCGGCAATCCGGATACAAACATCGGCGACCAGAGTTTCGGCCAGATCTCCAGCACGGCCGACCCGCGCATCCTGCAAGTGGCGCTGCACTTGAAGTTCTGAAGAGAGGTAGGACAGACCATCGCCTTTGGTGGTCTGTCCTGCTTCGCTAGAGTACGACACTCGACAGACGACAAAAACCGATCGTCTGTCCTACCGGCGGCGACGTCTCACTCCACGCGAAATTGGATGCTGCGGGCGGCTTCGCCCTCGGCGGAGTCTTTGACTGTCAACTCGGCGTGATAGGTTCCGGGCGGAAGGGTCGCCACCGGCAATCTGAGCGCTACCGGAATCACGGGATTGCCGGACTTAGCCAGCGCGCTCAAATCGACATCGCCGGAATCCCACTTTTGCTCGTCGCTTTGCGCGTCGAGCAGGCGCAGATGCATGGTCAACTGGAGTGGCTCGGCGCCGGATGCGGGCGGCTCGTAGATCTCGAAATAGGCTTCGGCGACTCCGGCTTTCGATAGAACGTCGGAGCCGGCAACCGTGATCCGGTTGCCGCGGAAGATCAGCGGCTTTTTCCCTTGCTCGGTCTCCTCCTGCAAGGCCTCTTGCGATATCGGTTGCACGTCGCGGCTAAGGGCGATGGCGCTCAAGCTGAGCTGTTCGGCGTCGAACGGTTCGACGGCCAGCGGCGTTTCGACCACACCGAAGCGACCTTTGGCGGTACGGAAAATCAGCTTGAACTTGTAATTGCCAGGAGCGATCCTCAGTTGGTGCTCGTAGCGGAGCGGGCGTCGCAAGAAATCGTCGAACTGCTGGCGGTTCTCGAAATCGAATTTCACGGTATCGCTGAAGCGCGCTGCCACCGCGCCCCCCATGTTGTATGCCAGGCCGAGTACGTCCATCGAGGCATGCAGTTTGCCGTTCGTCTCGGTAGGATCGAGCGCCGGAGATGGAATCTCGATCGTCATGTCGACTCGCACCGCCCCGCCGGCCTCATAGAAGAAGGGCGCGGACGCCGACGCCGCGATGTTGCCGGCGTTCGGTGAGGCTGCCAGATTCGCCAACTCATTTTCCAGCGGGCTGGCTGAAGCCAGGGCCGCATCGCGGACGTTGCAGTACAGATTGCGTCCGCGCACCTTCACGTCGGACCGGTCGACGGTGACCTTCAGCGGGTGGCAGCTTCCTTCCGGGGAATCCTTCGGCACGTAAGCAAGCGTGTAGGATTCGTCCTGCTCGCGTGCCAGCACGTCGAAAACGGCGACCACATCGTTGCCTCGGTTGAGTTCGTGGCCGCCGGTTGCGTCGGCCAGGCTAAGCGCCCAACCCGGAGATTTGGCTCCGACCTGCCCTTCCACCGGATAGACCGAGACATCCGCCTTGCGAAATTCCAATTGCATCCCCTTCGGATCGGAGAGCGTTGCATTCCTTTCGAGTGTCGACGATCGCCGGCTCGGGCGCTGGTTCTTCTGGGACACGATCCGCGGAGGCGCCTGCGGCTTTTGGCTGGCGGCGCTCGGCGGCGCCGGGACATGGGCGGCAAACAGGGCCACCACTTTGTGGCCGGGCACCTGGGCCAGGTCCTTCGCCAGTTGCGAGTAACTGTGCGCCCGAATGTCGCCATACGGATCGGGGACGTGGCCGCAGCGGGTGACGTTGGGCCACACGCCCAGCGACTTCTGAAGCTGGCCGATATCGGTGGTGAATTGCGCGGCGACGGTCATGCATCCCGGTGTGTAATATGCGACCGACATCAGCCGGTTAGGTCCGGCATTATCCGCCACGAACCTGGCGGCGGCCTGCTGGATCCATTTCTGATCGTCGGCGGACTCATTGCGGTTGGGCCTTCCATCGAATAACAGGAGGAAGTGCTGTTGCTGGCTGATTCCCGGCGTCGCGGGCCCGGTGTGAGTCTGGAATCCGGTGATAGTCTGTTCCTTGCCATCCTCGAAGATGCGGAAGTCCTTCTCGGTCAGCCCGTGAATGGGTTCGTCTTTCTTGCCGGTGACGACGGCGTCCACCAGCACCAGGCGCGCTTCGGCCTTGAGTTGCAGGTTCGCCGCACCGGGAGCGGCGGATCCTCCGGTTTGCGCCAGTAGCGGAACGAACAAGAACGACAGCGCGGCCGCGTACATCGCGCGGCTGCCATATCGCGAAAGCTGACTCTCTGAGGTTTTCATGGGATCTCCACTACTCCGTTCGCTGCGGCCATTTGCTGGCCTTCGGCGTCGCGCACAACCACGCGAATCATGTAGGCGCCGCTCTTGATGTCGAAGTCGCTGTTCACGGTGACGCCGTGGGTTCGCCAGCGCTCGAGATTCTCGTCCTTCAGCCGAATCTCCACCGTCTTCTGGGTTCCCTTGACATAGTTCCCATTGCGATCGAACAGGGCGCACACCAGTGTGACGTCGTCGTGGCTCCGCTCGTCGCTTTGCTTGCGCAAAGGAAGCTGTTGGATATCGATGTGCGTGGTGACTTTCACCTTCGCTTCGTCGGCCGTGGTCTTGTAAAACTGGCTGTGAATGTCGATGGGCACGTCTCGCAGCTCATCGTGCGAGAACACGGCCTCGCCGATTTCCCGCGTGGCGGCGGCGGCTGCGTCCTCCACATGGGATGGCGCCCAGTAGCCCTTGCGCGCCTGCACGGACAGTCCTTTGTTGTTTGCCAGCGTCACCTTGATCTCATGGTACTTTCCGTCTGGCTTGAGGTCCTTGGGATAGAAACCCAAATAGTAGACGTACTCGGGCGGGTTCGCCAGCCGTTTGAATTCGCCCAGGAAATCGTTGCCGCTGAGGGCGGTGCCTCCGGTCGAAGAGGCCAGCGTGCCCAGAACCATCCCCTGGGAGAAAAGCTCGTCATGCTCGGATCTTGCGACTTGCTGTTGGGCCTGTTGGTTCGTCAAACGGCAGCCGGGAACATCGCCGATTGGGTCGATGGTGTAAACGCCGCGCGCGTCCAGGGTGTTGATGATGACGCCCGAGCGGGTGGCTCGGTCGATGGATTCGCTGAGCTCCCTCTGCAACCCTTCGGGGAGGTACATGCCGGGCGAGACCAGAATCATGGTCCGGTCACCGGGCATGGAGCCGAGCAGCCGGACGGTGTTATTGAGGATGTGGAAGGCATTGCGGGAATCGCTCAAGCCCTCATTGGCGACCTGGCGGAGAGTGTCCTGAGCGATGCTCGGAGCTTCGGCCGCGGAGTAACCCGTCAGGTTGAGGCAATCGATGGTCACGCTGGTCTGCATCGCCAGCAGCGCCGAACGGGGGTCCTCGCCTTCGCGGTTCACCCATGTGTCCGCCACGTAGAAGCTGGCCGGAGGGAAATGCGAGCGAGGCGGAATGGGCGCAACTTTCATCAGCTTCTCGCGGAACTTCACCAGGTCATCGGTGAATTCGAGCGTCACGTCGCCGGAGAGCGTCAGCAAGGCCACGCGTTCCTGCGGCGGTATCCCCTCTGCAACGTGCTTTAGGGCAGCCGTGCGTGCGTTCATCAGGTCTTGAATGTTGAGATGGGCGTCGTCGAAGACATAGGCGACGAAGCGGGTAGGCACCACCAGCTTGGATCCTGCGGCGGCGGGCGCCCAAGGGGTCTCCGTCTGGGTGGACGGCTGCGCGGCCGGCTTGGGGACGGCGCTGCCCTCGATGGCGAACTGCGCAACGGGCTGCACCTTGCCGCGATCGGTGAGCTGAAAATCCTGCTTTTGGAAGTTGCCGAGCGCGCGTCCTTGCTTGTCACGGACCACCACGGGTATGCGCACCAGGTTCACGCTCGATTGGAAGGTGGGCGTTTCTTCGCGAGTCGTAATCTCGCCGGTCTGCGTTTGCGCAGCCAGCGCGGCGATGAGCAGGAAAAAAGACCAAAAGCGCATGATACTCCCTTCCGCGGGAAACCCGGCGGCGCGGATTACTCTTAGCGTGGGCGCGCTGCGGCCGGCCCACTGGTTCGAATTATAACGTTCTCAACCCTCCGGCCGGCATGGAAGTTGCTAGCTCAATGGGGCCATCGGACCGGCGGCGGCAGGGAGGGCCAAATTGGTTGGGGGTAGGAGAGCACGCGCGAATCGGTTTTCTTATGGGGTGGGTGGAGGGATTCGAACCCTCGGCCACTGGAACCACAATCCAGCGCTCTACCAGCTGAGCTACACCCACCGTGAAGGGGACATTCTCATCGTATCAAGGTGGGTGCGTAGCCCGCAATTTTCACGGGCGGCGAGGTGGGAGTCGCGGCTCCGAACGAATCCACTAACGGAGCCGCGACCAAAGGGAGCGGTCATGCCGGACATGTTTCGATTATTGCGGAGCTACCTTACCGCCAGCGGCCCCAGCCGCGGCCGCCGATAATCATCGCGCCGAAGCCCCATTGCGGACCCATATACGGGTACGAATAATACGGGTAGCCGTAGCCGTAGTAATACGGAGACGGATAGCCGTAGCCCGGGCCATAGTAGGACGCCGGAGGCGCCGCGCGCCGCGGGCCAGCCGACATCTGCATTGCCGGGTGGTCGTAGTCGTCGGGTCCGACGTAGCGAAACGCCTGCGGCGCACGCGTGGTCGAAATCGTGAACGGCGCCGTCATCTGGAAGGTGAGCGCCGTTTCCGGATAGATCACCGTGGGATGGTTGCGTGTGAGCAGCACGCCGACGATGCCGGCCGCCGCTCCGGCGCCCGCTCCGATGGCCGCGCCCTGGCCCCAATCCGCGGCACCGCCCACGGCCGCGCCCGCAACCGTCGTCCCCGCCACGGTTCCGGCTTGTACGCCGGCGGGCGTGGTGCCGCCTTGGCGCGCCACCAACTGGGTTTGCGCCGCCACCTGCGTGCCATCGGCCAGCGTGAAGCTGGTCAGCTCCAGCTTAAGCTGCGACGGCTTATCGGAATGTTGCTTCTTCACGTCCGCCACGTTGCCGTAAACCGTTTGGCCGCGATGCGCCACCACCACGCCGTCCACCACCAGCGGCTGCATCAGCGTGGCCGTGAACGGGTCGCCCGCCTGGTTGTGATCGGTGGAGAGCGCCTGGTTGATGCGCACCGAAATGTACGTACCCGGCTTGACCGTCAATTCCGGCGGCAGGCCGTACGCGAGACGGCTGAGGTGCGCCATCGGCGGCGCCGCCTGTGGCATCGGAGCCGGAGCCGCCGCCGGTTGCCCTTCCTGACCGGGCTGCGCCACGGGCTCTGGGTTTTGCTGGTCTGGCGCCGCGGGCAGCGCCTGGTCCTGCGCCTGTGCCTGTTGATCGGCCGGCGCGGGCGCCGGATCGCCCAGGTGGCGCCACCCGGGGGTTTGCGCCAACGCGAGGCTGGATGCAGTTACCAAAACTATCGCAATTTGCGAGATACGTTCCATACTTGGTCCCTCATTGCTTTCGACGCAGCTACCCACTGCATCTGTTTCACCAAATGCAAACGATTGGATCGAAAAGGCTTGCGGCTGGCGTGGGTTGGCCCTATTGCACCGGCGCTGGTGGATTTCAGCCACCGCTCCGGACGTTTCCGCCACACTCGCGCCCGGCGCAGACCCGGCTCAAAAGTTTCCGCGTGAAATGTGGCAGAATGGAGTTTCCGGATTGACCCATGGGCAAGCTGCATGGGGCCGGGCCGTGTCAGCGGCCCATCAACTTGCGAAATCTCCGCAAAGGCAGCTAAAATCAACGCGTTCGCATATCCCAGGAGGAGTGCATGGCATTAGTAGAGCAGAAGGTAAAGCAGATCATCGTCGAGCAGTTGGGCGTCGACGAGAGCCAGGTCGACAGCAGCGCGTCGTTCGTTGACGATTTGGGCGCGGATTCGCTGGATATCGTCGAACTCGTGATGGCCTTCGAAGAGGCCTTCGAGCTGGAGATCCCCGACGAGGATGCCGAAAAGATCCAGACGGTCAAGGATGCCGTTGACTACATCGAAAACAAGACAGCCAAAAAGTAGCCGCTTTTCTCGAGGAGACCAGACTTGACGAGAAGAGTGGTAGTAACCGGCGTGGGATTGGTGACGCCGCTAGCCATCGGAACCGAGGACTCCTGGGCCGCTATTCGCGCCGGCAAGAGCGGCATTGGTCCCATCACGCAATTCGATGCCGCGGCTTTCTCGTGCCGCATCGCCGGAGAAGTCAAAGGATTCGATCCGGCGCGGTACATCGAGAAAAAAGAAATCAAGAAGATGGGGCGCTTCATCCAGTTCGCCATCGCGGCTTCGGATTGCGCTCTCTCGAACTCCGGCCTGAAGGTGACGCCGGAGACCGAAGAAATGGTGGGCGTCTACATCGGCAGCGGCATCGGCGGATTCGAAGTCATCGAGCGGGAGCACCAGGTCCTTTTGGAACACGGGCCGCGCCGCATTTCCCCGTTTTTCATTCCCGCCACCATCGTGAACCTGGCCTCGGGCCATGTCTCGATTCGCAGCGGCGCCAAGGGACCCAACTCCGCCACCGCTACCGCGTGCACCACCAGTGCGCATTCGATTGGCGATTCTTACCGCATGATCCAGCGCGGGGACGCCGATGCCATGATCTGTGGCGGCACGGAGGGCGCGGTCACGCCGATGTCGATCGGCGGTTTCGCCGCCATGCGCGCGCTATCTACGCGCAATGACGAACCGGAACGCGCGTCCCGCCCCTGGGACCGCGACCGGGACGGCTTCGTGGTGGGCGAAGGCGCCGGCATCCTGGTGATCGAGGAATTGGAGTTCGCCCGCCGGCGGGGCGCGCGCATTCTGGCGGAGATCGTCGGCTACGGCATGAGCGCCGACGCATTTCATCTCACCGCGCCATCGCCCGATGGTGACGGCGCCTACCGCGTGATGCGCAACGCCATGCGCGACGCCGGGATCGCCCCCGAGAAGGTGGATTACATCAACGCCCATGGCACTTCCACCGAAGCCGGCGACCGGGCCGAGACCAAGGCCATCAAGCGCGCCTTCGGCGACCACGCTTACAAAGTGGCCGTCAGCTCCACCAAGTCGATGACCGGCCATCTGCTGGGCGGTTCCGGCGGCATCGAGGCCGGCATCAGCGTGATGGCGCTGCGCGATCAGGTGGCGCCCCCCACCATCAACTACGAGAACCCCGATCCGGACTGCGACCTGGATTACGTTCCCAACCACGCCCGGCCCATGAAAATCGACTACGCGCTTTCGAATAGCTTCGGTTTCGGCGGCACCAACGGCTGCCTGATCTTCAAGCGGTATTCTGAATAGGGAACTCCTTTCCAGCCACGGATGAACACCGATGAACACGGATAAGATCCTTGGTTTTCATCTGTGTTCATCCGTGTTCATCCGTGGCTAAGATTTATGAAGATCATCGTCGCCATCAAGCAGGTTCCCGCACGCGATTCACAATTGCGCATCGCTGCTTCGGGCCAGTGGATCGAAGAAGCCGGCCTGGCTTACGAAATCAACGAGCCGGATGCCTACGCGCTGGAAGCCGGGCTGCGGCTCAAGGAAAAGCACGGCGGAGAAGTGGTCGCCCTGTGCGCCGGCCCCGAGCGCGTCGGGCAAAACATCCGCGAAGCTCTGGCCAAGGGCGCCGACCGCGCCATTCACATCGAAGAGGACATGACCGCGCTCGATCCGCTCGCTGCCGCCCGGCTGCTCGCCGCCGCTGTGAAGAGCGAATCGCCGGATCTGGTCCTCACCGGCCTGCAATCCGAAGATCTCGGGTTGGGCCAGACCGGCGTCATTCTGGCCGAATTGCTCGGCCTGCCGCACGCCACCATCATTATGGAAGTGGAGGCGAGCGACGGCGCCATCCGCGTCAAGGGCGAGCTCGAAGAAGGCTGGTTCCAGCATATCGAGATGCCTCTGCCGGCCCTGCTCGCCATCCAATCCGGCATCGGCAAGCTGCGCTACGCCACTTTGATGGGAATCAAGAAGGCCAAGTCGAGGGAAGTCCGCCGCGTCACGGCAGCCAGTCTGGGCGTTGCGCCGGCCGCGCCTAGCGTCGTCGTCCAACGCATGTACCTGCCCGAGCGCAACAAGCGCACGCAATTGTTCGAGGGCGATCCCAAACAGGCCGCCGCGCAACTGGTGGAGAAGCTGCGATTCGAGGCGCGGGTGATATGAGCGTTCTGGCAGTATTAGAGCAGCGCGCCGGCCAGTGGCACCGCTTGTCCTTCGAAACGCTGGCCGCCGCGCAGCAAATCGCGCGGGAGCTGGACACCACTGTCGCGGCCGCAGTGCTGGGGCATAATATCAGCGCGCTGGCAAACGAGCTGGCCACCAAGCAGGTTGAGACCGTGTATGCGTTCGAGCACGAGCTGCTGAAGGACTATACGCCGGATGCCTACACGCTGGCGCTGGAAGCGTACATCGATCTGTTCAAACCCGCGCTCGTGCTATTCCCGCACACTTACCAGGTTCGAGATTATCTTCCCAAGCTGGCAACCAGGCTCGATCGCGTGGCAGTGACCGACGTAGTCGCCCATCGTGTCGAAAAAGGCTCGCTCACGCTGGTGCGGCAGCTTTTCCAAGGTAAAGTGAATGCCGATGTGCGCTTCTCCGGAGACGGACCGCACTTCGCATCCTTGCAGGCCGGCGCCTACCGCGCCGACCGGGTGGTCGAGGGCCCCGCCACGGTCGAGGTCGTCATACCCAGTCTCTCGCCGTCCGACGTCCGCACCCGGCCCCTCGAACCTTTCCGCGAATCGCAGCACACGGTGGACCTGGGCGCGGCGGAGCTGATCGTCTCGGTCGGCCGCGGCATCAAAGAGGCCGATAACATTCCGCTGATCGAAAAGCTGGCGCAGGCGTTGGGAGCCGAGCTGGCCGCCTCGCGGCCCATCTGCGACGCGGGCTGGCTTCCCATGGAACGGCAGGTGGGCAGCTCCGGCCAGACCGTTGCCCCGAAACTGTACATGGCCATCGGCATCTCCGGCGCCATCCAGCACCTGGTGGGGATGAAGGGCGCGCGCACCGTGGTCGCCATCAACAAAGACGCCGACGCGCCGATTTTCGAAATAGCCGACTACGGCATCGTAGGCGATTTGTTCCAGGTGGTGCCCGCGCTGATCGAAGCGATCAAAAAGGCGTAGGGGGAGCAGGTCCCCGACCTGCTTTTTTTCTTGGGGGCAGGCGATTTCGCTTGCCAATGCCGGTTGGGCGAGCGTGCGCGCTGGCAGGTCGGGGACCTGCCTCACCCTACCCCGGATGGATTTCCGTCAGCTCCACTTCGAGCACGGTTCCGCAATGGGCGCACACAGCGGCGTTTTCGGAGGTGAGATAAACTTCGGTGGAGTCGCAGCGCGCGCAGGCCACGGTTGGGTCGGCGGCCTCGGGGAGCGGATCGGGCGGCACGATGCCGTCCACCGTGCGGCCCGTCGTCCGCGTCATTGGCTCAAACGTGGCTCCGCAGCCCGCGCACACGTGATTAAAACAGCAGTTCGGCGTACATGTATAGGACACTTCCGCCGAACCGCACTGCGGGCAGGAGATCTCCAGTCTCCGCGTCCGCATCCTACTGCTTCGGCGGAGCCGGCGGAGTGGCCGGCGGCGCTGGCGGGGCGGCAGGCCTCGGCCCAAACTGTCCTTGGATCGGGGCCGGCGAAGGCGGACCGAAGAAATCCGGATCGTAGAACGCGCCCTTGGTCATGTCATCCAAGGCCTTTTTCACCTTCGCCTGAACCAGCGGCGGCATCTTCTCGATCTGCGCGCGAACTTCCTCGAAGGTTTTCGTGTTATGCGCCTCCACCTTGATGATGTGATATCCGAACTGACTCTTTACCGGTTCGCTAAGCTCGCCCGGTTTGAGCTTGAAAGCCGCTTGCTCGAACGACGGCACCATATGCCCGTGTGCAAAAGGTGGAAGCAGCCCGCCGTTGGCGCTTGACGTATCGTCCGATTCCGTCTTGGCGAGTGTGGCAAAATCCTCGCCGGCCAGGATGCGTTTGTGCAGATCATTGGCCTTGGCCAGGGCCTCTTCGTCTGTCAGCTCTTTCGCTCCCGGCTTGACCGGCACCGGGGAGCCTTTCACGCGGATCAGGATGTGGCGCGCGGTAACTTCTTCATAGTCCTTAAGGTGCTCGTCGTAGTACTTACGCGCGTCGGCCTCGTCGATCTTGGTTTCCTCAGTGACCTGAGCCCTGACCAAGCCGGCCAGCACCTGGTCATCGCTGAGCATAGATTGGACCTTGTAGGCGTGCGTTTCATCCAGCTTGCGGCGCGTGGCTTCTTCCGACAGCATGTATGCTTGGACCAGGAAGTCGGCGAACTGCTTGCGGCGCGGGCCGCGGGCCGCCGCCTTGGAGGCGTCCGGAAGCCCGTCGATCAACTGGTCGAACTGCGCCGCCGTAAGCGTCACGGAGCCCGCCTTGAGAACCACGCGGTCGGGAGGCACCGTCACCGGCATCGGCGGCGCGGGCGGGGGCATGAGCAATCCGGGAGGAACCGGCGTAGAGAGCTTCGGAGCGCCCGGAGCGATCGCCGGAGGGGTCGCCGGGGCCAGCGTCGGGGCCGGTGGCGTTTGCGCCAGCAGACAAGCGGCTGGCGCAATCATCAGAAATTTGTACAAGAAATTCATAATCTCCATAATACCAGCGCTCGCGGCGCAGCTTAATTCAGTAGCGGACTTTGTCCGGCTGCGCCGCCCATGCTTCAAATGGGCGCTGCGCGGATGGGTCGGCCACGCGAATCACGGGGATGGCGCGCCCGGCCTCCGGCAAAGCGAGTTGGCGGTAAATGAACGAATCGTCGAAACCGGCCGCGGCGGCGTCCGCGGCGGTAGCGGCGAAGAAGATCCGCGCGGGCCGCGCCCAGAACAGCGCGCCGAGACACATCGGGCAAGGTTCGCAGGAACAATAGACGTCACAGCCGGTAAGTTGAAAGCCGCCGAGCGCACGGCACGCTTCGCGGATGGCCACGATCTCGGCGTGCGCCGTGGGGTCATTAGCTGCGGTGACGCGGTTGGATCCGGCCGCGATCACCGCGCCGTCCTTCACCACCAGCGCCGCGAACGGACCTCCGCCGCAGCGCACGTTTTCCGCCGCTCGTTCGATCGCCTGTCTCAAGAGTGCAGGGTTCATAACTGGGGACGTACCCGCCCTTTTCAGGCTACCGGATTGCAGCCCAGGGTGCGCGCCACGGCCCTCCGGTATGTTCCAATATTGGCATGATCGAGGTGGTGGCGGCGATTCTGGAACGCGAGGGTCGCGTGCTGATTGGCCGCCGGCAGCCCGCGCAGGCGCATCCGCTGAAATGGGAGTTTCCGGGCGGTAAAGTAGAGCCCGGCGAATCGCCGCCGCAGGCCTTGACGCGCGAACTGGAAGAGGAACTGGGGATTCGCGAGGCAGCCGGCGAGGAAATCGCACGCTACGAGTACACCTATCCCGGCAGGGCCCCGATTACCCTGTTCTTTTTCCGCATCACCAGCTATCAAGGCGAGCCGCGGAATCTGATTTTCCACGAAATGCGCTGGGAGTCCCGCGAGAACCTCGGCCGCTTCGATTTCGTGGAAGGCGATCTGCCTTTCCTGCGCGGCTTCGCTCCAGGCCCGGCCGGGCTGGAAGTTGGTTGAAGGCTTCGCAACCGCTCCCCGACGGTCGCCGCTCTGTATCGGAGCCGCGGCCAAAGGGAGCGGTCAGGTTGGGGTAGATAGCGAAAGGCAACCTCAACGGTGTCCTGCCTACTCGTGCCGCAGCGCCACCGCTGGTTCCACCCGCAGCGCGCGCGCCGTTGGCGCAACGGTCGCCAATCCCGCCACCAGCGCCAGCACACCGGCCACGGCCACGAAGTTCAGAGGATCGGTGGGACGCACCTCGGGAACCAGGAACATGGAGAGCGGGCGCACCGCGACCACGGCAATCGCGAGGCCGATGGCCATGCCGGTGGCCACCAGTTTCAAGCTCTGGCCCGCGACCATCGCCAGGACGTTGCCCGGCGTGGCGCCCAGCGCGACACGAATGCCGATCTCGTGAATCCGCTGCTGGGTGGCATACAGCAGAACTCCGTAGAGTCCGATAGAAGCCAGCAGCAAGCCGAACAGCGCCATCCCTCCCAGCACCGCGGCCCGGCGCGGCTCGGCAGCAGAGCATAGTTGAAAACCTCACGCATGACCTTGGTCCGCACCGAAGCCTTGGCGTCCAGCTCCGCGATCGTCTCATCGATCTTCCGGGCCATCGCTTCGGGCGGTCCACTGGTGCGCACGAAGAGACACGCGCCTTTGTGCTTCGCTAGCTGGGCAAAGGGCGTGTAGAGCGCCATCGCGTCCTTTTCTCCCAAGGTGGCGTAGGTGCTGTTCCGCGCCACGCCCACGACGATCGAATCGCGATTGTCGGCGAAGCGAACCACGTGGCCCACCGGATTGGCGTTGCCGAAGAGCCGCCGCGCCATGTTCTGATTCAGAATCACCACGCCGGGCGCGCCCGCGCGGTCGGCCTCGAGGAACGCGCGGCCTTCGAGAATCGGAATCGCCATGATCCGGAAGTAATCCGGTCCCACGGAGTTGCCGTTGTACTCGACGCGCACCGTGCGGCTGCCCGCGTCCGGCCGTAGCTGCTCGGTCGGCCGGTTGAAAGCCAGGAACGGGTTCAGCGGCAACGCAATCGCCGGCGAGGCTGCCTCAATCCCCGGCAGGGCGCGCAGCCGGGCGAGCGCGGTGTCCACGAATTTCTGACGGTCGGATTGACCCTGTATCGCGGCGACAATGGTGTGAGTCGTGTCGAATCCCGCGTTGAATGACGTGGCGCTGATCAGGTTGCGCAGGAACAGCAGTCCGGCGCTGAGCAGGACGATCGAGACCGCCAGTTGCCCGACCACCAGGGCGCTTCGCAGCCGGCTGCCCGCCGGTCCGGCTTGCCGGCCGCCCTCTTTGAGCGCGCCCCCAATTCCCGCTCGCGTGCCCCTCAGCGCCGGGACCAACCCGGTCGCCAGTGTCACCACCAGGGCGATCACCGAGGAGTATGCCAGCAGCATGCGGTCCGGTTGGACGATCAACTCGATCGGCAGCGGCGTCGGAATACGAAAACCGCTGAGCGCCCTGGTAAGCCACAGGTTGAGCAAGAGGCCGGCGCCGGTTCCGAGCAAGGCCAGCAACAAGCTCTCCGTGAGTAATTGGCGCACCAGGCGGCCGCGGCTGCCGCCCAGCGACATGCGGATGGCGAGCTCCCGCGAACGGGTAATAGCGCGGGCCAGCAGCAGGCTGGAGATGTTCGCGCACGCGATCAGCACCACTATCGCCGTCACAATCACCAGCATCGCGAAGAACGCCAGCGCCGGTATCACCATCGGGCCGCCCATCTCCCGCAAACGGTCCATCCCGCCGATTCCGCTAAGCTGAAGCTCCTCGGTCCACTTGCGATTCGCCTCCGGGTACACGCGATCCAGATCGCGGCAGACCGGCCGCAGACGGCTGTAAGCCGTCTGGCGCGTCATTCCCTGCGGCAGCCGCGCATAGAGCATGAAGCCGGCCGGATCCTTAGTGAGGTAAAGGTCGGGCGTGAAACCAAAACCCACCAACATGCGATGGTCGCGAGGCAATACGCCGACGATCGTGTACGGTTTCGAGTCCAACACCAACTGGCGGCCGATCGCGTTCGGGTCGCCGTTCAGGCGATTTCTCCAGAAGCCGTACGTCACCACCGCCGCGTCGGTTTCGCCGCGCTCGATGGGCCGCCCCATGGCGACCGGAATTCCCACCACCTGGAAGAAGTTGTCAGTGACGTGAGTTCCGGCCAAGTAGTAAGAGCGGCTGCCGTTGCGCCAGTTCACCGGAAGCTCGTGGTTCTCGCCGACGACCCCGTCGAACACATGTGCGTCCTCAAGGAAGCGATATTGCGCTACGGTCGCCCATCGGTTGCCGCGCGTGGAAAGCTGCACCAGCGATTGCGCATCGCGGCAGGAGGGCTCGCTGAAGAGCGCTTCCCGCGCCACGCTGAACATAGTCGTATTGGCGCCGATTCCCAGCGCCAGCGAGCCAACCGCCGCCAGCGCCATGGCGGGATTGCGCCGCAACGCGCGCGCGGCATAACGGAGGTCGCTCGCCAGGTCCTCCAACCAGCGCATTTGCCACGCCGAGCGCGTCTCTTCGCCGCTCCGCAGCGTGGAACCAAACTCTCGCCGCGCTTGCCGCAGGGCGTCGGCGGCGGCGAGGCCGCTCTGTTCCAGCTCGTCGGCGCGGGCCTGGATGTGGAACCGCATCTCTTCCTCGAATTCCCGATCGAACCGCGAACGCCGGAAAAGATAGCTGAGGCGGTTGCCGATTTCGTTCCACAGCGCCATGCGAGCCTCCCTTTCAGGCGGTGCGCATCACAAGTTGGATGGCGCGCACCAGGCGATCGAATTCCCCTGCCTCTTTGTCGAGCTGCTTACGGCCTTCCGGTGTCAGCTTGTAGAAGCGGGCCTTGCGATTGTTCTCGGAAACGCCCCACTCCGCCGCCAGCCAGCCCTTCACCAGCATGCGGTTAAGCGCCGGATACAGCGAGCCGTCTTCGACTTGCAGCCCCTCGCGCGAAGCCTCCTTGATCCGTTTCACGATGGCGTATCCATGCAGCGGACCGCGGCTCAGCGTCCGCAGGATCAGCAAATACAGCGTTCCCGGAAGCAGCTCCGGAGCGGAATTCGATGCCATTTTTTCCCTGTCCAGACTAGGTATAGAGCAAGTGGCGAGGGAAGTCAAGGGATTTTCGTATCTGAAGTTCCTGTATGGGCGAGAGCGGACAAAGTGGGGCGGAAAAAAAGCCGAGACGACTCTCGGCTCTGCAGGCCCGACGGCCCGCGCCACGACGCCCTAATCGATCAGCCGGTTGAGGATGGGCTGGTAGGCATCGATGCGGCGGTCGCGCAGGAACGGCCAGTTGCGGCGCACTTCCTCGATGCGCCGTGGATCGCATTCCACGATCAGCGTCTCTTCTTTTTCGTGGCCCGCTTCCGCCAGCACCTGGCCAAACGGGTCGGCCACGAACGAGCCGCCCCAGAATTCCAGGCCCCGCTCCGGCGGTCCTTCGTATCCCACGCGGTTCGCCGCGGCCACATACAGTCCGTTGGCGATCGAGTGCCCCCGCTGGATGGTGCGCCACGCGTCGTGTTGTGCCGCGCCAACTTCCTGCTTCTCGGCCGGATGCCAGCCAATCGCGGTCGGGTAAAACAGCACCTGCGCGCCGCCGAGCGCAGCCAAGCGCGCGGCTTCCGGGTACCACTGGTCCCAGCACACCAGCGGCGCGATGCGCGCGTAGCGTGTGTCGAAGCAGCGGAAACCCAGGTCGCCGGGCGTGAAGTAATACTTCTCGAAATACAAGGGATCGTCCGGGATGTGCATCTTGCGGTACATGCCGAGCAGCAATCCATCGGCATCGAACACCAGCGCCGTGTTGTGATACACGCCCGCCGCGCGGCGTTCGAAGATGGAGCCGATGATCACCACCGCCAGTTCGCGCGCCAGCCGCGATAAGCTTTCCACAGTCGGCCCCGGCACTGGCTCGGCCAGGTCGAAGAACTTGGCGTCTTCCTCGCGGCAGAAGTATTGAGAGCGGAACAGTTCCGGCAGGCAGACGATCTGCGCGCCGCGGCCGGCGGCCTCGCGGATCCGCCATTCCGCCTTGGCCAGATTCTCGTTCGGATCGGCCGAGCACGCCATCTGGATGAGCCCGATCCGGAACTTGGAGCGCTGCACGTCCTTATTGTAGCGGGGCTTGAATTGGAGCGCACTCAAGGCGGAGACAGCAACCAATGGCACAATTTCGCTGGTAATGGTGTAATTTGGGCCCCAGTTTCCAGCTCCCCTCACCAGTTTCCCCCCTGCCCCACACGCTACTGCCCGCTGCGGCGGGCTTTTTGTGCGAGCGAGGCCATTCCGTCCACGTACGGCCACTCGGACTTGGGGAGCTTACCCTGGTCGCGCAGCCCGGCCAACAGGTCGCGGGCTTGCTCATATTCGCCGGCGGCTGCCAGATAGTCGGCGCGGCGCTGTGCGGCAGCTGTGGTGTGAGCCTGCGCCAAGTCGGTCCACGTCTCGGCGATATCCTGGTGGGTTTCCGCCAGGCCGCTCACGGTCGCCCAATCGGCGCCGGGCCGGCGGCTCAACTCCCCGTAGCGCGCCGCCGCCTGCTGGAGTTCGGACAGAGCATCGCGTGGCTTTGCCATCTTCTTGAGGACCAGGCCGATCTTCCTCATGCTCGCGGCCACGGCTGAAGCGGCGCGGAAATCCTGCGGATCCGCCTGCGCGGCCTGCTGGCGGAGTTCCAGAGCCTGGCGGTGGAACTGAAGCGCATCGTCGAGGCGGTTCATCTCGCGGGCCGCCCAGCCGAGGTCGCTATAGTCATAGGACAGATCCATCCCGGCGCGCATGTCCTGCGGATTGCGAGCGAAGCGCCGCTCATCGATCGAGCGCGCCATCTCATACTCACGGCGGCAATCCTCCATCCGCCCGGTTACGCCGTAGAGCGCGCCCAGCCGCTTTTCAGCTACCGCCAGCGAGCGCTCGGATTCCCGGCTGTCATGCAGCGCGGCCACGCGGCGGGCCAGACTCTGGACACGCTCCCGCAACACGATGGCTTCCGGATAGCGCTTTTCGTTGATGAGCGCGTCCGCCAAGCCGGCCAGCGCGGCCTCCATGTCGCTCAACGCAGCCACGTCTTCGGGGTACGCGCCAGCCGCCACCTCGGCAATGCCGACGGTGCGCCTGGCCTGGGCGATCTCGGCGTCAAACTGGCCCGCTTGACCGTAGGCGCGGGCGAGATCCACCGCGGCGCGCAGGTAATCGTGGCGCAGCCCTGCGTCGCCCGGCGAGCCCGCCGCCAGCCGTTCCAGAATCCCGGCGCCTTTGCGAAGGCTTTCGAGCGAGGCCGGTACGCGGCCGAGGCTGGATTGGGAGAGATCGCCCTCGACTTCGCCGATCCTCTCGTAGCCCAGCCCGACCTCCCGCTGGAGGGAGCGATTGTATCCGGCTTCCTGCGACAGATTCTCCAGGTATTGGAGCGCACGGCGCGCCAGCAGCGCGCGCGCGGCGGTGGAACCGGGCAGCGGCGCGATGGCATCGTAGAGTTCGAACATCACGGCGTGGGCCAGGCCACGCACCTGGTTGAAGCGGCGTTCGGAGCGGCGCGCTTCCCACCAGCCGAAGGCGGCGAATCCGACGATCAGCAACAATGCCAGCGCACCCGCTGGTACGGCGATTCGGTGCCGCGCCGCCAGACGGGCCGCGCGGTATCGCCAGGTGGGTTTGCGCGCCGCCACCGGTCGGCCTTCCAGGAAGCGCCGGAGGTCGGCGGCAAACTCATCCACCGTGGGATAACGGCGGTGTGGGTCCTTTTCGAGGGCCTTGGCGACGATGGTTTCGAGGTCGCCGCGCAGCCGCCGCCGCAACACCGCCGCGTTGGGCGCAGCAGCGTCCACCGCGTCCGCCAGTGGTGGGGCTTCGTCATCGCAGATGGCGCGCGCCAGATCCAAGTAGCTGGTGGTGGCGGCATAGGGTCTGCGCCCGGCCAGCAGCTCAAACAGGATCACGCCCAGCGAATAGACGTCGCCTGCCACGGTGTAGCTTTCGCCGCGAATCTGTTCCGGGCTGGCGTAGGCAGGGGTCATGGGCGCCGGACCAGCTTGGGTGATTTCGTCGCCGGGTTGCTGTCCGCCGATCATCTGCCCGAGGCCGAAATCGAGCAGCTTGGCCTGACCCTCGGCGGTGACCAGAATGTTGCCGGGCTTCAGGTCGCGATGCACGATGAGCCGCCGGTGGGCGTAACCCACGGCGTCGGCGATCTGCAGAAAGAGGAGCAGCCGCGCACCAACGCCGAGCGTGCTGCGCCGGCAGAATTCGAGCAGCGGCAGGCCGTCGACATACTCCATGATGAAGTACGGCTGGCCGCCGGCCGTAGCGCCGCCGTCGAGCAGCCGCGCGATGCCGGGATGCTCGAGTTGCGCCAGGATCTGCCGCTCGCGCTCAAAGCGGCGCCCGGTCTGGCCGTCGGGGTGCGCGGCGGTGATGAGTTTGATCGCCACCTGCTTGCGGTATTGGCCGTCGGCGCGCTCGCCCAGGTAAACCACGCCCATACCGCCGCGGCCGATCTCTTGTACCACGCGGTATGGTCCGATGGTTTCCGGAGCCGGCGCTTCGGCGCGCCACTGGGCGCCGGGCGCGGCCGCCGAATCGAGCAGCGCGCCGGCCTTTTGCTCCAGAGCGAGCAGCGATTCGACCGAGCTGCGCAGCTCGGAATCGGACCCGCACAGGCGGTCCATCGCCGCGGCGCGTTGGCCGGGGTCCGTTTCGAGCAGGCTCGCCAGAATCGTCTTGACCTCGCCCCAGCGGGCCGCGGTCATGGCTGCGCGGTTCCTTCCATGTGCTCCAACAGCCACAGCCGGGCGGTGCCCCATTCCCGCTTCACGGTGGCTGGCGAAATCCCCAGGCACTCGGCGGTTTCCTCAATCGAAAGGCCGCCGAAGTAGCGCAGCTCGACGACCTTGCCTTGTTGCGGATCGAGCTTGTCCAACTCGTCGAGCGAATGGTTCAGGGCCAGCACGTCGATGGCGGGCGAAGGGAAGATGCCGAAGGCGTCATCGAGCGTCACGGCGTTCGAGAAACCCTCGCGCTTGGCGGCATTGCGGGCCTTGGCGTGGTTGATCAGCACGCGCCGCATCATGGTGGCCGCGACGCCCATAAAATGCGCCCGGTTGCGCCAATCCACCGAACGCTGACCCACCAGCCGCAGATAGGCTTCATGCACCAAAGCGGTGGGCTGTAGCGTGTGATCGGGCCGTTCCACGGCTAGCAGCCGCTGCGCCAGGCGGCGCAGTTCGTCATAGACGAGAGGCGTCATCTCGTCCAACGCGGCCTTATCGCCCTCCCCGATCCGCACCAGCAGTTGGGCGACATCCTGAGGCGCCAAACAAAAACCTCCCCTGGGACTCACTCACATTCTACACGGAACTGACGCGGCTGTTTCGGCTGCCAGATGAGCCGATTGGGCGCGGTTTGCTGCGTATGCAGGGCGGCAATGGGCGGCAATGGGCGGCAATGGGGCGGCAATGGGGACAGACGCATTTTCCTGAGAACCTTCGCCCATGCTTCCCACTTCTCTCGTGTATGCCCCGCCGCCCGCGCGTCACCCTTCCTGGCGTCGCCCACCACGTTACGCAGCGTGGAAACAATCGCGAGATAGTTTTCCACTCATCCGATGACCGTCGCTTCTACCTGGAGCTTCTGCGGCGACATGCCGCGCACTACGGAGTTAGTGTTCTCGGTTACTGTCTCATGACAAACCACATCCACCTCATTGCCGTGCCGGAGCGTGAGGGCTCCCTGGCGCGAACGCTGGGCCGCACGCATTCCGAGTATGCACTGGCGCTGAACCACGCTCACGGCCGGAGCGGCCACCTTTGGCAGAGCCGCTTTTTCTCCTGCCCGCTGGGCGAATCGCACCTGTTGAACGCCTTGCGCTACGTGGAGTTGAACCCGGTTCGCGCGGGCCTGGCCTGCGAGCCGTCGGGCTGGCCGTGGTCCAGCGCACGCGCGCACACGGTGGATCACGCCCTCGACCCCGTGTTAGACTGCCGCTGGGTGAAATACTTCGGGCGGTGGGACTACGGCGAGTGGCAGGAGATCCTGTCGACGGGCGTGTCGAGCGCCGAAGGCGAATCGATCCGACGTGCTACGCACACCGGCGAACCGCTAGGCTCGGGCGAGTTCGTCGCGGCGCTGGAGAAGCAAGCCGGGCGCAGGCTGCGGGTTCTGGCGCGCGGGCGGCCGCAAAGGAAATCCGAGGGAGAGGAGGGGTCCGGCTGGCACGGCGACTGGCTCGCGGGCCGCAGTTAAAATGGACGCGAATCGAAAAATGCGTCTGTCCCCTTTTCCTCACACCAACCCTTCCGGCAGGCAGTCTGCTCCTGGGCTACGACGTTGCGGATGCAGGGTTCTGGAGCGGCTTGTCTAACTGCGGGTATAGCAAGGAAGAGGCGAGTGCGCTACGTCCTGAATGGGCGAA
>Ga0302319_10000033_pt1 | contig 223378 bp, 210 predicted proteins | sample Bog_T0_2_FD_203319 | JGI IMG/M metagenome (GOLD analysis project Ga0302319, IMG submission 203319) | Peat permafrost microbial communities from Stordalen Mire near Abisko, Sweden - Bog_T0_2 | ecosystem: Environmental > Terrestrial > Soil > Wetlands > Peat | place: Sweden: Abisko, Stordalen... | reverse complement strand
TCGCCGGTTAAAGTGGTACGCGAGCTGGGTTCAGAACGTCGCGAGACAGTTCGGTCCTTATCCGCTGTGGGCGCAGGAGAATTGAGGGGTTCACACCTTAGTACGAGAGGACCGGGTGTGACGAACCGCTGGTGTTCCAGTTGTCGTGTCAACGGCATTGCTGGGTAGCTATGTTCGGAAAGGATAAGCGCTGAAAGCATCTAAGCGCCAAGCCTATCCCAAGATGAGTTCTCCCCGAAGGGTCGTGGAAGACCACCACGTTGATAGGCTCCGGGTATAAGCATGGCAACATGTTCAGCTCAGGAGTACTAATTACCCGTTTGGCTTGGTCATTTAAACAACCTTTGTCCCTGGGCCGGATTTTAATTAACCCGGTCCAGGGTACTGGAAGTTCAATGACTTTTAAAACTCAGCCTTGAAGAGTTTGTGGTTTGACTATACCTGTATGCAGATGTCAGAGATCCGGTTTGTTCCTTGTAAAAACCTGTATCCGCGACACAAAATAATAGAAGCAGTGTCGCCAGAGATTTGGTGAATCTGAGAGGAGACCTCCCCCAGGGTTGTTTCCTCCAAGATCCAACCTTTCAGATTCGCCAAATCTCTGGTGATCTTAGCGCAGTGGACCCACCCGTTCCCATTCCGAACACGGAAGTGAAACGCTGCAGCCCCGATGGTAGTGCGTCTATAGGGCGTGCGAGAGTAGGACGTTGCCAGAGTTACGCCCCGCTTCCTGGAAACAGGAAGCGGGGCTTTCTTTTTCCGGCGACCGCCGGCCCGATATCATGACCATTCCCAATACTCTCAAGCGCGAGCTCAAGGCGCGCGCGCAATCGCTCGATCCGGTGCTCAAGATCGGCCATGCCGGCGTGAGCGAGGCGTTTCTCCGCGGCCTCGGCGAGGCGCTGGATCATCATGGGCTGGTGAAGGTTCGGTTTACCGATTTTAAGGAGGAGAAGAAGACGCTGGCCCAGGAGATTGCGGAGAAGACGGGGGCGGAGCTTATCGCGCGGGTGGGGAATGTGGCGGTGTATTACCGGGTGGCGGAGGGGAAGTAGGAATGCGGATTGCGGATTGCGGATTGCGGAATGGCAGAAATAGCGGCTTGGACGCGATCAAGTGCGGGCGGGACTTGAAGAAATCCGTATTAGTACTCACGACAGCACTTCCGTTCCGGGAAAACTTCTGAAATTATCTCCAACTCCAATGCCCCCTATCCGCACTCTTTTGATGGCCGTATTTGCGGCCGCGATCCTCATACCATCAGCCCGCGCAGCGGCACCCAGCCAGGATGACGAGGCGCGCTTCCTTGCGGGGATGTCCGTCAAGGGGACTCCGCTCGAGGCGCTGTCCGGCTCGGCGGCATGGACGACGCATGCGGCCGCCTTCAATAGCGCATGGGCGGAGCTGGATAAACATCAGCTCAAGCCCGTCGCGGCATGGGCTGCCGCCTCGATGGGCCCCTGGACCACGGGTACCGCGCCGCTTATCTATTTCTATAGCGGGCCGGATTTCCTTTACGCCCACACCTTTTTCCCCGACGCCTCAACATATGTGCTGTGCGGCATTGAGCCGATCGGCACGCTCCCGAAGGTGGAATCCATTCCGCCGGCGGCGCTCGATTCTTCGCTCTCCACGTTGCGGGACTCGCTGGATTCGATCCTCAATTTCAGCTTCTTCATCACCAAGAAGATGAAGACCGAGCTCGTTGCTGACAGCCGGCTCACCGGGACGCTGCCGCTGATCTACGTCTTCCTGGAGCGCTCCGGCTGCAAGATCACCGATGTCAGCTTTAGCGGGCTGGACAAGGACGGGCATTTCACGAACGGCAAGACCGAAGCGCCATGCGTAAAGATCGATTTCATCGGCGCGGCCGGCAAACCGCAGACGGTCTATTATTTTGATACCGACCTCTCGGACGGGCCGATCGATCACAGCGGATTCGTCAAGTGGGTTGCCAGCCTTGGGCCTGCACCCGCGTTCCTGAAGGCGGCCTCTTATCTTATGCATGGGGGTGGATTTGACGGTTCGCGGAAGTTCCTACTCGAAGATTGCCCGGCGATTCTCCAGGACGATTCCGGCATCCCGGTTGAGTACTTCACGAAGCCGGAATGGGATTTTCGACTCTACGGCAATTACACCGGGCCGATCGATCTCTTCAAAATGTACCCGCAGCCCGTGCTCTATGCGATGAAGGCTGCGGAAAAGCCCGCGCCGCTCCATTTCAGTGTCGGCTACCGGTGGCATTCGGGGCAATCGAGCCTCATCTTTGCCGTCAAAACCAGCGCCGGGGGCGTGCCGAAGCCGGTGGCGACCCCGGCGCCGGTCGCAAGCCCGGCGGCGTCTCCCGTGGCCTCCCCGGCAGCCTCGCCAAAGGCTTCGCCGTAGGATCCGGTGCAAACACCGCTTGCCACAGCCGCTGCTTTTCCGTAAATCGGATGCCCACCTGCTGGCGAAGCAGGCGAAGCGCGGCCTTCCTCAAACTCTGCTGCGCTCCACCATTCGGTCTGCCGGGCGCCAGTCATCCATCCCCATTCCCCGCCAAATTTCCATCCCGTCCCCATGAATATCCACGAGTACCAGGCCCGCGAACTCTTTGAAAAATACGGCGTCGCCGCACCGGGCGGCAAAGTTGCCTCCACTCCCGAGGAAGCGGAGGCCATCGCCAAGCAACTGGGGGTGAAGGAGATCGTCGTCAAAGCCCAGATCCACGCCGGCGGGCGCGGCAAGGGGACATTCAAGAATGGCTTCAAGGGGGGCGTCCATGTCTGCTCCACGCCGGAGCAGGTGCGCGAGATCGCCGGCAAGATGCTCGGGCAGGTGCTCGTCACCCATCAGACGGGGCCGGAGGGGCGGCTGGTGAACAAGGTATTCGTCGCCGAGGCGGCGGAGATCGCGAAGGAACTCTACCTCGCGGTGCTGCTGGATCGGGCCACGTCCGCGCCGATTGTCATCGCCAGCACCGAGGGGGGCATGGATATCGAGTACGTCGCCGAACACACGCCGGAGAAGCTCTTTAACGAGAACGTCCACCCGCTGCTCGGGCTCCAGCCTTACCAGGCGCGTCTGCTGGCGCATCGGCTCGGGCTCATCGGCGACCAGGCGAAGCAGGCCGCGAAGCTCCTCCTCTCGCTCTACAAACTTTTTGTCGCGGCCGATTGTTCCATGGTCGAGGTCAACCCGCTGGTGGTCACCAAAAGCGGGCAGGTGCAGGCGCTCGATGCGAAATTCAACTTTGACGACAACGCCCTCTACCGGCACCCGGAGATCGTCGCGCTGCGCGACACGGCGGAGGAAGACCCGCGCGAGGTCGCGGCGTCGCAATTCGGGCTGAATTACATCGGGCTGGATGGCAATATCGCCTGCCTGGTCAATGGCGCGGGACTCGCGATGGCCACCATGGACATCATCAAGTATTGCGGCGGCGAGCCGGCGAATTTCCTCGATGTCGGCGGCGGCGCGAGCAAGGAGCAGGTGACAGCGGCGTTCAAGATCATCCTGGGCGACTCGCAGGTGAAGGGCATTCTGGTGAATATCTTTGGGGGCATCATGCAGTGCGACATCATCGCGGCAGGCATCCTGGCCGCGGTGCAGGAGACGAAGCTCAGCATCCCGCTCGTCGTCCGGCTGGAGGGCTCGAATGTCGAGCTCGGCAAGAAAATGATCCGTGAAAGCGGCCTTGCCGTCATCAGCGCGGATACCCTCATCGATGGCGCGGAGAAAATCGTCGCTGCCGTCAAAGCCGCAGCAGCCGCCTAAAAAAATCGGCGATGATCAACATCAGGTCCATTGCCTTTACGTCGTATCCGGTCACGGATCTGGCGCGAGCCCGGGGATTTTACGAAGAAATCCTGGGGCTGCGATATGAACATGGCTTTGAACGTGACGGCATGGGCTTTGCCGAATACGAGGTGGGCGGCGGCTATTTTTCCATCCTCAATGGCGTCCCGAACTGGAAGCCGAGCGACCACGGGCCGGCCGTCGCCTTCGAGGTCGAGGACTTCGATGCGGCGATTGCGGCGCTCCGCGAGAAGGGCGTCGAGTTTGCCATGGAGCCCTTTCCCACGCCGGTCTGCCAGATGGCCCTTATCCTCGATCCGGATCGCAACCAAATCATCATTCACAAGCTCAAATCCTGACCATGTCCATCCTCGTTACCCCACAGACCCGCGTCCTCGTCCAGGGCATCACCGGCAGCTTTGGCGCGCGCCACACGCAGCTTTCGCTCGATTACGGCAGCCAGATCGTTGCCGGCGTTACGCCCGGCAAAGGCGGGCAGCTTTTCGCGGATTTCGTCCCGATCTTTGACACCGTCTCAGAGGCCGTGCAGCAAACGGGCGCGACCGTCAGCGTTATCTTTGTCCCGCCGCCGCTGGCCGCGGACGCGATTCTGGAGGCGGTCGGCGCGGGTCTGGATCTGGTCGTTGCCATTACCGAAGGCATCCCGGTCAATGACATGGTGAAGGTCAAGGCCGGCATGCGCGGCAGCAAGACCCGGCTCATCGGGCCGAATTGCCCGGGCCTCGTCACGCCCGGCGTAGGAGCGAACTCCCACGGCGGCTGCCGCATCGGCATTGCGCCCGGGTATATTCACAAGAAGGGGAACATCGGCGTCGTTTCCCGCTCCGGCACATTGACCTACGAGGCGGTGTGGCAATTGACCAGCCGCGGCTACGGGCAGAGCACCTGTGTGGGCATCGGCGGCGATCCGGTCAACGGGACTTCCCACCTGGATGTGCTCAAGATGTTCAACGACGATCCGGAGACCGAGGCGATCATCATGATCGGCGAGATCGGCGGCAGCGCCGAGGAAGAGGCGGCTGCGTGGGCGAAGGAGCATTGCAAGAAGCCCATCGCGGGGTTTATCGCCGGGTCGACAGCGCCTCCCGGGCGCCGGATGGGCCACGCGGGCGCGATTGTCTCCGGCGGAAAAGGGACTGCCGAGGGCAAGATCGCGGCGATGCGCGATGCGGGGATTGCCATCGCGGATACGCCTTCGGTCATGGCGGATACGCTGATTGCGCACCTCAAGCGCTGAGTTCGCGCCCGCTTTGCGGGACTTGCGGCGGCTTTCGGCAAAAGCGGAGCTTTCGCGCTGGACAGTGGGGCGTCCAAAATGAAGATTTCGACATGCCTGTCATCTCCAAAGGTCTCGAAGGAATCGTCGCCAACTCCACCCGCCTGAGCGATGTGCTGGGTGACAAAGGCCAACTGATTTACGAAGGCTACGACATCGATGAACTGGCCGGCAAAGTCAGCTTTGAGGAGATTATCCACCTCCTCTGGCACGGGCATCTGCCGAATCGCAAGGAACTGACCGACCTGGAGCGGAACCTCCGCTCCCGCAGGGAATTGCCGAAGGGCCTCATCGATTTCATCCAGGGCGCGCCGAAGAAGTCGAACCCGATGGATGTCATCCGGACCGCGGTCTCCATGCTCGGCCTGTATGACACGGAGCTGGAGGAGGACATCAATGTGGACAAGAACCGGATCCGGGCGCTCCACATCACCGCGAAGATCGGCGTCATCGCCGCCTATTTCAATCGGGCGCGCCAAGACAAGCCGCTGCCGCCGGTGCGGCAGGATCTGGGCGAGGCCGCGCATTTTCTCTACCTGCTCAATGGCGAGGAGCCGAAACCGGAGGCGGTCAGGACCCTGGACGTCGCCTATGTGCTCCATGCGGACCATGGGATGAATGCGAGCACCTTCTCCGCGCGGGTCACCGTGGCGACCCTGACGGACATGTATTCCGCCATTACCTCGGCCATCGGCACGCTCAAGGGGCCGCTGCACGGCGGCGCGAACGAGGGCGTGATCCACATGCTGCAGGAGATTGGGTCCGAGGACCGGGTCGATGCGTACATCGCGGATCAGCTCGCGCAGAAGAAGAAGATCATGGGCATCGGACATCGCGTGTACAAGGTGCTCGACCCGCGCGCGCCGCATCTACGCGAGATGGCGATCCGCCTCACCGAGGAGCTGGGGGATGCCAAGTGGATCCGGATGAGCGAGCGCATCGCGGCATTGATGAAGGAGAAGAAGGGGCTCAATGCGAACGTCGATTTTTATTCCGCAACGGTCTATTACTCGCTAGGCATCCCGACGGATATGTTCACGCCGGTATTTGCCATCGCGCGGACCGCGGGCTGGACGGCGCATGTGCTGGAGCAACTGGCGGATAACCGGCTCTACCGGCCGCTGAGCGAGTACACCGGGCCGGAAGTGGGGAAGAAAGTTGTGCCGATCGACGAGAGATAGGTAGGCAAATGCGCCGGGGCGGTATGCCTGGCGGCCTAGCAACGATCGCAGTACTGCCATGAAGAAGTTACTCATTACTCTTCTGGTCATTGTTATAATCGTGGCGGGGGGATTTGCGTTTTGTGCGCACCTGGTCCAGCAGGCTGGGAGAGGCAGGGTGTATGACCGGATCGACGAAGTCCCGGCGCGGGAAGTGGGGCTTGTGCTGGGGACCAGCAAGCACCGTCCTGACGGGGGGCCGAATCCGTTTTTTCTCAATCGCATTGATGCGGCGGTGAAGCTTTATCGCGCGGGCAAGGTGAGGCATCTTTTACTCAGTGGGGATAACCATCTCAATGGTTACAATGAGCCTGTGGATATGCGGGATGCATTGGTGGCGCAGGGCGTGCCGGCGGGAGTGGTTACGCTGGATTATGCGGGGTTGCGGACGCTGGATTCGATTGTGCGGGCGGACAAGATATTCCGGCTGAAGCGATTTACCATTATCTCGCAGCGGGATCATGACGACCGGGCGCTGCTGATTGCGAAGTATTATGGGCTCGATACGATTGCCTACGCGGCGGATGACGTGGATTTCCATTACGCGCCGAAGGCGCATATCCACGAGTGGTTTGCGGAGATCAAGGTGGTGCTGGACTTATATGTCCTGCATACGAAGCCGATGTATCTTGGGAAGCCCGAAGTTATTCATTAAACGTTGTTTTTAACCGCAAAGAGCACAAAGACCGCAAAGGAAGACATCTCCAATTGTGGAGAGTTACTCCAACGCCGCCGGTGTTACTGTGTTGCGGCCCACTCCACTGGTACGCTCCGCTTTTGCTGGAAGCGGTCGGTGAAGTGCAGTTGCTTATGTTTCGCGCCGTATTCGTGGACCATTTTGGTGACCTTGACGTCGAAGCAGCAGTACTCGGCGATCTGGGCCACTTTGCCCTCGCGCCACCAGCGGATGGCCTCGAGGCCGTCGCTCGTCTTGCCGACGCCGAGTGTCGCCTGTGCGATGGAATCGAGCGCGAGGCGGTGGCCGAGTTTGGCCTCGACATCGAGCATCAGGTCCAGGGTCCGCACATGTTCCTTGAGGTCGAGGATCGTGTAACCGAGCAGCACTTCGTAATCAAAATTGACCACGTTGAATCCTACGACGAGGTCGGCCCGCATTAATTGATCGATCAAGTCATTGACCCGTTTCTCCGGGTAAATGCGATACTCGCCGGTACCCGTGCTATAAGTGACCCCGACGGACATGCCCATGTCCTGTTTCTTGCTCCAGCCGCCGGCATCATTGGCGGTGCGCTGGGTCTCGAGGTCAAAGTAGACGACGTTCACGTGGGGTCGTTGTTACGAGGTTGCGGTGATTGGCTTGGAGGGAAGCTGGAGGGTGATGAGCAGCGCGATGCAGAGCACGCCGCTGGCGACCCAGAAAGGGGTGCGGCCGTAATAGCTGTGGCCGACATCCATCGCGAGGAGCCGGCCGGCGAGCATTGGGGCGAGCCAGCGGGCGAGGCTTCCGGCGGATTGCATGAGGCCGATGACGCGCCCCTGCCATGTGCGCTCCGCGCTGCGCGAGGCGAGGCCGTTGAGCGTGGGTGTCACGAAGCTGTTGCCGATGCCGATGGTGGCCGTCGCGATGAGGAGCGTCGTGAGCGTCGTCACCGTCGGCAGGAATGCCATGCCCAGGATCAGGAGCGCCACGCCTACAATTGCCAATGACTTCTCGCTCTGTGTCTTGACCAGCCGCCGCAAGAGGCCGCCCTGCACCAGTGCGCCGATGATTCCGATGAAGGCAAAGACATAGCCATTCTGCGCCTGATTGTAATGAAAACGCTCCTGGGTGAAGAGGGCGTAATTGGTCGTCATCATCGCAAAGCCGGCGATGGAGAAGAAGTAACTGGCCATTAATGCCGGCAGATGCCAGCCGTGCTTGAAGACCTCGGAGATCGGCGCGCGATCCTCCGGCTGCACGCGATGCTCCGGCGAGAGGCTCTCCGGCAGGCGGATGAAGACGAGGATGGCATTGATGAGCGCCAGCGCGGAGGCGAAGAGGAATGGCGCGGAGTTGGATACCCAGGCGCTCAGGAGGCCGCCGATCGCCGGGCCGAGGACGAACCCGAGACCGAATGCGGCGCCGATGAGTCCCATGGCTTTCGTCCGCTCCTCGGGGGTCGTGATATCGGCGATGTAGGATTGGGCGGTCGAGATATTGCCGCCGGAGATGCCGTCGATGATGCGCGCGATGAAGAGCCAGAGCAGCGACCCGGCAAAACCCATGATCGCGAAGCCGACGCAGGTGCCGAGCAGACTTACGAGCAAGACCGGGCGCCGGCCGACGCGATCGGAGATTTTTCCGAGCACCGGCGAGAAGAGAAACTGCATTGCCGAGTAGGCGCCTACGAGCAGGCCATTCACCGATTCGCTCGCCCCGAAGTGCTTCGCGTAGAGCGGCAGGATGGGGATCACGATCCCGAATCCAATCAGGTCGATGAATACGGTGAGGAAGATGATGCCCAGTTGGGCCTTTTTATTGGACACGGTGGAGAGAGGTGATGGGTGCGGGCGAGAAACTACCCGGAGGATTCCGCGAGGGAAATGCGAAATCCGCGCCGGGGCAAAATGAGCCGTGCCTTTAGTGGCAACCGCAGCCGCCTCCGCCGCAGGCGTGTCCGCCGGAGGAAGGCTCGGAGGCGCCCTTTTGCATCACGCCGTAGCCGCCGGAGATGACGCGGCGCACCGGTTCTCCGGTCTCCGGATCGTGGGTCAGGGCGTTGTCCTTCATGCTCTGCACCAGTTCAAAACGGCGCTTCTTCGCGCCCAGGGTTTCGTACACGTACGTTGGCATGGGCGGAGGATAGCGCAGAGGTGGGTGGGAATCAAAGCTTGGGTTGTGTCCTGATTTTCGGACGTCGAAACCCGCATGCCTCACGGAGGCATCGCTACAAGAATGGCGCTCCGGCGGAGCGGTTGATTTGTGATTAGCGTTTTTTTAGCTTCTTGAGCTGGCGCTCGATGGTTTGGCGGTTTTCCTCCAAGAGCGCGGGGAGGGACTCGGCGGTGATGAACGATGCGCCGAAGGTGTTGACGGTCATTTGCTCGAGGTGATCGGAAGTCACGACGGTGATGTCGTGTTTCTGGCCGTATTTGGCGACCAGGCGCTCGATGATGTCGTCGGCGGTTTGATCGGCGCCGGAGTAGAAAATCTGGATGCCGCCCGGCTCTGTCGCTTCGTTGGCGCGCGCGCCTTTGCCGTCGAAGACGGCCACGACATGCACGCCGGAGCCATCCTGGTACTCGGTCAGCGCCTTAATGATGGCTTCGCGCGCCAGCGAGGTGCGGCGCGCGTGAAGCGTCCGCATCTCCGGCCATGCGAAGATTACGCTGTGGCCATCGACGATAAGAACTCGCATGGCCCGAGATCTGTCACCGCCTGTTATACGTCCAGGTTGCGGACGTTCAGGGCGTTGTCCTCGATGAATTGCCGGCGGGGCTCGACGACGTCGCCCATGAGGATGGTGAACATCCGGTCGGCTTCGACCACGTTTTGTTCGTTGAGTTCCACGCGCAGGAATTTCCGGCGTTCGGGGTTCATCGTGGTCTCGAAGAGTTCCTTCGCGTTCATTTCGCCGAGGCCCTTGAACCGCTTGATCTGGACGCCGCGGCGGCCGATTTCCTTGATCATCTCCAGGATGCGCGGGATGGAGAAGATGGGGTGGACGCGGGCGTTGTCGCCATCGCCCTCGATCAACTCGAAGATCGGTTTGTCGCTATCGGAGTAATGCTCGATCTTGAGGCCCTTGCGAGCCAGCTCGTCGATGAGCTTCTGGATGGCGGCATGCTCGTGGAGCTCCACCAATTTGCCGCGACGGCGCGGGCCGTCCTTCTTCGACGGGGCGGGCACGTCGAGTTCGTTCTCGAAGAGATTCAGGTCGAGGTTTTCCTGGTCAAAGCTGCGGACTTCCTCCTCGGCGGAGAAATAGAGGACGAACTCCTCGTTGCCGTCGCGGACCTTCACCAGATAGGTCGGGAGCGAGCCGCCATTGGAGCGCTTGCCGAGGTAGGTTTCGAAATCGCCACCGTGGCGGCGGAGAGAGTCGGAGTACTTCGAGAGCTTCTCCAGCAGGTCGAGGATGTCCTTCAGTTGCGCGGCGGTGAGTTCGTGGCCGTCGGCCAGGTTTTTGAGGCGGACCTCGTCGGCGCCCAGGCCGATGAGGATGCGGTTGAGGGCGAGGTCGTCATCGACGTATTCCTCGCGTTTCTTGCGCTTGATCTGGTAGAGCGGCGGCTGGGCGATGAGGATGCGCCCGGCGCGGACCAGCTCCGGCATCTGGCGGTAGAAGAACGTCAGCAGCAGAGTGCGGATGTGGGAGCCATCCACGTCGGCATCGGTCATGATGATGATGCGGCCGTAGCGGAGGCGCTTCATGTCGAACGAGCCTTCCATGTCGCCGCCGCCGATGCCGGTGCCGATGGCGGTGATCATCGTCTGGATTTCCGTATTATGCAGGACCTTGTCCAGGCGGGCCTTCTCGACGTTGATGAGCTTGCCGCGGATCGGGAGGATGGCCTGGAAACGCCGGTCGCGTCCCTGCTTGGCGGAGCCGCCCGCGGAGTCGCCCTCGACGATGTAGAGCTCGGTGAGCTCCGGGTCGCGCTCGGAGCAATCGGCGAGCTTGCCGGGGAGGCCGCCGCCGGTGAGGCCGCTCTTGCGGACTGTCTCGCGGGCTTTGCGGGCAGCTTCGCGGGCACGGGCGGCGTTGAGGCTTTTTTCCACCACGCGTTTGGCCACGGGCGGGTTTTGGTCGAAGTGATTCATCAAGCCCTCGTAGACGATGGAGGAGACGATGCCCTCGACCTCCGGCGTCACGAGCTTGACCTTCGTCTGCGATTCGAAGCTGGGGTTCGGGTGCTTCACCGAGATCACGGCGATCAGGCCCTCGCGGACATCGTCGCCGCTGATGGAGGCGTCCTTTTCCTTCACCAGGTTGTTCTGCTTCGCGTATTGATTGATCGCGCGCGTGAGCGCGGTGCGGAAGCCGGTGGAATGCGTGCCGCCATCGGGGTTCGGGATGGCATTCGTGAAGAAGAGAAGCTGGTCGTTGTAGCTGTCGTTATATTGCAGCACGCAATCGACGATCATGTCGTCCTCGATCTCGACGCCGTCCTTGCTCTTGAAGTTCACCTTCCGCCGGCCGCCGAGGATGATGGCCTTGGGATGGAGTAATTGCTTGTTCTCGCCGAGCTGGCGGACGAATTCCTCGATGCCGAGCTTGTAGAGGTAGGTCTCTTTCTTGAGCGAGTCGCTGCGCTCATCGGCGAGGCGGATTTCCAGGCCGGGGTTCAGGAACGCCAGCTCCCGCAGGCGCGCCGCGAGGCGGGGAAACTGGAAGTCGGTGGTGATGGTGAAGATTGTCGGGTCGGGCAGGAAGGTGATGAGCGTGCCGGTGTGCTTCCTGTTTTTTACCTCGCCGATGACCGTCAGCTTTTGCGTCGTGACGCCGCGCTCGAAGGCCATGTGGTAAACCTTTCCATCGCGGGTGACTTCCACCTTGAACCAATCGGAGAGGGCGTTGACGCACTTCGCGCCGACGCCATGGAGGCCGCCGGAGTATTTGTAGGCGCCCTGGCCGAATTTGCCGCCCGCGTGCAGGTTCGTCAGCACCAGCTCGATGGCAGGGATCTTGAACTTCGGGTGCATGTCCACGGGGATGCCGCGGCCATTGTCGCGGATGGAGCAGGAGCCATCGACGTGGATGGTGACTTCGATGCGGTCGCAATAGCCGGCCAGGTGCTCGTCGATGGAATTGTCCAGCACCTCAAAGACGCAATGGTGCAGCCCGCGCTCATCCGTCGGCCCGATGTACATCCCCGGCCGTTGCCGGACGCCGGCGAGGCCTTCGAGCTTGTCGATTTTGGACGCGTCATAGAGTTCCAGCGGCGCATCCGGGGTGGGAGATTGATGATCCTCGCGCTTCTGGGCCTCCGATATATTGGGGTCTTCGGGCGTTGCGGATTCGTCGGGATTCACGGACATAAATTTCAGGTCAAAGGGAAGTAAACAATTTACGCCGGGAGGCCGTTGGTCACAAGACTTTATGGGGGAAATCGCGGAGAAGGAATGGGGGTGTTTTACGGCGCATCCAGAGGAAATTTCGAGCGGGGGCAATGCCCCGGGGGCGACTCCTGCTTTTCCCCCGCATGGGCCAGCGGCCCATCGCTACAATGAATGCGCTTCGCGGCAAATTTGTGGCGATGGCTCGGCTGAGCCATGCTGGGGCTGAGGGCGCTGCTCTTTTTCCGCTGTGCAACGCTCGGCTGCCGCGCTTACGCTAGTGAGTCTGTGACCGAGGAGCAAAGCACCCAGGCCGATCCGCCACCACCCGTCGCGCAGACTTCTCCGCAGGAGGCGCACCCGGGGTCGCACACGACGGCTTTTCACCCGCGTCCGCCGCGGTTTTGCCTCTCGACGGTGCTTTGGGTCATCTTTTTCGTGGCGCTGACACTCGCCGCCCGTTGCGCGAATTATCGCGATACCTTCGTCATCGATCCGCAGGGGAAGCTGCAGGTCTATTACATCGATGGTGACTGCTACTCCCGGATGACGCGGGTGCGGGAGATCCTCGATGGGTGGGGTGTGATCCACTATCACATGTTCGAGAATTACCCCATCGGCATCTACCCGCACACGACGGCGCCGATGGATTATCTGATCGTCTTCCTGGCGCTGCTGCTGAAGCCGTTCACGCCTTACTACATCGACATCGCGGGGGCGATCATCTCGCCCATCCTGGGGGTGCTGACGACGGCCTTCCTGGCGATCTGGGCGCGGGAGCTCAACCAGCAATACCGCAAGCTCATGCTGCTGATGGCTTCGCTGAGTCCCATCCTCGTCCATGGGCAGTCGCTCGGCCGCCCGGCGCATCATTCCCTGCAAATCCTCCTGCTGGCGGTGGGAATCGGTGCGGAGCTGATCATGGCGCGCGCGCCGAACGTCAAGTGGAGCATCATCAGCGGCATCGCATGGGGGCTGGCGCTCTGGGTCTCGCTTTACGAGCCGCTGGTATTGATCGTGGTGTTGTACGTCACGAAGCTCATCTTTTACCGGCCCAGCCTGTTCGTGAAAGAGCGGCTCTGGGGGCTGGGCATCATGGCGCTGATCCTTGCGATCGCCTATGGGCTGGAGGGGAAATACATCGCGAAAGGCATCTATGTGGAAATGCACGATCCGATCCTGAAGGCGTACTTCCCCAACTGGGCCGCGACCATCGCGGAGATGTCGCCGACAAGTATCTTCTCCGATCTCGTGCAGCGCTGGGTGGGCTGGGGCCTGCTGGTCTCGCCCCTGCTGCTCATCGCCCGGCTGCGGGATACCAAGCGCTCGCTGCTGCTGCTGTCGTTACTGGTCACCACCTTCGCCTTTACGCTCAACGAAATCCGCTGGGGTTACTTCTTTGCGCTGGTCTATGTGATGAGCCTGCCGTGGCAGCTCTCGCTCTTTAGGCGCAAGTGGCTGGTCTACATCCTCTTCGGCCTGAGCCTCTGGCCGGTGGCCAGGGAGTGGGACGCGCTGCTGCCGGGCAACAATGACGAAATCCTGCGCGACGCGCGCCTCGACGACCAGGCGCGGATGCGGCACGCGGCCGAGTTCATCGGCGCCAATGCGCCGGGAGGCATCCTCGCGCCGTGGTGGTGGTCCGCGGCGCTGGCGTACTGGTCCGGGCAGCCGGCTGTGGCAGGATCGTCGCACGAGGGCATGTCCGGCATTGTGGCGACGTCGCGGTTTTTTGGGACCACGAACCCGAAACTCGCGGAGCAAATTTGCAACGAACGCGAAGTGGAGACCGTGGTCACGGGCAACCCGGAGGAGCTGGTGATCGAGTCCGCGCACATCCTCGGCCAGCCGCTGCCGGACAAGCAGAACACGATGGCCGACATCCTCTGGATCAAGCCGCACAGCGCCCCCGTTTTTCTCCACCTGATCTATGACGACACGGTCATCAAGGTTTTCGAGGTGAATCATGGCTCGGTGAGTTATCATTAGCGTTTGATGAGCACGGAGGATTTTGACTTTGTCGTGATCGGCGGGGGCAGCGGCGGCTATGCGGCGGCGAGCCTGGGGGCGCAGCTCGGGATGAAGGTGGCGATTGTCGATGGCGCGGAAGAGCTGGGCGGGCTTTGCATCCTGCGCGGCTGCATGCCGAGCAAGACATTGATCCAATCCGCCAACCGATACCTGAGCATGCGGCGGGCGAAGGAATTTGGCCTGCGGGCGGAGGGCATCTCGTTTGACGGCGGGGAAATGATCGAGCGGAAAAAGCGGCTGATCGCGGAGTTTGCCGATCACCGGCGCAAGCAGCTCGAGTACGGGCCGTTTGAGCTGGTGCGGGGCTGGGGGACATTCGTCGATGCGCAGACGCTGGAGGTGAGCGGGGAGCCGCCCCGCAGGCTGCGGGCGAAGAGTTTCCTCATCGCCACCGGGTCCGCACTGAAGTTCGTCGATGTGCCGGGGTTGAAGGAAACCGGCTTCCTGGATAGCGACACCGTGCTGGAGAGCGCGAAAATCCCGAAATCGGTGATCATGCTGGGTGCCGGCCCGATCGCGCTGGAGTTCGCCCACTATTACAATGCGCTCGGCACGGAGGTGACCATCGTCCAGCGGGGCAACCAGGTCTTGCGGGACATGGATGGCGATGTCGCCATGGCCGCGAGCGACGCCCTCTGCGCGCGGGGCGTGAAGCTCTTCCTCGGCACGAGCCTCAAGCGGGTCGAGAAGAGCGCCACCGGGAAGCGGGTCGTGTTCCAGCATGAGATGGCGGAGCGCTCCGTCGAGGCGGAGGAGATCGTGTATGGACTCGGGAGGGAGCCGAATCTCGGGCGGTTGAACCTGGCTGCCGCCGGCATCCATGCGCCGCACGGCAAACTCAGCCCCAATTGCAACCAGCAGACCTCCGTGCCGCATATTTTCGCCGCCGGGGACGCCGCCGGGCCGCACGAGATCGTGCACATCGCCATCCAGCAGGCGGAGATCGCGGCCCGCAATGCCCACCGGCTCATCACCGGCAGCAGCGAGGCGATGGAATGCATCGATTACCGGCTGAAACTGTTCGTCGCCTTCATGGAGCCGCAGGTGGCGGCCATCGGCTTTAGCGAACGGGAGCTGATGATGGCCAATGCCCCGTACGCCGTCGCGCGGTACCCCTTTGCCGATCATGGGAAGGCGATGGTCATCGGCGAGACGGACGGATTCGTCAAATTGATTGCCACGCCGGGGAGTTGCGAGATTCTTGGCGCCGCGGCGGTGGGTCCGGAGGCGGGGGAGTTAATCCACGAGTTATCCGTGGCGATCTACTTCCGGGCGAGCGCGCACGACCTGCTGAAGATCCCGCATTACCATCCTACGTTGAGTGAGATATGGACTTACCCGGCGGAGGAACTGGCAAAAGCGTGAGCTACTCTACTTTAACAATGAAAAATGCCTTTCAGGCACTTGGTGTCCGATAAAAAGGGCTTCAAATAAATGAGACCCATTTTTTCCCTATTGTTAATGTGTGAGAGACGAGCTGTCCGCACTTATGTTGGGCAGGGGCAAACGGTAAGCTCGCAGGAATTGAAGGTAATTGATACCGGAACATTAACCATCACTAATAAACGATTGATGTTCACGGGTAGTCGTGAAAATAGGAGCACACCCATAAACAAGATTATTTCTACGTCCCCTTGGACGGATGCAATCGAAATATTAGTGGAGAGTAGGCAAAAAGCCATGGTATTCACTGCGTATAACCCGGTGCTGCTCTATTCAATTATTGAATTGGCCGCCTCGCTTAGATAGCGGCTGTATCGGGGGAAGAACTCGGTCGACGACTTTATTCGGGGCAGGTCGCCCGCCGGAGGAGAGCTGCCAATTGGACCTTGTCCGTGCGTTTTTCAGCGATGGCGATCATAGTTCCATAAAGCTCTTCGGTGATCGCCGGCAGGGACACTCCGTTTCCTTCAAGGAAGGAGAGCGCAGCGGCGATAGCGGTCCGTTTGTTGCCATCCAGGAACGCCTGCGCCTGCGCGATATGGTAGGCATAGGCAGCCGCGACATCAAAAAGATCGCCTTGGGTGTAGTAGTAAACGTTGCGCGGGTGGATGACTGCGCCCTCAAAGAGAAGTGGGTCACGCAGGCCGTGGGTGCCGCCAAAAAGGTCGATGATTCGTTCATGCAACCGCTCAACCTGCTCGACGGTCAAAAAGCGGGGTTCGCTCATTGAGCCAACTTCCGCAGGAGATCGGCATGACGCTCGATCACCCGATCGGACGCGTGCTCGAACGTCTGATCATCCATGGAAACGATCTGCTGCGCTGCTTCGATCTCCAGCAAAAGACCAAGCACCCTGGCCCGTTCTTGCGGGGCGAGCGTCTTGATTTGGTCGATCATGTCAGCCGCCGTCATGGATAAAGGCTACCCTATCAGATCGCCTTTGTCATGCTCTGGCTTTCCAGGGGGTGGGGTGAATTATCTCGCGATGCGATCAAAGGAACTGGCAAAAGCCTGACTTGATGGTAAAAGAGAGGGGCAACGGTTGAACCATCGTTGACACCGTCCGAAGCGGGTCTAATAGTTCGGGGTGTTTAACAAACCCACGCAGCCGGTCCCCCCGCGGCCGGCGCAACCCAATGAAAACATAGCCGGCACAGCCGGAAGCAACGAGAGACAATTTATGGCTGAAATAAATTCCACAAGTACCAGAAACACGCTCGCGAACGACGTCGAGATCAAAGGCTCCATCAAGTTCCAGCAAGACCTGAGCGTCGACGGCAAGGTTGAGGGAGAGATTTCCTCGCCCAACGGCGTGCTCATCATCGGCCAGAACGCGGAATTGCGGGGCGAGATCAAGACCAAGTCCGTCACGGTATACGGGCGGGTCCACGGGAACATCACCGTCGACGAGCGGTGCGAGCTGAAGGCGAATGCACAGTTGCACGGCGACCTGAAAGCCGCGCGCCTGGTGATCGAAGAGGGCGCCACATTTGTCGGCAAGTCCGAGGTAACCCCGAATAAGGTGACCCAGATGAAACCGGAAGTGGTGCGGCAGTCCGATCAACAGCCGAAAGCGGTGGCCGGGGCGCGCTAAGCGCGACCGCGTGTCGTCTGATGGCGAAGGGCCTTGCGAAAATAACCGTTGCCTGTCCGTATTGTGGCGCAACGCAGCAGGAGTCCGAGCACGCCAGGAGCACCTTCTGCCGCAAGTGCGGCAAGCACGTTGAGCTGGGCAAGCGGATCGAGCCGCGCCGGATAGAATCCGCGCCGCCACCGCCCGATGAGCCGGACACACCCGGCTTGATGGACCGGCTTGGCCGGATGTTCCAGCGCGAGAAGGTGCGGCATGTCAATTGCCTGCACTGCAATGCCGCTCAGACGGTCAGCTCGCTGGCGAAGTCCGGCAGTTGCATCCAGTGCGGGCATTACCTGGATTTCCGCGATTTCAAGATCGACGGCAATTTCAGCAAGAGCATCGAGACCCACGGGACCATCACCATCACCAAGGGTGGCGAGCTGACCAGCCCGAAGGTCGCCTGCGCGGCCGCCGTGGTCATCGGGAAGGTGAACGGGAATCTCGTTTGCTCCACCACCGCCCATGTCTGGACCAAGGGCCGGGTGCTCGGCTCGATCCAGGCGCGGCAATTGATCATTGAGAAAAAGGCGGACGTGGAGTTCGTCCGGCCGCTTCACGTCGGCACCGCGGAGATCAACGGGAAGATTTCAGCCCGGATTTTTGCCGACTCGGTGACGATTAACAAACATGGCGCGCTGGACGGCGCCGTGACGGCGAAATCGATCAAGATCGAGCGCGGCGGGATCTTCCACGGGGATTTGATCATCGGCCAGCAGAAGGAAGAGCAGCAGGAACTGGGGCTAGCGGAGCAGGGCAAGGCGCGCAAGCGGCGGGATATGGGCGGGGGAAACTCGATGATGCTGCGGCCGGCGACGTAGGGGCGGCAAGAACGGATTGCGGATTGCCCGCCTGAGGCGGGTAAACCTGGATTGGCAGAAGCCTGGTCCCGGCCGCTAATGAGCCGCGGGCGAGGAGCCGGACTGGACCTTCTGCGCGGCGGCCCTGATGGCGTCCAGCAGACTTTGCGGGACATTGCTGCCCGATACCTCCGGCGTGGGCGCGGCAGTCGGGGCCGAGCGGAGCATCCGCATCTCTGCCTGGGCCTGCTGGGCGAAGACGCTGTCCGGGAACTGCGTCACGAAATTCTCATATACCCTGTGGGCATCCGCGACCTTGTTTTCGTGCCTGAGGATGGCGGCCTGGGCCAGGAGGGCGATGGGGGCGACGTAGCTGTCCGGATACTTCGCGGCAACTTCCTGGTAGCCGGCGATGGCGTCATCCAGTTTCCCCTGGGCATCCAGGGTCTCGGCCAGGCCGAGGTCGCCGGCGGCGGTCAGCGGGTGGGTGGGATATTTGGCCATGAAGGTCTGGAGGGTCTGGGTGGCGTCGTCATAGCGCTTCGCCGTGCGGAGCTTGTCTGCCAGCAGCAGCATGGCATCCCCGGCGGCTACCGTGCCGGGGTACTTCGCAATGATCTGGTTGAAATCATCCTCATTCGAGGCGTCGGCGAGCGCGGCCTCGGCCGCAGCCACGGATTGTGCCTGATTGTACACATACCAGCCGTACCCGATCCCGCCCACGATCACGACCGCGATGGCGAGGACGATCACCGCACGATATTGCTCCCAGAAGAGGTAGGGATCGAACCCCGCGGGGATGATCTCTTCCACTTCTTCGTCCGGGGTTTCCGGGGTTTCCGGCTCGCTGGCGTTGGAAGGGCTGGCCATATATGGGATCAAGGTAAAAAGGGGTGAGGGGGAGGTAAGCTTCCAGAGGGCTGGCAGGATGACAACATTTTTTGAATCATTTAAGGTGACAAAACCGTTGCGGCTCGCCGGTGGGCGGCATTATAAGGGTGGGCTCATCTTATGGGTAAACAATACAATAAAGTTCAAAAGCGCCGCCGCCGCCTCGCTTACGTCGATCGTCTGAAGGATGCCGCCAAGTCCGCGCGCAAACCCGGCCGTGCCAAGACCAAGCCCGGCAAAAAGGCCGAACCCGCTGCCGCGGCTGCTTAATCGCGATTTGAAAAGTCGGGACACATCGCGCGAAATCTCCCCGCGCCCGAGTCCTTCGCCCGGCTCCCGCCCATGCCGCGGAGGATGCGCCATGCCCCAGATGCTCGCGCCGCAGCCGGCGCGCTAATCCCTTTCTCCGCCCGTGTACACGCAGAACGAAAAAATCCAGCCGGTCGACATCGCCAGCGAGGTTTCGACCTCCTTCCTGGATTACTCGATGTCCGTCATCGTCTCCCGCGCGCTGCCGGATGCGCGGGACGGGCTGAAGCCCTCGCAGCGGCGCATCCTCTACGCGATGCACGATCTGTCGCTCTTCCCGAACCGGCAGCATCGTAAATGCGCGAAGATCTGCGGCGATACCTCGGGCAATTACCATCCGCATGGCGAGGCGGTCATCTATCCGACGCTGGTCCACATGGCGCAGTCCTGGGCGATGCGCGAGCGGCTGGTGGATGGGCAGGGGAACTTCGGCAGCGTGGAAGGCGATCCGCCCGCCGCGATGCGTTATACGGAAGCCCGTTTCACCCATCTCGGCGCCCTCCTCATGGAGGACATGGACAAGGACACCGTCAACTTTGTCCCGAACTACGACGAGACCAGCACCGAGCCGACCGTGCTCCCGGCTTCGTGGCCGAATCTTTTGGTCAATGGGGGCACCGGCATTGCCGTCGGCATGGCGACGAACATGCCGCCGCACAACCTGAGCGAGGTCATCGACGGCGTGTGCGCGCAGATCGATAATCCCGATATCACGGTCGACGAGCTCGCCACCCATATCAAGGGCCCCGATTTCCCGACGGGCTGCATGATTTGCGGCATCGGCGGGATCAAACAATATTTCGAGACCGGCCGCGGCAGCGTGAAGGTGCGCGGGCGCGCCGGCGTGGAGGAGCTGAAGGGCGGGCGCGAGCAGATTGTCATCACCGAAATCCCGTACAACGTGAATCGCGCCACGCTGGTGGAGCGCATTGCGGAGCTGGTGAACGAGAAGACGCCCGGGCTGACGGAAATCTCCGCCATCCGCGACGAGTCCGACGAGAATACGCGCGTGGTCATTGAGCTGAAGCGGGACGCGATGCCGAAGTTCGTCATCAACAATCTCTACAAGTTCACCACGCTGGAGTCTTCGTTTTCGATCACCATGCTGGCGATCGATCATGGCCGGCCGAAGCTGCTTTCGCTCAAGGACGCCATCGGATGTTATATCGAGCATCGGCGCGATGTCGTGCTGCGCCGGACGAAGTTCCTGCTGCGCCAGGCCGAGGAGCGGGCGGAGACGCTGGAGGGTTACCTTATCGCGCTCGCGCACATGGACGATTTCATCCGGATCATCCGGGACTCGGCCAATCGCGAAGAGGCGCGGGTGAAACTGCTCGCGTACGAGTTCACGCGGCGGCAGGTCGAGCAGCTCGGCATATTGATCCGGTCCGAGGCGCGGCTGCGCGATGGCATTTACGCCTTCAGCGAGAAGCAGGCGGACGAGATCCTGAACCTGCGGCTGTATCAATTGACCGGGCTGGAGCGGGAGAAGATCGTCAAGGAGTACACGGAGCTCACGACGACCATCAAGGACCTGCTCGACATCCTTGCGCGCGAGCCGCGTGTCTTCGCGATCATCAAGGAGGAGCTGCGCATCATCCAGAAGAAGTACGGCAGCCCGCGCCTGACGGAGCTCGTGCCGGATGCGGACGAGATCAACATGGAGGACCTCATCGCCAACGAGGGGACCATCATCACGATCACCCACCAGGGCTTCATCAAGCGGACCGCGGTCAGCGCCTACCGGGCCCAGAAGCGCGGCGGCAAGGGGGTGATCGGCATGCAGACGCGCGATGCCACCACCGAGGCGGCCGAGGACGATTTCGTCGAGCATCTCTTCACCGCGACGGCGCACGATTACCTGCTCTTCATCACGCAGGAAGGGCGCTGCTACGTGGAGAAGGTGTACGAGATTCCCGAGATGGGCCGCGCCTCGAAGGGGCGCTCGATCGCGAATTTCCTGGAATTGAAGAGCGGCGAGAAAATCGCGGCGACCATCCGGATCCAGGGGAAGAAAACCGACGAGGAGACCTGGACGCCCGATCTGCACATCGTTTTTGCCACGCGCAGCGGCATCGTGAAGAAGTCGCGGCTCTCCGATTTCAAGAACATCCGCAAGGGGGGCATCATCGCGATCCAGATCGAGGCGGGCGACCGGCTGATCAATGCGAAGCTGACCAGCGGAATCGACGAGATCGTGCTCATCACCAAGGACGGGATGAGCCTGCGCTTCTCCGAGGAAGAGTTGCGCGACCAGGGGCGCGACACCGTGGGTGTCTGGGGCATCCGGCCTGATCCGGGCGATGTGGTGGTGGACATGGCCATCGTCAATACCGACTCGACCTTGCTGGTAGCGGGCGAGAATGGCATCGGGAAGCGGACACCTTTCGACGATTACCGCAAGCAATCGCGCGGCGGCAAAGGCATCATCACCATGAAGACCGGCGACAAGACCGGGGAGGTGGTGGGAGCGCTGGCCATGCGGGAGCAGGAGGAGCTGATGCTGATCACCAACAAGGGCCAGATGGTGCGCACCCGGGTGAGCGAGATTCGCGAGACTGGGCGCAACACGATGGGAGTGATTCTCATCCGGCTGAAGCCCGGCGAGAAGCTGCAGAGCATCGCGCAGGTGGTGAGCCAGGAAGAGGAAGAGGCGGAAGCAGGGGCTGAGGCTCCGGCGGAACCGGGTGGCGAGACTCCGGCAGAAACCAGTGGCGAGGCTCCAGTAGAACCCGGCGGCGAGGCTCCGACAGAACCGGGGGCATAGCAGCCCGTGGAACGCCCGGGTAACGGCTCAAGTGGAGGGTCCGGGAATCGGCGGGTGCTGTTTCTCATCGTTGGGCTGGTCCTGATGGCGGCGTTCAAGCTGTGGCTCGTGCGCGGGGACAGGATCGTGGCGCGGCCGCTGCCGGCGGATGATCTGGATTACTTGAAGGCTGCTAGCCATTGGTACTGGGGGGCGAAGTATGGGGTGCTGGCGTTTGTGCGGCTGCCGGGGTATCCGCTCTTTGTCAGTATCAGCAAGGCTTCGCGGCTGCCTTTGCGGTTCACGACCGAGTTGATTCAACTGGCGGGCGCGGCTGCCGCGGCACTGGCGTTCTATTTCAGCGGGGTGCGGCGGGGGCTTTGCCTGATGCTTTATGGCGCGCTGATTTTTCATCCGGCGACGTTTGCGCAGAATAGTTTTGCGACGCCGGATCCATTTTTTACGGCGATCACGTTTTTCGCGGTCGGGGCGATGGTGATGCAGCTTTCGACACGGCGGCTCGTCTTCGCGGCGCTCAGCGGGCTTGCGATTGGCGTGCTCTGGAATACGCGGGAGGAGGCGATCCTGATGGCGGGTTATCTGGCGGGGTTCTTCGCGATCCTGCTCTGGAGCTGGCGCGGGGCGTGGAGGGAGGTGGCATGGCATGCGATGGTGACATGCGCTGTAATCGCGGTCATCTGCATCGCCTGCGATACCGCCAATTACAAAAAGTACGGCAACTTCGCGAAATCGGATTTCGCGTCGCACGACTTCCAGGCGGCGCTGAAGGCGATGTTGCGCATCAAGCCGGTGACGCCGCCGCCGCGCTTTGCCGCGATCCCGGCGCAGACACGGGACCTTGCTTATGCCGCAAGCCCGGCGCTGCGCGAGTTGCAGCCGTTGCTCGACGGGACCGCTCCCAGCGGCTGGAAAGAGGCCGGCGAGCCGCTGGGCATCGTGAACGACTATGCGCTCGGTTATCTGCTGTGGGCGCTGCGCGACGCGGCGGCGCAGGCGGGCAAATATGATTCGCCACAGATCACGCGCGCCTATTACCGGGAGATTGCCGACCAAATCAACGGCGCGATCTCGCGCGGCGAGTTGCCGCACCGATTTGTCTTCTCCACGTTTACCGACCCGGATCTTTCGGAATACGTGCGCTATTTGCCGGCCTCGCTGGGGCGCATCTGCGGAACATTCGCGGCTGCGGAGCCGCCCATCGCGCCGCCATGGAGCGTGAGCGGCGAGCCGGTCTCGCCAAGACAGGCCGAGCTCTTCCAGCGGATGACCAACGAGACGGAGACAGTTTCGCGTGAGGGCGATCCGGTTACCCGGGCGATCCGAGGCGTTCTCGCGCGATTCTACGGGCCGGCGGTCGCCTGCCTGACCGTGGTGGCAGCGGTGGCGTTGGGATACCTGCTGTGTGTGGACCGAGCGCGGTTCGTGCGCTCGCCGGCTTTCGCGGTGCTGGCGCTGTTGCTGATGATGGTTGCCGGGCGGGTGGTGATCCTCGGATTGATCGATGTCTCGTCCTGGAACGCGAACAGCCCGCGTTATCTGCTGCCGATTATGGGATTGTATAGCTGCGCGCTCGGCATTCTCATCGACGAAGCGGTTGCAACCATTGCGTCGCGCCCCCGGCCATGACCACCGATCCAAAAACCGACGCCTGCGAACTTTCCATCGTCATCCCATGCCTTGATGAGGCGGACAGCGTCGGCATTTGCGTGGAGAAAGCCGTGCGCTGGCTGCGCGAGAACAACGTCGATGGCGAGGTCATTCTTGCGGACAACGGCAGCACCGATGGCTCGCAAAAGATCGCCGCCGATCGCGGCGCGCGCATCGTCAATGTGCCTGCGAAAGGTTACGGCGCGGCGCTGATGGGCGGCATCGAGGCGGCGCGCGGGAAATACGTCATCATGGGGGACGCCGATGACAGCTACGATTTCAGCGACCTGGGCGGGTTCATGGCGAAACTGCGCGAGGGATACGATCTCGTCCAGGGCTGCCGGCTCGCGCCGGGCGGCGGGCGCATTGAAAAATCGGCGATGCCTTTTCTGCACAAATGGTGGGGCAATCCGATGTTCTCGGCCATGGCGCGCATTTGGTTCGGCGCGCCGGTGAACGATGTCTATTGCGGGCTGCGTGGGTTTACCGTGGCGCTCTACCGGCGGCTTAACCTGCGATGCACGGGGATGGAATTCGCGACTGAGATGGTCATCAAATCAAGCCTCTACAAGGAGAAGATCGCGGAGGTGCCGATCACCCTTTACCCGGACAAACGGGTCAACCGGGCGCCGCACCTGAAGACCTTCCGCGATGGCTGGCGGACGCTGCGGTTCTTTTTGCTCTACAGCCCGCGGTGGCTCTTCCTGATGCCGGCGGCGGGGCTGACGCTGCTGGGCCTGGTTGGGTACGCGCTGGCGCTGCCGGGGCTGTCGATCATGGGGGCGACGCTGGATGCGCACACGCTGCTGTTTGCGAGCCTTGCGATTTTATGCGGGTTCCAGGCGGCGGTCTTCGCGGTATTTACGAAAGTCTTTGCCATCACGGAAGGCCTGCTGCCGCCGAGGCCGCACCTGGACAAGATGTTTGAATACATCAACCTTGAGCGCGGCGTCATCGCGGGCTTCGTGACGTTGCTTGCGGGTATCGCGCTGCTGCTCTGGAGCATCAATCTTTGGCGGCTGGCGGGGTTCGGCCATCTCGATTATGCCCACACCATGCGTTTCGTCATTCCCGGCGCGACCCTGACCGCACTCGGGCTTCAGATCGTGTTCTCCAGTTTCTTCATCAGCATCCTCGGGATGCGGCGCAAATAGATGGGGCTGCTCGATATTTCCCATGGCGGTTATGTGCATCGGCGACGGGTCGATGTGCTGAGCAGGGAGTTTGCGAAGTTGATCCCGCCGGGCAGCACGGTGCTGGATGTCGGCAGCGGCGATGGCCGGCTGGCCGCGCGCATTCGCGACCGTGTGGGCGATTTAAAAATTCATGGGATCGATACCCTGGTGCGGCCTGGGGCGCATATCCCCATCGCCCGGTTCGATGGGCGGGTCATTCCGCATCCCGATGCCAGTTTCGATTATGTGATGTTTGTCGACGTGCTGCATCACACCGACGATCCGCGGATCCTGTTGCGCGAGGCGTCGCGGGTGGCGCGCAAGGGAGTGCTGATCAAGGATCACCTGCTCGAAGGCACGCTGGCGGGGCCGATTTTGGGCTTTATGGATTGGGTCGGCAATGCGCGGCATGGCGTGCCGCTGCCGTATAATTACTGGACGCGCGCGAAATGGGACGCGGCATTTCGCGAGCTGAATCGCGTGCCCGGTTATTGGAAGCGCGACCTCGGGCTTTATCCCGCGCCGGCGGATTGGGTGTTCGGACGGTCGCTGCATTTTGTCGCGCGGCTCGATCCGGCATCCGTGGCATCGCTGGTGCAGGTGGATACGCCAGAGCAATGCTGCTCCAGCCCATGGGAGGATGCGTATGAGCGGTTCGAGACGCCGGAGCAGGAGATTGGGAAATTCGCCACGCGGCTTCGCGACCTTGGCGCGGAGGATTGGCCGCGGGATGCGCGGATCGTGGAGTTATTCTGCGGCCGGGGCAATGGGTTGCATGCGCTGGAGCGGCTGGGCTTCCAGCGAATCGAGGGCGCGGATCTTTCCGCGACGTTGCTGGAAAAGTATCGGGGCCCGGCGAAGTGCTACGTGGCGGATTGCCGGAGCCTGCCGTTTGAGAATGGCTCGAAGGATATCATCATCGTCCAGGGTGGTCTGCATCATTTGCCCGCGCTGCCGGATGATCTTGAGAAGACCGTGGCCGAGATCGTGCGGGTGCTGGCGCCGGGTGGGAGGGTGATCCTGGTTGAGCCATGGCTGACGCCGTTTTTGCGGTTTGTGCATTTTACGTGTGAGCAGCCGGTTTGCCGGCGGATGTCGGGGAAGCTCGATGCGCTGGCCACCATGATCGAGCACGAGCGGACGACGTATGAGGCGTGGCTGTCGAAGCCGCAGAGGATTCTGGATTTGCTGAAGGTGAAGTTTGTGCCGGAGATTTGCCGGATTGGGTGGGGGAAGTTGATGTTTGTCGGCAGGCGGAAGCAGGGGTGACATGAATCGATGGAGCGCTGAGCAGCGGGGTCAACCCCCGCATGGCTCACCGAGCCATCGCTACAAAATTGGCGCTCCGGGGGAGCGGAAAACCATTTCCCCCCGGCGCGCGGGCGTGCTTATGTAACAGCCCCGCAATTTTTCCCATGAGCAGCGAACGCCGCAAACCGTACCCTTTCGATATCTTCGAGCCCAAATGGCAGGCCTACTGGGAGGAGCATCGTACTTTTTATGCGGCCAATCCGGGCCAGCCGGGCTTCGATCCGGCCCGGCCGAAGTTTTACATCCTGGACATGTTCCCCTATCCCAGCGGCGCCGGGCTGCATGTGGGGCATCCGGTGGGTTACACGGCCACGGATATCCTGGGGCGGTTCAAGCGCAGCCGGGGATTCAACGTCCTGCACCCGATGGGCTGGGACGCCTTTGGCCTGCCGGCGGAGCAATACGCGATCAAGACCGGCCAGCATCCCGCAGTCACCACGCAGCACAATATCGGCCTGTTCAAGGCGCAGCTCCAGCGCATCGGGTTCGCCTACGATTGGTCGCGGGAGATCAATACGACCGACCCGCATTACTACCGCTGGACGCAATGGATTTTCCTCAAGCTCTACAACTCGTGGTGCAACCCGGCGACGGGCAAGGCGGAGCCGGTTGAAACCTACAAGGGCGATGACGTTGACAGCGTCCGCCTCGCGTATGTCTCCGATGCGCTGGTGAATTGGTGCCCGGCGCTCGGCACGGTGCTGGCGAACGAGGAAGTGATCGATGGCAAGAGCGAGGTGGGCGGCCATCCCGTCGAGCGGCGCCCGATGCGGCAATGGATGCTGCGGATCACGGCCTTTGCGCAGCGGCTCATCGATGAGCTGGACGGCCTGGACTGGCCGGAATCGATCAAGCTGCTGCAGCGCAACTGGATCGGCCGCAGCGAAGGCGCGGAGGTGCATTTCAAGATCGCGGAGAGCGAGCGCGTCATCACCGTTTTCACCACGCGACCGGATACGCTCTTCGGCGCGACCTACATGGTGCTCGCGCCCGAGCACCGGCTGGTGGACGAAATCACGACCGAGGAGCAATGGTCCGACGTGCGCGCCTACCGTGAGCGCACCGCGCGCAAGAGCGACCGGGAGCGCAGCGATGTGGCTCGTGAAAAAACCGGCGTCTTCACCGGCGGCTATGCGATCAACCCGGTGAACGGCGAGCGCATTCCCATCTGGATCGCCGATTACGTGCTGCTCGGCTACGGTACCGGCGCGATCATGGCCGTGCCGGCGCACGATGAGCGGGATTGGGAATTTGCAAAGACATTCGGGCTGCCGATCCGGCAGGTCGTCGCGCGCGATCCCCTGACCGAGGAGTTCATCGAGACGTTGAAGCCGCTCGAGCAATGCTTCCCGGCGGACGGATACGCCGTGAATTCGAGCTTCCTGGATGGCCTTGGAACCGACGCCGCCATTGCACGGATGATCGCGCACCTCGCGGAGTCGGGGCAGGGGACGCGGACGATCAATTTCAAGCTGCGCGACTGGCTTTTCTCGCGGCAGCGCTATTGGGGCGAGCCGTTCCCGATCATCTGGGAGGTTGGCAAGCATTCCGCGTTGCCGGAATCGGAGCTACCCGTGAAGCCGCCTGAGATGGAGGACTTCCGTCCCAGCGGCACGGCCGAGCCGCCATTGAGCAAGGCGAAGGATTGGGTGCGCTACTCCGCGACTGCCGTGCGCGAGGTCAACACGATGCCGCAATGGGCCGGCTCATGCTGGTATTACCTGCGGTATTGCGATCCGAAGAATGACGGACGTTTTGTCGGCGAAGAGGCGGAGCGCTACTGGATGGGTGGCGGCAAGCCGGGCGGCGTCGATCTTTATGTCGGCGGGACGGAGCACGCGGTGCTGCACCTGCTCTACGCGCGTTTCTGGCACAAGGTGCTCTTCGATCTCGGCTACGTCTCCACGCCCGAGCCGTTCCAGCGCCTGGTCAATCAAGGGATGATGCTGGGCGAGGATGGGCAAAAGATGTCGAAAAGCCGCGGCAACGTGATCAACCCCGACGATGTCATCGCGGAGTACGGCGCGGATTCGCTGCGCTGCTACGAGATGTTCATGGGACCGCTGGAGCAGTTGAAGCATTGGAGCACGACCGGCGTCGAGGGGGTGTGCCGGTTCCTTGCGCGCGTCTGGCGGCTGGCGATGGAGGAGAACCAAGAGGGCGAGTGGGCGCTCTCCTCGTTGCTGGCCGATGTGCCGCTGGCGAAGAGCCAGGCCCGCGTGGTGCACGCCGCCATCAAGAAAGTCGGCGAAGATGTGGAGGCGCTTTCCTTTAACACCGCCATCTCGCAGATGATGGTTTTTGTGAATGCATTCACGAACGCGGAGGTGCGTCCGGTGAGCGCGCTGCGTGCGCTGCTGGTGATGCTGAATCCCTTTGCGCCGCACCTGGCGGAGGAGCTCTGGTGGCGGCTGGGGGGCGGGTCCGCAGGGGGCGGGTTCGCGGGATTTGAGGGACCGATCGCGGATCAGCCGTGGCCGGAGTATGACCCGCAGCTTTTGATCGACGACGAGGTGGAGATTGTCCTCCAGGTGAATGGCCGCGTTCGCGACCGTCTGATCATGCCGCGCGACGCGAGCAAGGAGGAGATCGAGGCCGCCGCACGCGCGCACCCGAAGGTGGGAGAGTTTACGGCCGGCAAGGAGATCAAGAAAGTGGTGGTGGTGCCTGGGAAGCTGGTGAACGTGGTGGCGCCGTAATTGTAGCGATGGGACGGTGGCCCATGTGGGGTTACGCGCTGGTGGTCCGCTAAGGGAGATGGGACCTATAGGACCTATGAAGGCATCGGGGTGGGATATAGCCGGTATTAGCCGGCACGAACCACGTCCGACTCTGTGACAACCCAGTCCACCTCATGGTCGTGAGCCTCCAGGGGCACGGCGTCCACCAACTGGATGCCGAAGCAGACGCCGACTTTCACCGCTCGTGGATGAACTCCGGTGAGGAAGCGGTCGTAGAAGCCTCCGCCGCGTCCCAGCCTGCCGCCGGTGCGGGTGAAGGCCATGCCGGGAATTACTAACAAATCGATATCCTGAGGCGGGACCACCGGGCATTGCGCAGGGTCCGGTTCCAGCAATTTCCATGGACCGGGCTGGAGCAACTCCAGCGACTGGCAGTGCCGAAACTCCAGGCCATCGCCTGAGACTCGCGGGAAGCAAAATGTCTTTCCACCCGGATTAAACAGTCCGCTTAAATCGGGCTCGGTATTCTGCGCGGCATAAAGGCCGATGGTGCTTGCTGTCATCCATTCCGGCATCGCCGCGATCTGGCGGCAGATCTCGGTTGAGGCTCCGGTCCGGGTGCCTCTCGAAATTACTTTGAGCGTCTTGCGGACCTGAGCGCGAAGCGATGCCTTGCCGGGATGGTCCATTAGCCTCAATTGGCCCTTTTCTCACCCACCCACACATGGATCAGGTCCCGCGCTGCTTCCAGCGCTCCCTCCATGCCCTGGCCATGCGTCGTAATCCCAAGGGAGGGAACGTGAGCGTAGAAATACCCCGGCATATTCTCCCGCTCTTCCACCGACTCAAGGAGGACACTGTAGCGCATGGAGTTAATTTGCCCCGGTTCCGGCCTTTGTCGAGTCTGCTTGCCCCCCGCACGAGCGGAAAACCCCCGCCCGACGAATCATTCATTGCACCCGCATTCACGCGGGATAGAATTTCCCTCCTGTGGAAGAACGGAAAGAAATTTCCCGCAAATCCGGCGCGGCGCCTGCCACCAAGGGGGGGCGCGCTCCGGCGAAGGCGCGCCGCGTGGGCCTGCGCCCCGAGAAGGGCTGGCACAAGCGCAATTTTCTCACGCAGGTGCTCATTCCCTCGCTCTTCACCAAGCGCCTCGGCACGCATCTCGATGCGCTCTTTCCCGATCTTGCGGATGGGCAGGTCGGGATCACGTGGATCGGCCATGCCTCGTTCCTCCTGCAGACCCAGGGGATCAATATCCTCATCGACCCGAATTGGGCCAAATGGCTGAAGGTCATCAAGCGCATCAAGCTTCCCGGCATCCATCTCCACGATCTGCCGGAGATCGATCTCGTGCTGGTCACCCACGCGCATTTTGATCACCTCGACCGCAAAACGCTGCGCCGTGTCGCGGAGGATCAGCCCATCGTCGTCCCATTCGAGGTGGGGAATCTCGTCCACGATCTCGGTTTCCGCAGCGTGCATGAATTGCATTACTGGGAGAGCTTCCAGCACGGGCCGGTGAAGATCACGCTGACGCCCTGCCATCATTGGGGCGCGAGGATGTTGCACGATTCGCACCGCGGGTTCGGCGGGTTTGTGATCGAGGCCGGCGGGCGCACCATTTTCCATTGCGGGGATACGGCGTACTTCGAGGGATTCAAGGAGATTGGCGAGCGCTTCGCCATCGATGTCGCGCTGATGCCCATCGGCGCGTACGATCCGCCGAGCGGCCGCGAGGTGCACATGAACCCCGAGGAAGCCGTGCAGGCGTTTATCGATTTGAAAGCCCGGCAGATGGTCCCGATGCACTACGGCACCTTCCGGCTCAGCTATGAACCGATGGAGGAGCCGCCCCTTCGCCTGCGCGAGCATGCGGAAAAGCGCGGCCTCGCGGAGCGCATTTCCTTCATGACGGAAGGCCAGGCCGCCATCTTCTAGACCTAATCCGCGAGTGTCATTTTCGTTGCGGTCAAGTTTTTCGTGATTTTTGCAGGAAGAAAAATCGCGGGGAAAATCTTGGCACCCGGCCCGATGTTCGTGAAGATTTCCGAACACCCCAATTATGAAACCCCTCCTGTTGCTTTGTCTCGCGATGCTTTGCGTTGCGTGCCACGCCGATCCAACAGCCACGCAATCACCAGCACCCAGCGCAACCCCCACCACCACACCCATGAGCAATGAAGTAGCAGTCATCAAAACCACCGAAGGCGACCTGGTCGTCGAATTCTGGACCGGCGAAGCGCCCAATACCGTCGAGAATTTCAAGAAGCTCTCGAAGCAGGGCTTTTATAACGGCACCGCCTTTCACCGCATCATCAAGGGCTTCATGATCCAGGGTGGCGATCCGCTGACCAAGGACCTCACCGCACAGGCCCGCTGGGGCACCGGCGGCCCGGGCTACCAGATCAATGCGGAGTTCAACAGTCACTCCCACCAGCGCGGCGTGCTCTCCATGGCCCGCTCGAACGATCCCAACTCCGCCGGCAGCCAGTTCTTCATCTGCCTGGGCGACGCCAGCTTCCTCGACGGCAAGTACACCGCCTTCGGCCACGTGATCAAGGGCGACGACGTCCTCGGCAAGATCGGCGACACGCCGGTGACCATGGGCGCGGGCGGCGAAGCCAGCAAGCCGACCAAACGAGTCGAGATCAAGAGCATCGACATCGTGCCTGCCGATTCCGTCAAGTAAGGCGCGCGGTTTGAGGATGAATTTTTGAATTCCCCCATCCCGTTCCGCCGCTCCTCCGCAGTTCAACATTCATCATTCAACCCCTGTGAAAACCGTTCTCGGCGTTGTCCAAATGCGCTGTGGGCCGGAGCCGGATGCGAATCTGGCCCATGCCTGCGAGATGGTGCGCGACGCCGCGGCGCGGGGGGCGAATGTCATCTGCCTGCCGGAGCTCTTTCGCTCGCAGTACTTCTGCCAGGTGGAGGATCACAAGTACTTCCAGCTCGCCGAGGAGATCCCCGGGCCCTCCACCGCAGCGCTCGGCGCCGTCGCAAAAGAGACGGGCGCGGTCATCGTCGCCTCGCTCTTTGAGAAGCGCGCGGCGGGTGTTTATCATAATACCGCCGCCATCATCGATGCAGACGGCAGCCTCATGGGGCGGTACCGGAAGATGCACATCCCGGACGACCCGCTCTTCTACGAGAAATTCTACTTCGCACCCGGCGATCTTGGCTTTCTCGCATGGAAGACGGCGCATGCGCCGATCGGCGTCTGCGTTTGCTGGGATCAATGGTATCCCGAGGCGGCGCGGCTGACGGCGTTGCGCGGGGCGCAGGTGCTTTTTTATCCCACCGCAATCGGCTGGCATCCTGGCGAGCGCGTGCAATATGGCCACAGCCAGCACGACGCATGGGAGACCATCCAGCGCAGCCATGCGATCGCCAACGGCTGCTTTGTTGCAGTCGCGAACCGCGTGGGGCACGAAGCGCCGGACGGCGGGCCGGGCCTCGATTTTTGGGGGCAAAGTTTTATCGTGGGACCGGATGGCACGCTGCTCGCGCGGGCCAGCGTCGATGAGGAGACGATCCTGGTGAAGGAGATCCACCTGGAGTCGCTGGACGTGCAGCGGACACACTGGCCCTTCCTGCGCGACCGCCGGATTGACGCGTACGATGGCATCGGCCACCGATTGATAGATTAGAGACTTCGAGGACGCTCGCGATGGAATCCACGACCACCACCACCCCGGCCCAGCTTGGCTACCGCATGCCCGCGGAGTGGGAAAAACACGACGCCACCTGGCTCTCGTGGCCGCACAAGGAGGGCATCTCTTTCCCGGATGCCTATCATTCCGTGCTGCCTGTGCTGGCGCGCATGGTCAATGCCCTTGCGGATTCCGAGCCGGTGCACATCAACGTGCGTGACGGAGACGAGGAGGAGCAGGTGCGCGTGCAGCTGCTCAAGAACAAGGCGCGCATCGAGCATGTGACCTTTCACCACATCCCCACCAACGAGCCGTGGTGCCGGGACCACGGCCCGATGTTCCTCACCCGCCAGGAGGAGCCGCGGCTGGCTGTCGTCGATTGGGATTACAACGCGTGGGGCTGGAAGTATCCGCCGTTTGACGAGGATGACGAGGTGCCCGGCCGCGTCGCGGAGCTCCTGAACCTGCCTGCGTACAAGGGCGGCATGGTGCTCGAGGGCGGCTCCATCGATGTCAACGGCACCGGCTCGCTGCTGACGACCGCCTCCTGCCTGCTCAATCCCAATCGCAACCCCGATCTCACCAAGGCGGAGATCGAGCGGCGGCTCAAGGAATTCATCGGCGTGACCAATGTCCTCTGGCTGGGCGATGGCATCGAGGGCGACGACACCGATGGGCACATCGACGATCTCACCCGTTTTGTCAGTCGCGACACCGTCGTCACGGTGGTCGAGGAAGACGAGTCCGACGCCAATTACGAGCCGTTACAGGCAAACCTCGTCCGGCTGCGCGAGATGAGCATCGAGGATGATTCACCGCTCAAGGTTCTCACGCTTCCGATGCCGGGCAAGATCGTGAAGCAAGGCCAGCGGCTCCCCGCCAGCTACGCGAACTTTTACATCGCGAACAAGGTGGTCCTGCTCCCGGTTTACCAGGATACCGGCGACGCCTGGGCTTCGTCCGTGCTCCAGCGCGCTTTCCCCAAGCGGAAGGTGGTCTCCATCGATTGCCGGGACCTGATCTGGGGCCTCGGCGCATTCCATTGCCTCACGCAGCAGCAACCGGCGCCGGGGTAGGGCTCGAAGGCGGCAAGAAAGGGCGTTTGATGCCATAAAAACCTGGTTGAGGTTTCAACGAAGGCATGGCATGGTGGGAAATCCCACAATTAATCATCCATGCCGAGCCCCAACAAAAAAGAATATATCGTCCGCCTCGACGAGAAGAACCGGTTTACGCTGCGCGGGGCAAAGTCCAAACACTACGTCGTTCGTGTTTTCGATGATGGGCACCTGCTTTTGTCGCCACAGAAATTGGTCGAAGACCCGCCGATCTCCTCGGAAACGCTGCTCCAGATAGCGCGTTCCGTTGGAAACTTAAAGACCGGAAAAGTCGCCGGTCCAGTTGACATAAAAGCCGCTCGCGAGCTATTTGGATCGTGAAGTTCGAGGTATTTATGGGCGAACCGGAGATGCTTGCCCTTTGGAGTGAACTTCTTTCACGCGCCCTAGCAAAGGGTTTGTCTGCGGATGAAACCGAATTCTTCGACAAATGGAGCAAGGCGGTCGAGCTCCTGAGCGCCAATCCGAGGCATCCCGGACTTCGGACCCATGAGATCGATGATCTCTCGCGTAAATTTGGCATCAAAGTATGGCAAAGTTATCTGGAGAATCGGACATCCGGCGCCCGGCGCATCTTTTGGGCATACGGTCCGGGCAAAGCGGAGATCACCATTCTTGCGGTCGAGCGTCATCCCGAATCAGCCAAACGCAAAGCTTACGAACGCATCAAGCTCTCCCGATTCCCCGGTGGTGGGAAAAAGGGCGCGGGATAGCGGAAGGGTGCCGGCCATGGTCACGGGATCGCTGAATGGTAAGTGATTCAAATCAACGATGGTGGCTCCCGGCTGGCCCGGTGAAGGTGCAACTGCGAGACTGACCCCCGTGAAGACGCTGCCTCGCTGGAGCGCCCTTTGGGGATTGGCGTGTGGGACTCTGCATGCCCATGGGCATGCAATTGATTCATGGATTGCCTTGGACCTCATCGAGTGGCTGGAAGGCCTCAGCGAAAGCGACGACAGCAGCTTCTCCAGCGGCCAATAGCGGTCCGCTTCACTCCATCAGCGACCTCAGCAGCGCCATGTTCTCCACGTCCTCGAGCATCTCCTTCCCCTTCGGCGTCTCCAGCACCTTCGGGATTTTGCGGAAACGCGCCTGCCGCATGATGTAGCGAAATGGCTCCAGCCCGATCTTCCCCTTGCCGATGTGCTCGTGCCGGTCCACGCGGGAGTCGAGCGCAGTCTTCGAGTCGTTCAAATGAAGCGCCGCGAGGCGGTCGCGCCCGATGATTTGGTCAAAGCTCCCGAACACCTTCCTGACGCCCGCCGCGGTGGAGATGTCGTGGCCGCCCGCGAAGAGGTGAGCCGTATCGAGGCAGACGCAGAGGCGCTCCGTCTCCTTCACATTCGCCAGGATGAAGGCGAGCTCCTCGAATGTCCGCCCCAGCGTCGAGCCCTGGCCGGCCGTCACCTCCAGCGCGATGCGCGCCTTGTTTCCCGGCAGTTCGGCAAAAAGAACATCCAGGCTCTTGACCACTTTCCCCAGGCCTGCCTCCACGCCTGCGCCCATGTGCGCGCCCGGGTGCAGCACCAGGAAGGGCAGCTCCAGTTGCTCCGCCCGCACCAGCTCCTCCCGCAGGCTGCGCATCGAGCGGGCGTGGAAGTCGGCATTCGTCGCCGCCAGGTTGATCAAGTACCCCGTGTGGCCAAAGACGCTCGCCAGCTCCCCGCGCCGTGCATGCTCGCGAAAGGCCGCAGCCTCCGCCTCCGCCATCGGCGCGGCGAACCATTGCATATTGTTCTTCACGAAAATCTGCATCGCCGTGCAGCCGATCCCCAGCGCCCGTTCGATCGCCATTGCGCTCCCGCCGGAGGTGGATACGTGGGACCCGAGGAGCAAGGGAGGGCGGGAGGGCATCCCGGCTTATAGCCTATTGGTGGCGGAATTCGACAAGCCCGTTTATGCGAGGGGGCGCCGCTGCCGGCTCCCTGCGTGCGAATTCCGGGCGCTCGCCTCGTTGAAAATATAGTTTTTCGTTCGATAATGCGTATCTTGTCCTTCCCAACACACAATTTCACTTCCCCCGCACGCTCGAAATCCCCTACATTGCGGCCATATCCGCTCTAAAACCCCCTAAACGCCTTCGGCTGCCCGGATTTCTCTTGCTCTCCCGCGACTGGCGTTTTTTTATCACTCCACCATGATTCCACCCAGCGCCCCAGTAGGCGCGCCAGGCACCCCGCCCGACGATTCGAAATCGCCACTGAACCGCGGGCACGATCCGCACAAGGGTATCACCATGGCGGATATCGCCAAGGCCGCCGGTGTCTCCCAGGGAGCCATCTCCTCCCTGCTCAACGACCGCGACTACGGCATCCGCGTGAGCGAAAAGACGCGGGACCGCGTTTTCCGCGTCTGCCGTGAGATGGGCTATGTCCCGAATGATTTACGCGCCGTCGTCCGCATGTACCCGGAGTTGGGCGACTTCTGCGTGCTGCTCGCCACCGACCTCGTGGATCTGCCTTCCGATCCATTCCAGTCCCGCGTGATCAGCGGCGCCATGGCCGCCATCTCGGAGTCGGTGACCATCGCCCGCTACCGGCCGGATGTCGATTATACCGCCGTCGAGCCGGAGGTGCTGCCGCAGCCCGTGCGGTCCGGGACCACGTCCAAGTTTCTGCTGGTCGGCAAGCCGAACGCATCGCTCTGCCAATTGCTGGTCTCGCGCGGTTTTGGTGTCGCGCTGGCGGGTCACGAGATGTCGCTTGCCGGGGTTACGAGCATCCTGCCGGACTTTGCCGGCGCTTCGCGGCTGGCGATCGATTATCTCTTCGGCCTCGGGCACAAGCACATCGCCATTCTTTCCGGCCCCTTTGGCGCAACGGATCATCATTTCATCGAGCTCAACCGCGGTGTGCGCGCCGGCTACGATAAGGCCGGCGTCCCCATCGAGGCGCAGAACATCCTCTATGGCGATCTGACCATCGAGGCCGGCTACCAGGCGTTCGATGTCCTTTTCGACCGGCCCAATCCGCCCACGGCGATTTTCTGCTTTGATGATGCGGCGGCGGCGGGAGTGCTGGCCCGGGCGCAGGCGCGCGGCGTGAAGGTGCCCGAGGCCTTAAGCGTCATCGGCTGCTCGGACGACGCGCTCTCCGCGCATCTCCAGCCCCCCCTCACCACAGTCCATCTCCCTGCGGAAGCCATCGGCGTCACGGCCGTGACCGAGACCGGCCACCGCGTGCGCGAGCGCGAGGCCTTTCCCGGCGAGGCAAAGACCATTCTCCTGTCCGTAAAGCTCGTAGAGCGAGCTTCCACCGGCGCTCCCAAAGCCTGATCCGCGCAATTAGGTGTTGACGGCGCGGAGCCGCCGCCGGACAGATAAACAAACCCACCCATCCCGAAATTCTCTATGAAACCCCCTCAATTAATCGTGTCAGTGATCCTCTGCATTGTCGCAGTGGTACTGGCATCCGTGACGCTCGTCCAGGTGATTAACATCATCAGTCTTGGCGACAAAAACCAATCCCTCCAGGCGCAGTTGCAGACCCAGCAGGAGCAGATCAACAAAGGCAACATGACCCAGCAGGTCGGGGTGACCCTCCTCAAGGAGATCGCCGCCGCCTCCGTCAAGGATGAGGCGCTCAAGGATGTGCTCGCCAAGAGCGGCTACTCCGTCACCGTCAACGCAAGCCCCACGCCCACCCCCTAGTATATGAGCGACTATTCCCCTGATTCCCGCGCTTCCGAGGGCGTCACATTCGATGCCTTCCTCCCGATCATTCTTCTTTTCATCCCGATCGCGATTCTGTCCATCAGCATGATCGTGCTGCTCAACTGGCAGATCAAAAACTCCAGTACGCAGAGCACCCAGCTCGACAGCCTCATCACCCGCCAGGTGCCCGCTGTGACGCAGTCCCAGAAGGTGCAGGATAGCGTCTCGAAGCTCGTCAACGATCTGCTCGCCGCATCCCAGAATGATGCCACCGCGAAGGCCATCGTCGACAAGTACCAGATCAAGTCCTCCGCTGCCGCTGGCGCCGACGCGGCTGCGGCCGCCGCCTCGCCCGGGCTGTAAGCCAGGAACTACCCGAGCACCTCGTCCATGCGCTGCTGGAGCAGCGCGGATTTCGCGTTTGGCAGTACGCCGGGCTGCATCTGGTTCATCACATAGGCAAACCCGAGCCGGCGTTCAGGATCGGCGTATGCAAAGCTCCCGCCCGCTCCCGGCTGGCCGAATGCCCGCAGGCTGCGCCCGAAGGTAAAACGCGTCTTCCGTCCGTCGGCATCCACCGGGTCAATCATCACCCCGGCGGCGAATGCAGTCTCCATCTGCAGCACCTTGTCGTATCCATTGGACATTCGCGTGGAAAGCGCCTCAACCGCCCCGGGCGCCATGATTGCCAGCCCATCCATGCTTCCGCCACACGCCAGCATCCCGTAGAATTTCCCCATCGCCCGAGCGGAGCCGATCCCGCCGAATGCCGGGAACGAGGTGATCCGGGCGGCGACCGAGTTCATCGACGAGACGCTGAAAAGTCCGTACGGGCAACTGAACGCGCGATGCGTCAGCGAGCTGGTATCCGCGTACGCTTTGAGGAAGGCATCCTCCGGCGGAGGGATGCGTGAGGCATACAGCACCGCCACGTCGCGCACCCGTTCCTCAGGGAGCCCGATCCAGAAGTCCAGCCCAAGAGGCTCTGCGAAGCATCGCCGCCAGTATCGGCCCAGCGGCTCGCCGGCCACGCGGCGCACGATCTCATCCCACAGGTAGCCGCAGGTGCGCGGGTGATAGCCGTGTCCATCGCCCGGCGGCCAGAGCGGCGCCTGTGTCTCCAGCCGGCGGATCACGCCTGCATAGTCGAACACATCCGGTGGATCATCCACCGCCACCAGCCCGGCACGATGCGAGAGTACCTCCGCGAAACTGACCCGCTCCTTGCCCCCGAGGCCGAATCGCGGCCACACCTCCGCCACCGGCGCATCGAGTGGAATGCCCGCATCCCAGAGGCACTTGATCACGCAGGCGGCCGACGGCCCCTTGGTGCCGGAGTAAACCAGCGCCATCGTCTCCTCTGTCCACGGCAGCGGCCGCTCCTTCACCTTCATTCCGCCCGCAAGGTTTACGATTTCCCGTCCATCCAGCCACACGGAGACGCCTGCGCCCAGTTCTCCGCGAAGGGTGAAGTTTTCCTCAAAGATCGGTGCAAGGGCGGACTGGAGATCGGGCACGGAGGGCAGCGTAAGAGCAGGGACAGGCGGTGGGAAAGGAGGAAGAGCGTCCAATGAACGCTTCGCGCCCGTCGATCTGGCGATGGCTCGCTTGAGCCATGTGGGGGCATGCCAGAATTGGCTGCGACTTACGCCCCTGCCATCCGCATGCACTCGTTGAACTTCCGGTAAAACTCTGTGTGATGCGCGACGGCACGGCGCAGGAGCGGGCGGAAATTGCCGATATCCGAGACACTCACCACGAGGTCCACGGAGAACTGGAATGCCTGGGTTTCGTTGTTCGTCACCATGTTCGGCCCAATGAGAACGACGAATTGATTGCGGCGTTGCGAGGATGGGGTGCGGATGGTCTCGAGCAGCACCGGGTTGCCCTCCGCCACATTGCCGGCAAAGGTCTCGTAAATCACCACGACATGGTAAGTGTGAGCCCGCAGCCGCAGCGAGATATCCTCGGCAAAGAGGCCGGTGTGGATGCGGTAATCGAGTTCGCCCAGTTGCTCGACGATCGCGCGCTGGACCTCGGGCTCGTCGACGCAGACGAGCGAGGTGAGGTCATCCGGCTCAAAAATATCGTGACGATGCTGCAGGTCCATGGCGGCTAGTGATCGAGGTTGAGATTGGCGGGAACGGCGACGGCATCCGGCTCTGGCACCTTGTCCAGCCGCATGTTCACGGAGCTGTCGCTGGCAAGGCCGCGGCGCTTCTTGGCGTTGTCGAGGGCTCGGGTGACCTTGCCCTTGCGCGTGGCGTAGAGATTGGCCGTCTCCTCGGACAACAGCTCGGCGTCGTAGCCGCGCGCGATGGATTGGTCGAACGTATGCCACCCGTAAGTCGCGTTCCCCTCGATGATCTCGTAGAAACTGCGATGCTCGGTCTCGCCAAAGGCGATTGCCTCGCGGACGCGAAGGCTGGTGCCCATGACCTCCGTGAGCATGAGCCGCCCGCCGCCGCGCTTGGGCGCGAGGCGCTGGCTGACCACGTAGCGGAGGGTATCGGCAAGGCGGAGGCGGAGTTGCTTCTCCTCGTTTTGCTCAAAGAGACCGAGGATGCGGTTGACCGTCTGGCCGGCGTCGATGGTGTGGATGGTGCTCAGGACCAGATGGCCGGTCTCCGCGGCGGTGAGGGCGATCTCGACCGTCTCGCGGTCGCGCATCTCGCCCACCAGGATGACCTTGGGCGCCTGTCGCAGCGCGGCGCGCAGGCCGCTGGGGTAATCGTCAAAATCGGAGCCCAACTCCCGCTGCGAGAACGTGGAATTTTTGTGGCGATGCACGAACTCGATCGGGTCTTCCAGCGTCACCACATGGACGGCCTTGGACTCGTTGATTTCATTGAGGATGGCCGCGAGCGTTGTCGTCTTGCCGCAACCGGTCGCGCCGGTCACCAGGATGAGGCCGTTTTTCTCATTGGCGATGTCCTGGAAAATCTGCGGCAGGCCCAGGCTGTTGAGCGTCGGCACCTCGGGCTGCGGCTTCCGCATCACGATGGCGAAGTTTCCGCGCTGCTTGAAGATATTGACGCGGAAGCGGAAGCGGTCGCTGAGCGCGTAAGAGCAATCGCAGGAGCCCATCATGATGAGCTCCTTGATGAGGCGGCGATCCTCGCCGATGATATTGAGCGCCAGCGCCTCCGTCTGGATGCCCGTCAGCCGCTGGACTTCGGGATGGATATCCACGGCCTTCAGCTCGCCATAGCTCTCCACCTGAAAGGGACGACCCACGGTAAAGAGGAGATCGGAGACGCCGGGGTGCGCCTCCATCATGGCAGTCAGGATGCGGTCGAAATCTGCGCGATGCATGGTGTTCTACTCGTCGAGATCGTCCGGCGGCTCCTTGAGAAGGGCGCGGAATTTCTTTTTGTCGCTGGCCTTCTCGTAAGCTTCCTCGACGGCAATCTTTCCGGTCCGGAGCAGGTCCATGATGGCGTCGTCGAGGGGCTGGTTGCCCTTCTTTTTGCCCACCTGCATCATGCCGGCGACCTGGTGGGTCTTGCCTTCGCGGATGAGGTTGGCGATGGGCGCGTCGCAAACGAGAATCTCGAGCGCGGCGCAGCGGCCGGGCTTGTCCACCCGCTTGAAGAGGTTCTGCGCCACCACGCCCTTGAGCGATTCGCTGAGGCCTGAGCGCACCTGGTTCTGTTGGTTGGTGGGGAAGACGTCGATGATACGGTCGATGGTCTTGGGCGCGTTGGAAGTATGGAGCGTGCCGAAGACAAGGTGGCCCGTGGAGGCCGCGGTCAGCGCCAGCTCAATGGTCTCCAGGTCGCGCATTTCACCCACCAGGATGATGTCCGGATCTTCGCGCAACGCGCCGCGCAGGGCGGAGGCGAATGACCGGGTGTGGATGCCGACCTCGCGCTGATTGACAAGCGATTGCTGGCTGCGGTGCACAAATTCGATCGGATCCTCCACCGTGATGATGTGATCCTTCCGGTGCAGGTTCGCGTAATCGATCATCGCCGCGAGCGTGGTCGATTTGCCGGAGCCGGTGGGGCCGGTGACGAGGACCATCCCCTTCTTGAGATTGGCAAAGCGCTTGAGCACCGGCGGCAGGCCCAGGTCTTCCATCGTCAGCACTTTGCTGGGGATGAGACGGAATACTGCGGCGATGCCGTTCTTCTGGTTGAGAAAATTCGCGCGGTAACGTGCGAAACCGGGGTACTCGTAGCCGAAGTCCACGTCGCCGGTCTCCTCGAAGGTCTTGATCTTGGTCTCGGGGGCGATCTCGTAGACGAGGGCCTTGAGATCGTCGCTCTCGAGCGGGGGCGCGTCGATGCGGACGAGATCTCCGTGGATACGGAGCATCGGCTGATTGCCGGTGGAGAGATGAAGGTCAGACGCCTTCTGCTCCATCATGAATTTAAAAAAGGAGTCGATCCTGGCCATTGCTCAGGACTGCTAAAGCCAGAACAGTGCCAGACCGGCGGCTACTTGCCGGGCATCCGTGGAACCCACAGCGCCAACCCGGACATTTTGGATAAAGCCCCAGTATGGGGTTTCACTGTCCTTTGCGATCTTTGTGCTCTCAGCGGTTAAAAATCAGGTTGTAACCGCAAAGATCGCAGAGATCGCAAAATGATGCACCCGGGCTGCACCGGGGATCAGTCCCGGCGTTCGCTCTTCATCGCATCGAGCGTGGAGCGCACCTGCAGCAGGAGCTTCTGTTGGGTGTAAGGCTTTGGAATAAAGCCGCGCAAGCCCTTGGCGAGCATCCACTTGAGCTTATCCTGCTCCGTGAAGCCGCTGCTCAGGACCACCGGCACCTGGGGATTAATCATCCGCAGCTCACTGAACACCTCCGACCCATCCATGATCGGCATCGTGAAGTCCAGGATCACCAATTGGATCTCCTTCTGGAGCTTCTTGTAAATATCGAGTGCCTGGAAGCCGTCCCGCGCGGTCACCACGCGGTAACCCTCGTCAGTCAGCACCCGCTGGGCGAGCAGCGTTACAAAGTCTTCGTCATCGACGATCAAGATCAGCTCGCGCGTCCCCTCCGCATTGGCGATGCGGACATCCATGCGCGGGGAGTCCTTTTGCGAATAGGTGGGGTGCGGGGCGGGCGGCGGGGCGGAGCCGAAGCTGCCTGGGCCGGGAAAGGGAGTGGTCTTTGCGGAGGCCTCGGGCTGGACGCTGCGCTCGAGCATCGTGCGCGAGAGCTGGGCGGCACGATCCACGGCGCTGCGCATCATGTCATAATAGCGGGCGGCCTCCGGATTGCCCCCGGTAAAGCGCTGGAGGAACTGGCTCGACTCCGTGATCACCTGCAACAAGTTGTTCAGCTCGTTGGCGGTGGATTTGACCCAGTGGTGTTCGTCAGGAGACGGCATAGTTTTGGCCGGGCGGCCGGTTCTTTACCGCGCACCGCCCTCGTCGTTGTTGCAAGCCCACCATACACAACCCACGAACGCAGCAAAGACAAAGGAAAACATGCCAAGAGTCAGCATAAAGCAATTTTTGGAGAGTCGTCGTGGGTAATGACGGAGATGGCGGGAAACGTCAACAGCATTTCGCGTGCACACTAAATATGGAGTGCGAAAAAATCCTGGAACACCGCCCGGTAGACTTCCCGTTTCATTTTCGGGAGCCAGCCGATGTCAAATTCGGAGGGGTCCACCCAGCGGCAGGTGCGGAATTCCGGGTGCTCGGTCTTGACGTTGATGTCCTTGGGATTGCCGGTAAAATCGGCGAGGAAGTAGTGCTGCTCCTTCCCGTGGAAACCCTTGACCACCTTGCCGTTGCCGAAGCTGTAAAAGTACGGCCCCTTGGTGGTGACGATCTTGTAGGAGGAGGGCGGGAGGGAGATTTCCTCGAGCAACTCGCGGCTCAAAGCCCGTGCGAGGGTCTCCCCATCGTCAACGCCGCCCTGTGGGAATTGCCATGCGCCGGGGCGGTCCACTCGCTCGCCAATGAGAATTTTTCCCGCGCCATCTCGCAAGATTGCGGCGACATTGAGGCGGTAGCGGAGGTCAGGTTGCTCCGATTTTTTTCCCATGAGCACACGATTCAAAATGACGGCGGCGCTTGCAAGCCTCGTGCTTGCAACAATTGCGTGGCGATGCTTCTGGCTGTGGCAGCCGGAACGGCAGTTGCTGCTCCACCAGGCCAGCTTCCGCGACGCCATCGAGAGGCGCGACTGGAGCAAGGTCCAGGATTTGATGGACCCGGCATACGCCGACCGCTGGGGCTACACCCGCGATACGGGCGTACAGGCGGGGCGGCAATACCTGGGGCAATTCTTCGCGCTGACGGTCAATGCGCAGCTCGTGAGCGATCAATTGACCCCGGATGGCGGGACGATAACGGAGCACTGGCAGATCGACGGCACCGGCACCGGGCTGGCAGGGATGATCGAGGAATATGCCAACCAGGCCCACGCGCCGTTTGTCTTCCAATGGCGCCACCGGAGTTGGAAGCCGTGGGATTGGACCCTGACCCGCGTGGATAACGCCGAGCTGAACCTTGCGGCGCCGGATATGTGATGGAACGCACCGTCGGCCGCGCTAATGAGGCGTCTCGATGATCCGCCGGGTGGGGTCGTTGGAGCCGGGGATGTAGAGAATCGGGGGCGGGGTGGTGGAGATGAGCTGGTAGTTGGTGAGGACGAATTCCGGGTAAAAGGCGTTGCTGGCCGGCTCGTACACGGTATCGCCGGAGAAGTAGCCGTAGAGCTTGTACTCGTAGCCGTGATCGCTGCCCAGGATGCCGAGCTGCCGGTCCGGGGCCAGCTTCTTCTGCTCATTCATCATGACCAGCTTGGAGGTGCTCCATGGCTGCTGGGGACTGCGGACGAAACCCCAGAACTTGTAGTCCACCTTGTAATAGCGGCGGCCGATGAAGTAATCGCCCGGGGTCTCATTCTTGATGGCGTCAGCGAGAGCTGCCCGCTGGGTGTCCTGTACCGCGGAATAGGGGTCCACGCACCCTCCCAGCATCAGAAAACCCAGGAGCATGACGATGAGCGAGAGCGACGATTTCAATTTCATGGAGACGATGGGAAAGGGCGGAGTGTAACGGAGAATGTGCAAAAGCCGAAATGGGAAATGGGGGGTGGGGGTGTTTTCGTTGGATCCGCTCGCAAAGCGTTCATGGTCCGGCTACGTTGCTGCGGACATGGGCAAGGTCATCACACGGGACGCGGAAATCTTTGGTGGGGAGCCAGTATTCAAGGGAACTCGGGTACCCATTAAGAGTCTTTTTGATCACCTGGAGGCAGGGGACACTATTGAAGTTTTCCTCGACGGGTTTCCGAGCGTGACCCGCGAGCAGGTCATGATGCTGCTGGAAGAATCATCCCTCGAAATTCCGCCTCGCTCACCACCTTGACCCCCAGGCTTTGCGCCTTCTCCAGCTTGCTGCCGGCTTCCTCGCCGGCGAGGAGATAGGTGGTTTTCTTGCTGATGCTGGAGGAGACCTTGCCGCCGTGCTGGCGGATCAATTCCGCGATGGCCTCGCGCTCGACGGAAAGCGTGCCGGTGATGACCCATGTGGTGCCGGCCAGCGGCGCGTCCGCGGCTGGGACGTGACGCTCGTCCTGCTCGCCCATGTTTAGCCCGGCGGCTTTCAACCGGTCCAGCAGGGCGCGATTGTGCGGGTCCTGGAAAAAATCGTAGATGCTGTGGCCCATGATTTCGCCGACATCGGTCACGCGCTCCAGCTCCTCGGGGGCGGCGGTCATCATCGGCTCGATGGTGTGGAAATGCTGGGCCAGGTTACGCGCGCCGGTGACGCCGACATGGAGGATGCCGAGGCCGAAGATCAAGCGCCAGAGCGGGCGCGACTTGCTCTGCTCGATGCCGGCCAGCAGGTTCTCGATGCTCTTCGCCCCGGTGCGCGGGATCACGGCGAGGCGTTCGGCAGTGAGTTTATAAATCTCGCTCACATCATGCACGAGATCGTGCGTGACGAGTTGCTCCACCATCGCCTCTCCCAGCCCCTCGATGTCCATGGCACCACGGCTGGCAAAGTGCTGCAGCTTCCGCCGCACCTGCGCGGGGCAGGCGGCATTGATGCAGCGCACGGCCACCTGCTCGGGATCGCGCACCACCATTCCGCCGCACTCCGGGCAAACTTCCGGCATGGCAAAGACGCGTTCGCTGCCGGTGCGCGCCTCCTTTTTCACACCGATGACTGCAGGGATCACCTCGCCCGCCTTTTGAACAATGACCAGGTCGCCGATGCGGATGTCCTTGCGCGCGATCTCCTCTTCATTGTGCAACGTGGCGCGCGCCACGGTGCTGCCGCTGATGAAGACCGGCTCCAAATCCGCGACCGGCGTCAGCACCCCGGTACGGCCGACCTGGATGAGGATGTCCTTGAGCCGCGTATCGGCCTGCTCGGGAGCGTACTTGTAGGCGATGGCCCAGCGCGGCGCCTTGGAGGTAAAGCCGGCCCGGTCGCGCTGCGCGAAGGAGTTTACCTTTACCACCGCGCCATCGGTCTCGAATGGCAGCGCGTGCCGCGCCTGGTCGATGTGCCGGATGGCGGCCAGCACTTCATCCAATGAGCGCGCCGTCTCCGTCTGGCAGCGCGGCAGGCTGAGGCGATCCAGAAGGGCGAGGGCTGCGGCGTAGGTTTCCAGGGGTTCGCCTCCGGAGACTGCGCCCATGCCGTGCAGGATCAAACCGAGCGGGCGCTTTCGCACGCTCTCTGCGTCGAGTTGCTTTAGCGAGCCGGCGGCGGAATTGCGGGGATTCGCAAACTCCGGCAGACCGGCGGCGGCGCGTTCTTCGTTCATTTTTTTGAAACCCTCGCGCGTCATGTAAACCTCGCCGCGCACTTCCATCACATCGGGCCCGCCTGCAAGGTGGCGCGGGATGCCGCGGATGGTGAGCACATTGTTGGTTACATCGTCACCCACGCGCCCGTCGCCGCGCGTGGCGGCATATTGCAGCCGGCCGTTTTCATACAGGAGGGAGATGGCGACTCCATCGACCTTCGGCTCGATGATGAGCTCGATCTCCTCATTGGGCAGATGCTTTACCAGCCGCGCGTACCACTCGCCCACCTCTTCCTCGGAGTATGTGTTATCGAGCGAGAGCATCGGCGTGCGGTGGGTGACATGGGCGAATTCCTCCAGCGGCTTGCCGCCGATGCTGAGCGTGGGGGAATCGGGTGTTTGCAGCTCTGGGTACCGCGCCTCCAGGTCGATGAGTTCGCGCAGCAACGCGTCGAATTCCGGGTCGCTGATCGTCGGCGCGGCCTTCTGGTAGTAGTTCCGATTGGCCTCCTCGATGATGCGGCGGAGCTCCTCGGCGCGGTCTTTGGGGGATGTGTCCATAGGTAAAGCGGCGGTTTTGAACTTGAACCCTTCCGGATTCCTCGAAAATGAAAAAGCGTCGCGTCTGATTCACTCTTTCGCGTCGCATTGATTCCGCAGCCGCCTCATATTGACTGCGGATCATGAGTACCCCAGACTCCGCCCCCCACCCGCCCCGCCGTGTGCTGGGAGTGGAAGGCGGTGGAACGAAGACGGAGTGGGCGCTGCTGGATGAAGAAGGTCGCGAGTTGCGCGGCGGCGCGCTGCCTGCGGCGAATCTGCGCCTTATTACTGACCCCGATTTGCTCGATCTCCTGGGCGTGCTTCCAGGCGAGGCGACGCATGTGGGCGTATTTTTGGCCGGGTGCGCGGATGCGGCGGACCGGCGGCGGCTGGAGGGGCTTGTGCAACGGGTATGGCCGGCGGCGGTGGTGGCTGTGGGCGGGGACCGGGAATCGGGGTTCGCGACGGCTTTTGGCGATGGCGATGGGATCACGGTCATTGCCGGGACGGGCTCGGCGGTGACGGGACGGGTGGGTGGCAGATTCGCAAAGGCCGGCGGCTGGGGACATCTGCTGGGGGATGCGGGGAGCGGCTATCAGCTTGCCATGACGGCGCTGCGGTATGTGCTTTCCAATTATGATATGAGCCGCGAGACCGGATCGCTGGGGGAGGCGATCCTGCGGAAGCTGGCGCTCAACCGGCTGGAGGACCTGGTGGCATGGGCAGCGAATGCGGACAAAATGTCGGTGGCGAAGCTCGCGCCGGTGGTTTTCCAGGCGGCGGCGGAGGGGCATCAGGAGATGATTTCGGCGGTGCAAAGCGGGGCGCACATCCTGGCGGAGTATACGCGGGCGGTCGCGCGCCGGCTTTCGAGCGAGGCGCCGGAGGTGCGGCTGCTGGGCGGCCTCTTCCAGCATCATCCAGAGTACGCGGAATTTTATGTCGATTATACGGCCGACCTGCTGCCGGGCGCAAAAGTGGGTGTCTGCACGCAATCGGGCGCGCTCGGCGCGGCGTGGCTGGCGGGGCGCGCGACGCCGGAGCCTGCGATTGCGAGGATCGAGGAAGCGGACACGGTGGAGATCGCGAGCGCGGCGACGGAGCAGCGCAATCCCTGCTCGGGCAATATGGATGAGCTCAAGACGCCGGAGTTGGTGGAGCTTTTCATCAGCGAAGAGGATGAAGTGGCGTGGGCGCTGGCTGGGGCGCACACGGCGCTCGCGGCGGCGGTGGAGTTGGTATCGGCTGCTCTCATGGATGGCGGCCGGCTCTTTTATACAGGCGCGGGGACCAGCGGGCGGCTGGGCGTGCTGGACGCGAGCGAGATTCCGCCGACCTTCGGCGCGTCGCCGGAGCTGGTGCAGGGGATCATCGCCGGAGGCGTCAGCGCTTTGCATTCCGCCGTGGAGGGCGCCGAGGATGAGCCGGAGGCGGGGGAACTGGCGGTAATCGGCCGCGGGGTGCGCGCGGGCGATGTGGTGTGCGGGATCGCGGCCAGCGGGCGGACGCCGTTTGTGCTCGGGACGTTGCGGCGGGCGCGGGCGCTCGGGGCGCGGACGATCTTGCTGACGTGCAATCCGGCGCGCAAACGCGAGGAGCATTGGGATGTGGAGATCGATCTCGCGACCGGCCCGGAGCTGGTCACCGGCTCGACCCGGCTCAAGGCCGGCACGGCGACAAAGGTGGCGCTCAATATTCTCTCCACCTGCGCGATGGTGCGCCTGGGCAAGGTGCGTGGGAACCTGATGATCGATGTGCAGGCGACCAATGCCAAGCTGCGCGACCGCGCGTTGCGGCTGGTGTGCGAGCTGCGCGGGTGTTCCCGCGACGAAGCCCGGTCGCGCCTGGAGGCCGCAGGGTGGAGCGTACGTGCCGCGCTGGAGGACCACTGATATTATTGGGGTTCCGGACTGGAGTCGCCCGGGTTGGTGCGCCGAATAGACTTCGGCGGAAGAGTTACCACGGATTTGAACGGATGACGCGGATTACACGGATGGGGAGGAAGGGGGCGCGGACAACTTTACGGGTTGGCGGCTCACGAATTTTTTACCACGGATTACGCGGATTTTTTGGATTACACGGATGGGGAAGATGTGATTTCGGAGCGGATGTCCGTGGTGGCGTTCTTAAGAATCCCCTTCTGCCATCCGTATAATCCGCGTCATCCGTTCAAATCCGTGGTAAAAATCCTGAGCCGTGGATCCGCAAAGCGGCCGGGCCTCCACACCCCATCCGCGGTCATAGCACTCACTCTTTCCAGTGATTGAGCGCATGGATCGCGCCCCAGCGATGATGGCGGGTGATGGCGCCGGTCACGTATTCCTTAGCCTGCGCCACAGCAGCCTCCAGCCGCAACCCATGGGCGAGGCCGGCGGCGATGGCTGCCGATGTCGTGCAGCCCGTCCCGTGTGTGGAGACACCGTGGATGCGGGGTGATTTTAAAACCGAAAACTCATCGCCACCCATGAAGAGCATATCCGTCGCCTCCTCCCCGCCCAGATGCCCGCCCTTCAGCAGCCACGCGCAGCTATAGGATTCCGCGAGCGTCCCGCCAGCCTCGTGAATATCCGCAACCGTCTTCACCGGGCGGCCGGTCAGCACGGCCACTTCATCCATGTTCGGCGTCACCACTGTGGCGCGCGGGAAGATGCGCTTCCGGTAAATTTCCAGCGCCTCCGGGCGCAGCAGCATCGCGCCGCTGGTGGCCACCATCACCGGGTCCACGACCAGCGGGATGGCCGTCCCCTCGAGAATATCCGCGACCAACTCCACGATCTCCGTGGAATAAAGCATCCCCGTCTTGATCGCCGCCACTGGGAACGCCGCGAGCGATAGCTTGATTTGCTCCGCCACCACATCCGCGGGAATGGGATGGATCGCGCTCACCTTTCCCGGCACCTCCGCCACCACGCAGGTGATTGCCGTTAATCCATAGGTTCCCATCGCGAAGAACGTCTTCAGGTCCGCCTGCGCGCCCGCCCCGGCGCTGTTATCGGAGCCGGCGATGGTGAGGCAAACAGGCGGTGGCGTGGTCTCGGGCATGGCAGAGCGATTGTTGGCTGGTTTTCCCTTTGCTGACGACTGGAAACCGGCCACGCCGATTCCATAGACAAAACTCCGTACCTGATCCGTCTTGTCAATGCAACCGGCGCGCACCCACCATTGACCTCCCCTCCATGAACGACCGCGAATTGGAACGCATCTACGATGCCCATGCATCGGGGCTGTTCCATTACCTGGTTACATTTACCAAGGGCGAGGCGGACGCGCGCGACTTGTTGCAGGAGCTTTTCATCAGGCTGGCGCAGGGCGGCAAACTCGTGGCGCGCAGCGAGAAGGCGTATCTGTACAGGCTCGCGCACAATCTGGCGATCGACTGGCTGCGCCGCCGCGCATCCCGAACGGAGACGGAAGAACGGCTTTTCGATGAGGTGGATGGGGCGCGCCAGCAGGCCGCCGATCCGGATATCCAGATGCTCGCGCGCAGCTTTGCGGAGGCGATGGAGAAACTGCCGGACGAGCAGCGGACCGTCGCGCAACTGAAGCTCTGCGACGCGCTGACCTTTGAGGAAATCGCCGAGGCGCAGGGCATCCCGCTCAATACCGCCGCGAGCCGTTACCGCTATGCGTTAGACAAACTCCGGGCGCTGCTGCGTCCCATCTATGAGGAATTGCGATGAACGATGACTTTGAAGAAAAACTGCTGCGGGCCGCGAGCGCATCGCGCCGCGGCGATCCTACGCCGGCTTGGAAGGCGGACATCCTGGCCCGCGCGCGTTCGGCGGCAGGGAAACGCTCCGGACCGCCGCGTGTGCTGGTGGCTGCGTGGGCGATGGCATGGGCGGCGATTGTTTTGCTTACGTTTGCCACGCCGCGAGGCGCGGATGAGAGCCCGGTGTCGAATGTTGCCAGGTCCAGTGCCGGGCAGCAGCAGGAGGCCGGCGAGAACAACCCACTGACAACGCCCACCCTCATTGCCCTCGAGCGGCAATATCACCTGAACGATCTCCCATGATTCATTTCATCAAAGGCCTCTGGCTTCGCCGGTGGTTTCGCGGCTGTGCGTGGACCGTTTTTACGATTCTCACGCTCCTCATTCTCGCGCGCCAATACGAGGACTGGTCCGGCGCCCGGCGCTGGGCCGCCGTCAAGGAGATGCTGGCCCGGGAAGGGGAGTCGCTGGACATCCGCGCAATCATGCCGGACCCCGTGCCGGACGAGCAGAATTTCTTCGCCATCGCCGCGCTCAAGGATATCCCACTCGCCACAGCGAGAACTGACGACAAGAGCGAACTGGCGTTGAAATTCAAGCGGCTGACGAATGCGTGGCCGTCAAATAATCCTGGCAGCACTGCCAGCCCGCCCAGCATCGAGCCGGGGGCAAGCCTTGGCATGCCAGCGGACCTGAAGGCATGGGCCGATTGGCTTCGCAAGGCTGGCACGCAGCCGACGCCGCCGGAGGCCGGGAATCCCGCCCATGACGTACTCACGGCACTCTCCGGCAACGATGCGCTCGTCGCCGAACTTGCCGAGGGGTTGAGCCGTCCTGAGTCTCAATGGACCCCGGCGTGGAAGACGCGGGAGCTGCCGGAGAATCTCGCCTCGATCCTACTCCCGCATCTCGACGTAAGCCGGAGGCTTGCGAGGATGCTCTGCCTCCGCAGCACCGCCGCCGCGCGGGCGGGAGATGCGGAGACCGCGCAGCAGTCGCTGCTCATCGCGGCGCGCCTGAACCAGGCGGGTACGCAGGAACCTTTCCTCATCAGCGTTCTCGTCGCGTGCGCACAGTCCGCCGGGATCCATGGCGCGGTATGGGAGCTGTGCGATTCCCACGCCGGCACGGCGGAGGACTTCCGGGAACTGCAGGAGGCGCTGTCACGCATGGATTACCGCGCGGCTTACTTGAACGCGGGGCGCGCGGAGCTGGCGTTTGGTGCAAGCGTGCTTGAGTACCTGAAACGGATAAGGGTTCCGGTTCCCGACGCCGTGGCGATGGGAAATAAGCCGCAACCGCCCGCATGGGTGCGCTCGATCTTTCACCTCGTCCCGGAGGGGTGGTACGATGCAAACGCCGCGACGATCTCGACGTTGAATTTTGAGTACTGCGTCAAGCCTCTGCGCGACGGGGGCTTCCCGGAATTACTCTCCCGACAGGAGGGGATGCAGGCAACCATCGACGAGTGGCATCTCCACCCGTTGCGGCACCTCGATGCGTTCATGGCATTCCAGATGTTTCCGGCCTTCGTGAATGTGACCTCCAAGGTGATCTACACGCAGAGCGTCGAGAATGAGGCAATCGCCGCATGCGCGCTGGAACGGTATCGCATCGAGCACGGCGCCTATCCCGACACGCTGGAGGCGGCAAACCGGCCCGGGGAGAAAAGCATCCCGCTGGATGTGATAGCCGGCAAACCGATGGGCTATCGGAAGACGCCCGATGGCCGGTATATCCTATGGTGCGTCGCTTTCAATGGGGTGGATCACGGAGGCAGGCGGGTGCTGGATCCGAAGAATGCGCAAAATACCAAGTTCGGCGATCCGTCGTATCAGGGCGATTGGGTTTGGGATTTCCCAGCTAATTAGCGGCCGGGAATGGCGGGAGATTGCGGGCTGGTTTTCTGTTTGGAGGCCAATAGCCTGTTTCAGGCGATTTCCCTCCAATGGATTCCTTTTTCAAGCGTCTTTGGTCGAGCCGTTGGTTTCGCTGTTTCACGATCCTGGCCGGCGTGGCCGCTTTCGCCAGCCTTGTGGTTGGGTATGTGGACTGGACGGGCGCGCGGCGCATGGAGGCGGCCAGGGAGATGTTTGCGCGGGAAGGGGAATCGCTGGATATGCACGGCGCCGCGCCCGACCCGGCGCCCGATGGGCAAAATTTCTTCGCCATCCCGGCGCTTAAGGATCTCGCGCTTTGTCCGACAGACCCGAAAGACAACGGCGAACTGGGATTGAAACGCAAGCGCCTGCTGGATGCTGGCCTGCCGAATTTTAATTTGATCAGTAGCAGCGTCACTCCGGATGGACGGGGAACCCCGCCGTCCATCGCGCCGGGGCCCGGTCTCGGTGTTCCGTGCGATTTGAAGGCATGGGCTGCATGGTTGCGCCGGACGGGTTCGCCACCCGCGCCGCCCGAGACGGCACATCCCGCGAGGGACGTGCTTGGGGCGCTCTCAAGGGACGACGGACTCATCCACGAGCTGGCCCAGGGCTTGAGACGCCCCGAGTCCCAATGGACGCCTGCATGGAGGACGCGGGTCCTGCCGGATGACCCCGATGTCATCGCCGTGCCGCATTACCTCGCCACCCAAAGCCTCATACCGATGCTCTGCCTCCGCGCTGCAGCCGCAGCGCGGGCGGGAGACGCGACCGCGGCACATCAATCGCTCCTGATCGCGGCCCGTCTCAACCAGGCTTACATGCATGAACCGCTCCTCATCGGCATCCTGCTCGGCTGCGCACAATCCGCTGGAATTCACGGGGCGGTGTGGGAATTGTGCGATGCGCACTGCGGGACAGCGGATCAATATAAGGCGCTGCAGGATGCGTTGACGAAGATGGATTACCGGCAAGGCTTCCTTTGCGCGGAGCGCGGGGAGACGGCGGGCTGCGTCAATTTCTTGGAATATCTCAGGCGCACAAGGAACCCGGATATTTTTGAATCGTTTCCAATCCCTGGGGCGGACTCGGACAGCACTGCGTATTCCATCGTGTGGCATCTGATCCCGGATGGATTGTTTGAGGAAAACGAAGCCACGGTTGGGGAATGGGGACTGAATTACATCATCAAGCCGCTACGGGACGAGGGATTGATGCGAATGCTTGCGAAAGGGAAGGAATTGGAAGCCATCATCGAAAAGAACAAGGAGGAGCCTGCGCGCCATCTCGATTCAGCCCTGGCGTGGCTTTCCCTAACGCCGATACGGGGAGTCACTTACAAAGTTATCTACACCCAGGCTGTCGAGAACCAGGCAATCGCAGCATGCGCGCTGGAGCGTTACCGCATCGAGCATGGCAAATATCCCGACACGCTTGCCGCCGCCAATCATCCCGGGGAGAAGCCCATTCCGCGGGACATGATTTCTGGAAAACCGATGGGTTATCGCAAGACGCCCGATGGGCGGTATGTCCTGTGGTGTGTCGGTTTCAGCGGCCTGGATCATGGCGGGACGCGGATTCCCGATTTGAAGGATCCCGCGCACACGCATTTCGGCTACCCGACTTACAAAGGGGATTGGGTGTGGAGTTACTCGGGGAACTAAGAATGTCCCGGCGCGCGGGAGTAATGGCGTTTTCCTCCACGATTCCCTAAACTCCCCGCATGAGTTCCAGCATCGAGCCTTCTCCGGCGCAAGTGGCAACCAGCAAGCCAGGGTTAGGCCGTTCGCTGCTTATCGAATGGCCCCTGGCCCTCAGCGCCGGTACCGTCGGCTTGACCTTCTGGCTGCGGAGCGCGTGGTTTGCGGCACTGCCACATCAGGCGGTGCTGGGGGGATCGATGTTCTGGCTGGTCAGCGTCGTGATGCTCTCCTCCTTTGCCGTGGTGCGGCACGCGGAGGGCCTGGCGGTAAGGCTGGGCGAGCCATTCGGCACGCTGGTGCTGACCATCGCGGTTACAGGGATTGAGGTGATGATGATCACGGCGGTCATGTCCGCGGGGCAGGGGCAGCCCGGCACGGCGCGCGATGCGATGTTCTCGGTGGTGATGATCGTGCTCAATGGGATGGTCGGCGCGGTCCTCTTGATCGGGGGGATGAAGTACAAGGAGCAGACTTACAACCTTCAAGGGGTGAATGCCTTTCTCTCGCTCATCATCCCGCTCTCAGTGCTTGGGCTGATCCTGCCGAATTTCACCACCGATTCGCCCGGCCCCACGGTTTCGCGCTTTCACGCGGGCTTCGCAATCTTCATGTCGCTGGGCATTTACGCGGTGTTTCTTAGCATCCAGACCTCGCTGCATCGCCACTATTTTGTCGCCGGCAAGGATTCCCCCGCGGCCTCCGAACTCGGTGGGACCGGGCATTCCACGACGCACGGCGCGCCCTTTCACGCGATTTTTCTCGTTGCCTACCTGCTGCCGCTGGTCCTCCTCTCGGAGGGCCTCGCGCATCACATGGAGGAGGTGATCCACGCGGTGCATGCGCCGGTGGCGCTGGGCGGGCTCTTCGTCGCCGTGCTGGTGCTCTCGCCGGAGTCGCTCACGGCATTGCGGGCCGCGTGGGGCAATGAATTGCAGCGCTCACTCAATATCCTCCTCGGCTCCGTGCTTGCGACCATCGGGCTGACCATCCCGGCCGTGCTGATCACCGGATTGATCACCCACCAGGTCATCTACCTGGGGCTGGAAGCGCCGAATATGATCCTCCTCTCCCTCACGCTCGTGGTCAGCATCCTCACCTTCAGCACCCCGCGTACGAACATCCTCCTGGGCGCCGTGCATCTGCTGATGTTCATGGCCTACCTGATGGTCATGTTTGAGGGCGCAGGCGTGCCGCAATCGGCGGCGCATCCATGATCGCACTCCGTTCTGGCGAAATGTCGCAAACGCATTACGTTCACCGGTAATGGAAATTCGCGAACTCCCCGGTCTCGACGTCAATGTGAACCACGTTATTTACCGCCCCGATATCGATGCGCCTGCCGATCGCCCCTACGCCTTCGAGTATTCCATCACCATCCGCAACGACTCGGACGAGACCGTGACCATCAAGGGCCGCAAGTGGGTCGTCACCGATTCCGAGGGGCAGCGCGTGGTCGTGGAGGGGGACGGCGTGGTGGGAAAATTCCCGCGACTGCTTCCAGGCGAGGAGTTTCCCTACGAGTCGCATCACGTCATCGGCTCAGACAGTTACGCGGAGGGGGCATACCTCGCAGTGACCGACGGCGGCCGGCCGGTCATCACGCGCATCCCGCGTTTTGACATGCAGGTGCCGGGCTGAAAAAACGAATTCCCCCGCCGTACCATCTCCCCATGGATCGCCGCCAACTCCTCGATCTCTACTTCATCGATGCCCGCGCGCGCCTGATCGATCTCGCCGCGTTCCTGGACCGCCTCGAGCGCGCTGGAGCCGGTGAGGATTTTCGCGCAGAGGCCTTCCTGCGCGCGCTCAAGGAGCTGGACAAGCCCGGTGCGGATCGCGCGAAGCGCGTCCTGCTCGCCTTGAGCGATCCCACACAGGACCCCATCGCCGCCGCCTCCGGCAAGGGCGCCTGCGGCGCATACCCCCCTTTCGAGGACGCCTGATCACCGATGCGGTACATCGAGCCACATGCTCACATGGTCAGCCGCGTCACGGACGATTACATGGCCATGGTCATGGCCGGATGCGTGGCCGTGTGCGAGCCAGCCTTCTGGGCCGGGTTTGACCGCGCGAGCGCGCAGGGTTTTTACGATTACTTCCGCCAGCTCACCGAGTACGAGCCGCGCCGCGCCGCGCGCTATCACCTGCCGCATTACTCGTGGCTCTGCATCAATCCCAAGGAGTCCGAGGATGTCGGCCTCGCGCGCGAGGTCCTCGCCATGATCCCGGATTTCCTCGACCGGGAAAACGTCCTCGGCATCGGCGAGATCGGCCTCAATAAAAACACGCGCAATGAGATGCGCATCCTTGAGGAGCATGTGCAGCTTGCCGCCGCGCATGACCAATTGATCCTCGTCCACACCCCGCACCTCGAGGATAAGTGGAAAGGCACCCGCCTCATCCTCGATGTCCTATCCTCCGAGCCGCGCATCAGCCCCGGGCGCGTGATTATCGATCACGTGGAGGAACATACCATCGGCATGGTGCTCGATGCCGGCTTCTGGGCCGGCATCACCCTCTACCCGGAATCCAAGTGCACTCCGGCGAGGGCGGTCGATATGTTCGAGACCGCCGGCGCCGATCGGCTTTGGATGAATTGCGCATGCGACTGGGGCCAGAGCGATCCGCTCGCCGTGCCGAAGGCCGCCGTGGAGATGCGCCGCCGCGGCCATTCCGAAGCGCAGATCGAGAAACTGATATTCGAAAATCCGCTCCGGTTCCTAAGTCAATCACCACGGTTCAAGGTGCGGGAATAGGATCGAAGTTCGTATTCTCGCGCATATCGCCAATATCCGCACTTGAGCGGCAACCCGAATGGGATTGCGCCATACCCTGGAAAATGGCATCACGGACGCAAGCGCGCACGGGGCGTCCCGCCCCTCTTATGACATCCGAATCCAAGCCTAAATCGTCCAGGGTCTTTCCCGTCTTCGCGCTCCTGGCCGCGGTGTTCATTCTCTCCGCAACCGCGCGCTATTGCATGCAGCGGGCCATCCAGCGGGCGGAGAAAGGAATCGCGGGCGAGCAGGCCATCATCGTCGATCTGCAGCAATGCCTCTCCACCATGAAGGATGCGGAGACGGGCCAGCGCGGCTACCTGCTGACGGGTGATCCCAGTTACCTCGCGCCCAATGCCGATGCCCAAAGCCACATCCAGCAGGATCTCGCCGATCTCGACGCATGGGTGCGCGCGGGTAAGTTGGATGCCGGCGACGTCAAGACTTACCGTGATTTGACTTATGCCAAACTTTCCGAATTGGATCTGACGATCAATTTGCGGCGCACCAGGGGATTCGATCCCGCGGTCGCCATTGTCCGGCAGGATCGCGGGAAACTTATCATGGAGAGGCTGCGGCTGCTTACCGACCAATTGGTGCAGCAGTGCACGGTACGATTGACCAGTGATTCCGAGGCCGCCCATCGCCTGATCTTCGATAACATGCTTCTATTCGGGGCGGTGGTCATGATGAATCTCGGCTTTCTGGCATGGGCCTACTTCCGCATCCGGCGCGAGATAGAGTTGCGGGAAGCCGCGGCGCTGGAGGCTTACCGTCAACGGGAGTTACTCCAGGTAACTCTCAGCAGCATCGGCGACGGCGTGATCGTAACCGATGCATTGGGTAAGATCACTTTTCTTAACAAGGTGGCGGAGCAACTCTGCGGATGGTCTCCCGAAGAGGCGTTCGGCACGGACTGCGCGAAGGTTTTCAACATCGTCAACGAGGATTCCCGCAAGCTGGTCGAGAGTCCGGTGGAGAAGGTCATCCGTTTCGGCCTTGTAGTGGGCCTCGCCAATCATACGCTGCTCATCCGCAAAGATGGAGTGGAGGTCCCCATCGACGACAGCGGCGCTCCCATCCGCGATAATGACGGGTCGCTGCGGGGCGTGGTGCTGGTATTCCGCGATTTTAGCGAGCACAAGAAGGCCGAGGATGCGTTGCGCCGCGCGATGAGCGACGCGCAGGCGGCCAATGTGGCCAAGGACAATTTCCTCGCCACGCTCTCCCATGAGCTGCGCACGCCGCTGACGCCCGTGGTGCTGACCCTGGCCGGATGGATCGAGGCCGGCAGGCCGCCGGAGGAATGGCGCGAGGATGTGCAGATGATGCAGCGCAACCTGGAGCTCGAGGCCCGGCTGATCGATGACCTGCTGGACCTCACGCGGATCGTGCGCGGGAAGCTCTCGCTCAACCAAACCGTCGCGAATGTGAACGACCTGGTCGACGGGGTGGTGCGCATGTACCAGAGCGAGATTCTGACAAAAGGCCTGCGGCTCACGCTCGACCTGAAGGCCGCGCGCCAATTCGCCCGCGTGGATCCCGCCCGCCTGCAGCAGGTGGTGCTCAACATCCTGACCAACGCCACCAAGTTCACCCCGCACGGCGGCGCGATCGAGGTTCGGACGGAAAATGAAGGCGACACGATCCGCGTGACCGTGCGCGACACCGGGATCGGGATGACGATGGAGTTGCAATTGCGGCTCTTCCGCCCCTTCGAGCAAGGCGCCGGCGCAATCGTCCGCGGCTACGGGGGGCTCGGACTCGGTATGGCCATCTCGAAGGCGTTGATGGAAGTGCAGGGCGGCTCCATCGAGGGGACGAGCGAGGGCCCGGGAAAGGGCTCAACCTTTAGCTTCGCCATCCCGGTAGTGGAGGTGGAGCAGGGCGTCCTGGACTCAGCGCGTCCTGCCGATCGCCCAGCCGAGCCGCAATCCTTCCGCATCCTGCTGGTGGAGGATCATCCCGATACCGCCCGCGCATTGCGCCGCCTCCTGGAGAGGGCGGGACACCAGGTGACGCTCGCAGATTCCCTGACCGATGCGGTGGCCCGCGTGGAAGAGGGGCAAACCGACCTGATGCTCAGCGATATTGGCCTGAGAGATGGTACCGGGCTCGATTTGGTCCGGAAGGTGCGCACCTTCAGCGCCATTCCGGCGGTTGCGCTGACCGGCTTCGGGATGGAGGAGGATGTCATCCACTGCCACGAGGCGGGATTCAACGAGCATCTCACCAAGCCGATCAACTTCCAGAGACTGGAAGCGATCATGCAGGATCTGATGCGGGATGGGACACGGTAATCCATGCCCCACCCCGCGGATCGGTGCGTACGGGCCGGCTACAGTCCGCCGCTGGCGAACAGGAGCTCGCCGGTCAGCCAGCCGGAATCCTCCGATGCCAGGAAGACCGCGACGGAGGCGATATCGCCGGGGCGGCCGGCGCGGCCCAGGGGCGTCAGCGCCACGAGGCTCTTCTCCGCCTCGCTGCCGATGAACCCGCCGGCGACTGTCCCCTCGGTCTCGACGAGGCCGGGGTTGATCGCGTTCACGCGAATCTTTCTTGGCCCGAGTTCCTTCGAGAGGACGCGGGTGATCGCATCGACGGCGCCCTTGGTGCCCGTGTAAACGGACGAGGCGGGCGGGGAGATGCGGGTGACGGTGGAGCTGATGTTGATGATGCTGGCGCCCTCGCCAAGGTGCTTCGCGGCAGCCTGCGTGGTGAGCAGCAGGCCGAGCACGTTGACGTTGAAATGCCGGTGGAAATGCTCCTCGGTGATCGCTTCCAGCGGCGCGAATTCATAGACGCCGGAATTGTTCACGAGGATGTCGAGCTTGCCGTAATTGCCGACGGCGGCGTCGATGATGCCCTGCGCCTCGGCGGCCTTTGAGACATCGCCGCCCACGGCCACGGCCTTGCCCCCGGCCTGGGTGATGGCGGAGACGACGGCGTCCGCGCCGGCCTTGCTGGAGGCGTAATTGACGACCACGGAAGCGCCTTCCGCGGCGAGGGCCTTTGCGATGGCGGCCCCGATGCCCTTGGAGGCGCCGGTAACGACGGCGACCTTGCCTGTGAGTTTGCTCATGACTGAATGTTCCTTTTTGATTTGGTTTGTTTGACGAAAGAGGCCGGGCGAGCCCGCGCGGTGGGCGTGGGCGGCCCGAATACTTCCATAGTTCGGAATTTATGAACCATTGAACTGTTTGTCAAGTCCTGCTATGTTTCCATTCCAATGAGGCCGCTTTTTCATCCATCTGTCGACGACCTCACTGTCGAATCGATCCTGCACGCCCTATCGGATCCCGTCCGCGTCTCGATTTTCGCCAGCATCGCCATGTCCGGCTGCTCGCAGACCTGCTCCCACTTCCTGAGCATTCGCGAGAAGCAAATCCCCAAGTCCACGCTCTCCCAGCACTTCAAGGCCCTGCGTGAGGCCGGCCTCATCCGCAGCGAGCGCCATGGGGTGGAGATGCGCAATACGTCCCGGTGTGCCGAGGTGGACCGCCGCTTCCCCGGCCTCATCGCCGCCATCGTCAATGCCCACAAAATCCAGCTCGCAGGCAAGGTCGCCAAGCCAAAACGGAAGGCGCCTGCGCGGGGAGCCGCCGTCAGGCGGGCGTGAGGTTCACGGGTTGCCTCCCGGACCGCTCTGGAAGACTAGTCGTTGCATTCGCGGGAGAGGGTGCGTAACTTTTTTTGATGTCCGCTTTTACAGGCTGGTGGAAGGGAAGAGGTGCTAAGCGGCGGCGTTTGTCGAAGGCGGCGAAGGTTGCCCATACTCTGTTTTTCGTGCTGCTGATGTTCCTCGATTACTCCCTCGCTCGCTACTGGTTGCTCAGAATAAAGACCGAGGAATATGTGGATTTAGCGGCGAGCGAGATGGCTGAGCGCCATTTTTCGGTAGGTGACACGGCGTTGTATCAGCTGGTTGAGATGGGTGACAGCGGACCGAAGCGATTTCCGAGGAACGGCTGGCCCACCAATAGCCTAACACTATCGATGCGGCTGCTAGGTTCTGACGGGAAGGAGTTCGATGCGGAATTCGTTCGGGAGTACAATAAATCGATGCAGGATCTGATTCAGTCAGGCCATAAACCGCACCAGACTATTGTGACGGGGACCAATTAGCTTCTCAGGGACCGCCAATCTCCAGATTGGCCGCAGAAATAGCTACCAACCTCCGATCGTCCCGTTTTTGATGCCGATCAGATTGGCGCCCCCGGAAGATCCAGCGCGGGCTTGCCAAATCACCGAGCGCGTCGTAGGCAAAAAGAGAGGCCGTTTATTGCCCACAGGAGAAACAAAATCATGCCATTGCCAACCGATGAAAAACGCCTGGCCGTCGCCGGGGAAGTGATCCAGGTATTTGATGCTGTGAACGGCGGTGTCCACGCGGGATTCCGCCCGGCGCATGCGAAGGGGCAGTTGGTCGCGGGGACTTTTGCCCCATCGCCCGAGGCTGCGGAGCTTTCCACGGCGCCGCATTTTCACGCGACATCCACGCCCGTTTTCGCGCGATTCTCAGATTTTACCGGTATTCCGATCATTCCGGACAACGACCCGAACGCGAGTCCGCGCGGGTTTGCCATCCGCTTCCAGCTCGGAGAGCACAAGCACACGGACATCGTCACGCATTCCGCCGACGGCTTCCCGGCGCGGACAGCGGAGGAGCTGGTGGAGTTTCTCAATGCCGTGCATGCGACCACGCCGGACTCGCCGCATCCGAATCCGGTCGAGCAATTCCTCGGCAGCCACCCGAAGACGCTTGCCTTTGTGCAAATACCCAAGCCGATCCCGAGCAGCTTCGCGCACGAATCCTTCTTCGGCGTCAACGCCTTTGTCCTTGTCAGCGCCACGGGGGTGAAACGCCACATCCGCTATCGCATTCTGCCCGCGGCCGGGAGCGATCACCTGGACGCCGCCGCCGCAGCCGCGAAGGGCCCGAACTTCCTGTTTGAAGAACTCACCTCGCGTCTCGCTGCCGGTCCCATCCAGATGCAACTCTGGGTCCAACTCGCCGGCGAGGGCGATATCCTTGACGATGCCACGGAGCACTGGCCGGAGAATCGCCCGCAGCTCCTGCTGGGCGTCATCACGCTCACCGGCCTCGTCCCCAATGACGATCCCGAGGGCAAACGCATCATCTTCGACCCCATCCCGCGCGTGGATGGTATCGAGCCCTCCGCCGATCCAATGCTGGAATCCCGCGCCGACGTCTACCTGCTGAGCGGCCGACGCCGGCGCGCTGCCGCCGGGGCCTAACCATCCTTTAGGGGTTGGCCCCGAGTTTTTTGGCTCGGCAGCGCAACGTGCCGGTGCTAGCGTTGGCGGCAGATCTGATATGCCAGCAGACTTCTTTATCGATACGCACCTTGGGGTCGTTTTCTCCAAGGCGACCGAGGTCCTCACCATGGACGATGTGCTCGATCACATGAATCGACTGGAGCGCCATCCGGATTTTCGCCCGGAACTCAATCAACTTATCGATTTCCGTCAAACGCGCAACGTGGTGCTTTCCCACGAGGAAATCCGGCGGCTGGCGAGCCGCAAGATCTTCGGGCCGCGTTCGCACCGGGCATTTGTCGTCCCGGGCGATTTCGAGTACGGACTCGCCCGCATGTTCGCGACGTACCGGGAGATGCAGGGAGAGCCCGGGATCTCGATTTTCAGGGACATTGAGAAGGCTCTTGCATGGCTGGCGATCTCCGCGGAGCCGGACCCCGGCTTGTTCCCCAGGCTCACGCCATCCGCTGGTTTGGTCTGAGGGATTTCCGATTAACCGGGCAGTGTCCCGCTTTGAAAAAGCAATGTCATGACATTCCCAGAGGTGCTGTACTTCACGGTGACTACCGATCTGGCGTTTTTTTCGGCGCGGTGGGTCTACTTTCGATGGGGCTGGATTGCGGCGCTCCTTTGCTTTGCCTGCATTTGGTCGCCATTCATTTGGCTCTTTTTCAGCGGACGCTTTTCCAGGCTCACGAACTTCTTTGCCGGCCCAGGCAAGCAAAAGAAGAAATCAGATTAGGACACTACCAGCCACCGGCGCGGCTGGACTCCGCGGATTAAGCCAGATACACTGCGAAGGTAGTAGCGTAGTAAAACGACCCTCGCGGGCAGCTTGCTTCACCTTCCCAGACCACCCCGGTCCGTGGGCTGGCACTGGCACAAAAGCCGCTCTACCCCGGTGGTTTGAAAGCGCAACGTTTCACTGACTTCACTGGCATGGAATCCATTGCTCCCCGCGACCCGGCGATGACCCGTCGCGTGCCGCAGATCGATGGATTGCGGGCGCTCGGCATGCTGATGGTCTATTGCTTCCATAGCTGGGAGTTCGGGGGCACGCCGGATTTGAGGGTCTCGCTCCTCGGCCGGGAGACCAATGTCATCGGGTTCCTCCGCAATTTTGGCACCGGTGTGGATCTCTTCATGGTCATCAGCGGCTTCTGCCTCTTCTGGCCGCTCTGCAAATCCTCCGAGGCGCTACGCGCATGGGAACCCCGCAAATACTTCCAGCATCGCGTCCGCCGGATCGTGCCGCCCTATTACGCCGCAATCGCCTATGCCGTCCTGCTCCCGATGCTGCTCGTGGCCATTTTCCATAGCTTGAAGATCGCCGCCAACTGGCAGCCCATCCCCTCCGCGTGGCAGCTCTTCACCCATTTTCTCTTCATCCACTCCCTCTTCCCGGGCACCTGGAATGGCATCACCGGCGCCTTCTGGTCCCTGGGGCTGGAGGCGCAATTTTACCTCATTTTCCCCCTGGCCGTTTTCGCCTACCGCCGGGCGGGTGTGAAGGCAATCTGGCTGATGATCATCGGGTCCGTCCTCTGCCGCATTGTCGGCGGCGCCGTCATCCCCTCGGCAGACTGGCGCTTCGTCCTATCCATCTCATCCGTGGGCCGCTGGATGGAATTCGGCTTCGGCATGCTCGCCGCGCTTGCAGTGGCGAAGTACTGGCGCGAAGGCCGCATCAATGGGGCCGTGGCCGGCACCGCGCAGGTCGCGGCATCGCTCATCCTCTACATCCTCGCCGTCTATTGCGCCGCGCCGCGCCCCGGCCCTGATGTGCCGCTCTATGAGTTGCTGCTATCCGCCGCCTTCGGGCTCCTCATCTTCGCCCTCTGCACCTCCCGCACTCCGCTGGCTGGGCTCTTCGGCAGCCGGATTGCCACCTGGCTTGGAGGCATCTCCTACTCCATCTATCTCATCCACCAGCCCACCGCATGGTATCTCTCCGAGTTCTTTAAAAAAGAACTGCACATCCGGGGCTACGCCGATATCTGCCTCCTCACCACTGCCGGCCTCGCCATCGTCGTCACCGTCGGGTACGCCTTCTACCTGGTCTTCGAAAAGCCCTCCCTCACCAAACCCGCACGGGAAAAAGCGGATTCCGCCACGCCGACCGCGGTTCCAGTTCCCGCCGTCGCAGTCAAGGAGCCGGCGCTCAATTGCCCGTCGCAAAAGCTAGGGCGGTTTAACTGAAACTGAAGTCGCTGGTGTATCTCCCGCGACCATCCGTGGCGGCCGTGTCTCTTCCATGAGCTATTTGTGCAGCTTGTTCCATTGGGAAATTCCGCACCAGATACCGAATCCGAACGATCCAGCCAGCAGCCAGTAGGCAATCATTACAAGGGCTTGCGCAGTATGAGGGTAGGTTGGGCCATGCTCGCGTAGATAGGTGATTACGGCCATTGCGATTCCAACAGGCAGTCCCCGGCGAAGAATTCCGTACCGAAGGATGAAACCTGCCTTCCCAAGCCGTCGCGCTTCAAGCCGCAATCCATTCTCCATGCTGACCCGTTGCGCGGACACGGGCGGCGGAGTCGGCCGTGGCTCAGCGTAAACCTCGCCTTCATCGTCGATCAGCTTCGCGTCCAAACTCGCGGCCAACGACATCATTTTCGACACTGTGCGTTCATCCGGGCATTTTGCATCGACGGCGCCGTCAATAAACCAGAAAGCAGGTTTGTCGGGATGTTCCAGCCAGACAACAGGATGGAATCGCTCGATTCCTCCGTCGGGAGTTTTCCGTTCGTAGTAATCATCGGTCGATACCTGAAGCGTCGGATCGCGAGCTACGACATCGTTCCACTGCGCCTCGGGAATGGGGTGCCTTGATGAATCGGTCCAGTCGTCCGCGCGGGTGATATGAACTTCGTAGCCCATTCGATGATGTATTCTTGGAAGCTACCCGTGGTGTGACCTGTTATCCTTCTCAAAATTGAATAATTCCCCCATCCGGGCTGACGACGGAGCGGCAGGTGCCATAAAGTCCTGTCTCCTCGTGATAACTGTAACCACAACGGCTGGCCCTTTCCGTTTCTTCGTCATTGAAGCCGAGGTACCATAAGTGAACAGGGCCGGTCGGCTTGCCGGTGGTGCATTCCTCGATATTGATCTGGAGATCGCGATGCTTCACGAAGGCGCCCCGGCCCCTGTTAAATAGGGGGCAAATCTGGTTCTCGCCGATATCAACCGTAAAGCCGATGTCCGAGAAAAACTTCGTCATGGCGTCAAAATTGAAGGTCGAGATGCAGATGATGGCGATGCTCTGGCGCATGACTTGGCATTGCATCCATGCCCCGAGAGAGAGTGCTTCCTCGACAGGTAATATTTCGATGTCGGATTGAATTTGGGCCACGGTCCTCATGATCGCAGGCTATCGTTTTTCATGGTATCGTCGATTACTTGAATTTGGACTCTGACTCGGGGTCCGCGGGCGGTTTGAGATTGATCATCGTTGGGCTGTTGCGGTCGGCGGTGAGGACATTGGCGGCTGGGTCATATTTCAACTCGACCACCTGGATGGAGGTACGGCGCCGATCGCTGCCATCCGCATGCGAGGAGGCCGTTCCCGGATGGGTGAAGTAAAACATGTACGCGCGATCCCCGGAAAGGATGAGGTCCGGGTGATGGCCTACGGCCTTGTCGTCGGGACCGGTTCCCGGCTGGCCGAGCAGCGTGCCCACGCGCGACCAGGCTGCGGCGTCCACCGAGCGATACATCGCCAGGCCCCGCCCGATATCGCGGAAGAACCAATAGTGGCCCTTCCATCGCATGGCGACTGGAGCTTCGCCCCCGGTATCGGAAAGGCCGGGGACCCTGGCGTGATCGGTCCAATGGAAGAGATCCGGGCTGTCCGCATAATGGGTGGAAGAGCCGTCGGTTTCGTCCTTGTACCAGAGCCGCCATGTACCATCCGGCAGATGCAGCACGCCGGGATCAATGTCTTTCTGATGCTGGAGCGGAAGCGTGGAGACGTAATCCCAATGGATCAAATCGTGGCTCGTAAGGTGAATGATATAGCGGGGGTGGCTCCAATTGGTGAAGATGCCGGGGACATAAGTCAGGAACATGTGGTAGAGCCCCTGGTGGAAAACAACGGCGGGCGCCCACCACGTTGCGTCCTTGACGGCTTGTTGGTCATTGATGCTGGCAGTCCTGAGGTATTTCCATGTGGCGCCGCCATCGGCGGAAGTGGCGATTCCAATGGGCGACCCATGCACCCAGGCGACGCCGGTGAGCCCCGGCACATTCGCCCGCCGGACGGTGTAGAACATAACCCATTTTTGGTCTGCGGCGTTGTAGATGAGCGTGGGATCGCACGCGCCATCGTAAACGGGATCGCGATAGAGGGGCTTGGGCGCGACTTTGTCCACGGCATCGGCGGCTTCAGCCCGATGAAGGCTGCCTGCGAGCAAGCTTGCTACCAGCAGCCAGCGGAGTGCGGAGGGGAACACAGTAAGTGACGGGAGGAGTAACACAAGGGGGACTGCTATCGCAAGCGGGCACTGAGAGGTACGTGAGAAGTTCGAAACCGTCCGCTAGTCCTAGCCAGATGGTTTCGCGCATTTAGGCAAGGTATGGAGATTTGGCTCAGCTTCCGGGTAAGGCCCGTTCAAGGTTGGATGGCGGCGGTTGCGATGATCTATTGCCTTAGCGGAGGCGGAATTTACGAGTATCTGAAGTTAAGGAACATTGCTGCCACACGGGTTAGGGGCGTTCGGTGGCCCTGACTACCAGAAAAAAATCATTAGGCGAAGCAATGACTCTTCTGCAACGATGGATCCTATGACGCGTTACGGAATATCGCTCGGTTCGACAACCGCGAGCAGGCCGGAGCGTCGTCAAGTGCCTCAAACGCCAGGTCGGACGCATCGTCCATTTGGATACCCTGCGGATCAAGGAAGCCAAAAATCAAACCAGAAATCAGACCTGATCGGACCCAATCATAGTGAATCAAACCCATTTGCCTTTTTTTTGGCTTAACTGCTTTGATTGACGGGATTCGAACACCGCGGCGTGCCACGCATCGGTGGTGGAGAATCCTCTTCTGCCTGGACAGTCAGGATCCCCTCTGCCAAACCGGCTTTCCTCGGGGCCGGCCTGAGGCACAGAAACAGAGGTGTCCCGGATTTCACTCTCCAATCCGAACGCTTAACGGTAGAACCACCTTGTTTCCATCAAGATATATGAAGTCAATCCCCCCCATTATTGTTCTGGCCCTGGTCCCCGCGTTCTGCTGGGCGCAGTCTCCCAATCCGTCAGCAGTTGCCTCGGCGTCCCCAGCCGCGGCGGCAACGGCTTCAGCCACTCCGGCTGCCTCACCTGCCGCCTCGCCCCAGCCTTCCCGCATCCCGCCTCCACCCGTCAGTTCAGTCACGCCAAAAACCCCGCCGTCGCAGCCGGAGACGCGTAACGCCAAGTGGGAAGCGCGCGCAATGGCCAACGCCGCCAGGGCGTCGGCGCAAAGCGCCAGCATCGACGTCATCTTTGACGGGGATTCCATCACCGATTTCTGGCAGAGAGCCGGCATCAAGGTCTGGACCACCGCATTCGCCCATTATCACCCATTCGATTTCGGCATCTCCGGCGATACCACCCAGAATCTCCTCTGGCGGCTCGCCCACGGGCAGGCCCAGGGCCTGCACCCGAAGGTCATCCTCCTGATGATCGGCACCAATAACATGAAGTACACCAGTACCCCGCAGGATATCGCCGACGGGGTCAGTCAAATCATCGGCCAGTACCGAAAGATTTGCCCCGATGCCGTCATCATCCTCCAGGCCATCTTTCCGCGCCAGGCGCTGCCCACCGATCCGTATCGCCTCAAAGTCAACGACACCAATGCGCTGCTGGCAAAGCTCGGCGACGGCTCGAAAGTCATTTATCTCGATTTTGGCGCCAAATTCCTCGGTCCCGATGGAACCCTGGGCATGGACATCATGCGCGATTTCCTTCACCCGACCGAAAAGGGCTACCAGATTTGGGCGGATGCTGTTTCCCCCGTTCTCGAGAAGTACGTTACGCCCAGCACCCCGGCAGCCACCCCGGTCGCCACGCCGCAGTAGGCCGCTCCTCTATTGGGCTTCTGGAGAGACCAACGCCTCGAGTCGGGATTCCAGAGGACCGTGAATTTGCTTGCGGCGAGCGGGAATCCACGCGAAGAAACTGCGGTGACTGGCGATAGGTCGATCCCCCGACCGAGATTCCGGCTTCCGAGCGGAACAAGGCAGGGGCGACGGCGCATCGCAAGTCTTACATAACAAGCACTTTGGTGAGGTGGCTGAGAGGTCGAAAGCAACGCTTTGCTAATTCCAAAACCCGGTTTTTCGCCGGAATCGCCCCGACTCCTCCGGCGTAATCGTAAGCCATCAAACCTCTTAACGGGAGGCACTTGCAAAAACGTAAGTCTCTTCTCAGGTTCGCTTGAATCCGCACAAATTTTTCGGGGGACTTACCTTTTTGGCTTACCTTTTTCGCGGCGCTTTCAGACAGCGGCGGTTCCATTTTCAAAGGCCCATGAGGCGGCGAAACTCGGACTCCGCTCTGGTTGGCTTACCCTGCCCACCGCGGATAACGCCGTGTATTGCCCACTTCGGGGCCTGTCTGCCTCGAATATTCTGCAAGTCGGCATTCCGTCTGAGAGCGTTCTGAATCAAAAAATTCTCAATCTCGGCAATCTGTTTGGCGTTCGTCTTTCCGCGTTGGGGCGGATGCCGGACGAAATACAATACGGGAGTACCCTTCTGATAGTCCGCTAAACCGTCAGCAAACTTGTGCTTGTTGGCTGGATTCAGACACTCCTGCTTGAACGATTTGGTAGCCTTTCCAACGTAGATAGGCCGTGCGCCGCGTCCGGCCCGAACAGCGAATACGTAGCAACCTCTTTCCGATCCCAGATCCTCAAGATCATCCGACTGCTTCCAAAATTCCTTGTGTAACAGCACCCGGCCACCTCGCCGCCGCTCGAATGGAATTTTATATGGGCCGTCGATAAGAAAATCAGCCATAGCCTCCAGTACCTGTTCGCCCTGCAAGAATCAAGCGTCCTTCCCCCGTAAAGACGACGGCAGAAACGAACTAAAACCAACTTTCTGCCGGAACCGCCCCATTTTACGACCGGTCACACTTCGTAGTTCAAAATCGCAATTTCGGATGTCCTTCGTCTGGCTGCACTCCTTCCAGCAAGGATGCTCGAACGAACCAAAGTGTGATGAAACCCGAAGCCCTCGTAAAGTTCTCGAACGCTGGGATGATCCGCGTTCGAAACAAATACCAGTGCTCCACGTTCAGAGGCTGCAGCCACCGCAACCGACAACCGCACTTGGTCCTCCCAAGAAAAAAGAACATCGTTATACTTTACGAAATTATTATTGTTGTGCATCACGGTATAAGGAGGATCTACATAGACAAAATCGTCCTCCTCTGCCTCATTAAGAACCGCCTCAAAATCTGAAACGAGAAAACAAGCGGGTTGAAGACTTTGAGAGACCTCGTGCAAGAACCCTGGCGGAAATCGCACTACAGTCTTTGAACCAATCGGGACATTGAAATCCCCTCGCTGGTTGACTCTGTAAAGACCGTTGAAACAAACCCGGTTCAGGTAGATAAATCTCGCGGCTTTTGATAAGGGGGACCGAAGGCGCTTTGCGCGCATGCGATAATAGAAATCCTCACAATGCTGCTCATGGTACTCCACAAGCAGGCTCTGCAATCTTCCGGGATTCTCCGCGATCATTTGGTAGGCATTAATCAGATCCGCATTCGAATCCGCAAGAATGGCATCCTCAGGCTTAAGATGGAAATACACAGCGCCACCACCTAGAAATGGTTCGATATACCGGTTGAATTCCCGAGGGAATAAATCTCCATATTGCGAAATTAGCCATCTTTTACCACCGGCCCATTTTAGAAACGGTTCAAGCATCTGGAGTGATTCCTAATTCCCCTTGTTGTGTTGCCGATTCGTCGTATAGACGTAACCGTTCCGTCAACTCACTGTGCACGTAGTCAATATACTCAAAATCTTCCAGTTTGTAATGCCGCTTTTCAGATGGATGGGCAGTCACACGTCTAAGTTCATTTATCTGTTCGATCCACTTTACATTTTTGGCATGCCCTTTCTCTCCAGGCTCTGGGATATCGAACATATCCTTGAACAGGGGCCAATTCTGTTTATTTTCGACAATTTTCTTATAATCGATGACATCCAAGTAGTTCTCAAGCGGTAACCGATCCTCATCCTCGTAATCTAACGACCGTTCATAGGCCTTTGTCCGGATTGCTTTATCCGTGATTCCTTTGTGCCAGTAAGCATCCTTCTCCTCACCAAAAAGTTCTCGAAATTTCGCAAAAATCCTCCTCTGTACCAACACGACTATGTCTCTTATTTTCCGATCCGCAGTAAGTATGTGCTCCTCAGATTGTTCCGCCTCCCACTTTTCCATTCCCTCGGGTTCAAAGTCTGCAAAGCGCGCTTTCATTATCTTACACAACCGATAGAAATATTCAGGCAATCCACCCGACCCGAAAGGAACTTTGAAGGTTGCCTCCATTAAATCATCGTTGGCATGGGATAAAAAATCCAAAATCGGTTGCAGGTACTCTTCGATTTCAAGAATGATCTCCTCTGCCTCTATTTCTTTGGGGTTTATGGAGGTATTGACCTCCCAGTATCCAATGATGGCGTCCAGCAGCATTATGTAACCTTGCACGGCGACATTCGTGCATAGGTATCCGGCCCTGCCTTTTTCCCACTGACCCATATTGGCGTTTCGTATATGTTCAAAATAAGCAGACAGCGCAGATCGCGCCTTTTCCAGGGTCTCCGTATCAGTAGAACCGCATAAAGGACCTAATTCATAAACGCTGTTGTTCAGACTAGCCTTGCCGATAAGTCCAGACCGCCGGAGAGCGTCCTTAATCGCCGGTATCGTGAGGCATGTACGGTTCGTAGACGCGATCCCTTGCTGAGTGACGCGGCTATAAAATGGAAGACCGACGTCAGTATTTAGGCAGTTGATTAAACGCGACGCAATTGCACCCACGCGCTCGCTGGGCACTGAAGAGCCCCACTTAAGTTCGCCCTCCAAGTCTTCGAGTAAATGCTTTGGCACCGATTTCTGCTCGTGATTAATGGTAACAAATAATTGTGCTTCCTCAGTTTTTGGAAGCTTCTCGAATGCGATGACGATTATATTTTGATCCAGGTACTTATCCTCGGCGGGTGAAAAACCATATAACCGATGCTGCCCATCAATGATCCACGCGGACCGGTAACGATCGGGTAGGTAAAGTGTACCATACGTCACATCCGCTACCTCGTCGTGCGTCACCTGGTCGAATCGGACATTGCGGATGAAATTAATCAGAATATTAGTCGGAAAGAAACCACCGGAACGAATGAACTTGGCAATGTCGCGAATGCGGGACTTACTTACGAGACGCTGATATGTGGGCACCCCCTCCGGGTCATTGAGTGTTCGGTGATTGACGAAGGAGATTTTGAGCAGGTCTCGAGGACGAGTTATAAAGGAGTAAAATTTGCGTCCGCCCAACTTTCCTCTGATCGCTGGCACCTTTTTCTGACTAAGCTCCGGAATTTCTTGATCTCTTAGGAACTCTGCAAGGAATTGATACCGAGCGGCCTTACCTAAATGTTCCGCAATCTGAACATAGTAACGGAGCTCGCGCTCTGTAATAATTCGGATATTCTCTCCGGATGCTCTGTCTCGATCTGGTTTCGACCAAATGATGTTTTCTGTCACGAACAGCCAAATTATCTTTGGCTTAAAAGCACGCCCATAATGGTTGCTGGCCGCTTGCGCTATGGGACGTTTAAGATTTGCGAACTCCTCAATGTCCTTTTGCAGACTTCGTCTTGACATTTTATCGCAAGCTTTGCATTCCGCGACTACGAGGGTTTCGTCATCCTTTGCAAACACGTCAATTTGCTTACGGGTGGTGGGTGCGCCTCTTCGATCAATCAACATTGTAAAAGAACGCCCTTGATTTAACTCAGGGTAACCAAGCTTGTAGAGCAACATCCAGAAACGATTCTCAAGCCTCTCGTCCAGCTCCTTTTGACGCTTTACGCGAATCTTCCGTAAAAGCCTTCGATCCACTACCCAGCCGGCGGCCTCGTGTTCTGCCAATTCCGCCTCCACGAGGGATTTCTCATCGAATGGCTTGCGTCGTTTGACGGCCTCTCGCGCTATTTGGGCTGGATCGCACAAAATTGGGGTCATGAAGGTTGGTTCTATAGGAGAAGAATTCATGTCCGGTGGGGTTGGCGTGAGATAAGGTAGCCGCTTTTAAACGAAGGCGTTCTGAGATGCAACATCCACGAGATCCTGCGCCGCCATCGCTGGCATTCAGCAATGGCAAGGCTCAGACCAAATCTCCTCACAAACACTTCATCCCTTTTCCGTTCCGTCCCCCTGGCCCTCGACTCCGCTGCACTCCAAAGGCCTAAGAATCTTCCAGCGGCCGTTAAGGGGAGACCACGAAGATTGAATCGTTCCGCAAGCGTGGACAATTTCAACCGATATCGTGCCAAGCGCCGCGACGGCGGACGGCACCTTGATGGGCAAGTTGTGGATTGAGGACATTTCAGCGAGGAGCCTCACCTTTAGCCCCAACGAAGTTCATACGATTCGATTTTGCCCATTTCTAACCATTCGTTGAACGGTATAGTTTAGGCTGATCGCCTCATCTCCGCTAGGGAACGCCCATGGCTAGCGCCAATCCGCGCGTGGCGTTCCGTTCGTCGCACCAAGCGCCGAAAACCTCCAGTTTCCCTATACGAAGCCTAACGTAGGAGACGCTGGCGCGCTTCTTCCTCACTCTGTCGGCGTGCCTCCATCCATTCCTCTTGCCGAGGAATTACCTCTTGCATAAACGCCTCGCGAAATGCCGCGTACTCCTGCTCGGTTTGGAACAGAGGTGTCGCGATCTGGTCCTCGTCTGGGATGAGTTCTAGCGGTTCTGGCATAGGGTACTATAGCGAATGTAGGTTGGAATTGAAAAGAAAATATGAATTGTTCGCCGCAAGCGACACCGTTTTAAATTTTTGGGGTCCGTTGAGGGCTGAGCCGACATCAATAGCCAGGCTCTCGGGAAAATGACGAGCGATCCAGCCATCGGGTTCATAAGCGTTTCGGGTTGCGTCCCAAATCACCTCGCCAAGCACCTTGCGATCATTTACGTACTCGTGGTAATCGGCGATTTCACAAATCCAAATGAAGTGGGGTATTGGGAGGGTACGGTAGATCTTTTCTACCACAGGGTTTCCCATATTCCGAGTTCGCAGGGAGCGTTTGAAAGACCGTGCAGAAGTAAGGTATAGTCGCAACAGCAAGTTTTTTCCGGCCAACGCGGGGGACGACGGTATCCCGAGAACTGGGTCTCTCAGAATTCTTTCCATCGCCGTCTGCACCCCCTCGGCAGTTAGAAATACCTTTTCCGGAAGAGGTACAATAAACTCCTGAATATTCGCCCAACTGTGCGCCGAATCTAGCGGCTGGACGAGGCCCCCTCGTCTCAGCATTTGGTAGGGAAACTTGTTGTCATCATTGACGACGAATCCTTGGTTAAAACGTGAGGAATAACAAAATGCAGGAGCCGCGATTGTAGCACCCCCTGGGCCAACCGGAACTGGTACGGTATAATCAGAAACGTGACCGAATCCAACCACGGCATGACGCGGCAATGTTATGAGCAGTGGCAATCCGGACTCGATATAGGTGTACAACAGATGCTCGAAATTCTTGGGAAATGCCTTCCTGCTGTAAACCACCGGCGAAAAGCGCTGTAGCCGAAGCGCCTCAGCAAGTTGCCACGAATAAAGACCGGATGATGGGTAGACGCGACTTCCGACCTCGTGCCTCATGGCCAAATTGGTGATCTGAAACGGCAGAATCTCTGAATAGGTCGGATAGCGATTGCTATAGTACCGCATCAGCATCCAAAGTGCCGATTGCGCGCACACTGTGGCATCGGCGTCTTGGCTAATGAATGGAAAGCCGTCTACAGTGAGACGGGTTCCAAACAAATGCACGTTTTCTTCGCACTTGTTCAAATGGGCCGAGGCATCAAGCCGTAGTGTGTGCTGCAGCAATGTGCGACCTATGCAATTCGGTTTTGTCGGTCGAATGACGCTGTACCCGAGATATGATTCGACGGCTGCCTGCTCGCCCATTGAGATCGCATCCGGCGTCACGGGGGCTGAGAAGAAGTGAAGGCGCACGCAGCGGGAATCGGGCGTACTGAATCGCTTTGAATGAAAATGCGAAAAAGTATCGCGATAGTCCCTGTCGATATATTCCCGCTCAATCACGACGCACTGGCATTTTCCATCCAGGACCGGCCGCAGACGTTCAATTCCACGCGAATCCAGGTGCCTTGCCGCGAGAGGCACGAGCGAATCCCAGGAATCAGCCGCGTCAAAAACGACGACCGGAAATACACTTTTCGCATCCGAAATCATGACAAGCGCTGGGGACACACACCGCCGAACGCCAATTTCTGGCTCTTCTCTGGGTGCAGTCGTTGAGGGTTGAGTGACCTTTGAATGCTGATCATCCGAGGCAAATATGACGATTGATACACGTACCTGCAAAGCAAATATCCCCAATCCAACCCGTCCGCAAAGCCTTCGCCATTTTCCGCTCCGCTCCGTCCCCTAGCCCCGACTCTGCTGCACTCCAAACGACGAAGACTTTACCGCCGTCCCCCGAGGGGCCAGCCCCGAAGATTGAATCGTTCCGCAAGCTCCGACGATCCAACCTTCCCGAAAGCCGCCGCATCCTGCCACCCACAAACCGCGCCGTGCTTCGCCCGTCACGATTTCTGCTGACCACCCCCAAACCTGTTTCGAGTTCGGCTGCTCGACAGCCTCAGACCCAAGGAGAGGCGGCCTCGCAGCCTCAGGGGTGGATGAGAGAAGAGGAGAGATCGAGTGAGAGATGGAGCTTGAAAAGCACTGCATTCATCCCCCTTCTTCTTCAAGTGCCAGGATTTTGCCAATCGGGCCCAAACCTATCGCCACCCTGCAACACTCACAAGGAGCCCGTCTGTAGAGACGAAAATGCCTCAGACGCCGCCTTAGCAATTTCCCCTCCTGCGTCCGTTTACGGTCCCCAACCCGGTAGCCTACCCATAAACCTGCCATGCTCCTGTCCCAGGGTGTAACACACCTAATGAGGACCGCGTAACCGTATTCCGGTTTATACCTGTGCTCAGCGCCTTCCATTTCAATATTCAACCAGCTCACCTCCCATAATTCGCCTTCCATTGGATTCAACTTCTCAGGATGGCACCGCCTGAATATCTCCTCAAAACGGTTCATTACCATTCGCCTCCCATTCCGCCGACATTTCGACAGCAAATTGCAGTGCCTGTGACTTCGCCCGTTTGACTTTGTCGCCAAATAGCAAGCGACCGACATCATAGAAGAGATTGTAACGCGACCTATTGATTGACTCGGCGATGTTATCTCCAAGGCCGGCGCCGAGATCGCGATTGTAGGCGTACCAGCCAACCCAATCCCATACAGGTTCCCCTTTCGAGAACACCTGGTACATATGCGCGGGTAACACAAGCCGCTGGATGCTGTAGCGAAGGAGCCGGGGCCATTTTTCGCCGTACAAATCCGTCAGCTCCTCAGAGCACTCCAACCCGAGTGCCGTTAACAGCCAAGTGACTTTAGCGCACCAAATGCGATGGCTCATCATCGTGAACCGCGTTCCTACACGGGCTTTCTCGCCCCAAACGCCAAACCTCCTGCATCGATCCTCCCCAACATCCTCCGGGCCGGGAGCCAGGTATTTCCCGACGTACCTTGCAGCCTGACCTCCGGTAGCCCGGATGGGAAGCAACTCCGTGCGCCCGAACCCGTATGATTTCGCGCTCTCTCGCAGGACCTCCCAAATATCCCGCAAACGCTTATCGACCCCCGCGTAGTGGCGCATTGCGACCTGCTCCCACGGAAAGTCCGTGCGAATATCAAACCCCACATCGGTGGCAGCATGGAGATGCCACGCCCTACGCCGCTGGCGCTGCCGAATCCATACACCCGAAGGCAATAGCTCCCGGCCAACACCCGTCAGCCAGGAATTCCACCGGCGTTGAAACTCCTTCGCCTCCGTGCAGTCATCCGCGACCGTCACGGTAAAGAATCCGCACCGTTGCAGCCCGTGCGCCTCGATGTAAAGGCGGACAGATTCGGTGACCCGAAAGTACGACCGGGCAGGGACTCTTCTGTTTGAGTTATCTCTTAATAGATGAAGAAGGCGGGGAGCACCTCCTGACGGGGGTGCAACCCCGCCGATCTCGACTGATGAAGGTGCCTGGACTTGGCTCATAGCTCCACCGCGGTTGTGGTTTCACGGAGGAACCGCTCTATTTCCGCCACCGGATACATGGGCCGGCGAGTAGCTCTGGAAGGCCGCAGAAGGCCCCGCTTGGTCAGCCGATCTACCGTTGCCGGGGACAGGCCCAGCAGCCCTGCTACTTCTGTTCGAGTATAAGCGCAGCGTGGCCCGGCAGCGCTGGCACTTCCGTTTTGATTTAGTTCATGAGTTATCACGAACTAACTCTAACCGTCACAGGTTAGCCCCCGCTAAGCTAGCTTTGCTATCTTTGCTATCAAACAGCGGCAGCTATTTACACCGCATTAGGCTGCAAATTCGACGACTTTAGATTGATCCGCATCTTCACCCACTTCAAATGTCATGCGCTGTGCCATGGTCGCGGAATGCTCGTTTCTAAGGTGCCCGTAGGTCTTCGCGACCAGGACGCCGCCGTCCTTATGCCCGAGCCATCCGGCAATCGCCTTGAAGTCTATCCCGGCCTCGATCGCATTCGAGCAAAAGAAGTGCCGCAAGGCATGATGGGCGAACCGGGGAAGGCCGGCGCGCCGGCACGCGGAGAGAAGAGCCTGCCGGATATGCACCACGTTGAAGATGCGCGACTCCTCAGCCACATCCTTGCCCTTCGCGGCATTCAGCCGCTCCAGGAACCTCCGCAGGGGCGGGAACAAGGGAATCGTCCGTGCCTCATGGTTTTTCGTCCCGAGCTCGCCACCGGTCACCAGGAGCGTGTTTAGGTCCCAATTCACATCCTGCCAGCAAACCTCCCGCGCCTCACCGAGCCGAAGGCCGGAATAGGCCAGAAATTCCGCGAAGTCCGCAGCGCCGCTCTTGACCGCTTGCGGCTCGCTCCGCAGTTCCGCCACCAGCTTCCGGAATTGATCCTTGGACGGGATCTCAATTTTGGGCGTCTCCGCCTTCCGGTGTTTGATCTTCTCCGCCGGATTGTCGAGCAGGATGCCCTTCACGTCCCGGGCGTATCGCAGAACGTGGTTCAGTGTCTCCAGGTCCTTGTTGAATGTCCTGGGCGAGACGGCCGCAGACCGGGCCACCTTCCATTTCTCGATTTCGCGGATGGAGATCGACCGAACCGGCATCCCCTTAAAAATCGGCGTGATCTGATTCAGGCAAACCGACCGGCGTGTGTATGTGGACGCCTTCACCTCTGACTTGATGGACGCCAGCCACTGCTTTGTCAGCTCCTCGAAATGGATGCCCGCTTGATCGCCGCCATGGAGCCGGGAGCCCTTGTCCCGCAGTTCAGCCAGCCGCCGCCGGGCGAGCGCCTTGTCGTCCGTCTTTAGGGACCGTTTAATTTGCTTGCCCCGTACAACGAACCACGCGAAATAAACCCCGTGACCATTGACGTAGAGATTCTCGCCAATTCTTTTGAGCGCTTCGGACTGGTTGGTAGCCATGTCCAAAGGGTAGGCTTACCAAAACGGCTTACAAGTTCAAAAAATGGCGGTACTGAAATCGTCATAAGTCCCACATAACAAGCACTTTGGTGAGGTGGCTGAGAGGTCGAAAGCAACGCTTTGCTAAAGCGTCATACCCCAAAAGGGTATCGAGGGTTCGAATCCCTCCCTCACCGCGTGCATTGTAAGACCCAATAAATCAGGACCTTACGGCGCAGGTTGCGCCCAAGGATTTGTAAGTCAAACCCGGCGCGCCGGCGCTCTAATTCAGCCCAAACCGGGCCAGCTCCGCGATCGCAGCCTCGGGGGAATCGGAGGCGTGGACGGCGTTTAGCATGACGTCGGTGCCGAAGTCCTTGCGGATGGTGCCGGGGTCGGCCTTCTCGGGGTTCGTGGGGCCGGCAAGCGTGCGCACGGCGGCGATCACGTTATCGCCGGTGACGGCGAGGGCGACGACGGGGGAGGATTGCATGAAGGCCTCGAGCTCGGGGTAGAATGGCTTCTGGGCCAGGTGCGCGTAGTGATCGGCGAGCGTGGAGCTCGAGAGGGAGATCATCTTGCAGTTGGTGATGACGAGGCCGGCTTTTTCAAAGCGGGCGATGATTTCGCCAATCTTGTGGGCCTTTACCGCGTCGGGTTTGATGAGTACGCACGTTGTTTCCATGAAGGCCCAGCACATAGGGCAGATCGTCCGATGGCACAAGGCGATTGATGGAGAGGGGCTTTTTTTATCCCCACCTGCCGCAGTGGTTCGCGCTACGGTGCGGGCGGGGATTGTGGCAGATTTTTAGAGGCCCGGGATCGAGCCGTAGCCGATGAAGCGGGGAGTTGCGTTGCTGGGGGATGGACTGGCAGAGGAGACTGGCTTGAAGTCGAAGACACTGACGCCCCAGCGTTCGATGCCATGATAGGTCCTGCCGTCGGTAGAGCCGACCATCACGCGGTTGCCGGTTTCCTTTTCGCGGCCCAGGTAGAGCATGGTGTGGGTTACCGGCGGATCGCGGTCGGTATTGTAGGTGCCGCTCCAGAAGAGGAGATCGCCAGGCTTGAGCTCATCGAGCTCGAAACCATCCAGCCGGCGGCTGATGACGGCGTGGAAGTTCTCCGCTTTTCTCACCCAACTGTATTGGCCGCTGGCATCGCGGGGCACGTCTTTGAGGCCCGCCTGGTTGAGTACGTAATAGATGAACCCGGAGCAATCCATCCCGCCGTTGGCCGGATCGGCGGAGGAGTAGGTGTATGTCAGGTTCTGGCGGGTGAGTGCGAGTGCAGCCTCGATCAGGGCCTGAACTTGCGGGGGCTGTTGCGCGAACTCTTCCAATTGATCGGAATCCAGCGTGGCGTCCGGCGCGATGGAAGGGTGCGGCCTTGGAGTCGGCGTAGAGAGAGCGGGGCTGGGCGTTTCGCTTGGAGTTGGGCTGGAGGAGGAGGGGGATGGCGACTCGTCCGCGAGATGATGGTGGTGTTTTTTTCTGGGTGTGGCGCCGGCGTCCGCGCCGGAGTCGCTTTCGTCAAGGGAGGGGGTGGCTGTCGGAGTCGGGCTGGAGGGGGTGGGCGATTCGTCCGCGGGATGATGACGTTTTCTCCTGGGCGTGGCGCTTGCGTCTGCGCCGGAGTCGCTTTCATCGGGGGACGGGGTCGCTGTCGGAGTTGGGGTGGATGGAGTCGGCGATTCGTCGGCGGTATGATGATGTTTTCTCCTGGGCGTGGCGCTTGCGTCCGCACCGGAGTCGCTTTCGTCAAACGGTTGAAGCACGGGGGGACTCGGCGACGGCGAATGCGCGTGATGGTGCCTGTGGAGGTGTGCGGGAGTGGCGCTGGGGCTGGGCGACGCATCGCCATCATCCTGCTGACCCGCCACCACGGCGAATGGCAGCAGGAGGGCAATGACAACCGCGGGGGAGACAGGTCTCACGATGGAGCATCGGTCTTGTGGCGCCCGCTGGATGCTAATCTTGATTGGTATCGTTGCGGACTGGTCTGGAATCAATCCGATTCCGGCGGGCAGATTGCCCCGTAATTCATTTGTCAACCGGTGCTCCAGGGTGCTTGTTTGCGGCATGAGTGACCTCGATGCGCGCTCCCGCGCCCTGCGGATCGTGCTGACGTTTTGCGTTGTCCTCATCATCGGTCTGGCGGACTTCGCGTCGGGGTATCGGATATCGTTTTCGATCTTCTATCTCCTGCCGATCACTTACGCGCTTTGGAATCTCGGCACCCGCTTTGCCATCTTCTACGCCTTCATGAGCGCTGGCATCTGGCTCCTGGGAGACTGGGGCGCCGGAGTGGAATATCCCAATCCGTTCGTGCCGATCTGGAATGCCTCGATCACGCTCGGCTTTTACCTTGTGGTCATCGGATTGCTCGCATGGGTGAAGTGGTTTCAGCGGACACTGGAGAGCCGCGTCATCCAGCGTACGAGGGCCCTGGCCGATGAAATCGAGCGGCGGCGGGAGCTGCAAAAGGAAATCCTCATCGTCAGCGAGCGGGAGCAGCAGCGCATCGGGCACGATCTCCATGATACGCTCTGCCAGCATCTTACAGCCACGGCAATTGCCGGCCAGATCCTCCAGGAGAAGCTCACCGCATCGTCGCGGCCTGAGACGGAGGATGCGGCGGAGGTCGTCGATCTGGTGGAACAGGGCATCGCCATCGCCAGGGGGCTCGCCCGCGGATTGTTCCCGGTAGAGATTGAGGGCCAGGGGTTGATCTCCGCCCTCCAGGAGCTGGCGGCGACCCACGATGGCCGCAATGGCGTCGCATGCCGCTTCCACGCGGTTCGGCCCGTCATGATCCACGATACCATCGCCGGCGCGCACCTTTACAGGATCGCCCAGGAAGCCGTCCGCAATGCGGCCAAACACAGCGGCGCCAAAAGCATTGTCATCGAGCTGGCGCCGGCTGCCTCCGGCGCGTTGCTCACCGTGGCCGACGATGGCAGGGGCATCGCGGACACCTCCGGTGCTGGTGGCGGCATGGGCCTGCACATCATGCGCCACCGCGCGGAGATCATCGGGGCCAGCTTTAGCCTGCAAAGCACTCCTGCCGGCACCCGGATCACCTGCGAGTTACCACTGGCGGACGCCGCCAAAATAGGATGCAGCCCTACATGACGACTTCCGGCACAGGGGGTATCGTTGAGGAGGTGGTCAATATTCCGCGGCCCATGTCCCAGCTTCCTGTCAAACGAAAGGTCTTCCTGGTGGATGATCATCCCCTCGTTCGCGAGTGGCTGGGGAATCTGATCAATCGTCAGCCGGACCTTGAGGTGTGTGGGGAGGCTGCCAGCGCCCCGGAAGCGTGCGGGAAGATCATCTCCGCCGAGCCGGACATCGCCGTTGTCGACATTACGCTGGAAAATGGATCGGGGCTCGAGTTGATCAAGGACCTGCGCGTCCTCCGGCCCAGTATGGCCGTGATGGTGCTCTCCATGCACGACGAGTCGCTTTACGCGGAACGGGCCATCCGCGCGGGAGCGAAGGGTTACCTTGTGAAGAAGGAGACCACCAAGAAGATCCTTTTTGTCATTCGCGAGGTTCTTGAGGGGCGGCTTTTTGTCAGCGGCCGATTCTCAGAGGGCATCCTCGACGGCGTGCGCAATGGGGAACCTGCGCCCGAGTCGCCGGTTGAGAAGCTGAGTGACCGCGAGTTGGAAGTTTTCCGCATGATCGGGCGCGGAATGAAGACGCGTGAGATCGGCGAGTCGCTCCATATCAGCATGAAAACGGTCCAGGTTTACTGTGCGCGCATCAAGGAGAAGATGCACCTTGCGGATGCCACGCAGTTGATGAGGCAGGCGATGCGCTCGTATGACGCCTCGGGCGGTGAGTAAGTGGCGCGGGACCACCGTGTCGTAGCGAAAAGGATAAGAGGTCCAGTCAAGCTCCTGGCTTGAATCTCGCCGCATCCACGATCGACCAAAGGTGAACAATCCAGCCGAGCCAAATCACCCAAAGGAGCGCGCCGAGGCAGAATTGAAAGGCGGCCATGAGCACCCGTCCCTGAATCAATTGTCCCAGCCCGGGAATGAAGAAACTGCACAACGCGGCGATGACGTTTCCGGTGGATCCCTGTCCTTGCATAGATGACGGAATTTCCAGCAGGGCCTGCGGGGCCGCAAGTCCAATTGCACGAAAATCGAAAAGGGCGGTTGCGATTTTTGGTGCCGGTGATCTCTGGTAATGCCTCCAGTTGTCCCCTTTGCGTGAATTGTGCTACCGTTGCGGGATGAGCACACTTGCCGAAATAGAAATGGCTCTCCCGCAGTTCTCCGCAGATGAGCTTGCGGTACTTGAAGAATACATCCGCAAAGCGCGGCGGGAGAAGGATCGGGCGCAACGACCCAGCCTGCGAGAAATCGAACCGGCAAGCGTGGGAAAGATTCTCGCTCCGATAGGAACCCGTAGCGAGTGGTACGATGAGATGCTGGAGGGGCAGGAGTGACGCACGGCGCGGATACCAGCTTCCTTGTGGCCGTCGAGATTCAGGAACATGGGAGTCATGCTGCGGCATTCCAATTGCTCACCGGACTGCTTACGCGAGGTGACCGGCTCGCGATCGCCCCGCAGGTGCTGGCTGAATTTGTGCATATAGTGACGGACTCCTGGAGATTTCAGCGGCCTTTTTCCATGGAGACAGCGCTCGGCAAGTCCGAACGGTGGTGGAATGCCACCGAGACGGAACAAGTTTTGCCCTCGGATGTTGCCATTGCACGATTCCATAGCTGGATGCGGATTCATGATCTTGGCAGGAAGCGCGTACTCGATACACTGCTGGCCGCGACCTATCGCGCGGCCGGGGTAACTTCTCTATTAACATTGAATTCCGCGGATTTTGCGGTTTTCGGAGAGTTTTCCTATCTGCCATTAGTGGTTTCACCCTAGACGTTGCCCTGCCTCATGGCGCCGTCGATCAAGCGCCAGAGCGTGGGATTTGGGCTTTGGTCGCGCAGCAGGGGTGGGAGGCGGTTTGGACGGACATTGTCGTAGGAGGCGAGCATCGCGAAACGCCTCAGCGCCGCCGGAAAACCGACCGCGGTGAAGCCGGGATGACCGGTGGCGGGGAATGGGCCGCCATGATTCATCGCGGCATTGACGGCTACACCGGTGGGCATCTTGTCATTGAGCAAGCGGCCGGAGCGCGTGCGCAGGAGCGGCGCGAGCCGGGTGTAGAGCGCATCGTCTGAGCCGCCGCGATTGGAGTAAAGGGAGCCGGTCAGGTTGCCTTCGAATTGCCGGATGACGCCTTCGGCCTGAGCGGCGTCGGCGACCAGCACGCAGAGGGTTGCGTTCCCGAATGCCTCGGTCTGCAGGCGTTGCGGCTGAGCGAGGAATTGCGTCCCTGTGACGGTCAGCAGCGTGCTGGCGAAGCGGTAGCCCGGACCCTCCTTCGCGGTGCCGCCGGTGATGACCCGCGCGCCGGCGCTCTGCAAGGCTGCCACGCTCTGCGCCAGCGATTTTGCCACCCCTGCGGAAAGCAGCGGAGCCGGGGGCGCGGCGTCGAATTTTTCTTTTACCGCCGCGATGAAGGCCTCGGCGTCCGCGCCGTTAAAGAGCATGGCGATGCCTGGCTTGGTGCACATCTGGCCGCACGCCATGAGGCAGCTTGCAGCGAATTCGCCCGCCACCTCCCCACCGCGTTCCGCCAAAGCGCCCGGAAGGATCACGACTGGGTTGAGGCTCGACATCTCGAGATACGCGGGCTTGCCCGTCGCGTCCGCCGCGGCCTTCAGCTTGAGGCCCGCCGCGCGGCTGCCTGTAAAGCCTAGCGCTGCCAGCCGGGGGTCGGACATCAGCCGCAAGCCATCCTCGTTCTCGATATGATAAATCATCTGCAATGCCGCGGCCGGCAGCCCGCTTTCGGCGAGCGCGTGCGCCGCCTCCGCGGCCAGCAGGCGGGTGGTCCCGGGATGGCATGGATGCGCCTTAGCGATCACCGGATTGCCCGCCGCGATGGCTGCGGCGAAGTCGCCGCCGGCGACTCCGTTGTACGCGAACGGGAAATTATTCGGCCCGATGACCCACACGGGGCCGATTGGCTCGAGGCACGAGCGCAGGTTCAGTTTCGTGTCGATGGTGGGCAGCGCCCATGCGCCGTCGAGGATTGCCGCGGCGGCCTGGCGCAATTGGCCGGTGGTGCGCGGCAGCTCCACTTCCGCAAGGCGCGGTGCACGCGGCAGGCCGGTCTCAAGATGCGCCATCTCGACGATTGCAGCGCTCTGCGCCTCGATGCGCGCCGCGTAGCGGGTCAGGAAATCGGCGATTTGTGCCGGCGCGGCCGCACGCATTAGCGGCGCGGCATCCGCCGCCGCGGCGAGCGCGGCATTGCAGTCCGCCCAGCGGCTGATGGGATATTCGTTGGGTAATTTCTCGCCTGTTGCCGGGTTCTCGGCGCGGAAGGAGCCGCCGGCTTCCGCGGCGCGCCATTGGCCCGCGATCAGCACCGGTTGAAGTGATGTTTCAGTGATCATAATTTCAAACCTTCATGGGTGCGGAATTGCTCGACCACGGCGGAGAGATCGAGATCGCCTTCGCCATGCGCCACCGCGTTCTGGAAGACCTTCAGCGCAGCCGTGGCCGTCATCGATTCGATGCCGTGCGCGCCGCCTTCCGCCGCCGCGTACGCGAGGTCCTTCGACATCAGCCGCAACATGAAATAGGGCGGCTTGTAATCGTGCCCAGTCATACGCGCGGAGAGGGTCTTGATGAGCGGGCTGCCTGGCGCGCCATTGGTCAGGATGGTCATCGCCGCGTCGCGATTGAGCCCGCCTCGCTCCACCATTGCCATCGCCTCTGCCAGAGAAGCGGCCTGCACCCCGCAAAGGAAATTGTTGATCAGTTTCAGCAGTGAGCCGCTGCCGGTGGGCCCAAGGTGCACGATGGCCTTGCCCATCGCCTCCAGCACCGGCCGCACGTTTTCCAATGCCGTACCCGAGCCACCCACCAGGAAGGATAACTCGCCCGCCGCAGCCTGCGGGCGCGAACCGGTGACCGGCGCGTCCAGCAACTCGCAACCGGCGGCGCCGGCACTCTCCGCCAGCTCGCGAATCCACCCGACGCTCAGCGTGCTCGACTCGATCAGGATTGTTCCCGGCTTCGCGCCGGCCAGCGCGCCGTCGAGTCCCAGCCACAGCCCGCGCGAGGCCTGGTCATCGGCCACCATGCTGATGACGATCTCCGAGCCGGCTGCCGCTTCGCGCGGAGTCGCGGCGATTACCGCGCCCCCCTCCGCGAAGGGTTCGGCCTTTTCCCGGCTGCGATTGTAAACGCTCAGCGGATATCCCGCCCCGAGGAGGCGCCGGGCCATCCCGCCGCCCATCGTGCCGAGACCGAAAAATGCGATGCGTGGTTTATCCATGGTGTGGGTCAATCGAGCGGACGGACAGTGATGGGTGTATCGGCATGGGGCGCGATGCGAAGGGGATTGCGCAGGGCGCGGCCGAATCCATCGAAACGGACGCACATCACGTCGCCATGCGCAAGCTCCACGCCGTCGCCGAAGCTGAGGCTGTGCGCGCCGTAATAGTGCACATGCACATCCCCGGGACGCCGGTGGGTTTCGAATTTAAAATGATGATGCTCGATGTTCGCCAGGTTGTGGCACATCTCCGCCTCGCCGGTTGCAATCGCCCTGCTCCAGATAGGCTTTCCGTCGCGCTCAATGGAGACTTCGCCAGGGATCGAGTCAAAACTTGGGGCGATGACAATCTCGGGCCCGAGCGAACAATTGCGGATTTTTGAAGCGGCGAGGTTGAGGTAATTTCGTTTCTCAAACCGATGATCCGCGAATTCATTCCCGGTGGCCATCCCGATCCGGCACGGCTTCCCGTCCGCGGTAATGAGATAGACGCCCGCGATTTCCGCCTCCTCGCCGCCTTCCTCCGCGTGATCGGGCACCTCGAGCGCTTCGCCGTGTGCGTGCAGGATTTTCCCGGTGCCCTTGAAGAACCACTCTGGCGCGGTGCCAATTTTCCCCGGCTCCGGTTTTCCGCCTTCGATGCCCCAGCGGAACATTTTCATACTATCGGTCTCGGACGCCTGCGCTGTGCCACCGTGCATGGCGTTGCGATTCTTTGCGCTGCCGAGGTGGGTGAGGCCGGTGCCCGAGACGAGGCAGCGCGCGGGCTCCGGGTGATCGATGGGCGGCAGCAGGAGCCATGATGATTCGCCATGATAAACGCGGTCGTAATCGAGCGTTTCATCGGTCTTCATCTCATCGATGAGATGCGGCAGCGTCGTCGCGCGCTCCAGCGCCATCTTCGCAAGGGCATACACCGACTGCACGCCGCGCAGCAGCCGCAGGTGCGGCTCCTCTACGATCGCCACCAGACGTTCGGCGCCATTCTGGATTTGTACGAGACGCGTCATTCGATCACCTCAAACTCCTTCAGGCCCTCCTCATTGACCACGACGCCCAGGCCCGGCGTGTTCGCATCGAGATCGATATATCCGTCCACCGGCGTCGGCTCTCCCTTGAAGCAATACCAGAAGAGCTCGTTGCCCACCTCGACAGTCACCGGCGGGAAGTATTCGGCCATCGGCGAATTGAGGCTCGCCATGACCACATGGTAATTGTGCATCTGCCCCGCGTGCGGGATGACGGGGATGGAATGCGCCTCCGCCAGGGCCGCGATCTTGCGGGCCTGGGTCAGGCCGCCTACGCGATTCGTATCGAACTGGATGTAATCGACCGCGCGCGCCTCGATCAACTCGCGGAAACCGTACAGCGTGAACTCGTGCTCGCCGCCGGCAATCGGGATGCGCCCGCAGCGTTTCAATTCCGCATAGCCATGGATGTCGTCCGGGATGACCGGCTCCTCCAGCCAGCGCAGATTGAATGGCTCCAGCAACGGCAGCATGCGCTTTGCGTAATCGAGGTTCCAGCCCATGTAGGCGTCCGCCATGATGTCGATGCCGTCGCCCACCGTCTCGCGGACGCAGCGGACGAGGTCCACGTTCTTTTGCATGCCGGCCGCACCGTCGGTCGGCCCCCAGCCGAAGCGCAGTTTCATCGCCTTGTAGCCTTCGCTCCTATAGCGCAGCGACTCGGAGGCAAGTTCATCCAGCGGTGTGCTGTAGAGCCGGCTCGCGTACACCGGGATGCGTGGCTTGGTACGGCCCCCCAGGAGGCGGTATACCGGCTGTTTTGCCGCTTTTCCAATGAGGTCCCAGAGGGCGATATCGACGGCGCTGATGGCCACCATGCCGATGCCCTTGCGGCCAAAGGCCATGGTCTTGCGATACATGTGCTGCCAGAGGAACTCGATGTCCCATGCTTCCTGCCCGATCAGCAGCGGCTTCAGGTAGAGATCGATCACCTGCTTGGTCACGCGCGGCGAGAGGGCGCTGTTGCCGATGCCCACGAGGCCCGCGTCGGTGAATATCTCCACGATGAGCCAGCCGTGAAACGTGAAGGTGCTCATCGACGACTCGGGCAGCGTCAGCAGATCCATGGGATTCGTGCAAAAATGCGGCGGCAGAGGGACGGTTTTGCCACGCCATTCGATGACTCGGGTGCGGATTTCGGTTATTTTCATGCAGTTGGTTTCAAGTTGAGGGGACGAACGGCGGGGACGGTGAAACAGATAACGGCGAAGGCGATGACATGCAGCGAGGCGGCGATCCCAAGCACCAGCGTGTAGCCGAATCCGTGATCCAGCAGCCAGCCCGCGCAAAGCCCGAAGACCACGCCGCCCATGGCGCCGCCGAAGCCGACCAACCCCGCCACGGAGCCGACACTTTCCTTAGGGAACAAATCCGCCGGAAGCACCATCACGAGAGTGGACCATGATTGCTGGCCGAAATACGCGAGGCTAAAGAGCGCAATCGCCCACGGCACCGATACATGCGTGACGAGAACCACGAACGGCATCAGCGCCGCGCTCGCGCCGAGCGCCAGCTTGCGCGAGCGGTTGATCGAGTCCCAGCGCTTCACCAGGTGGGTCGAGAGCCATCCGCCGCCGATGCAGCCGAGCCCCGACGCCGCGTAGGGAATCCAAGCCACGCTGCTCACGCCCTTGATGTCGAATCCGCGCGCGTCGTAGAGATATTTTGGCAGCCAGAAGAGATAGAAATACCATGCGGCGTCGCTGAGGAACTTCGCCGCCACCAGGCCGCGCGTCTCGCGGTAGCGCAGCAGGTCGAGCCATGGAGTACCCGCGGGCGGCACCTCGGTCGAAGCCAGCGCCGCACGATCCGCCGCGCTCAGGCCCGGGTGCTCGGCGGGTGGGTAATAAACGCGCCGCCAAAGGAGGGTCCACGCAAGTCCCATCCCGCCGGTGACGAAGAAGATCACGCGCCAGTTTGCAAAGCCGAGGATCGCCGCGATCAACCATGGCGCAGCCACGGAGCCGATGGCCGTGCCGGCATTGATGATCCCCATCGCTGAGGAGCGCTCAGCGGCGGGGAACCATTCCGTTACCGCGCGCGTCGAGGCGGGAAATCCGCCGCCCTCGCCCATGCCGAGCAGCAACCGGCTCACCGCCAGCATCGCGACAGTGGCCGCCAGGCCGTGGCTGGCGCACGCGACCGACCAGAAGACCATGATCCAGGTAAATCCCGTCCGGGTCCCGAGCGCGTCCACCAGTTTGCCGCCCGCTGCGTACATGACTCCGTAGGTCATGAGGAAGGCCGTGTTCAGCAGGGAGAATCCCTCGTTGGTAATCGGAATTTCCTTCTGGATCGCCTTGATCGCGACCGGCAGCGTCTGGCGGTCCAGGTAGCTGATGGCAATTGCGGCGCTTGCCAGCATGGCGATGCGCCACCGCATCGGGGCGCGCCACGGGCCGGCTGCCGCGTTTGGCGGGACGGTGAGGGCTGCGGGTCCTGGATCCATCGTTTTATAGGGGAGATTGACTGATATATCAGTGTTGACCCAAGAACTCGGGCGATGTCAAGCCGCGCCCGGCGAACCGGCTGACGGCGGGCGCCTGCCTTGACACTTCCATTTTGCTCGCGACTACTCCAGCATCCTGACTGTGAATCTACCTTCGCCACCGGCGGCCCGGCCGCAGCGGATATCCCAGGCTGACCGCGCCTACCTGGAGATTCGCAACGCCATCCTCAAGGGCAACCTCGCCGTCGGCGCCGCCCTCTCGCGCAGGAAACTCGCCGCACAGCTCGTTATCAGCGTCCCGCCGGTGACCGAGGCGCTCCTGCGGCTGGAGTCCGAGGGCCTCGTCGAGAGCCGTCCGCGGGCCGGTACCCGTGTGCGCATTCCCACGCGCCAGGAGATTGAGGATCGCAGCATCCTGCGCGAGGCGCTGGAGACGCAGGCCGCCCGGCTCTTCACCAGCCGCGCCACCCCGCCGGAAAAACGCGAACTGCAGCGGATGGCAAAGGAAGTCGACCATCTTTACGCCCAATGCGAACGCGGGGCGGTGGATCGCGATTTCCTGTTCTCCGCGCATACGCGGCACATGGGTTTCCACCTGCGGATCGCCGAGTGCGCCCGCTGCCCCGCGCTGCGCGACGCCATCGAGAAGGAGCAGGTGCTGATCTTTAACTGGCTGTACGATACGGTCGTCCAGCGGCGGTCGCTGGCGTCCCATTACCACGCGACGCTGACTACCGCGCTGACGTCCGGGTCGCCATCGGTGGCGGCGGCGGCCATGCGCAGGCACATCCGGCGGGGGCTTACGGAGGTGCTGGCCGGGCTGGAGAATATCGGGAAGGGCGACGGGGCATGGCGCTCGCGGAATGCGCCGCTGCAGAGGTAGGGTATCGCCATCCAAGCTCTTGATTTGCATCGATTGAAAATAGGCCTCAAATCCCGCTTTCCGACCTTCTATGATGGCGGCTATGCCAGGATCTCCGGCGCCCCTCGTTGCGTTACCCGACCCTCGGCCAGGCATATGACCTGGTCGCAAATTGCGGCGATCTCCTCACGCGAGTGCGACACATACAGCATTGGGATCGCGAACTCTCCGTGGATTCGCCGCAGTAGATCCAGTCCTCTGGATTTCAGCTTTTCGTCCAGCGACGCGAGGGGTTCGTCCAGCAGCAGCAGGCGCGGCTGGGACAGCAGTGCCCGGGCGAGCGCGACGCGCTGCTTCTCGCCGCCGGAGAGACTACCGATACCGTCGCTCAGTAAATGCGTTATCTCGAGTACCTCTGCCACATGCTCTGTGGAGAAAAGTGACGAGCCGTTCGTGCGGCGGGAACCGTAGTTGAGATTTCCCATTACGGAGAGATGAGGGAAGAGGGCACCATCCTGCGGCACGTAGCCGATCCCGCGCTCCTGCGGCGCGAGGCGGCGGCCGTGCGACGTATCCTCAAGCACCGTGCCGTCCAGCGCGATATGCGCAGTGCGCGGCTTCCGCAAGCCGGCGATTAGGTCCAGCGTGGAAGTCTTCCCCGCGCCGCTCGGGCCGAAGATCGCGATCACCTGCCCCTCAAGCTCAACGTCCATCTCCAGCGCCCAGCGCCCCAGTGGCAGTTGAATCCGCTTCAGCGCCAGCTTCATGGTGCGGCCGCGCGCCTCCGCATGAGAAACTCGCTCGCCCACACCGCCGCGAACGCCATCGCCACGGAGACCGCCAGCAGACGGAAGGCCGCGCTGTCATGGCCCAGCAACACGTTTTCATAAATCGAGAGCGCGATCGTCGAGGTTCGGCCGGGGATGTTACCCGCCACCATGATCGTTGCGCCAAACTCGCCCAGCGCCCGCGCAAAGGCCAGCAGCGTTCCTGCCACGATTCCCCGCCCGGCCAGCGGCAGGCTCACGGTAAAGAAGACGCGCAACTCTCCCGCGCCCAGCGTCCGGGCGATCTGTTCCAGGCGCGGATTTACCTCCTGGAATGCCACCCGCGCCGTCCGCACCAGCAGGGGGAACGACATGACCGCGAGCGCGATCACCACGGCCCGCCACGTGAACACGATCTCGATCCCCATCTTCTCCTCCAGCCAATAGCCGAGCGGCCCGCGGCGGCCCAGGAGCCTCAGCAGGATGAGGCCTGTCGCCACCGGCGGCATTACTAGCGGGAGCGCCACCAGCGTCTCGACCAGTGACTTTCCCCTCCACCCCGGGCGCGCCAGCAGCCACGCCAGCGCCACGCCCAGGGGCAGGATCAGCACCGTGCTCAGCACCGCCACGCCGAGCGTCAGGGAAATGATCTGCCATGTCTCGGGATCCATGCGCGGCGGTCAGTCCTTCACGATGAATCCGTATTTCTGGAAGACCGTCTTTGCCGCGGGCGATTCCAGGTAATCCTCCAGTTTCTTCGCGGCGTCCGGCTGTTTGCTCTCCTTGAGGATGGCCACTGGGTAGGAGATATCCGGCCCATCCTTCAGAGGCACTTCCACCGCCAGCTTCACCCCTTTGGCGATCAGCTCGTCGGTCTTGTAAACAATGCCCGCTTCCACATCGCCGGACTCCACGGCGGCCAGCGCCGCGCGCACATTCTCCTCCGGGATCACCTTGGGCTGAATGGCCTGCCAGAGGCCCAGTTTCTCGAGATAGGTTCGCCCATAGATTCCCGCGGGCACGCTCGACGGCTCGCCCATTGCGATCCGTTTGACCGCGGGGTAGGTGAGGTCCTTTGCCGATGCAATCCCGAGCGTGCTGTCCGCCGGGACGATGACGACCAGTTGATTCGACAGGAGACTCTTGCGCGTGCCGGGTGCGAGCAGCCCATTCTTCTCCAGGTCATCCAGCTTCGCCTCGTCTGCGGAAAAGATCAGGTCGGCCGGCGCGCCTTCCTCGATCTGCCGCGCCAGTACGCTGGAGGCGGCAAAGTTCAACACCAGGTGGTCGCCCGAGGTCTTCTCGTAGGCCGCGCCGATCTCCTTGAGCGCATCGCCGAGGCTTGCCGCGGCACTCACATAAACATCCACTGCGCGCGCCGCCGGACAAGCAAAGGAGGAGGTGCAAATGCAGGCGAAGACCATGCGGAAGAGATTGGTTTTCATGCTCATGCGAGGAGATGTTCTGCGGCCTCTCTACCGCAATCCCTCGCGGAGGGCGAGCCTTCAAACCTGATCGGGCGACGCATCCTGAGGGCGGCAGGCGGTACCTGATTTTTTGGCCGCGGCGAAACCAATGAACTTTCGTGGTCATTTGGCGTTGCAATCATCCAGAGAGTTTTCAAGGTTCAGCACCCGCGCTTTTCAGGAGAACCGATGAAAGCACCCAATTCCACGCTGACTGCGGCTGAGGCGAAGACCAGTTTCGGCTGGGCGGATGGGTTGTTGCTTCTCGGCTTGTTCGGGTTGCTGTGGAGCGTGCTGCATTTCGGGCGCGGGATGATCGTCCACTTCGATGAGAACAGCGCGCCGCCGCTCTCGATGGATATCCGGAACATCCCCTACTACGCCGGGCGCACGGTCATGCGGATGTGGATCGCGTTTTTCTTCTCGTTGCTCTTCACGATGGTGGTGGGTTATGTGGCCGCGAAGAGCCGGATGCTGCGGCCTTTCATCCTCTCGGCGCTGGATGTGCTGCAATCGGTGCCGGTGCTTGGGTTTCTCTCGATCACGGTCACGGGATTCATCGCGCTCTTCCCGGGCAGCCTGATGGGGGTGGAATGCGCGAGCATCTTCGCGATCTTCACCGGGCAGGTCTGGAACATGGCCTTCGGGTTTTACCACTCGATGGTGACGATCCCGACCGATATGCATGACGCGGCCTCCTCCTACGGGCTCAATCGGTGGCAGCGCTTCACCACCGTGGAGGCGCCGGCCTCGGTCCATAGCCTGATCTGGAATTCCATGATGTCCTTTGGCGGCGGCTGGTTCTTCGTGCTGCAGAGCGAGGCGATCAGCGTGATGAACAAGAACATCAAGCTCCCGGGCATCGGCTCCTACATGGCCATGGCGCAGGAGAAGGGCGATGTGCGGGCCTCGATGCTGGCGATCCTTGCGATGATCATTGTCGTGGTGGCGAGCGATCAGCTCGTCTGGCGGCCCATCCTGGTCTGGGCCGACCGGTTCAAGATCGAGATGACGGAATCCGGCGATCCCCCGACCTCCTGGCTCTACAATGTCCTGCGCGGCACGTATCTCTTCGAGTGGATCGGCCTGAAGCTCATGCAGCCGGCGGGCGACTGGTTCCGCAATGTCACCCTCCGCATCAAACCGGCGCCGAAACCGGTGGGGAAACGGGCCGCGAAGGCAAAACAGCTCGGCCTGCGGATCGCGGGAGCCGCCGTGTGTCTCTGGATCGGGTACTACGCGATCATCGGCATCCTCGATGGCATCGAGAATGTCCATGGCCACGTGACCGGCGGGCAATTTCGCACCATTCTCTGGCTCGGGTTCCTGACCTTGATGCGCGTGCTCGCAATGACCATTGCCGCGACGATCATCTGGACGCCGATCGGCGTCTGGATCGGCTCCAAGCCGAACGTGGCGCGCATCGCCCAGCCGATCGCGCAGATCGCGGCTTCGTTCCCGGTGAACATGACGTTTCCATTCATGGTAGGGTTTTTTGTGGCGTACCATGTCTCCATCAACTGGGGAAGCATCCTCCTCATCGCGATGGGGACGCAGTGGTACATTCTCTTCAATGTGATCGCGGGGGCGATGGCCATTCCCAATGATTTGCGGGAAGCCGCACGGACCTATGGACTGCGCGGCTGGCCGCTCTGGACGACGCTCATCCTGCCGGCGATCTTTCCCTTCTGGGTCACCGGCGCCTGCACGGCAGCGGGCGGTGCGTGGAATGCGAGCGTGGTGGCCGAGCTGGCCACGTATGGCACCCAGACCTTGAAGGCCGACGGCCTGGGAGCATTCATCGCGGATGCGACTTCGCGAGGCGATGTGCCGATGATCATCTCCAGCATCGCGGTGATGTCGCTTTTTGTGATATTGATCAATAAACTGGTCTGGCGAAGGCTTTATGCCCTTGCCGAAAGACGATACCGGCTTGATTAAAGTCCCATGCCCTCTGCCGCCACCACGGAGCAACCCGCCCAGCCCGCGACCCTGGATACCCCAGTCATCGCGGAGCTGAAGAACCTGACCAAAACCTTCACCATCGGGGGAGGGCGCGAGCTGAAGGTGCTCGAGCAGATCGACCTCGCCGTGCATGAGGGGGAATTGCTCGCGCTGCTGGGACAATCCGGCTCCGGGAAATCGACCATCCTGCGCTGCCTCACCGGCCTTGCGCAGCCGACCACCGGACAGGTGCTCTGCTATGGCCACCCGCTGGATGGGATCAATCCGTATGCGTCGATCGTCTTCCAGACCTTCGCCCTCTATCCATGGCTGACGGTGGAGCAGAATGTGAATGTCGGGCTGATGTCCAAGCAATTGACACGCCCGGAGCGCGAGGCCGCCATCGAGCACGCCATCGAACTCATCGGCCTCTCCAATTACCATGCGGCCTATCCGCGGGAGCTCTCCGGCGGCATGCGCCAGCGCGTCGGCATTGCCCGGGCGCTCGTCTCCGAGCCGAAGATTCTTTGCCTGGACGAGGCCTTCAGCGCCCTGGATGTGCTGACCGCCGAGAATCTGCGCCAGGAGATGATCTCCCTCTGGCAGAATAAGAACACCGGCCTCAAGAGCATCTTCATGGTCACGCACAATATCGAGGAGGCCGTGGAGATGGCCTCCCGCATTTGTGTGCTCTTCCCGCGGCCGGGCCGGCTGGGGCTCGTGCTCAAGAACGACCTGCCCTACCCGCGCGATTGCAAGGACCCGGAGTTCCAGCGCCTGGTCAAGACGATCCACGACGCCATCACCACGCTGACGCTGCCTGACCTGCCGCCCGAGCCGCTGCCCGTCTCCGGCAGGCCGGTCTCCCGCGCCCGCAGCCGCATGGAATCGATCCCATGCGTGCCGGTGGGCCAGGTCATCGGGCTGCTCAGCATCGTTGAGGATTCGCCCGAGCTGACGAACATCTACGATATCTCCAACGATGTCGGCAAAGAGTTCGGCGAGACCCTCGCACTGGTCAAGGCGGCGGAAATCCTGGAACTCGTGGACACGCCGAAGAACAACGTGCGTCTCACCGAGCTGGGAAGAAGATTCCTCGCCAGCGACCACAAGGGCCGGACGGAAATCTTTGCCGAGCAGGTGAACAAGCTGCGCCTCTTTCACATTATCCTGGAGTATCTGAAGGTGCAGGATGAGGTGGATGCGGAGAAGGTGCTCAAGGACATCTCCATGGCGCTCCCGTACGACAACCCGGAGAAAATCCTCCAGACGATGGTCGCCTGGGGCCGATACGCCGGGCTCATGGATTATAATGCGAACACGAAGACCATCTTCATCCCGAAGGATGACGAGGAGCTGGCGGAGGTGTGAGCGCTGACAATCGCCTTTGCGTTTGAGATGGATGCGGCGTACGTGTGCGGCCATGATCCAGTCAATTTGCCTCGGGGTGTGCATCCTTACCGCGATTTCACTGGCGCGCTACTTCATGGATCACATCGATTGAACACGGGGAAACGTCCCGCCCTCACCGCGGTGATGGGAGGGGTAAAAATTGGGGGCTGATGGCGGGTCCGGGGGTCTGGCTCCGAAAATTTTTTCACCTTAAATTGGCTTAATTTACCTTAATTACTCCAGGGGCCGGGGTGATGCCGGGTCGGTTTTGGGCGTGGAAAGAGGGTTCGATGGGGAGTATGGATGGCTGGCCGGGCAGGCAGTCGAGCAAGCCGCGGCGCGGCGCGAGAGGCGTGCGATTTTGACCGGACCGTGCATACGAACAAGCCTTGCAGAAGAGACCTTGCTTCTCCTAATGATTTTTTTGGTTTTTTAAGGGAAACGAGATTCGGCCGGTGGGGTGAGGGGGAGCGGGGGAAGGTCAAGACAGAGCGTCTGGAGGGATGCCATGGGCGTGGGCGGATAGCGGTGCTGCGGTTGCAAGTGCCCGAGATTTATCCGGCGCGAAAAGCTTAACCGGATTCAATACGTTCGGAACGAGCGGCTGAAATGCCGCAAACGCTGGAAGGATCGCGACTCCCAACTCCATGGCGGACGTTTCGGGTATCCATTCAAGTTTCAAGAGTCGACCCCACTTCCCCACCACTTCCCCATTTCCGACCCCATTTCCCGCGTGACGGATGCAACTGACCTCACGTTTCGTCGTGGCGGGACGCTTATTCGAGCCCGGCGAGAGTCTCAACTCGGGACGTGCGCTTCGAGAACCCATTCAAGTTGCAGGAATTGATCCCATTTTCCCCTATCTTCTGTCTGTAGTCAGTAATCAGTGCTATCCGATTTGATAAACTCAACAACCTGCGGGTCCGCAGTGAATGTTGGGATAGTTCGACCGGGCGAGGTCAACTTGGGAAGCCAAATCCGATAAAAATTCGGGTTGCCTTTCTCACGGGTAATCGGGAAGTGACAGGGTATGCCCAAACAGGGAATCACTAATTCGCCGCACGCCGGCCACTCAGGGTTGAATCCGGAGGGGTACCCAGTCTTCTCAAGAATTTCTTCGGAGCGGCCATTGTGAAGAAGATCCACTAACTTATCATAGGACTTGTCTCCCTGGTGAAATACTGCCTTGACTCCATCTATCGTAATCTCCGCCGTCCTCGGCAATCCGTAACCAGTGTCAGGAAATAAAAGGGCATTCGCGTGCTGCGTGGGGATCGTTTCGATCCCAGCCGGAAACTGAACTTGCGAAATGATCAGCAGTATGACAGCGCCGAGAATTATCAGCAAGACTCTGAAAGACAATTTCAACAATCTTATCCAATGGAAAGCTTTCATCTTAGCGCTCTCAAAACACTGGAAAAGGAGTGCCCAGAATCACGTAGAAAACCCATATTCCCTAGCCTAGCCACCGGCATAAATTATTCCGCCAAAAATACACGGTGAGCGGCAGGAGCAAGATAGCGCACAACAGGCTGAGTCTGGAGAATATGTCGTCATGAAACCTGGACGGCGCCCAAATAAAACGCCAATTGAAGACCGACGCGGCGGTCCCGAAAGCCGACAGGCCATAGCTGAATACCAGAAGCGTCCAGAAGGCTGTAGTGAAGATACTGCGTGTTGGTGTCATTTTAGGTGCCAGGAATGCATCTGCTCTCGCTTTGGGTCAAGGCATGGTCGAGGTCGTAGTTCCTGATGTTTTAATGAGGTCAATGACGCGAGGGTCCGCTGTAAAGACGGGGATTGCGTAGCCACCGCGATTTAGGTGGGGTAGCCAGATCCAATAGAGGTTTTTGTTACCCACGTTGCGCTCAATGATGAACCGCGAAGTGATCCCATAGCAGCGAATCACCAACTCCCCACATTGTGGGCCGGTGAAGGCGAAGGGGGCTCCCGCTGCTGCTGCACTTGTCATTTCATCGCTGCGTCCGTTATGAAGCAGATTCACCAAGTGATCATACGTTTTGTCTCCCCGGTGAAATATCGCGCGAACTCCGTCGATGGATATTTCAACCGTTTCCGGCAGCTCAGTGAACTGAGATTGAGGGAAAAGAAGGGCGGAGGCTTGCTTGGTCGCCGTGGTTGCTAGGCCCGCCGGGAAGGCATTTTCCAATATGAACGTAAGCGGGAGGAGTACACAAAAAGATACGAAAACCCTGCGAAGCCATTTTCTTGCACCGGCCCAAAAACAATTGGGGACAACTTCTTTACTCGATGAGTCGGGGGGCATTTCCGGGGGCCTGTACACTACCGAGCATACTCGCTCTTGGGCGGTTTTGAAATCGAGAATGTGTGGCCGTTGATGGTGCTAATACCGGGGGTTTCGCCCGCTTGCTCAACCGGCTAGGGCTCTTTGACCCCGTTGGGGTCCTGGAATTGGACAAGCCCTTCGACAGGCTCAGAACCTGCGGCCTCCGGCCTTGCGATGCTGAATGCAGGATTGGGATTCAGGTCCGTAAAGAAAAGTCGGGGCGACAGGATTTGAACCTGCGACCTTCAGCCTGAGGCTGACGCTCTACCAAGTTGAGCCATACGATTCCTGGTCGCAGGTGTGAAAAAGTCGGGGCGACAGGATTTGAACCTGCGACCTTCAGCCTGAGGCTGACGCTCTACCAAGCTAAGCTACGCGCTTCGAGTTCAGGGGGGCCATTTTCTGACCTGGCCCGACTGAATGCCCTTTGGCGCTTTGCGCCCAGCGTGCGGGATTCATACGCTTCGCTGTGAATCGAAAAAAGTCGGGGCGACAGGATTTGAACCTGCGACCTCCTGGTCCCAAACCAGGCGCTCTACCAAGCTAAGCTACGCCCCGAGGAGAAAAAATTTCGTCCGCAGAACGGGTACTATGCCTGCATTGCGGCCAACGGCAACGAATATCGCCTTCGATGAAACACCCACATGCGCATCGGCGCACGAATGGGTTTTCATATGCTGCACATCATCTGGTCCATCATTGTCGGTTTCTTCATCGGCCTCATTGCGCGCGCCATCATGCCGGGGGCGGAGCATATGGGGTTCCTGGCCACCTCGCTGGTGGGGATTGGCGGGTCGATTGTGGGGGGGCTCATTGCCCGGATTTTCTCGAAGCCGAAGGATGGGCAGATGTTTCATCCGGCGGGGCTGATACTGTCGGTGGTGGGGGCGTTGATCGTGCTGTATGTGATTGGGCACATGGGGTAGAGGCGGGGCGGAGGGCGGAAGGGGCCTTGCCAAATAGCGGGAACGGGCGTTCACTAAGTGCTCGAGATGATCGACGCACCCCGGGTACCCAAGGCGCTCGCCATCGTGGCGCTATTGTTCCTTCTGGAAGGGATTTGGGCGGCGGTCTCGATGTATTACAGCATGCGTGCAGGCAGGCTCTCCATTGACCTGAACATCTTGAGCATCCCGACCTGCTTCGGCCTTCTACGCTTATCAAAGGGCTGGCGGAGCTATGCGATGTTCTGCACGTGGATCGCCATGATCGGCTATCCAATTGCCAGCATTTATGTGCTTACCTTGTCCGGCCCCCTCGCTCTCTCCCGATTTGGTGTTAAGGTCGGCGAGACAACACCGGTCCATGCTACGCTTGCCTGTATTCCGTATTTTCTTTTGTCGATCTGGCAATACCGCGTGCTTACGCGCGGCGATGTGAGGGCGCTCTTCGGACTAAGCGATGGGCGGAGACCGCTCGCCGGGCCACCCTCAGCTTCCGGGACCCCAGAAGTAGGGTGACCAGAAGGAGACGGGTGCGACGTCTGAGAGGGCGTTGAAGGCGGGGAGCGGGACGCCGACGACGGTATCGACGGTGAAGGGGCCGTAACTGTCGCCGAAGAGGTCGGCGCCGGTGTTGTAGAGGGTGGTGCCGGTTTTGAGGTAGGCCTGGAGGTCGGTGAAGCTCGGGTTCATGCCCGAGGTTTTGTTGTTGTCGATGGCGTACTGGTCGGTGGCGCCGTCGAGGACGCGGAGGTCCTCCAGGATTTTGCTGGCTTGCGCACGCTTCCTGGCGCGCAGGAAGTTGGGTACGGCAATGGCGGCCAGCAACGCGATGATGGCGACCACGATCATGATTTCGACGAGGGTGAAACCTTTGCGGTTTGGATGGATGTGCCTCATGTATCGTCATACGAGCAACCGGTGTGCCGGATGTAGCGGATTTCGCTACAGGGGTGTGTACGACAATCGCTACAAATAAGTACTGGTTTTCAGTACGTTTTATTGCGGAGGCGCGGGGGTGGTATGGAGCGTGGGGGGATGGGACCTATAGGACCTATGGGACCTATCGCAGGCGGGTGGATACTGTGTTAGGGTGACCGGCACGCGCAGGCGATAACAGGGCGGAGGCGCCTGTGCGGAGGGGCCAGCGGCTGTTACTGGGCCATTACCCGCTGGAGGCCGCTTTCCTCGATGCTCTGGCGCTGCTTGCGGCTGAAGTCGATGGTCTCGGAGAGGAGGTGCTCGATGGAGGGCTTGGCGGCTGCGCGCACGAAGATCTGGTAGGAGAAGAGACCGCGGCTGAGGTGGATGAAAAGGCGGTTGATCCAGAGGAGGACGTGGCCGATGCGGCGGCCGCCGACGGCCTTGGGGTAGGGGGCGGGGATGCCGCGCATCTCGAGGACCTCATAACCGGCCTGCTCGAATAATTCCCGCAGGGAGGTAAAGGTGAAGAGGCGTGTGTGGGTGCGGTCCAGGATGCCTTTGCGGCCGTAATTGAAATGGCCCGCGAGCAGCATCATGCGGGTGACGAAGAAACCGATATTGGCGGTGGTCAGGATGATCTCCGGCCGGCGCTGGACGGCGGCGTGGCGGAGGCGCTCCATGAAGGCGTCGGGCTCGCGGAGATGCTCGATGATATCCAGAAGGAAGACCTGGTCGAACTCCGAGAGGTCCACGGGGAATTCGTCGCGGTCGAGGTTCCATTGGTAGTAACTGACCTTCGGGTCATCGGATTGAGACGGGACATACTGATCCACGCCGGTTACATGATGGGCTTTCTTCGCAAGCTCCCGTGCGACGTAGCCGCGTCCGCAGCCGATATCGATGACATTGGCCCCGGGCCGCACGGCCTCGATGGCCATGGTGTGGGAGGAGACGAAGCCGAGCTTTACGTCGTAGTTTTCCTCGATGGGTCCTATGTCGAACTTGCGGTCATAGAGAAGGTCGCGCTGATGGAACTTCACGCGCAGCATCGTCCGGAAAACGTTCCACGCGTACTTCAATCCATTGACGTGGCAAATCTCGTCGCCGTAGTAAGTGGGGATCGGGAGCTCCACGATCTTCACGCCTGCCATCACGAGCTGGATGATGATCTCCGTGTCGAAGTGAAAGTCATTCGAGTTGCGCTCGAACGGCACCTTGCGGAGGGCAGCGGTGGAGTAGAGGCGGTAACCGGAGTGAAACTCCGAAAGATTGGTCCGGAGCAACGCGTTCTGGAATCGGGTGAGGATCTTGTTGCCGAAATATTTGTAAAGGGGCATGCCGCCGCGCAGGGCGTCGCCGCGCTGCATCATGCGGGAGCCGAAGACCGCGCCGGCGTCGCCGTTGAAGAGCGGCTGCAAGAGGTCAGGAAGCTTCTCCGGGGCGTACTGTCCATCGCCATGGACCAGGGCGACGAAGTCAAAGCCGTTGTCGATCGCGAAGCGGTAACCGAGCTTCTGGTTGCCGCCGTAGCCCTGGTTGATGGGGGTGCGCAGGAGGGTGATCTTGAGACCATCGATGGTCTTCTCGTGGGCGATGCCGGTGGCGAAGGTGTCGTCCTTGGAGGAATCGTCGATGACCAGCACCTCGACATTGCCGCCGCGGAGCTCCGCGGGGATTCGGCGCAGGACGCTGCCGATGGTTTTTTCGGCATTGTACGCGACGATGAAAACGAGAACTCGTTTGTTCGTTAAATCGGGACTCATAGGGCTGTCGCGCCGGGGACGAGGGGCGGCTCACACGCATAAGCTGCCCCGCGCACATCCTGCGCGATGGAATACCTGAGGATGCAAATGCCATGCCCGGCGCCGCATTTTTCCGCGCAAGGCAGGGTGTTACCCATGCTGGAGGTCACTCAGCGAGTGTAAGATCCCCGCGGCCGCCGGTCAACGCATCTCCCGGATATGGGCAGTTGAAACTTGTGATTTCCGATTATTTGCGATATAGGGAGGGCCACTCTTTACCCGCGTTTGACGCCGCTGTACCGAAGGGCGGGAACCTCCAGAGGGATATGAGCAGCCGCGATCGCACCCCCGCCCCTCCAGTTCCAGAATTGGACTGCGCGAATGCGTCGCTGGTGGATGCGCCGCCCACACCCATCCCCCCGACGCCCTCCGCGCTGGGGCCGGAGGAGCGTTACCGGCTGCTCGCGGAGACCATGCTCCAGGGGGTGGTGCATCATGATTGCACAGGACGGATCATCGCGATGAACCCGGCGGCGGAGCGCATCCTCGGGGTGGCGCCGGATACTTTCCTTGGCACCGACCCGGCTGGGCAGGAGCATCGGACCATCCGCGAGGATGGGACGCCGTTCCCGGGCATCGAGCATCCCTCCTCCGTTGCGCTCCGCACCGGGCGGCAGCAGCGCGGCGTGGTGATGGGCGTCTACAATCCGCAGCGGCAGGAGTACCGGTGGATCAGTGTGGATGCGGTACCGGTCTCCCGCCCCGGCGAGGCGGGGGCGTGCGAGGCCTACACGGTATTTGAGGATATCACCGAGCGCAAACAGGCGGAGCTGGCACTGCGGGAGAGCCAGCAGCGCCTCAGGCTGGCGACGGCGGCGGCGGGCGTGGGCGTGTGGCAGTGGCAGCCGGAGGGCGACCATGCCATCTGGGAGAATGATCGGCCTTATGAAATTTTCGGCACGCCGCGGTCTGAGGGGCCGATCAACTCGGCGCGTTTTGTGTCGGAGTTCATCGTTCCGGAGGATCTCCCGGTCTTTGAGCAGGCATTCTCAAACACGCTCAGCGCCGGCCTGCCGCTCATCTACGAGGGGCGGTTCCGGCGCACGGACGGGGAAATTCGGTGGGTCGAGTTCAAGGGAGTTCGCGTGTCTGCCACCGAGGAGACGCCGTTGCGCATCCTCGGCACGGTGCGGGATATCACGGAGAGCAAGCGCGCCGAGGAGGTGCTGGGGCAGAGCGCGGGGCTCTTCGCGACGCTCGTCGAGCAGGCGCCCACGGGCACGTATGTGGTCGATTCCCACATGCGCTTCCAGCAGGTGAACGGTCTGGCGCTGCCGTTCTTCCAAAATTTCCATCCGCTCGTGGGGCGCGACTTTCAGGAGATCATGACGGCACTCTGGGGGCCGGCGCTGGGGCAGCGTTGCGCGGATATTTTCCACCATATCCTCGAGACCGGGGAGACCTACATCTCGACATCGGTCAATGTGCAAAGGCAGGATATCGATGCGGAGCAGACCTTCGAGTGGGAGGCGCAGCGCATCACGCTGGGGGATGGGGGGTTCGGTGTGGTGTGTTACTTCCGCGAGGTGACGGAGAAGACCAATGCGGAGCGGGCGCTGCGGCAGAGCGAGGAGCGGATGCGGCTTGCGACCGAGGCCACCGGGGTCGGCATCTGGGAGTGGAATATCAACACCAACGAGATCTGGTGGGACGCCCGGATGTTCAAGATCCACGGAGTGGCGCCCACGCCGGACGGTTATATCCCGTACGCCACGTGGAGTAATGCGGTGCTGCCTGAGGACCTGGCGCGCCAGGAGGAAACCCTGCGCGATACCGCCCGCCACGGAGGCCAGGGAGCGCGGGAGTTTCGCATCCGGCGCGCCGATGACGGTGCGGTGCGATACATCCAGAGTGTCGAGACGGCGCGGGAGAATGCGGATGGACAGATTATTTGCGTGGTGGGGACGAATCTCGATATCACCCAGCGCAAGGCCGACGAGGCGGCCCTCGGCGAGGTTACGAGGCGCAAGGACGAGTTCATTGCCATGCTGAGCCACGAGCTGCGCAACCCGCTTACGGCGATCCGCAATGCGGTGCAAATCGCGGGGGATGCCCCGGCGGACGGAGCAGCCGTTCACTGGGCTGCGCAGGTGGTCGACCGCCAGAGCCTCCAACTCTCCCGCATGGTGGACGATCTCCTGGACATGGCGCGGATCAACCGCGGGCGCATCGAGTTGCGCCGCGTCGATCTAGACCTGCGGCAGGTGCTCGATCACGCGGCCGCGGCCGCGCACCCGTGGCTCATCCAGCGGAGCCAGGGATTCAAGTCGGACCTGCCGGAGGCGCCGCTCTGGGTCAATGGCGACGAGGCGCGCATCGAGCAGGTATTCGTGAACCTGCTCAGCAACGCCGCCAAGTACACGCCGGAAGGTGGGAGCATCCAGCTTGCGGCGAGGCGCGTGCGCGGGGAGGCGGTGGTCTCCGTGACGGACAACGGGTCCGGCATCCCGCCAGATTTGCTGCCGCATATCTTCGATCTCTTCACGCAGGGCGATACGACGCTTGACCGGGCCCAGGGGGGGCTTGGCATCGGGCTGACCGTGGTGCAATCGCTCACCGTCATGCACGGTGGCAAGGTCTCGGCGGCGAGCGCCGGGCCGGGGATGGGGTCGACATTCACCGTCCGCCTGCCGCTGATTGACGCCCCGGCGGCAAAGGGGGGCGCACCGCAGGCGCAGCCACCGCCGCGGCTGCCGGCATCGCTGCGCATCCTAATCGTTGACGATCACGATGATGCGGCGAGCACCCTGGGGCGCCTGCTGACAGGGCGCGGCGCGCAGATCCGTATCGCGCACGACGGGCCGGAGGGGATCGGGCTCGCCATGGAATTCCATCCCGAGGTGCTGCTGCTGGACATCGGCCTGCCGGGGTGCGACGGGTACGAGCTCACCCGGACGCTGCGCAACCAGCCCGATCTCAAAACGGCCCTATTTGTGGCCGTCTCCGGTTACGCGGCGGATGCGGACCGGGCGCGTTCGCTCGAGGCGGGGTTCGATTTTCACTTCGCGAAGCCAGTTGATTTTGAGGCGCTGCTGGGCGTCATCCGGGCGCGGTTCCCGGCGTAATCGCCGCGCGTCTGGCGGCCATGATCCACACAAAAGTTGCGTTTTGCATTTTGACCCGGGATGATATCCGGCAATGAATGCCACGGGGACTAAAGAAGGCTCGCCCGCTGATTGCGCGGCCTACGATGTCATCATCATCGGCGGCGCGCTCTCCGGCTCCGCGGCGGCCATCCTGCTGCAGCGGCGCAACCCCGGCATCCGCATCCTCATTATCGAGAAGGCGGCGCGGCTGACGCGCCGGGTGGGAGAGGCCACGGTGGAAGTGAGCGCGTACTTTCTCGGCCGCGTGCTAGGGCTCACCAAGTATCTGAACGAGTCGCACCTCGTGAAGCAGGGGCTGCGGTTTTACTTTACCAATGACGAGGTGGAAACGCTGGCGGAGGCGAGCGAGCTCGGGGCGCGTTACCAGGTGCGGCTGCCATCTTATCAGATCGATCGCTCCACGCTGGACGAGGAGGTGCTGCGCCAGGCCGTTGCGGCGGGGGCGATCCTCGTGCGGCCGGCGAATGTCTCGAAGGTGGAGTTGAACGCCGGCGGTGAGCAGGCGGTTACGTTTTCCGATGAAGCCGGTGTGCGGACGGTGTGCGCGCGCTGGGTGGTCGATGCCTCCGGCGTGGCGGCGCTGCTCGCGCGCAAGAACGGCTGGTGGCGGCCCAATACCGAGCACCCTACCGCGGCCTGCTGGGCGCGGTGGAAAGGGGTGAAGGATTGGGACGGGTACGAGCTGGCGCAGAAATTCCCGGAGTGGTCCTCCGCCATCTACGGCACGCGCGGCACGGCCACCAATCACATCATCGGCGATGGCTGGTGGAGCTGGTGGATCCCGCTCAAGGGAGGCGATACCAGCGTGGGAGTGGTGTTTGACCAGCGCCTTGTGGAATGGGCGCGCGACCAGGGGGCGAATCCCGGGGAGCGGCTCCGGGCATTCCTGATGCAGCATCCGGCCGCGCGCGAGATGCTGGCGGATGCGACCATCGAGGAGGGGGATGTCCATTGGCGCAAGAACCTTGCGTATTACAGCACCACGTTCGCGGGCGACGGGTTCGTGCTGGTGGGTGACGCGGCGGCGTTCATCGACCCGTTTTACAGCCCGGGGATGGATTGGATTGCGTTCACGTCCACCGGCGCGGCGGACCTCATTACCGCGCAGCGGATGGGCGAGGCGCTGCCGGAACGGATCGAGCGGCATAACCGGGATTTCGCGCGCTGCCACCGGTGCTGGTTCGAGGCGCTTTACAAGGACAAGTACGAGTATCTGGGGGAGTTCGATTTGCAGAGCCTTGCCTTCACGCTCGACCTTGGGCTCTATTATTTTGGCATCGTTTCGCAGCCGTTCCGATATGGGGAGATGGCGTTTTCATCGCCGCCCTTCACGCAGCCGATCTCCGCGCCGTTTCACAGGCTGATGCGGTTTTACAATCGGCGGCTGGCGCGCATTGCGCGGCATCGGCGTGCCACCGGGATGCTGGGCATGATGAATCGCGGAAAGCGCTGCCTGATACCCGGGTTCACGCTCAGCCGCGGCGACCAGGCTCAGCTCCTCAAGGGCTTCCTGCGCTGGGCATGGCTGGAAGCGACCGAGGGCTGGAAATCCTGGGGCGACCCTGCCGGGCAGGAGATGGCAATGCCGAAGCCGGCGGAGAGCCGGGCGTAGAACGAGCCGGATACGAACCGGCGACTATTGCACCGGATACGGGGACCAGAAGACTGACGGTGCGACGTCTGACAGGGAAGTGAATGCCGGCAGCGGCACCTGCACCAGGGCATCCACCGTAAACGGCCCGTAACTGTCCCCGAACAAGTCGGCGCCGGTTGTGTAGAGCACGGAGTTAACCTTCAGGTAATTCCTGAGGTCAACAAATGTCGGGTTCATGCCGGAGGTCTTGGAATTGTCGATTGCATACTCGTCGTTCGCATGGTCGAGCTGTACGAGGTCCTCCAGAATCCGGCCGGCCTGGGAGCGTTTGCGCGCGCGGAACCAACCAGGTACGGCGATGGCCGCAAGGAGTCCGATAATCACGACCACAATCATGATTTCCACGAGGGTAAAGCCTCCGGTTTTTTTATGGAACATCCGGGTCATTGTGGTTTTTGGTACATCGATTGGGGCACGGTTCGCTGTCGAATAAACTACGTCCAATTGCGCAGTTATCGTGCCAGAAACGAGGGGATTTCGTTGCCCGAGTGGCGCTTACCCTCGCAGCGGGTCATCGCTTATACGCGGCGAATCTCAGGTGAAGCCGCAGCGCTGCCTACAGGTCTTTCAGGCGGATGTGGTCGTCGTACAGCGCCTTGCCGATGATGGTGCCGTAGAGGCCGGGCATTTCGCGCAATTTTTTCACATCCTTGACCGTTGAAACGCCGCCGCTGGCGATGACCTGGCAGCGCACCAGGGAGAGGATTTGCGCGATCTCGGCAAAATTTGGTCCCGAGAGCATGCCGTCCGTGGCGATATCGGTGCAGATGATGGTCCCGGCGCCCGCCTGCTCGGCCTTCACGGCGAGGGTGGCGGCAGTCAATGTTGAGAGTTCCGTCCAGCCCTTGACCGAGACCATGCCATTCTTCGCATCGATGCCGACGGCGATCCGCTCGCTGCCGAAGGTCTCTGCCATCTGGGCCACAAAATCGAGCGACTCCGCGGCCCGCGTGCCGATGATGACCCGCGCCACACCTGCCTCGAAGGCGCGCGTGGCTGCGGCCTCGTCGCGGATGCCGCCGCCGAGCTGGCAGGGGATGCCAATCGCGGCGGTAATGCGGGCGATCCAGTTCAGGTTCCGCTGCTCGCCGGTGAATGCGGCGTCGAGGTCGATGATGTGCAGGTAATCCCCGCCCTCGTCCGCCCAGCGTTGCGCCATGCCGACGGGATCGTCGGAGTAGATGGTCTTCTCGTCGGCTCTGCCCTGACGGAGACGGACGACCTGTCCGCCCATGAGATCGATGGCTGGAAAAATAAGCATTGGACTGGTACGGCGGCTAGCCTCCGGGGAGGCCGAACCATGAGTGGCAGGTAGGCTCTTCATCAACATGATTCGTCTCCGAGGCGTCCATTGGAGGGGCAGCGAAACGAAGCGGCCGCCCGGGCTGGATGGCGATTGAAGTTCAAGTTCAAGTGTAAGTGCAAGTTCCGCTTCGACAAGCTCAGGGCCTTCGGCAAGGCCACGCTGGCGCGCGGGGGGTGGCGCCGACAGTGATCCATCATCGATAATGGCCTACGGGGTGATACCGTGCACGAAGTTCCGGAGGACCGCCAGTCCCACGTCCTGGCTTTTTTCCGGGTGAAACTGCACGCCGGCAACATTGCCGAGGGCGGCCCCGGAGGCGAATGTCTCGCCGTAAGTGGTGCGGGCGATGACCACATCCTCCCGCTCGCAGGCCGGGTAATAGGAGTGGACAAAGAAGACGTACGGGTCCGGCGGCAGGGCGCGCCAGAGTGGATGCCCCGGCTGGGCAAGCTCAAGATTGTTCCAGCCGATCTGCGGGACTTTCAAGCCGTCGCCTCGAAACTTTTTCACCCGGCCGGGGAAGAACCCGAAGCCGGGCTCGCCCGGCGACTCCTCGCTGGACTCAAAGAGCAACTGGTACCCGACGCAGATGCCGAGGAATGGCCGGCCCGATCGCAGCCATGCGCCGACGGGCTCCCAGAGATTGCGCGACTTGAGATTGCGCGCACAATCGCCGAAATCGCCCACACCCGGGAGCACCATGGCCGAGGCGCCGGCGAGGCGCGAGGCGTCGCTGACGAGCTCCACATTGGCCCCCTCGTGCTGGAGGGCCTTGGTCACGCTGCGGATGTTCCCGCTTCCGTAATCGATCAACGCAATCATCGCCGCGTGCGGAGCCTAGAGGATCCCTTTCGTCGACGGGATGCCGGTCACGCGGGGATCGATCTGGCAGGCCTGGTCCACGGCCTTTGCAAGGCCCTTGAAGACGGACTCCGCCATGTGATGCGCGTCGCGGCCGTAGAGGATTTCCACATGCAGATTGGTACCGGCCTGAACCGCGAAGGCGCGGAGGAATTCCTCGACCAATTGAAAGGAAAACGCACCGATCGACTCGACGGCCTTCGGCGCCCGGTACTCGAGGTAGGGGCGGCCGCTGAAATCGAGCGCGACACGGGTCAACGTCTCGTCCATGGGCAGGTAGGCCCAGCCGTATCGGCGGATGCCGCGCTTGTCGCCGAGGGCCTTCGCGAAGGCCTGGCCGAGCGCGATCCCGGCATCCTCGACGGTGTGATGCAGATCCACCTCGATATCGCCGCGGGCGCTGACGGCAAGATCGACCAGGGAGTGCCTGGCGAAGAGCGTCAGCATGTGATCGAAGAAGGGGATACCGGTGTCGATCGTGCCCTGGCCGGAGCCGTCGATGGTCAACGAGACGGCGATGTCCGTCTCCCCGGTCTTCCGCTCGATGGTGGCTGTGCGGGCGGTGGTCATTATTCCTCGTCCTGCGCGCGCTTCTTCCTCTGGCCCATGACGGTGATGCCGCCGCCAAGGATCAGCACCACGGCTGCGATGGCAAGCGCACCGGGCACGGTCATGTAGAAGGGCTTCGCCTCCTCCTCGGGCGGGGCAGGCGTGATGATGTTCACCATCTGGGGTGTCGGGCGCGGGGTCGGCTTCGGCGTCTCCGCCGCCAACTCTGCCTGCGTTACCGCCTGTATTTTCGTCTTGAGCTGAGTCAGGCAATAGCGGGCATCCTCGTTTTGCTGCCAGAGAGAAGTCGCTTGCATGAGCAAATCGTCGGCTTTTTTCAGGTTCCCCGCGTCGATCGCGGTACGTGCGGCGTCCACCCTGGCGATGGAGAGATTCATGTTAGGGGTCTGGATGGAATTCAGGCGTCCCGCTTCGCTATTGGCCACGGTCTGCAGGGTCTGGATGCTGACGAGGCTGTCCGGGATGAGCGGCACCCATTTGACCCCGCTACGGACCGCGGCCGCCACCACGGCTGCCCCCCGGTCCTGCTCGGCCTTTGCCTGCTGGATGAGGTTCGATTTTTCCGGCTCGGCGGTAAAGGCGATGGTCTGCCGGAGCTGCACCTGTTGTGCGTTGTACTGGACCAGGCTCTGCGCGGTGACCTGCTTGATCCGCGCCACCACCTGTTTGGCAAGCTCCACGGCGGCGGGGTAGCTGCGGGTGGTGGAAAAACTCCGCTCCAGCGCGGCAAAGGTCACCATCGCACCGACGAAATCGCCGCCCGCGGCCTGCTGCTGCATGGTTGCGTAATATTGCATGCCCTGGATTTGCACCGCCCGGCTTGCAGCCTCCTGCGCGCTGATCCAGCGGCCGAGATATTTGTATTCGCCGGCGGCGACGTGCTGTTTTTCCGCCTGGAAGATGTCGACCAGTTTCTTGATATCCGGCGCGTGGCTGCTGGTGGGATAGCTGGTGAGAAAGGCGTTGAGGGAGGCGAGGATTTGATTGTACTGGTCCTCGGTAAACGAGAACTGCGGATTCGGCTGCATCTGGCTCAACTGCTGGTAGGCGATGTCGTCCGGCTGCGCCTTGTTTTCCTTCGCGATGTCGGTCTTCTCGATGACGCGCTCGTCAGTGACGGCGGCGGATTCCTGGACGTCGATGGTGACCTCGGTATCGGTCTCGCTCTTGATGGTGCCGGTGATTGTCTCACCGGTCTTGAGCGTGATGGAGTCGGCAAGCAATGGCTGGGCGCAAAGCAGCAGTGGGAGCAGCAGGATGGGGATCAGGCGGGGACGCATTTTTGGGAACGATTTTGGGATATTCGGGGAAGTGGGCAAAGGTTTCGAGTCTGGCGTTCGAGAGATATCGAGTCCAGAGCAAATTCGGACGGAATGAACTCCGTCCGATTCACCAAAACAGGGCCGGTGTCAACCGTTGCCGCCCGGAGGGGCTGTTACGGTTTTTTGAGCGAGTCGCGGATTTCGCGGAGCAGGACGATGTCCTCCGGGGGCGGCACGTCGGCCGGGGCGCCGGGTTTCATGACCTTTGCCATGAGCGCGTTCATCGGCTTGACGAGGAAGAAGAATACGACGGCGGCGAGAATGAGGAAGGCGACACAGGCGTTCATGAAGTTGCCAATCATGATTCCGCCCTGGAGCAGCGGTTTGCCGTCGGGTCCCGGAGCCATGTGCGCCCCGATGGCGATATCGGAGAAATTAGGCGCGGCGCCAAGCATGCCGATGGTGGGCATGATGACATCCTTTACGAGCGAGTTGACGATGGTTGTAAACGCGCCGCCGATGATAACGCCGACCGCGAGGTCCATGACGTTCCCCTTGGATATGAAGGCTTTGAATTCTCCGAGTATGCTCATAGTGGAATGTTCTATATGCTGAATGGGGGTCTCATTGCCAGAAGGGATTTTGTCCATGGAGGGCATTATAGCGCGGCGGTGCGGGGTGGGGAATGGGACCTATCGGACCTATGAGACCCATGAGCTGGCGCGGTGGAGGCTTTGGGGAGAGTGAACGCGTCCTATGGGACATGGCCGAGTCCCGTTTCTCAGGGTGTGAACGGGTGTCACAGCGCCCGGCCGACGGCTTCGGCGACGGCGCGGACCCTGCGGACGAGGTCTTCGAATTCATTCGGGAGCAGTGCCTGCTCGCCGTCGCTTTTTGCCATCTCGGGGGAGTTGTGAACCTCAACCATCAGGGCGTCGGCGCCTGCGGCGACGGCGGCGAGCGCCATGGCGGGGACGTGCTCACGCAGGCCGATGCCGTGCGTCGGGTCCACGACCACGGGCAGATGGGTCTCGCGCTTGAGGACCGGTACGGCGTTGAGGTCCAGGGTGTTGCGGGTGTAGGTCTCGAAAGTACGGATGCCGCGCTCGCAGAGCATCACGTTGAAATTGCCCTCGCTGAGGATGTACTCGGCGCTCATGAGCAGGTCCTTGACAGTCGCGCACATGCCGCGCTTGAGCATGACCGGGAGCTTGCTGCGGCCCACTTCCTTAAGGAGCGAAAAGTTCTGCATGTTCCGCGCGCCGACCTGAAGGCAATCGGCGTATTGCTCGATGACCTCGAGGTCCTTTGTGTCCATGATCTCCGTGATCACCGGCAGGCCGGTCACTTCGCGAGCTTCGGCGAGGAGCTTGAGTCCATCAATGCCGAGGCCCTGGAAGGAATAGGGCGAGGTACGGGGCTTGAAGGCGCCGCCGCGCAGGATGCGTGCGCCGGCTTTCTTCACATCATTCGCGATGGAGATGAGCTGTTCCCTGCTCTCGACCGAGCAGGGGCCGGACATGATGACGACCTGCGGGCCGCCGACGGTGACATTGCCCACCTTGACCAGAGAAGCGGTCTGGCGAAACTCGTGCGCGACCAGTTTATAAGGCTTCAGGACCGGGGTCACGGACTCGACGCCGGGGATGGCGGCAAGGGGCTTCTCGCGGATGACATCCTCCGGGCCGACGACGCCGATGACGACGCGCACGGCGCCTCTTGAGACCTCGGGGCGAAGGCCCCACTCCTTGATGCGATCGACGATATGCTGGATCTGCTCCTCGGTCGCGCCGGGTTTGGTTACGATAATCATGGTACGGGAAAAGGGGCGATCAAGTTAGCCGGACGAACAGAAGGGGCAACTATTTTTCCAGACCGGATTTTGGCCTTGGGCGCGGGGTCCATGACGAAATTGCGGCACGCACGTTGACACCGGGGTGTGAATTTGATCCCATCGCGCGCGTGAAATACGTTCTCCCCCTCCTTGTGGCCGTGGTCTTCGCGCTTGCGGCGTGCAAGACAACGTCCGATCGCCGCGATCTTTATTCCCCCACCAAACCCTCGGGCCCGGCGACTGCCGAACTGAGGGACTGGACGCTCTTCGGCGGCAACAACCATAAGTCGACGACGTACACGTACGCCGTATCGACCAGCGCGGCGTCGCCCGAGGCTGGGCCGATCGCCCCTCCGCCCCCGGCTCCTCCGGATACTTCCGCGCCGGATATTGGCGCGCCCGAGGCGACTCCCGTGCCCGGCGAGGCGCCGATGCCGGTGCCGCGTGCGCCCAAATACACCCCGGGACCGGTCACTCCCGCTGCTCCTCAATCGGGCGGCGATTCCGGTGGGATTCCGATGGCGACCCCGGCTGATGCGGGTGGCGGTGGCAGCGACTCCGGGGGTGGTGGCGGCGGAATTCCGGGGTTGAGTCAGTAATTCCGGCCTTATACGCGGGCGGCGGGGTGGTTTTAGCCTCAGATTAACGCAGATTTTGGGGAGGCTGGGGGGGAGGTGTGCGCCATCCGGCGTTTGCGCGTCTGGAAAGGCAGCGCTACCAGCTATAAACGCTGAAGCGGCCATCGGATAATCCTGCCCGGTATCCTCTGGAAATAATCTGTGTTAATCTGCGTTCATCTGAGGCTAAGAGAGAGCCGTCAGGGCGCTATGCGGTGCCGAGGGCGGTGACCCATTTGCCTCGTTTTACCGCGGGCTGGAACTTGATGCCGTGGGCGCGGAAGGCGGCGAGGGTTGGCTGGGCCTGGGCGGTGAGCATGCCGGAGAGGATCAAGGTTCCGCCGGGCTTCACGGCAGAGGCGATGCGGGCGCTGACTTTAAGCAGCATCTCGCTGTAGAGATTCGCGGTGACGAGGTCCCATTGGCGGGAGGGGGTCCATTCTGTCACGTCCACGCGGGCGGATGAGACGCCGCGGATTTGATTGAGGCGGGCGTTCTCTTTTACTGCGCGCACGCAGGCCGGGTCGAAGTCCCATGCGTCGCATCGCGCGGCGCCGAGGATGCGGGCGGCGAAGGCGAGGATGCCGGTGCCGGTGCCGAGATCGAGATTCTCCCACGCGCCGGGCTCAGCGCCGGCGGCGAAATCGCTCACGAGGCGGAGGCAGCCGGCTGTTGTCGCGTGATCGCCTGTGCCGAAGGCCATTGCGGCGGGGATGATCAGTATGGGCCGGGTGGGGTATTGGCGCGCGGCGGCTTTGGCGGCTTTTGCGGAGCGGACCACGACCAGGCGGTCGCGGATGAGGAGCGGCTTCGCAGTCTCATCGGCCATGAGCGATGCGATCCCTTTCATCCGCCGGGTCTGGCCGCCGAAATTTTTTACGAGTTGCGCGGCTTCCTTTGCCATCAATCCGTAGGCCTCGATCCGGATGCGGCGCGAGCCAGGCAGCGTGAAGATGGCCAGGCGCTGCGGGTCGATGCATTGGAGGCGCTCCACCCATGCGTCCTCCCATTTGGCGGAGGCCAGCTTGCTCCAGATCCACGCCGTTTGGGGCTTCCGCACTGTCATTGGGCAGGCTAGGACTCGGGCGGATTCGTGGAGGGGAGCACCTTCTCCGTGAGGCGGTGGATACCATCCTGGGCGAACTCGCTGGAGGGATAGATCTTCTGGGCCTTGAGATACCATGCGAGGCTGGAGCCGACTTCGTCTTTTTGCTCCAGGTCCTGGGCGTTGCGGATGGTGCGCACGAAATCCGCGGCCTGCGTTGTGAGGTCGGCGCGCATCTCGTTGAGCTGCGAGTCGTCGGGGAATTTCTCGAATGTTTTCTCCACGGCCTCCCATGCGCCGGGGTAATCGCCCTGCTTGGCCATTTCCTTTGCCTGGATCATCGAGGTCTCGATGGTTTCCATCTGACCGAGCACGTCGCTCAATTGTTTCTGGCGGTCCGGGTACATCGCGGCGGCGGCGATGAAGCGCATCTTGTCGTTGTAGATCTCGCGGTAATTGTGCTGGCTGAGCAGCTCGTCCAGGTCGACGAGCGCCTTTTGCTGCACGTCGCTCTGGGAGAAGATGAGGCCGGAGATTTGGGTCAGCTCCGGGTTGCGGGGCCAGATTTCCGTGGCCTGCTTGAGCTCATCCTCCAGCGTCGCGCGATCGCCGCTGACGGCGGCGTTGCGGGCCTTGGCGAGGTGGAGATCGGCGATCTGCTTGGCGGTCTCGATGGCGGCGGTGGCCTTGGAGGTGTCGAAATCGGTGGCGGTCTTGCTCAATTCATCCACGAGCTGGGCGGCGAGCGTGTAATCCTTCACTTCGAGTGCGGAGATCAACTGGTCGCTCTTTTGCACGAACTTGAGGGCCTGGCGCTTTTCCGAGCGGGGAAGCATGCGGATTTCCGGCATGTATTCGCCGGTGGTGAAGGCTTCGGCGAGGCGGTTGGAGGCGCTCTCCATTTCATTCTGGCTGAGGAGAAACTGGAATGCCTCGACTCCCTCGCGGACGTCGCGGATGACCTCATTGGCCATGCTATCGAGCGTGCCAACGGTGGGCGGCATGCCGGTGGAATTGGCGAAGAGATCGTTCGCATCCTTGCCCACTTTCAGGGAGGTGTCGCCATCGGTGAAAATGGCGCGGTAGAAACGGGTGCCGATGAGCACATGCTGGAAACGGCGCTGGAGGAAGAGCTGGACGATGAGGGCCTGGAAATCGATTTTTGCGTCCAGCTCGGAGAGTTCCTTCTTCGCCTGGTTGGCCTTGATCGTGGCCATGATCTCCGCGAGGTGGGTGGTGAACTGGCCCATCTCGATGTCGCGTTTGCGATTCTCATCCTGGGTCCATGCCTGCGAGGCGGTCTTGTCCGAGGGGGCGGGCGCCTGGTCGCCGGAGAGGTCCGTGGCGGCGATCTTGGCGTTCCATTCCGTCCGGGTGCGCTCCTGCTCCAGGGCATCGTCCGCCTGGGCGAGGCGGTCCGCGTTATCCTGGGCGCGCCATGCGCTGTAAACAGCGTCGGCGAGGGAATCGCAGAGGCGGGCGTCGATGTCATACTCGCCGGCGCGGCTGAGCTGGCGGAAGGCATCGTCAATATGGGCCACCGTAGCATTGCCGGGGGCGAGATCGTCCAGGACGGTGGCGATGATCTGCTGGTAGGCTTTGTCCTGGTCGGAGGTTTCCTCCGGGGCGTTCAGGTATTTCTCGAAGCGGGCCTGGAAGAGGCGGTTGTCCGTGGCATGCCAGCTCTTGCCATCCCATGTGAAAATCTCGGTACCGGGATCGAAGATCGGGACGTCGCCGCCGAGGACTGAGCCCTGTTGTTTCTCGCCGCCGGCGGAGTCGCTGCCGCCACCACCGCCGCCGGAGGAGGCGGGGGCGGTCTGTTGTTGCTGCTGCGCCGGGGCGGGCTGGGACTGGCTGTCGGGGACCTGCGCGAGCGAGACCGTGGCCATTGCCGCAAGGACGGCGAGGGCCAGTGCGGATCGCCCGCCTGAGGCGGGTAAACATGGAATGCGGATTGCGGAATGGGGGAAATAACGGTTCACGACTCTAATTTAACACCGGATGCTCAAATTTTCTTCAGATCGGAGGCGGTTAAGATGCCTTTGTCGCCGACCATGATTTTGAAGTTAAAGCGCTGGTCTTTTTGGATGTTGATGTCCTTGAACTGCACCGGGATCAGGAGGGGGAGGATATCGGTCTTGCTGCCGTCGGCGACCACTGAATAGAGACGGTCGCCGCTGGGCGACCATGCCAGCTCGGTATCGATGGTGCCGGTGAACTTGTAGACATTCCCGCGGAGGCTGTCGGCGTTTTCCAGATAGGTGGGTACATCGATGGGGGTCAGCGTCCGGTAGGGATCGCTGAGGGTCATCCACAAATAGCCGCCGCCGGCCAGGGCGCCAGCGAGGAGGAAAAGCGCGACGACAAGCCAAACGGGGTGGGTTCTGGAGCTGGCCCTTCTGGGCATCGGTCGAAGTTACGGGCATAAGGCTGGGTTTGCAATGGCGTTCGGTTTTTGGGTGGATTCCACAGCGAGGATTGACAGGACGCCTGCTGTAATGCAGTATTGCAGCATGACGGCAATCCCAGTTTCCAAACGCGGCACGGTTACGCTGCCTCCCGAGGTGAGGCGCAAGCTGGGGCTCGAATCCGTCCCGAACCCGATGCTGTTGGTGGAATTGCGCGAGGATGGCGTGTTCCTGCACCCGGCTGCCGCGATGCCCGTGCGGGACATCCCCCTGCAGCAAATACAAAAGTGGATCAAGGAAGACGAGAAAGGCGCGGAAAAGTTCTGGAAGAAGGAGAAGGCGCGCCGCTGAAGCTGTTTCTCGACAGCAGTGTTCTGCTCTCGGCGTCCGGTTCAAAGCGTTCGCTCTCCCGGCTGATTTTTGAGGCTGCGCCCCGACGTGGGTGGGATCTCGTTACCGCCTCTTACTGCATCGCGGAAGTGAACCGCAATGTGATCAAATTTGGGGAGTCCGGCATTTTGGGTTGGGGAAAGGTCAAACCGAGAATTCGCATCGTACCTAACGCATTGGTTTCTGATCGCCCGTTGCTGCTATCGGCTGCCAAGGACAAACCAGTCTTAATCTCTGCGCTGGCGTCGGAGAGCGACTACCTCCTTACCCTCGACATTGCGGACTTTGGCATCGTGCTCGACACCAGCGTCTACGGATTACGCGTTGCGACGCCGCGGGCGTTCCTTGTCGAACAAGGATTCGGACCATGAAACGTTGGCTGGAATATTCCGTCACGCCGCACGCCCCGGTTTGCACATGGAATTCCCGATCTTGCCCTTCCCGATTAAGCGGATAGATTCATTTCATCTACCGAAGACCGTGCGAATCGCCGGCTGACCGGGCCAATCCATCCATTGCTTCCCAGCCCTATGAATATGAATCCAACTGGAAATTTCGGGGTGAAAACCCTTGGGGCGTTTCTCGCGCTCTCCCTTCTCATTGCATCGGGTGGGCGGGCGCCGGCTGCTGGATCTGGGGGTGATTCTGGGGTTACCTTTGGTGATGGCGGCGTTGGGGTTGATTCGGTGCTTCGCGGTCCGGCGCCATCGCCGACGGGTTTCCTGACGATTCCGTGGGGGGCGGATGAGGCGACGGTGAAGACGGTGATGTCGAAGCGGGCCGGGGCGGTGTTTGTGCGGGAGAATGCGGACGAAATCCTGTACGCGGGCGGGAAGTGCTGCGGGCTGGACGTGCAGACGTGGCAATTTCGGCTGGAGAGCAATCACTTCTTCCAGGCGAATGTTACTTTTGAGTTTCCGTTCACGTATAATAACAAGGGATCGGTTTCCGACGCCGTGACGGAGGCGCTTCGCCGGCAGATTGTGCAGCGGTACCATACGCTTGGGGAGAATGACTCGAGTGGGGAGCATAACGTGCAGACGTGGACCTTCCCCGAGACTCCGGGTAATAAAGGGACCAAGCTCATCATCCTGAATTATGCGTGGCAGGCGGGATTTATTGGGCTGACTTATACGAATCTTTTCTTGCAGGATCAGCTCAACCCGACGGGGGCTACGTCGGACGATTTGTAGGGGGTTGGTGCCCCAATTGCTCCCGCCCATTCAGGGCGGCTCCATTTTCGTGCGGGAACCTAGGGCGGCGACCGCCTGAGGCGGACTTGCCCTAGGCTAACTTGCTGCACGCCGCTGGCGTGCTCAAATTGGGACTAGACTCGGCGATTCAAATCCCAGCCGCGTCAGAATGCCACGATCCGGCGCGGGTTCGTAGCCAAGAACACGCCCATCCCGAATAATACAAACGTAAACTGGGTGGGCATCCAATTGGACGATATACTCGGGAGTAAGTTCTGAGAGCGCCGATAACACCGCTTTAATTAAGGACGGAGTGAATGCATGCTCTCCTTGCAAGACGATGGTGATTGCCCGGTTTGGATCGACATATCGATAGAGACTAAAATCCCCCTCACCAGCGCCTTCCACAACGGTTCCAACTTCGGTGAGCCACCGGATTAAAACATCGTGTGCATTGTCAAACTCGAGTTCAAAATCACGCCGCGTGAAGGTGATGCCAATTTCGGGGTAATTAAAGCGACCTTCTGTAAAAGGGGTTATCTCTTCATGACTTTTTACACGTTTAAATTGAGCGACGGGCATTTGGGTAATGGCAAATATCCAAAAATGATTGTTCTCACTCCCACCTACTGGCCCTTGCCCCGAAGTATGCGAGCATCAGGCCGGCCAGGACGTGGGCCAATAATACCCAGCCGCAGACGGCGAAGGGGGCCAGTTCGGTGCGGGCGGTCATTTGGACGATGTCGTAGAAGCGGGTGTCGCGCATGGTTTCCAGGTAGCCGGACCATCCCCAGTAGGCGGCGACGAAGGGGCGGGTGAGCCATCCGACGGCATGCGGGAGGGCGAGGACTGCGCCGGAGAGGGGGAGTTGGAAGCCTACGAGATAGACGCTGACGAGGGAGGCCTGGTCGGCGGTGCGCATCTGGGCGGAGATGCCGAGGCACATGCTGGTCATGGCGGCATTGACGGCGATGAGGATGCCGGCTTGCTGGAAGAGATCGCCAGGGAACTGGCAGATGGTGTTTACGAATGCGGCCATCCAGAGGGATTGGGCGGTGAGGATGCAGGCGAGGTAGACGGCTTTGCTGGCGAGGAAGGCGGATGTCCGGAGGCCGGCAAATTTTTCCTTCTCAAAGATGGCGCGCTGGCCGGCGATCTCGCGGGCGGAATTGTTCGAGCCCATGAGGGTGAGCAGGATGACCTGGAACATCACGAGGCCGGAGACGAGGCCGCCGACTTTTACGGCCTGGAGGGTGAATGATGCGTTCTCCAGCAATTGCTGGATGGCGTTGTGCTGGGGGCCGCTGATGAGGTTCTGGATTTGCGGGAGGCCGTCCCATGCGAAGATGACGACCAGGCAGGGGAAGCCGAAGAGGAGGGCGAGTTGCAGGAGCAACTGGCCGTAATCGCGGAAGAGGAGCCGCCATTGACGGGTGAGGAGGACGAGGAATTGCGTCATCCAGGCGGGCTGCTGGAAGGGCTCGTCCGGGCCGTGGCGATGTTTGCCGGGGGCGAAGGTTTCCTCGACTGGCGGCACCTCCGGCGGCTCGTCCTCGGCCCGGGAGACGGGCATGTACTCGTCCGTCATGCTGGCGTAATAGGCGGCGCGATGCTTGCGCCATGAGGCGCGCCAGCCATCGGGCGGGCGGGTGTGGAGGCAATCGAACAATTGCTCGGGGCCGGCGATGGTGAAGTAATGGGTGAGGAGCTCCGGGGCGCCGTGGTAAACGAGCCGGCCCTCATAGAGGACGGCGACGCTATCGTGCAGCTCCAGATGGCGCAGGCTGTGCGTCACGGAGAGGACGGTGCGGCCGGGGCCCTGGTGGGCGAGGCGCTGGAGGAGATGGACGATTTCATCCTCGGATTTTGTGTCGAGGCCGCTTGTGACTTCGTCGCACAGGAGGAGCATGGGGCTGGTGGCCATCTCGATGGCGAGAGCCATCCGGCGTTTCTGGCCGCCGCTGAGGACACCGGTGCGGCGGTCGGAGATTCCTTCCAGGCCGGCGTCGCGGAGGATTTTTTCGGCGCGGGTCTTGCGCTCGGCGACCTCCATCCCGCCTACGCGGAGGCGGAGGGCGTTGTCCATGCTTTCGGCGACGGTGAGGAGATCGAAAGAGATGCCGAACTGCGGGACGTAGCCGATCTCGTGGGGATCGAGGTCGCGGTCGTTGGAGAGATCGCGTCCCTCCCAGTGGACGGTGCCGATCTCGGGCTCGCGGATGCCGGCGATGACCTTGAGGAGCGTACTCTTCCCAGAGCCGGAGGGGCCGACGACGGCGCAGAGGTGGCCGCGGGGAAAATGGGCCGAGACATCCCGCAGCAGCAGGAGCGGCTCGCCATCCGGCTGAAGGCCGGCGGTCAGGGATGCTTCGCGAACTTCGAGCATGGGGGAGTTATATCGGGATAAGCTTCACCATGAAGTGCATAACTGCCACTGGGAATAGGGCAACCACGGATTTGCACTTAAAGGGGAGCCGGGTGGGGCTTTACGCAAAACGGCTTGTTACGTAAATCCACGAAATCCGTGGTTAAAAAAGCTGGAGCATGTGTATTGGCGCCCGATGTCCGAGCGAACTCTCAAAAAATCCGTGGTATTCGAATTTCGCATTTCGGATTATTCGGTAGGTTTACTTTATTCATGAACCGGCTTCTCCCCCGCCTGGGTATCGCTTTTCTCGTTTTGATCGTGGTCCTGGTCGTCGGGGTCATTGTCGCGCGGATGGTTTTCATCAATTATCTGCACAGCGAGGCATTCCGGTCTGAGCTGGGGCAGGGGGCGGCGAATGCGCTGAATGCGGACCATGCGGAGTTTGCGCCGTTGGAGTTCGATGGATCGATGGTTTATGGGGATAATTTCCATGCGACGCGGACGGATGGGGGAGGGTTCTCGAGCATCGATGCGAGCCAGTTGCGATCGACTTTTGACTGGCGGGGGCTGCTCCATCACACGGTGGAGGTGGATGAGCTGGCGATCCAGCAGCTCAATGTCGAGGCGCCTGCGCAGGGCGACGAAAATGCCGCGGCCGACTCAGGGCTCGCGGGGACGCCGGCGCCGATTGGGTATCAGCACCCTGGGTGGCATTTGGATTTGCGCAAGGCGGTGATTAGCGAGCTGAACTGGCATTGGACTGACAACGGCGGCATCCATGGGGCTGCGGTGACGATGACGCCGGATGGGGAGGGGGCGTGGGTGATCGATGTGGAGGGGGGTACGCTGCACTCCGGGACGATGCCGGAGCTGACGCTCGATTCGGCCAGCATGCGCTGGCAGGCTCCGACGCTTTATATCAACTCGGCCACGCTGCATAATGGCTCGAGCCATTACACCGTGACGGGGTCCGTGGAATCGCGGCAGGCGGCGGATCTGCGGGTGGCGCTGGATGGGGTGGATGTGCAGCCGTTTCTCCCGCCGGATTGGGCGCGGCGGCTGACTGGGACGATCAGTGGGGTGGCGAATATCCACGCCCCGCTGGGCGTGCCGGATGGGGTGCGGCAGGTGACGGTGTCGGGCACGCTCGGGATGACGGACGGGCAATTGACGGCGTTGCCGATTCTGGACCAGATCGGGATCTTTACGCACACGGAGCGGTTCAGGCAGTTGGAATTGAACAGGGTGTCGGAGGATTTTAGCAGCTCGCCGGGGCGCCTGGAGGTGCGGAACATGGTGGTCGAGTCCGAGGGGCTGATCCGGATGGAGGGGAATTACACAGTGATCGACGGCCGGATCGACGGGAACTTCCAGATCGGGCTCAGCCCGGAGACGCTCCAGTGGATACCGGGGGCGGCGGACCAGGTGTTTGTGGATTCCCGGGGCGGTTACCGGTGGACGCCGATGCATGTGAGCGGGCCGGTGGAACATCCGGTCGACGATCTTACGCCGCGGCTCATCGTCGCGGCGGCGAATAGTGTGATCCATGGGGCGCAGGACATCGAGGGGACGGTCAAAAAGGCCGGGCAGGACGCGCTGGATATGATTTTGCATTGAGCGCTGCGCTTCCGGGAGCGGTAATCCGCTAATCTGCGATGGCGCTTCGTTGACACTCCAGCGGGCGAAATCTACGGTGGCAGACAGCGTGCAACAGGCCTCAGCCATATCCCGATCTTCAATAGGACGCACCCTTGGTGTGGCCGGATGGGTGCTTGCGGCTGCGGCGCTGGGGGAAATCATCGCGGCGGGGGTCGCATTGACGGACCGTGCGCAGCATGTCCCGCCGTTGACGATCCAGGTGCCGCCGATCAATACGGAGGCGGATTCCGGGCCGCCGGCGCTCCCGACCCACGACGCCTCCACGCCGAACTTTGGCGATCCCTTTGCCTCGCAAGTCTCCGCATCGCCGGCGCCCGCGGCCACGCCGGTGCAGGCGATGGCTACGCCGGCGCCACCCGTGCCAGCGAATACGCCGGCGCCTGCCATTGCCATGCTGCCGAAGCCGACGCCGGTGGATGAAACACAGGTCGCGGCGCCGCAATCGCGCCTCGACGGGCTGCTGGCCGAGGCCGCGGCGCTGAAGCAGCGGGGAGACATGAGCACGGCGATCACCCGGTTGCGCGAGGCGCTGGCGCTCTCGCCGAGCAATCCGCAGATCATCGCGGAGCTGGCGGGCACGTACGAGAAGATGGACCTCAGCGACAAGGCGCTGGAGCAATGGCGCGCCATTTATGATATGGGCGAGTCCGCCGGCATTTACTACGAGGCGGCGGATGCCAAGCTGAAGGCCGCGCAACTGGCCGACGGTACCGCGGATGCGACGCCGGGGCCGGAAAACGATGTCGACTTGAACGGCTTCCAGCAGGGGTCGGTGCTAGCGCTGGTGAACCTGAGCACCGTCGAGAAGCCGGAGACCTCCGAGGGGTACAAGCGCTTTACCCTTAAGATCCCGGTCAAGCGGCGGCCGGATACGACCATCGATGTGCCCGGGGTGGTCATCCAGGTGTTCTTCTACGATCAACTGGGCGACGAAAGCGTGGTCCGCACGAATGCCGACGTCGAGTCGCACTGGGACAAGCTGCCGGCCAATTGGGAGCAGGAAGATATTGAAATCCTCGATGTCGATTATACACAATCGCCGCCAGAACCCGGCAAGATCGAGGAGGGCCGCCATTATTACGGCTACGTCGTCTGCGTGTACTACAACAAACAGCTTCAGGATCAGGCCGCGGACCCCATTTCCCTCATCAAAACCTACCCGCCGCCCCTGACGCTGCCGGACAAGTAAACCCCCCCAATCTTTTACAGACCCCTATGAACATTCTCGTTGTGGATCGGGAAGAAGACCTGCGCCCCACCGTGGCGATCCTTGAGCAAACGCCGGGCAACCAGATATTCGTGGCCTATACGGGCGAAGCGGCGCTGGAGCTGGCGAAGACGACGCCGATCGAGCTGATCATTACCGAAGTGTTCCTGGAGCCGATGAATGGCTTCACGTTGCGGAACAAGATGGAGAACCGCCATCGCGGCGTGCGCACGATTTTCCTGACTGCTTACGATCTCACGCCGTATGCGGAGCATACGGATGGGTATGAGGTCATCGCCAAGCCGGCGACGTTGCAGAAGCTGATCCCGGCGATCCTGCGGTCGATGCCCGCGCCGCCGCCACCGGCGCCAGCGGCAGTTGCTCCCGCGCCCGTGCCGGCGGCGGTGCCGGCGCCGGCACCTGCGCCGTCGCCCGCCCCGGTCGCGGCTGCGCCTGCACCTGTACCGGCAGCAGTACCGCCGCCGGTTTCCGTCCCAGCGCCTGCGCCCGTGGCGGCTGCACCGGCCCCGGCCCCCGCGGCGCCAGTGGAGGTCCCGGCACCGGTTTCTGCGCCCGCGCCCGTACCCGTTGCGGTTGCACCTGAAGCGAGCCCTGCGCCGGCGGCAGTAGCTGCGCCGGTGGCTACGGCGACGCCCACACCTGTGGCGGAAGCGGCCGCGCCGGAAGCGGCTCCGCCACCCATTCCAACTCCAGTGGCTGCGGCGCCTGCAGCGCCGGTTTCCGCGCCGGCTCCGGTTATAGCTCCTGCTCAAACGGCGACACAATTGCCATTGCCTTCGGCGGATTTTGCTTCGCCGGCCCAGGTTCCGAAGGCCACTCCGGCGGCGGTCAAGCCGGTGTTGGTGGAAAGCGCCATCCCCGCGCCCGCCGCGGTGACTGTGACCGTGCCGAAGGCGGTCCCGCCGCCTGCGCCGGTTGCCACATCCAAGGCGACTCAGCCACTGGATGCCGAGGCGCCAGCTCCGGCGGCTACGTGGAATCCCACGCGAGTTACCGTCCCGAAGGCCACACCTGCTCCCACGCCCGCGGCGATCCCAAGGGTGGCGCCTGCACCATCCGCAGCGCCAGGGGGAGTGCCGAAAGCCGCGCCCGCTGAAATGCCCAGGGCCGGGCTGACAGCGATGCCGACAGCGGTTCCCAAGGCCACGCCGGCACCCACACCGTCTGCGGTCCCCAAGGCCACTCCCGCCGCGACCCCAGCGGCAACGCCTGCCGCAATCCCCAAGGCAGCCACGCCGGCAGCGGTCCCGGTTGCCACGCCAAAAGCCACTCCCGCGGCCACGCCGGTTGCTGTTCCCAGGGCCGCAGCCGCGTCGCCTGTGCCGGTTGCAAAGGCGAAGGTCAATCCTTCGGTCACTCCGCTCATCCTTCCCAAGGTCTCTGCGGCTGCCGACGCGGATCCGCTCATCGGCAAGGTGCTGGGCTCCTATCGCATCCAGCGGCCGCTCGGCAAAGGGAAATGGGGTCCTGTTTATCTCGCCATCCAGACTTCCATGAATCGGCCGGTGGCGATGGAATTGCTGGCGGCGGAGGTGGCGCAGGATGAGGCGGCCCGCGCCAATTTCGTGGCCACGGCGCGCGCCAAGGCGGCGGTGCAGCACCCGCACATCCTCTCCGTGTATGAGGCGGACCAGGCAGACGGGCGCTACTTTTACACGCACGAGTATGTGGACGGGTACACGCTGGCCCAACTCAAGGAGCGGGACGATGGGCTCAGCGAGCCGACGGCGTTGCAGACCATTAAATGCGTCGCGCAGGGGCTCTCCCACCTGCATCACAACAAGATTCCCCACGTTATACCGGACGCCAGCGACATCTACATCGGAAACGATGGCCTCCCGTATCTCTCGAATGTCGCGCAGCCGGGCGAGGAGATGCCCTCCTCCCAGGAGGAGATCGTCAATCTTTCGCACATCGTCCGCACCGTGCTGCCCGGCGGGCATGCGACCGACGAAGGGCTGGACGCGATGCTCGACCGGATGGCCATCACCACCGTATCGGGATTTCAATCGTGGGCGCCGCTCTTCCAGACCATCCAGGCCATCGAGCCGAAGGTCATCCCCGCGGATGCGTTCAAGCTGAGCGCCCAGGACAAGGCGGCCATCCGTGCCGTGGAGGATACGCGCAAGCGCCAGAAGATGGTGGTCACACTCAGCATCGTAGGAGTGGTGGTCCTGCTCCTGGCGATCGCGGGCGCCACATGGTTCCTCTACCTGCGGCCGGAGGCGCAGGCGCATGATTATAGCGACGTCATGGTGCAGATCCCAGCCGGGGAATTTATCTACCAGGATGGACAGAAGGTGACGCTGCCCACCTTTTACATCGATAAATACGAGGTCACGATGGCTGAGTATGAGAAGTTCCTCAAATACCTGGCGGCCCATGGGGATACCACGGAGTTTGACGATCCGCTCCAGCCGAAGGGCCTCTCCCATATCCCGCGGGATTGGGATATGTACTACGGGCGCGCCAGCGCTCCGCTGCCGCGCTGGCGCACCGTCAAGACGCCCAGCGGCACCGGCGCCGGTGTGCCGATCACGCTCGATTGCCCCGTGTTCAACGTCAATTACTTCGACGCCTACGCCTATGCGAAATGGAAGGGGCGCCGCCTGCCGACCGAGCAGGAATGGGAGAAAGCCGCGCGCGGCCCCAATGGCAATATCTATCCATGGGGCAATCAATGGGACCCGGCGAAGCTGAACGCAGGGACCGATTTCCAGCCCGACCCTGCGCCGGGCTACGTGCCCGCGGTCGACGGATTCACCTGGTGGGCGCCCGTGGATGCCCTGCCGTCGGATTGCAGTCCGTACGGAGTCATCGGCATGGCCGGCAACGTGAGCGAGTGGACAAGCACATGGGACGATAGCAGGGACAAGGTGGTGGTGCGCGGCGGGAATTTTAAATCGACCTCGGACCAGGCGATGGTGACGAGCGCGCTGAAGGAATACCCGGATCTCGCGACGCAGACCTTGGGTTTCCGGACTGCGAGCGATACCGCGCCGGGGACGGCGCACTCGACGGCGTTCCCGTAAGGGGGGCGCGGGCGCCATTCTCCCAATCCCGGCTGGCTTTTGTACAAAAGCTGGTTACCTTAGTCGCCCTCATGTCCCGTTTCCCCCTCCTTTCCCGGCTGCTGGTGCTGGCGCTGCTTTGTGTGGCGGCGCCGTCGCTCCATGCGCAGATCAATGTCACGCTGGAGATTCCGCGCCGGCTCTTCATCTGCTACGAGCCGATCATCGCCACCGTCAAGATCACGAACCTCACCGGGCGCGACGTCACGCTCTCCGACGTGGAGCCGAACAAGTGGTTCAGCTTTGAGATCCTGAACTCCACGGGCGACCCGATCCCGCCGATTGCCCCGAATTACCATCTCCAGCCGCTCACCATCCCGATGGGGCAGACCGTGCGGCGGAAGGTGAACCTGGTGAACCTCTACCCGGTGACCGATTACGGCGTCTATCACATCAAGGCGGTTGTCTATTTCCCGGACCTGGACAAGTTCTTCACCTCCCCTCCCGTGCCGATCGAGGTGACGGAGGGGCAGTTGCTGTGGTCGCAAAAGGTCGGGATTCCCGATGGCCAGAACAATGCCGGCCAGTACCGGACCTATTCGCTGCTGAGTTTCCGCCACGAGGATAACATCCTTTACGTGCGCATCGAGGACGAGGGAGCGGGCATTGTCTATGGAACGTACCCGCTGGGGCGGCTCATTGATGGCTACCCGCCCGAGGCGCAGGTGGATATGCTCAGCCAGTTGCATATCCTCCAGATGATCCAGCCGAAGGAATATCTCTACACCCGTGTGGGCCCCGATGGGAGCATCCTCGGGCAGCAGGATTACACCGATTTGAAAACCCGTCCGCGGCTTGACCGCACCACCGATGGTGACGTCGCGATCAGCGGCGGCATCGAAGTTCTGCCAAAGAGCCCGGAGCAGGCCGATAACAGCGGGCCGAAGCTCTCCGACAGGCCCCCGGGGCTGCCTGAGGCGCAGTAGGAGGGGCCGGAGTCCTTTTCCCCGCGGCGGTGGCACGAAATCCGCGTTTGTGGCGGGATGCAGGAATTTTCGATGCGAGTCTCAAGATCAGCGCTTCCCATACCGCGACGGTCGTTTGCTTCCGCCCCTTCAGGGCAGTGCATGATCACCGATCCATCCCAGGGCGGCGCGTGCTTCGCCGGCTTGCCCTGGGCTTCCTTGCTGCACGCCGTTGGCGTGCGCGGACGGCGGGCGATGGATGGCGTGTGGGGACGTGCGGTGATGGTGGCGATTTTGTTTCTTGGATTCTTGATCCATTCGGCGCCGGCGTTTACGACTGTTGTCATCGATCCCGGGCATGGCGGCGTGGATCGCGGGGGGATCCCGGGGCAGCGCGTGGCGGAGAAAGTGATGGCGCTGGATACGGCGCGCCGGCTGGAGATCCGGCTGCGGGCGGCAGGTTTCCGCACGATCATGACGCGGCGGGACGATTACTTTGTCTCGCTGCCGGAGCGCGTGGCGATCGCCAATGCGCAGCGGGACGCCATTTTCATCAGCATCCATTTCAATGCGACGCCGCGGCCCGGAGCGGAAGGGTTCGAGACTTATTATTATTCGCGGCGTTCCGCGAAGCTGGCGGCGGCGTGTTACTCCCGCATCGTGCAGGCATGGTCCGGCAGCCGTCGGGGCGTAAAAGTCCGCGGCTTTTATGTGATCCGCAAGACGGCGATCCCCTCCGTGCTGGTAGAGCCGGGGTTTCTCACCAATCCGCGGGAGGCGGCGCTGATTTCGCGGCCGGAGATTCGGCAGCGGATCGCCGATTTGCTGGCGGAGGCGATTATTAGCAAGCGCAGGATGTAGGGCCATAACCGTATTCACTTGATGAAGCTCCCCATTGTCTCCTGCGCGGAAATGCGGCGGATCGAGGAATCGACCTTTGCGACCGGGGTGGAGGCGGAAGCATTGATGGAAGAGGTGGGTGCGTGCGTTGCAAGGGCAGTGACGCAATTCCTCATGAGTCCCGGGACGGTCGCGGTGTATTACGGAAAAGGGAATAATGGGGGCGATGCGCTGGTGGCCGCGCGGCATCTGGCGAACGAGGGCTGGAACGTGGAATTGCATCCACAGGAAACCGACGCCGCGAAACTCGCGCCGTTGACGGCAAAGATGCTTGCGGCATTTGAAGCGCTGAAAACGCCTTCCCGCCGCCGGCCCGTTCGCGGATTCCTGGAGAAGCCGACGGTGATTCTCGATGGGTTGCTGGGCATTGGCGCGACCGGGCCGCTGCGGGACGATATTCGCGTGTTGACGCGGGAGATCAATGCCCAGCGAGCAGGGAGCAACGCGCGGGTGTTTGCCGTGGATTTGCCGACGGGGCTCAATGCCGACACGGGCGAGGCCGATCGCGATTGCGTGGAGGCGGAAGTCACGGTGACCGCCGGGTATGCAAAGAGCGGCCTTGTTGCGGATGGGGCGTCCGCGCATGTGGGGCGGCTGTGCGTGGCGGCGGTGGATCAATTTGCGCCGCATGCGCCGCGTGATTTCACGGCGGAAGTGGCGACGCCGGAGTCGCTGCGGGGGGTGCTGCCGCGACGGAATTTCGATTCTTATAAGAACCTGTTTGGACACATTGGGATCGTTGCGGGGTCTGAGGGATTTCTCGGAGCGGCGATCCTGTGCGCAAGCGGCGCGCTGCGTGGAGGGGCGGGATTGGTAACGGTTTATGCGCCATTCGATATCGAGCCCGCGCTGGCCATCAAGATGCCGCCGGAGATCATGGTGCAGCCGGTCGAGAGCTACGACGAGGTCATGGATGGCAGGCACAATGTGCTGGCGGTGGGACCGGGGCTCGGCCAGGAGCGATCCGGTGCGATCCTGCAATTGGTGGAGCATGCCGCCTGCCCGATGGTGCTCGATGCGGACGGGCTTAACATCGTGGCGGCGCACGATACCGGCCTGCTGGCGCGCTGCGCGGGGCCGCGACTGCTCACGCCGCATCCCGGCGAGATGGCGCGGCTTTATCCGGAATCGAAACAACTTTCGCGGTACGAAACTGTGACGAGTTTTACCGATCGATTCGCGAACGCGCGCTCGCCGATCACGCTGCTGCTGAAAGGCTCCCGGACCATTATCCATGAGCATGGCCGGCCGGCCTCTTACAATACCACCGGGAGTCCCGGAATGAGCACCGGCGGAATGGGCGATGTGCTGACGGGCGTTTGCGCGGCGCTGATCGGGCAGCACCTGGCGCCGTACGACGCGGCCCGCACCGGGGCGTGGCTCTGTGGGCGGGCGGCGGAGAATGCGTTCCCGGATATGGTCGAGGAGTCGCTGACCGCGATGGATGTGGCACACAACCTGTGCTGGGCGTTCCATCACCTGCGGGCCGGGACATTGTAGGGCCTTCTCCATTGCGGACATTGAGGGCGTCAACCCAGGCGGTTGCTTTTTTAACCACGGATTTTTAGGATTACACGGATGGCTGTCCGGTGTTCGGCGCGCGATACCATTTGGGTGCGTCCGCGGTGTTGTATTTATCCGTGTCATCCTCAAAATCCGTGTAATCCGTGGTAAAATTTCGTGGAAGTCAGGTTCGGCGCGCCATCTGGGTGTGCGGCGCATCTTGTCGCGCGGGGTTTCCATGTTAGGCTGGCTGGCTCCTGCATCATTTTTTTATGAACAAGAAACAATTTGGCTGCATCCTGGCGCTCCTGGTTTTCCTGCTTTGCGTCAGCCTTCTGGGCAATCTCCTGTTCGCCGTCCGCGGCGCGCGCGGGTTGGGCGGCGGGGGGCTCTCGTTTGTGCCGCCGGCGCCGAGGTTTGACGAGACGACGATCGAGGATGGCTCCGGGCCCGGTAAGATCGTCCAGATCTCGCTGCGCGGGATCATCAGCAGCTCGCAGGCTGGCGATGTGGGCGAGACGATGGTGGATGACCTCAAGATCCAGCTTCACCAGGCGACGATGGACAAGGATGTGAAGGCGATCGTGCTGTATGTCGATTCCCCCGGCGGAGAGGTGACGGCCTCGGACATCATCTACAACGCCGTCACCCGGGCGCGAGCGGTCAAGCCGGTGGTGGTGTACATGGGCAGCCTTGCGGCATCCGGCGGTTATTATGTCTCATGCGGGGGCAAATACCTGATGGCGAATGACACTTCGCTCACCGGCAGCATCGGCGTCATCATCGAGACGCTGAATTACGAGAGCCTGATGGGGAAGATCGGCCTTCAATCGGTGGTCTTCAAGAGCGGGCAGTTCAAGGATATGCTGAACGGCGCGCGCCAGATGACGCCGGAGGAGAAAGCCTACGTGCAGGACCTCGTGATGCAGACGTACGGAAAGTTTGTGGGCATCGTCGCACGGGAACGGAATATCCCCGAGGCGCAATTGCGGGCCGGCATCGCCGATGGGCGGGTGATCTCCGGACGCGACGCGCTTGCGGACAAGCTGATCGACGGCCTGGGCCAGATCGAGGATGCGTACGCGAAGGCCCGCGAGCTGGGCGGTGCGCCGGATGCGCCGGTGGTGCGGTACGAGCAGAGCTTCAAGCTCGGGAAACTGCTGCGGCTTTTTACCGGCAAGGCTGAGACGAGCAAGGTGCAAATCGATCTGCCCGGGGCGCTCACGCCGCATCTTGAGGCTGGGCGGCTTTATCTGCTGCCGAGTTTTTACGCGGATTAGAGCCGGAGAATCACCCTTTTTGGCGGACCAATCTTTGCGCGCCGTGCCCACCCTGGTGTTGTTCCCAATTGTGATGTGGCTGCTTGTAGCGGCCACCGTCTTCGGCTGGCTTGGGCTGCGGATCCGCCATGAGGGCGGGAAGGTGGACTCGACGGGGTTCAAGAACACCGACCTCTGGGTGTGCATCAGCGCGGTATGTTATTTTCTGATGATCATTTACAACGGTTTTGGCGGACCGGATCATCCGGTCACGACACAACAGATCGTCCGCAACGGGCAGGTTTATCTGGAAATCCTCGTGCTCCTGGGCCTGTTTTTGCGATATCGCGGGATCGACCCGTTCCGGCAGTTCGGCGTGACGCGGGTCAATGTGTTCCGGTGCATGGGAGTTGCGATTGCGCTGATGTTTTGCGCCCTATCGTTCACGCTGCTGACGGAGAATCTCACCATCTACGCGATGCACGGGAAGGGGGAGGCGCAGAACGTGATCGAGTTCTTCCTGGATGCGGCGCAGCGCTCGGACAAGAAGGCGATGTGGCTGACCGGGGTGCTCGCGGTGGTGGTCGCGCCGATGGTGGAGGAGACGATCTTCCGGGGTTACCTGTACGGCGTATTCAAGCGCTACCTGGGCGGCATCGGCGCGGCGCTGCTGACGGCGGGGCTTTTCGGGGCGATGCACCTCAATCTCGCGGCGCTGCCGGCGCTCTTCGTGCTGGCGCTCTGCCTGACGCTGGCTTATGAGGCGACTGGTTCCCTGCTGGTGAATATCTTCATGCACAGCCTTTTTAATCTGACGAGCCTGCTGGTCATCGTGCTCGTCACCAATCACCCGTCATGAAACTCGCGGGCATGGGCGAGGATGCGCTGGTGGCCGCGCTGCTGCGCGGGCTGCCGGCGGGGGCCGGCGTGATTTGCGGGCCGGGCGACGATTGCGCGGTGCTGGGTACACCGCGCGCGAAAAAGTGGCGGCTGCTGAAGACCGATTGCGTGATCGAGGGCGTGCATTTTCGGCCTGACGAGGATCCGCGAAAGATCGGCTGGAAGGCGCTGGCGCGAACCATCTCCGACATTGCCGCGATGGCGGGGCGGCCGGAGCATGCGCTGGTGACATTGGCGATATCCGGCGATGATGAATTGAAGCGGGCAACGGGGATTTATGCCGGGCTGAAGAAATGCGCGAAGGCTTATGGCGTGGCGATTGTGGGAGGGGAGACGGCGCGATCGCCGGGGCCGCTATTTCTTTCGATCATGGTTAGCGGGACGGTGGAGCGGAGGTTGTGCGTCTTCCGATCTGGCGGGAAACCGGGCGATTTGCTTTTCGTCACGGGCAGGCTGGGCGGATCGCTGTTGGGCGGGCATCTGGATTTCAAGCCGCGGGTGGAGGAGGCGCAGTGGCTTTCGCGGCACGTGAAGCTGCATGCGATGATGGACCTGAGCGACGGGCTGGGCGCGGACCTGCCGCGGCTGGCGCGGGCCAGCGGCTGCGGGTATCGCATCGATGAAGGTGCGCTGCCGCTCAATGCAGGGTGCACGGCGAAGCAGGCGCTGGGAGACGGGGAGGATTATGAGCTGCTGTTTGCGCTGGCGCCGGGTGAGGCGAAGAAATTGCGGCCGCTCTGGGCGCGGCAGTTTCCCAGGCTTCGCATCACGGAAATCGGCGCGCTGACTGCTCCCGCACGGCGCGGCGGGAAAGAAGATTCCACACCGCACGGATATGATCATTTCGCGTAGCGCGGAGGAGACTTTTCGCGCGGGACAGGAGATCGCGGCGAGCGCGCGGGCGGGAGATATTTTCGCGCTGGTGGGAGATCTGGGCGCTGGGAAGACGCACTGGGTCAAGGGGCTTGCCGCCGGACTCGGCTCGGATGCCGCGGTGACGAGCCCGACATTCACGCTGGTGCATGAATATCCCGGGGGACGGCTGCCGCTTTATCATTTCGATTGCTACCGGCTGGAGAGACCGGAGGAGTTGCTTGGCATCGGGCTCGATGAATACCTGGATGGGCGGGCGGTTTTGGCGATTGAATGGGCGGATAAGTTCCCGGCGTTGCTGCCGCCTCACACGCGGTGGGTACATTTTACTATTGGGCCGGGGGACCGCCGGGAGATCGCATGAAGATTCTGGCGCTTGAGACTTCCACGAATTCTGGGGGCGTGGCGCTTTTCGGCGATGGGGAATTGTGCTTCAGCGAGAGCTTCACGGCGGACCGGAGCCATTCGGCGGAGCTTTTTGAGGTGATCGAACGGGCGTTGAGCGGGGGCGTGCAGCCAGGGGAGATTGTCGTTGGGATCGGGCCCGGGTCGTATGCGGGGGTGCGGATTGCGATTGCGGCAGCGATTGGGCTGTCGGTGGCGACGGGGGCGGGGTTGATCGGGATCCCGTCCATCGCGGCGCTCGGGGAGGGGGCGTACTTGGCGATCGGGGATGCGCGGCGGGGCGGGTATTGGATTGCGGATGTGCGAGAGGGCGAGCTGACCGGTGGGCCGGAGGTGGTTACGCGCGAGGTGCTGGAGGAGCGGCTTGCGCGGGCGGAGGGGCCGGTGCTTTCGTCGGAGGCGCTGGATTTTCCGGGGGTGGAAATTCGTTACCCGCAGGTGGACCGGCTCGGGCGGCTGGGGGTGGCGGGGCGGGGGATTTACTCGCGCGGGACGCTGGAGCCGCTTTACCTACGGGAGCCGCATATTACGCAGCCCAAAACGATTGATCATTGCCAGGCAAAGACGGATGATTCGCAAAACCGGAGGGCGCGCTAGCGCATCCGCGCCTTTTTAACCCCCTAATCCTCCACATCACTTATGGGCCGCCAATGGCTGCACGCTAAACGAGAAGTCGCCTCGCTCAAAAAGGGCCAGGTCGTCGGAAAACTGGTCAAGGAAATCATGGTCGCCTCCAAGCTCGGCGGCTCCGATCCTGCTGGAAATGCGCGGCTGTTTGCCGTTTGCGAGAAGGCGCGCAGGGCGAGCGTCAGCCGCGATGTCATCGAGCGGGCCATCAAGAAGGGCGCGGGGGTGGGCGAAGACAAGCTGATGCTCGATCACGTGGTCTTCGAGGGATACGCGCCGCACAAGGTGCCGATCATCATCGAGGTGGTGACGGATAACAACAACCGGACGGCGCCGGAAATCCGTGGATTTTTCAAGAAGGCGGGGCAGCTCGGGGCGCCGGGGAGCAACAAGTTTTTGTTCGATCACGTGGGGCTGGCGGAGGCGCATCATAGTGGTGTGGTCGATATCGAAGAGGCGGCGATCGAGGCTGGCGCGCAGAATGTCGAGCCGTTGACCCATTTGGAGAACGATGACATTCCAGAGGGGGTGACTGGGGCGCGGTTCATCACGGAACGGACGGACCTGCACGCGGTTTCGCAATGGCTCTCGACGAACGGATGGACGGTGGTGACGAGTGAGATCGGATACGTCGCGAAGAACATCACGGAGCTCGACGACGCGCAACGGGCGGAGGTTGGGGAGTTCCTCCAGGGGATCGAGGATCACGACGATGTGCACCGGGTTTGGGCAGCGCTGAAGTAGAGGCCTCGGGATAGCACACGTCGCCGGTGAGGAGGATGTCGTTGCCGATGCGGCGGTGTTTTTGGTTGTCGAGGGTCGTCGGGGGGAGTGGAGCGGCGATGGCGGGGTGCGGGCCGCCGACGAGCAGTGGCGCGATGTAGAAGCGGACGGAATCGACCAGGCGCTGGTCGAATGCCTCGGTCAGGACTTTCGCGCCGCCTTCGATCAGCACGCTGGTAACGGCGCGGGCGCCGAGATCGCGCAAAACGTCGGTTAGGGGCTGGTTCTTGTAAATGAGGGTTTTGTCCCGGTGCTCATCGGTGAAGAGATGCGCCTTGCGGGGAAGCTTCCCGCTGCGCGTTACTACCACGCGCCATGGCTGGCGGGCGCCGCGGACGCCGCGCACGGTCAGGCGCGGGTTATCAGCCCGCAAGGTGCCGGCGCCGATGAGGATCGCGTCGACGCGCGCGCGGACGCGGTGGGCATCGGCGCGGGAGCGTTCGCTGGTGAGCCATTGGCCTTCATCCGGCCGACGGGTGATCCGGCCATCGATGGAAAGGGCGCATTTCGCGATGACCAGGGGCATGCCGGTGACGATCCATTTGTTGAACGCCCTGTTCAGCTCCGCGGCCTCGTCGTTCAGCACGCCGGAGATGACTTCGATCCCTGCCTTCCGCAGATGCTTGAGGCCGTGGCCGGCGTGGCGGGGATTGGGATCGATAGCTCCAATCACGACTTTCGCGAAACCGGCTCCGATAATCGACTCCACGCAAGGGGGCGTCCGCCCGTGCGTTGAGCATGGCTCCAGGGTCACGTAAAGAGTGGCGCCGCGCGCAAGCCCGGGCCGGGAGAGACCGCGGAGCGCCTCGATCTCCGCATGCGGCCGTCCGGCGGCGCGATGCCACCCTTTTGCCAGCAACCGGCCGCGGGGTGAGACGATCACGGCGCCGACGCAGGGATTGGGGCTCGTCCGGCCGAGGCCGCGCCGGGCTTCCCGCAGGGCGAGGCGCATCCATGTTTCGTGGGTTACCATGGTTTATTAGACGATTACACCTTGCGATTGTGCCAGAGAAATAGGACTTTATGCGCGTGCATCGGCTTTCCATCCGGGAGAAACGAGAGTTCTATACCGGGCTCGCCCGCCTTATCCGCTCGGGCAGTGCGCTGCCGACTGCCCTGGATCTTCTTGCCCGCGATACGCCGCGCGGCGTCGGCGATTTCCTCCGGGCGCTCAATGTTCGCATCAAAAGTGGCGAGGCGCTGGGCGACGCACTGCTGCATCAACGGCCCAGGGTGAGCGCGCTGGAAGCGAGCATCGTCACAGCCACCAGCAGGGGGGGGCGGCTGGACCAGGGGTGCGACCATCTGGCGCGTTACTTTGATGCGCTGGAGCGGGCGCGCAATGAGATGTTCAGCCGGATGCTTTATCCGATCGTGATCCTGCATATGAGCGTGCTGATGCTCAATATCCAGAGACTGGTGGTGGATGGGTTCAGCATTCCCCGGTATTTGGGCTCCATTTTGCCGACGCTTGCCGTCTTTTACGCGCTGGCCGCGGCAGTCTGGCTGCTCTGGCGCGGGCTGGTGAAGGCGGCGCGCTCCAGTGTCGCGGCGGATCGGCTGATCAGGATCATCCCGGGGATCGGGGCGATCCGGGAGAAGTTCGCGCTTGCCCGGTTTTTTGCCACGCTGGAGGCGCAGCTCGAGGCCAGCGTCAACATCTGGGACGCCTTTGCCAATGCGGCGGAGACGACGGATAGCGCCCGGTTCATCCAGGCGGCTAGCGAGGCGATGCCATTGCTGAAGGGGGGAGAACGACTAAGCGAGGCCATTGCCGCCAAGAAAGTAATCCCGCCGCAGTATGTGCGGACCTTCCGGGTCGCGGAGCAGGCGGGGCAATTGGATGCGGAGCTGAACCTGATGGCGCAGGGGAGCGAGGAACTGGCGGTGGCCGCGCTGGTACGCTGGAGCGAATGGCTGCCGCGGATTATGTATACGGGCGTGGTGTTTTATGTGGGATGGCAGATTGTAGAGCGGGGGATGGAGTACGTGCAGATGCTCAATAATTTTGGGACGTTGAACTGATCTGGATTGGAAGAAGGCGCTGTGGTCCGGTTCAAGTACGAGGGCGGCTCGGCGCGGCGTCGGATGGTGACAGATTGTCACGTTTTGGCACGTCACAAATATGGATAACTAGGGACATAATGGCGCATTATGCTATGCGATGCCATGAAGTTATGTGATTCGTATTATTCTTATGAGCAATGTCTTATGCCGACTTTATCCATCCGCCAGTTTTCCCGGCACGCGGCAAGCTGTAGGATGATCAACCACTTACCAACAATGGAGGTTATACCTATGAGCTTAATCCGTTATCAAACACCTGAATTCACGACCTGGAGCCCGTTCAACCAGCTCTCGACCTTGCGGGACGAGATGAACCGGTTGTTCGATATTTCGCTACCGGGTTTTGGCGGCCGGGAAGACCGGTTGCTCGGCGTCTGGAGTCCGGCCCTGGATGTTTTTCAGGACAAGGATCATGTTTTTGTGAAGTGCGAGCTTCCTGGGATGAAAAAGGAGGACATCGAGATTTCACTGCATGAAAACACCCTGACCATCGCCGGCGAGCGCAAGCAGGAGCAGGAGGTCAAGGAGGGGGACGGCTACCGCAGCGAGCGGTTTTTTGGCCGGTTCCATCGCAGCCTGACCCTGCCCGTGCCGGTGCGGACCGACAACGTCAAGGCGCAGTACAAGGAGGGAATCCTGACTGTGACCCTGGCGAAGGCCGAGGAAGCCAAACCGAAACAGATCGAAGTCCAGGTTTCCTAAACCATCAAAATCCCTTGCGGGTGGCGCCATGGCTGCCCGCGGGGGATTTCATCCAAACCACTTAGAACAAACCAATCACTTATGAATACTCTGACACAAAACGATCCCCGCGCCGCGGCCCCGAATGGTGGACCCCAGCGCCTCAGTTTCGTCACCCCGGTGGCGAACATCCTGGAAACCACCGACGGCTACCTATTGGAGGCGGAAATGCCCGGCGTCGCCCGGGACGGCCTTGAGGTTACCGTCGAGAACGGCGAACTCGTCATCGTTGGCCGCCGCGCAGACAAGGAGCTGCCGGGCACGGCGCTCTACCGCGAGTCACGTCCGCTCGATTACCGCCGCGTGTTCGATCTCGACCCGAGCATCGATACGGGCCGGATCACGGCGAAGATGGAGCAGGGCATCCTGAAGCTGACGCTGCCAAAGGCCGAGGAGGTCAAGCCGCGCCGCATCCAGGTGACCGACTGACGTCGTATCAAGACTTGGACAACAGCAAACCCGCGTGCCGAAAGGCCGCGGGTTTTGCCGTTTTCTGGAAACGCAGTCACTTTCCTCCTCGCCAAACGGCGGCGCATCGGTACCCTTGGCGGCTTTCCCTTTAACTCCAAATACTCTCCAAAGACATGGCCGCCAAAACCGAAGAACAGACCAGCGAACAGACGAAGGTGAACGCTGCGAGGAACAAGAATCTCGACCTGGCCATCCAGCAAATCGCGAAGGATTACGGCGAGGGGGCCATCATGCGGCTGGGGGCGGCGCAGATCATGGATGTGGAGACGATTCCGACCGGGAATATCCTCATCGATCGGGCGCTGGGGGTTGGCGGATTGCCGCGGGGCCGCGTCGTGGAAATCTTCGGGCCGGAAAGCAGCGGCAAGACGACGCTGACGCTGACCGTCATCGCGCAGGCGCAAAAGCTCGGCGGGCTGGCGGCGTTCATCGACGTGGAGCACGCGCTTGACCCGCTTTATGCGAAGAAGCTTGGCGTCAAGGTGGATGAGCTGCTGGTCTCCCAGCCGAGCTCCGGCGAGGAAGCGCTGAGGATTTGCGAGACGCTGGTGCGGTCGAACGCGCTGGATGTCATCGTGCTCGATTCCGTCGCGGCGCTGGTGACGAAGGCGGAACTCGAGGGCGAGATCGGAGATACCACCGTGGGCGCGCAGGCGCGGCTGATGAGCGCGGCGTTGCGGAAGCTGACCTCGCTGATCTCCAAGGCGCGGACAATCTGCATCTTCACCAACCAGATCCGCGAGAAGATCGGCGTCATGTTCGGCAATCCCGAGACAACACCCGGCGGCAAGGCGCTGAAGTTTTACTCCAGCGTCCGCATCGATATCCGGCGCATCGGCGCCATCAAGCAGCCGGACGGTACGGTCACCGGCAACCGCACCAAGGTGAAGGTGGTGAAGAACAAGGTCGCGCCGCCGTTTACCGAGGCGGAATTCGACATCATGTACAACGAGGGGATCTCGAATACCGGCTCGCTGCTGGACCTGGCGCTGGAGAAGAACATCATCGAGAAGCGCGGGTCATGGCTCAGCTACAAGGGCAACCAGCTCGCCCAGGGGCGGGATGCGGCGAAGGAAGTGCTGAAGAATGACGCGGCGCTGTATGACGAGATCGAGATCGCGGTGAAGGCGGCGCTGGACGTGCCGAAGAAGTAGGCTGGGCCCAGCCTACGCGTAGAAACCCCTACGTGTCCTACGGCGTAGCGATTTACCGGCTCGCCGGGGGCATGGGCATTGCTCGATAATCAACCGGCTCCTGAACGAGGGAGCACGGCCATGCTGCTTAACCAAATCCGCCGCGCGCTTCGAGGGAGCGTTGCCTTGCTGCTGCTCGCGGCGGGATGGCTCGGGCTCGCGCATCACGCGGAAGCGGCGCCGGTAACGCGGGAGCAGGCGCTGGAGATTGCATACGCGTGGGCCAATCTTTCGCCGCAGGTCATGCATGAGGCGCATGGGAAACTCGCCGGGACCGTGACCATCGACCGGGATGCGCTGGGGCAGCCGGATTTCTACGCGGTGGATTTGAAGCCCACGGGGTATGTGGTAGTCAGCGCGGACGATACGGTCGAGCCCATTGTTGCCTTCTCCACCACGGACACCTTCCAGGCGGTGCCGGGTCATCCGCTTTACGATTTGCTGCGCAGCGATCTGCCGTCGCGGATTTCCCGTGCCCGCAAGTTGCTGGCGGGCACGAATGGCAAATGGAAACTGCTGCGGGCCATTGCAAACCAACCGCTGGCGCTGGCTCCGCTGACCGGCGGCGGTGGCGCGGGCGGGCCGGCGGTTTCCAGCGTGAGCGATGTGCGCGTCGCGCCACTGCTCAAGAGCAAGTGGGACCAGTCCACCATCTATAACCTGCCGGTTTACAACTACTACACGCCTCCGTATGGGCCGGGTAACGTGAATAACTTTTACTCGGGATGCGTGGCGACGATGCTTGCGCAGATCATGCGATATTATCAATGGCCGCAATCGCCCGTCGGCACGGCGAGCTTCCAGATCACGGTCAGCAACAAGAACGAGATGCGCGCATTGCGCGGCGGCGACGGCGCGGGCGGCAGTTATCAATGGGGCAACATGCCGCTGGTGGCCTCGGCCGGGATGCCGGTGGCGCAGCAGCAGGCGATCGGGGCGCTGGTGGCCGATGCGGGCGTGGCGAGTAATATGGACTATGAGTCAGACGGCTCGGGCGCTTACATCCAATCCACTGTGCTGACGCAGGTGTTCGATTATGCGAATGCGGCTTACTCCGGTAACGGGCTCGGAAGTCTGGATGTGGCGATGCAGGCGAATCTCGACGCGGGAATGCCGGTGGGGATCGGGATCTTCGGAGGGAACGAAGGACATGCGGTGGTGGTCGACGGGTACGGGTACGACGGGTCGACGCTTTATCATCACCTCAACATGGGATGGAGCGGGGCGGACAATGCATGGTACAATCTGCCCACGGTCAATGCCGGCGGGTACGACTTCAATGTCGTCGAGGGAGCGATCTTCAATATCGATCCGACGATCACCGGCGAGGTTATCAGCGGGCGGATCGTCGATGACTCCGGGAATCCGGTGGCGGGCATCCCGGTGAGCATCGCGGACGGATCGCTGGTGTACACCGCGACGACCAATGCCGTGGGGATTTACGCACAGAAAGGGCTCGCCTCAAATACCCACTGGACCATCAAGCCGGCCCAGGGGCCGCGCATTTACACGCCCGCCTCGCTCACGGTGACGACCGGGCGCTCCTCGGCCAATGGTGGCGTGGGCGACCAGACAAACCTCAACTTTTCCTCTACGGTCCTCGCCGGATCTGTGACGGTGCAAATCGATTCGCAGGCCGCGGCCGCGGGGGCCGAGTGGCGTGTCGACGATGGTGCATGGCAAGCCAGCGGAGCGGTGGTGGGCGCTGTCCCGATCGGGACCGGGACGATCTCGTTCCGGGGTATTGGGGATTGGCTTGCGCCGGCGCCGATGGCTGCGGTGATCGACGAATCGGATACCACAAGCGTTACCGTGAATTTCATTCCGAAGTACGCGCTCTCGGCTGCGCCGGATGATTTATCGCACGGGCAGATCGCCGCGAATCCAGTGTCGGGAGACATGGGGAGTTATCCGTATGGGACGAGCGTCACGCTAACGGCGACGCCGGCGAGCGGGCATTACTTTGCGGGCTGGGTGCAAAACGGCGTGCCGGTTAGCACCAGCGGCACTTATACATCCAAAGTTGTTAGTTCCCGGAGTCTGGTGGCTAATTTTCCGCCGGATACCCTTAGTGGCAGTAACACGCAATGGTATGTTACCAGCAACCGCACGGCGGATAACATCGACTTGCTGGACGATCTTGCGGTTACGAGCGGAACGGCTGTCATCCTTAGTGTGACGCAACCGGCAGATGGCACCGTCACCATCAATCCCGATGGGTCGCTGACCTTTACGCCGAATGCGGCTTACCGCGGCAGTGCGCAGTTCTCTTACACCGTGGGCGATGGGCAGGGTGGGACACTTACACGGACGGTGACGGTTGCCAATTGGTTTGCCGCCAGCGCGGGAAGTTATGCGGGGCTGGCGCTGGCTGATAATGTAACCAATGAAAGCAGCGGTTACCTGAAGGTGACTGTCGGTGCATCCGGGGCATTTACCGGAAGGCTTTCCGTCGCGGGGATCGCCTACCCGTTTGTTGGGGTGTTTGACCAGAATGCGGACTATGAAAGGGCCATTCCGCGCAGGAGCCTTTCCACGCTCGAGGTCTCGCTGCACCTGGATGCGGCGGCGGATATCAGCGGGACGATTTCCGATGGGGTGAGTACGTCGGAGATTGTTGCGGAGAGGCTGACATTCGGCCCGCTGAATCGAGCACCGCAAGCGGGCAGATATGGCGCGCTGCTCGCGAGCAATCAATCAGTGCCGGGCAACGGCTACATGCTGGTATCGGTGGGCGCGGGTGGCGGAGTTGTGGCGGTTGGACGGCTGGCGGACGGCACGCCGGTCTCGACGGGCGGATGGCTCAACGCGGACGGGAGCGTTCCTTATTATACTGGCGCGTATTTGAGTGGTACCGGCTCGGGCAGCTTTTTTGGAGTGATGGCATTCCAGCCAGGGAGCAGCGTCCAATGTACTGGCACTTATGCATGGTTTAATCCAGGATCGGGGAGTTATCCGGCGGGGTTCGCGGAATCCGGTGGGGTGACGGGGTCGATCATCATTCCGCCGAGCCAGGGGGTTCATGATCAAGTCGTTTCACCGGAGGCGATCAGCGCGCAATTGTCTGGTGCGGATATTGGGAATCCAATTAGCGAATCGGGAGAGTTGTTCTCCAATGGCACAGTCGTGTGGAGCGCGCCGGGAGCGGAGGATTTGACGCTGAGGATCGGTGTTACGGGAGGGGTGACGGGGTCGTTTATCGATCCAGCGAGCGGAAAGCGGGTCGCGGTACTTGGAATTTGGTTGCCGGATTTGTCGGCGGGTGGGGGGTTCTTTATTGGGGATTCGCCGGGGGGGCTTGCGTTGTCGCAGTAGCGGACCACACCGTGCTCCCCCGCATGCCTCGGCGAGGCATCGCTACAGGATTGGCGCTTCGCGCTCTTATTTGGATTTCATTACGAAGACGCCGTCCCATGTTTCGGGGGGTTGCTCGGCCAGCTCGTGGCAGCGCTCGAAGTAGACGTTTGCGACGGGGTCGTCCGGCTTGATCTCCAGCGCGTCGCGGAATTTGCTGGAGGCAGTCGCGAACTCGCCGCGCACGTAACATGCGAGGGCCAGCTCGTACTGCACGAGATAGGCAGCCGTTTGCTGGTCGAGTTCGACGGTCTTCGGCCCGAGTACCGCGTGGACCTTGATCGCGCGGCTCTTGCCTTTCATCCGCACAAAATCGACGAGCTGCAGGTGATACCGGTCGCGCACCAGCTCGGCGACGGAGTCGCCGATGAGCAGATCGACGCCGTATTCCTTCGTCAGGCCCTCCAGTCGCGACGCGGAGTTCACCGCATCGCCAATCACTGTCGGCTCGGCTTTTTGCTCGGAACCGATCGCGCCGAAGATCACCTCGCCGAAATTGACGCCGACGCCCATCTTCAGGGGCGGCCAGCCGCGTTCGAGCCACTGGACATTTAATTCCTCAAGGTTCTTGAGCATCGCCAGCGCGGTCTGGACGGCGAGATTCGCATCGGAGGCGGGACCGCCGCTGTGGATATTGCCCCACACGGCGAGGATGGCGTCGCCGACGAATTTATCCACCGTCCCATTGGTGGCGAAGATGCAATTGACCATGCCGGTGAAGTACTCGTTGAGCTGTTTCACCAATTGCGATTCATCCTCCGATTCCTCGGTCAGCGTCGTGAAGCCGCGCAAGTCGGTCATGATGATCGCGACCGGCTTGCGCACGCCGCCGAGCTGGTGGAGGTAACTCGCGCGATTCTCGACTACTTCCTTCACCACGTTCTTGGAGACGAAGCGTTCGAATATCCGCCGCATCCGCGCCTTGTCCCTGCGCTCGAGCAACCACTTCCAGTAAAGCGAGAGGGCGCTGCCGGAATCGAATACCAGGAGCGGTGAGAGAAATGGGATCACCCGATGGAACGCGTCGAACCCGAGGGCCGCGATCCCGAGATAGGCGGCGCTTATGAGCAGAACGGACGAGCCCAGGATCAGCGGCCGGTTGACCATCGCGCTCATCACAAATGCCGCGAAACCCATCGCGACGATCAGCAGCGCAGTCTGATTCTCCGTTGGAATGGTGACAAAATCCGCATGCAGCGCGTCGTTGATCGCATTCAGATGGATTTCCGGACCATCCATCAGCCCGTACGGAGTGAGTAGCTGGTCTTTCAGCGAATTCCCGTACGGACCCACCAGTACAATCTTGTCTTTGAAAACCGCGCCATTCTGGAAGTTGTTCTTCCACGCATCCGGGACGAAGATCATGAAGAGCGAAATCGGCTGGAACTCGCCCGGACCGGTTTCCGGCGCGAAACGCAGGCCGCGCAGCCCGCCCGGCACGGCCGAACCGTAACCGGCCTTCTGCAGCGTGCGCGCGGCGAGAGAGTAATAGACCTGTCCGTTGTCGATCGTCTGGAACGCCTCGGGCTGGCTCATCCGGTATTTGACCGTCCTGATGACTCCATCGATGTAATCGGGCCAAAAGTTCACGTAGCCAACGCGACTGTCGGACTTACCATCGGCAATCAGGTCCGGGGCCGGCAGCGTCAGCGAGCGGGGTGCGCCCGGCCTCGGATCATCCACGAAGTTGCTGCCGATCACCAAATGGTCGCCATATTTGTCCAGCGCCGCCTTGAGCTGGGCGTCGCCTTCACGCTCCGATGGGAAAAGGATGTCGAAGACCACCACCTTCGCGCCGGCCTGCATGAGGCGGTCGATCACCATCCCATAGAGATCGCGCGGCCATGGGAAGCTTGTCGCCATCTCGCGGAGCGCAGGCGAAGCCGCCAGATCGTCGGGGAAGAGAGAATTCGACTCCCCGACGTTCAAAGACTGGTCGTCGATCGCCAGGTAGACCAGCCGCGGGTCCGCTGTGGCGCGCCGGGTAAAATACTGGGTGACCAAGTCGCGTACGTGGTTCTCAACGCGCTGGAAGGGTACGGAGGTCGCGTGGAGCACGAGCACGGCGGCGGTGCACAAGGCACACAGCACCGTAACACCGCGCAAATGAGGCTCCTGCCAACGGGACACGCTTCCGTATAGCATGGCGCGCCGCGGCGGCGCATTGATTTATTGGCGGAGACGCCTACGGGGTCAGCTCGTAGATCGCCCAGGTGCCATCGGTAAAGGTGGCCTGGTAGACGATGTTCGCGGTGGAGGCGTCGAAGCTGCGGCTCTGGCCGGTGACATAGGGCGGGGTCTGGAAGATTTGCAACGAGGCCACGGTTTTCTCCAGGGCATGCACCGGCAGGAGGACGCCGGTCCGCTGGACCAAGGTGATCGAACCATCGGACTGGACCGCAAAGATTCCGATGTTCTGACCGGGCGGGACGCCGGTGAGCGTTGCGAGAAAGATCACGTCGCCGACATCCGGCAGCACGATCTGATTGAAAATAAGGAACGTGCCGCCGCCGGGAGCGGGATCGCCGGCCTGGACGACGCGCCTCGCGGGCCCCTGGGCGTCGGACCAGATGCCAGAGTAGACCTTGAGCGCGGAGCCGACGCGCTCCCGGACCGAGCCGACGAATGCGATATCGTCGTTATTATTCATCACCGGGGCGCTGAGCGCGGTGAAGGTACCGCTCGTGGAGGCACCGGTGCTGTCTGGCGCGGGGGATCCGGTGCGAACCGCGACCCCGCTGAACGCATTGGTGACAAGTCCGATGGCCGAGTTGTTGGTCGCATTAACGCCCGCGCCCGTCAGCCCGAGCGCGAACGCCAGACTGCCGTCCTCGGTAACAATCGGCTCGCCGAGGGATGCAATCCTAACGCCGGTAAAGTTGGGTACTGTGTCTCCAGTCTGGGCGATGAGTTCTCTTTGAAAGCCGGTCGAACTCACGAGCGCGAGGCCGATGCTGCTCGGGAAGAGGGGATTCAACTCACCGATCAAGGCGCCGTTTCCATCGACCGTGTCAAACGTCCTGCTTTGCCCGGCCACCGTGGGGAGCGGCACAAATGGGAATAATGTCCTCGCGAAAGCGATCGAGTTGACCCCGCCGATGCCCTTGACAGTGATCATTTGCTGGGTGCCCGAAGTATCCGTCCCGAAGAGGGCGATGGTATTTACGCCCGTGCCGTGGACGCCGGCGAGGAAATCGACGCCGCCGGCATCGTTGACCATTAACTGGCTGAAGCTGGAGTAGGTGAGCGGCACGGAGAAATCCTGTGGGATTCCAGGCGCGGTGCCGCTGGTCCGGACGGCGAGCGTGGTGGTGCCGCTCTGGGAGACCCAGATGCCGGCGTCGTTGGTCGCCTTCGCGTCGCCGACACCTGGCTTGAGCGTGCCGTAGAAGGCCAGCGCGCCGCTGCCGCTCAATGCGGGATCGCTGAAGCCTTCAAAGACCGCGCCATTGGTCCCGGGCGCGGAGCTGGACACGTCGGCGACAATACTGAAGGTAGTGCCGCTAAAGAGAAGGATGCCGGTTTGCGTCCCGTGGTGATCGTCCACCGTTGCGTGGAAGGCCACGTCACCGGCTGCGTCGATGGCCGGGGGTCCGGCGAGTGTGAGTGTGGAGGTCTCCAGGACCTCGCCCTTTGTCGCCACCAGCGCCGCGGGGACACCCGGGGTAGGAGTCACCGCCAGATTGTCAAACGCGTTGCCTGGGATGGTTGTCTTCCATCCGGGCAACCAGCCGGCGGTCGCGTGCCCGCCCAGCGTGGCATCGGTAATGGTCCCGCTCGTCGGTGCAAGGAGCGATGTGGGCGTCCCGACGCCGGTGGGACCAAAGTCATCCACCTGCACGGTGTACGCATAGGCGCCCGTTGCCACGTCGGTCTCCTGGACCGTAAGAGTGAGCCTTACCCAATCGCCAATGCTGGGCTGAGTGTTCAAGGTCACCGCGGGGTCGAAATTCTTCGCCGGGTCCTGCCACGTGGGGACAACGGCGAGCTTCACTCCGTCCGCGTCTTCCAGGATGACGCCGATGAGGTTGTTATCGTGGGCGAGGATGGTGGGGTCCCCGAACGCCATGCCCAGGACGTAGTCGCCAGTGCCGCCGATCTGGTTGACCTGTACATACTCGGAGATCGTGTAGCTGAGGCCATTGTAGAGCGAAAAGCTGGGTGCGCCGAGGTGGGCCGCCTTGACCTTGCCCGATGAGCCTGCGGAGACCACGCAGCCAGCTTCCGATGGCGAGTCGGCGATTCCGCCGGTGGGCGACCATGTGAGGCTGAGCCCGTTGTCGGTCTGGCCGAAGCCGTGGGTGAACGGGTTCACGCCATTAAAATTCGAGAAGAGGGTCTGGCCAAAGACCGACGAGCCGGCGAGAAGGATGGTCGCGATGATAGCGATGGGGGCTTTCATGGCCCCTCCATACAGAATCGTAAGGCGATATGGAATCGTTTAGGTGGAAGAAAGTTGCAGATGCGCCGGGCACGGGAGGTTGTACTTGACTCCATATTCCCAAAGGCAATGATCCGCGAGTGCGGTTCACGACCCTCACCCGCAATCTCGGCCTGGGCTTCGCCCTCTACACGCTCATGGGCGTGCCTGCCTGGGGCGTGCTGCCGTTTACGTCCGCCATCGTCACGCGCGTGGAGAACCATGTGAGCATTGGCTCGCATGCCGGCGGCCCGGAGCGGCCCGCGGCGCTGCACGATGTCGTCGAGGCCGAGACCTATATCTACACGCAGGATGAGTCACGCGCGGAGCTGGAGTTTCCCGATCATTCCATCGTCCGGGTCGGCCAGAATACCGTTTTTTCCTTCGATGCTGATTCACGGACGCTCTCGCTGGAGAAGGGTGCAATGCTCTTCTATGTCCCGCCGGGATCCGGCGGCGGCACGATCAAGACCCCGAGCCTCACGGCGGCCATTACCGGCACGGTGGGCAAGGTCTCGGATCACATGATCGCCGTCCTCAGCGGCAGCATTGAGACCCCGTGGGGCGTGGTGCATGCGGGCGAGGCCCTCGGCTCCGTAGGCGGGAAGATCGTCATCTTCAAGTTCGACCCTTCGCAGGCGGCGAAGGGCAGGTTGATCGCGTGGGGCGGCCCGCTGCCGGAGCTGCCGCAGGTGGGCGGCGAGAACAACAAGGTTTATAAAAAGCCGAATCTCAATTTCTTCGATATCCTGGGGATCAACCAGGTTGACCGGCGCTTCCCTCCGTACGTCAAGCCCCAGGGCCCGCCCACCGTGCCGCGGCCCGGCCCATTCGTGGGCACCCATACGCCTTATCCATGAACCGCGGGCAGCTGGCAGCAATCGCAGCGGTGTTGACGATGCTTCTTGCGGCGGGAGCGCATTGCTTTGCGGCGGATGGCGCCACGAGCGCGCAGGCGATCAACCAGAGCGAAACTCAGGGCTCGATCACCGGCGCATTTTTTTCCCCGCTCCCCATCAAGGTGCAGGAGGACCTCGGAGACATCCGGCCTGCGGACCATGCGCCGCTCGCGTCGTATTTCAGCGGCGATGTGACGGTCAATACGCAGTACACCTCCAACGCGCCGCTCTATCACAGCCGCGATGAGGCGGACATGCTGATCTCGCCGGCGATGGAGGAGACGTTTGCCGCGCCCGTGAGCAAAAACCTCCGGGTCGATATTACCGCCCGCGTTGAGGATTATTCGTACGTGAGCCATCAGAATCTCGGGTTCTGGGGATTCAGCGGCAATGGGTACCTCGAGTACCGGTACAATCCCGCGGCACCCCGGTTTTATGTGGGCGTGGAGCCGTATTATTATTTCACCTACTCGCAAGGCAACCGGCTCACCTCGGCCCTGGCGCCGGTCGCCGGGGTCGACCACACCATCTCGATCAATCGCGGCAAGACGCTGGCCTACATGGGGTACCACTTCGGCGATTACTTTTCCTCGCCCGGCATCGATACCCGCCAGTCGCACACGATTGACGTATCCGTCACCCAGCAGCTCCGGCGGGACCTTTACGCGCAACTTTACTGGGAGCTGCAATACTCCCGGTACACCACCGATAACCGGGATGAGATGCGCAATATCATCGGGGCGAATCTCATCCATCAGCTCAACCCGCAGCAGTACGTCTCGCTGTTCGTCAATTACGTCGATAACGCCTCGGACAACAGCCTGGCGAAATACGAGGTGGTCAATGCGGGTGTGAGTTTCGTCTGGCAGTACTAAGATCGCTGAGTCCAAGCCGGACGCTGGATATGCGCGCCATTATCATCGCAAAACCGGCGGGGCTGGATGGGAACCGTTTTCAGCGCATCGTCGTTTTGTGCGGGGTGCTGTTGTTTGCGGGATGCGCGTTCGGGGGGCACAAGGAGAAGAAAGCTGCCGATGCGGCGCCTGCGGCGGTGACGGGGCCGCAGCGCGTGGGGCGGGTGGCGATGGTCAATTCGGACCTTGGATTTGTGCTGGTGGACGTGGGATCGCTCTACACCCCGTCGGCGGGGACGGCGCTGAAGAGTTTCCGCAACGGGGTCGAGACGGGGGTACTGGCGGTGAGCCCGGAGAAGGAGCGGCCCTTTATCGTGGGCGATATCGTGAAGGGGACACCGCAGATCGGTGACGACGTGGAGGAGTGAGACTACTGTTTCCCCCAGAAGAGGGAGTGGACCAGGCGGTCATTGGTCTGGCGGAGGCGGGTGCAGACTTCCTCAAGCAGGAGCGAAGTGATCTTGTAGCCGATGTCCGGGCGGGCGGCCATGAACTCACGCAGCGTGGAGTTTGAGGTCACGGCGAGGCGGACCTCCTCCATCGCGTAGACGCTGGCGGTCGCGGCGCCTTCCAGGAAGAGATTCATCTCCCCGAAGACACCACCGCGGAGGATGCGGCCAAGGAGCACATCGTGGCCGCCCGAGACGCGGCGCGCATGGACGACACCGGCTGCGACGATGAAGAACTCGTGCATCGGCTCGCCCTCGACGACGATCTGCTGATGAGCGGTGACGTGGCGGAAAGTCCAGATCTCCTTCATGGCATCCAGCTCGGCGTCGGAGAGGTGCTTGAAGAGGGTAACGTCGCGGAGAAGTTCGATGGTCATTGGGAGCGATTGGATCGGGAAGTGAGAAGAGTTGACAGAGTCTTAGGTGGCTTTACGATAAAGGCCATTAACAACCCGCCTGGTTCGGGAACGCACGAAATAATCATGTCCAAGCCCCGCAGTGACAGCGAAATCCGATGCGATTGCGAAAAGCTGGCGGATATTTTCACGGTCCTGCAGCGCTGTTTCCTTGCGAATCTCTCCAAGGAGCTGGCACGCGGGAAGGTGTCGTTCCCGCAATATTTCCTGCTCGGCTACCTTGCGTTGCGGAAGCACCTGACGATGACGGAAATCGCCGCAAAAATGGGACATACCACGGCCGCTGCAACCGGATTGGTGGACCGGCTGGAAAAACTTGGGTATGCAAAGCGAATGCATGCGAGCGACGACCGGCGGAAAATCGAAGTGAAGATCACACCCGCGGGCCTTTGCCTTGTGGCGCAGATCCGGGAGGACATGGTCAATGGCCTCGGGGAGATGATGCGCCTGCTCTCGCCCACCGAGCAAAAGGCCTGGGTGCAGGTGTACGAAAAGATTTTCGCAACAGTGAATCAATGCAATCGATAAAAACCAATCTCATCGGAGCCGCAACCATCCTCGCGGCGGGCGTGGCCGCCATGGCCGCGACGACTGAGCCAGTAATGGCGCCGGCAGATTTTGCCGTGAGGACAACGCAGGACCTGACGCTGGACGAAGCCGTGAGGACTGCGGTGATACAGAATCCGGATATCCTGAAGGCGGAGCAGGAGATCAAGCGGACCCGGGGCGTGGTGCTGCAGGTGCAGGCGCAGGCACTGCCGCAGGTGACCGTGGGGACCGAGTTCGGATCGGAGAGCAAAAACCTGATCCTGGACGGCGCGCCGGTGACGACCCCGGGATCGCCAAGCACGACCGGAAGCGGCGGATCGAGCAGCGGGCTGGTCTCCAGCGCAAACCCGATGACGCAGAGCTGGGATGTGACCGTGACGGCCAGCCAGTTGATTTACTCCGGCGGGCAGGTGGTGGCGGCGATCCACATCGCGAAGGATACGCTGGACCAGTCGATCTACAGCCTGCGGGACGTCGTGGACACGACGATCGCCGATGTGCGGTCGGAATTTTACGCGGTGCTGCTGGACCGGGCGATCATCAACGTGCAGGAGGAGAACATCAACCTGCTGCAGAGCCAGCTTACGGACCAGCAGAACCGGTTCGAGGCTGGGACGGTGCCGCGTTTCAACGTGCTCCAGGCGGAGGTGGCGCTGGCCAATGCGCGACCGCAATTGATCCAGGCGCGGGACGATTACAATGTCGCGGTGCTGAACCTCGCGCGAACGCTCGGGATCAGCAGCAGTGAGCTGGATGCGGGAATGCCGCAGATCAATCCTGTGGGTGTCCTGACGACGGACGAGAAGCCGGAGTTGCTGACCGAGGCGCTGCAACTGGCGCTGGAGCGGCGCCCCTACCTCAAGGAGCAGCGGGAGCAGGTGCTCATCCAGATCGAGAACATCAAAGTGGCGCTGGCCGGCTACCAGCCGCGGCTCTCCGTGGATGGCGGCTATGAGGCGAGGAACGACGAGTATACCAAACGACTCCAAAAATATGTGACCGGCTGGTTCTTTGGCATCACCGGAAACTGGGACGTGTGGGACAGTGGCGCGACGTATGGGCAGGTGAAGCAGGCGAAGGCGCAACTGGAGGAGGCGAAGGATACTTACGACGACGCGGTGCGTCAGGTGGATGTGGAGGTGCAGCAGGCGCTCGACCAGGTGGCCGAGTCGCAGGACACGATTGAGAGCCAGGAGAAGGCGATCCAGGAGGCGGAGGAATCGCTGCGGCTTGCGCAGGAGCGGCTGCGGGCGGGAGCCGGGACGCAACTGGATGTCCTGAGCGCGCAGGTGGCGCTGACGCAATCGCGCACGACGCTGGTGCAGGCCCAGTACAATTACAATATCGCCATGGCGCAGTTTGACCGCGTGACCGCGGCGAACACCCGCTGGCAGGATCTCTTCCACGATCCGCTGGTGGACCACCAGCGAAAGCAGGAAGGGCTGCCGGTCGCGACGGCGGACATGACGTCGGCGCCTGCCGAAGGCGGCAAGTGAAGCTGCCGGTGGATACCTTCGAGGCGCTCTCGGCGCTGCCCGGGATCCGCCATGCCTTCCTCTGCCGCGTGCCGGGGCTGGATGTGATGACGGATCGCGAGGAGGCGCTCGCACGGCTGGCGGAATATCACGCGGCGGCGCGGATGGAGCTGGGGTTTCCACTGGAGCCTTTTGCGACGGCGAAGCAGGTACACGGGAATCGCGTGGCGGTGGTGACGGAGCCGGTGACGCAGGAGATTGCCGGGACGGATGGACTGGTGACCGGGCTGCGGGGGGTGTGCCTCGGGGTGTATGTGGCGGATTGCTGCGCGATTTATCTGGTGGACCCAGTGAAGGGGGTTGCGGGGCTGGCGCACTCGGGCAGGAAAGGGACAGAGCTGGGAATCGCCACGCAGGCGGTGGAGGCGATGGTCCGTGAGTATGGGAGCGACCCGGCGGACATGGTGGGGCAACTGAGCCCGTGCATCCGGCCGCCGGAGTATGAGGTGGATTTTGCTGTGGAGATCGCGCGGCAGCTCACGGCGGCGGGGGTGGGACGGGTGGCCGATTGCGGGGCGAATACGGGTCGGGACCTGGAGCGGTATTACTCTTACAGGATGGAGAAGGGGAGAACGGGGAGGCTGCTGGCGCTGCTGATGGTGGAGTAGGAGTCCGCGATTTCGCGCAGGACGCAAAAGCGCGCACTTTCTTCTTCGCGGTTGCACAAAAATGAGCGATGTTGAGCCTTCGCATGAGGCGCGTTTATGACGAGGCCAAACCTGAGCTGCTCGATGTCAGGCAGCCGGTGAACCGTAAACTGGAGGCAAGCCTCCACAGTTTACGGGTTCTCAACAAATACTTCGGGGCGTACAGCCTTGTGCGGCACTTCATGCGGCGATGGCTGGAGCCGGGCCGCAATTACCGGATGCTCGACCTCGCGACCGGGTTTGGCGACATCCCGCGGATGATCGTGACATGGGCGCGGAGGCATGGGGTGACGGTGACCATCGATGCCGTGGACCGGCAGCCGGCGACGCTGGAGATCGCCCGCCGGGCAAGCACGGCCTACCCGGAGATCCATTATGTGCGGGCGGATGCGCGGAATTATTGCGACTCGATGACCTATGACGTGGTCTGCTGCTCGCTGGCGCTCCATCATTTTTCGGAAATCGACGCGCTCAAGGTGCTGCGCCGGGCGTGCGAGCTCTCGCATGACAAGGTGCTGGTGGCGGACCTTGAGAGGACATGGTTCACCTGGGCCTGCGTGCAGGCGGTGACGACCGTGGCCGCGCGCGACGAGATGACGCGGCATGATGCGAAGCTCTCGGTGAAGCGCGCTTTTTCCTACAAGGAACTGGGTGACCTCGCAGCGCAGGCGGGCTGGCGGAATTTCGGGCACGCCCGTTTTGTACCGGCCCGGCAGGCGATCTGGATGTGCGCCCGCCAGGAGGCGCCGGCGATGGATCTGGGGGCGGCGCTGGATTTCGCGACCTGAAGGGCGGGCTGCATTCGTACGTCCCGGGAGATGGGACGGATGGGACTCATGAAACCGATGGGACTTATGCGGCGTCCAGCGTTGCGGATGCGGGTGCGGCGTTGCCGTTGACGTGGGCGAGTGCGGGCTCGCTGATGGTCTCGTGCACCACGCGGGCGAGGTCGGCGGGGGTGAAGGGTTTGTGCAGGAATGCGGTGCCGGGCTGGTCGAGGAAGCTCTTGAGGGCGGTGTCGGCGCCGGGTGCGCCGGAGGTGAAGACGACCCTGGCGGCAGGATGCATGGCGCGGATGCGCTCGACCAATTCGGAGCCGCCCATCTTTGGCATGGTGACATCGGTGAAGGTGAGATCGATGGCATGGATGCCGTGGCGCGAGAGGAGGGAGAGAGCGTCGAACCCATTCTCCGCTTCCAGCACCTGGTAGCCGAGGGAGCGCAGGACGCGGCTGGCCAGGCTGCGGACACCCGCGGCGTCCTCCACCAGCAGGATGGTGCCGGTGCCGCGCAGGAGCGGGGTGGCGGGCTCGACGCTCACCAGGTCGGCCTCTCCCATGACTTGCGGGAGATAGATGGAGAAGGTCGTGCCGCGATTGGGCGTGCTGTCGCAGAGGATGAGGCCGCCGCTTTGCTTCACGATGCCGTAGCAGGTGGCAAGGCCGAGGCCGGTGCCCTTGCCCGGGTCCTTGGTCGTGAAGAAGGGCTCAAAGATGCGCGCCATTGTCTCGCTGCTCATGCCAGTGCCGGTATCGGTGACGCGGAGGACGATGTGATTGCCGGGCGGCACGTCGGGCCCGGCCTCAAGGGCGGAAGTTACCGTGACGCTGGAAGTGCGGATGAAGAGCTGGCCGCCGCCGGGCATGGCATCGCGGGCATTGACGGCCAGGTTCATCAGCACCTGCTCGAGCTGGCTGGGATCCGCCCGGACGCAGGCGGAACGGGTGCCGGGAATGACGGAGAGCTCCACATCGTCGCCCAGGAGGCGGCGGAGCATTTTTTCGATCTCGTTGACGCTGGCGTTGAGGTCGATGATGCGCGGCTGGAGCGTTTGCTTGCGGCTGACGGCGAGTAGCTGCCGGGTGAGACGGGCGGCGCGGTCGGCGGCCTTGCGCACCTCCTCGCTGTTGCGGCGGAGCGGGTCGCGCTCGTGAAGGCCGCCGAGGACGAGCTCATTGTAACCGATGATGGCGGTGAGGAGATTGTTGAAATCGTGGGCAATGCCGCCGGCGAGGCGGCCGATGGCCTCCATCTTCTGGGATTGATGGAATTGCTCCTGGAGTTTCTTTTGCTCGCTGGTGTCGCGGGCGTGGATGAGCAGGGCGGGGCGCCCGGTGAACTCGATGCGGCTGGAAGAGATGGCGACCGGCGTGGTGACGCCATCGACGGTGCGGATGACCGTCTCCGCGTGGACGACCTCGCCACGGCTGAGGGCCGGCACGGAAATCATGAGATCGGCGAGGTCATCCGCGGGGATGAGGCCGCTCATGTTGCAGCCCACGAGGTAGGCGCGGGCGCGGGCGCAGAGGGCGCAGGCGACGGGATTGGCGTCGAGGATGTTGCCTTCCAGGTCCTGGACGAAGATCGCGTCCGGCGAGCTCTCGAAGAGATCGCGAAAGCGGCGGGCGATGCGGCGCTCCGCCTCCTCGGCGCGGCGGCGGTCGGTGATATCGAGGGCGAAGCCGCCGACGAAATTGCGCTCTGAGGGATCGGTGATGGGAAACTTGAGGACCATGAACGAGCGGGTCTCGCCGTTCGGGCCGGGGATGCTCTCGATGGTCTGGAGGCCGGTGCCCTCGCCGACCACGGCCTGGTCATGCGCGCGGAGCGCGTCGGCGACGGAGGCGGCCATTATATCGTGATCGGTATGGCCGTAGAGCTCGTGGCGCTGCTTGTTCAGAAAGTGGAGGCAGGGCTCGTTGGCGTACTCGTAGCGGCCCTCTTCATCCTTGATGAAGGCCATCACGGGCGTGTTGTTCATGAAGGTCTCGAACCGGCGCTCGCTCTCCTGTGCCGCTTCCTCGGCGGACTTGCGGTGGGTGATATCGCGGATCTCGCCCAGGTAACGGAGGATCTCCCCGGCTTCGTCCCGGACGACGCGGACATTAATCAGCAGCCAGACGGAGGTGCCATCGGCGCGGCCGAATTGGAACTCAAAATCGGATATCTCGCCGGACTCGTGGAGCGTGCCGAGCAGCGGTGCGGCGGTGCGGGGGTCGAGCTGGAAATCGGCGAGGTTGAGCTGGAGCAACTCCTCGCGGCTGGGGTAGCGCAGGATGTCAACCAGCGCCGGATTTGCGTCAAGGATGAGGCCCTCGGGAGATACAGCAAAGAGGCCAACGGTCACATTCTCGAAAAAATCTCGATAGCGCGACTCCGATGGGGGAGCGGAAGGCTGCATCAGGGGGATCGGGTTTTATCCGATGCGGGCATAATGATTCCTCATGATATATAAAGCAATCATAAGTTGCCCTTATCTCGCCGTAAGGGTGCGCCCTCAGTGCGCGGGAGAACGCGTTGGACTTGGCGGCGGGAGTGGGAGACGATGGGCGGATTGCCGGAAATGGACGAAGACATCGAGAAAATCCTGTTCCACGCGGCGACGATCCAGGCGCGGGTCGACGAGCTGGCGGAGCGCATCACGGAGGATTACCGGGGGAAGGAGCTGACGGTAGTGGCGGTGCTGACAGGTGCGCTGATGTTCACGGCGGATTTGCTGCGGAGGATTCCGCTGCCGCTGAAGCTGGATTGCGTCTCGGTGGCCAGTTACCACGGCGGGACGGAGACGAGCGGGGTTGTGAAGTTTGACCAGCTCTCGCTGCCGGATATCGAGGGGCGGCATGTGCTGGTGATCGATGACATCCTGGACAGCGGGCTAACGCTGGAGGCGATTACGCGGCGCTTCTGCGAGGAGTGTGGGCCGCTGAGCGTGCGGGTGTGCGTGCTGCTGAGCAAACGGCGCGTGAGGAGGAAGGATGTGACGGCGGATTATACGGGGTTTGAGATCGAGGACGAGTTTGTCGTGGGGTATGGGATGGATTACCAGGAGCGGTATCGGAATTTGCCGTTTGTGGGGGTGCTGCGGCGCGGGTGACGAATGGGGGGCGTCATGGCGGCGGGGCGGTTCTATTTTTAGCCTCAGATTAACGCAGATTAGCGCAGATTAGGCAGAGGGTCTGGGGGTGTAAGCGCTGCAAGAACATCGCCACCGGCTATTGCAGCCGAAGCGTATTTCGAAATAATCCGCCCCTGCCTCCTTCCCCAATAATCTGAGCTAATCTGCGTTAATCTGAGGCTAAAACGGAAGCGTAGTTTGTCTCCACGGTTAGTGGTCCGGAAGGACTATGAGCAGCGGCGGTCCTTGAGCCATTGGAACTCGGCGGCGATGCTTTGCTCGATGGTGGTGGAGCGGAGGGATGGGGGGAGGACGTCCCATGTGTAGGTCTCGATTTCGAGATGGGTCTCCGGCAGGGATGGGATGCGAGAGAGGAAATCGCTGGAGAGGAGGGGAGCGGTGGAATGGAGAGGACCGGCGCTGGTAAAATGGAGGGGGACGTGGAAGTGGACGCGGATCTCGGCGGGGCCGATGGAGGGGAGGGCGGTCAAGGCCTGGGGAAGATCGGTCCAGCTTAGGATTTGACCGCTGGCGAGACGGGCTTTGACCTGATGAAGATAGACGGGCTCGGCAAAGGGGCGCAGGGATTCGAGGGCGCCCTCAGTGTTTTCGATGCTTAATGCGGAGGAGATTTGGATTTTCGGGACGCGGATGCCTTCGGCCTGGTAGAGGCGGAGGGACTCGGCGGGGTCCTCGAATTGCAGGGCGGCGTGGCAGGTATCGAGGCAGACGCCGAGGTGATGGCGGATGAGCGCGGCGGCGGAGGCGTGGGAGGAGCGGAGCTTTGCGGCGAGCATCGTGGCGCCTTCGGTGAAAAGGAGCTCGTTGAAAAAGGCGATGGTCTCCGGGGTGGTCTCGAGGAGGCAGCCGGGCTCGGGCTCGAGGGCGATGAGGATGTCGCGGCCCTGGTGCATGGCGATGCGTGCGCAATGGGCGACGGAATCGGTGAGGTTCTCGAGGATCAACGGGATATCGGAGGGGGAGTAGATCCACTCTTTCCACGAGCATGGGACTGTGGAGATGCTGGCGAAGCTGCCCGCGGGGATGAGGGAGGCGAGGACGCAGGCAACTTGATGGGTGTAAACCTCGCGCTTCGGGGAACGCCAATCGGGGGCGTAGACATTTTCTTTCACCGGGCCGCCGTGGAACCGGCCATACGGGAAGGCGTTGACGGTGAGGACGTGGAGATTTTCGGACTGTAGGAATGCGGAGAACTCCGTGGTCCGGACGGTGGACTGGAGCGTGGTGGCGGCCTCCGCGCTGAGACGCAGACCGAGACCGAAGGGGCGTCCGGGAGAGACGAGATCGCGGACCGCGAGGACGGTGGTGCGCAGGGTGGCGAAGTTTTCGTCCCAGGTTTCGCCGGGGTGGACGTTGAGGCAGTAGGTGAGCGGCACGGGAATGGGACCCGGCTTCGCCTAAAGGCTACGCCGGGGCAAGCCTATGAATGCATGACACGCGCCGCGATGTCTCCACCTCTCCCAAATAATCTGCGTTAATCTGAGGCTAAAACTGAACCGCTCAATTGGCTGAGACGGCCGAGGGCGGTGCGGACGGTGTCCAGCGAGATGGCGGATTCCTCGCGGCGATGGCCGAGGCCGTCGGGGAAGGTGACACAGAGGTCGCCGCCGAGGTGCTCCTGGAATTCGCGGAGGCCATCGAGGAGCGCGGGGTCGGCCATCTCGGGATGCCAAAGGGGGAAGCCGGACTCGGCGAGGGCGCGATGGATTCGCACCCAATCTTCTTCGCGGATCCAGCCTTGCAGCGCGGCGTAGGCGGAATCGAGGGCGACGCCGGCGGCGACGGCATCGCCGTGGCTGATACGAAAATTTGAGAGGAGCTCGATCTTGTGGGCGGACCAGTGGCCGAAATCGAGCGGGCGGGAGCGGCCCATCTCGAACGGGTCGCCGGAAGTGCGAATGTGATCGAGATGCAATTGGGCGCAGCGCTGGACGAGATGGCGCATCGGCTCTGGGTCGCGCCGGCGGAAGGCGGCGGTGTGCCCGCACAGAAACTCGAAGAATGCGGCGTCTCTGATGATGGCGACCTTGAAGGCCTCGGCGACGCCGCCGCGCCAGTCGCGATCGGCGAGCGTGGGGAGGAATTGGAAGTCATTGATCACCGCGAAGGGGGGCGCGAAGGTGCCGATTGCGTTCTTGCCACCGGCGAAGTTGACGGCGTTCTTCACGCCGACTGCGCCGTCGCATTGCGCGAGGGCGGTGGTGGGGATGCGAATCACGCGCAGGCCGCGATGGACGAGGCTCGCGGCGAAACCGACCGCATCGAGCAGCGCGCCGCCGCCGGCGATGATGACGTATGCGTGGCGGTCTAGATGCAGTGCGAGCATCTCGCGGATGAGGCGCTGGGTGCCGTCCCAATCATTCTTCACCGGCTCGCCGCCGGCGAGGATGCGCGGGTCCGCGGCGAGGGTGACGTTCCATTTGGCGCACCATGCGGCGGCACTCGCGGCGAGGCCAGGCGTGCCGGCTTCGGCATTGGCGTCGATGCAAATCATCGCGCGCGGCGTGGCGGGTTCCTGCAGGCGGCTGAGGGCATTGTGGAGCGCGGCGTTTTCCAATGCGAAAACGCGATCCGTGAAAATCACGGGGAACTCGAATGGGACGGCGATGCGCTGGACGAGGGGCTCGTTCATGACTGCGAATCGAGCCAGCCCCTGGTCAATTTCGCGAGGTCGAGCATCGTGGAGGGGATCGCGGAGAGATCGAGCGAGCTGATCCACGCGACGGATTCGCCGGGGCGCCCATGCGAGCCGCGGATGCGGGTGGCGTCCATGCTGACGCTGGGCGGGGGCCAGCCGAAGAAGAGCTCGCACGGGTCGTAGCCGGGCTTGTTGTGGATATCGACGTGTGTGGCGTAATCGGGCGCCTGGTGTTTTTGCGTCCACCATGGGTAGGCGAACCAATGGCCCTTCTGCGCGATGAGCAGGAGATCGCCGGAGCGGGGATGATCCATGCCGAGGGCGGCCTGATCCTGACGGTCGAGGATCGGACCGACACCGGGGAGCGTGGCGAGGGCGGCGCGAGCGGCGTCGGTGGCGCGGTCATTGCGGGTAAAGACGTGGGCGATCTGGTGATCGACCATCGCGAAGGCCGGGCAGGCGAAGAGATCGGCGTAGAGCATGCGCTTGATGGTGCGGGTCTCGATGAGGCCGGCCTCGAGGAGGCGGCGATTCGGGTAGACCGGCTGCGAGACCGGCTCGATGGCGTAATCGCCGTAGAAGAGGTAATGATAGCCGCGCGTCTTCGCCTCGATCTTGAGGCGGTCGAGGCATTGGAGGGTGAAGGCGAGCGAGGCCTGCGCCTTCGGCGAGCCGGGGCCGTGGCGCTGGAGGTCGTAATCGAGATGCGGGATGTAGGAGAAGAGGAGATCGGGGGCGTAATCGGGATCGGCGAGCAGCGCGCAGGTGGCGGCGGTGATCCACTCGGAGGATTTGCTCGAAGCGAGCGGGCCCCAGTAGTTCATGAGGTTGAACGGGCGTCCGACGCGGGCGTCGAGACGCTGGGAAAGGCCTGCCGGTTTTGCGTAGCAATCCTGGACCATGCCGCCGGAGTGCTTGTGGATGGGGGCGGGGGAGAGGACGAGGTCGAGATCGGAATCGCCGAGGCTTTGCTGCCAGAACATCATGCCGACTTTTTTGCCGGTGGCGCGATAGGCGGACCAGATGCGCGGGCCTTCGACCAGCGCGGAGGATTGTTCCCAGAAGAGGATTTTGCGGAGATCGGGGAGGCGGGTGCCATTGGCGATCATCCCATGCTCGCGCGGGAGCGAGGCGGTGCGGAAGGCGGCCTGCGCGGAGCAGGTGACGGCGGGGAAGAAGGACTGCGCGGGACGATAACCGGGCAGGTCCTTTACAAGGTCCCAGCCGAGCGCGGCGACCTGGACGACGAGGAGTTTATTCGGCACGGGAGGAAGGGGTCAGCTTGCGTAGAACCGGGATGCAACTAAGCGGCTGACGGGCCAAAGGGCAAGCAGGAGAAGCGCGGCAGCCCAGCCGATGCCGCCGGCGTATGCGCAGAAGCCGGCCTGGATGAAGAGGAGGCCGCGGATCAGCTTGCCGATGAGCGGGGGGATGCGGGGATTGCTGGTCTCGTTGCGGGCGGCCGCGCTGAGGACGCAAATGTAAGCCGTGATCACGATGACGGGCAGCATCTGGTTGGTCGTATGCACGGGCATGACTGCGCTGATTCCCAGGTTGACGCTTGCCCCGCGGCAAAGGCCCATGACGGCGGGGCCAAACTTGGGGATTCTTTTCGCGAAGAGATTGTAGAGGAGGATTAGCGCGAGGAGGAATACCGTCGCAAAGAATACCGGGCGGCTGACGCATGCGGCTGTGCTGACCGCGACGGCGACGAAAACGATGGCGAGGATGAGCGCTGTCCGGCGGGAGACGGCGCCGCTGGGTAGCGGACGCGCCGGCCGCTCTCGGAGATCCTCCACGTAGTCGGCAAGGTCGTTAATCACCAACCCCGCGCAATACGCGCAAAGGCTGATGACCATGCATGGGACAATGCTTGATGACCACGCGCCGTGGATGGCGAATAGCGCGCCGCACAGTGGATCGCCGGGGACGGTGAAGAGATTCGGCGGGCGGAGGAGTTGGAGGAGGGGGCGGATGGACAAGGCAATGCTCCCCGTTTCTTATTCGGGCTTTGCCAGCGGGATCCCGGCGGAGGTCAGGAGCCCATTGAGCACCTTTGGTGAACCTGTTGCGCCGATCTCGCAGACCATCCTGCCATCGCGGTAAGCCTCAAGCTGGTGACACTCGTAACACAGCAGCAGATCATAAGTATGATGATTTGCCTCCACCCGCATCGCGTGCCGGGCGTTGAAACACTCGGCCATGACGCCATTCCAATTTGCGACAGCGGACTCAAACGCCTGGATGGCGACGGAGGATCGGGCGGCGTTTAACTCGACGTGGCCAAGTATCCTGAACCCGTAAAGCGAATTCTTGCCGGTGCCAGGCGCCATCTCGATTGAGTAAAGGGTGACCTTGTCCGGATTGCGAAGAGCCGCCAGTACTTCGTCGGGCAAGACATTGGAGCTCTCTTGAGATGCGCGCACAGATCCCGCCGCTCCGAAGAGCATCAGGCAAAGGGCCGCTACCAGTAGGGTTGGATTCAGGCGCTTCATGGGAGGGAGCCGGATTCTTTGGTGCCGGGAAAGATTAATCCGCCATCCATGCCAACGCGATCTTAAACGCCCGGGCGCCGTCACGTGTCGCGCCGTGGGATGATCTGCAACTCCTGCCTGAGCTTGACGATGCTGTTCTCCGGGGCGACGCCGCGCCATTGGACGCCGGGATAGACGAGGCAATTGCGACCGATAATGGAGCCGGGGGAGAGGACGGCGTTGCAGCCGATCTCGGCGCGGTCGCCGATGACGGCGCCGAATTTTCGCAGGCCAGTGGGAATCATGATGCCCTGATGGGTGACGGTGATCTCCTTCCGGTCGAGGCGGACATTGGAAAGGATGACGCCGGCGGCGAGGTGGCCTTTGTAGCCGACGATGGAATCGCCGACGTAATTGAAGTGCGGAATCTCGGCCTCGTCGAAGATGATGCAGTTCTTGAACTCGCTGGAGTTGCCCAGGGTGACGCCGTTGCCGACGATGACGTTCTCGCGGATGTATGCGCCGTTGCGGATTTCGCAATCCTCGCCGATCCATGCGGGTCCCTTGATCATGGCGCCATGCTCGATGACCGTGCCCTGGCCGATGAAGACGGCGCCGGAGATGAAGGGCTTGCCGATCATGCGGCCATGGATGGCGGGCTGGAGGCGGAACTGGAGGTAGCTGGGAATCTGGCGGAGGGCTTCCCATGCGTTGACGGCGTTCTCGAAGAGTTTTCGATGCTCGGTGTGATCGAGATCGAGGAGGGATTCGGGGGGGAACATGGGACTTTTTTGAACCTCGGATTATATTAGGGGTAGGGAGAGGACATTGGGAGTCTCAACGCAGGGAAGGGCTTTTTTAACCACGGATTACACGGATATAAAGGATTACACGGATGGGGAAATACCGGGATTTGGGGGCGGGTGCAGGTGGTGCGCGTTGAAGGCGGGGAGGCTATCCGTGTAATCCGTGGTAAAATTTCGTGGAAGTCTAATTGAGCCCGGCTTTGCTTGCGGCGGGGGCAGAAGGGTTCTCCTGCAACATCCGTGGTCTTGGGCGCATCTCCGGAGGGTTCATGTTCAAGTTTAAGTGCAGGTCGTGCCTGAGGCAGATCCATCCTTCGGCGGATTCAAGGGCGCGCCGGCGCGGGAGTGATGCGCTGGCCGTCTTTGGTGTCTTTGACTTCCCAGCCCAGGAGCGCGAGCTCGTCGCGGAGGCGGTCGCTGGCTGTCCAGTCTTTGTTTTTCCGGGCTTCGGCGCGGCGGTCGAGGAGGGCCTGGATCTCCATGGGAATGGCGGCGGCCTCGGGCTCGAAGGCGAGGATGCGGTTGATGGTGGTCCACCAATTGAGCAGGGCGAGCGAGTCGGCGGGGGTGAACTGGTCATGGTCCATCAGGCGATTGGAATCGCGGATGGTGTCGAAGAGATGGCCGAGTGCACCGGAGATATTCAGATCCTCGTCGAGGGCATCGAGGAAGGCAGTTCGAGTGGCGAGGGGATGATCCGACGGGCTCTGTGCGGGAGCGGCGAGCGCGGTGATGCGGGTGACCCATTCGTCGATGCGGCCCAGGGCGGAGCGAGTCGCGGCGAGGCCCTCGAAGGTGAAGTTGAGTGGGAGGCGGTAATTGACCGAGAGGAGGGCGAAGCGGAGTTCGCGGCCGGTCCAGCCGAGCGCGGTCAGGTCGCGCAGGGTGTAGAAATTACCGGCACTCTTGGACATCTTCGAGCCCTGGACCATGAGGTGCGCGCAATGCATCCAGTAGCGGACGAACCGTTTTCCGGTGCAGCATTCCGACTGGGCGATCTCCGCCTCGTGATGCGGGAAGATGTTATCGACGCCGCCGCAATGAAGATCGAGCTCCGGGCCGAGCAGCGCGGTGGCCATGGCGCTGCATTCGATGTGCCAGCCGGGGCGGCCGCGTCCCCACGGGCTCTCCCAGCCGACATCGCCATCGGCTTCGTCCCATGCTTTCCAGAGGGCGAAATCCCCGATGCTCTCCTTCTCGTATTCATCATTGCTGATGCGGCCGGTGGGCCGAAGCTCCTCCAGGTTCAAATGCGCGAGGCGTCCGTAATCAGGAAACTTGCTCAGCCGAAAATAAACCGAGCGGTCATCCGCCTGGTAGGCGACGCCCTCGCGCTCGAGCTGCTGGATCATCTCGATCATCTTCGCGATGAAGCGCGGCTCAGTCGCGGCGGGATACGACTCGGCGGGCTCGATGCGGAGGGTCTTCAGATCCTCGAAGAAGGCTTGCTTGAAGCGGCCGGTGAACTGTTCCAGCGGCTCGCCGGCGGCGCGACTATTGCGGATGGTCTTGTCGTCCACATCGGTCAGGTTCATCACGCGCCGGACCTTGTAGCCGCGCACCTCCAGGTGACGCTGGAGCAGGTCCTCGAAGATATAGGCGCGGAAATTGCCGATGTGGGCAAAGTTGTAAACCGTCGGGCCGCATGTGTACATGCGGACGAGCGGGGGCGCGATGGGGACGAACTCCTCGATCTCGCGCGTGTAGGTATTGAAGAAGCGGACGGGCATGGGTGCGGATCAGACGACGGAGGGAGGGGGCGGCGTGTCTCCATCGGACTGCTCGACATTGGTGATGGCCATGGCGGCGATGCCTTCGCCGCGTCCGGCAAAGCCGAGGGTCTCATTGGTCGTGGCCTTCACGCCCACGCGGCGCGGCGGCAGGCCGAGCGCGGCGGCGATGTTCTCGCGCATGGCGACGATATGCGGTGCCATCTTCGGCGCTTCGGCAATGATGGTGGAGTCGACATTGACCACGCGCGCATTCTGCCGGGCGAGGATGAGCGAGACGCGGCGGAGAATCTCCAGGCTGCTGATGCCGCGGATCGATTCGTCGGAATTCGGGAAATGAAAACCGATATCGTGCTCGCCGATCGCGCCGAGCGCGGCGTCGGCGATGGCATGGCAGAGCGCGTCCGCATCGGAGTGGCCGTCGAGGCCGGACTCATGCGGGATATCGACGCCGCCGAGGATCAGCTTGCGGCCGCGGACCAGCCGGTGAACGTCATAACCGATGCCGAGGAGATTCATGGATATGGAGGATGGGGTGATTTGGCCGGATCATCGCCGCGCTCCGCGCGCGCATCAATCTCATACGGGGATGAGGCCGTTGGTGGCGATGACGGAGAACTTGTCGGGATTATCCGGGCGGGTTTCCATTTTTACCGTACCGCCGGCGGCCTCGACCAACAGGATGCCTGCGGCAACATCCCAGAGGCTGACGGATTGCTCGATGTAACCGTCGAGCCGGCCGGATGCGACATACGCCATGTCGAGCGCGGCGCTGCCCATGAGGCGGCATTTGCGGGCGCGATACACGAGGTCCTGGAAAAGCGGGAGACCACTATCGATGGTGGTCTTGGTCTTCGAGAAGCCGACGGACAGGATCGCCTCAGGGATCGTGGCGCGGGTGCTGACGGCGCAAGGTTTGCCATTGAGGAAGGCGGGCTCGCCCTTGCGCACCTGCCAGAGTTCATCGCGGATGGGATCGTAGATGACGCCGAGGATGAGCGTGGATCCCTCACGCAGCGCGATGGAGATGCAGAAGTGCGGGATGCCGTAGAAGAAGTTCACCGTGCCGTCGATGGGATCGACGATCCAGTGGAACGGGCTGGATTGATTGCCGGCGAGCCCTTCCTCGCCATAGATGGCGTGATCGGGGAATTGATCGAGGATCATGCCGGTGATGAGGGCCTGCGATTGGACATCGAGCTCCAGCTTGATGTCGTGCGCCTCCAGCGCATTGACGTTAAGGGCGGTGCCAAAGTGGGTGCGGAGAAGGACGCCGGCGGCGCGCGCGGCAGCTACGGCAAGATCGAGAGGGTCCATGAATAAGGGTTAGGGAAGGCGCTAAGGAATAAGGAATGAGGGTTGGCGAAGTTGTCCGAAAGGAACAAACCAAAAAAAATGGGAGGAGAAAATGAATTCTCCTCCCATTTCCGAATCTAGTCGGTCAGCGCGGCATACAGCACCGGCGCTGTTAGCGAGTAATCGCTTATTTCTTCTTGGCGGCCTTCTTAGCGGGCGCGGCCTTCTTCGCAGGTGCTGCCTTCTTGGCGGCCGGCTTCTTGGCTGCAAGCTTTTTGACCGGTGCTTTTTTGGCGGGTGCTTTTTTTACGGGCATTAAAAATCCCCCCTTTCATCCGCAGCGGCGGAGGGTAAGAAAACGTTGATCAGCATTTGATCGATGAAGGTTCCCTAATAAACATCTTCTGTTTCGTCAACGCATTTCTGCAATATCGATGCAGATTTTGATGATGGAGCGTGCCAATTCGAGTTTGGTTTCGCGTGGAAAATGACGTTGCGAGCCATCGCGGAAGAAGAGAGTGAGCTCATTGTGATCTGCATCAAACCCTGTATCCATGCGGGTAATATCGTTTGCGCAGATGAAGTCGCACTGCTTCTCGCGCAACTTTCTCTGCGCGTTTTCCGCGAGCGAATCCGATTCCGCTGCAAAACCGCCAACAATCACGCGACGATGTGCCGGCAGAATGATGGAAGCGAGGATGTCGCGCGTGGGAACGAGCTCGATGCTGGTCACGCCATCGCGCTTCTTGATCTTGCGCGCGCTGACCTCGCGCGGCTTGAAGTCCGCGACCGCGGCGCACATGAGGAACACATCGCAGCCTGTATCCATGCGGGTCTGGACTGCATCGGCCATCTCGTCGGCGGTGGTGACGCGGCGGACTTCGGCGCCGTGCGGCGGTGCGATGCAAACTGGACCGGTGATGAGCGCGACCTGATGCCCGGCCTCGAGCGCGGCAGCAGCGAGCGCGTATCCCATCCTGCCGGAGGAACGATTGCTGATGAAGCGGACGGGATCGATCGCCTCGCGCGTTGGACCTGCTGTAACGAGGAAAGTCACAGGAGACTTAGAGCAGCATCTGTTCCGCGCGCTCGATGACTTCGTCGATGTTCCAGAGGCGGCCGAGGCCCTCGTACCCGCATGCGAGGAGACCCTCCTCCGGACCGATGAACTGGACGCCGCGCGATTGCAGCAGTGCGACATTCGCCTGTGTGGCAGGGTGTTTCCACATCTTGCCGTTCATCGCGGGGGCGATGAGAACCGGGGCGAGCGTGGCGAGCGCGATCTCCGTGAGGGGATCGTGCGCGAGGCCGTGCGCGAGCGCCGCGATGGTATTGGCGGTGGCTGGCGCGACGAGCAGCAGATGCGCGCGATCGGCGAGCTCGATGTGTCCGGGACGCCAGCCTTCCTTCTCATCGAACACATCCGCGAGGACAGGATTGCGCGAAAGAGTCTGGAGCGTGAGCGGTGTGATGAAGCGCGTGGCGCTTGCGGTCATCGTCACGTGAACTTCGTGGCCGCGCTTCACCAGCTTGCTCACAAGATCAGCGGCCTTGAACGCGGCGATGGAGCCGGTGACGCCGACGATGATGGTGCGCGGCTCGCTCATATCTCGATGAGCAAACGCCGGCTGAGGTAGCGCTCCGCGCGCATGATGGCGCGGAACTTTTGCAGGTCCTCCTCCACCGAGCCGCTGATGATGGAGTAGCGGTAGAGACGCCAGCTTTTCATCTCCTTCGCGGCATTTTGCAGGCGAATCCCGATCTGCTCCGGCGTCTCCGTGGCGCGCTTGATGAGGCGGCGATGGAGCTCATCGATGCTCGGGGGCATGATGAAAACATCGGCCAGCGCATCGATGATCTGTGGATCGGTGCAGGCGCGGATGGCCGCGGCGCCCTGGATATCGATATCGAGCAGGACATCGACCCCCTGGTTGAGATGATTGAGCACGGACGCGCGCAACGTCCCGTACGAGTGGCCGTGGACGGTCGCGTGCTCGAGGAACTCGCCGGCCGCGAGGCGGCGCTCGAAATCCTCCTTCGTGAGGAAGTAGTAATCGTCGCCCTCGATCTCTCCGGGGCGCGGCGCGCGTGTGGTGCAGGAGACCGAGTACACAAAATCCGGAGTCGTGCGCAGATGATTGCAGAGCGTGGTCTTGCCCGCGCCTGAGGGTGCGGAGACGACGAAGAGGATGCCGCGGCGGGGGATGGCGGGGCCGGTGACCATGGGGATTATTCGATGTTCTGGATTTGTTCGCGGATTTTTTCCATCTCGGCCTTGCAGGTGACGACGAGCTGGGAAATTTCGGCGTCGTTGGCCTTTGCGCCGAGGGTATTGAACTCACGGTAAATCTCCTGCGTGATGAAGTCGAGCGTGCGGCCCACGGGCTCGATCTTGCGCAGCGTGTGGGCGAATTGCGCGAGGTGGCTGTCGAGCCGGATGAGTTCCTCGGAGATATCGGACTTGTCGGCAAAGAGGATGACCTCGCGCGAGAGGCGCTCGTCATCGATGGGCAGCTCCAGGCCGGCGCGCGCGATGCGCTCCTGGAGGGTCTGGCGATATTTTTTGCAAACGCCGGGATGAAGCTGGCGGATCTTGCGCAGCGACTGGCGGACGAGTTTCAGGCGCTTAATGAGATCCTTGGCCAGGTGTTTGCCCTCGCGGTCGCGCATGCGGATGAGATCGTCGAGCGCATCGGTGAGGGCCTCCTGGAGATGGGGCCATGCGTTATCGACCGGCAGGGCGTCGTCCGGCACGCGGAGGACGCCGGGGGAGCGGAGGATGGTCTCGATGGTGATCTCGCCGGCGGCGCCGAGATCGTCGCGGAGATCGACCATCGCCTTATAATAGGCGGCGGCGAGGGCGGAATCGATGGAAAGGCGTGGGGCGAGGGCGGCGCCGCTCTGGAATGCGATGACCACATTGAGGCGGCCGCGGGAGATGCGGGAGTTGATCAGGTCGCGGACGCGGGGCTCCAGCTCGTTGAATTCACGGGGGAGCGAGACGGTCACGTCGCTTTGTTTCCGGTTGACGGAATTGAGTTCAACGGAAAACTTGGCGCCGTCGAACGTGCTTTGACCGCGGCCGTAGCCGGTCATACTTCTCATGAGCGAGCATGATTTCTTGATGGGCGCGTAAATTACAAATAGAAAACCCGTTCCTCTGCGCTAGATTCCGGTTCCGCATCGATTTACCCCTTTAATTGCCCTCCCACACCCATGGCACGCAAAATCAGCCCCACCGCAAGCCGCTCTCGAACGGCTACCGCGACGAAACCTGCCAATGCCTCAAGACCGGCTGGCGCGACCAAAGCCGCGGGGCTGACCCGCGCCCGTCCCCGTGAGGAGGAGCTGGCGCAGAATTTCTTCCTGGGGCTGGCGCTCTTCTTCCTGGCGGTGGTGGTCTATTACCAGGCGTTCCATGCCGGGTTCATCTGGGACGACGATCAACTGCTGACCTCCAACCCGCAGGTGCATGACGCGATGGGGTGGTGGACGCTCTGGACGGCCAACAACACGGCCGATTACTTCCCGCTCACCTCCACGACGCTCTGGGCGGAATGGCACATGTGGGGCATGAACCCGATGGGCTATCACGTGATGAACGTGCTCTTCCATGCGACGGCAGTGGTGCTGACGTGGCAGGTGCTCAAGCGCCTCAAGATCCCGGGCGCATGGCTGGCTGCGGCGATCTTTGCGGCGCACCCAGTGGCCGTGGAGTCGGTGGCATGGATATCCGAGCGGAAGAACACCCTTTCCCAAATTTTCTTCCTGCTCTCGATCATTGAATACGTGCGGTATCAAGAGAAGGGGGACATCTGGCGGTATGCAGTGGCGGTGTTCTGTTTTTTCCTGGCGCTGACGGCGAAGACCGCGGTGGTCATGCTGCCATTTATCCTGCTGATCCTGGCATGGTGGCGGTATCGCGATCTCAAGCCGATGCGGGAGAGCTATGAGTTGGCGAAGAATCCGCTGGAGCGCTGGGTGCTGCTGGCGGGGCTGCCGCTGGGGATGGCGATTGCCGGATGGTCGGCGGTATATTTCGGCTGGGACCTGGTGATAACGCAACCGAAGATGATCACGACCGCGGCGGTGCTGGGACCCCTTGCGGCGGGTTTCCTGGTTGCGGTGGTGGGCGGTGCATTGGGCGTGGCGCTGGGGCGCAAGTTGTACAAAGGTTGCGAGCGGCACCCGGTGGAGGAGGTGGTGTTAATGGGCGGCGTGCTGGCGATCGCGGCGGCGGGATGCGGGGCTGGCGCGTACATCGGTGCGCACGTGCACGGCGGGATGCGGCTGGTGGCGATGGGGGGGCTGGCGCTGTTGCTGGGGGCCATATTTGGCGTGGTGGCGCTCTATGGGTTGCGGGCGCTGGACAAGGTGCAGTTGGAATCGTTCGCCGGGTTTGAGGTGATCCGGACGATGCCGTTCTTCTTTGTCGCGTTCGTGATGGGTGTGGTGACGGTTTACTTCCAGAACGGGCGGGCGATCGGACAGGAGGAGATCCCGATCGGCAATCTGTTGCAGCGGATGGCGAGCGCCTGCTTCGCCTCCGGGTTCTATCTTTATAGTGCGCTCTGGCCTTTCAATATCATCGAGATTTACCCGCAATGGCACCGGGCATTTTCCACCCTGGTGACGCTGCCGACTCCGCACATCGCGCCGCCCGCGCCGGAGAGCATTCCCTATTGGAAGCAGACGATCCCGGGGCTCGTGATCCTCGGGACGCTGATCTACTGCTGGCTGCGGCGCAATGAGGTGTGGGCGAGGGCGATCCTGGTGGCGCTGGGCTGTTACTTTGTGGCGATGCTGCCGGCGCTGGGAATGATGAAGATGTCCTACATGCGGCTGACGCTGGTGGCGGATCACTTCCAATACATCTCGATGGTGGCGGTGATCGCCCTCGTCGTGGCCGCCGGTTACTCCGGGATGGTGAAGCCGGTGTGGATGATCGTTGCGTCGGGAGCTTTTGCCTTCGTGGCCTGGTTTAATTGGGACCAGACACAGGATAATCATGTCTACGAAATCGTCTGGGTCGCCGCGCCGCTGATCCTGGCGTTCATCCCGAAGGAGGGGGAATCGTGGAAGATCGTATGGACGACATTCCTGTCGGGTGCGCTGCTATGCCTGGGAATCGTCAGCTTCTGGCAGGCAGAGATTTATGAGAGCGAGGAGAGCCTCTGGAGCGCCACGCTGGCCAAGAATCCGAACACATGGCAGGGCAATAACCACCTCGGGGCGGCCCTTTACATGCGGCAGGACATCAAGGATGCGTTCAAATACTTTCTTAGGGCGACGGAATTGAAGCCCGAGAACCCGGAGAGCCACAACAACCTGGGGCTGGCGTACTCGTACTTCGGCATGATGGACAAGGCGATCGAGCAATACAAAATCGCGGTGCACATCAAGGATGATACTTCGATGGACACGAACCTTGCGAATGCGTACGAGCAGACCAAGGACTTCCCGGATGCGATCGACATGTATCATCACGCGATCGCGCTCAACCCGGGCAACGCCTCCGCGCATTGCAACCTCGGTTATGCGCTGATGCAAATGGGGCGGCTCCCGGAGGCGGTCGGGGAGTTCATCATCGCGATCCAGATCGATCCAATCAACATGCCGCAGTCGCGGATGGATCTCAACGAGGCGCTGAAGCTGCAGGGGATCGATTACAACGCGCCAGCGCTGACGGGGACCTATCCCTTTGATGCGCAGACGGCGGTGAATTTGCTGAAGCAGTTTCCGCCGCCGCCGCCGGGGCAGATGCCTCAGCAGTAGGGAAGTGCGTCAGCCGGACACCAGCGCCCCAGGGAGCGCCGCCGCCGCCTCGGGCGAGCGGCGCCTGCGGATGTATCCGGTGAAGCCGAGGACGAAGCACGCCAGGGCGACGGCCTGGTAGCCGGTGAATCCATCCAGCAGCCGCGGCGTATCGCGCAGGAACTCGTGGAAAAACCGGAACATCCCGTATGCCATCAGGTAAATGTGGAAGTGCTGGTTGGGCAGCACGCGGCGGCGGCGCATCGTGTAGAAGACGGCGGCGCAGATGAGATTAAAGGCCAACTCGACCGGGACGGCGGGCCAGCGGGTATCGCCGAATCGATCGCGGATGGTGTACCATGCGGGCGGCAGGATGATGCCGAGACAGCATCCGTGCAGCAGGCACCCCACACGGCCCAGCGCGACGGAGAACGGAACGATGGTGGCAAACCCATCGCCGGTCGGCTGCGAGTAGCCGGAGTATTTCTTCGCAAGCTCCACCGCGCCGTAGCCGCCCAGCAGCGCGCCGAGGATGCTTTTGCCGGTGGCCAGTTGCAGCCACATGCCGGCCTGGCCGATATGCAGCCAGCCCTCGGCGCCGAGGTAGGCCAGCTTTGCCCCGGTGAACGCCCCGCCCAGCGCGGCCGCGTAGATGAAGATCAGCCGCTCATCCCTCCGCGCGAGACGCGACCAGAAGATGCCGCCGCCGATAATGCCGGCCAGCATGAAGAGCGAATAGGCGGAGTCCCTCATGGCGTCGCGAACCCGGAATAATACCGGCAGAAGGAATCGAGCTGCCCATCCGGCCGGATGACATGGGTGCAGCAGCGGTCGATCCGGTCCTGGTCCCATGTCCATGCGTCCATGAAGGGCTTGATGAAAAGCCGGAACGTGTCGGATTCCGTGAGCTCAAAGGCGTGCATCATCTCAGCCAGCGGCTGGTTTTCGCAGCCGCACTGGGAGAGATCGCCGAGGGTGTAATTGATCTTGTCGTGCAGGAAACCCTGCATCGCGGAGAAATCGATGAAGTCGCTGACCGAGCGGATGCCGGCGGGCGTCTTGAGCAGGTAGCCGATGGTGGCGCAATTGGGATCGCCACACGGGAGCGGGGTGAAATCCTCGAAGCGCAATTTGTCGGCCGATTGCGCGACCGCGCCGAGGATGACATCGGCGGTATTGAGGCGCTCCGCCGGCGTGGCCGGGGCTGAGGCGTTGCGGCCGCTGAGAAACATCGGCTGGAAGGCGACGCCGCGGACGTTGGCGAATTGCAGGCCGTACTCGATGGCGGCCCAGACATGTGGCAAATTCTGCGGCGTGACGGTCATGGCGAGCGTCACGGGCAGGCCCATCGCCTCGCAGCGGCGGATGGTGCGGTCGCGGATCGCGCGCAGGTCCGCGCCGCGCAGCTCGCGCTGGCCCGCCTCCTGCGGGCCGTCGAATTGCAGGTAGAGCTGGAAGCGGCGCTCGACGAAGGTCTTTGCGAGCCGGTCCGCGAACGCCGCATCGGTCGCGATGCGGACGCCGTTGGTATTGAGCAGCACGTAGCCGATCGAGGGATGCGATTGCGTCCATGCGAGCAGCTCGAAGAATTGCGGGTGGATAGTCGGCTCGCCGCCGGAGAGCTGGAGGATCTCGATGGGACCCTTGCGCGCGATCACACCGTCGATGCGGCGTTGCAGATCGGCCAGCGGGATCGCGTCGAGCTTCGGCCCGGCGGCGCCGACAGGGGAATCGGCGAAGCAGGTGGGGCAGGCGAGGTTGCAGGAGTTGACGATCTCGATGAGCGCCAGGCAGGTCGAGAGCGTCTCGAACGGCCCGTCGCCGCGCCCCCCCGCGTTGCGCCCCAGCGTGCCGGGCTGGCCCTCATCCGAGGCGCAGCAGGCCGCGCCGCCGCAGCAGGCATTTTGCGGATCGCCCTGCGCCAGCCAGTAGAAACGCGCATCCGAGGCGATGCAGACCGCGCTCTCGCCATGCTGGGCGCAGGCTTTCTTGAGGTAAACCTTCGCCTCCTTGCCGCGCGTCACGCGGATGACCTCCGCCGGCGCAGGCTCGCGGCAGACCGGGCAGCGGCTGGTGGTGCGCTTGAGGAGAGTCTCGGTGGTGAGCTGAAGGAGCATGGGGCTTAACGAAAACTCATCGCGGGCAGCATCGTGGAGCCGGCGGCGCATCCGGCGAAGGAGACGGCGCAATTGACCACCATCAGGATCGCGAAGATGACGAGGGTGCAGCCGAATTTTCCGCCGGTGGAGGGATTCTTGCGGGCAAGGTAGCCGGCGAGGCCCAGAGAGCTGACAGTTGCCGCCAGCAGGCCCATGAGCGCCCAGCCCATCCAGTCGCCGTCAGAGGGATCGATCAGGCCGCCTGCAATGGTGGCGATCACGCACATCCCCGGCGGGGCGAAGAGCATGAGCCACTTGGGTAGCGTATTGGGTTTGTCCCAGGTCATTAGAATTTCATTTGGCTTAAGGCAACGCAGCAGCCCGCGAAGGCGACACCGGCAATCACAAAAATGATCCCGAGCCCGAGGGCGATTCCCGCGAAAAACCGTTCGACGCCTTTCTTGCCGGAGGAACCGGCCCAGAAATTACCGGCCACAAAGGCAAGGACGATGAGGATCGGAATAATCCCGACGATCATCTCACGATTTCTCCTTTGGATAGAGGACAAGATAACCTGCGGCAATCGCGCCAGATAGAACGGTGCCGAATGCCGCCTGATGCCAGGTCACCATGTGCTGGCTGAGCACGAGAAAGCCGAACAAGCATTCCAACGCCCCACGGACGATGCCGGCCTGGACCCACGTGATATTGCGAACAGGGTCCGCGATGGCGAATGCATAGCCGACCCCGAGGCTTATCAAGGCGCACCCCCACAGGCCGATCAAGTAACCGGCCGTGCCCGGCAAATCGTGAAACCCGAAGACCAATTCCACCTTCGCGGGCATCGCCATGAAGAGCGCCCCCATCGCCAGCAATACCGCCGCGTCCACCGCCAGAAGGAGGCGCAACGTCCTGTGCCGCACGGGGGAATCCGAAGCCATTTCGGGCAATCTATCGAGCGGCTCCCCGTTAGGCGATTACGAATTGAGGTTTCGCCTCGCTCCGAATCACCGCGGTCACATGCTCCCCATCTTGCTGCAGCCTGCATAAATGAGCCCGCCGACGACGAAGAGCAGCCCGATGCCAACGGCGGCTCCGACGGCCAGCAACTGCTTGCGCTCTTTGCAGAAGATACTTGCGATTGCCACCCCCATCCCGAAGAAGACGCCCAGCACCAGCGCAATGGAAAGAACGATGGAAATGACGTTGGCCATTCAGCAATGAATGGCAGGTTTTTGCGCTTTAGGCGACTAGCAATTGAAGAGCGGGGGCGGTGGGTGGATTCAGGCTCTCCCCCCGCATGGGCCACCAGCCCATCGCTACAAGGAGACTATCAAGCCCCCCCGCCATGCACCCGCGCCGCCACCTTCAACCGTAGCGCATTCAGATTGATGAAACCGGTGGCGTCGCTCTGGTTGTAGGCTTGCGTCGGGTCGGCTTCCATTGTCGCGATGTGCGGGTTATAGAGGCTGACGGGCGATTTGCGCCCGGCGGTGATGATGTTGCCTTTGTAAAGCTTCAGCCGGACGGTGCCGGTGACGTTCTTTTGCGACTCGGTCACGAAGGCCTGCAGCGCCTCGCGCTCGGGCGAGAACCAGAAGCCGTAATAGACCAGCTCAGCGTACTTCGGGATGAGCGAGTCGCGCAGGTGCATGACTTCGCGGTCCATGGTGATCGATTCCACCTGCCGATGCGCGTAATGGAGGATCGCGCCGCCGGGGGTCTCGTAAACGCCGCGCGATTTCATGCCGACGAAACGGTTCTCCACCAGGTCCACGCGGCCGATGCCGTGCCGGCCGCCGAGCTTGTTAAGCACGCGCATGGACTGGAGCGGGCTGAGCCGGGCGTGATTGTCCGGGCCATGCTCGGCGCCGGAGATGCCGAGCTCCTCCAGCAGCGTGTCGAGCTCATGATAGCCGATGCCGGTGCAGATGCCTTTTACGAAATCGAGTTCGACATACTCCGCCTTGTCCGGCGCTTCCTCCGGCGAGACGCTGAGGATGTACATCTCGCGCGACTTCTCGGCGCTGGCGTCAAACCATGGGTCCTCCAGGATGCCGCTCTCGAAGGAAATGTGCAGGAGATTGCGATCCATGGAGTAGGGCTTCTTCGCCGTCGCGGCGACGGGGATGCCGTTTTTCTCCGCATAGGCGATCATCTCCGTGCGGCCGGGGAATTGCTCGCGGAAGCGCTCCTGCCGCCAAGGGGCGATAACCTGCAGCTCCGGGGCGAGCGCCGCGGCTGTGAGCTCGAAACGGACCTGGTCATTGCCCTTGCCGGTGGCGCCATGGGCGACGGCGTCGGCGTTCTCCGCGCGGGCGATCTCTACCATGCGCTTGGCGATGAGCGGGCGGGCGATGCTGGTGCCGAGGAAGTATTGGCCTTCATAAATGGCGCCGGCCTGGATCATGGGGAAGATGAAATCGCGGGCGAACTCCTCGCGCAGATCGTCGATGTAGCACTTGGATGCGCCGGTGCGCAGGGCCTTGGCATCGAGGCCGTCCAGCTCCTCCTCCTGCCCGACATCGGCGCAAAAGGCGACGATTTCAGCCTGATAAGTTTCCTTGAGCCAGGTGAGGAGCACCGAGGTATCCAGCCCGCCGGAGTATGCGACCACGATTTTCATAGAGGGGGGTCTTTTTATGGGACGGGAGGGGGAATGGGAAGGGGATTTCGAGCGGCGGGTGAGCGGCGGAGTTTACCCCCGCACGGGTCGCCGACCCGTCGCTACAGAATTTGCGCGAAGCGCCACCTTTGTAGCGATGGCTCGGTGAGCCATGTGGGGGGACGGCCCGGATCAGGGTGGTCCGTAAGAAAGTAGATCACTTCTTCCGCCCGTTGCCGGATCGCTCAAAGCCCGACCCTTATACCATAGTGATGGCGGAGATGGAGGCGGAGCGGAGGCTGCAGGGCCAGCAAGCGTACGGGGAATGAGCCCCCCGTCGGCGGTCGCGAAATAATTTACGCGTATAACGCATTTCGCTCCATTGCGTTAGGGTCCGAGCCTCCGCCGGCCCCTGTGTACTGGCACAGGAATGGCTCATTTCTCCCGCGTGCTGAAACCCCTCGTTTTGCTCTCGATTTTGGGATTCCCGCTGCTTGGTTTTGCGGGGACGCCCTCTTCCGTGGGGCTGGCGCCGACGGTGCCGGCTACTGCGCCTTCGTCGCCGACGGTCTCAATCCAGTTCAGCAATAACGGGCTGACTTCGCTGATGTGGAGCGGGACGGAGATGCTGGCGAGCGGGGTGCCGTCGCTGGGGTATGTAGGGCTGATCCAGCCGGACGGGAGTTGGACCAGCGGCAGCCAGACACCCACGACGAGCGCAGATATCCCCAATCAAATCCTCACGCAGACCTACCCGTGGGGCACGGTGAAGTACGCTTACACAACCACGGAGACCCAAGTGTTTGCCAATGTGACCATCCAGAACACCTCCACCACGCCCATTGGCATGATCATCGTCCAGCTCCTGGAGATGCAATTTCCCTCGACACCCAACGAGTACGATGGCTCCGACCCGATGGTGGGCTGGGGCATGGGCAATCCGACGATTATCCCGACCACCTTCGGCTCAAGCAAGCTGGTGGTGACCAATGAGGACGTCGCCAATCCGCTGATGGTCGGCTGGCCGTGGGCGCTCGATTCGGCCAAGACGATCTTCCCGATGCGCGTCCTGACGGGGAAGGATGCGATGTACCCGAGCAGTTTCCCGTTTATCAATCGCCCCATCCCGGCGGGCGGATCGCTCGAGTTCAAGATCGGGTTCCGGTTCGGGCCGGCGACGGCGACCAATTACGCGCTGGCGGCGGACCTGTACCAGCGGTTCGCGACGGCCTTCCCATACACGCTCCAGTGGACCAATCACCAGCCGATCGCACAGCTCTTTCTCACGAACCCGAACGGTACCTACCCGACCAATCCGCGCTGCTGGTTTGGCGATGGCACGGTCGATACGACCACGCCGGCGGGGATCGCGGCCTTCCAGCAGCGGGTGCTGGCTTTTGCGGATAACGCCGTCGCCATCTGCAAGGCGGAGGGGGCGCAGGCGGCGATCACATGGGACATCGAGGGGCAGCAATTCCCGCAGAACACCAGCTACATCGGCGATCCGCGCCTGGTGGATACGCTGGCGCCGGAGATGGCCGGGGTGATCGACGCGTACTTCAGGAAATTCACCGACGCCGGCCTGCAGGTCGGCATGACGATCCGCCCGCAGCAGTTGATCCTCTCCAATGACAACCAGCAGGCCTACCAGCAGGAGGTCGCAGACCCCGGGGCGCTTATGATCCAGAAGATCCAGTACGCGAAGCAACGCTGGGGGGCGACGGTGTTTTATGTCGATTCCAACGGCGCGCCGGACGACCCGATGGACCCCGCGTTTTTCCAGGCGGTCGTGAACGCCATCCCCGGCATCCTGGTGATCCCGGAGCATGCGAACATGGAGTATTACTCCATCACCGCGCCGTACGGGCAACTGAACATGGGGGTAACCGGGACGCCGGCCAATGTGCTACTGGCCTACCCCAAGGCGTTCAGCGTCTTCACCATCAGCGATGGGGATGTGACGGATAATATGAGCGCGCTGGTGAACTCCGTGGGCCGGGGCGATGTGCTCTTTTTCCGGGGCTGGTTCGACGCGAACGAGAACCCGGAGGTCCAACAAATTTACGGGACTATACACATGACAAACAGCACTCCGTAAGGCGACGTTCGTGAGCTTTTTAGCACGATTTATGCTGCAAAATCGATTCCTTTCGACGTCGAAAGGAATTTTAGGGGGATGCAAGCGATTGCAACTCAGTTGGCTAAACTTAGTTTACAGCCGTTTCCGTATATCCATCCCCCGAATCCGTGAACTAGCCGTATGCTAAGCGTCTGGCAGTTTTCTTGCCGTAAAGAAATTCGCCGTCACCGTTAATTTCAGGTTCCTAGTCAGACAGTGATTTAGCTCCAGTGCCAATCTGGGGGAAATTTCTCGTTAACTAGAAGAATCCGGCTACTTGCCCTTGCTCTTCCTGGGTGCGGGTTTCCCCTTCGGCTCAGCCTTGACGGTCATCGCCCGGCGCAAGGACTCATCGAATGGTAGCGACTGAGGCAACTTGATCGGTTTGGGTGCTGGCATGGGATTAACGCGGTCACACCCTGTAGAACGGAGTCAACTATTCGAATGGTCTAGACTTGGAAAGGCGGCCCTATTTCCGTCTCAGACTTCGACTTTCGTTCAAAGCGCTTCTTCATGACATCCAGGTAGTCCTTGAGTGCTTCGATTTGATCGACCCCCAATTCCGGCCCGAAGAAATGAAGTTCAACTGAGTTTTCCTCATCGAGCGCGAACCGAAGGGGTTCACGCGCCGATGGCTTGGACTCCGTGATATGCTGAGAAGTGGCGATGTGAAGGGGTGCCGGGGGCACCTGCGAGGGCGCTCCGTGAGCTGTTGAAGTTACCGGAGAAGTTAAAATCGCGGATTCAGATTGCATCTTTGGTGCGTTTGAATCCTCAATCATACCTCCAGATGGAAGCCTTGCAAACAACAGATTCTCCTTGAACACGGAAGCCGCCTTTTTCGCCCCTTCTTGAGTGAAGTCCTTTTGTATAAGATGGTTACACAATGTTTCCTCATCACATGAACCATATCCGCCCTCGTAAAGTTCCGCAAAAATAGTCGGATGGAGTGCGGCTTCACGTAGAGACTCTTCCATTTGCTTCTCATTTAGAGGGTGGATCAATTTAACCGCCAACGTGGATAAACGGAGCGCCCCGCCGTGCTCTCCTTCTGTTAATCCGTAATGATTGAGGGTCGCCAGTGCAGTGAGAGCGGCCCCATTCATCCCGCCGTATCCGAGTGACCCCGCTGCAACCTCTCTCTTAACTGCCGCCTTTCCGAGCTTGCCGAGTAATTTTCGAGCCATCGAAATTGCATCCTCCAGAGTGGATTTAGGCGATCCCGGGCTTCTGAGTTTTCTAATTTCGTTTGTCATGACGTTTAGAGTACATCACAAACGCGAACAATCAAGCACTAACGTTTACATACCATTACGTAATCCTAAACGCCGATTTGGCAAAATACCTTTTGACAAGGCCTGAAGGGGTGGGTTATCAGGAAAGGAGCCCCGACCCTCTCGTAAAGGGCCGGGGCGATCCAAAGACCTCGCTGTCGAATCAGTCCTTCCAAAAGGCTGAGGGTAGAGTCCAAATCTACCGACCAGACAGCGGGGCATTATTGCCACTGTAGTTTACCAAGCTAAAACGCCCCCTTTGGGAGGGGGAAAATCGGGTCCGATCCCTGACAGTGGCACATTTTTTGAGTTTTTGCAATCCTAACAATAACAACGACAATGGCCCAAGCAGACGACAAAGGCTGGATTCACTTCACCGGAAAGAAACCCGATGGAGGGGATGGACAGGAATTTAGGCTTCCGAGCAGACATGTTCTTCACTGGCGCACGAAGGGCCACGAAAGGAAGTTGTTTGAAGTATTCTCAATCGAGCCCGTTTTGCAAAGTCCTTTGGCAATATTCGAAGGTTTGGAGCGCGAAGAATTCGAGGATGGTTTTTGTTATTGTGGAATTCCCGATAAAAAACAGGTCACGGAAAATTCCACCGTTCCGCCACCTCCGGGGATGGTATTTCTAATTTTCGTGAATAAAGAATTCGCTATTTTTGAATTTCGGTGGGAGAAAATGTGTGCCGAAGATTTCGGAAACCCAGAAAACTATAAAACACGCTTCAAACAGAAAACATGGTCTCCTTGAGTGAATTCTTGGAAGGCACCCGGGCAAAGGCCGGAGCTTTCCAACCCTGCCCCCTTTATGCCCCAGAAGGCGATTCTCTCACGTTTTATCTAAAAGACGAAGATTCTTACGGTGAGCGAATCGACGATCTGTTGACGATCTACAAATCGTTTGAAACCGGCGAAATTGTTGGCTGTCAGATAAAAGGGGTCCGAAGAAAATTGAGGGAACTCCAGAAGTTCATGGTGACGCTGAAATCCCCAAAATTGGATCTCGGATTGCTCTTCTTGACGTACATGGCTACATCCGATAGCGAGACGGCCAAGCACAAGTATGAATGGCTCGGCGAACAAGCCGCGCGGCTAGGTGCAGCAGTTCCCACCAAGGATCTCCTACCGGCCTGACTTTGCAAATTTATCAGCAGGCCCTTAGCGGGACTGAATAATGCTTAAGAGGTGGGTGCCATGCCCACCAACGATACCCGCAGCCTAGTCCGTTCTTCCAAGACGGCCGTCGTCCACAAGGTGATCGACATCACCCCGGACTCAGCGGCGTCATCCACAAAAGCCCCTGCCGGCAAGCTACTTGCGGCGATGGATCGCTATCGCGGCGGCCTCTTTGCCGCTGCGGCGGTGATCTTTGCCGCCGTCGTCGCGATCCTGGCCATCCCGCATGCCCATAAGTCCACTGCGGCGGCCGCCCCGGCTGCCCCCGCGACCCCCACGGTGACCCTGATTGTGGCAAAACCAGCCCCGGAACGTCCCGTTTTGGTGGAATTAAATCTCCCGACCGCGGTCCAGCAGGGCCTCGTCCAATGCCAATGGCGCGGGAACGGCAAGGATGTGCTCTATATGGATGCCCGGAACGTGAGCGGGGAGCCGCTGCGGCTGCACCTCGGCGCGGGACAATTGCTCGCTTCGGTCGATTCGACCATCGTCGTGCTGAAGTCCTCCACGCTCGATTTTGCGCCCAATGCCGACCTTCATGAGGAAATCCCCACCGTGGCCACCTCCTCGGCCAATCGGGTGATCGGCGAGGAATACCATCTCTCCGCCGGGACACTGCCGGACCTGGACAAGCTCTTCGCCTACGTCGCCGCCCATCCCGAGGCCCGGCCCGGCGCCATCCAGACCACGGCTCTGATTTTGACCGAAAACCTGCCGCTCTCGGCCTTTGCGAAGTTCAACGAGTTGAGCGGCGGCGTCGCCGCGCCGGAGAGCCAGGATTTCAAGGCCGACACGGTCGATATCCTGGGCGCGCTGATGATTGTGCAGGACCTCGGGATCAACCGTCCGCTGGCGGTGACCATCGACCCGCAACTGGAGGTCGAGGCGATGATCGACCCGGCCGCGCATGACCTTGCGCTGCGCTATTACAATATCTCCGATGAGTGGGCCTACTGGAAGAGCCAGCTCCTGCAGGGCGATCCCTCCACGCGGCATTACGCGCTGTATGGCATTGCCCGGTATTATCCCGATGTCGCGATCCAGATGCTGCCGAAGTGGGCCCGCGGCGCGACGCTGAGCCCGGTGTACCGGATGTCTGCCGTCGAGGCGCTGGCGGAGACCAATCGCCCCGAGGCGATCCCGATCCTGCGCGAGCTGGAGCGGGAATTCGGTGGCACCACGGACCTTGGCCGCGCCGCACACCAGGCTGCGAACTTCCTGGACGGGCAGTTTGCGGAGGCCCATCACGGGGCGGTGGCGAGCGCTGGGAACTGATTCCATTGCGGATTGTGGATTGTGGATGGATTGGCGGAAGCCAGAATTGTGCGAAACCGCGTACCTGCTTTGAAGCTTTGACAATCCGCAATCCACGATCCGCACTCCGCAATTGCCCAAAGGAACCCACTGGACAACCCCCCATAGTTCCCCCATATTCCCCGCCCCATGCTTTCGCTGTCCATTACATTTCTGCTTGCGTTCCATGTTGTGGTGTCGCTGCTGATCATTCTTCTGGTATTGATGCAACGCCCTAAGAGCGAGGGACTTGGGGCTGCGTTTGGCGGTGGAATGACGGAGAATCTTTTCGGCGCGCAGACCACCAATGTGCTTGCCGGCGCGACCCGGTGGCTGGGCGCGACTTTCTTCATCCTGACGCTGATTTTGTCGATTTTGTACGCGAAAGAGTCCACGCAAAAGAGCTCCATCCAGGCAAATCTGCTCAAGCAGGCGGCGCTCGCGCAGCCGACAGCCACGCCGGCGCCGGTGACTGGGACGACCGGGCTGACGGGCGCGGCGGGGCTTTCGGGCAGCTCGGCTTTTGGGAGCACGGATATGTCGCTGGGCGCCCCGGCGTCGAGCGGCACGGCCGGTTCCCTGCTGCCGGCCCCGACACTGGGCGGCACCGCGGCGCACTGACCCGGCGCGATTCGGGCGCGATGATCACTCCACGTCTTCGGGAACTCCCCATTCTGGGTGCAGTCCTGATGACCCTCCTCGTTTCCAGCGGCTGCCAGCGGGCGCGGGACCGGGCGGAGTTTGTTTTCCTCAATGGCGCGGAGCCGGAGACGCTGGATCCCTCGCTCATTACCGGGCAGCCGGAGGGGCGCATCGCGGGGGCGCTCTTCGAGGGGTTGACGAATTTTGACGAGAACGGCCAGGTGGTGCCGGGAGTGGCGGAAAAGTGGGATCTCTCGCCGGACGGCCGGGTCTATACGTTTCACCTGCGCAAGGATGCGCGCTGGAGCAATGGCGACACGGTGACGGCTCGGGACTTCCGCGATAGCTGGCAGCGCACGCTCGCGCCGGATACGGCGTCGGAATACGCCTATCAGCTTTACTACATTCACAACGGCGAGCCGTTCAACGAAGGGAAGCTGAAGGATTTCTCGCAGGTCGGCGTCGTGGCGCTGGATGACCGGACGCTGCAGGTCACGCTGGATAGCCCTACTCCATTCTTTACCGGCCTGTGTGCGACCACGCCGCTCTACCCGGTGCATTTGCCAACGGTGCAAAAGTGGGGCGACGACTGGATCAAGCCTGGACACATGGTCAGCGACGGCGCCTATGAGCTGGATGCGTGGCGCATCAATGACCGGGTGCGGCTGGTGAAGAATCCGTATTACTGGGATGCGGCGCATGTGGCGATGAAGACCATCGACGCGCTGCCGATAGACCGCGCGAACACTGCGTTTAATTTCTACGCGTCCGGCCAGGCAGACCTGATCATGGACAAGGGACTTACGCCCCCGGCATTGCTGGACGCGGTGCGGACGCGGTCCGATTTTCATACCGCGCCATTCCTGGGGACTTACTTCATGCGGTTCAATTTGACGCATGCGGCATTCAAGGATGCGCGGGTGCGGCGGGCGTTCTCGCTGGTGATCGACAAGAAATTCATCGTGGACAAGATCACGCGCGGGGGCGAGATCGCGGCAGATAGCTTTGTGCCGCCGGGCGCGGCGGGTTACCAGTCGCCGCCGGGGATGCAGTACAACCCGGACGAGGCGCGGAAATTAATGGCGGAGGCAGGTTATCCCGGCGGGAAAGGGTTCCCGTTGGTTACTTACCTGTACAGCCAGGGAGAATTGAACGACGCGATAGCCGTTGAGTTACAAAGCATGTTCCGGCAGGAGCTGGGAGTGAATATCACCCTCGAGCGCCAGGAGTGGAAAGTGTATCTCAATTCCGTGAGTAACATGGACTATGACCTGGCGCGGGCAAGCTGGGTGGGGGATTACGACGATCCGAATACTTTCCTGGATATGTTTGTCACCAATGGCGGCAATAATGAGACCGGCTTTGCCAATCCTGTTTATGACAAGCTGATCGCCGATGCCGCGGCTGAGGTGGATCAAACCAAACGGTTTGATATCTTCCGCAAGGCGGAACAGATGCTCGTGTCCGAGGAGGCGCCGATCTGCCCGATCTATTATTATGTGGGCATCCAGTTTTACGACGGCAACCGGCTGGGCGGGATGGCTGCCAACTTACTGGATGAACATCCCCTGCAGCGTATGTATTGGAAGCAGGGGGCTCAGTGAGTTACCTGGTCTATCTTGTATATCGCGCGGCATCGGAAGCGGTGGCGATGCTGCCGCTGTCCTTGGTGTTTCTGCTGGGGCGGGTGCTGGGATTGATCGGGTATTTCCTGATTCCCAAGTACCGGAAGCTGGTAATGGCGAATCTGACCATCGCCTTCGGCGCGGAGAAGACGCCGGCGGAGTTGCGGCGCATCGCGCGGAATCACTTTGCGACGCTCGGGGCGAACCTCCTTTGTTCCTATAAATTGGCGACGCTGACACGGGAGGGAATCGACGCGTGCGTGGAGATCGTGGGCATGGAAAACCTGCACCGCGCGGCCGCGGCGGGCAAGGGAGCGATCCCGGTGCTGGCGCACCTTGGCAACTGGGAGGTGCTGGCGCAGCTCGGGCCGCATTACCCGCAGGGAAAGGGGTTCGGGACCGTTTATCAGCCGCTCGGCAATGAGTACATCGACCAGCACGTGAAGAAGACGCGGGCGCGGCTGGGGCTGACGGTGTTTGACCGGCGCAGAGGGTTTGCGGAGCCGATCAAGTTTCTCCGTGAGGGCGGCGTCTCAGGCATCCTGGTGGATCAACACGCGGGCGATCATGGGATATGGACGCCGTTCTTCGGCCGTCTGGCTTCGACTTCGCCGCTGGCGGCGACGATTTCCCTGCGCACCGGCGCGCCGCTGGTGCCGATGGCGGTTTACACCGCGGGCTGGGCGCGGTGGCGGCTGGTGGTTTCCGAGCCGATCCAATCGAGCACGCACGATCCCGATGTGCTGACGGCGGAGATCAACCTGGCGCTGGAGAAGGAAATCCGCGCGAACCCGGCGGACTGGTTTTGGGTGCATAACCGATGGAAGACGCCGAAACCGGAGTTCCTGCTGGCCAATTACAGGCGCGGGGTGACGCTGCCGCCGGGGATGGATGCCGCGAGCCTGAAGCCATTCCGCATTCTCATCCGGTCAAGCAATTGGCTGGGCGATGCGGTGATGAGCGCGCCTGCGGTGCGCGCGATCAAGGCCGGCCGGCCGGATGCGCATGTCACCATCCTGACGCAGGCGAAGCTGGTGGATTTTTGGAAGACGGTGCCGGAGGTGGATGAAATCGTGGCGATTGAGCGCGCGGATGGGGTGTTCGCGGTCGCGCGGAAGATTCGGGGGCGGTTCGACGCGGCGTTTGTGTTCCCGAATTCCGTGCGGACGGGACTGGAAGTGTGGCTGGCGGGGATTCCGCGGCGGATCGGGTACGCCCGGCCGTGGCGCGGCGGATTGATCAACGCCGTCGTGCCGGAGCCGAAGCCCGCGCCGATGGCCCATGAGGTGAAGCATTACCTCGCCATGGCGAAATACGCCGGCGCCGATATCAAGGGGGCGATGCGCGCGCAGATGCTGCCGGAGAAGAATGGCAGTTTGCGCCTGGGCATGGTGCCGGGCGCGGAGTATGGGCCGGCCAAGCGCTGGATGCCGGAGAGTTTCGCCGCCGTGGCGAAGAGCGTGCGGGAGGCGACCGGGGCGGACTGGAGCATTTTTGGCGTGGAGGGAGACCGGCCGGTTGCGGACGCGATCGCGACGGCGCTGGACGGGCAATGCAAGAACCTCGCGGGAAAGACGACGCTGGCGGAGCTGATCGAGCAACTGCGAGGGTGCCGGCTGGTGCTTAGCAACGACACAGGGGCGATGCACCTGGCCGCGCATTTGGGCGTGCCGGTGATCGCGGTCTTTGGATCGACCGAGCAGCGGCTCACGGGGCCGACGGGACCGCGCAGCCGGGTGATCCGGCATCAGACTGTGTGCAGCCCCTGCTTCCTGCGGGAGTGCCCGCTGGACCTCCGTTGCATGAAGGCCGTGACCGTGGAGGAGGTGACGGCGGCGGTGCTGGGGGAGCTGGCGGGAGGGGCCTAGAGCGGCTGCTTTCGCGAGGCGGTCTGGCTCTCGTAATTATTGAAGACCACGTCGCGAATCCGCTCGGCGGCTACGATGTGCTGGGTGATCAAATCGAGATTGCCGTCGGTGCCGATGACGGCGATGGCGAAATGGCCGGTGACGCCGTAATCGGCGGCGACCTGGGTGGGATTCGAGGCCAGGAGAAAGGGAATGTCGCACGGGACCTGATCGCCGCCATCCTCGATGGCGGCCACGAAGATGACTTTCTCGTTCGAGAACTCCGAGTAGATGTCATGCAGGCGGTCGAGCATAGCGCGGAATTCCTTCTGGCGCGAACGCTGGGTGATGACGAGCACGACGGGCTGGCCGCTAAAGCTCTTGAGGCTCGTCCCCTGCGCAACGCCGCTGATGGCGAAGTCCGGCGCGGGGCGCACCACCTGGGCGTGGGCCGCGGCGCAGAAGGCCAGCGCCAGCAGTGCAACGAGGGAGCGCCTCATACCTTCATGATCTCCGCTTCCTTCGTGTTCACGGCTTCGTCGATCTTCTTGACGTATTTGTCGGTGAGCTCCTGGACTTCCTTCTCAAGGCCGCGCAGGTCGTCCTCGGTGATGTCGCCACCCTTTTGCGCCTTCTTTGCCTCGTCGATGCCCTCGCGCCGATGCGCGCGGATGCGGACGCGGGCTTCCTCGGCCATTTGCTTGATGGTCTTGACCAGCTCCTTGCGGCGCTCCTCGGAGAGCTCGGGCATCGGCAGGCGGATGACCTTGCCCTCGGTGTGGGGATTGATGCCGAGCTTCGATTCCTTGATCGCCCGCTCAATGTCCTTCGTGGTCTGGGCGTCAAAGGGCTGGATGACGAGCATCCGCGGCTCCGGGGCGGAGATGACGGCCAGTTGCTTGAGCTTCATCTGCGCGCCGTAAGCCTCGACATCCAGGTTTTCCACCAGCGCGGGCGATGCCTTGCCGGTGCGGACGCCGGAGAACTCGTGGACCATGTAATCGGTGGCCTTTTCCATGGCCGCCTCCGCCTCGAAGACAATTTCGTCAGGACTCATAGGATGGGTGTTAACTAAACCAGTTTCCTTGTTGAAAGGGCGCGCCGTCAAGGACGGCATCGGCGCGCGGCGGGCCAGGCGCTAATCCCCGGTGACGATGGTGCCCACTTCCTTGCCGAGCACGGCGTCGCGGATATTTTCGCGCTGCATCATGTCGAACACAATGATCGGCATCTTGTTATCCATGCAGAGCGAGAAGGCGGTGGCATCCATGACCTGGAGGCGTTTCGTGAGCGCCTCGCCGAAGGTCAGCGTGGTGTAGCGCTTCGCGTCCGGGTTTTTCTTCGGGTCGCAATCGTAGATGCCGTCCACCTTCGTGGCCTTGAGGATGACCTCGGCGCCCATCTCATTGGCGCGCAGGGCGGCGGTGGTATCCGTGGAGAAAAAGGGATTGCCGGTACCGGCCACGAAGATGACCACGCGGCCGAGCTCCAGGTGGCGCATCGCGCGGCGGCGGATGAAGGATTCGGCGACGCCTTTCATCTCGATGGCGGTCTGGACGCGGGTCTGGACGCCGAGCGCCTCGAGCTCGCTCTGGAGGGCGAGGCCGTTCATCACCGTGGCCAGCATGCCCATGTAATCGGCCGTGGCCCGATCCATGCCGCGCTGGCTGGCTGCCTGGCCGCGCCAGATATTGCCGCCGCCCACCACGAGGGCCACCTCGACGCCCAGCCCATGGATTTCCTTGATCTGGGCGGCGATGCTCTGGACGATCTGCGGGGAGATATTGTCGCGGCTCCCGGGCTCTCGCAACGCCTCGCCGCTCAGTTTCAACACGATCCGTTTGTATTTTGGAGACGGCTGCGACATCAGCCATCGATCAAACGCAAAGGGGGGAGGGATGAAAAGGCAAATATTGCACGGAAGGGTTAACCCTGGCGTCCGGCCGTTTCGGCGGCCTCATGGCTTCAGGGCGTTCGACAACATGCGAGCCTTCGAATTAATATTGGGCATGAACTCCTCCAAAGCAGCCATCGTCGGCCTCGGCCGCATGGGCGCAAACATGGCTCGTCGCCTTGCCGATACGGGTTTCGAAATCACCTCGGTTTATGATATTCGGCGTGATGTCGCCGGGGCGCTGGCGGAGGAGTTGCAAGCGGCCGCGCCGGCCACGCTGGCGGAGGTCACGGCGTCGGCGGATTATGTGCTGACGGTCGTGACGGATGATGCGGCGATGCGCAGGATCTTCACCACGCCGGGAGACAATCTGCTCATCGGCGCCGCGGGGCGCACGTTTTTGAATTTCGCCACGGTATCGCCCGCCGTGCATCTGGAGATCGAGAAGGCTGCGGGCGCGGCCGGCGCATCCGCCGTCGAGGCGTGCATGGCATCCAGCATTACGCAGGCAAGGGAGGGGTCGCTTTATCTTATCCTCGCCGGGGACCCGGCGGTCGTGGAGCGGGCGGAGCCGTTGCTGGCGGCATTGAGCAGCGCGCGGCGGTATGTAGGCGGGACCGGGCGCGCGGCGCAGGTGAAGGCGCTCGTCAATATGGTGATGAATATTAACACCGCCGGGCTCGCCGAGGGGCTCGGCCTCGGCGACGCCCTGGGGCTGGACCTCACGATGCTGCGCGAGGTCTTCGCGCAGACTGGCGCGAATTCACGGGTGCTGGAGACCGATGGCGCGGACATGCAGGCGCGCGATCACGCGTGCTATTTTTCCGCCGCCCACGCGGCGAAAGATTCCGGCATCGCCGTCGCGCTGGCAAAGGAGGCGGGAGTGAACGTGCCACTGGCCGGGGCCGCGCTGGCGCAATACCGGCGAATGATCGAGAAGGGGCTAGGGGAGTTGGACAAGTCGGGCGTGGCGGAATTGACCTTCAAGGGACGGGGCGTATGATCGCGATCCGGTAATTATGGATGCGACTCCGGACGACAGGCTTTACGCAACGGTGCTGCGGATGGTGATTTGGGACGAGCCGGAGCAGACGGTGATGGAGGTGATCGAGAAGAACGGATTCGCCGGCGCCGCGGGGCGGAAGATTTACCAAAGGGCGCGAAATGAAAGAATCGCGACCATCCGCGCGGGTTGCATCCGCAAGGCATGGAGCGGACTGCTCTGGACCGGGTTGGGCCTGGTGCTCTTCACGGTGTTTTGGTTTGGCTTCGGGTGGATCACAGAGAGGATTTACGTGATCGCAGGCGTGTTTGTATTGATCGGCTTGTGGAAGGGTTTGGATGGGCTGCTGGGGGTATTGCTGGCGCCAGGGAAAAAGGGATCCCTGGCGGAATAAGGCGGACCCGAAGGGCCGAAGGGGGCAAACACCCGCGCCAGCCGCCGATTGGCTTGTTTCCATCCATCGCGGGGTTACGTGCATGGAAAAGTTTAAGCCGGGTAACATCAAAAAATGTTACTCGGCTTTCACACCATTCAAGTTACCAGCTCCAGCTAGGCCTTCTTCAACTTTGCCCAACGCGCTTTCTGGGCGGCAGCGATACGGGCGCGGCCTTCGGGACTCATGGTCCGCTTCTTTTTGGTCTTCACCACTTTTTCAACAGCAGCCGGTGCGGCGCCATTCTTTTTGGCCCAACGCGCTTTCTGGGCGGCCTTCATCTTCGCGATGGTCGCAGCGGAGCGTTTGCCCTTGCGGCCGTCTTTTACGACAGGCTTGGATGATTCGACTGAAAGCGGTTGAGTACCATCTCCGAAAATTGCGGAAAGGGATTTTTTAAGAGCTTCAATCTGCTTCCGGATATGAAGAGCTTTTTCGATGGTTTCGATGGGATGATCCCAGATGGAGGAGGTAGACATGAGCGATTTGAAGCATGGATGGGGGAGGTTCGGCAACCTAAACCGGATACCGGCCGGCGCCTTCACCCTCTCTGATCGATGGGCACGTAGCTGGCCAGCGGCTCGCCCGTGTAGATTTGGCGGGGGCGGGAGATGCGGTTATTGGTGTCCTCGGCGACCTCCTTGTAATTGGCGATCCAGCCGGGCATCCGGCCGATGGCAAAGAGGACGGTGAACATCTCCAGCGGGATGCCGATGGCACGCATCATGATGCCGCTGTAGAAGTCGACATTCGGGTAGAGCTTGCGCTCGATGAAATAGGGATCGCTGGTGGCGGCCTGCTCCAGGCGGAGGGCAATGTCGAGGAGCGGGTCGTTGACATGAAGCGCCTCCAGCAGTTCGTCGCAGCGTTGCTTGATGATCTTCGCGCGCGGGTCGTAGTTCTTGTAAACGCGATGGCCGAAGCCCATGAGGCGGCGTCCGCTGGTCTTGTCCTTTGCATCGGCAATGAAGCGGGAACCGTCGTCGCCATCCTTGTGGATGGCCTCGAGCATCTCGAGCACGGCCATGTTTGCCCCGCCGTGGAGCGGCCCCCACAAGGCGCAGACGCCGGCGGCGGCGCTCGCGAAGAGATTGGCCCGGCTGGAGGCGACCATGCGGACGGTGGAGGTGGAGCAGTTCTGCTCGTGATCGGCATGAAGCAGGAAGATGAGATCGAGCGCGCGGACGACCTCCGGCGTGAGCGCGTAATCGGCGTACGGCTCGGAGAACATCATGTGGAGGAAGTTCGCGGAGAATTTGTAGTGCGGATTCGGGTAGATAATGGGGAGGCCGCGCGACTTGCGATGGGCGAAGGCGGCGATGGTGCGCACCTGGGAGATGAGGCGGGCGGCCTGGACCCGGAAGGTGCCGGGGTCCTGCGGCCCGAGCAGCTCCGGATAGAAGCAGCCGGCGGCATTGATCATCGAGGAGAGGATCGCCATCGGGTGGGCATTGGGCGGGAAGCCCTCGAAGTGGAACTTCATGTCCTCATGGATGAGGGCGTGCTGGGTGAGGAGATCGGAGAAATGGCGGAGCTCCGCGTGGGTGGGGAGGTGGCCGTAGATGATGAGGTAGGCGGTCTCGATAAAGGTCGATTTCCCCGCCAGCTCCTCGATGGGGATGCCGCGGTAGCGCAGGATGCCCTTGTCGCCGTCGATGAAGGTGATCTTGCTGGTACAGGAGCCGGTATTGCCGAAGCCGGGATCCAGGGTGATGCAGCCGGTCTTGTCGAGCAGCTTGGTAACATCCACTGCGCGCTCGCCGGCTGTGCCTTCGATGATGGGCAGATCAAATTTTTGCCCGTCTACATCCAATGCTGCCGAGGTTTGCATGGGCATGTGTTATGGGGGGTGGGACGGGATTTGAACAGAAGGAAGGAAGCGCAGAGGCGGGTGGAACAGGAAATGAAGAGAAGTTGGCAAGGAAAGGTACCAATGCGGAATGGCAGAGATGACGCCGCTAAAATAATGAGAGCTGCGGGCGCTCGATGGGGGGCTCGGGTTCGGAGGATTTTTTGCGTTTGCGGGCAGGGTAGCGCGGCGGTTTCTCGGCGAGCTTCGGTTTGCCGTCGGCGTTGAGCTCGGAGGTCTCCAGGTTGCCGAGGACTTCGCGGGCGCGGGCGATGACCTCGGGCGGGAGGCCGGCGAGGCGGGCGACCTGGATGCCATAGCTTTTGTCGGCGCCGCCTCTGATGATTTTGCGCAGGAAGATGATCTGCTCGTTCCATTCGCGGACGGCGACATTGTAATTTTTCACGCCGGGGCGGGTCATCTCCAGCTCGGTGAGCTCGTGGTAATGGGTGGCGAAAAGGGTGCGGGCCTTCGTGCGGTCGTGGAGATACTCCGCGATGCTCCATGCGATCGAGAGGCCGTCGAAGGTCGAGGTGCCGCGGCCGATCTCGTCCAGGATGATGAGGCTGCGCTCGGTGGCGTTGTTGAGGATGTTCGCGGTCTCGTTCATCTCCACCATGAAGGTGGATTGGCCCCGGGAGAGATCGTCGCTGGCGCCGACCCGGGTGAAGATGCGGTCGGCGAGGCCGATCTCGGCGCGCGTGGCCGGGATGTAACTGCCGATCTGCGCCATGAGGGTGAGCAGCGCCACCTGGCGGATGAAGGTGCTCTTGCCGGCCATGTTGGGGCCGGTGATGATCAGGAGGCGGTTTGGGCCGCCGTCGAGCTCGACATCGTTCGGGACGAATTTTTCCTCCACGAGGCTCTGGTCCAGGACCGGGTGGCGGCCATCGACGATCTCCAGCCGCCCGCCATCGGTGAGCTCCGGGCGGCAATAACCGAAGAGCCGGGCGGTTTCCGCGAACGCGCCGACGACATCGAGCGTGGCGATGGCTGAGGCGGTGATTTGCAGCTCGGAGAGATGGTGCAACACCTGCTCGCGCAATTGCTGGAAGAGATCGTACTCCAGCGCCTGCGCCCGCTCGTCCGCGCCGAGGATTTTGTTCTCCATCTCCTTGAGCTCGTGGGTGATGAATCGCTCGCCGTTCACGGTGGTCTGCTTGCGATGATAATCCTCAGGGACGCTCGCCAGATTCGATTTCGTGATCTCGATGAAATAGCCGAAGACGCTGGTGTAGCGGATTTTCAACGACTTGATGCCGGTGCGGTCGATCTCGCGCTGCTGGAGCTGGGCGATCCATTCCTTCCCCTCGCGGCCCGCGGCGCGGAGCTCGTCGAGCGGCTCGGAATATCCATCGCGGAAGATGCCGCCTTCCTTGAGGGTCATCGGCGGCTCGTCGACGAGCGCGGTTTCGAGCAGCGAGACGAGATCGGGGAACTCGTGCAGCTCTTCCGTCATGCGCGCCCGCAGGCTCGGCGCGGTGCCGTTCGCGCCGAAGTCGATGCGCTGGGCGAGCGAGCGGAGGTGGGCCTTGAGGTCGGGGAGACGGGCGAGGGAGTTTTGCAGGACCATCAGGTCGCGCGGATTGCCGCCGGCCTGGTTGAGGCGGGCGACGGTGCGCTCGATGTCGCGCACCCCCTTGAGCGACTCGCGGAGCTGGCTGAGGAGGAAGGACTCGGCTAGGAGCTCCGTGATGAACTCCTGGCGCTCCAGCAGCGGCTCAAGGCGGGAGAGCGGGTGGAGAATCCAGTCGCGCAGCCGGCGCGCGCCCATGGGGGTGATGGTGCGGTCCAGCGCGGCGAGCAGGCTGGTATCGCGCGCGCCGCGGGAGACGACAAGCTCCAGGTTCGCCTGCGTGACGGCGTCGACGATCATGTATTGCGAGCTGCGGTAGCAGAGCAGCCGGGTGATGTGGCCGATCTGCCGGCGGAGCCCGTTCTTGAGGTAATGCAGGATGGCGCCCGCCGCGCCGATGGCCGCGGGCATATCGCCGCAGCCGAAGCCATCCAGCGACTGGACCTGGAAATGGGTGCGCAACGCGAAGTACGCCTGGTCGAGCGCGAAGGTGTAGCCGTCGCATCGCGTGGAGATGGAGGCGGCGACGACGGCGACGCGATCCGCCTGCTCCTCGCTGACGAGCACCTCCGACGGGCAGACGCGGGCGAGCTCGTCCTCGAGCTGGGCGAGATTTTCCACCTCCGTGAGGCGGAAGTCGCCGGTGCTCAGATCGACGAAGGCGAACCCGTAGCGCGCCTCTTTTTCGTAGATGGCGGCGAGGTAATTGTTGCGGCTGGACTCGAGGAGATTGAGGTCGCTGACGGTGCCTGGGCTGATGATCTGCGTGACTTCGCGCTGGACGATGCGGCCCGGGACGGCCTCGCCGATCTGGTCGCAAATGGCGGCGCGTTTGCCGGCCCGGATGAGCTTCGCCATGTAGCCCTCAGCCGCATGGTAGGGGACGCCGCACATCGGGACGCCGTTGCGTTTCGTGAGGGCGACATTGAGGATCGCGGAGGCTTCCTTCGCGTCCTCGAAAAACATCTCATAAAAGTCGCCGAGCCGAAAAAGCAGCAGCGTATCGGGGGGAAGCGAGCGTCGTATCCCCTGATACTGCTGCATCATCGGGGAGAGCGTATCCGACATTTGCCCGGGAGGTTAAAGGTGGGTGGCGGCGGGCGCAAGCCGGAGGAAGGGGGTGCCATTGCGGAATGGCGGAAGGGAGGTATTCACCGGGGATGGATGCGAAAAATTTTTCACCTTAATTTGGCTTAATTTACCTTACTATCGAGAGGCGGGTGACCGGGGAAGCACCGACGATCAGCATCAATCGGCACTATTTGGGGGCTGGTTGGGCCTGAGAGAATCTCTGTCTCTGCCAAAGGCCGGGCCGGAACCAAGGCAGGGCTCCGGCGGAGATCCCCCTGTTGCGGGATCACGCTGGTCACGGGCCGCAGGACATTTTTGCGGGTGGGGCGTCCAATTTTCCGGTGCGTCATCAGTACAAGCCTTGCAGAAGAAACCTTGCTTCACCTAATGATTTTTTTAGGCTGATGGTGATAGGACTCATGGAACCTATGGGAAGCACGGCGCGGTTTGTGGGCTGGAGGCGCAACGGAGAATTCGTATCGGACCTCCTTCGAAATTGGGAGATGGTCGGAAAAATTGAACTTTTTCCCGGTTCGCTTGTATTAACTGCAATGAAACCTTCAACCGGCGCACAATCCATTTGAATGGATGACGAGGAGGCAATCCGGCGGGTGTTGGATGGACAGACAGATTGCTTCGGTGTGCTCATTGAAAAATATCAAAAGAAGATTGTCGGCACGATTTATCATATGACCCGGGACCATCACTTTAGCGAAGACCTTGGCCAGGATGTCTTCCTTGAGGTGTACCGGAATCTTCCCTCCTTTGATCCGGCAAGGGGCAGATTTTCCACGTGGCTCTATCGAATCGCCCGAAACAAGACCCTCAACGCGATCAAAAGTAAGAAGCCGGTATTTCTGTCCGAAATTCCTGAAGCGGCCAGCGAGAGAAACGCATTCCACGAGGTCGTCTCCGAGGAGCTCCACGCCGAGTTTGATCGCATCCTGGGGCAGCTCCCAGTCAAGCAGAGGATCGCGTTCGTTTGGGCGGAAATCGAACAGCTATCCTATCAGGATATCGCAGAGATAGAAGGAATCAGCGTCGGAACTGTTAAATCACGCATTAACAGCGCGAGGCAACAGCTCCGGAAGGCATTCGGCGCAAGGAAAGGCATCACCTATGAATGACAACGACCCTTACCAGTCATGGTTGGAAAAAAGTCGGAATATCGAAGTGTCCCCGGATTTTTCCCGCGAGGTCATGGCGCGAATTTCAGGTTACGAACACGAAAGAGGCGAGGAGGCAACGGGAAAGCCAGGCCTGCTCCGCGGGTGGCTTGAATGGATTTCGCTGCACCCCGTTGCCCAAACAGTACTTATCGTTGCCGGCCTTCTCCTTGGAGTGGCCCGATTGGTTGCCTCCCTGGAATTCATCTTATCATTATAAAAAAGTTGAACAATATGGATACCTCACAAAATACCAGCCATAGGCGACACCCGTGGCTCGCCACCTTTCTCTCGTTGCTCATGCCGGGCCTCGGCCAGCTCTATTGCGGCGAAATTGTTAAATGCCTCTGTGTATTCGGCCTGATCACCCTGTTCGGTTTGCTCAGCATTTTGGCGCTGGCTCTCGACTTGCCAGTAAGTGAAAAACTGGTGATTATATTCCAGGTAATCTCACTTCTGCTCTACGGGTTTGGCGCTGTGGACGCCTTTATATCTGCTCGCAGAATTCGAGGAAGCTATCATCTGAAAGACTACAATCACTGGTTTGCCTATATCTTGTTCTATATTGCATTCTCTGGAGGCTTCGTCTTCTCAAGCCTTTATTTGCGGGACCACCTGTTGCAGCCGTTTAGAGTTCCCGCTTCCACCATGTTTCCGGCCATTTGGCCGGGCGACCGGCTGCTTGCTGCAAAGAATGCGTATCTGAGCCGGGATCCCCAGGCCGGTGACATTGTGATCTTCCGCAATCCCGAAAACAGGCGAATTTTCTTGCTGAAACGTGTGGTGGCATTGGCCGGGGACTCCGTTGAAATCCGCGACGGCGACCTATACATCAATGATGTCAGGCTCAAGCGGGAAGCGGTACCCCCTCCCGCCGAGATCCCGGCTCAAGTCCCCGAAGGAAAATATTTCGAGGAATGGAACGGAAATGCCACGTACCGGATACTGCTGAGCGCAAATGCCGCTCCGGGAGTGGGACAATTTTCACGAACTGTGGTTCCGAAGAACTGCTGTTTCGTTCTGGGAGACAACCGTGACGCAAGTCTGGATAGCCGTGAATTTGGTGCCGTCCCGATTGTGGGTATTATTGGAAAAGCGAGTTTCATTTACGCGCCAGCGGGTAATTGGTCGAGATTCGGCACACTCCGATGAGTCCGACCGTTCCTGCTTACTGCAAGTGGCGCCGCGAGCGTGCCAGGGGATTTTCGCTCGCTGCAGAGGCCGAAGATCAATGGTAACAATGTAAATTTGCGGCCTAATCGTTATGGACACCGAAGAAATATTTAACGCGATTTAGTGGACGTTGTTGATCCGTTACGTTCGTGAAACCATCCGGAGCGCCGTAATGGAAGCAAGGCGCCGCGCCAATGCCGCTCGCACCTGCGATATGATGCATCCTCTTTAACCTCCAGAAACGTAGTCGTTTATCATGAATCGACGCGACGCCATCAAGACAGCGCTCCTCGCCGGGGGCGTGCTCACTACATCCGGCCTTGGGAATTTGTGGGCGCAATCGCCTGCTCCAGCGGCTCCGGCATCGGCGGGTCCGACCGGGCCGTTTACCGTTCCGCCGCTGCCGTATGCCTACAATGCGCTGGAGCCGTACATCGATACCGAGACGATGCACATCCACCATGACAAGCATCACGCCGCCTACGTGAAGAAATTGAACGAGGCCGTGGCGATGCAGCCCGCGCTGGCGTCGATGACCGTTGAGGAATTGCTGACCAACCCGGACAAGGTGAACGAGCCGCTGCGCAAGACCATTCGCAACCAGGGCGGGGGCCATTACAACCACAGCCTCTTCTGGCAAATGATGAAACCGGGCGGCGGCGGAGAGCCGCAGGGAGACCTCGCGAAGGCAATTGCAGCGCAGTTCGGGTCGGCGGCCGATTTCAAGAAGAAGTTCAGCGAGGAAGCGATGAGTGTGTTTGGCAGCGGATGGGCATGGCTGGCGGTGAACGGGAAGACGCTGGAGATCGACTCAACGCCAAATCAGGACAGCCCGATCTCCACCGGCAAGACGCCCCTCCTGGGGCTGGACGTGTGGGAGCACGCCTATTACCTGAAGAACCAGAATCGCCGGGCCGATTACGTGGCGGCGTGGTGGAACGTGGTCAATTGGGACTTCGTCGCCGGCAGGTACGAGAAGGCGATCGGGTAGGCAGGAAATGCCTTGAACCACGGGCTGGCCTGTGAACCCTCCGGGTTCAAATACGCAGGCGCCGTTTACGATTGACGCCAGGTCGGGCTATCGCGCGCTTGTACCGGGAATGCCGATTCGCTATTCCTCCACCCAGCATTCTCCCCGAAACGCACAACCAACGTTGTCCACCTTCAAAATGAGATTGTCATGGATCGCGGAGGTATGGAGAAAAACATAACGCTGGTCATCCTGCCCGGGCTGGATGGGACGGAGGTTTTCTTCCGGCCCTTTCTCAACTCGCTGCCGGAGTATGTCCGGGCGGTGGTGGTGGAGTATCCCGGGACGGGGGATAACGATTATGAAACGCTGCTGCAATTCGCGCGCGAGAAAGTGGCGGATATCCCGGAGTTCTTCCTGATTGGGTCGTCGTTCTCCGGGCCGCTGGCGATCATGCTGGCGGCGGAGGAACCAGAGCGGGTGCAGGGGATCATCCTCTCGGCGACGTTCCTGCGGCCGCCGCGGGATTATCAGACTTACCTCAGGTTTGCATGCGTGGGACCGGTGATCTGGGCGTTGCGATTTGCGCGGCGATTTCCGGTGTGGGTGGGGCGGAAACCGGGCGACCCGTTCCGTGAGGCGAAGGCGGAGACCTGGAAGCGGGTATCGGCCTGGCATCTGGCAGCGCGGGCGCGTGCGGTGTTGCGGGTGGATGTGCGGGAGGTCTGGAGGAAGTGCACGCAACCGGCACTGTGCATCAGCTTTACCAACGATACCGTGGTGCCGCGGCACAATGCGGACGAGATTATTGAGGTCCGGCCCTCGGCGAAATTGGTGGTCATCGAGGGAGATCACCTCACGGTGAGCAAGAATCACCCGCCGTGGAAGCGGGAGATCTTGCAATTCATTGCGGAGACGCTGGTGAAGACGCCAGCCGCATAAGGGGCTGGCCCATGCGGATGATCGTGCCGGTCTGCACGTTATCGGTGAGGACGAAGCCTTGCGGCGCGAGGAGGAGGATGGTCGAACCGTGCTCGAACCAGCCCATCTCTTCGCCTTTGCGGAAGTGAACATCGGAGGCGGTCGCGGGAGGTTGCGAAAGGCGGGGATTGACGACGAGATCGGCGAAACGGAGGCGGATGCCTGCGACGAGGACGGCGGCGACCGGGACCAGCGTGAGCAGGTGGCCACCGGCATCGAGGCGGGTGCGAATGATGGCGCGCTCGTTTTTGCAGAAGAGTTTCGGCACGCGCGCCAGCGTGCTGGGATTCACGTTCCAGACGTCGCCCCAGATGTGCGTGACGCGCTCCACGTGGCAATCGTGCGGGGCGTGGAACCGGTGATACATGGCCGCGGTCAGGCGCAGGGTGACGTAGCTGCCGCCGCGGTAGAACTCGGCGAGTTCCGGGTCGCGCAGCAGCTCGGCCAGCGGATAGGCGGAGCCTTTGACTTGCAGAAGATCGCCGCGCTCGATGGTCCCGCATGCGCCGACGATGGCGTCGCACGGGCTCGTGAGGATGCCGGGGTCCGGGTTGATGGGACGCGCGCCCTCTTTCAGCTCGCGGATGAAGCAGTCGCGCAAGCTTGTGAATTCGGTTTTCTTCGCCTCGCTGAGATCGAGATCGCAAAAGAAACGCCAGACGCCGATGGAGATGCCGCGCACGAGCGGCTGCTCGCTCTTGCTGATCCGGCCCACGAGGCTGGTCGCCAGCCGGCGGGGGAAGCAATTGGTCAGGACGAAGTTAAGGCTTTCAAGCCGAAAGGTCCTGGCGATAAGGGAGCGTGATGTCATGCGGCTTTCTCTTCCGTTGATCCCATGAATGAACGATTTTTGAAAGGAACCTTGTGTGCGCTCGGCGCCGCCGCGGCGGTCGTGGCGGTGCGAAAGGTGAAGGCGCGCCTGGAGCTATCGCGCGCGAAACACCGGTCGCTGACCGGCCACTCGAAGATGTCGCGCCGGGTCGCGTCGCTGGCGCCATTCTATGAATTTGACGAGGCGCAGTTCTTCCAGTCCGACGGCGCGCCGGAGGAGATCGCGGGGAAGCGGAGGGCCGGCTTCATGCGGCTCGCGGAGCTTTACAAGGAGTGCTATCCCGAGACGCGGCGGATGACGGACGAGGCGCGCGAAGGGATATCCGATTTGCAATTTACCGATGTGTACCGGGTGCCGTTCCCATACAGCCGGATGGTGCGCGAGCATCTGCGCGCGGGGTGGTTCGTGAAATCGTCGCAGGGCGTGACGCTCACCGACATGGATGGGAATACGTTCTACGATCTGGCCGGGTCCTATGGGGTGAATCTTTTCGGGTACGATTTTTATAAATCGTGCATGGAGCAGGGCTACGAGCGGGTGCGGGAGCTGGGGCCGGTGCTCGGGCCGTATCACCCGGTGGTTGCGGATAATGTGGCGCGGCTGAAGGCGATCTCGGGGATGGACGAGGTGTCGTTCCACATGTCCGGCACGGAGGCGGTGATGCAGGCGGTGCGGCTGGCGCGCTATCATACGCGGCGTTCGCACCTGGTGCGGTTTTGCGGGGCGTATCACGGCTGGTGGGGGGATGTGCAGCCGGGAATCGGGAATCCGGTGCCGGCGCACGAGACCTACACGCTGGCGGAGATGTCGCCGGCGGCGTTGCATGTGCTGCGGACGCGGAGCGATATCGCGTGCGTGCTGGTGAACCCGGTGCAGGCGATGCACCCGAACGCGGGGGCGCCGTCGGACTCGGCGCTGGTGGACAGCAGCCGGCGGGCGCATTTTGACAAGGCCGCGTATGCGGAGTGGCTGCGCGAGTTGCGCGAGATCTGCACGCAGCGCGGGATCGTGCTGATTTTTGACGAGGTCTTCCTCGGGTTCCGGCTGGCCCCGGGCGGGGCGCAGGAGTACTTCGGCGTGCGCGCGGACCTTGTGACGTATGGGAAGACGCTGGGGGGCGGGCTGCCGATCGGCGTGGTATGCGGGCGGCGGCATTTCATGAAGCGGTACCGGGAGGATCGTCCGGCGGATATTTGCTTTGCGCGCGGGACGTTCAATTCCCACCCGAGCGTGATGGGGGCGATGAATGAATTCCTGGTGTGGCTGGATACGCCGGAGATTCGCGGGCTGTATGCGAATCTCGACGCGGTCTGGGATGGGCGGGCGCAGCGGCTCAATGAGCGGCTCGCGGCGGAGGGGCTGCCGGTGCGGGTGGCCAATCTGTCCAGCGTCTGGACGGTCTGCTACGAGGTGCCGTCGCGATACAACTGGATGTTGCAATTCTACCTGCGCGCGGAGGGGCTGGCGCTGAGCTGGATCGGGACGGGGCGCATCATCTTCAGCCTGAACTACACCGATGCGGATTTTGCGGCGGTGGAGGAGCGGTTTGTCGGGGCCGCGAAGGCGATGCACGCGGAAGGATGGTGGTGGGAGGACTCGAATCCGGACAGGCCGTCGATTAAGCGGCAGATTTTGCGGGAGATGATTGGGAAATGGCTGCGTGGGTGAGCCATGCGGGGGAAGAGCCTGACTTAGGCGCTCTCCGCGCTCTTCTGGCCGGGCGCCAGGCCGTCGTCGAGGATTTCTCCATCCTCGCCGTGCTGCACGTGGTGCATCGGGTCGATCAACTCTCCGCGCATCAGGTAGAGCGGAGCGCGATGGTAGAGCAGGATGTCATGGAAGGGATCGGTCAGGATCTTGGTCATCCATGCCAGGCCGTTCTCGACATCTTTGATGAAGAAGAGATGGATGGTCCGGAAGAGCAGCCCGCCGACAGCGACGGCAAGCCAGATGTACGCAATCTCATTGATGAACTCCACGGGTGTGGCGTGCGGCGGGAAAACGCCGAACAGCGTGGGGCTGATGAACAGGAGCAGGGGCGAGAGCGCCCAGATGGACATCAGCACGATCTTGCGCTGCAGATTATAGCCGACCTTGATCTCCTCCTTGTGATCGTGCGAGGCATGGTTCACGTCGTCGTAATCGCGCGGCTCAAAGAAGAAATGGCCGATCTGCCGGCTGGTCATGCCGAAGCCCCATGCCAGCAGGATCGCGACGGCCGGGTTCTTGAAGATCAGCGCATAGGCGCAGAGGAAACTCATGGCGCTCAGGAGATGCAGCGTCTGGTTGATCCGGCTGTGGTGATAGAAGCGATGGTCGTCCCAGCGCTGCTCCTTCAGGGTTTGGAGAAAGCTCGTCATAGTGATTTTCCTTTTTTAAGGGGCGACACCCGCGCCGGCTGCCACGGCGGGGCGGGGGGAGTTTGCATGGACGGCAGCTTTGCCAAAGCGCAGCAGGGAGAAATGGCCAAAGGGCGGCATTGGCCGGCGCTCGACCAGGCGCATCTGGTGGCGGCTGGTATCGAGCCATTGGGAGAAGCGGCCCCATGGGAAATCGGATCGCCAGCCGAGCCTGTTGGCCACCGGCTGGAAGAGGCGCTCGAAGACATATTGCGCGCCGGCGTCCGCGCCCACGCGATTGAGCAGGATGATCTCGCCGCCCGGCTTCAGCACGCGGGAGAATTCCTCCAGCGCCAGCTCCGGATGCGGCACGGTATTGACCACGCAGACCGCGGCGACGACGTCGAAGGAGTCGTCCGGGAAATCGAGGTTCTCGACATCCCCGATGGCGAGCTTCTCGACATGGGGGAGTTTTCCGTCGGCCTTCTGGCGCGCCTTCGCCAGCATCTCCTCGGAGAGATCGATGCCGGTGACCCGGCAGCGGTCCGTGTAATAAGGCAGGGCGATGCCGGTGCCGACACCCGCCTCCAGGACGCGCCCGCCGACGCGCTCGGCGGCGGCCACCACGGCCTTGCGCCCGCGCTCAAAGACCGCGCCGAAGACCAGGTCATAGACAGGCGCCCATGCGCCGTAGATTTTCTGGACTGCGTTGATGTCGATTTCGTTTTTCAAAATGAAGATGGCGGGATTGGTGTGAGGGGATGGCAGGCAGGCCGGAACCCGCGGTGATGGAGTGGCATGTTATGACGAAACCGCGAGGGGCGTTGCTGGAAGAGGCTTTCACTTCTGGACAAGCACTCTGAATGTCACTCCTGTAACGAAGGTCAAGCGCAGGACAATATTGACACAAGCTTGTTACATTTGAAATATAAGTCACTAACTTGTAACATTATAATCTTCTGTGTTACTGGATTTCTGCCGCATTTGTGTCTCTGACCAGCGCCTGCGAGCTGCATAACCATACAATCCCCGCCACCAGCATGACGGTGGAGACGGTGAAGAAGGCGGCGTTCCAACTGCCGTGATCCTTGATGAAACCGATGAGGGGCGGGGAGAAGGCATCGCCCAGGAGATGGATGACGAGGATGTTCAACGCGAAGGCGGTGGCGCGCATCGGCGCGGGGGTGACGTTGGCCAGCGCGGTGTTGGACGGGCCGGTGTTCATGAAGAGGAAGAAGATTGCGAGGAAGACAAAGACCCACGCGGCCGGGAAAGGGACGTAGAGCATCGCGATGGTGCAGGGGAAGCCGAGGATCATGCCCCAGCCGGAGACGATGAAGTAGGAGCCGGGAAAGCGCGGGCGGAGGGCATCGCCGAGCCAGCCGCCGAGGAGCGTGGAGATGAAACCCGCAACGACAAGGATGCCGCCGAAGATGAGATCGGTCCGGGCGAGTGGCTGGCCGCGGGCCTCGCTGATGTAGGTGGGCGCCCAGACGGAGAGGCCGCCGATGGCGAAGGTGAGGGCGGCCTGGGCGAGGATATTGGTGATGAGTGACGGGATGCGGATGAGGCCGCGGTAATCGTCCCAGGTTGGCTTCGGCCGATGGGCGCTCTCGCGGGCCGGCTCGCGCATGAAGAAGCAAAGGGCGGCGAGGATGAGGCCGGGCGGGAGCACCAGGAAAAAGGCCCAGCGCCAGCCGAGGATGGCGTTGATCTTGCCGCCGAGCGCATAGCCGAGCGCGCTGCCGACGGGGATGGCCATGAAGAACCACGAGAGCACCTGGCCGCGCTTCTCGAGCGGGTAAAAGTCGCTGATGATGGTGGGCGCGGCGGGACCATACCCGGCCTCGCCAATGCCGAGGAAGACGCGCGTGGCGAGCAGCATGCCGAAGCTCGTTGCCAGCCCGGTGGCGCCGCTGGCGATGCTCCAGAGGCCGACGCTGATGCCGATGATCATCCAGCGGGAATAACGGTCCGCCATCCAGCCGAAGATCGGCGCGGTGATCATGTAGATGATGATAAAAGCGGTGGTGAGCAGTCCGGCCTTGCCGTTGGCATTCGGGTCATTGAGCAGGAAGTCGTGTTTGATGGCCGGGATGATCGAGGCGAGGATATAGCGGTCCAGGTAGCAGAAGAGATTGATCACCAGCAGCAGCGCCAGCGCCGGGCGCGCACCGGGAGTGCGGGGGGCAACGCTGCGCGCTTGTGAATCGTCCTGCATTCTGCTCTTGTGCCCGCGATCCCCATGGCAGAGAAGAACAAAAGCCCAGCGCTCAGGTTGGTGGAGATGTTTGTGCGGATCATTTACCGGGTCCGCGCGCATGGTGTGGAGACGCTGCCGGAGGGGGGGTTCCTGCTGTTGCCAAATCATATTACGTGGATCGACGCGATCGTGCTGCAGATGGCATGTCCGCGGCCGGTGCGGTTCATGGTCTTTGAGCCGATTTACAATCAGCCGGCGCTGAACTGGATTTTCCGGATCTTCAACGCGATCCCGATCTCGCCGAGGCACGCGAAGGACGCGATCCGGAAGGCGGCGGAGCGGATCAAGGCGGGCGATGTGGTGTGCATCTTCCCCGAGGGGGAGTTGACGCGATCCGGGACGCTGCTGAAGCTGCAGCGCGGGTTCGAGATCATCGCGCGCGAGGCCGGGGCGCCGGTGGTGCCGGTGTGGCTGGATCAATTGTGGGGCTCGGTGTTTTCATTCCATGGGGGGAAATATTTCAGGAAGCTGCCGAAACGTGTGCCGTATCCGGTGACGGTGGCCTTTGGCGAGCCGGTGCCGGCCGATAAGGCGAACGTGGCGCTGCTGCGGGAGCGGCTGCTGATCCTGGGAGAGTGGGCTTACCAGCAACGGCCATTCCTGCGCGGGCACCTTGCGGAGGCCTGCCTGCGCGGGCTGAAGCGCCGGCAATTCGACCCGGCGATCACCGACGGGATGGACAAGAGCGTGACCTCGCGCGGGACGCTGCTGGCGGCGAGCATCGTGCTGAGCCGTTATCTAAAGGCGGAATGCAAGAGCCGCCGCGTGGCGGTGGTGCTGCCGCCGGGACGGGCGGCGGTGATTGCGAATGCGGCGCTGACGCTGGCGGGGAAGGTGCCGGTGAACCTCAATTTCACGGCGGGCAAGGCCTCCATCGAGGCGGCGATCCGCATCGCGGGCATCACGGAAGTGATCACAGCGGGACCTGTCATCAAGCGGCTGCCGGAATTCCCATGGCCGGAGCGGACGATGCGGATCGAGCAGATCCTGCCGCCTTTGAAGAAGAAGATCGCGATCTGGCGGGTGCTGGTATTCCTGCCGTGGCGCATCCTTGCGGCGTGGCTGCAGGTGCCATCGGCCGGGGATCGCGAGGAGGCGGTGATTTTGTTTACCAGCGGGAGCGCGGGCGAGCCGAAAGGGGTGGTGCTGAGCCATCGCAATCTGCTGGGGAATGTGTCGCAATTCTCAAGCATGCTGGACCTCACCCGCGAAGATGCGGTGCTGGGTTGCCTGCCGTTTTTCCACTCGTTCGGCTGCACGGTGACGCTCTGGTATCCGCTCATCGACGGCATCCGGCTGGTGACCAATCCCAATGCGCTGGATACGGGGAAGAACGTGGAATTGATCGATAAGCACAAGGTCACGCTGCTGATCTCCACGCCGACATTCCTGCGGACATATTTGCGAAAAGCGGAGCCGGAGCAGATCGCATCGCTGAAGCTGGTGGTGACCGGCGCGGAGAAGCTGCCGATGGATTTGGCGAAGGCATTCGAGGAGCGTTTTGCGAAAGTGGTGGAACAAGGGTACGGACTGACCGAGACCTCGCCCGTGGTGAGCGTAAATCTGCCCGACCCGAAGAAGGCGAAGCCCGACGATAGCGTGCAACCTGCGAGCCGTGCCGGCTCAGTGGGCAAGATGGCGCCGGGCATGGCCGCGCAAATCCGCGATCCCGATACCGGCGCGCCACTCACGCTGCACGAGACGGGCATGCTCTGGCTGCGCGGGCCGAATATCTTCGAGGGTTATCTCAATGACCCGGTGAAGACGGCGTCGGTGATTGTCGATGGCTGGTTCAAGACGGGGGACCTGGGGCGCTTTGACGAGGATGGGTTTTTGTACATCGAGGGGCGGCTGTCGCGCTTCTCGAAGATCGGGGGCGAGATGGTGCCGCACGAGACCGTGGAGACAAAGATTCGCGAGGCGTTGAAGATCGGGCAGGACGACCAATCTGTCGCCGTCATGGGTGTGCCGGACGAGACGAAAGGGGAGGCGCTCGTGGTGCTCTCGACCATCGACATGGACGCGGCATCGCTGCGGACGGCGCTTAATGCGATCGGCATCCCGAACCTCTGGGTGCCGAAACGCATTCTGCGCGTGGAGGCGATCCCAACGCTGGCCTCCGGGAAGCTGGACCTGAAGGCGTGCCGGGAGCTGGCGCTGACGGCGGTGTAGTGCATCGCACCACCGGGCGTCCCCCCGCACGGGTCACCGACCCGTCGCTACAAGATTTGCGCGAAGCGCCGCTTTTTGTAGCGATGGCTCGCCGAGCCATGCGGGGGTGCGGATGGAATTCACCGGGTCCCACTTTCCCCGCATCGGGCGTCACCCAATGATCTGGCCGAAGCTGATGTCGTGCCCATCCAGGTCCTGGATGCCGAATTCCCGCACCCCATACGGTTGCGTGCATGGACCGTAATCCATCTTCGCTCCGCGCGATTTCATCTCCTCGTACAGTGCATCCGCGTCGTCGACCCAGAAGTAGGCGTTGCAGGTCTTCTCCCGGATTTTCCAGAACGGGACGATCTGCGACGGGTCATCCACTTGCGCGAGCATGAGGCAAAATCCATCGCGCGAGCAGATGCAAAAGACCGGCGGCTCGCCGCCGTAAAACTGCTGGCGGTCGAATCCAACCGATTCGCCGAAGTACTTGGACGAGGCGGCCACATTGCTGACGAGCAGGACGGGGGAACTGGCGGTGATCTTTGGCATGCTTAATGGTGGTGAGTGGTCCATGGCTCCAGATGATGAATTCCAACGCTATAAGATCGGAGCCTACATGCCAACCCGGACTTGGAACATAGGGTAAACCCTCGGATCGTCATTGTGCCTTAAAATAAGTGGCAAGTTAACCACAACGGTAGTTAATCAATATCCATGTCACCCCCCACCGCGATACGTTTTTTTGATCGCGAACCATGCAGGCGGGCAACCGTGCGGCAGCGCTGCACACTCAGGGGAGTCATTTTGCAAGGCAGGATGTCGCAATGACTGCGGCAATCCATCCCCCGGATGAGTGGCGGCGCCTTGAGGTGTTGCGGGACTATGGCGTGCTGGATACCCCGGCGGAGAAGGCGTTGAATGAATTGGCGGCGCTGGCGGCGCAGATTTGCGAGGCGCCAGTGGCGTTGATCTCGCTGGTGGACGAGGAGCGGATGTGGTTCAAGGCGACGGCGGGCACGGATTGGACGGAGAAGCCGCGGGAGATCTCCTTTTGCGGGCATGCGCTGCTTGGGCGGGAGATTTTCATCGTGCCGGATGCGAGCAAGGATGATCGCTTTTTTGATAATCCGCTGGTCGCGTGCGAGGAGGGGATAGCCTTTTATGCCGGGGTGCCGCTGGTGAGCCCGGAGGATACGGTGCTGGGAGCGCTGTGCGTCATCGACCGCGTGCCGCGCCGGCTTGCGTCATGGCAGGAGCAGGCGATCAAGGTGCTGGCGCGCCAGGTCATGACGCACCTGGAGCTGCGGCGCAGCATTCGCAAGCAGGAGGATAGCCAGCGGCAACTGCAACTGGTGACGGACAACGCGCAGGTGGGACTGGTGATCGTGAACCGGGAGGGGCGCTACGTTTTCCAGAACAACGCGCATGCGGCGATCATGGGCGTGCCGCCGCAGTCCGTCATTGGAAAGCGGGTGATCGACGTGCTGCCGGAGATTTACGAGTGGCAGATCCGGGCGCGGCTGGACCGCGCTTTTGAAGGGGAGCGGATGCAATATGAGTTGGAGAGGCCGTCAAAGCGTGGCGACATCCACCTTGCGATATCCCTGGAGCCAATCCACGAGGAGGGGAAGGTGGCCTACGTGGTCGGTGTGGTCACGGACATTACCGAGAGCAGGCGGGCGGAGATCGCCGCGCGGCGGCTCGCGGCGATTGTGGAGTTCTCTGACGACGCCATCGTCGGCAAGGATCTCAACGGCATCGTCACCAGTTGGAACCGCGGGGCGGAGAAGATCTTCGGATACAGCGCAGCGGAGATGGTGGGCGCCTCCATCACGCGGCTGATCCCGGACGACCGGTGGGACGAGGAGAGTGAGATACTCGCGCGAATCCGGCTGGGGCAGAGCCTGGAGCATTTCGAGACGGTGCGGAGAAGGAAGGATGGATGCCTCATCGACGTTTCGGTAACAGTTTCGCCAATCAAGAATGCGGAGGATGAAGTCATCGGCGTCTCGAAAGTGGCGCGGGATATTACCGATCGCAAACGGGCGGACCAGCAGTTGAGGATGCTGGAGACCTGTGTCTCGAACTTGAACGACATCGTCATCGTCACCGAGGCGGGGCCGCTCGACTGGCCCGGGCCGCGGATTGTATTCGTCAACGAAGCGTTCCAGCGGGTCACCGGTTATGCGGCGGCGGAGGTGATTGGAAAAAATCCGACGATGCTCGATGGGGAAAAGTCCGACCCCGCTGTATTGCAGGAGATTCGCGAAGCGCTCTCGCGCTGCGAGCCGATCCGGCGGGAGATCATCAATTATGGCAAGGACGGCCGGGAATTCTGGCTGGATGCCGATATCACGCCCATCTTTGACGCCAGCGGCAAATGCACGCACTTTGCGGCAATCGAGCGCGATATTAGTGAGCGAAGGCGGTCCGAGGAGTCGTTGAAGTTATTCAGGACCCTGATTGACCGCTCCAATGACGGGTTTGAGGTGATCGATCCCACAACGGGCCGCTACCTGGATGTCAATGAGACCATTTGCCGGCGGCTGGGTTATACCCGCGAGGAGATGCTGCGCATGACAATCGCGGATATCGTTGTTCAAGACGAGGGCTCCTCCTTTGCGGCCGACCAGATGAAGCGGACGCAGACAGCGGGTGCGCGGACCGTTGAGCGCTGGCAGCGGCGCAAGGATGGGACCACTCTCCCGGTGGAGATCAATGCCCAGTACATCCCGATTAATCAGGGCTACGTGGTGGGGGTCGTCCGCGACATCACGGAGAGATTGCGGGCCATGGAGCAGATTGCCGAGCAGGCGGCCCTGCTGGAAAAGGCGCGCGACGCGATCGTCGTGCGCGACATGGAGGGAATCATTCTCTATTGGAACCGCGGCGCGGAGAATATCTACGGCTGGAAGAAGGAGGATGTCATGGGACGGAGTATTGCCGATATACTTTCCAACGGCGCGGACAAGGTGCGGGAAGTCAACCACAACCTGATCGCCGCAGGGGAATGGAATGGCGAGGTCAAACATCAAACGCTGAACCGCGGGGAAATTACCGTGGAGGTCCGGCGGACGCTGATTCGGGACGAGCGCGGAAATCCAAAATCGGTGCTGTCGATCATTACCGACGTGACGGAGAAGAAGAAGATCGAGGCCCAGTTCCTGCGGGCGCAACGGATGGAAAGCATCGGCACACTGGCGGGCGGCGTCGCGCATGATCTGAATAACATCCTGGCGCCAATCATGATGTCCATCGAGCTTCTCAGGGGCATGTGCGATGACCCAAGGGCGACGGAAATCCTGGATACAGTCGCGGTCAGTGCCGCGCGCGGCGCGGACATCGTGCGGCAGGTGCTCTCCTTCGCCCGCGGCATCGAGGGGCAGCGGGTGGAAGTCCGGCCCGCTCATCTGCTCAAGGAGATCGCCAGTATCATCAAGGATACTTTCCCGAAGGACATCCAATTGCGCTTCCTCGCGCCCGAGCAAACATGGACCGTCCTGGGCGATCCCACGCAATTGCACCAGATCCTGCTGAATCTTTGCGTCAATGCGCGGGATGCAATGCCGAATGGCGGGTGCCTCACTGTGGCCGCCGATAACTGCAATGTGGATCATCAGTACGCCGCCGCGGATGCGCAGGCGAAGGCGGGGCGCTATGTGATGATCAGCGTGACGGACTCGGGAACGGGCATCCCGCCGACGATTATCGATAAGATCTTCGAGCCCTTTTTCACGACCAAGGATGTCAACAAGGGCACCGGCCTCGGTCTTTCAACGGTCTTGGCGATTGTCAAAAGCCATGGAGGATTCATCAATGTAGTGAGCGAGCCCGGCAAGGGGACGGCCTTTAAGGTTTACGTGCCGGCGGCGGAATGCGCGCCATCGGCTGGCGAGGAATCGAAGCCAGCTCAGTTGCCGCGCGGCAATGGCGAGACCATCCTGGTGGTTGATGATGAGGCCTCGATCCGCGCGACCACGGGCTCGACGCTCGAGGCCTATGGATACACGGTATTGACCGCGGCGGACGGCGCGGAAGCTGTCGCGCAATATGCCGTGCATAAGGCAGAGATCGCCGCCGTGGTCATGGATATGATGATGCCGGTCATGGATGGGAGGGCCACCATTCATGCGCTTCGGCGGATGAATCCGGCGGTCAAGATCGTGGCATCCAGCGGCGTATCCAGCGGCGCGGACGTGGCGATGGCCACCAATGCGGGGATCAAGCAGTTCCTGGCAAAGCCCTATACGGCTGAGACGTTGCTCAAGACCTTGCGGGACGTGCTGGATTGCCCCATTGCACGATGACCAATGGAAGTGCTACAATCATGGCATGAGCACGGTGACGGAAATTGAAGAAGCAATCAGCCGCCTTTCCGCTTTGGAAAGAGAAGCACTGGAAAGCCGAATCTTTTCCAGGCGATTTGGGTTGGACGCTGTTGAGGATCGCGAGCTCGAAGAATTGCTTTTATCGCTTGATGAAGCCGATGCAGAAATTGACCAGGGGCGAGGCAGTTCCGGCGACGAGCTTCGACAGGCGGTGCGCTCATGGGCTGGAAGGTAGTCTTTTCCCTACGCAGCCAGCAGGATCTTGAGCGAATCGTCAGATTCATCGCCAGGGATGATCCGGAGGCGGCAGAGAGATTTGGTCTTACACTTATCAATAAAGCAGAATCCCTTGGAGACGCTCCTGAGTTGGGAGTGGTGATGGCTCAGAGACCGGGGACCCGATTCTTTCCGGTAGGCGTTTATCTCGTCATCTACAGGCTAGACCCTTCTGCCGCCACAATCCGCATTCTGCGCTTTTGGCACGGGGCGCGTGGGAAGCGCCCGTTGAGGTGATTTTCAGGCATCAAAAAATTTTCTCCCCACCGCCCGCCCGCCCGCTCATGTTCGTCTCCCCACTAAATGGAGACCCTTCGATTTTTGACCCCCGAACAGGCAGAAACTGTGCGCCGGCAATTCGGCACGCCCGCGTATGTATATGACGAGCGGACGCTCAAGACGCAGGCGCGCGCGGCGCTGGCCTTCCCGAATGCCTACGGCCTCACGGTGCGCTACGCAATGAAGGCGTGCCCGAATGCGGCGATCATCCGCATCCTGACCGGGTGCGGGCTGCGGATCGACGCCAGCTCCGGCTTCGAGTGTGACCGGGCGATGCGGGCGGGGGTGCCTGCGGAGCATATCTCACTGAGTACGCAGGAATTTCCCACCGATTTCCGCCGGCTCTATGAGGCTGGCATTTGCTTCAATGCGTGCTCGCTCAATCAGCTCCGGATTTTCGGCGAGCAGTTCCCGGGCGGGGAGCTGGGATTGCGGTTCAACCCGGGGCTCGGCTCCGGCGGGACGGTGAAGACCAATGTCGGCGGGCCGGCTTCGAGCTTCGGCATCTGGCACGAGTATCGCCGCGAGGTGCAGGCGATCGTCGCGGAGCATGGACTGCGCGTGGTGCGCATCCACACGCACATCGGCTCCGGCAGCGATCCGGCGGTCTGGCAGCGCGTGGCGCGGCTGAGCCTGGGCATGGTGCGGGATTTCCCGGATGTGACGACGCTCAACCTCGGCGGCGGCTACAAGATCGCCCGGATGAGCTATGAGAAAACGACTGACCTCCAGGAGATCGGCGCGCCAATCCGCGAGGCCATCGAGGAGCTGGCGGCGGAGACCGGACGGCGCCTTCATATTGAAATCGAGCCCGGCACTTATCTCTTGGCGAATGCCTGCTCGCTGCTCTCCACCATCCAGGACATCGCGGATACCGGCGAGGACGGCTACCGTTACCTCAAGCTGGACACAGGCATGACGGAGAATATGCGGCCGTCGCTCTATGCCTCGCAGCATCCCATTGTCGTGTTGCCGCGCGTGGATACGGGCGTCTGCCTGCCGTATGTGGTGGTGGGTCATTGCTGCGAATCGGGCGATCTCCTGACGCCGGCGCCGGACAACCATGAGGTGCTGCAACCGCGCGAGCTGCCGGAGGCGCAGCCGGGGGATTTGTGCGTGATCGAGGGGTCCGGGGCGTATTGCGCGGCGATGGCGGCAAAGAATTACAACTCCTTCCCGGAGGCGCCGGAGGTGCTGCTGCGGGAGGGTGGGGAACTCGCGCTCATCCGCCGCCAGCAGACGATGGACCAGATGCTGCAGAACGAAGTGCCGCCCGAAGGCTGAGAAATCCAGTTGTCTCCGGCGGAAAATCGCGCATCGTAACGCCTTTATGAAGCATCGCGCCCTGGTTATTCTGCTCATTCTCGCATGTGCCCTCAGCCGCTCCGCGCGCGCTGATGAGCCGTCCCAGAAGGAGTACGTCATCATTACCGGCGGCTGCTCGCTGTATGAATGGGAGAAATTCAAGAAGGAGCCGCACGATCATTGGTGGGCGAATTTCGTGCATGCGACGCGGGTGCGGCTGGATCAAATACGGGCGCAATACGGCCCGGACGCGAAGATCACCTGGCTGGTCTATCGCACCGCCTACGAGAAGCGCAGCATCCAGGAAGGGCGCGATCTGATCTCGATGATCGAGTCCGTGCGCGACGCGGAACATTTGAACCTGGTCTGGTTTACCAAGCAATCCGAGCTGATCGATTACCTGAACTACGGGCAGGATCGCAACCAGGTGAAGATCGCGGACCTGGAGTACTTCGGGCACTCAAACAAGGCGTGCTGGCTGTTTGATTACAGTTGCGAGATAGACAGCGCCTCCAAGTGCTGGCTGCACGACAGCGAGCTGGGCCAGATCAAGCGGGTGGATTTCGCGCACGGCGCATTCTGCAAGAGCTGGGGCTGCCATACGGGCGAGGAGATGAGCAGTTACTGGCACACCGCCACCGGCACGCGGATGTGGGGCGCCATCGGTCGTACGGATTACTCAAATGACGACCAGGTGGTGCTATCGACACCGGGCGGGCATTGGGTGGATTAGCGGACGCTTGAAGATGGGACCCGTGGGTTCCATGCTGTCGCCATAGGCTTGGGCGCTGCCTGCATGACAGGCGCGGGAGCATTGTCACGCTCCACCTGCAAATCATAGGTCGCATAGGTCCTGTAAGTCCCATCCGGAAAGGCGCATTTTTTCTCAAAGAAAAAATAAATACTTTCCCGTTGACACCACATTGCGCGCACAAACTGCAACACTCGCGTTTTTGTCAACAGAAAATAAAGCATTAGGAGAAGCAAGTATTTGTCTGCTCGGATGGGGTTATGCAGAACACCATCTTTCGGCAATCCAAACGGTGCGGATTCCTTCTCCTGGCCAGCGCGGCAACGATCTTGCAGCCTGGGTGCGGTACTCTCTCCAATGCCCAGACGGGCGCGCTCCTGGTCAATGCCTCGGCGCTGGCGAATCTCGCCGGAACAGCGGCGGCCACTTACTACGGCGGTCCCGCCGCCGGGCAGGCGGCTAGCACCGGCCTGAGCGCGCTGGGCACGGTATTGCAGGGATATGTGGGCAGCCAGGTCCCGGCCTCGGTGGTGCAGACCGCACCCGGCGTTCAAGGCGTGGGTACGGCTGTGCTGAACGTGCTGGCGCAGAATCACAAGGTCACCCAGGCGGACGTGAACGCCATCAACGAAGCGGCGGCAATCGAGGCGGCCGCATCGGCGCCGGCAACAACGGGAACCAGCGCGCACTAACCGGCGGAATCTCATCCTTCGTCACACCATGAACTTACTCAAATCGGTCTTGCTCGGCTACGCGCGGCACGGACTTACGGCGGCGGCCGGTTACCTGCTGGCGCACGGACTTATTAGCCAGGAGAACCAGCAGGTGCTCATCAGCGCGGGTCTGGCGCTTGCCGGTGTCGCGTGGAGCACAGTCAGCAAGTTCGCCCACGACGAGGAATTGCAACTGGCGAGAAAAGCAGCACCTCAGCCGGGAACCGCTCAAAACTAACATGTTCATTGCCGAACTTACCTTCGAGAACGCCGGGCCGTTCCTGACCGTGATGATGGGCTTGGTTGCCCTCTTCGGTTGCGTCGGATTGCTCTTCAGGGTGGCGAATGATGCGCGCACTCTCTTCGGGCGGCAGCCGCCGCTGGACAACGATGTGAGGAAGATTGAGGTGCGGGTCGCCAGGCTGGAGGTCGTAATGGAGCGGCTGGCGACCCGCGAGGCGCTCACGCAACTGGAGCGCGATTTTCGCCAGACCCTCGAGGAGAAATTCCAGGCGCTCGATGCCAAGCGCAGCCGGGACACCGCGGAACTGCACCGGCATGTGGAAACGACAGCCGGCAACTTCCACAAGCGGCTCAATGACATATCCGCGGCGCTGGGAGACGAGATCAAGCGGCTCCCAAATGAAGTTTTCCAGATGCTCAAGAACGCAACCACCCTCGGGAACCATTGACTTATGCGCGCCACTAACATTCGCCGAACCATCCTGGACATCCTCGAGCGGGCGCAGCCTTACGCGCTGCCGGAGAGCCAGCTCGTGGTGGAACTCAACGGCGCCCTGCGGCCAGCGGTGGGCGCGGCGGAGTTTGACCAGGAAATCCTCTTTTTACAAACGCGCCGCTACATTACCACCGTGCCCGATCCACTGGATGACCAGTTGGTCAAATGGGCGATCACGGAAGCCGGCCTGACGATGCTGCGGCAATAACCTGACATGTCTCCACGCGCCAATATATCTGAGCAACCTGCCATGCCCCGCGAGGAACAAATCCAGCCCGGCTACCAGGCAAGGCGGGAGCAAATTTGCGGGGCCGGCGGCTGCGCGAAGTTGGTCGGCGCCGCGGTGGGCATCGCCCGTGAGATGACCGAGGCCAATATTACGCTGGTCGCCCAGGCGGCATTCGAGGAATTTCTCAAGGCGCCCGAAGAGCGGGATGCGAAGCTGCTCGCGAAATACATGGCGTTGGCATTGCGAGCCCGGGACCTTGAGCTGAAGGGCAGCGCCGATCAACTCGCCCGGGAGAAGCATTATTACAATCTCGCGAAGAAGTCGCTGGAATATGTCAAACAGCTCAAGGCTATTAATGATAGCGACGACGATGAGCGCGAGAAGATCGAGAAAGTAATGGTGCTTCTGTTTGGAGAGAAGCCCATCGGGTTTGAATCGCCAAAGCGAGAGGAGACAGTCTGATGTATTGGGACCCATTCCAGAAATCCGTGCTGACTCCAGCGCAGAAGAGAAGGTGGAGGAATTCCCTTCTGTCATTACGGCAATACCAGGATCAGGTGTTCTGGTGTGAGATGGGGATCCTGGTGGTCCATTGGTCGCGTCAAATCGGCAAGAGCTTCACGCTCGCAGCATGGGCAGTTCAGCGTTTGCTGGTGAATCCCGGTCGATTGGTGACTGTCCTAAGCAATAGCAAATCCAATGGACAGGAATTTCTGGTGAAGGTGGCTGAGGTGTGCCAATTACTGCGTAAGGCTGTTGAATCCATGGATATCTCAACGGATTGCCGCATCGAGAACATGCGGATGGAGGTTCGCATCAAGGTCAGGCGGAAGATAGGGCGCATTCTTGTCCTCGCAGCCAATCCCCGCACGGCGCGCGGCTTTTCCGGCGACTTGATCCTGGATGAATTCGCCTTCCACGAAGATAGCGAGGCCATCTGGGATGCGGTTGAGCCGATCATCAGCTCGAATCCCGATTACCTCTGCCGCATCGCCTCCACGGGCAACGGCCGGTTCAATATGTTCTACCGGATGGCGAACGAGACCACGCCATATAACGTGAGCCGCATCCGTAGAAGCGAGGCGTGGCAGATGGGATTAAAGATTTACGATCCTGCCTCGCGGCGGGAAATGAGCCCGGAAGAAGCACGAGTGGCAGCCATGGACAAAGCCTCGTACGACCAGAATTACGAGTGCGCCTTCAATGACGAGAACATGGCGCTGCTGACCAATGCGCTGATTGCCGCGTGCGAATATCCGGCAGATGCGGGCGGGGACCATGGGACTGCGGAGTGCCGCATCTGCCGGCAGGATTGGAGTTACGATGCGCTGGAGTTCCTGCGCAGTTGCAAGGGGCCGCTCGGGATCGGCCTGGACGTTGGCAGGATACGGGACATTACGGTGATTACGGTGGGTGAGAAGCTTGGCGGCGTTCTCTTTACACGGGCCATCCTGCGCATCAGCGGGATGCGGCTGCCGGAGCAACTGGAACGGTTGAAGCCGCTGTTGCGGATGCCGAACTTCGGGAGGCTCTGCGGCGATGCAACGGGGCTCGGGCTGGGGCTCGTGGAATTCGCGCAGGAGGAATCCGGCGCCTACCGGGCGGAGGCGGTTCAATTCTCCAGCCGCGAGCGCCGCACGGTGCGCGGCGTGCGCCAGGCGGACTCGGCATTGGTTACCGAATTGATGGCACTCGACTTACTCGAGGTATTCGAGAATGGCGCAATCCGGATTCCATGCGAGACGGCACTGAGGGAGAGCCTCCGCAAACCGGAACGGATTACCAACGCCAACGGGGTGCGCATTGCAGCCACCCGCGATGAGGCGGGCCACGCGGACGAATTCTGGAGCATTGCGCTCATGGTCCGGGCGCTAAAGGGGGCGGCGAACCACTTTGCCTATGACGCATCGGAGGATTCGAGGCAGCCCGGGCTGGAAGGCGCGGGCGGCAGATCCATCTCGCTCTGAAGTTAACCCAAACACTTGCTTACTTTGAACTCATCACTCTCCATCACAGGCGCACCCCGCACGAGATCGCGTCGCGCACCGAAGACCGAATCCATGGTGAGCGCGGATGTCGTACAACTGGCGCTGCGATCCCGGTTCAACCCGTTGCGGGGCCTGACGCCGCAGTTGCTCTCGGTGTACCTGGATAACTTCCTGCTCGGGTTCGTCGGCAGCGCCGCGCTGGTGTGGGACCAGATCGAAAAACGCGACGACGTCCTGCGCAATGTAGCCAGCAAGCGAAAGAAGGCGCTGGCCAAGTATAAACGCAAATCCTTCCAGCGCGACGAGAGCGCGGAGGCGGCCGCTCACGCGCAGGCGCTCGATGAATTTTACGAGAATATCACGGTGGTCAACGCGCTGGACCAGAATGAGACCGGCGGCTTCCCGCTCCTGGTCCGCCAGATGATGGACGCGGTGGGCAAGTATTACGCGGTGCATGAGATCGTGTGGCAGCCAGGGTCGCTGAGCGACGGCAGCAGTATTCTAACTGCCGAGTTACGTTTCGTCCCGCTCTGGTTCTTCGAGAATAGAAGCGGACGCCTGCAATTCCTCAAGCTGCCGCTCGGCGGCGCGAATGGCGAGCCGCTGGAGCCGGGCGGATGGATGATCACGAAGGGCGATGGGATCATGGAGGCTTGTTCGATTGCTTACATGTTCAAGAACATGCCGCTGAAGGATTGGGTAAGTTACAGCGACAAGTACGGTACGCCGGGGGTCCTGGGGCAGACCAATGCGGCGAAGGGGAGCGAGGCCGGCGAGGCGCTCAAGGCAGCGGTGGCGAGCTTCGGCCAGAACTGGTCCGGGGTGGTCTACGGGGCGGATGGGACCGTCAAGGAGCCGATCTCGCTGATCACGGCGCGCGGGGAGGGAACGCTGCCCTTCCCGCCGCTGGTGGAGCGCATGGACCGCGCGCTGGCCTCGCTCTGGAGGGGGAGCGATCTCTCGACGCTCTCCGCGGATAACCAGGGCGCCAGCGTGCAGGAGGGCGAGAGCGACATCCTGCTGGAGGACGACGCAGCCATGATTAGTGAAACGCTGCAGCTCTATATCGACCGGTGGGTGATCTGGCAGAAGTTCGGCGTCAAGCCGCTGGCCTACTCCATGATCGTCGTGCCGGAGACGAGGAACGCGGATCTGGACCTGCGGATCGATGAGCTCCTGCTGCGCGCCGGCGCACGAATGGGCGAACGGGAACGCCTGGAATACTACGGGCGCCCGCTGATCCAGGAGAACGACCTTCCGCTGCACAACCCCGCGACGATCACCGAACGGGTCCAGGATATGGAGCAGAACGCGCCGGCAGATGTTGGGGATCTGCCGAATGACTTACACAAGTAATTAGTTGGTAATTGAATAGAAGGTAGTAGAGGCACGCACAAATTTATGAACATCCTATTAATTCTCACCTCGTCAATCTGTGCCTTGGGCGCACCCGTCCTCAGGCAGGCTGTTTGTTGCATTCTGTCTAAGATTCAGACCGGTAGCCGCAGGCTCACTTATCTCGCGAATGAAGCGCGCAATACATTGGTAACGCTATTCCTCCCGAATCAGCTCTCCGCCGCGGAAGAAGGCAAGGACCATTGGGTGCAACTCTCTCCATTCGGCGATTTCGGCAACCGAACCGGGAATACCCGGGTGATCCAGCGTTTCCGCAAAGAAGACGCGGAGCAAATATGCAACGACTTCAACGGTGTCGCGCGCCGGATCACACAGCCGCTCGGGATGCCGTTCTATATCGGGCATCCGGATCATCCAGTATTTCGCAATCAGCCGGGCCATGGAGATACGCGAAGCTACGGGCGCGGCAAGGAGATGGCGGTGCGGCATGATGCGGGATGCGCCGGGTGCCAGGCTTTTGCAAATGCCGAGGGAGTCGATGTCGCGCCATGCCCGGAGCACGGGCTCTTTGTGCGAATGGAGTGGAACGTGCACGGGCGGCACTTGCTCGCCAACCAAAGTTTCCACGGGCACAGCGTCAATTGGGCGGCGATCCCGTCTGGCATGGAAGGCGGTGTCCAGGTCTATCGGCCGGTCAAGGTCAAGAGCGCCGGCTTTACCAATGAACCGAATATCCCGGTACGTCCCGCGTCGCTGGCAAACAGCGGTGACAGCAGCGACGGTGCGGATACTCCCGCGCAGCCAGTCGTACCTCCACGGCTGAAGTTACTGGCCGGATTCAAAGAAGATGACGAGGTGACGATGGAGGAGATCATTGCCGCGCTGGAAAAGGCGCGCCCGGTGGAGAATGCGAATGAGGCCACCCACGCGGAGTTGCAGGAGCAACTCGCCAACGAACGCCGCGCCCGCGCAGTGACTGTCGTGGATGCCCTGGTGAAGACGGGCCGTGTCCTGACGAGGGAGCGTGAGGCGTGCATCGAGCAATTGTGCAATGCAGGGGAGCAATTCGATCATACAGCGGCGCAGCTTGGCAATGGGCGCATCCTGATCAAGACCGAGGCGCGCACGAAGGGACTCGCCGGGCAGCACGCAAAGGTGATCGAGGGCGAGCGCGAACGCACGGCGCGGCTCCAGGAATTGATGGACGCGCGCGAGCGCGATTTCCCCAACGAGACCTACGAAGACCGCTTCCGTGCGGTGGCAAATTCCAACGAAGGGGCGCAGCTCTTCGCGCAAATGCAGCGCTCCGGAGCAGAGGAGTAACCAAACCAATGCAACACGATCCACAGCGCATCCAGGAGAAAGTGGATGCAGGACTGACGCTGGAGCAGGCGATCCAGGTGCTGGACCGCGAGACCCCTCGCAATGCAATGGAAAAGCCGGCACGGCGGAGCAGGTCCGGCAGCGGAGATCAAAAATCACTTCGCCGGAGGGGCAATGGTGCCCCGGCGGCAGCCGGCGGGCAGGCACAGGAGACTGGGCGGTCCGGACGGAAAACCAGGGACGACCGTCCCAATCCAAAACCAAACAAAGGAGATACAAACCTATGATCCACACGATCATCGCCGGCATCACGCTTCTGCTTATCCTTGCAGTGGCGGGCGCAAGGCCTGGCAGAAGCAAATCCAACGGGAACCGTGGCATCCGGGCTCGACTTATCGACCTGGCCAACTCGATCCTCGTCAACATCACGCCGAAGGGCCGGGCAACCGCCATCGGAGACGCACCCTTCACCAGCCGCTACCTGATCGCGAAACGCGGCGCGTTTTATTACAGCATCGCGATCGCGGGGCAGGGAGATACGCCATACGGCGTGGTGCCCGACATGACCCCCACGACCGACACGGATCTGAGTTATCCGCTGCCGGTCAATATCCTGGGGCTCAACGAGGACACGGAGCGGATGATCGCCAGCGGCGCGATCAACATCGATCAGCTCATTACCACCGACGCCAATGGCCAGGTAAGAGCCGTCCCATCAGCATCGGGGACTTACTGGGTCATCGGCAAGGCGAAGACCGCCGCGGTCGCGCAGGGCGACCAGTTGGAAGTAATCCCTGCCTTCCCGTACCAGCTCACACACTAATCCAGAAAGCAAAATCAAAATGAAAAACACCATTAATCCGCAAGCGGTGCCGCGGATGTCCTACGCGGATTTCCGCAAGCATCACGCCGCAGCCATCGGGAGGCTGGCCAAAATTGAGAACGAGCAAGTCGCTCTCATCGCCAATGACGGGGCGCCGATCCAGCCGGGGGCCGTTTACCTGGCCAACGAATCGGTCTTCACGCAGCAATACTTCGATGAGCCGCTGACCAATTACGCGGTCGGCTGGCGCGACCCGAATAACATCGAGGAGACGCTGGAGTTCTTCGCTCCCAGTGTCCCGGTGCCGCGCCGGTTCACTTACAAATCGTGGACCAATATCGAGGAGTTCCTCTCCGAGGGGACTTATGACGATCTCCGCGCCATCGGCGGGGAATTCCCCACGGTGAAATACACCGGGACCGAGGTTCACGCCCGCACGGACAACCGCGGCCTGCGCATCCGCGTGGACATGGACGAGGTGGCCGATCCGAATAGCGCCCTCGCCGGCGGCATCCCGGCGTACCAGGCGCGGATCGTGGAGAAGCTCAAACGGCGCATCCTGCGGAACTCGCTTCGGCGCGCCGTGACGCTGCTCTCCGCCGGCGCCACGGTCACGGCGAAGACTTGGAACGGCACCGCCGGGCAGGATCCGGACAATGACGTCCTGCAGCAGCTCGTTGCAGCGGCGACGCAGTCCGGCATCCGGCCGAACCGCGTGGCATGGGGCGATACGGCATGGTCCAAGCGCGTGCTGACGCATCGCGCACAGAATGACGCGGGCGGTTACGCCAGCGCGGGTCTCACGCCAGAGCAGGTGGGCATGTTCCTTATGGCTCAGGCGTATGTCAGCCGGGAGCGCTTCTCCGCGGCAGGCGCCGGCCTGGCGGAGGTCGTCGGCAACCTTGTGTTCATGTTCTACGCCCTGGAGGGGCAGGACACGGAGGATCCGTCGAATATCAAGCGCTTCTACAGCGTGACGGATTCCGGCGGCCCGTGGCGGGTCTATGTCCAGCAGGTTACCAGCAAGCTGGTGGACATAACCGTCGAGCATTACGAGCTGATCAAGGTTACAAGCCTGCTGGGGATCAATCAGTTTACCATCAGCTGATCGATTGTGGCTGCCGCCGCGCCGCGGGTGGGGGGGTTCCCCGCGCGCGCGGCGGCGTGGCCCGCAGGGAACTTACTAACAACCCACTTATCGCAATGAGTAACTGGACATCGATCACCATCGATTCTCTCAAGGCCGCCGGCCATGGCGCCATCATCAGCGCCGCGCAGACAGCCGGCATCGGTGGCGTGGACCCCGTCGCGGAGAGCATCGCCGACGCGGTCTCGCGGGTGCGGGCGGCATGCTCCGCCGGCAGCCAGATGGACAGCGATGCCAGCACGGTGCCAAACAGTGTCAAGGGGTTGACCATTCGCATGGCTGTCTTCGCATTGATGGACCGCATCGGATTTCCGCTTGGTGAAGACCAGCGCGAGACGCGGCGGACAGATAACAGCTATCTCCTGCGCATTAGTGCCGATAAGCTAAGATTTGAGTTACCGGATAACGCGGATGGCAATGCCGAGATGCAACCCGGGACGGACATCGATACCGTGACTCGCACCCGCCGCTGGCCATACACGCGGGAAGGCATGGAGGGCTTGCTGTGAGTCTGCAACGCTTTCAATTGGATGTTGCGGCGCGGCTGGAATCGGCGGCGCTCTTCGAGTGCATCCCGGTCTATGTGTACCGGGCGCGCACCGCCCTGACAGCCGCGCAGATCCAGGACCAGATCAATGCCACACTCGGCGCCCTGGCCACGCAAAACGGGAAGGCCGGTCTTTGCGCCACAGTTTTAATGCCGCTGCTCGATACGCAACGGCAGGAGCTCCCGGGGCCCTATCTTCATCTCAAATGCACGATCCGCGTGCAGGAGAACGTGATGGTCAATATGGGCATCAATGGGACCCAGATACCGTGCGAAGACGTCGCCGTGGCAGTGGCGCAATTGCTGCACCTCTGGACCCCGGGTGGGACTGCGGGGATCCTCCGCGCGGTGCCAGATACCATTACGCCGAATACAGCTTTTGAAGGCAGGGTCACTTACGATGTGAGCATCGAGGGGGAACTGGAGCTTCCGCTCCAGGGAAAAACCGCGATGCCTTTGATTATCGTGAGCGGCTCCGAGATCGTAATCACCTGCACGGATGAGGCTGCGGCCACTTACTATTCTACCGATGGTTCCGCGCCGTGGGCCGGGACTGAGTATTACTCCTCCACCGCGCTCCTTTACTCCGGGCCGTTCGCCACGCCCGTGGCGGGCACGCTCATCCGTGCGGCGGCATTTAACCCTGCGCTGGCCGGCAGCGATATCAACTGGCTGCAACTCTGATGAGCATTCCACTCCGCATCCACGGTCCGGCGATTATCCAATTCAACGGCGTGAGTTACTATTTCAAAACCGGTCTAAAGGGGGCCATCAAGCGCACCCTCGCGAAAATCGAGGTGGATGCCTTCGGCCAGATCGCGGAGGTGGCGAAGGATTGCGTCGTGGAATTTACCGGGACCCCGGCAGGCGCCATCCGGGCGGCGGACCTTGCTGGGCAAATGCCCTACCTGCCCTCGAATATCGGGCAAAGCATCTTCGGCACAGCCGATGTCCCACTGACCATCCAGACCATGAACGACGGGGCAGCCATCACATGGCAGCGCGGAGCGATCAGCAAATATGCCCCCATCCTGCTCAGCGCCACCCGTGGTACAATTTACCAGGGGGACATGACTTTCTCGTGCCTTATGGCGAGTACCTTCAATCCCGCTGCCGCGACGACGTGGAAGACGATTTCGCCGAGCGCCTTTAGGGACACATCCTTTGACCCGGCGACCATCCAGCCTGCGGAGTACACGGCCGCATGGGGCGGCGTGGCCCCGTACAATTGTATGATCGCACAGGATGGCTTTCTCCTCAGTCCATCAATTGCCACGGAGAATATTTCCGTGGATAACTACGGAATTATCGATATGGCGTTGAAGGGGATCGGCGGAATGGTCCGCTTCAAGCCGGCTAATCTAACCGAGGCGCAGCTCGATGCTTTGATCAGCCTCCAGGGCGCGGGGGCGCTCCTCCCCGGCTCGGTGATCGGCGATGGCGGGAATGACCTCGTCATCACCAGCAATCGCCTCGTCGCCACGCTCAAGATGGCGGGAGCGGTGGATTACGGCCTGCTCTACGCGACCGGCAGGCTGCGGACGGGCGAGGTGGCGTTCGCGGCGGCAATGACCTTTGCCAGTGGAGCGCCGAACCCAATTTTCACCTTTGCCGTGGTATAACATGTTAGTCTCCATAGGAAATTACGCTCTTTGCGACGGGACGCGAACCGGTGGGGTCGGGATCACCCGGTTGCACTTTCGCGTTCTGAGGAAGATTCAGATAGCAGATATCTTTCGCGCCGAGGAGGTGGAGACGTTTGACCGGGGAAACCGCGAGACCGAAGTAACCTTTGAGATATCGCGGACCTTTCCGGACCAGGAGGCAGCGGACGTCTTCATCCTCCAGCATGAGACTACCCTGCCCAGCGTCGGGATCGTGACATTTACGGCATTTCTGCCCAATGGGCAGATGGTGGTGAGGTACCTTGCGGGCGGGAAAGTCCGCCTTCACGAGCTGGTGGAGCAAATCGGGGTAACAACACGGCACCAATACACCATCGTCGGGGGAACAATCCAGAGCACGGTGCCAGGCAACTGACAGTCCAACCTATACGCTGAAGCGCAAATCTTATGGCTACCTTTCAAACGCAAATCATCCGCATCCAGGCCGACACAACGAGCAAGGATAACATCCTCGATCTCAATACCAGTGCCGAACCGGAGGCGTGGTGGGCTCGCGATCTTGCAATGCAGGTGGGCGTCTTTGCCGGCACGGCCCTGCTCGATGTAAGCGATCTGCAGAGCGTCTCGGTGTATCTGAAGGATCCCAGCAACCTGGATGGCGCGCCGCTGGTGGCAAAGACCATCACGACGTTCGACAATACCACCACCCTCACGAGTTGGAGCGCCGGCACGCAGCAGCATTTTGTCGTCAACTTCACCGCGGATGATCTGTCCTTCTCGCTGACGAATGTCCTTTCCGCCAGCAGCGCGCAGCGGCTGGTACATCTTTCCATGGTGGCGATCACCACGGGCGGCCAGACGGGGACCGTCTGCGTGGGCACACTCAATGTCATCGACGACGGCGGAAATTCGCCCTCCAGCAATCCGGTCAATGCCATCACCGTCGCGCAGGCGCAGAGCATGATTGCGGCGCTCGGTTGGTCTTGTGCGGCGATCAATCTATCCAGTGCCGGGAGCACCACGATTTCGAATGGTCAGACGTGGTTGACCGGGCGGCAGCCCATCAGCGTCACGGCCGGTTCGGGTGCCTACGCAGCGAGCATCATCATCAGTCACACCAATGTGATGGCCGGCGCCCTCGTTCGCATTCCAATTGATTTCCCGGCTTCGCCCAACCCGTCGATCAGCATTTACGATGGCTCAACCGGCGGGACGCTATTGCAAGGCCCGCTTGTGAATCCCAATCCCGCAACCACACGGAGCTTTCTGCTCACGGCCGGTTTTGATGGGAGCAACTGGCACAAAGAGTCCGGGGCATGGCAATAGCAAAGAGCGGATCGATAATTTATGAAAACAATTATAACTAGTGTAGTGTCACGCAAGTTTCTTGCATAAGTATTTGGAATTTTGGCAGGATTTTGGCATGATGCTGGGCATGCCAAGACTTGGGCGTCCGATCATCACCATCAAACTTAGCAAAGAAGAAAG